>Ga0153932_1000005_pt1 | contig 392590 bp, 343 predicted proteins | sample TSNJ016MetaG_FD_102273 | JGI IMG/M metagenome (GOLD analysis project Ga0153932, IMG submission 102273) | Attine ant fungus gardens microbial communities from New Jersey, USA - TSNJ016 MetaG | ecosystem: Host-associated > Fungi > Mycelium > Unclassified | place: USA: New Jersey, Wharton State... | reverse complement strand
CACAGCACGCGCGATCAGATCCACCTGATCGATATCCGCCGCATTCAGTCCCGCGCCTTGCACGCTGATGTTGCCGTGCGTCACGTTAAAACCCGAGAGCGAGCCGTCGGGCGCAAAGTTCGGTGAACCGGTCGTGAGGATTGCGCGCGACGTGTTGATGAAGCCGCCACCGTTCACGCTGATGCCCGAGCCATTAGCGATCACCACCTCCGCACGTTGCCCGGCGACCTCAAGACGCCCATTGATCTGGCTCGCCGCGCTGCTGTTCACCTGATTGACAATGACGCGCGCAGACTGACCGGGACCGAAGTTCGGATTGCCGTTGATCATGCCCGCTTGCTGCGTCTGTACGATGGTCGGCGAGTTGTTCAGGATGGCGCCGTTCTTCTGAACATCGAACTGGCCGTAGGTATTCATCGAAACACCGGCGCCCGATGGCCGGTTGATGTTGACCTGCGGTAATCCGTTTTGCGTGGCGATGACGCCAGGCGCGTTCGGGCCAGCGGGAACGATCTGGGCGCCTGACCATGAAGGCAACGCGCCAAGCAATGCAAGCGCTGCAAACGCGATCTGTCGCAGCGTGAAGTCCACAGCCGGTGATCTTGCTGCGCGTACCGAACTCTGTCCCGCTTCCTTACCCGTTGCCGTGGCGGTTTCCTCAACCGCAACGAGCATGTTCCTCAGTCGGCTGAATATAAGCCGATAATTATTCTTGTTCATCCGGTCTGTTTGTATTGCTAATCTTTGTCGACCGACAAAATACCGCTAGATGAACTGAATAGGTCAAAACCGACAATCGGCCGGAGCCGAAAACAACGGATTCAATTAAATCGGATTTCTCTTATTGAGGATTCGCTCGCGAGTTGCCTCTACCGCCCGTACGGATACGGGCGCTCGGAATCACCGCTACTTGCGCAACAACCGCAACCCGTTACCAACCACCAGCAAGCTCGCGCCGACATCGGCGAAAACGGCCATCCACATCGTTCCCAAACTGATGAGCGTCAGCGTCAGGAACACCGCCTTGATCCCGAGCGCCAGCACGATGTTCTGAATCAGGATGACGTGCGTCGCCTTTGACAAACGCACGAACGCCGGAATCTTGCGGAGGTCGTCGTCCATGAGCGCGACGTCCGCGGTCTCAATGGCTGTGTCGGTTCCCATGGCGCCCATCGCAAAGCCGATGTTCGCGCGTGCAAGCGCCGGGGCGTCGTTGATGCCGTCGCCCACCATCCCGACGACCGACCCATCGGCGCCGAGATCGACGATCGCCTTGAGTTTGTCTTCGGGAAGCTGATTGCCGCGTGCTTCATCGATACCGACTTCCTGCGCGATCGTCTTCGCTGTGTGCGGATTGTCGCCCGTCAGCATGGCGGTACGAATGCCGAGGCTATGCAGATCATCGATTGCTTCGCGGCTCGTGTCCTTGACCGTATCGGCGACGGCGTAGAGCGCCAGCACCTCGCGTTCGTTGCTCAACGCAACGACGGTCTTGCCTTCGCGCTCGAGTGCTTCGAGGCGCAGTTCAAGAGAAGGCGAGCACAAGCCGGATTCCTCCACCATCCGATGATTGCCGAGCGAATACGAGCGGCCTTCGATCACCCCGCGCACGCCGCGTCCGGCAATGGCCTCGAATTCATCGACCATGTGAAGCTCGACTAGATCCTCTTGCGCCGATCGCGCGATCGATTGCGACACCGGATGATCCGATCTTGCGGCAAGGCTTGCGGCGATCCGGCGGTTCTCTGCGGAACCCTCTCCGTCGATAAGTTCGGCATCGGTTTGTACGGGCTTGCCGTGCGTGATGGTGCCGGTCTTGTCGAGCGCGAGCCACGCGAGCTTGCGGCCTTCTTCCAGATACACGCCGCCCTTGACCAGGATGCCTTTGCGCGCCGCCGCGGCAAGGCCGCTCACGATCGTCACCGGAGTCGAAATGACGAGCGCGCAGGGGCACGCGATCACGAGCAGGACGAGTGCCTTATAGATCCAGTCGTGCCAGCTTCCGCCCGCGAGAAGCGGCGGGAGGATCGCCACAGCGAGTGCGATTGCGAACACGATCGGGGTATAGACCCGAGCGAACTGGTCGACAAACCTTTGCGTCGGCGCCTTTGCGCCTTGCGCTTCTTCGACCACATGAATGATGCGCGCGAGCGTCGTGTCGCCAGCGACGGCCGTCACCGCGAACTCGAGCGATCCTGCTTCGTTGATGGTGCCGGCGAAGACCGCGTCGCCCTCGGTTTTATCGACGGGAAGGCTTTCGCCGGTGATCGGCGCCTGATTGACCGTCGAACGGCCGGCAAGCACGGTGCCATCCAGACCGATACGCTCGCCGGGTTTGATCCGAACCACCGATCCGACAGATACTGTCTTTGCATCGATATCGGCCCACGTGCCGTCCGCCTGACGCACGGTCGCCGTTTCAGGCGTGAGTTGCATGAGTCCTTGAATGGCGTTGCGCGCGCGATCGAGCGATTTCGCTTCGATGAGCTCGGCAACCGTGAAGAGGACCATGACCATGGCCGCTTCGGGCCATTGCCTGAGAACCAGCGCGCCGGTCACGGCAATGCTCATCAGCGCGTTGATATTGAGGTTGCCGTTGGAAAGCGCAACCCAGCCCTTCTTGTAGGTTGTCACACCGCAGGCGAGCACGGCGATGATCGCCAGCGCCGCCGACAGCCACGTCGAGGCGCCAAGCCAGCTCGCCGCTTCCGAGCCGATGGCCGCAGCGCCGGCAAGCGCAAGCGGCCACCATGGTTTCGGAGTTTCGGCAATCGATGCATCGAGCTTGCCGGCCGAGTCCGGCATTTCCGGCGTGAAGCCGAGCGAGCGGATTGCGTCCGCGACGGTATCGAGGGAATCAGGGGTGTGCTCGACCGTCAAAACCCGTTGCATGAGATTGAACTCCATGCCCTTGACGGATTGAATACCACCGAGCTTCTTGCGGATGAGCGTCTCTTCGGTCGGGCAATCCATCTGCATGATCCGGATCGGCGTGCGGATGTTGCTGCCGACGCGTTGCAGTCCGGAAAGACTTGCCATGGTCGCGGAAGAGGCGGACGCGCAGCAGGAATCTGTATGGGCCTGACCGTGCCCTTCATGAGCATGGCTTGCGTGGTCGTGTTCTGCATGGTCGTGCCCGTGGTGCTCATGGTGCTCATGGTGCTCATGGTGGTCGTGCTCCGCATGTGCTGGGTCTTTGGTTGTATCGGACATCGTGGCTTCCTGACTGGATTTGTGTTCTAGTAGACACCTTGAAGCCACTTCAAGGTCAAGCACTAACACGGAGGTCGCATGAAAATCGGAGAACTCGCCAAAAGCGCACGTTGCACGACGGAAACGATCCGTTTTTATGAGAAAGAAGGCCTGATGCCCGATGCCGAACGCACGGGAGGGAATTATCGGGATTACTCGGCTGTCCACGTCGAGCGGCTGCGTTTTATCAGGAATTGCCGGGCGCTCGACATGGCGCATGACGAGATCAGGGCCCTGCTGGGACTGACGGACAAGCCGGCGCAGCAGTGCGGCGCCATCAACGCACTGGTCGATGAACACATCTCGCACGTCGATCATCGGATCGAGGAATTGCAGCAGTTGAAGGCGCAGCTGATCAGTTTGCGAAGCCGCTGCGCGGTGGAGCAAGCCGTGGGTGACTGCGGCATCGTCCAGGAACTGACGACCATGGAAGTCTCACCTGCGCGCGTGAAACATTCGCACGTTGGATAAAGCGGGCGCACGGATCGTTCCGCCGCTCGGCCACCACCCCTCCGCCATACCATTCCTGGTATCGCAAATGCCAAATAACTGATTGGACCGCCATGCACCCCGGCGCTACGCTTCGTTCCGGTACGTCCTGAGTCCAATGACCGCCCATCCCGCATGAGCGGCAAAGAAGCGCGGCAGTACCGATTACAAACACAAATAAATCGGAGACAACCATGAGACATGCTCGACGCGCAGCCATTGGTGCGCTGCTTGGTTCTGCGCTATTGCTGGGCGCAAGCCTGAACGCCCAGGCCGACGACAAGAAAATCACCCTGGGCTTTTCGCAAGTGGGCGCCGAGAGCGCATGGCGCACCGCCAATACCGTATCGGTCAAAAGCGCGGCCAAGGATGCCGGCATCAATCTGAAATTCTCCGATGCCCAGCAGAAACAGGAAAACCAGATCAAGGCGATCCGTTCTTATATCGCCCAGAAAGTCGATGTGATCGCGTTTTCGCCGGTGGTCGAATCCGGCTGGGAACCGGTTCTCATCGAAGCGAAAACCGCGAAGATTCCGGTGATCCTCACTGACCGCAATATCGACGTGAAGGACAAGTCCCTGTACGTCACCATGATCGGTTCGGACTTCCTGGAAGAAGGCCGGCGCGCGGGCAAATGGCTCGAAGAGCGCTACAAGAACGAAGCCGGTCCGATCAACATTGCCGAGTTGCAGGGCACGGTCGGCTCCGCGCCCGCAAATGACCGTCGTGCCGGGCTGCTGGAAGTGATCAAGAACGATCCAAAGTTCAAGGTCATCGCTTCGCAAAGCGGCGACTTCACGCTGGCCGGCGGCAAGCAGGTCATGGAAGCTTTCATCAAGACTTACGGCAAGCAGATCAACGTGGTCTACGCGCATAACGACGACATGGCGCTCGGTGCGATCCAGGCCATGGAAGAAGCCGGCGTCAAGCCGGGCAAGGACGTGAGCGTGGTCTCGTTCGACGCCACCAAGGGCGGCTTCGAAGCCATGGCGGCCGGCAAGATCAATGTGGACGTCGAGTGCAGTCCGCTGCTCGGCCCGCAACTCATGACCGCGGTGAAAGAAGTGGTGGCGGGCAAGGAGTTGCCCAAGCGCATCGTCACCGACGAAACCGTGTTCCCCATGAGCGTCGCGGCGCAGATCCTGCCGCAGCGTAAATACTGAGCGGCGAGACTCCATGATCGCTTCGCCCATCCTTGAAACCATCGGTATCTCGAAGTCGTTCCCGGGCGTCAAGGCGCTGCAGAACGTGGACTTCCGGTTGTTGCCCGGCGAGATCCATACGCTGATGGGTCAGAACGGCGCCGGCAAGTCGACCCTCATCAACGTACTCACCGGCGTCCACGCGCACGACGCCGGCGAGATCCGGCTGGGTGGCGAGGCGGTCAGTTTCGCAACGCCGCTCCATGCGGAAGCGGCTGGAATCAGGACGCTCTATCAGGAAGTGAACCTGTGTCCGAATCTGTCCGTCGCCGAAAACGTGTTTGCCGGACGGCAGCCGAAACGGCATGGCGCGATCGACTGGAAGACCATTCGTGCGCGTGCCGAGGCGGCGCTGGCCGACCTGAACGTATATCTCGATGTGACCAAGTCACTCGATACCTACCCGATCGCGGTGCAGCAGATGGTTGCGATCGCGCGAGCGGTATCGGTGGATGCGCGCGTGCTGATTCTCGATGAACCCACGTCGAGCCTCGACGAAGGAGAAGTCGCGCGGCTTTTCGGCGTGCTGCAGAAGCTCAAGCAATCGGGCATCGCGATCCTCTTTGTCACGCATTTTCTCGAGCAGACCTACGCGGTCTCGGACCGCATCACGGTCATGCGCAATGGCGAGCGTGAAGGCGAATATCTGGCCCGCGATCTGCCGGTGGAACTGCTGGTTTCGAAGATGGTGGGCCATGAACGCATGACCGAGCGCCTGAAACGCGCGGCTGACGAACCGCCGGCAAAGAAGAGTCTGGTGCCGCCGTTCTTCACCATGCGCGGCAGCGGCCGGCGTGGCGTGATGAATCCCATCGATATAGATGTGCAGCCCGGCCAGATCCTCGGCCTCGCGGGCCTGCTCGGATCCGGCCGCACTGAGACCGCGCGCCTGCTTTTTGGCGCTGAGCGTTCGGACGCGGGCAGCATGTCCATTGGCGGGAAGGCAGTGAAGCTTCGCTCGCCTCGCGATGCCGTGCGCCGCGGCGTGGGGTATTGCCCCGAGGACAGGAAGAAGGAAGGCATTGTTGCGGAGCTTTCCATACGGGAGAACATCGTGCTTGCGCTGCAGGTGCAACGCGGCTGGTGGCGCGTCATAGGGAAGGCGAAACAACGCGAAATAGCCGATGACTATATCGGGCGGCTTGGCATCAAGGCTCGCGACGCAGAGCAGCCAATCGGACTTCTCTCTGGCGGGAACCAGCAGAAGGTGCTGCTCGCGCGCTGGCTTGCGACCGAGCCGAAGATGCTGATTCTCGATGAACCCACGCGCGGTATCGACGTTGCAGCCAAATTCGAAATCATGGATCGTGTGCTGGCGCTGTGCGCGAAAGGCCTTGGCATTGTGTTCATCTCCTCGGAGGTGAACGAAGTGGTGCGCGTGAGCCATCGGATCGCGGTGCTGCGCGACCGGCGCAAGGTGGCGGAAGTCGAGGGGCACGCGACGTCGGAAGACCAGGTGTACCGGTTGATAGCAGGAGGCAGCCAGTGAACCCGATCAAGGCAGCGTTGCAACATCCTCTCGTATGGCCGGCTCTCACGCTCGTGTTGCTGATTCTGCTCGACCTGAGCCAGAACGCGCATTTCCTCTCGATTTCCGTACTCGATGGCCACTGGTTCGGCGCGCCCATCGATATCCTCAATCGTGCGGCCCCGCTCGTGCTGGTGTCCCTCGGCATGACGCTCGTGATCGCGACACGCGGCATCGATATCTCCGTTGGCGCTGTCGTCGCCATCGCGGGCGCGGCGGCCGCGAGCATCCTCGCCGACAATCCCGCGAATGTGGCTGAAGCACTTGCCGCTGCGCTCGTCGTGGGCGTGATTGCCGGCATGTGGAACGGCGTGCTCGTGGCGTTTGTCGGCATGCAGCCGATCATCGCGACGCTGATCCTGATGGTGGCCGGGCGGGGCGTCGCGCAGCTGCTCACGGGCGGCCAGATCATTCCCATCGGGGCGCCGGGGTTTCTGGTGGTCGGCGGCGGTTATCTGGCGCGCATACCGTGCTCCGTGTGGGTTGCGGTGGCCGCGATTGCCGGGACCGCGCTGCTCATGAACCGCACGGCGCTCGGCATGTTCATCCGCGCGATCGGCATCAATCCGGTCGCGACGAAACTCGTTGGCTTGCGTTCGAGCGCGATCGTGTTCGGGGTCTATACGTTCTCCGGTCTCACGGCGGCTATTGCGGGAATCCTGATCAGCTCGAACGTGCGCAGCGCCGACGGCAACAATGCGGGCCTGTTGCTCGAACTCGATGCGATCCTCGCCGTCACGCTCGGCGGCACGTCGCTGCTCGGCGGCAAGTTCAGCCTTGCCGGCACTGTGCTCGGCGCATTGATCATCCAGACGCTCACATACACCACGTATTCGATAGGCGTGCCGCCTGAAGCTACGCTCGTTGTAAAGGCCGCGGTGGTGCTGGTGGTCAGCGTGATCCAGTCTGCGAGCGCTCGTACGGTGATCGTGCGGCAACTCGGCCGCGCCTTTCCCCACGTTGCCAGGAAGCCCCTTGCAGAGGCCGCCAAATGAGGAAATTCCTTGATCGCCTGGTCGATCCGCGCACGTTGCCAATCGTCGTCACCGTCGTTCTGTTCGTTGCGCTGTTCGGTTTCGGCTCTGCGATGTACACCGGGTTTTTCTCGCTGCAAGTGCTGCTGGGCCTGCTCGTTGACAACGCCTTTCTCCTGATCGTCGCAATTGGCATGACCTTTGTGATCGTGTCGGGCGGCATCGACTTGTCGGTGGGATCGGTGGTGGCGTTGACGACGATCCTCTGCGCGGTCTTCGCCGAACGCCTGCATTGGTCCATATGGGTCATCGTGCCGCTCGTGCTTGTCTTCGGCGCGTTGTACGGAGCGGCCATGGGCGCGCTCATCCACTTCTTCAGGCTGCAGCCGTTCATCGTCACGCTGGCGGGCATGTTCCTCGCGCGCGGCGCGTGTTTCCTGATCACCACGCAATCGATCACCATCAATGACCCGAGCTTTCACGCGCTGTCGGGTTTTCACATCGATATACACGGTGCTTCGCTCACGGCCGGCAGCCTGATCGCCATTGCAACGCTTGTGCTTGCCATCTTCGTCGCGCATTTCACACGTTTCGGGCGTAACGTCTATGCGGTCGGCGGCAACGAACGTTCGGCATTGCTGATGGGATTGCCCGTGGCACGCACGAAGGTCGGCGTGTATGCGCTGAGCGGATTTTGCTCGGCGCTCGGCGGCGTGGTGTTCACGCTGTACGTGCTCTCGGGATACGGCTTGCAAGGGCAGGGCATGGAGCTCGATGCGATTGCCGCCACGGTCATCGGCGGAACCTTGCTTACGGGCGGGGTGGGCTATGTGATTGGATCGGTGTTCGGCGTCGGCATTCTCGGAACCATCCAGACGCTGATCACGTTCGATGGCACGCTCAGTTCGTGGTGGACCCGCATTGTGATTGGCGCGCTTTTGTGTGCGTTCTGCCTGTTGCAGCGCCTGATAGAACGGCATGCGGCCCGGCGCAAGTCGGATGGAACGGCGTCGGGTGAACGGGCGGGATCAAAGCTGAAGCTCAGGTGGCGGGCAACACGGCAACACGACGACGCGACCAAAGCAGATCCTGCTGCGCTCGGGTCACGGAGCTGACGCAGCTATCGACATGAAAAACGGTTCCGGACGCGCGGTGCGTTCGGGCGAATGAAGCTTTGAATAGTAATAGAAACGGTCAAGGAAAAATCGATGTCAGACGCAAAACGCCCGCTGCGCTCCGCCCAATGGTTCGGCACGGCCGACAAGAATGGCTTCATGTACCGAAGCTGGATGAAAAACCAGGGCATTCCCGATCATGAATTCCAGGGCAAGCCGATCATCGGCATTTGCAACACGTGGTCCGAACTCACGCCGTGCAATGCGCATTTCAGGAAGCTCGCGGAGCATGTAAAGCGCGGCGTGTTCGAAGCGGGTGGTTTCCCGGTTGAGTTCCCGGTGTTCTCGAACGGCGAATCCAATCTGCGCCCGACCGCGATGTTCACGCGCAACCTCGCCAGCATGGACGTCGAGGAATCAATCCGCGGCAATCCGGTGGATGCTGTCGTGCTGCTCGTCGGCTGCGATAAAACCACGCCCGCGTTGCTGATGGGCGCGGCGAGTTGCGACGTGCCGGCCATCGCGGTAAGCGGCGGACCGATGCTCAACGGCAAGCATCATGGCCGCGACATCGGTTCGGGCACGGTCGTGTGGCAGCTCAGCGAGCAGGTCAAGGCGGGCAAGATCACGCTGCACGAATTCATGTCGGCGGAGGCGGGCATGTCGCGTTCGGCAGGCACGTGCAACACCATGGGGACGGCATCGACCATGGCATGCATGGCGGAGGCGCTCGGCGTCACGCTGCCGCACAACGCGGCAATTCCCGCCGTCGATGCCAGGCGCTATGTGCTCGCGCACATGTCGGGCATGCGCATTGTGGAGATGGCGTTGCAGGACGTGCGGTTGTCGAAGCTGCTGACCAAAGAAGCGTTCGAGAACGCGATCCGCGTGAATGCGGCGATCGGCGGATCGACGAATGCGGCGATTCATTTGAAGGCGATCGCGGGTCGCATTGGTGTGAATCTCGAACTCGATGACTGGACGCGCATCGGCCGCGGTACGCCGACGCTGGTCGATCTGCAGCCTTCCGGCCGCTTCCTGATGGAAGAGTTTTATTACGCGGGCGGCTTGCCGGGCGTGATCCGACGGCTTGGCGAAGCGGGCTTGCTGCCGCATCCCGATGCGCTCACCGCGAACGGCCAGTCGCTGTGGGAGAACACGAAAGAGGCGCCCATCTACGACGAAGGGGTCATCCGGCCGCTCGATAACCCGCTCGTCGCCGATGGTGGTTTGTGCATCGTGCGCGGCAACCTTGCGCCGAATGGCGCCGTGGTGAAGCCGTCGGCCGCGACGCCCGAATTGCTCAAGCATCGCGGCCGCGCGGTCGTGTTCGAGAACTTCGATCACTACAAGGCACGCATTGGCGACCCCGAACTCGATGTCACGAAGGACTCTGTTCTCGTGCTGAAGAACTGCGGCCCGAAAGGTTATCCGGGCATGGCGGAAGTCGGCAACATGGGTTTGCCGCCGAAGCTGCTGGCACAAGGCGTGACCGATATGGTGCGCATCTCGGACGCACGCATGAGCGGCACGGCGTACGGCACCGTCGTGCTGCACGTGGCGCCCGAAGCGCGTGCGGGTGGCCCGCTTGCGGTGGTGAGGGACGGAGACTGGATCGAACTCGATTGCATGGGCGGCACCTTGCACCTCGACGTCAGCGAGACCGAACTCATCGCGCGTCTCGCCGACTGGGCGGAAGCGCAGACCGTCACGCCGGCGGATACGAGCGGGTATCGGAAGCTTTACGTCGATCATGTTCTGCAAGCCGATCAGGGCTGCGATTTCGATTTTCTCGTAGGATGTCGGGGTGCCGATGTGCCGCGGCATTCGCATTAAGCCTGGACTGGCGGCGCGTTGCACGCACCAGATCAACGACGATATCTTTAAGGTCCATCCATGACAGAGCAAGTTGCACAGGTCGCCATAGGCATTGCCGGCGTCGGCAAGATCGCTCGCGATCAGCATTTACCTGCTATAGCCGGGAATCCGGGGTACAGGCTCATTGCCGGCGCGAGCAGGAATGCGCGGATCGACGGGGTCAACAACTATCAGAATGTCGAGGAGATGCTGAAGGCCGAACCGCAATTGCAGGCCGTGTCGCTGTGCGCGCCGCCGCAAGTGCGGTTTGCGCAGGCACGCGCGGCGCTCGAAGCGGGCAAGCACGTGATGCTCGAAAAACCGCCGGGTGCAAGCGTGACCGAAGTTCAGGTGCTGGCTGCCCTGGCGCGGGAAAAGCAATGCACGCTGTTCGCGACCTGGCATTCCCGTCATGCGCCGGGCGTTGAAACTGCGCGTGCATGGCTTGCGGACAAGACGATCACATCGGTCAACGTCTTGTGGAAAGAGGACGTGCGCCGCTGGCATCCGGGGCAGGACTGGATCTGGCAGCCGGGTGGACTGGGCGTGTTCGATCCCGGCATCAACGCGTTGTCCATCGTCACGCGCATCTTGCCGCATGCGTTCTTCTTGAAGTCGGCGGAGTTGTTCGTTCCGGCCAACAGGGACAATCCGATCGCCGCAAACCTCGATTTCAGCGATGCGCTCGGCACGCCGATCCGCGCCGAATTCGACTGGCGGTTTGGTCCGGAAGAGTTGTGGCAGATCGAGGTGACGACCCGCAGTGGCGTCTTGCACCTGGCGCAGGGCGGGAAGTTCTTGAAGATCGATGAAGAGGTGAAGGATCTCGGCAAGGAGCGGGAATATCCGAGCCTCTATGACCGGTTCTTCGAGTTGATCTCGACGGGTTCAAGCGATGTCGATGTCAGCCCGTTGCAGCATGTCGCAGACGCCATGTTGCTCGGCAAGCGGCATGAGGTTGAAGCCTTCGAAGATTGAACGTTGAAACGGCCGGGCTTCTGCTAGCGCCCGGCCGTCCACTACTGCCCGCCCGATGCCTGATCGTCCGGCGCGGCGTGATGCAGTTCAGGCTCGGCCATCGAGAACCCTTCCGCGCTCACCGGCTGCGCAGTCTTTCGGATCTTTGCGACGTCTGCCGCCGTCGCCTTGCCGCCTGAATTTCCCCAGCTCGTCTGCACGAACGACACCACGTCCGCTATTTGCTGGTCGTTGAGCACATCGGCATACGGCGCCATGGTCATCCTCGAAGGCGCGGTTCGCGTGGCTGGCATCGCGCCGCCCGAGAGCACGATGTGTATCGCCGACGTCGGGTTCGATGTCTGCAGCACGGCGTTGCCCGCCAGCGCCGGAAACGCCTTGCCATTGCCCTTGCCGTTCGACTTGTGGCATCCCGCACACCGGTCGAGGTAAATCTGCGCGCCGGGCATGGGCGGCACTTCGCCCGCATACAGCACGCGCGAGATCGCGGGGTCGTACGCGTAGGGTTTCGCCTGCGTCCTGCGCGCAGGCATCGACTTCAAATACCGGGCGATGCTCTCGAGATCCTGGCCGGTCATGTACTGCGTCGAATCGACTATGACATCGTTCATGGCGCCGAAAGATGCCGTCATGGGCGTGCGGCCGCTGCGCAGGAACTCGACAATATCCGCTTCGCTCCAGTCCGCCAGGCCGCCGCCGTGTTCGTTGCGCAGCGACGGCGCAATCCATCCGTCGATGGCGCCGCCGCCCGCAAGATAGATTGAAGAGTCGTTGCCGGTCAGCGCTTTTTCCTGCAAGCCGACGCCGCGCGGCGTGTGGCAACTGCCGCAATGACCCAGCCCTTCCACCAGATACGCCCCGCGTGCAACGGAGACGCTGTCGCTCGCGGTGTCGGCGTAGGGCGCGGGCGTGGGTGCAAACGCGGCGCGCCAGATCTTCAGTGGCCATCGCATGGAAAGCGGCCAGGGAATATCGTTCTTGCGATTGGCCTGCTCGACGGGTGCAACGCCATGCTGAAAGTAGGCGTAGAGCGCGTGCATGTCGGTATCGTTCACGCGTGAATACGACGGATACGGCATTGCCGGATAAACGGCGTACCCGGACTTCGTCTCGCCGTGACGCATCAGCGCGGCAAAATCGTCGTAGCTCCATGTACCGATACCAGTCTTCGCATCCGGCGTGATGTTGGTCGAATAGATCTTGCCGAGCGGCGTCTGGATCGGCAGACCGCCGGCAAACGGCTTGCCGTTATGCCCGGTATGGCACGCGATGCAGTCGCCTGCATGCGCCAGATACTCGCCGCGCGCAACCTGCTGCTGATCGGCAGTGAGAGGCGCGGCTTGCGCCGCATGTGCCGCGAAAGAGAAGGAAACAGCAAGCGCGAGCCCGCTCAAAACCCGGGTGAATGATGTCATCGTGTTCGCCTCAGGCATCGACCAGCGGACGCGGGTCTTTCAGATATTGTTCGCGGATCGCCTTCGCCGACCAGTAGGCAAGCGCTGTCGCGAGTCCCGTCGGGTTATAGCCGATACCCACAGGAAACACGCCCGAGCCCACCGCAAAGACGTTGTGCACGTCCCAGCTCTGCAGGTAGCGGTTCAGCACACTCGTGTTGCGGTCGGTTCCCATCGCGACGCCGCCTGCCCAGTGCGTGGTCTGGTACGGACGCAGGTCGAGGTGATCGCCGATGTTCATCACGCTCGTCTGGATGGACTTGGGGTTCATCGCGTGGGCGACTTTCTGCATCTGACCGGTGACGTACTGGCTCATGCGGATATCGTTTTCTTTCCAGTCGAAGGTGAAGCGCAACAGCGGCTGGCCGAAGCTGTCGGTGTAGGTCGGGTCGAGATCGAGATAGTTGTCGGCGTAGACCATGTTCGCGCCGTGAACATCGAACGAGACGGTATTGGTGTAGTTGTCCTTCACCGCCGTCTTCCATTGCGCGCCCCACTTGGGCGTGCCGGTCGGAACAGGAATGCCGGAGATCGGCTTTACGCCGGCCGGGTTGCACCAGACGGGCGCGCCGCCCACGAAGCCGAGCGGACCATGATCGAAGTTGTCGGCATTGAAATCGTCCAATGCCACGCCGTTGCCACCGGCACCAATAAACCCGTTCGTGTTCTTTCCTGGCCCGAAGAACATGCGCACGGTGGACATCGTCTGATAGGCGACGTTCTTGCCGACTGCGCCTTGGCCTGTCTTCGGGTCATACGGCTTGCCTATGCCCGAGAGCAGGAACAGCCGCGCGTTGTTGTAAGCGAACGTGCTGGCAATCACGAGCGCTGCGGGCTGCTCGACGGTATTGCCCTTGATGTCCACATATGTCACGCCCGTCGCTTTCTTTTTGCTGCTGTCCAGGTTGATGCGCAGCACGTTGCAGTTCGATCGCAATTCGAACAGCGGCACCTGTTTCAGCGCAGGCAGGATGTTGACGTTCGGCGATGCCTTCGAGTAGTTGTAGCAGGCGAAGCCCGAACAAAAACCGCAGAAGTTGCACGGACCCATCTGGCAGCCGTACTGGTTCGTGTAGGGTTGCGCAACGTTCGCCGACGGTTCCTGAAACGGATGAAAACCCACTTCACGCGCGGCGAGTTCGAACAGGTGCGCGGTGTACGGCGTCTTTTGCGGCGGCAGCGGGAAGTTGTCCGAGCGGTTTGCTTCGAACGGATTACCCACGCCGTTCGCAACAATCTGACCTTTCACGCGATACGCCTGGCCCGACGTTCCCATCATCTTTTCGACGAAATCGAAGTGCGGTTCCAGCTCTTCGTAAGTTACGCCGAAGTCCTGCAGCGTCATGCCGTTTGGCACGAACTTGCGGCCGTACTTTTCCTCGTAGTGCGACTTGAGACGAAGTTCTTCCGGATACACGCGCCAATGCTGGCCGGACCAGTGCAGGCCCGCGCCGCCCACGCCTTCACCCGGTTTGAAGGCGCCAATCTGCCGATACGGCAACGCGGTGTCGTTCAGGGAATGGCGGAAAGTGAAGCTCGTCTTCGACATGTCCTGGAACAGCTTCCAGCGCTGCAAATAGGTCAGCTCATCGAGCGTCTTCGGATACGCGCCGTCCGGGTAGGTGTCGCGATACGCGCCACGCTCCAGTGCAACCACGTGCAGGCCGGCTTCGGTCAGTTCCTTCGCCATGATGGCGCCGGTCCAGCCGAAGCCGACGATCACGGCGTCCACGGGCTTCATCTTTAAATCGGCCATGCAATGTGTCCTTGTTTGTCAGCATCTGCGCTTATGGAACCGGTTCCAAAACCGGGCAACGATCAGGCGCCCCGTTCAGCCGATTGAAACCGGCGGCAGCGGATAACGCTTGCCGTATTGTTCGACCCAGTCGATGTAATCGCCGCGTGCGCCCGGGAAATTGATCATTCGCCACGCGTCCATGTGCTTGTTGCCGCCGTGCTTCGGATCGCAGAAATAGCCTTCGTGCGTGTTCTGCAGCAACTGCGCGAAGAAGTCGGCGGGCGGGACGTCGCCGATTGCCAGCTTGCCGTGCTCGAGTTCGCCGATGAGCGCATCTTTAGCGGCGTCGTCGAGATCGTTGAAAGGCTTGTTGTGCCTGGCGATGACCGCCTTGTCGAAACCGGCGAGCGCCGAACGGTACAGCCTGCGCGGCGAGAATTCGAGCTGGTAGCCCATCAGCGGCGATGTGTCTCTTACGAACGGGCCGCGCATGTACCAGAGCGCCCCGAAGCCATACGGCTGGTTCATCTGCAAGTCGATGAACTCGGCCACGCCGGCCTCGACCGCGCCCGGGCCTTGCGCGTCGGCGGGAATCAGCCGGTCAACCAGCGCATTGAGCGTGGTCCATTCCTGGGCGGTGAAGTAGGCCGGCTTGTAAGGTTGGTCGTCGGCCGCCTTCACGAGCGTGGAACCGGCCACACCTGTTCCAACCGCGACGGCGGCGGGCGCCATGGCAAGTGCATCGCGGAGAAACGCGCGCCGGGCAGGGGAGATGCCGATGGTTTTCATTATCGAGTATCCAGAATGGCGAGCGGTCTTCAAGGGGTGGGATTATGACTGGCCACTTTGAAAGGCGCGCAAAGCCGCCCGATAAACACCTTTGCAAGAATTGCAAATATACAAGCAAACGTAAGATTCAGGTAATCATTGCGGAGGCCGGTGCTTGGCGGTTCCTAAGATGATTCCGGTGGCCGATCGCGAGCAGAGAACAAACTTGACACTTACCCGTGATATTTGTTAATAATAATCATTTGCATTTGAGCCAGGGGCTGGCTGGCGCGCCCGAGTGCGGTCACGGACCCGGTGACCACCGTCTGCAGCTTCGACGGCAAACAGCGCAACTGCAGCCTGGAACTCACGACCTACGGCGACGTGCTGAGCGGCCTGCGCCTGACGGCAAGCTTGACGTTTAACGACGCGGACGGCGTGCCGAAACGCGCGATCAACTTCGGCGTTGGCTGGGACCTGCCGTGGGTACCGGGCCTGAGCCTGAACGGGCGGGTCATCACCACCTCTTCGCCGTAATTCGATGCGGCCAACCGCATCGAGGTATCCGGTTGGACGCGCACGGATGTCGGCGCGCGTTATCGGACGCGGATTGCGGGGAAGTCCGTGGTCTAGCGTGCCAACGTCGAGAACGTGTTCATCGATAACTACTGGCTCGTGAGCGGCACGTATGCAACGGTGGCCGCGCCGCGCACGTAGCTGTTGTCGGCGCAGATCGACTTTCAATGGCTCCAGCATGACAACGCAAGACACTGCAAGCAAATGAACATCGTCATCACTCGATTCGCCCGCGTGGGGCCGCTGGTGTCGCGCATCGTATGCGCCATCTTCGGCGGCTACGCGCTCGCTGCACTGACAAGCGTGGCGACCCTTGCATTGCCGATCAGCAAACCGCAAGCGGTCCTGACGGGCATGCTTGCCAGCTTTATCGTGTATGTCTGCGCTGTGATCTGGGTGTTCGCGGTGCGCAGCGCCTTGCGTGCGTGGACCGGATGTCTGGTCGTGGCGCTGCCGTTGTTGTGTGCAGCCTGGACCGTGTGGTCGGGAGGGCATGTCTGATGAAGGCATCTTCCAACCCGAAGCCGCAGGCCCGCGGCATCCGCCAGAGCATGTCCGACCTGCATACATGGGCGGGCTTGCTTGTCGGCTGGATTCTCTACGCAATGTTCCTTACCGGCACGGTCAGCTACTTCAAGGAAGAAATAACGCAATGGATGCGGCCTGAAGTTGCGCACCGGACAGCGCCGCCCGACGCCGCGCTGACGGCCGAGCGCGTAGCCACGACGCTCGGTACGCTGGCCGCAGGCAGCGCGCAGTGGAGTTTCGATCTGCCCAATGAACGAAGCAGCGTGATTGGTTCGTTCTGGCGCACGCCGGGTATTGCGACCGGCAAACGTGCGTTCCAGGAAGCGAGCTTCGACGTTGACACCGGCCAGAAAGTGACGGCGCGCGACACGCTTGGCGGCGATTTTTTTTATCGGTTCCACTTCCAGTTTTATTACATGCCTGCGTTATGGGGACGGTGGATCGCGGGCTTCTGCGCGATGTTCATGCTGGTCGCCATCATTAGCGGCGTGATCACGCACAAGAAGATCTTTGTCGACTTCTTTACGTTCCGATGGGGCAAGGGCCAACGTTCATGGCTCGATGCGCATAACGCGCTGTCGGTCTTCGGGCTGCCGTTCCACCTGATGATCACTTACACCGGCCTCGTCACCCTGATGGCGATGTACATGCCGTTCGGGTCCCAGGCCGCGTTCAGGACGCCGGCAGAGAGCCAGCAGATGACAACGCAGTTGAGCGCCTTCATCCAGCCGGGCAAGCCGAGCGGGCAGAAAGCGCCGCTTGCGCCAGTCGGCCCGATGGTGCGTGAAGCCGAGGCCCGCTGGGGACGCGGCAATGCCGGGCGCGTGACGATCACCCATCCCGGCGATAGCGCGGCGCGCGTTGCCGTTTCGCGCGGGGACGCAGCACGTGTTTCCATGAGCCCGCAATATCTGTTGTTCGACGGCGCGACCGGCAAGCTGATCGAAGTGAAAGGCGGCGTCGGCGCGGCGGCGGAAACGCGCGGCGTGCTGTATGCGTTGCACCTCGGCCGGTTCAGCGGCTTGCAGTTGCGCTGGCTGTACTTCATCGTGAGTCTTGCCGGCACGGCGATGGTAGGCACCGGCCTCGTCATGTGGACGGTCAAACGGCGTCAAAAGCTGCCCGATCCTGCGCGGCCTTATTTCGGCTTCTGGCTCGTCGAGCGTTTGAATATTGCGAGCATCGCGGGGCTTTCCATCGCGATGACGGGGTTCCTGTGGGCCAACCGGCTGCTGCCCGTGGCAATGCCCGAGCGCCCGAAAGCAGAGATCAACCTGTTCTTCACGATATGGGCGGCAACCTTGCTGTACGCGCTTGCACGGCCTGCAAAGCGCGCCTGGATTGAATTGCTGTGGTTCGCGGCCGGCTTGCTGGCGTTCTTGCCCTTGCTCAATGCGCTCACCACGCAACGGCCGTTGTGGCGTTCCATCGCGCAAGGTGACTGGGTGTTCGTGGGCTTCGATCTGATGATGTGGGCTTTCGCGGCGCTGCATGCGGCGCTGGCGGTCCGCACGGGGCGTCATCGGCCACGTGTGAAGGCTGTGGCAAGAAGCGCGGCCGGACGCCGGGTTGCAGTGCGGGAAGCAGAAGAGGAGAGCACGTGATGCATGGATTGGCTTTGATCATTTGCGTACTGTCCTTTGCGTTTCTCGCCCTTGCCATGGAGCGGCATCAGGACACGGTATTCGGACGGAAATTGCGCGAAGGTCAGTCGCGCGGGTTCTGGATCGCAGGTTGGTGCGGGATTTTGCTGGCGCTCAGGCTCGTAGTCGGCGACGAAGGGTGGGCGATGGGACTCGTCAGTTTCAGCGGTTGCACGAGTCTCGCGGCCGGAATCGTTTATGGCGCGCTGATCCTGCGGGGCAGGCGGAGTGCACACGGTTAATAACGTTTGCCGGTCGCGCCAGGCAGTATTCGATGCAGCGTCCAGCGCAGCGCGTCCGGCTTTCGCACGCAACGTTGAATTGGGCGGCGAATAAGTCTTGCCGGATCAGGAGACTGGCCAAGCGAAACTCCGCCCAGCAAACTGGGACGCAGTTCACTCTGGAATGCAAGAAGTCAGTCGCGTGCCGTGAGCTCTCACCCTTTCTGCGAAATCCGCAAGACATGGGTTCCAGTCGTGCAGATCATCGTTGTGATTTTGCGGAGACGCCTTGAGACTCAAAGCGCTCCTCCATGCGAGTAATCGCGTGCCCCAGAAACTCCTGGAACATGCCCATGGCTGTCGTCGTGGTCAGGTCTGATCGCTGATAAAGGCAACTGAACGACTTGGCTCCCGCATCCGAGAGCGGAGTCCACACGAGTCGTCCCTGTTCGACGTCTCCCGCCACGTTCTCGGCAATCAGGAAGCCGATACCCAGGCCATTGGCCACCAGACGCCGAACCATCGAGACCGAACTGGTCTCGACGAGCGGGCGCGCCTTTCTCTGCTCCCGATGATCGATCTGATCGACCATTGCGCGCAATTCCGTGTCGGGTGTCATCAGGATCAGGGGATAGTCGAGACAGTCGCGCAACCGAGGCCGCCTGTCCAGCTCGCACAACGGATGACCGGGCGCTGCGACCAGCCCCAGACGCTGAGCGAACGCCCGCACTTCGACTACGCCTGGCGGCGGCTTGCGGCGCAGGCCATAGCCAATGTCAGCCTCGCCCGTCTCGACCCACTTCAGGATGCTCTCGCCATTGCCGGAGCGCACGCTGAAGGTGATCCCGGGATAACTCTTGATGGCCGCCTCGATGGCCTCCGGGACCATGTGTTCGGCCGAGGAAGGCGACACCGCGAGGTTGATATGACCGCGGCGCAGCGAGCGAAGATCTTCTATCTGCGTCATGGCGTTGTCGAAGTCACGTTGCCCGCGTCGTACGGCCGCGATCACGATCTCGCCGGCCGTGGTCAATTTCATGCCACGCGGCAGCCGGTCGAACAGCGGCGTGCCGACCTGTTCTTCAAGATTCATGATTTGCTGGTGCACGGCGGCCGCCGTCAAATGCAGCGCCTGAGCAGCTTTTCGGATGGAACCGCGGCGGACGACTTCGTCGAAGCATCGGAATGTCTGTGATATTGAGCGCATGGATCGGGTGTATGTTTTTTCCGAACGGGCCGTAAAGAATAATCATATTTTCCTGACAGCCAGTATCCCCTACATTGGGCTCCATCATCAAAGGAGTTCAACGTGTCAACGTCCGTAGACCAGATTACCCAGCGACGCCGCGGCGTCGGTCTCATCGCCCATGATCCCGCGCTATCGGCGCATGGCTATACCCTGATCGCGCCGCAAACGGGCGGGGGTCATGTCTATCTCATCGATATGCAAGGTGAGGTCGTGCATCAATGGAAGATGCCCGTGCGCCCGGGACGTCACGCTGTGATCCTGCCTAATGGCAACCTCGGCTACAACGGCAGCCATGCACATTCGCCCGATCTTTATGCGCCCTGGTCGATGTGGCACGGCGGCGATTTCTCCGAAGTCACACCGCAGGGCGAAGTGGTCTGGCGTTACGAAGATCCTGCGCATCACCACGACGCGCAATGGCTTCCCAATGGTCACCTCCTTTATTCGGCCTGCGCGCCAGTTCCACCCGGCTTCGCTGGGCGAGTACCCGGTGGCACGGCACACGGACCTGACGAAGTCATGTATGGCGACGTCATCCGCGAAGTGAATCGTGCGGGTGAAGTCATATGGGAATGGAAAGCCTGGGAACATTTGAATCCCGAGGACTTCCCGATCGCCCCGGGCTTCGGCCGATACCACTGGCCGCTCGTGAACGGCATCGGTGTCAACGCACAGGGCCAGGTGCTCATGAGCTTGCGGACGACCTCCGGCATCATCGCAGTGGACAAGCAGACGGGCGCGCTCGCCATGCATATTCCGCCCAGCGTGGTGTCGCACCAGCACGCGCCGGTGGCGCTGCCGAACGGCAACATCCTCACCTTCGATAACGGCAACTTTCGCACTGGCGCGCACGTCGCGTTCTCGCGCGTGCTCGAGATCGATCCCTCGAACAACGCGGTCGTGTGGTCCTATGCCGACGATGTGGTGAACGTGTTCTACAGCCCGTTCATGGGCAACGCGCAGCGCCTGCCCAACGGCAATACGCACGTGACGGAGTCCGCGACAGGCCGCCTGTTCGAGGTCACGCCCGCAGGCGAAGTGGTTTGGGAATACATCATTCCGTGGTTCGATCAATACCCCGATGAAGCCGCACGCAAGACCGGTCCCGGCCAGTTGAACAGCGTGTTCCAGACCCTCCGGTACGGCCGCGAGCAATTGCCCTGGCTACCGGCCTGAACCATGCCCACGCGCCTGACTTCCGGAGGGGCCATGAGTCCTGATCCAGCAAGAGATCCCGTCGATGCACGCCTGCCCGCATGGCAACTCGTGCTGTTCGGCTTACAACATGTTTTATCGATGGCGGCATCGCCGATCACGGCCGTTTTCCTCGTCGCCAGGATGCTGTCGCTGCCCGCTGAACTCACGGTCCAGTTGATCGGTGCGACATTTCTTGCTTGCGGCATCGGCACGTTGCTGCAGTCGTTCGGCTGGGCGGCCATTGGCGCGCGACTCCCGTTCGTGATGGTTCCGGGCGGCGCGCCGGTGATGCTGTTCGCCCTCGTCGCGAGGCAGACCGACCTGCAGACCGCCGCCGGGTCGGTGATCCTCACGAGCCTGTTCTACTGGATCATCCTGCCGGTGTTCGCGCGTTGCCTGCGCTTTTTTCCTCGCGTGGTGATCGGCGCCATGTTGCTGCTGGTGTCGGTGAGCCTGATCAAGATCTATGCGGGCGTGATCGTCGGACAGCCCGGCACTCCGACATTCGCGCAGCCGCAGGCGCTCGGACTTGCGCTCCTGACCATTGCCTCCACGCTTCTGATTGCGCGTGCCCTGAAAGGAGCGGCGGGGCGGCTTGCGGTGCTGCTGGGCCTCGTCATCGGCGCGTTGGCAAGCTGGGCATTGGGCTACATGCCGCTCGCCACTGTCATGCAGGGTCCCGTTTTCACGCACCCGGTGCTGTTCCCGTTCGGCACGCCGCATTTCGATGTGATCGCCGCCCTGCCCATGCTGATTTTCAGCGTGATATCGATGGCCGAAGCAACGGCGCAGACGGTCGCAGTCGGCGAGATCACGGGCAGGGTCATCGATGCTTCGCGCGACGTTCCCCGCACCATTCGCGGCGACGCCGTGGCTTCACTGATCGGTGCGTTGCTCGGCACGTCGCTCATCATCACGAGCGCCGAAAACATTGGCGTGGTGCAGACGACCGGCGTGCGTTCACGCTATGTCACGGCTACCGCCGGCGCTATGTTGATCGTGATCGCACTGTTCGCGCCGCTCGCACGGCTTGCTTATTCGATCCCCGCGCCAGTGGTCGGGGGCACGGCTTTGATCGTCTTCGCGATGATCGGTGTCATGGGCATCAAGATGCTTGGACAGGTCGACCTGAATGCGCGCAGCAATCAGTACACGCTCGCGGTGGCGTTGATCGTCGGCCTGCTGCCGATACTGGTCCCCAATCTCTACGCCCGCTTTCCCGCGAACCTGCAACTCGTGCTCAGCAACGGCATGGCGGCAGGGACGGTGGCGGCGATCATCGTCAATCTTGTCTTTACTGCTGTGTGGGCGCGGCCCGGGAAAAAGATTCAGACAACCTGAACCCGCGCCGTTCCTTTCCCTTCCTTTCCTTCCACGCTTTTCCTCTCTTCCAATGAAAATTGCATCCGTCGTGTGCGCGGCCGGGGTCGCGTCTGCTGTCGCGCTCTCTGCGCCTTCAAGTGTTCATGCGCAAAGCAGCGTGACGTTGTACGGAAGTCTCGATGCGGGACTTGGCTATGTCAGCAACCTCCACGGGTCCCGGGCTTTTATCGCCGAGCAGGGCACATTGCAAGCCGACCGGTTCGGATTTCAAGGCGTTGAAGATCTCGGCGGCGGCCGCTCGGCGCTGTTCCGACTCGAAGGCGGATTCGTCACCACCACGGGCGCGGCCGCGAGCGCCGGCACTTTGTTCAACCGGCAGGCCTATGTGGGCCTCTCCGATCCCCGGTTCGGCACGGTCACATTGGGGCGGCAGACCGACTGGAATTTCGACTGGCTGGGCTCGGTATCCACAGGACAGTTGCTTGGGGATTTTTCCGCGTTTCATCCGGGCAACCTCGATGGTCTCGGCAGCACGTTGCCCGTGCAACTATCGAGCACGGTCAAATGGAAAAGTTCGAACTACAGCGGCTTGACGTTCGGTGCGCTCTACGGATTTCCTGGCGCAACGGGCAGCAATACCAACGGCCGGACGATCAGCTTTGGCAGCAATTACACGAATGGACCGGTGAAGCTCGTCGCAGTGTATTCGGAATATCGGGACCGCTTGCTGCCGCTCGCCGGCGGCCTCGGACTGAGCACTTTCGAAGGTCAGGCCCTGGCCGCGGGCGCGACGTTCAACGCCCGGCAGGTCCGCGATGCGGGCATTGGCGGGTCGTACCGGTTCGAACGCGTGACGGTGCACGCGCTGGCCACGGATCTGCGCATCACGTCGGCCCGCACGGAACACTTTCGTACTTTCGATGGCGGCGCGAACCTGCGCCTGACGCCATCGGAAGAAGTATCGGCGGGCGCTTGGACGGCGACGCTCGAAGGGCACCGCTGGACCCAGTTCACGGTCGCCAACGTCTATTCGCTCTCCAAATCGACGCAGGTTTATGCGGACCTGATGTTCGAGACCGCGGGCGGCGGCGCGGTGGCGGATACGTTGGGGATCGGCGCGTCGTCGGGTGGCCGGCAGACGGTCTTGCTTACCGGGATTCATCATCTCTTCTGAGTCATGCACCAACAGGGCCCGTAGCTGCAAATCGGTCCTTGTGCGCGCAGTTGCTCCCGCCACTGCCAAGGGGCCAACGCTGCGCCACCGAAATAAAATGTTGCGATGCAGCATGTATCGGCCTATGCTCGATCAACGTAACGAGATGAGCAACGGCAATTGGCGTCGGCGACGGCCGGCCCGCAGTCGGCCCGTCGATAGCACTCACAGATCGTGAAGGAGCTTGGCTGATTAACTGGCTGTTTTGACCGCTTTGATACCGGGCTGGCCGCCAATCCGGCAAAAACGACGCCGAAACCAGAAGTCAAGAACGAAAGTCCGTGCCCACGCCTCGGACGACCGATTATTTTCGGTTAGCAGCCCTTTCAGTACTGCGGCATCGCTCCGGGCAATTCCCTTCGCAACATCAGGCACATTTCTGACATATCAAATTTGCGATCTGACACGGTCCTTTATTTATTGATTGGGATCATTATCAGGTATCCCTCTCGGACGTCTTATTCTGGAGCGCTTCATGACTTCTTCCACCCTTTCACCGGCGCTCGGCGAGCTTTCGACGAACTGGTTACGCCTCTTCGCTGAAACCTGCGAAATGCTCACTGCGACGACGGAAGTCGTCAAAGTCCGCACCACTCGTCTTGTCATGGCCGGGCCGCTGCCCAACGAGCGCGACCGGACCGAATTCAGCCTGATGAGCCGGGAAAAAAGCGAGGCGGCGAACGAATCGCTTCAGGCAATGGGTTCGGGGTTCATAGGCTTGAGCCTGGGACTGGCGATGGCAACCAGCAAGCACATCTGGGCCACGTCGGCCGCCGCCGCGGACCTGGCTTCGAGCCGGTCAGCCGCGCAATTTCTCGAACGCCAGGCAGCGCTTGTAAAGGTCGCAGCAGCCTCTCCAGCCAACCCTTTGCAGTTGGCAAGTTCCGCGACGCGCGTGGTGCAGGAAAGCCTCGCACCCATTCACGGCCGTGCAACAGCAAATGCCAAACGGCTGGGTGCGCTTTGACAGCCGCCGTGCTGACGCCGCCCTCTCTTCGGCAAGAAGACCGGGCGGCGCGCAGCCACAAAGCCCAGGCACCGGCGAAGATCACTTCTACATTGCACGGCGTGTCTGAAACGATGCTATGGACGCTTTACGATCGGGCGTCCGAAGCACGTCGCGACGACGGCATTATTGTCGACCCTGACAGCGTCCGTATCTGCGATTCGATCGACTACGATTTCATCGGCCATTTCGGCGAACCCGTCGGTGCATTTGCGGCGCGTGCGGCAGAGATCGACCAGCTCCTGAAGCGATGGCTCGAACGTCATCCCGACGGCTTGATCATATCCTTGGGCGAAGGGCTGGAAACGCAGGCTCGCCGCGTGGACAACGGGCGGATGCGCTGGCTGACGGTCGATCTTCCTGCTGCCATCGAACTGCGCGAGCATTTTCTTCCATCGTCCACGCGCTTCGATCACATTGCCGCGAGCGTGTTCGAGCCAGGATGGATCGACGGGATCGAATCCGGCCCCGATGTTTTCATCGTCGTTCAAGGCCTCTTCATGTATCTCGAACCCGAAACCGTGAGACGTCTGTTCATACAGATCGTGGAGCGTTTTCCGGGTGCTGAAATTGCGTTCGACATCATTCCGCGATGGTTTTCCCAGTTGACCCTGTGGGGCTTCATGCAGACGCCGCGCTATCGCCTGCCGCCCATGCCTTGGGGTATCGATAGTAACGAGATTGCGGGTCGCCTGCGCAACTGGTCGTCATCCATCGCTGCCATGAACGTGCTCGAGTACAGGATCCCGCGTGGCTGGCCGAAGGTGACCGAGGACCTTTTTCGCATGAATCCGCTGACAAGATGTCACTTGCCGTGCCTGGTCCATTTGAAGGTTCGCGAGCAGTAGTGACCGCGCCGCGCAGTTCAATGCCGCGCGCACGAAGGAAAGCGCCTGACACAGGCATAACGCAATTCCAAGGCTGGGAAGCATCACGGCAACGATCATAAAATCCACCCCTTCTTCGAGCCCCGCGTCATGAAAGACAAGATTGTCACCGCTGATGAAGCGATCGAGTTGATCCGCGATGGGGACGCTGTATGCTGCTCCGGCTTTGTCGGAATCGGTACTCCGGACGACTTGATCATGGCGCTGGAAAGACGGTTCACGGGCTCGGGTTCGCCACGCGATCTCACGCTCGTATTTGCCGCCGCGCCGGGGGACGGCAAGGATCAGGGCCTGAACCGGGTTGCACTGCCGGGGCTGGTAAAACGCGCCATTGGCGGACACTGGGCGCTGTTGCCGAAGCTCGCGAAGATGGCGACCGACGATGCGATCGAGGCATACAACCTTCCGCTCGGAACGATCTCGCATTTGTATCGGGACATCGCCGCTCATCGGGCTGGCACGCTGACTCAGGTGGGACTGGGCACGTTCGTCGATCCCCGCCAGGGTGGCGGAAAGATCAATGCGAGAACGACCGAGGAACTGGTCAGCACCATCGAAATCGATGGCAAGACGTGGCTTTTCTACAAGGTCTTTCCCATCAACGTGACCCTGATCCGAGGCACCACGGCAGACCCCGAAGGCAACGTCACGATGGAGCGCGAGGCGCTCGTGCTTGACGCGATGGAGGCGGCAATGGCCGCCCATAACTCGAACGGACTCGTGATCGTCCAGGTGGAAAGGATCGCTGCGAGCGGGACGCTCGATCCTCGTGCAGTCGTCGTTCCCGGTATCTTCGTTGACCGTGTCGTGGTCGCATCCAATGGCGCGCACGCCCAGACTTACGGCACGGCGTACAGCCCTGCTTTCTCCGGCGAAATGAAGGTTCCGCCGGGCACAACGGAAAGCGCGGTGCTTGACGAGCGAAAAGTGATCGCACGTCGATGCGCCTTCGAACTTCCCCTGGGTAGCGTGATCAACCTGGGTATTGGCGTCCCTGAAGTCGTAGGAGCCGTCGCCGCGGAAGAGCAACTGCTGAGCCACCTGACGTTGACCGCTGAACCCGGTGTGATCGGCGGCGCGCCCCAGGGCGGCTTGAATTTCGGCGCGGCAATCAATATCGATGCCCTGCTGCACCAGAACCAGCAGTTCGATTTCTACGATGGCGGAGGGCTGGACCTCGCGTGTCTCGGCATGGCGGAGATCGACCGGTGTGGAAACGTCAACGTCAGCCGCTTCGGGCCGCGCCTGGCCGGTGCCGGCGGATTCATCAACATCAGTCAGAACGCGCGGCGCGTGGTGTTCGCGGGAACGTTCACGGCCGGCGGACTCGAAGTCGCAGTCGAGGATGGACGTCTGCGTATCGTGTCGGAAGGGTCGAAGAGGAAACTCGTCGAGTCGGTCGAGCAGATCACGTTCAACGGGTCTCTCGCGGCCGAACGCGGCCAGCCTGTGACGTATGTGACTGAGCGGTGCGTCTTCCAGCGCGTGTCCGAAGGACTTGAGCTGACCGAAATTGCACCCGGCATCGATATGGAGCGCGACATTCTTGCCCACATGGACTTCATGCCTATAGTGCGCAACGTGCGTTCGATGGACCCCCGTATTTTCCTGCCGCAACTCATGGGGCTCGCAACGGTGCTCCTCGATCGGCAAATGAGCGAGCGGCTCAGCTATGACGTCGGGCGCAACACGCTCTTTGCGAACTTCGAGGGCATGGGCGTCCGCTCGACCAGCGACGTGGAAAGTGTGCGGCGCGTGCTCGAGGCATTCTGCGATGGAATCGCCCATAAGGTTTCACTGATAGTCAACTACGACGGATTCCGTCTGGATGATCCGGTTGCCGATACGTACTTCGCAATGGTCAGGCGTTTGCAGCTCAAGTACTACAGCTCGGCGACCCGTTTCTCCGCCAGTGCATTCATGCGCGTGAAACTGGGCGCCGCTTTTTGTGAAGTCGATGCGGAATCGCACGTCTGCGAAACGCATGCGCAAGCCGCAAGCCATGTGGCGAGCCAACTCGAAGATGAAGTAGGGCGCCCGCTACGCTGAGTCTTGCTTCCAGCGTCAGGGACATTCAATGCGCAATCCCGCATCTTTTGGCATTCTGAATGCGCTGGCAGGGACAGTCCGCTGCAATACGCGGCGATTGGCCGTGATTGAAAGAGTCAAGGAGATTACGTATGAAAGCATCAGATCTGTTCGTCAAGGCGCTGGAGAACGAGGGCGTCGATCGCATTTTCGCGGTGCCGGGCGAAGAAAATCTCGACGTCGTCGAGTCGCTGCGACGCTCGAACATCGAGTTGATCGTCACCCGCCATGAGCAGTCGGCGGCATTCATGGCGGCCACCCACGGCCGCCTGACAGGACGGCCGGGTGTCTGCATGGCAACCCTCGGTCCCGGCGCGCTGAATCTGGTCACAGGTGCAGCCTACGCCCATCTCGGCGCCATGCCGATGGTGCTTATCACCGGGCAAAAGGCCATCATGACAGCGCACCAGGCGCGCTTTCAGATAGTCGACATAGTCGCAACCATGAAGCCGCTGACGAAGGCGTCCCGGCAAATAGTCAGCGGGAGCAGCATCCCGAGCGTGGTGCGCGAAGCGTTCCGCCTCGCCGCGGAAGAGCGGCCCGGTCCGGTCCACCTCGAGTTGCCCGAAGACGTGGCCGCCCAAGAAGTAAGCGACGACGTGGCGCTTGTTCCGCCGCATCCGGTCGAGCTTCCGGTCGCGCAAGAGGCTGCCATCGAACGGGCCGCGGCCATGCTGATGAAGGCCGAGCGTCCGCTGGTCATGTTCGGTGCGGCGAGCAACCGTCCGCGGCTCGCGGGCCAGTTGACCGAATTCATTCGACGTACCGGCATCCCGTTTTTCAACACCCAGATGGGCAAGGGCACCGTGGCCGCAGTCGGCCATGACGAAGCCAGCGAACTCTGGATGGGAACAGCGGCGCTAAGCGAACGCGACTATCTTCACGAGGCAATAGACCGTGCTGACCTGATCCTGGCGATCGGCCATGACACGGTCGAAAAGCCGCCGTTCATCATGGGCCCGGACGGACCCAAGGTCGTTCATGTGAGCTACACGCCGGCCCACGTCGAACAGGTGTTCTTCCCCCATGCGGAAGTGGTGGGTGATCTTGGCCTGAGTCTCGCGCGGCTTGCCGATCACGTTCAGGGCAAGCTTCCGAACGCAGCGGCGCTGGCGCCGTTGCGCGAGGGCATCCTGAAGCGGACGATGGACCGCGCGGGGGAATCGCGCTTTCCGCTGACGCCGCAGCGCATCGTCCATGACGTACGCGAAGTCATGCCGGCCGACGGCATCGTCGCGCTCGATAACGGCATGTACAAGATCTGGTTTGCGCGCTGCTACCGGACCCGCAGCGCCAACACGCTGCTGCTCGACAACGCGTTGGCAACGATGGGCGCGGGTTTGCCGTCGGCCATGATGGCCGCGCTGCTTTACCCGGCGCGGCGTGTGATGGCGGTGTGCGGCGACGGCGGTTTCATGATGAACTCGCAGGAACTCGAGACCGCCGTGCGGCTGAAGCTCAACTTGGTTGTGTTGATCATTCAGGACGATGCCTACGGAATGATCCGGTGGAAACAGGCCGTAGACAACTTCACGGATTGGGGTCTCACGTTCGGCAACCCCGACTTCGTCAAGTACGCCGATGCCTATGGCGCAAAAGGACGGCGCGTCGAATCAGCCGAAGCATTGGCACCGACGCTGGAAGACGCGTTCCGCGAAGGCGGTGTGCAATTGGTCATTGTTCCGGTCGACTATTCGGAGAACAGCCGCGTACTCGTCGACGAACTCAAGAACCGTGTCAAGGAGGTCGCGCAATGAAGATCAAGGCCGCTGTCCTGCAAGCAATGGGCGCAACGCCGCCTTACGCCGTCTCGCGCCCTTTGCGTATTGAAGAGATCGACCTGGCGCCCCCCGGTGCCGATGAAGTGCTGATCAAGATCGCGGCCGCCGGCCTGTGCCATTCGGACCTCTCCGTCATCAACGGCGACCGTCCTCGTCCTATGCCGATGGCGCTCGGTCACGAGGCCTCCGGCGTCGTAGAGGAACTGGGGGCGGGCGTGACGGATCTCCAGGTGGGCGATCACGTCGTCGTGGTGTTCGTGCCGAGCTGTGGCCACTGTGCGCCCTGCGCCGAAGGACGTCCTGCATTATGCGAACCGGGCGCCGCAGCAAACGGCGCAGGCACCTTGCTGTCCGGCGCGCGCCGCCTAACGCGCGGCGGCGAGGCCTTGAACCATCATCTCGGGTGCTCGGTGTTTGCCGAATATGCGACCGTGTCGCGCCGCTCTGTCGTCAAGATAGATCCCGGTGTTCCGCTGGAGGAGGCTGCGCTGTTCGGGTGTGCTGTGCTCACGGGTGTCGGCGCGGTGGTCAACACAGCCCAGGTCAGGGCCGGTGCATCGGTTGCCGTGGTGGGCCTCGGTGGCGTGGGGCTCGCGGCACTCATTGGCGCGCAGGCGGCGGGGGCCCGGCAGATCATCGCAATCGATTTGTCCGATGACAAGCTGGAGCAGGCGCTCGCCTTGGGCGCCACGCACACGGTCAACGCCGCTCGGGCCGATGCATCCGAGCACATCCGGGCGCTGAGTCATGGCGGCGTCGAATTCGCTTTTGAGTTCGCCGGCTCGATCCACGCGCTTGACCTGGCTTACCGTATTACACGACGCGGCGGTTCGACCGTGACAGCGGGACTGCCTCCGTCAACCGCACTCTGGCCGCTTCCCGCAGTCAGCCTTGTTGCGGAAGAGCGCACCCTGAAGGGGAGCTATATCGGCACGTGCGTGCCTTCGCGCGACATTCCGCGTTACATCGATCTCTACGTGCAAGGTCGTCTGCCCGTGAACAAGCTGCTTACCGGCCGCCTCAAGCTCGACGAGATCAATCGTGGCTTCGACTTGCTGCATGAGGGCAAGGCGATTCGCCAAGTGGTGGTATTCGAGTGATCAGGGGACAGCGACGCCTTGGGTAATTCGACCTAAGTCCGAGGCAGTGGAGTCACGAATGGTGTTCGAGGTCCAGTTGGGATGAAAGGTAGACGCCAGATCACACATCATGAGAGCCGCGCACTGGGTTTCACTCGTCGGGCTAGGATATCGACGAGCCAAAGAAGACTGCCGTGCCATGGACCATGAAGCCGCGCCTGGAACGTCCGGTACAGCATTGCGTGCCCTAACTGTGCGATGCGCCCCCGAATGAAGCCGCCCTTGAAGAAGCCGAAACGACCAAGCGAGCCGTAAGCATCGAAACCTCCAAGGGAAACGAGAGACCCGAAGTCATGATATGAAGCCGCTGGCGCCTGGCTGCCTGCAATCAGTTTCGGAAGATTGCGGCACATATATACGGCTTGCTGATGGGCGGCCTGCGCTGTTGTCGGAACCGCATTGTCATGGCCAGGCAGTTGTGGACTGGCACAGTCACCGACAGCGTAGATGTGCGGATCGTCCACGCTGCGCAGCGTGGGCCCGACCACCAGTTGCCCCGAGCGGGTTCGTTTCACGTCGCCCATGTTGTTCAAGAGATCGGGTGCTTTGACACCAGCCGCCCACACCTTGAGAACGGCCGGAATCGTTTCACCATCGACGAGATGGAAGCCGTTTTCGTCCACCGACGCCACGCGTGCGCTCACGCGCACCGTGACACCAAGTTCCGAGAGCTTGCGGTGGGCTGCATCGGCCACGCGTTGGGGGAACGGCCCAAGAAGGCGAGGGCCGGATTCGATCAGCAGGACTTTGAGATGGTTCGACGCGCCGCGTGCGCCGTATTCTTCCGCAACGGCCGCGATCCGGATCAGTTCGGCAGCCAGTTCTACGCCGGTTGCCCCGCCACCGACTATCCCGATGGTCAGCAGCGTATTCGACACGACCGCCTGGATCAACCGAAGCCGCAGTTCATCATTGAAGGCGATGGCCTCAGACCGCGAATCGATGGTCGAGCAATGGTCTTTCACGCCGGGCGTACCGAAGTCGTTCGCACGGCTCCCGACCGCCAGCAGCAACGTGTCATAGGCGACAACGCGCGCGGGCACGACTTCGATCTCTCCATGGCGGAGCGGTCCAATATGGATCTCGCGCCGCGCGCGATCGACGCTGGTTGCACACCCGGGCTGATAGGTGAACCCATGAGTGCGCGCCTGGGCGGCGAACGCTGTCTCTTGCGCGCCGGCGTCGGAGGTCCCGGCCGCAATCATGTGTAGCATCGGCTTCCAGACGTAAGCCGGTTCCTTGTCTATCAGCGAAATCTGCAACGAGCCGTTGCCTGCTGTGTTTCCTGCGAGGTGGGTCGCGATGTCGAGCCCGGCAACGCCTCCGCCTACGATAACTAATCTGTGCGGCTGCTGATTTGTTCGCTGTGTCGATTCCATGCCCATCACGTCCGCATAGTCGGGACGCAACCTGAAGCAAGCAGCGGTCCTGCGCCACTCGATGGTCCTGGCCTCGATCGCTTCTGGTACGACGCATGTTCCCATGCGCTGCATATTCGGTGCGCCGGAAATGCCATGCCGGGAGCATTGCTTGCTGTCATGCAATGGTGCAAACCGCTCCCCGGTGGAGGAGGATTCAATGACAGATCAACATCGTTCCAGCACGCAGACAGACAAGCATGGACAACCGCCCGACGGCGACGCCGACGAAACCTTCAAGACGTTCAAGGATCTGGTCAACATGACGCCCGCTCAGATCGAGAAGTGGCTGCAAACCGATGAGTCCCGCGACGTCGGCCAGAAATCCGGCGGAAACGAATCGGTCGGTCATCAATCAGGCCGGCACATCATCGCCATTCTCGGCAAGAAGAAGGCCGACCTGTCGGAGGCGGATTATGCGCACATGCGCAAGGTTATCGGCTACATAAAACGACATCTCGCCCAACGTCCTAACGATGTCGAGCACTCGAACTGGCGCTATTCGCTGATGAATTGGGGCCATGATCCTGTGAAGTGACGTGCCGGGCATCAACGAAGCGCAACCCCTTCGCTTTTGGCACTGATCGCCGCGAACAACGCATCTCGCCCTCGGCCTTCCAGCCACCGGTCGAACGTCAGCAGACCGGGGAACGACTCGCGCAGAGATGCAAGGTCGGCGTTACCGGACAGTCGGCCGTCACCGACAAGCCTGGCCAACGTCCCGAGGAACGGGCTTTCTGCGAGCACGGTGTCCGGAAAGCGGTGATAGACCACGGGACGCCCGGTTATCAGGCTGAATTTGCGGGCCAGAGCCGGACCAGTTACTGCATCGCCCGCTATTTCGATAGTGCGGGACGAGAACACTTCAGGCGCCGAGAAGATCCGCGCCACGATCTTTCCGATATCTTCGGCGGCAATGAATTGCATCGGCTGGTCCGCATGCATGAAGAAGGTGAGCTCGCCTTTGTCGAGTCCAATGCCAGGCAGCATCAGGATTTCCATGAACGCGCTCGGGCGCACAATCGTCGAGGTCATGTCAAGGCGGCGGACATAGGCTTCGATTTCGCTTTTGCTGTCGAAGTGTCCCATCCCGGTTTTGGTGGCACCCGCCGCGTTGGTCGAGCTGTAGACAAAGTGCTGGACGCCGCTTTTTAGAGCGATGTCAGCGACGGTCTTGCCGTAGCGGATCTCGTCTTCATCCGTGACCCCGTACGCAACGCCTTGACCGGAACTCGGCTGCACGCTGAACACGCCATAGACGCCTGCCATTGCATCCTGTATGGACTGCGGATCGGAGAAATCTCCCTTCACGGTTTCGACTCCAATCGCCGCAAGCGCCTTTGCACTGTCGCTCGCCGGGTTGCGCACGAGCGCCCGCACCTTCCATCCGTCAGAGCGCAATGCCTTCGCCACGAAGCCACCCTGTTGCCCGGTTGCCCCGAACACAAGGATCGGTTCATCAGTTTTGTTCATCGCGGTATCCGCAAGTAACTATTGACGGGGCGATTGTAGGCCGCTATATCTTTTCCGCAAGACGGCACGGGGGTGTGCGTTAGTTACATGGAGGTAACCTTGTCCCAGACAATTTTCGGCCGCCCGTTTGCCATGACGCACGAAGGTCCGGTTGTGACGCCATGTGCGCCGCACGATGTGCTGGCGCGTCTCGGGGACAAGTGGACGATCCTGATCATGTCGTTGTTGTCGCTCGCCCCGCATCACCGGTTGCGTTTTTCGGGCATCAAGCGCGGTGTGAACGGCATCTCCCAGCGCATGCTGACGGCGACGCTCAGAAACCTGGAACGTGACGGCTTGCTCGTGCGGCACTACTTCCCGGAAGTACCGCCGCGCGTCGAGTATGAACTGAGCGAAATGGGCATCAGCATGTTGCCGGCGCTGGAAGGGTTCACCGCGTGGATCCGGATGAACTGGCCCGCGATCGAAGCGTCCCGGCAACGATACGATTCGCAGGCCTGCGGCGACGCCTAGCGCGGATGGCATTCCCAATCGTTGTAAGCCGGCTTGTCGAGCGGAGTCAGCCCGGGGATCATGAATACGGAACAACCGAATCGACGTCCCTTCGTGGTGGTTGCGTCGTAGGTCACGGGCGTTCCCCCAAGTGAGTTGCGCTGGCCGTATTTGATGTTGGAAACGGTTATCTCGTCAGAAGAAGCCAGCCCGATAGTTCTGGACGTGGTTTTCTGAACTTCGATCATGTTCATCTGCGTCGTGCCGCAGGCCGACAAACCGGTCAACAACGCAGCCGAGATTGCGGCGAGTATCAGTATTTTCTTGTTCAAGAGAATCCCCGTGAGTGTGATGTCTAAGTCCTGCCATCGGCCGCCCATAGCGCGCGGCCGATCCGTTGCATGCATGCCGCGGTTCAAACGCCGAACAGTGATACAGGCGTACAGAGCGCCCCTTTGCAGTTTCCCGGCGTGAAGTAGAGCGTCTGGATCTTGCCGCTCGGCAGCACGAACCCACCGATCAGGCCGTTACCCTTCGCGCCCTCGACGTTCGCCTGCTGAATGAACGTTGCGCTGGTGGTGGCCGGATCGAGGCCATAGAAGTTGAACGTGGCGGACTGCGACAGATCCTTCGCGAAGATTGCGCCGGTTCCATCGGAGAACACGAACTCTCCGCGGAAACGATAACCACGCGCACCTTCACTATTCAGTTGCGTCATGAAGGAGGTATCGTCGGTCGGCGCGGCCGTGATCTCGTAGCCGTATGTCGCATTACCCTGCGAGCTCTTTTCGTAGATCGATGACGTGCTCGCATCGCCCAATATGAACGCCGGTGCGAGGTTGTAATAACCCTGCGCACCTTGCGCGTTGGCCTGTGTCAGGAAATCGGTCTTGCTCGCGGGCTGGGTCAGGACCTGATAGGAATACGTAGCGATTGAGCCATTGTCTTTCCTGTAGAGAAAGAACATGTCGGTACCCACGGCCAGTTCGCCCGCCCATCGGAAACCCCTGGCGCCTTCGCTATTCGCTTGCGTCAGGAATGCGGCGCTGCCCGACGTGACGTCCTGTACTTCGTAGCTATAGGTTGTCGCTTGATCCTTGACGAAGGCCGATGTCTGATCGAGCGTTGCGGTCGCAGTGAAAGCATAGTCGCTCAGATAGCGATAGCCCTGCGCGCCTTGCGTGTTGAGACTGGACAGGAACTGCGCGCGGCTTGTGTCGGGCGTGAGGCCTTCGTAGATGAAAGCGGTAATTGCCGGTGTCGAAGGCGTGGAAGGTGACGACGGCGTATCGGGCGCCGTGTTGGCCGGCGTGCCATTACCGGAATCAGGGGAGTTATTCGATGTCTTCGCATCATCTCCGCCACAAGCCGCCAGCGCAAAGGCGGCGTATATGACTGGCATCGACCATTTAAGCATCCAGACCCGTGAGCTACTCATTTGCAAACACCCCTTTGTTTTTAATACTCGCAATTGGTTTAGTACCGACGCAAACGGATTACCGGTCGGCCGACTGATCGGCAGACGCGAGACATGATGGCGAAGTCGTTGAACCCGCTGCACCATGGGTATCGAGCCGGTTGACTACCGGTTCCAGTGGCGCAGTGGTTTTCTCACCTGATGAATCAGGCGAAGGAATGGTAGCAGTTGACTAATCGATGAATTTGCCTGAACGTCCCGATTGCTTGCCTGCGCGTCTCAATTGAATGAGAGTGAGTCGGCACGACAATCGGAAGCTGACGAACGTCCTGCTGAGCATTTCAAGCCGGCCGCGGGCGTCGCAGCTCCATCAGCCAAGGTCATGCGCATCCGCTTGACGAGGCCGATGAAGCTGCTGCCTCAACGCATAAGCGGCCACGACAGCCGCTATAAACCCCGATGCAGCACCAACGCCTAGCGACCAGCGCGGGCCGGGATGGTCCGCAATCCAGCCAACGATGGGCGCGCCGATCGGCGTGCCCCCGAGCGCAATGCCAAGACGCAGCGCCATCACACGTCCCCGCATGGCGGGTTCGGTCGAGAGCTGCATCAGCGTGTTGGTGGCGTTGGTGAAGGTCAGGGCCGCCACGCCGATCACGACCAGCGCCGCCGCGAACAGCCAGTAATTCGGTGCGACGGCCGCGAGCGTGCAGCCGAACCCGAACGTCAGGGCGCCGATCAGCAGCGACGTGAATTGCGGTTTGCCGCGGCGGGCGGCGAGGAGAGCGCCCGCGACCGTGCCAACCGCCATGATCGATGACAGGAGACCATAGCCACGCGCATCGGTATGAAAGACGCCGACCGCCATGGTCGAGATGAAGATCGGGAAGTTCAGTCCGAACGTGCCGATCAGGAACAGCATGACCAGGATCGCCTTGAGGTCCGGCCGGGACCATACATAGCGAAACCCTTCGGTGAAGCTGCCCTTGGTGCGGCGAGCCCTCGCATTAGCACGCAACTCGGAGACGCGGAACAACGACAGGGAGGCCAGCACCGCGATAAAACTCACGCCGTTGATCATGAACGCCCAGCCGGTGCCGACCGAAGCGATGACCAGACCGGCAACCGCCGGCCCGATCATCCGCGCGGCGTTGAACGAAGTCGAATTGAGCGCGACCGCGTTCGACAGATCCTCGTCGCCGACCAGTTCCGCCACGAAGGTCTGGCGCACGGGTGCATCGAATGCTGCCGCGCAGCCGGACAGGAAGGCGAACACATAGACGTGCCAGAGCTGGACGACGCCCGTGACGGTGAGCAAACCCAGCGCCAGGGCGAGCGTGCCCATGGCTGCCTGCGTAGCAACCAGCAGCTTGCGCTGGTTGTAGTGATCGGCAGCGAAGCCCGTCCAGGGCAGCAACAGAAGCTGCGGCCCGAACTGGAGCGCCATGACCACGCCCACGGCCGACGCATTGTGATGCGTGAGCTGGGTGAGCACGAGCCAGTCCTGAGCCGTGCGCTGCATCCAGGTTCCGACATTGGAAACAAGCGCGCCGGCCGCCCACACCCGATAGTTGTAGCTCCTCAGCGACCGAAATGTGCCGGTTGCCAAAGCGGTCATGAACGCTCTGGACTATCACCGCCGTGCAGGCGGCCAAAGAGCCGCGCGCACAGCAATCCCATGGCCAGGATGCCGAGCCCGAAAGCAAGGGCATCGCTCGTGATCTTCAGTTCGAAATCGCCGACGCGGCAGACGAGCACATACCCGAGGACGATATTGAAGAAGCCCCAGAGCACGTTCACGGTAGACGATGAAAGCCCTTGCCCCGGCGGTTTGGCGAACGGGCTCTGGAACGGCTCTCCTTTCACGCCGCTGACGAGATGCGGCACGGCGTTGGTGAGAAAAACGCCGCCAAAAAAGTAGGAGACAAGCTGCAGCCATTCCATGTTCAGTTCCTCGTTCCAAGCAGGTCGATGATGTCCTGGGCCGTGCCGGTTTCGCCCAGCCTCGGGAAGACGTTCCTGATGCTGTAGTCGTGCGCCTCGGAACGTGAATCCGTCATCGCGTCGATGGCGAGCGTCACGTTGAACCCGTGCTCATAAGCCTGGCGGGCGGTCGATTCGACGCCGGTCCCGGTAGCGACACCCGTGACGACGACCTGGGTCACGCCCAGCGCCTTCAGCCGCTCCTCGAGATCGGTGCTCGCGAACGCACCCCAGGTCCGCTTTGTCACGACGATGTCGCCGGGCTGCTGGCCGAGTTCATCGATCAGGTCGGTCCACCCGGCCGGAAACGTTCTGCTATGGCGCGGCTGCTCGGTGCGCCCCGGCGCTCCACCCGCGACGTTGACCAGCACGACGGTCAGGCCGCGTTCACGAAACGCGTGGAGCAGGGCACACGAGCGCTCCACGACCTTGTCGATTGGATGGCTGAAAGGGGAGCCGACAAGACCTTTTTGCAGATCGACGACGATAAGGGCGGTGTTCGGATCGAGCGTGGTAACGGCCATGGTTTTCCTGAAAGGTCTGGGACTCGCTCAGAAGTCGGCGAGCCGCTGCAGCAGTTTCACTGCGGCCGCGAGTGCGTCCTGTTCCTGTGGCGAGAGTTGTGCCTGCAAAGCGCGGAGCAGCCAGTCTTCTCTGGCAGCACGGCTGGCCTTGATGGTTTTTCGGAAGGCGGGAGTCAGGTCGATCAGCGTTTTTCGTCCATCGGCTGGATCGGCCTTGCCACTTATGGCCCCGATGGCCTCTAGGCCGGCCACTGTGACGCGCATGGACTGCGGACGCACGCTTTCCGCACGGGCAAGAGCGGAGACGGTTGCGGGCCCGTCGCGATCCAGACGATGGAGGACCGATTTCTGGGCGGAGGTGAAGTCGCCCGGATGCGCTTGCTCACGCAACCGTCGAATGAGTTTTCCAACAGAAATGCGCAGCTCACCGGCAAGAGCGGCCGACTTGAGAGTCTCAGGCGTGGGTGATTGTTTGACCATGTGCAGACGATAACATGCATACAGTAAAACTGTACAGTTTGACTGTATGTATCGCTTCATTGCCGACTGCTGGGCCCATGCGGTTCGTCGTGCAGCGAATGCTGGTGCCAGACTTTCCCGACCAGCCACTGAAATATCGATTGATGAGTTTCGTGGTCTTCGGGAATCGGTGTCGTCAATTTCCCGAGCCTGTCCTGACGGGAAGCCAGAAGCTGGCACATCTGCCTGGCAACCTCCGGATGGTCCTTGAGGAAAGCTGTCATGTCCTCCTTGCCCAACTGATACAGCACGGAGGGCGTGAGTGTGGAGACGGACACGCGCATGGGTAGTCCTGCAAGCAGACCTGCCTCTCCGAATGCTTCGCCCGGACCTACTCGCGCGATCTCGCGCTCGCCTGACGGTTCGGTGAATTTGACGGAGAGAACCCCCGACGCGACGATAGACAGACTATCGGGCACTGTATCGGGCGCGGATATCACCTGATGTTCCTGATATTCATGACGTGAAAGTCGTGTGGCGAGCCGCTTTACTTCATCCCCAGTCAGACTTTCGAACAGGCTCACGCGTTTGAGCAGCGCTTCTTTTGCGTCATGCGTGCTTTCGACCGGCGCAGGGACGCCGAGCGCGCGCATGGGAATGGCTGACGAAGCAAGATGCCGGTAGCAAAGGTCGAACAATTCGTTGGACGCGGCGAGTTTCTTGTCCATGTTGTCGACAAACGCAACCACCTCGTATTGCACCGAGTTCACTGTAGTGCGCTTCATGTGGGCATAAGGCGCAGGCGCGTTCAGGATGATGTCGCAGCCGGTGAGTGCGCGGCGCAGCGCTTCGAGCACTGTCCGTGGCCGCGCTTCGGGAGCGATTTCAAGCACAAGCGACAGCCCGTGGACATTGGCCGGCCTGCTGTTATTCGAAATCTTGCCCTTCGATGCAACCGCGTTCGGCACGATCAGCGTATTTCCCTGGCCTGTCAGCAAGTGAGTGGCGCGCCAGTTCATTTCGACAACCCTGCCTTCCACGTCATCGATCATGACCCAGTCGCCGACCGAGTACGGCTCCGTGGTGTTCAACACAATGCCCGCGAACACGTCGCTCAGCGTGCTCTGGATCGCCAGACCCAGGACGATGGCAAGCGCCCCGGATGTGGCGACCAGTCCACGCACCGGCAACGCGAGCACAAAACCGAGGGCGGCCACGACCGCGGCCAGAAAGACCACGGCGCCGAACACGTCCGAAAAGAGCCGCTGCTTTCGCCAGGTGCTTGGCAATAAAAGCGTGTCGAGGGAAAGGGTAAGCAGCCGTGCGCCCATCAGCCACCAGATTATTTCGACGATCTGGCCCAGCCAGTGGAGCTCGGGCGCGGCGGCATCCGGAGCTTGCGTGAAGGGGTTCAGGCCTGACGAGAAGAGCACCGCGCTCAGCGCGCTAAAGAGCGTGAGCCGTATGAACAGCCGTATGAGCTCGTTGGGAGGCACCCGCAGCCGCCATACGACGACATCCAGAGCGACGATACCGAATCCAAGGATCAACGGGTATTTCACAGGCGCTCCGCCAGGAGATAGCTTCAAGAGGACCGATATAGGCACGCGAATGCTGTTTCGGCCGTGCGCAGCAGGACACCCGGCAGCCGGGTGCGCCAATTCTGCGGCTCCTGATGGGGCCGCGCAACTGTCCTTTTTTGCACTGCGTGCGATTTCGAGCCGTAGCTCAGCGGAGAGGATAGTGCAGATGCCGCCCGCACTCGGCGGGACGGCGAAAGAATCATCGAACCGGTTTGGCGCGAGCGCTGAGGAAAGCGGTGGCGATGGAGAATGCTCCCGGACGGGAGACTCGTGAAATCAGCCTGCTTCGGGACCGGCCGGCGGCGGGCCGGAACGGCTTTCGCTGACCGCGCCCCGTGCCCTTAAAATCGCCGGCGCTCCGCTCACGCCACCCGCTTGCTTCTCCGATACTGATCGAACAACACTGCCAGCAGCAGGATCCCGCCGCGAATCAGGTACTGATAAAAGGTCGGCACATTCATGAGGCTCATTGCATCCTGCACCGAGCCCATGATCAGCACGCCGACCAGCACGCCGGAGATCGTGGCCACGCCACCGGTTAGCGACACGCCGCCAAGCACGCAGGCCGATATCACCCCGAGTTCCAGCCCGACCGACGTCTTGGGGTCTCCAAGACTCATCCGCGAAGCCAGCATGACACCCGCGAACCCTGTCACGAGCCCTTGCAGCACGAACACCGTGATCTTGATGCGCATGACCGGCAGACCTGCGAGCAGCGCCGCTTCGCTATTGCCGCCCACCGCCAGCACGTTCTTGCCGAACACGGTCTTTTTCAGCAGAAAACCAAACAGCAAGAAGCCGACGATGTTCGACCAGATCGGAAACGAAATGCCGAGGAACGATCCGCCGCCGAGATCGAAGAAACGTTCTTCGGAGATCATCACGGCATCGCCGTTCGACGTGATGTAGGCGAGTCCGCGAACCACTTCCATCATTGCCAGCGTGACTATCAGCGAGTTGATCTTCCAGCGTGCAATCAGCACGCCGTTCACTAGTCCGACCGCGCCGCCGGCCAGCACGCCTCCCGCGATCCCCAGCGTAACGCTATGCGTGGACGTGATCAGCGTGGACGCCACCACCCCGGCAAACGCCACGATCGAGGCCACCGACAAATCCACCTCGCCGAGCGCGAGCACGAACATCATGGTGACGGAGATCGAACCGATCAACGTGACCGACAACAGCAAGCCCTGGATATTGCGCGAGCTGATGAAACCCGGGACGGTGAAGGCCAGCGTCACGAACAGGATCACGAACACCATGACGATGCCCGACTTGTTGATGAGGTCCCAGGTCCGCGCGGCGCGAGCACGCGAGCCCGTGCTTTGAGCGGGATTCGACTGATTGGTGACGGGGGTAATTTCCATGATGTCTCTTTCGTTCGCAGCGCGTTGAACGTGCTGCGGGTGTTATCGGTGATGAAGGTGAATCAGCCGGGCAGGGCGAGCTTGATGAGTTGATCGGGCGTCGCCTGCGCCTTGGGCAGGTTGCCGACGATCTTTCCTTCGCGCATCACCATCACGCGATCCGCCACGCCAATGACCTCGGCCAGATCGCTCGATACCACGATGACCGTGCGCCCCGCTTCCGCAAGCCCGTACAACAGGCCGTAGATTTCGCTACGTGCGCCGACATCGATACCGCGTGTCGGCTCGTCCATCAGGAACACATCGATCTCTTCGGCGAGCCAGCGCGAAAGAATGACCTTCTGCTGATTGCCGCCGGAAAGCGTGCCAATAGGCGTGTTGCCGTTGCGCGTCTTGATGGCGAGCTTCGCGATGTAGTCGGTTGTCGTCGCGGCTTCCTTGCGGCTGTTCAGGATGTTGAACGGGCTGAAGTGCCGGCGGCAGCTCATGTTCATATTGTCGGAAACCGAAGCGATCGACACAATGCCTTCCTGCTTGCGATCTTCCGGACACAGCGCCACGCCCGCGCGCACGGCGTCGCGCGGCGATCTGAACTTGCGTTTCGATCCCTTGAGCACGATCTGCCCCGACACGGGTTTGACCGCACCGTAGATCAGCTTCATCAGCTCGGAACGGCCCGCGCCAACGAGCCCGAAGAAGCCGACTATTTCGCCCTTGCGCACGCTGAACGACGCCGGTTCCGCCAGACCCGGACCCATCAGCGCCTGCACATCGAGCTGCACATCGCCTATGTCGCGTGCACGGTAGCCGTACACGTCGTGAATGGAGCGTCCGACCATGCAACTGATCAGGCGATCGCGTTCGAGTCCGTCGACTTCCTCGAAGGTCTCGATGCGCCGGCCATCGCGAAACACCGTCACGCGATCGCAAAGCGCATAGACCTCGTCCATGCGGTGCGTCACGTAGATGATCGCGCGTCCCTCGCTTTTGAGCGCGCGAATGATCTTGAACAGTTGCTCCGTCTCGCGCGATGACAATGAACTCGTGGGTTCATCGAACGCGATCACGCGTGCGTTGCGCATCAGCGCCTTGCCGATCTCGATCATCTGGCGTTGCCCGATCGACAAGTGCTTGACCTGCATGTTCGGATCGATCTTTTCACCCAGCCGGTCCAGCTCGGAGATTGCGCGCTTGACCAGCGCCTTTTCGTCGAGCATGCCGAAGCGGTTCGGCATTGCGCCAAGCATCAGGTTCTCGGCCACGGTCAGTTCCGGGACGAGATGCAGCTCCTGATAGATGATCGCGATGCCCGCCTCAATGGCGGCCTTGGTGGTCGTGAACTGCTGCTCGACGCCGTCGAGCGACAAGCTTCCACCGCTTGTCGAATTCACGCCCGACAGCACTTTGAGCAACGTCGACTTGCCCGCGCCGTTCTCGCCCATCAGCCCGTGGACTTCGCCCGTGCGCACGCCGAGCGACACGGAGTCGAGCGCAAGCACGCCGGGAAAACGCACGGTGATGTTATCGAGCAGGAGATAAGGCGCGGCCGTGGCCACTGCGGTATCCATCATTGAGCGTTCCTTGGTTGAAAACTGAAGCGGGCGCCATGACGTGCATGACATGCACGACGCCCGCGGCCAAACGCTCAGATACCCAGTTCCTTGCGCACGTCCTGCCAGTTGCTGCGAACCATCAGCTTGCCGGTGGTCTGCGTATCGGCGGGCGGCTGCTTGCCGTTCTTGATCCAGTCGACGAGGTTCTGCGTGCTGTCCTTCCCATGGTTTGTCGAGCTCACGGCAATGGTGCCGTAGAAGCCCGTTTGTTCCTTCTTCTGGAATTCGGCGAACGCTTCACCCGCGCCGTTGATGCCCACGCCGATCACATCCGCCGACGCAATATGCAGTTGTTCGGTCGCGCGCACGGCGCCGAGCACGGTCTCTTCATTGATCGCGTAGATCACCCATTTCTTGATGTTCGGATGCTGCGACAAGACCGGCGATGCCGCGTTGAAACCGCCTTCGTCGTCCGTCGTCTTTTGCGGGGCATCGAAGATATTTTCTTTCTTGAAGCCGCTCGCCAGGAGCGTCTGCGTGGCGCCGTCGGTGCGTTGCTTCGCCGTCGGGAGTTCGTAATCCGTGATGCGCAGCGCGCCCACTTCCTCGGGCTTCCAGCCGCGCTTTTTCATTTCGTCCGAGATGGCGGTGCCGACCTGATTGCCGATCTTGAATGCGGACATGCCGAGGTGCGGGACGTTCGGCAGCGGCTTGCCGGTCGAGTCGACCAGTTGGTCATCGACCGTCACGAACTTCATGTTGTAGCGCTTCGCGCGGGCCTGGATGGCCGGTCCGAGACGCACGTCGGGCGCGCAGATCACGAAGCCTTGAGCGCCCTGCGCGCCAAGGTTATCGATGGCGGACAGCACCTTCTCGCCATCCGGCGTGCCGATGTTCACCACTGAGAATTTTTCCTTTTGTCCAAGCGCGGATGCCGCTTTCTGTTCGTTGATAAACCACGCCTGTTCGGGCATCTTGACGAGGAAACCGACCTTCAGCGGTTCGTCGGCATGAGCGGACATCTGCGGGGCGAACGTGATGCCGAGTGTGGCTGCGGCAATGGCGGACAAGGTCAAACGACGAAGCTTACGGTTCATGAGGGCGTCTCCTGGTTGAATTGAGGCTGCATGACTCAAGTGACATGCAGCGAAGCGCAGGCTTGCAGCCCGTTCGCCTCTTCTTGCGGTATTGCGGGTCAATCGTTGTTCCGCCAGGCAGGCGGGTTTGTTGTACGGTCGTAATGTGCGCGAGGCAGGCCGCGTCTTGTCGGGTTAGCCCTCATGCCCTCGCGAACTCGCTATCAGGCTTGCTGCAAACGCAAAGGGCGCAGTCTCAGGTTCTAAAAGTTTGACTGCATCTTAAGGAAGCGGCTGATTCCTTTCCAATCAGTTTTTTGACGATACCGATATCAAATCCGGTATGTCCGCGATGCTCCTACATTCTGGGATGAAAGCTTGCTCAAGCTGGCCTCAGCCGGTCAGGATCGGCTACGATTGGCGATCGTAAAACTTGCCGCAGGCGCATTGCATGGCCCAAAACTATTCGAACATCACCGTGCGCACGCGCCTCAAGACGCGGCAACTGCTTCTTCTCGCGGCAATGGAGGAGGAGGGCAACGTGCGCCGCGCAGCCGAGATCCTCGGCATGACGCAGCCGGCGGCATCGCGATTATTGAAGGAACTGGAGGATGTGCTGGAAGTGCGGCTCTTCGACCGCACGCCGCATGGCATGCACCCCACGCTGTACGGCGAAGTGATGATCCGGCACGCGCGCATGGTCCTGTCGAACCTGAGCCAGGCGCATGACGAAATCGCCGCATTGCGCGCGGGTCTCGTGGGGCAAGTCCAGATCGGCGCGATCGCCGCCGCCACTGCGACGATGGTGCCGCTCGCCATCGCACGCGTGAAGGCGAGCTATCCGCAGTTGCAGATCTGGCTGCAAGTGGAGACATCGGACGTGATGTTGCCGCTCGTGGCCCAGGGACATCTCGACATCATGGTTGGCCGCGTGCTCGAGCGGCAAGGCCAGTTCAAGGATGCAGTGCGTTACGAGCCTATCGCCGAGGAACCGCTTTGTGTGGTCGTGCGTCCCGGGCATCCGTTGGCGAGCGCAAGCACGCTGACGATGGCTGACATTGTCAGCGAGGGCTGGGTCTTGCATCCCCCGGGCAGCGTCTTGCGTCATCGGTTCGACATGGTGTTTTCGCAGATCGGTCTCGCCGCGCCGGATAACGTGGTGAACACGAACAACATCGTCGCGATCTCGGGCATCCTGCTGCAAAGCGACATGCTTGCCGTGATGCCAGAAGAGGTCGCGCGGCAGTACGAGGAGTTCGGCACGCTGAAGCGTCTTGCTATCGAATTGCCTTGCCGCATGGACGCGTTCGGAATCATCACCCGGCAAACGCGCTTGTTGTCGCCGGCGGCGACCGTCGTTTTGCGTGCATTGCACGATGCCGCGCTGGAGGTTTACGGCGCGCGGGTGGACGCTATCGCCTGACGCAAAACGCCTGAAATAAGGCCCTGGGCACGCCATCTGCTCTTGCAATCCCTAAACGGATTCTGGAGAGAAGATCATGTTCAGCTTTAGCGAAAGCATTTACCGCGGTTATCGGATCACGGCCTGGGCGCAAAGCGCCCTGGATCTCACCGATAGCGCCAAGCCCACGAGCTTCGTTGCACGTGCTGTCGTGGCCGGGACTGCGGCGGCGGTGATGGACTACCGCTTGCCGGTTCCCGGTCTCGACGCGGCAGCGTTCGCGCAACCGGCGGCGGCCCGGCACCGGGCTGAAGCAGCCGCACGGGCCTATATCGATGAACTGCGCCGCAACGAGGAAGCGGAGTCGGCCGGGCAGTATCGCCGGTCCCGTGCCGATGGAAACCGCGGCGTCAGCGCCGCCGCATAAGCGCCCGACCGGTAACGCATTGAACCAGCCGGGCGGCTGGTTCAGGTCGCGCGTCTAGTCAGGTTCAAGGCTGAAAGCAAGTAAAGACCTTAATTGTAAGCTGTATTTGAGAATGCTTCTCGTTTAGGTTATATTGAAATCCGACCTAGAAATGAGGGGCAACTCGATGACGGAAGTGCTCGACCGGCCGGCACAATCGCCCGCCACACCGCTGATACCTCCTTCGCTCGTTAGCGCCGGGAACGCATGGCGTCCCGTGCATGAGATCCAGCCGGCAACTGAATCGCCCGCGCAGAAGGCAGCGTGCGCTGCGCGCACGCTGCTCGACATCGCCATCTCCAACCGGCCGATGCTCGTGAACATGGCGCGTGGTTTTGTCGGTTGCGGCAGCCGGGCGGAAGACGTTGTCCACGACGTCTTCATCAAGCTCATCGATTTCCCCAATCAGGACGCGGTCCGCCAGCCCGCCGCGTATGTCGCGCGGATGGTGCGCAATGCATCGATCGATGCGTGCCGTTCGCAGACGCTCGAAAACACCTATCACGCCGACGAAGACGACGGCCTCGACGTGCCGTCGCCGCAATGCACGCCCGAGGTCATGGCCGAGACGCGCGACACGCTGCGTCAGGTTATGGCTGCGCTGGAACAATTGCCGGCGCGCTGCCGCGCGGCCTTCGAGATGGTGCGTTTGCGCGAGGAAACGCTGAAAAGCACGGCGAGCGCGCTCAACGTCTCGCAAACGCTGGTCCATTTCATGGTGCGTGACGCTGAAAAGCATTGTGTCGATAGCCTCGATGCCTGCCATCGCGGCGACGCGAATCCGCGCTATTTCGACGGCTGCGCACGTCGCCGGTAAAAATTCGCTTTCCCCAAGCGTCTATTCCATACAGATGGCGCCGTGAGCTCAAGGCTTCCGGCCGCCGACCTCCCAAGTTTTCCCCGACCAGGCCGCCGATCATGACGCAAGCTCAGCACACCCCGACCGCGTTCGCACGCGAAGCCGACGAACTCGAGTACACGGTCGTCATCAATGACGAGGAGCAGTATTCGCTCTGGCCGACCTTTCGCGCGGTGCCTGCGGGCTGGCGCACGGTCGGCGTGAGCGGCTCGAAGGACACGTGTCTCGCGCATATCGAAACCGTCTGGACCGACATGCGTCCGGCCAGTCTGCGCCGCCACATGGACGGCGTCGCGTCCTGAACATGCATGCCGGGTGATGTCATCCTGCGCCAGGAGAATTTCGCATGAACTCGCTTCCAGAGGCACGGCCGACGCTGGACGATCTGAACATCGAACCGGGATTGCCGACCGTGGTCTCGCCCAGACCCGGCGTCAGTATCTCGCTTGAAGAAGCCGCAGCGCCGCTGCGCACGATCATCGATAGTACGCTCGAGCGTTCAGGCGGGCTGCGCTTCACGGGCTTCGAGGTTGCATCGATAGAAGCATTCCAGCGCTTCGCCGCATCGTGCGGAGATCCGCTCATTGGGTATGAATTTGCATCGACGCCGCGCAGCCAGGTCGAGGGCGCCGTGTACACATCGACGGAATATCCGCCGCATCGCTCCATTCCGCTGCATAACGAACAGTCGTACACACGCGAGTGGCCGTTGCGCATCTGGTTCCATTGCGCGCTGGCGGCGCGATCGGGCGGCGCGACGCCGATTGCGGACAGCCGCGCGGTCTACCGGGCACTCGATCCCGCGCTGGTCGACCGTTTTGCAAAACGCGAGCTGCTGTACGTGCGCAACTTCGGGCAAGGACTCGATCTGCCATGGCAAAACGCATTCGGCTCAGATGACCCTGCAGTGGTCGAACGGATCTGCGCGACGCGCGGTATCGAATACGAGTGGCGCGATGGCGACGCTGACGAACTGCTCCTGCGTACCCGCGAACGCTGCCAGGCGGTCGCGCGCCATCCGCGCACGGGCGAGATGGTGTGGTTCAACCAGGCGAATCTGTTCCATCTCTCGACGCTCGATGAAGACATGCAGGAAGCACTCGTCGATGCCGTCGGCCTGGAAAACGTGCCACGCAACGTGTATTACGGCGACGGCGAACCGATAGAAGCTGAAGCGCTCGCGGAGATTCGCGGCGTGCTGGACGAGCAGCGCATCGTGTTTCCGTGGATGACCGGCGACGTGCTGATGCTCGACAACATGCTGACCGCGCACGCCCGCGATCCGTTCGAAGGACCGCGCAAGGTCGTGGTCGCGATGGCGCAAAGCTACAGCAAGCGGACGGATACACGATGACATTGCCCGCAGGACCCGCACTGGCCGCGCACTCGCTGACGGTTGGATACGGGGAACATATAGTGCTTGACCGGCTGGATGTGAGTATCCAGGCAGGGCGGGTTACCGCGCTGTGCGGCCCGAACGGGTGCGGCAAGAGCACGTTGCTGCGCACGCTTGCCGGACTGCAGCCGGCGCTTGGTGGACATGTCGAAGTGAACGGCGTGCCTATTGGTACATTGCGCCGGCGCGTGCTCGCCCGGACGCTGACCATGCTTGCGCAGTTCAACCAGATTCCGGCAGGGCTGACTGTGCGTGAACTGGTTGCATACGGGCGTTATGCGTATGGCGGCTGGCTGAGAGGACTGACACGCGCGGATCACGCAGCGATCGATGAAGCGCTCGAAGCAAGCGGCCTGGCCGATGATTCAGCACGCGATGTCGCCGCGCTCTCGGGCGGCGAACGTCAGCGGGTGTGGATCGCGATGGCGTTGGCGCAACAGGCGCCTATCGTGTTGCTCGACGAGCCGACAACCTATCTCGACATCCATCATCAACTCGATATTCTCCACGAACTGCGGCGGCTGAATCGCGAGCGCGGATTGACGATCGTATGGGTGCTGCACGACCTCAACCAGGCTGCCGCGTTCAGCGATGAAATCGTATTGATGCGCGCCGGCCGGATCGTCGCTCATGGCGCGCCCGATGCCATGCTCGACCCGCATCATCTCAACGATACGTTCGGCGTGCGGATGCTGAAGATCGCACATCCGCAGACGGGTGCGCCTATGTGCGTGCCGGCTTACGAAGCGGAATCGCTGGGAAGCCCGGCCAGGGATCTGGTCGCATGACCACGCTTGCCTCCTCTTCCGAGCGATGGCGCGCGCCGGTAAAAAGCCGCGTGGGTTTGCTGGTCGTCTTGCTCGTGCTCTTGATCGTCGCAGTTGCGCTGTTGCGCCTCGCGCCCGATGTCCGTGCGTGGCTTGAGGCCGCGCCCGGCAGCGACGCGGCTCAGCTCGCCGGTGTCTTTCTCTTCGACCTGAATGTGCCGCGCATTGCAGCGGCGCTCGTGGCGGGCGGCTGTCTTGCGGTCGCCGGCACGTTGTTCCAGGCACTGACGCGCAATCCGCTGGCATCGCCCGATCTGCTTGGGATCACGGGCGGCGCGCAACTCGGCTTGCTCGCCGCGATGATCCTGCCCGCCGTATTCGGCGCGGCCTCCGTGCCGTTGCTGTTTGCCTGCGGTCTCGCGGCCGCTGCATGTGTTGCGGCGGCCGCCGGCGGCTGGCGGGCGACCCCGCTTCGGCTGGTGCTGGCGGGCAGCGTCTGCATGCTGCTGTTCTCGGCCATATCGACACTGTTGCTGGCCTTCTTCGAGCAGACCGTGGTGGGCGCATCGCTATGGGCGAGCGGCAGTTTGTATCAGCCGGGCGCGGCCGGATTGAAGTCGGCGCTTGGGTGGCTCGTCGTGCCGCTCGTTGCGTTGCCGTTCGTCATGCGGCCGCTCGATCCGCTGTCTCTTGGCGACGATGCCGCCGCTGCGCTCGGCGTTCGTATCGACGCCACGCGGCTCGCGGCGCTGACCGTCGCGGTCGCTTTTGCGAGCGTCGCGGTGAGCATTGCGGGACCGCTCTCTTACGTTGGATTGATCGCGCCGAATCTGCTGCGGCAGATTCGCGGCGCGAAGGCATCGAAGCTGGGCGCGCTCGTGCCGTTATCGGCGCTGGTGGGCGGCGCGCTCGTGCTCGTCACCGACAGCGCCGTACTCGCACTCGATCTCGACTCGACGCTTTCCACAGGCGTCGCCATTGCGTTCGCCGGCACGCCGCTGATGCTCGCGATGATCCGCAGCGGCGCCGCGTGGGCAGGCGTGCTGCATGGGGGCCAGGAACGTGCGGTGGAAGCACGCGGCACGCGCTTCGTCCGCGCGATGAGCGCGTTGCCGTGGCCGGCGGTCGCGGCGATCCTGGCGGCGACGTGCGCGGTGATCCTGGTAATCGGTGCATCGTCTGGCCCGACGTGGCTGGGTCCCGAGCGATGGCTCGGCGTCCTTGCTCATCGTGACGATGTGGCGCGCATGCTGCTCGATCTGCGCGTGCCACGCCTCGTGTGCGCGTTGCTTGCGGGCGCGTTGCTGGCATCGAGCGGCGTGTTGATGCAGAGCATCGTGAGAAATCCGCTGGCGGGTCCCGAGGTGCTCGGCGTCACGCAAGGGGCGGGGCTGACGACGCTCGTCGCGCTGATGATCTGGCCGCTCGCCGGTCACGCGATCGTTTCGGGCGCCGCGTTGACTGGCGGTGGCATAACCCTTCTGCTTACCTTGTTGCTCAATCGGCGGCATCATTACGCGCCACTCGCGGTGGCGTTGACGGGCATTGTCATTGGTACGTTATGGACTACGTTGTCGCAATGGCTGATCACGCAGCAAAGTGTGCAGCCGGCGCGGTTCGTGGTGTGGCTCGTAGGTGGCACATATGGGCGCAGTTGGGGCGAAGTCGCGGCGCTGCTGCCGTGGTGCGTCGTTGCCCTACCGGTACTTGCGTTGCTCGCGCGTCCACTCGACCTGCTCGCACTCGGCGATGATCAGGCGGTCGCGCTTGGCGTGCCAATCAGCGTGCTGAGGCCGCTCGTGCTCACCATTGCCACGCTCGCTGCATGCGCGGCGGTGGCGGCGGTCGGGCCGGTGGGGTTTATCGGATTGATGGCGCCGCATCTGGCGAACATGCTCGGCGCGCGGGCACATCGGACCCGGCTCTGGCTCGCGGCCGCGATCGGTGCGCTGGTGCTCGCCGCCGCCGATATCGCCGCACGCACGCTGCTCGCGCCACGTGAGATTCCGGCGGGCGTGCTGACGGCGTTGATCGGCGCGCCTTATCTGCTTGCGCTTCTGGTGCTGCAGGTACGGCGCGAAAAGCGGAGCGGACGATGAGTCCGGACGCCGCGTCGAATGCTTCGCAATGTCTTGCATCGTTCGCGCCGGCAACGATCGCGCCGTATCTGCAGAACGTGTGGCTCGGTGCGCCCGATCATGCTTTGGAAACGAACGACATCAGCATCCCTTTGTCGTCGCTGGGCGCGCATCGGAGCGCGTTGCTCGATGCAATGGTCCATCACTATGGCGGCGATGCCGAGCTTCACGCGCGTGCGTTGTTATCGCAATGGAGCAAGTACTATTTCGGGCTTGCCGCCCCCGCGGGAATTCTGGCAGCGCGGCTGCTGCGACGTCCTCTGGACATGTCGCCTGCGCGAACGCAGCTTGTCCTGCGCGAAGGCATGCCGGTCGCGCTGCATTTCGCAGCCGACTCGCTCAAACCGCATACCCACGATACCGCGCTCAACTACGCCGGCCTGCTCGAGCATCTCGATGCAGTGATCGGGATGCTCGCCGGCTTGACGCGCATCGCGCCACGCGTGTTGTGGAGCAACGCAGGCAATCTGCTCGACTACTTGCTGGAGCAATGCGCGCTGCTGCCGGGCGAGGAAGACGATCGTGGCGATGCTGCATGGCTCTTCGGACTTTCCCTCGGCGCGGATGGCGCACCCAATCCGCTGCGCGCCCCCATCCGCCAGATGAAGCCGCGCTCGGCGCTGCTGCCCGACCCGTTTCGCGCACGCCGCGTGTGTTGCGTGCGCTACGAGATCCCCGGAGAAACGCAACTTTGCACCAGCTGTCCCTTACTGCTGACAATGTCGGACGAACAACTCGCGCTACAAGAGGCAATCGCGTGAAGAAGCTTTTCTGTGCGTTTGCATGCATGGTGATGACGTCGGTGGCGTCGGTGGCGTCGGTGGCGTCGTCGACGTTCGCGTCGGAGCCGAACGCGCCCGTCTGCGGACCGCTTGCGGATAACGCGACCATATCGCAATTCAGCAAGACGATGCCTTTGAAACCCAAGCGCGTCGTCGTCCTCGAATTCGTGTTCGCGGAAGATCTGGCCGCACTCGATATCACGCCCGTCGGTCTCGTCGATAACGCGTACTACGCCGGCTGGATCGGCTACGACAGCGCGCGTTTCAACGGCGTGCCGGAAGTCGGCACGCGGCAGGAACCGAGCCTTGAAGCGATTGCATCGGTGCGTCCCGACCTGATCATTGGCGTGGGGTATCGACATGCGCCGATCTTCGCGGCGCTCGACCGGATCGCGCCCACGGTGCTCTTCCAGTTCAGTCCGGACATGGAACAAAGTGGCGTGCAGAAAACGCAACTGGACTGGACCCGCACGATCTTTCGCACGATAGGCTGTCTCACCGGACGCGAGGACAAGACGCAAGCAGTAGAAGCGAAACTCGATGCGGGCCTCGCCCACGATGCACAACGCCTCGCTTTCGCAGGCCGCAGCGGCGAGCAGGTGGCGTTGTTGCAGGAACTCGGCTTGCCGGATCGGTATTGGGCCTATACAGGAAACAGCACGGCGGCGGGGGTGGCGCGGGCGCTGGGTTTGTCGCTGTGGCCATCAAAGCCGACGCGTGAAGGCACCATCTACGTGACGTCGGCTGATTTGCTCAAGAAGCCCGACCTCGCGGTGTTGTTCGTGACCGCGTCGAGCGAGAACGTTCCCATCGAAACACAGCTCACGTCCCCCGTCTGGCGCTTCGTTCCGTCGAAGCGGGCAGGGCGCATCGCGCTGGTTGAGCCGAACATCTGGGGCTTCGGCGGCCCGATGTCGGCCTTACGTCTATCGAACGAAATCACCAACAAGTTGCTGGCACTGCCGCTGCCGCCGCGCTGATTACGCAGGCGCGTTCTATATGCGCGCTCCCGGTTTTTTGACGCGACGTTTATACGCGATCCGATACGCTTCGTTTGATCCAATCAAATGAACGCGAGGGGATGGTCATGACGTCCGAACAGGTTTTATCGAAAATTGAAAACGCCCTGGCCCGAGCGGCCATGCGGAGTTGAGCATGGTGTCCGGAATATGGTTGCCTATTGTCACGCCGTTCAAGGACGGACAAGTCGATACCGACGCACTCCAGCGTCTCGCCGAGCGATATCTGAGCCAGGAAATCAGCGGTTTTGTCGCACTGGGAACGACCGGCGAAGCGGCGCTGCTCGATCATTACGAACGGCTCAAGGTCTTGCGTTCATTGTTCGAAGTGATCGGTACGCGGCTGACGGTGGTGGTCGGTATTGGCGGCATGAACACACGCGACATGGTGCAGGAAATTCGCGAACTCGACCGCTGGGATATTGGCGGCTATCTGGTGTCCGCGCCGGCGTATGTCTGCCCTGATCAAGACGGCATTCGCTGGCATTTCGACGAAGTCGCACGCGCCACGGAACGCCCCGTCATCCTCTACGACGTGCCGCATCGCACGGGTGTTTCCATCGATACGAACACGGTCGAGCGCCTTGCCGAGCATGCCAATATTGTCGCGATCAAGGCCTGTGTGCCGGCGACTTTCGAGAAGCTTTGCCAACTGCCGATCAGCGTTCTCTGCGGCAACGACGACGCCTACCTCGATTGCCTGATTGCCGGCGGATCGGGCGGCATCCTGACGAGCGCCCATCTTTTCGCCGATGTCCTGGCCGAGATCCACGAACGGGTTTTATCGGCGAGAACGGACGATGCCGCCGCGTTCTTCGAAGCCCTCAAGCCTGTCATCAAACTCTTGTTCAGCGCGCCGAATCCGTCCGGCGTGAAGGCGGCGCTTGCCCTCGACGGCGTGATTGGCAGCGAAACGCGCTTGCCGGTCATGGAAGCGTCGGCGACGCTCAAGGAGCAATTGCGGATCGCGCTCGACGCGTGTTTCCGGCAGCTTGCCGTCGTGGCCTGAATCTTTTGGTTGAGAAAAAGAAACCGTTTCGGGGCCGCCTAAGTCAGCAAGACGGCCTTGGCGCCACTACTCGATTCGTAGGCCATGGCCATTTCGATCTGATCGAGCGGGAACGCCTTGCCAATCCGGGTCCTGTACATCGGGTCGTCAATTACACCCTCGAGCGCTTTGAGAGCGGAGACGAGCTTGTCATGATCCTTCACCGTGCGGCTTTCGAAATTGCTGAACCGTCGCAAGGTCAGGTTGTTCATCATGAAAAGCACGGACTGAATCGAAACTGGAACGGCGCCGCCTAAAAAGCCGTAGATGTAGACCGTCGAATTCACTGGCAGGACCGGTGCGATCTTCGACAGCAAGTCTCCGCCAACGCCGTCGAATACCGCCGTCGTTCCCAGTTCGGCGGACAACGTGCGGAGCGTATCGGTGAAACCTTCGGTGGTGACAATGACATGCTCCGCGCCGAAACGGCACAGCGTCTCGCGTGCTTCCCCGGTACGCACCAGGAAGATCGCGGGCAACTTTCGAATGCGGGCCAGGGCGGCAAGAGCATGACCGGTGCCCGAATTCCCGGCCGTGACGATGACGCCCTTGTGACCCGCTTCGGCGATCTCTTCGAGAAAGGCGTAGGCCGTCATCACGTTCACGAGCGAACCGCAATAGTCCCGGGCGCGAACATGCTCGGGCAGGATCAGGCACGCAGAGTAGGGCACGTGCGCCCGCTCGGACCAAAGTCCAACGCTTTCGGGACTTCTTCCAAGCGATCGGTAGATCGCCACCTGCTTGCCCACATATTCTGCAGGAACGCCGGCTCCCGCCGCCAACACCTGTCCTGCTCCCGACGCACCCCAGACGTCGTGCTGGCCCAGCGCGAGCGCTTTGCCGGCGGCTGTGGGGATTCGCAGGAAAGTCTTGTCGCCATGGTTGATCGCCGATGCTTCCATGTCGATCAGCAAATGGCCCGGTGCCGGCGCGGTCGGGGTCGGAATGTCGCGAACTTCAAGCTCGCGTTCGGGTGTCACACATATCGCTTTCATCGCTCAGCTCCTTTGTCGGGGTTGTTGCTTGCACAGCCCATAACATAAGCAACTTCATCCATTGCCGAAACGCTGCATCAGGGCATACCATCGATTCCATTCTGGAATTGATGCGGATGGCCGTATGGATAGAGTGAACGCGATCCGCCTGTTTGTACGTCTGGTCGAATGTGGGAGCTTTTCCGCCGTCGGGCGTGAAGAAGGGATCGGGCAGCCTGCAGTCAGCAAACAGATCGGCGCGCTGGAGCGGCACCTTGGCGCACAGCTTGTCTTGCGGACATCGCGGCGGGTCGTGATCACCGAAGCGGGACAGACGTTCTATGAGTCGGCGAGGCAACTCGTGGACGACTTCGACGCGCTCGAGTCGTCGGTGGGCGATCGCCAACAATCGCCGCGAGGCCTGGTCAGGGTCAATACTGCACCGGCTCACGGAAGGTTATGCATTACACCGCTACTCCCTGATTTCTTTCGCCAGTACCCCGACGTCACGGTCGAACTGTCGGTATCGGAGCGTCATGTCGACATGATTGGCGACGGTGTCGACCTGGCGGTTCGCCATGGGCGACTCGTAGACTCTTCGCTCACTGCCAGAAAGCTGTCCGAGACCGACTTCGTGCTGGTGGCGAGCCCCGCGTATCTGGCCGCGAGGGGCATGCCGGCGCGGCTCGCGGATCTCGATCAGCACGCTTGCATCGTCTTTGCGAAGGGCCGTGAGCGATACCCCTGGGCGCTCAAGGTCGGGCGGGAGTCTGTTTCTTACGTTCCGCACGGCTCGCTGCTGACCGGTGATGCCGAGCACATCCGTGCGGCTGTGCTGAGCGGCCTTGGCATTGCTCAGGCTCCATACTGGCTGCTCGCGGAAGAGATCCGTAACGGGCAGGTCCAGGTCCTGTTGCCGGCGTTGCAGCCCGAGCGCGTGCCGATCCATCTTGTTTATCCGACTGGCCGGAGGGTACCGATGAGGGTGCGGGTGTTCATCGAGTATCTTGTGGAGGCCTTTGGGAGTTCCGGGGTTTGATACATCACTGAGACGAGTTCAGCTTGCGGGTTGGCGTGTCGGGGACTAAAGAAGATCGCCACGCTGTCGATAAACAACGTGCAGCGGCATTTTGGAGCATCCGGTCCGGATAGACAGCCTCGATCCGGCGAGTGGTCGCTTCCCCTGCACGCCATGTAGCAAAAGATCGATAACGCAAGATTCGAAAACGCACAACCTACGGGAAAAATCGAAGTGAGAAACAGGTACGCAGTATGGCTCGCGCTAGGCTTGGTGATTGTCCTCAATGGCACCGCAAACGCTCAGATGAATCCCTTGCCGAATCTTGGATTCAAGCTCGGCGACGACATCCCTTCGGTCCAAACCGCATTGAATACGCAAATGCAGGTCGAACCGGAAATCCGCAATCCGGCATTGCCCAGTTTTGTCGCCGATCCGAACAAGGGCAAGACAGATCTGCACCTCCGAACGCGTGGCATCTGGGTATTCTTCAATCCGGCGGGCCATGTTGAGACGATACGGCTTGATGCTCCTTACACGGGAAACGTACTCGGCATCAAGATCGGGGATAGCCTGAGTAAAATAACTTCGACGCTTGGCAAACCAGTGAAGAAGCCGCCGCTTGTAATGCCCGGGACACAAGCCTTGATATACGTTCTTGACGACGCAGCGTATGTTCGATTTGACGTCAACGACGACGGCGTTCAGACGATACTCATCATTCGTTGATATAGCTACGGCACGAACGACGGTTGACTATCCGGGGCGGACGCCTCTGCGCCTGGCTCCTCGCCCAAGCAGAGAACTTTCCATCCTCATCCCTTGACCAACCCTCCATCGACCACCAGGTTCTGCCCCGTCACCGCGCGCGCCCATGGCGAGAGGAAGAACAGCACTGCGTCGGCGAACTCGGCAGGCGTCGTGACCCGGCGCAGCGGCGTGAATCCCGCGACCATGTCGAACACGGCTTCGGGCGTCGCGCTGCTGGCGTCGGTGGTGCGCAGCAGGCCGCCAGACACCATGTTCACCGTGATGCCATCCGGTCCGAGATCGTTCGATGCGGTTCTCGTCAGCGCGAGCAACGCCGCTTTTGCCGCCGTGTAATCGTGATACGGCACAACAGGATTCTGGAATAGATTGGTCCCGACATTGACGATACGGCCAAAGCCAGCGGCGCGCATCGCAGGCAACGCGGCCTGAATCGTGTTCAGCGCGCCCCTGAGCGCGCCATCGATCTGCTGCTGAAAGCGCGCCCATTCAATGTCGCCGATCTTTGGACGCGCGTCGCCATCGAAGCTGAAATTCGCGAGCGCGTTGTTCACCACGGCATGCACCGGGCGGCCCGTTTTCGCGTGAGCCTCGTCGAAGAGACGCGCGACCGACGCCTTGTCGGTGATATCGGCCTGGATTGCCACCACGCGCGGCCCGAGACGCTCCGCGAGCAGTTTCGCCTGAACTTCGCTACGACGATAGTTGATCACGACGCCGGCGCCCTCGCGCGCGAGCGCTTCGGTGATCGCCGCACCGAGCCCGCGTGCACCACCGGTCACGAGTACGTTCTGTTCAGGCAGTAGCATCGATTTCTCCAAAGTTCGTTTGGGACTGGATTGGAGCATTATGCCGGAGGGTCTGGTCGTGCCGTCGGAGCGTCTTGTCGTCGCGCGGTTCGGCTATTCGCAACCGGCCAGATTCGGTAGCGGCGATGATCTCGCGCTGATCGACGCCCCCATTCGCTCAACGCGTGACATCAATCATTAGATGGATTGATCTGTCCTCCGTACTATTTCGCGATTAATATGACGCCTTTCGCCGGCAGCCATGTATTGACCGGCCGTCCCCTATGAGAACGACCGACCATGCCACACGAGACATCAAAATCACCGCATAGCGAGCAGCCGGCAGAGCACCATGCGGCGCCGCCGCATCGGCGGATCGTTCTAGATGACCGGCACCACGTGACAACGCACGGACTCAGGACTTACTTCTGGCATGACATCTATCACATCGCGCTAACCGCCAAGTGGCCGGTCTTCTTCGGTGTCGTCGCGTTGCTGTTCCTTGTGCTCAACCTGGGTTTCGCGCTGTTATTCCAGATGGGGCAGCACGCGATCGCGAATCAGGCGCCCGCCGGTTTGCTCGGCGCGTTCTTCTTCAGCGTCGAAACGCTCGCGACGGTGGGCTATGGCGACATGCATCCGGCGACGCTGTACGGTCATGCGATTGCGACGGGCGAGATCTTCGTGGGCATGTCGGGCATCGCGCTGACGACCGGCATGATCTTCGCGCGGTTCTCGCGGCCCCGCGCGCGCATTCTGTTCGCGAACAATGCTGTGGTTCGTCCTATCGATGGCCGTCTGACGCTGATGGTTCGCGCCGCGAATGCGCGGCAGAACGTTATTGTCGAGGCTAAGGCGCGGATGCGCGTGATACGTTCGGAGACTACCCCTGAAGGCTTTTTCTCGCGCAAGGTGCACGACCTGCCGCTCATCCGCGACCAGCATCCGGCATTTCTGCTGAGCTGGAGCCTGATGCATGTGATCGATGAAAACAGTCCGCTCCACGGAGAGACGCTCGAGTCGCTCGAAGCAAGCAACGCCGAATTGATGCTGATGGTGGAAGGTCTCGACGAAACCACCATGCAGCCCATGCAGGCGCGCCGCAGTTGGCCGCCTGAGTCAATTTTATACGGCCATCGATACGTCGATTTGCTCTCGGTGCAGAACGGCGAAACGCATATCGACTACGCGAAGTTCAACGAAGTCGTGCCGCTTTGAAGCGGCTCAGGCAAGTCGCGTAGCCGAGCGTCCGACGAACAGATAATGCAGCAAGGCGAGAAGCGGAAACACGCTGGCGACGCTCGCAATCAAGGTCCAGCCGCCGCGCTCGAACAACGTGCTCGCAACCGCCGATCCGCATGCACCGCCTATGAAAATGCTCGTCATATAAAGCGCATTCAAACGATTACGGCTTGCGGCATGAAGTCCATAAATCTCGCGCTGGCCGATCACCATGTTCATCTGCACGGCAAAGTCAAGCACGACTCCCGTCACCACGAGGCCGGCCACGCCCCACGCGGGATGGATGAGCAAAGGCATGAACGACAACGCGGCGAGGATCAAGGCAATCAGGGTGCCGAGCCGGGAATGACCGGCATCGGCGAGCCGCCCTGCAAGTGGCGCCGACGTCGCGCCCATTGCGCCGACCAGCGCAAACAGCGCGACGCCGTTCTGCGTCAGCCCGTGATGGCGGATCAGCTCGACGGGCACGGCGGTCCAGAACAAGCTGAACGTGGCGAACATCAGCCCTTGATACAACGCACGATGCCGGAGGACCGGCATGGTCGCGACGAGCGTGCCGAGCGAGCGGATCAGTTGCACATAGGTGGCCTTGTGATCGGGCTGGCGCGACGGAATGGTGAACGCAAGAAACGCTGTCACGATTGCCATGAGCACGGCGGCAGAACCGAACACCACGCGCCACCCGAAGTGACCCGCTACGAAACTCGATATGGGCCGCGACAGCATGATACCCAGCAGCAGGCCGCCCATGATCGTGCCGACGACCCGTCCGCGTGTTTCATCGGGCGCAAGGTGCGCGGCGAGCGGGATCAGGATCTGCACCGCGACCGAGCTGAAGCCGACGAGCAGCGAGATGGCAAGGAACGCGTGTGGCTGATGAACGAGCGCGGCCGCCGCGAGGCTGGCGATGGAAACCAGCGCCGTCGCGATCATCAGTTTGCGGTTTTCCAGCAGATCGCCGAGCGGCACGAGGAAGAATAACCCGAGCGCATAACCAATTTGCGTGAGCGAGACGATCAGGCTCGCCGCGCCGCTCGACAAGTGAACATCCGGCCCGATCATTTCGATGATCGGCTGCGCATAGTACAGGTTGGCGACAATGGCGCCGCAGCAGAAAGCGAACAACGCGATCAGGCCGCTGGTCATCTTGACCTGGGCTGGACCCGTGGCGGCCGACGGGGAATTCGGGGACATGCTTGCTCCACAGATTGAATGACGGAATACTTGTGTTCGACGCGTACTGACAGCGGACTGCGGGAATTTGGCGAACGCAGATTGCGGCTGCGCCATGGCACTGCGCAAATGAAAGGCCCGCAAATAAATGAACAAACGTACGAATGGCCAAGGACGTCCGGATGCGGCACGATACCACCAGCAGCACGAGCCCGCTTGCGGACCAGCAGGCGCAATCCCGGTGTACAGGCTACCGGAGAGCCGCATTCAGAGCCGCACTCGGGCGTTTCATCCTGCCCTGAAACAAGCCCCGCGCGATGGCGATAAACTGGTGCGCCGTCACACTTTACCGATCAAAGGAGCTGACCATATGTATATCGCCATGAACCGTTTCAAAGTGGCCCTCGGGTCCGAGACCGCGTTCGAGGATCTCTGGACTAGCCGGGACACGCATCTCAAGGAGGTGCCGGGTTTTGTGGAATTCCACCTTTTGAAAGGTCCTCAAAAGGAAGATCACGTACTCTATTCCAGCCATACGATCTGGTCGAACTACGACGCTTTCGAAGGCTGGACCAAAAGCGATGCGTTTCGCGCGGCACACCGGAATGCCGGCAATGAAACGCGCTCGCTCTATCTGGGGCATCCGGAGTTCGAAGGTTTTGAAGTGATCCAGACGGTCAAATAGACGCATCAGCGTCAGCAATCGCGAGGTGACAGGAGACATGTGCGCTTTAGACAGGCGGACCTGGCTTAAAGGAGCGCTGGCCGCGCCGCTTGTTGGCGGCGTGCCGGTGAGGGCGGCACTGGCGGCAGTATTGGACGGGCCGACCATGCGGCGCGTGCGGCCGGATGAGCCCGGCTGGCCATCGAAGCAACAATGGGATGCACTCAACAACGCGGTCGGCGGCCATCTTCTCAAGGTCGAATCGCCGTTTGCCGCGTGCGCCCAATCGCCCGCGAGCACTGCATGCGCCGATATCTTCGGCCAGCTCAAGAACCCGTACTTCATAAGCGATTCCGCCGCGCTCACGCAAACATCCGGCTACCTCGACGCATGGACATCGTCGCCAAGCGTCTATGCGCTCAACGCAACCAGCGCACGCGATGTAGCGCGAGCGGTGGACTTCGCGCGCAGGCATCGGCTGCGGCTGGTCGTGAAGGGTGGCGGTCACAGTTATCAGGGGACATCGAACGCGGCCGACTCGCTGTTGATCTGGACGCACGCCATGCACGAGGTCACGCTGCATGATGCGTTCATCGGCGAGGGTTGCGAGGGGCGTCAGCCTGCGCAACCGGCTGTGACCGTGGAGGCGGGCGCGCTCTGGAGTCATGTCTACGATGCTGTCACCACCCGCGCCGGCCGCTATGTGCAAGGCGGCGGGTGCATTACTGTCGGCGTTGCGGGACTCGTTCAGGGCGGCGGCTTCGGCAACTTCTCGAAGCGGTTCGGCACGGCGGCGGCCTCGTTGCTGCAAGCGGAAGTCGTCACCGCCGACGGCGCCGTGCGGATCGCAAACCCGTGCTCCAATCCGGATCTTTTCTGGGGCCTGAAAGGTGGCGGAGGCGGGAGCCTCGGCGTGATAACGCGCCTCACACTCAAGACGCACGACCTTCCCGAGCAGTTCGGCGCGGTGTTTGGCGCGGTCGGAGCTTCATCCGACGCCGCGTTCAAGCGCTTGACCAGTGAGTTCATGCGCTTTTATGCAAGCAGGCTCTTCAATCCGGATTGGGGCGAGACGGTGAGCTTTCGCGGCAATAACACTCTGAATATATCGATGGTGTTCCAGGGTTTGAACGAGGATCAGGCCGCCGGCGTCTGGCAGCCGTTCTTCGACTGGATCGCAAAGTCGCCGAGCGACTTCTACATGCCGAAGGCGGCGAAGATCATCGCAGTTCCCGCGCAGCGTTTCTGGGACCCGGCCTTCATGGAAGCATTTGCGCCGGGCGTGATGGCCGCGGACAACCGGACGGGCGCGTCGCCCGGCAACGTCTTCTGGAGCGCCGACGCGGCGGAAGCGGGGCAGTTTCTCTACGGGTATCACTCGACGTGGCTGCCTGCATCGTTGTTGGACGAGGGCGAGCGGGCGCGTTGTGTGGATGCGTTGTTTGCCAGCACGCGGGACTGGGGCGTGACGCTGCATTTCAACAAGGGACTCGCGGGGGCATCGGACGATGCGCGAACGGCCACCCGCGATACCGCCATGAACCCCGCCGTGCTCGATGCCTTCGCGCTTGCAATCATCTCTGGCGAAGGGCCGCCGGCATTGCCCGGTATCGCTGGACATGAACCTGATATCCGCGTTGCCCGCCATGCTGCCAGCCGCATCGCGAAAGCGACGGCGACACTGCGAACCGTGGTGCCGCGTGCGGGCTCGTATGTATCGGAGAGTGATTTCTTCGAGCGCGACTGGCAAGACGCATTCTGGGGCGTGCACTATCCGAGGCTGCTGGCGATCAAGCGGCGATACGATCCGGACGGTCTATTCTTCGTGCATCACGGCGTGAATTCAGAAGAATGGAGCGACGACGGCTTCACGCGGCTGCGGGCGTAGTTGCGTATTCGCCTGCGTAGTCGTTTGCATGAGCGCTTGCATCTTCACTGGCAGATTCGACCGGATACCCATTCACGCCCTCAACTGACTCGGCTGCGAGCAGATCGAGCACGACCAGCATCACCGGCTGATTCTCTTCGTTGATCGGGATGCCGACAATGTCGCTCAACCAGCAGCCGATCTTCGTTGCAGCGAAATCCGCGGGACGCGCCGTTTTCCGCAACGCCACGCCCAGTTTCACTGCACGATAGTGATACGAAGGCACGTTGTGCTCGGCCGCGATTCGCGAGAGCCCGCCCTTGCGGCCCGAATCGCGGCCGAGCGTCCCCGCGAGCACCACACGCTCGTGCCGGTCAAGCGCGCTTATGAAGCAGCGCGCCATGTGCCGCACGCGGGATTCATCGAGTCCGTATTGGAGGAGCACCGACCTGACGGGATCTTCTATAGCCTGAGCATGTTCATCGACTTGCTGATCGATGCCGCTCACTTCCATCGATACATTGCGCTGATGGCTCGCGCTGCGCAGGCAATCGATCAGATAGCGTCTGAAATAGGCGCAAATGGCATAGTTGTTCGATGGCGCGCTTTCAGCGCAGGACTTCGCCGTGGAGTGACCCGGTTCCAGACGCAGCACCTTGGCGTAAATGAACTGCGCGACGAGCTCTTCCTTGTCTTCGCGAAGTGACTGGAGTTCGAGCGGGTGGTAAGCGCGCAACGCGCCGCGCACCAAATGGTACATCGACACCATTTCGTCATGCGACAGATGGGTGCGGCGGCGCCAGAGATCCGGAAGTATTGCGGTGTCAAGGTTCGCGATACGCGCGTGCGCGGTCATGGTGTCCATGTTGCTCTCCCTCGTATGTTTTATTGGATGTCGAGCGAAGTATGGTGACTGGATGCGAGTTGCGCCATATGGCTAAAGTAATAGCCGTCGGGTAAACTTGTGTAAGGTCTTAAGGCGGCTCGACGCCCCCACCGTTATGTCCAGTGTCGTTTTAGCAAGTCGTTCCCACGTGCGTCAGCCAGGCGCGCATCTTGTAAAAAAGGGGCTGACAGGATGCAGAACGATCCAATGCGGCGGGAAATAGACAAAGACCTCGCCAAGGTTCTTTATGCTCAGGACCCCATTGCATTCTTTACGCACTGGTTAGCCATTGCGGCTTTAAGCGCAGTTTATTTCGGTTCAATTGCGCATCGAGGCCTGTTCACCGCCTGGATTGTCTTTTACAGCATCGCTAATTTTGGCGGAATAGCACTGTGGGCGTGGAACCGTCATTGGCCGGCGACATTCGCGCCACGCAAGTGGATCAACCTTCACGCGCTGCGAAGTATTGTGCTGTATAGCGCGCCCGGCTTGTCGATCTGGTTCGCGTTCCACAGCCAGCAAGCCGATCTTCCCGTCCTCCATACCGTGCTGCTGGTGACGCTGGCGGCGGGTGTTTTCATGTCGAGCGGCTTCGACCTCTTCAATTTTTCCAGCGCGATTCCGTTGCTCCTGATGCCCGCGGTGGTGCTGAACTTCACCTCGCCCACGCGCGACCGCATCGTAATTGGCTCGGTGCTCGTGGTGTTTTTCATCGCGATGAACTTCTACGCCGCGCGCTACCGGACACTCTTCCGGCGGGTCGTGGAGGCGCGGGTGAACCAGCAGCGGCTGGCTGAATCGCTCGCCATCCAGCAGCGGGTGACGGAAGAGGCGAGCCGCGCGAGGACGCGTTTTTTCGCAGCCGCCAGTCACGATCTGCGCCAGCCGTTGCATGCGATCGGCTTGCTTGCCGAATCGTTGAGGGACACGTTGGCCTCCGGTGCTCAACGCAGCGAAACGGCTGACGGCATCATTTCAAATGTCGAAGCACTGAACGGGCTCTTTAATCAGGTGCTCGATCTGGCGCGTCTTGAAAGCGGCGTCACGCAGGTGATCCCGCTGCACTTTCGCCTCGCGGAGATTTTCACTCGTATCGATAACCAATACCGTCCGCTCGCCGCCGCCAAGGGTCTCGCATTGCGCATCGCGCCGACGGATGCGGTCGCCTTCTCTGACCCTGTATTGCTCGAGCGCGTGCTGGGCAACCTGATATCGAACGCGATTCGATACACCGAGCGCGGCGCGATATGGATGGGATATCGAAGTGGACGGATCGAGGTACGTGATTCGGGGATTGGCATTGCGCCGGAAGAACACGAACTCGTGTTCGAAGAGTTTTATCAGGCGAGGCTGCCTGATGAAAAACCGCGGCAGGGACACGGGCTCGGCTTGCCTACTGTCAGACGATTGGTGAAACTGCTTGGCGGCGATGTCACGTTGCGCTCCTCACCGGGACGCGGCACGACAGTCGGCGTGCCGGTCAAGCGCGGCGACCCGGACCTGATCACGATCACCGCAAGGCTCAGTGATGTGGCGTTGACCGGGCCAACGGCTGCGGGAAGGCGGATTCTTTGCATCGACGATGATCCCGCCATTCTTGCCGCACTCGAACGCCTGCTTGGCCGCTGGGGTTGCACCGTGCGAAGCGTGCGGGACGAGCGCGCTGCGGTGCAAGCCGTTGAAGACGATTTCGTTCCCGATGCGCTGCTTTGCGATTACCAGCTCGGCAATCACCGAACCGGCGCGCAGGCTGTTCGCGCGGTGCGGCAGGCGTTGTGGGAGCGGGGCGATGGCGACATCGTCACGCTGATGATCACGGGCGACATGGCGTCGTCCGAGCTCAGCACGCTCGCCGCGCAAGGGATTCCCGTGCTGCACAAGCCGGTGACGCCGGCCCGCTTGCGCCGCACGCTCGACGCCCTCTGGCAGCAGGGCGAACGCAACGCGGCGCTGGAGCGCCAGCCGCCGGCATCGTAATCAGAGCGTACGGCCGGTTTCAAGCCAGCCGCCAATCAGTGCGATCGCCGCTGACCGGTTGTGCACGCATAGCGCCCGGAACATGACCGACAGATGCACCTTGACGGTTCCCTCGGCGACACCGAGTTCCCGCGCGATCATCTTGTTGGTCCAGCCGCGGTACACGAGCCGCATGATTTCCTGCTGGCGTGGCGACAGGTTTTCCATCAGATGCCGATGATGCGGCTGGATACCAACCGGCAACGCCTCCACGACAGCCGCCCCGGAACGTTCGGCAACGGGCGCAGGGGCCTGCCCGGGTCCGAGCAGACTCAGCGCTTCAATGGGAACGTAGGCGCCGCCGAGAAGCACGAGCTCGATTGCCTTGAGCATCACACTTGCGGGTTCGCGTTTCGGCACGAAACCGAGTGCGCCGGCGGCAAGCACCGCGCGCATTTCGTCGGCTGACTCCTCCGCCGACAACACCACCAGCGGCAGTGCCGGATTCGCCTTCAGCAGCGTTTGCAGCGACGCTGCACCTTCCATGCCGGCCATGTGCAGGTCGACTATCGCGAGGTCGTGGTTCGCTTCCGGCCTCGCAGCGGCAGCGAGCGTTTCCCAGCTATCGGCTTCGTCGAACTGGGCGTCGGGGTCGAGCCCGCGCAGCAGCGATTTCACGCCTTGCCGGATCAGTTCGTGGTCATCGGCCACCAGAAACCTCATGGCATCTCCATGTCGCGGGCCTGCTTTGTCGAGTGGCTTGGATGCGGTCTGACTGAAGCGGTCGTATTGGCGATTATGTGGCTTGAATTCGTTATGGCAACAGGATTATTTATGCGAAGTATCCACGTGCGCTACTTAAACGAACGAACGCCGGTTTTTTTTGAACCCGCGCGTCAGGCTTCAAAGCACGGCAAGCCACCCGCCATCGACGTAGATGATCTGCCCGTTCACATAACTCGACGCCGCCGACGACAGGAACACCGCCGTGCCGACAAGTTCCTCCGGCGTGCCCCAGCGCTGAGACGGGTTGCTGCTTTTCACCCATGCATCGAAGGTGGGATTCTCGACCAGCGGCTTGTTCATGTCGGTGAGGATGTACCCCGGGCCAATCGCGTTCGCCTGGATATTCGATGCCGCCCATTCCGCGCTCATCGCGCGCGTCAGCATCTTGATGCCACCCTTCGCGGCGGTGTAGGCGCCCACGGTCGCGCGCGCGCCTTCGCTCGTGAGCGATCCGATGTTCACGATCTTGCCGCCATTCCCGCGCGCGATCATGCGCTTCGCCGCTTCCTTGGACACGATGAACGCGCTCGTGAGGTTGGTGTCGATCACGCGTTGCCAGTCGCCCAGCTCAAGCTCGATAAGCGGCTTTCGAAATTGAATGCCTGCATTGTTGATGACGATATCGATCTGCACGCCATGTTCGTCCCAGTGCGTGAACGCATCCTTGACGGCTTGTTCGTTCGTGACATCGAACGCACGGCCTTGCGCTTTCAAGCCGTTGCTCACGAGGCGCGAGACCGCTTCGTCGACGGTATCGGGTCTCGTTCCGTTGATGATCACCGCAGCGCCCGCATTCGCGAGTCCTTCAGCGAGCGCGAAGCCAATGCCACGCGCCGAACCGGTGACAAGCGCGGTGCGGTTACTCAGATCGAAAAGCTGTGTCATGCGTTTGTCCTCGTACCTGTTTTGTCATATCGGCTTTAAGTGAGCCGAAGCGCAGGAAAACATTGTAGTGGGATGGCGCTACGCGGCAGGCTGCGGGCATGCGGAGCGGGTGACCAATCTAACAGTGCGATTTTTGTTAATTTCGTATCAAAAAGTAGTGTTGCTACGTGAACAACGCATTTTCCAACCGGTAATGCGTGTATTGATATCGTAATTTTTACGCTTTGAGTAAGTAAATCGCCGCGCCGCAGCAAATTTATTGCGCTGAAACAAGTATTTGAATCACGTAAACCCTAGATTGTGATCCACCGTTCAGTCCTTTACATTGCGTCGTAATACTACGGTTCAAATTGTTGTTCACTACAACTTCGGCGACCGACGCAGACTGTCGAAAAGCAGAAATCGCCTGTATTGCCATGAGAGGAGACAAACCATGGATGATGATTCAAAGGCCTTCGCATCGGAGTCAGCTTCACAATCTGCTTCAAAACCGGTTTCCCGCCGCAAGTTCTTGGTCGACATGGCCGCGACCGCAGGCGCGCTTTCCCTTTCGCCACTGGCGCTCGCGCAGCAAAAGCCGCTCGTGCCTTTCAGCAACAAGAGCCTCGATTACTACTTCTTCGCGACGCAACAGGAGGCGGTAAAGCGCGCGGTCGAGGCGAAGGGCTGGACGTTCCAGGCGGTCAACGCGAACTTCAGCACCACGACCCAGCTCGAGCAATGGCAGAGCCTGTTGCTCAAGAACCCGGCTGCCATCATCGCGGACCCGATCGACAGCCAGGCTATCGCGAGCGTGATCAAGAAGTACAACATGAAGAAGATTCCGGTCGGCATCATCGATACCCCCGCGCTCGCCGGCGATGTATCGATCACCGTCGACTTCGACAATTACGCCGGCGGCGTGATGGCGGCCGAAGCCATCGTCGCGGCGCTCAAGAAGAAGAACGGTTCGGCCAAGGGCACGGTGCTCAACTGCTACGGCGCGCTGCAATCGGTGGCATGGCGTCTTCGCAAGGAAGGGCTCGAGGCGACCTTCAAGAAGTATCCGGACATCAAGCTGATCAGCCGCCCGACTGAAGGGCTGCTCAAGAACATGCTGTCAGTGACGCTCGCCACGCTCTCGGAATATCCTGATCTCGACGCCGTGCATGCGCCAAGCGACTCACCCGCGCGCGGCATTGTGACCGCGCTGCAGCAAAAGGGTAAGTGGAAGAAAGTCGGCGAGCAGGGCCACGTGATTTTCGTGAATATCGACGGTGAACCGGCTGCGCTCCAGTGGATCGGCGACGGTTACATGGACGCGGTCGTATCGCAGGATCCGATCGCCTATGCGCAGATCACGGTCGAGATGCTCGACAAGTATTCATTGAAGGGCCAACCCGTGCCGCTCGGGCCATATCAGAACAGCCAGTACTTCTGGGAGAAGGCGGAAATCACGAAGTCCGTGACAGGTCCGAGCCTCGTGATCCAGCCCTTCGTAGTCGATGGCAACTCGGTCAAGGACAAGCGCCAGTGGGGCAACATCGCTTACAACGAATGGGGCCTGCGCTACAGCTAGGCCGCCGCTTGGCGCACGTTGAGTCTTCCGGTCCGCGTCACGGCGCGGACCGGTAACAGCAACCGGATGGTCGGACATGGCAGATACCAGCAGCACGGAATATATTCTCAGGACCCGCGATATCGTCAAGCGCTACAAGGCGGTCGTCGCGCTCGATCACGTGTCGGTCAACATCCGGCGCGGCACGATTCACGGCCTGCTCGGCGAAAACGGCGCGGGGAAGTCCACGCTTGTCGGGCTGATTTCAGGCTTGATATCGCCGACGGAAGGCAGCATCGAATTTGCGGGTGAAGAGGTGCAGGGCTTTGACGTCAAGCAGATGGAAGCGCGCGGCGTGTTCCTCGTCACGCAGGAGCCGATGATCGTCGAGTCCATGTCGGTCGCCGACAACCTCATGCTTGGCCACTGGCCCGTGAAGCGCGGTTTCACGAAGACCGTCGATCAGCGCGCGCTGATGGCGAACGCGGTCAAGGCGCTGGAAGGCACGGGGCTCGACCCGCGCATGTCGGCGCGCGAACTCTCGGCAGTCGCCAAGCGCAAGCTGAACATCCTTCGTGCTCTGTACAGCGGCGGCAAGCTGCTGATCCTCGATGAACCGACCGCCGCGCTCACGCTCGCGGACCGCGATCATCTGTTCGGTTTCATGCAAAGCCTCAAGGCGCAGGGCGTGAGCTTTGTGTTCATCTCGCACTACAACGAAGAGATCCTGAGCATCTGCGACGGCGTGACCGTGCTGCGCAACGGGCGGCTTGCTGGGGAGATGGACAATCTTGACGGGATCGATTCGGATGCGTTGTCGGAGCTGGTAATCGGCCGCGATGTGCCGTTGTTCCACCGGGCGCACGGCGAAGGTGATGACGAACGTCATATTCAAGGCGAAGCCGCGTGGCAGGTCAGCGGACTTCAGGCACGCAACATCAATATAGAGTCATTCAGCATCAAGCCTGGGGAGATCGTGGGGTTTGCGGGCTTGCCGGGTTCAGGGGCGAAGGAGTTTGGCCTCGCGCTGTTCGGGCTCAATCGCGCGAGCCGCGGCCGCATCAGACATGGCAATCGGGAGATGGATTTCCCCGATCATCCGCAAGCGGCGTTCGCGAACGGCATTGCGTATCTGTCCGACGACCGGCATCGCGATGGACTCGTCGGCCTGCAAAGCATCGCGCAGAACATCACCATGTCGAGTCTTGCGAAAGTTTCCAAGGCTGGCGTCATCGATGCCCCCGCCGAGCGCTCGGTGGTCAAGCGCTACTTCGAACACCTCAGGGTCAAGGCGGCGACGCCAAAGGTGCTGCTCGGCACATTGAGCGGCGGCAACCAGCAGAAGGTGTGTCTGGGCCGCGTGCTCGCCACGGAACCCAAACTGCTGATCCTCGACGAACCCACGCGCGGCATTGACGTAGGCGTGAAGGAAGAGGTTCATCGCATCATCGATGCCCTTACGCGCGAGGGCCTGAGCGTGATCGTGATCACGAGCGACCTGGACGAAATGGTGCGGATGGTCGATCGCGTCTGCGTGTTCGTGGATGGCGAGGTGAGCCAGGAATACACCGGCGCGGACATCGATAAAGACTCCATCCTGCAGTCGGCATTCGGCGCCGCCAGCAGCGCACTTACACACTAAAACTCAGGAGACGGATCATGCAACCCAGGAGCAATATCTCCGCGAGCGTTCCGCCGGCGGCGCCCCCCGCCGCGGCAAAGCGGCCCGCAAAACACAGCGTGCAATGGCTGTTCCAGAACGTGGTGTGGCTGTGGCTTGCCGCGCTCGTGATTGTGTTCGGCGTGCTCAATCCGTTCTTCTTCACGGTCTCGAACCTGCAGAACGTGCTGGTGCAGGCGACCGTGCTCGGCCTTCTTGCGCTGGCGGTATCGCTGCCGCTGATGGTCGCCGAGATCGACCTGTCGATAGCGAGCAATATGGGATTTTCAGCGGCAATCGGCGCGATCATCAGCACGCGGCTCGGCATGTCGCCGGCGATCGGCGTCCCGCTCGGCATTGCGGCGGCGACGGCGATCGGCTTCTTCAATGGCCTGTGTGTCACGCGCTTGCGGATGGTCTCGCTGATCCAGACGCTCGCCGTGATGATCGTGCTGCAAGGCTCGCTCTTGGCGGTCACGCAAGGCAATACCATCTCGGACATGCCCAACAGCTTTATCTGGATCGGGCAGTACACCATTGGCAACTGGCCGGTGATGCCGGTTGTGTTTCTCGTCGCGCTGATCGGCATGGGCTTCCTGTTGCGCAAGACCGTGCTCGGCCGAAGCCTTTATGCGACCGGCGGGAATGCGCTCGCGGCAAACTCGGCCGGTATCCGCGTGCACCGGGTGAAGGTCATCGCGTTCACGTTGTCGGGATTTCTTTCCGGCGTCGCGGGTTACTTGCTGGCTGCGTGGCAAATGGCGATCACGTCCGATCAGGGCGAAGGATTCCTGCTCTATGCAATCGCGGCGCCGATCATCGGCGGGGTCAGCGTGTTCGGCGGACGCGGCGGCGCAGCGGGGATTCTTGGCGGCGTCTTGCTGCTGACGGTGATCCACGTCGGGCTTGCGATCACGTCGGTGCCGTCGTTTTATGTGCAGATGATCGGCGGCGTGCTGATCTTTATCGCCGTGGCGGTCGATGCCATTCGCGTGAACTTCGTCGCGCAATGAGCCGGCTCAAAGTACTTTTCAGGCATTCAAAGACATGACCGATCCAAGACAGTGCGAGATGTATATCGACGGCCGCTTCGGCAATGGCGGCGAGACCGAATGGCTCGACGTGATGAACCCGGGTACGGAACAGATCATTGCCCGCGCCCCGGACGCGCGTGCTCCGGTCGTCGATGCAGCCGTGGCCGCAGCCAAAGAAGCATGGCAAACATGGCGATGGACCAACCCGTTCGAGCGCTCGCAGTTGCTGCATGCCATCGGCGATAAAGTCACGCTGGCCGAGCGCCTTATCGCCACTGCGATTACCGAAGAGATGGGCAAGCCGCTCGGCGAGGCGCGCGGCGAAGCGAAGAAACTCGCGAAGGCGTTTCACTACTACGCGGAAGAAGCGGTACGCGTCTTCGGCAGCACGATTCCGAACGAGGACGACGGCTTCATCAGCATCGTAGAGAAGGAACCCGTGGGCGTGGTCGGGGCGATCGCGCCGTGGAATTATCCGGTCGAGCTGATCGGATGGAAACTCGCAGCGGCACTGGCGGCGGGGTGCACGATTGTCGTGAAACCGTCGGAATACACACCGTCGAGCGCGCAGGAATTATTTCGATGCCTGGACGAGGCGGGTCTGCCGCCGGGCGTGGCGAACCTTGTCATGGGCGCCCGCGAGACGGGGCGTTTGCTGGTCGGCCATCCAGACATCGATAAAGTCGCGTTCACCGGTTCGCAAGCTGCAGGAGAAGACATCTACCGGACGGTGCGTGGGATCACGCCGCTTTCGCTGGAACTGGGCGGGAGCTGTCCGCTGATCGTGACGGGGAACGCTGATATAGAACGTGCGGTTGCGGGCACCTTGCGCCGCGCGTTTCGCAACGCCGGGCAGATCTGCATTTCGATCAATCGTGCGTACGTGCATGAGTCGGTCTACGGACGCTTTGTCGATCAACTGGCGTCGGGCGCACGCAGCCTCGTGGTCGCAGACGGGCTCCTGCGTGAGAACGCCGATGTCGGTCCCATGACAACCCGCGCAGGCGTGGCCAAGGTCGAACGTCACGTCGCCGATGCGCGCGAGCATGGTGCGCAAATTCTCTGTGGCGGCGGACGTCCCGATGGCGCAACGCGCGGTTTGTACTACGCGCCCACGGTCATTGCCGACTGCACGCCCGGGATGCTCGTGATGCACGAGGAAACGTTCGGGCCGGTGATCGGCGTGGCGCAGTATCGTTCGCTCGATGACGCCATTGCCGAGGCCAACGGTACGCCGTCGGGTCTTGCGGCCTACGCATACACGGAAAACATCAAGGAAAGTTTCACGCTGAGCAAGCGGCTCGACTTCGGCAACGTGTCAATCAATCATGTCGATGCCGGCATCATGAACGCGCCTTACGGTGGCCGCAAGCAAAGCGGCACAGGCTACGAACACGGCCACGAAGGCATGGAAAGCTACTTGCATCTCAAGCACGTGCGGCTTCGGCACGGCGCATGACGGGGACGTCGATGGAACGCTATCTTCTCGGTATCGATATCGGCACCTCGGCGTGCAAGGTGATCGCAGTCGACAGCCGCGGGCAGGTGGCCGCGAAAGCGGTCGGCGATTACCCGGTAATGAGCCTGCGGCCCGGCTGGGCCGAGCAGGATCCCGAGTACTGGTGGCGAGCGGCGGACAAGGCCGTGACGGAAGTGCTCGCGCGCTTGCCTGACCGGCGCGCGGTGCAAGGCATCGGGTTGAGCGGCCAGATGCACGGCCTGATCGCGCTCGACAAACACGACCACGTGCTGCGTCCCGCGATCCTCTGGTGCGACCAGCGCGCGGCGCCCCATTGCGACGAAATCACCGCGAAGGCGGGCGGCCTGCAGGGCTTGCTCGAGCTTGTCCAGAATCGCATGCTGCCAGGTTTCACGGCGGGCAAGCTGCTGTGGATGCGCGAGCACGAACCCGAGCTGTTCGCGCGCTTGCGTCGCATGTTGAACCCGAAGGATTACCTGCGCCTGCGGCTGACGGGCGAGCATGTAACGGATGTATCGGATGCATCGGGCACGGGACTTTTCGATGTCCGCAACCGCAGGTGGTCCCGGCCGCTGATGCGTTTGCTCGACTTGCCGGAAAGCATCTTGCCTGAGGTCGTGGAGTCATCGGACAGGACCGGTGTCTTGTTGCCCGACCTTGCCGCGCGATGGGGCTTGCCGCCCGCGACGCCGGTCTTCGGCGGCGGCGGCGATTCGGTGATCCAGACCACGTCGATGGGCGTCATCGACAGCGGGCCGCTTGGCGTGACGCTCGGCACGGCAGGGATCGTCGCGGGCGGGATGCGCTCGTGCCCGGTCCCGACCGGCCAGTTGCAGATCTCGTGCGGCAACGCGCCGGGCCGATGGCATGTGATGGGCGTGACGTTAACTGCCGGCGGCGCGTTCGAATGGCTGAAACAGGCGCTGGCAAGCGTCTCGCCAGCAACCGGCGCATTGAGCTTCGAGCGCATGATATCGATGGCGCGTGAAGCGCCGGCCGGCTCCGGCGGCCTGTTGTTCCTGCCATACCTTCTCGGCGAGCGCTGCCCGCACGTCGCCGCTGACGGGCGCGCAGCCTGGATCGGTTTGACATCGATGCACGGCGGTCCGCACCTCGTGCGCAGCGTCATGGAAGGCGTGCTGTTGAACATCCGTACAATCGCTGCGCTGTGTGTATCGTCGGGACTGGCTTGCGATGAAATTCGCGCATCCGGTGGTGCGATGAGCGAGCCGTTCTGGTCGCAGCTTCTCGCCGACGTGCTGCAGCGCGAAGTGACGACCGTCACGGGCGCAGCCGAGGGCGGCGCATATGGCGCGGTGCTCGCGGCGGGCGTGGGCAGCGGCTGGTGGACAACGCTCGATGAAGCCGTCGCAACGCTCGAAGTGACGAGCCGCACGGCGCCCGATCGCGCGCTCGATCCGCTCTATGCGTCGCGCTTCAGCACGTTCCGCGGCCTCTACGACGCGCTGCAACCCGTCATGGCACAGATTGCGGCAGAGGCCGCCCCGACGAATAAAAATGTCCCCTTGCAACCGACTTCTCCGATCGAGGCAACATGACAACAACTGACGCCGCCATTTCTGCCGGCACGCGGGTCGCCGGCATCGTCTTCGATCTCGACGGCACGCTCGTCGATACCGCGCCGGACATCACGAGCGCCGTCAATCGCATGCTTGCGACGCGCGGCTTGCCGCCGCAAGAGGTTCACTTCGTCGAACAGTTCATTGGCGAAGGGTCGTATGGCCTGATCGACAAGCTTTATAAAGGTCTTGGACTGACGCTAGACCAGGCGCGAGTCGCCGCTGATGTCGAGACCTATCTCACCCTCTACAAGCAGCATCCGGTCGAATATTCGACGGTGTACCAGGACGCGCTGCACGCCATTCCCGCGCTTCATGCAGCGGGTATTGCGCTCGGCGTGTGCACGAACAAGGCGCAATTCCTGGCCGAAGCCGTGCTGAAGCATTTCGATCTTGAACGCTACTTCACGTCGATCGTCGGCGGCGATACCTTGCCCGAACGCAAGCCGCACCCGCAGCATTTGCTGACCACGCTGGAGCGCATGAACGTTGCGCCGGATCGGGCGCTTTACATCGGCGATACGACCATCGACGCGCAATGCGCGCGCGATGCCCACGTGCGGTGTTTCATCGTCAACTGGGGAACCGGGCCGGCGGTGGACGTGCCTGCTGCGTCGAGGCTCGCCGCGTTTGTCGACCTGCTTGCCATCAGCGCCGCGTCCGCCGGCGCGATCGTCCGGGAACCCAATGAGAAATGACCTCTTGCGCCGGATCGCGCTTGAACGTCCCGAACTGACGGGCGCGAGTTCGCGCATAGCCGACGTGCTGCTGAGCTCGCCCGAAGCCGTGCTCAAGATGAGCATGGCGGAGTTGTCGCTGGCGGCGCAAACGAGTGACCCGACGGTCGTGCGTTTTTTTCGCAGGCTCGATTGCGCCGATTACCAGGACTTCAAGGTGCAGCTCGGCCAGGGGCTGATTCCGCAAGCGCCGTTCGAATACGAGTCGATCACTGACGCCGATACCCCTGAAAGCGTCTGCAGCAAGATCATCACGAACTCCCTGCATGCAATCCAGCGCTTCAACTCGGATGTGCAGGCAGCAGCTATCGATGAAGCGGCGAGCCGTCTTATCGATGCAAAGGGGATCTTTCTCTTCGGCCTCGGCATCTCCGAAACCATTGCGTTCGATGCCGAGCACAAGTTCTTTCGGCTGGGGCTTCATTGCCGCGTGGTGCTCGATTCGCAGAAGCAATTGCTGCTTGCGCCTACGTTGCGAAACGATGAAGTCGCCGTGTTCTTCTCGCATTCCGGATCGACCAAGGCGCTCGTGATGGCCGCGGGCATGGCGCGCCGCAACGGCGCCGTCACCATTGCCATTTGCGCGCCCGGATCGCGTCTTGCGCAGACCTGTGACCTCGCCATCGGCGTGCCTGCTTACGAGAACACCGAGCTCTACACGCCGCTCACCGCGCGCATCAACCATTTGCTGGTGGTCAACATGCTCGTTGCAATGCTCGGCCTGCGCCAGGGCCGCAAGCTACCCGATAACCTCGCGGCGCTCGACCCGTGGTTCACCGACAAATTCATGGATTGATTGATAAAGGAGACACATATGGGCACGCATATCGAACCGGGTTACGCAACGATGAAACCGGCATCGGCACAGGACGAAGCGAAACTGGCTTCGGGCATCAAGGCGATCGATCATTATCTGCGTCCGGGCATGAAGGTCGGGCTTGGCTCGGGCACGACATCGCACTGGTTCGTGCGGGCGCTGGCTGCGCGCGTCGAACGGGGCTTCGAGGTCGTGGGCGTGCCAACATCGAATGCAACGCGTGAACTCGCGCTTGAACTCGGCGTGCCGTTGACGGATCTCGGCACGATCGACCAGCTCGATGTCACCATCGACGGCGCCGATGAAATCGATCACCGGGGCAGCATGATCAAGGGTGGTGGCGCGTGCCTGTTGTGGGAGAAGATCGTGGCGGCGGCATCGAAGAAAATGGTCGCCGTCGTGGACGATAAAAAAGTCTTCGAGCGCCTCGGCCGCTTTCCATTGCCTATCGAAGTGATCCCGTTCGGATGGCAAAGCACGGAACGCCTGCTGCGCGAATTGTTCGTCAGCGCCGGTTTCGATAAAAGCGTGCGCATCACCACGCGCATGAAAAACGGCGAACGTCTCCTGACCGACAGCGGCAATCTGATCCTCGATTGCCACCTCGAAGCCATCGCCGATCCGATCTCGCTGGCGCCGCGCTTCAATGCCATTCCCGGCGTGGTCGAGAACGGTTTGTTCGTGGGTATCGCAAGCGAGATGATCGTCGGCCATGCCGATGGCAGCGCCGAAGTCGTCGTTATCCGGGCACTGCCATGACCTTGGCCACGGAAAACACGCTCGACGCATTCAAGCTCGACGGCAAGCTCTGCGTGGTGACGGGCGGCGCGCAGGGGATCGGCTTTGCGATCGCAAACGGTCTGCGCGATGCCGGCGCGCGTCTCGTGATCGCGGATCTGGACGCAGAACGTGGACAGGCCGCGGCGGATAAAGTCGGCGGCATGTTCGTGCAAATGGACGTGACGAACTCCGCTTCCGTCGACGACGCCTTCAACAAGGTCGTCGCCCGGTACGGCACGCTCGATGTACTGGTGAACAACGCGGGCATCGTGCGCAATACCTCCGCGCTCGATACCGATGACCATGCGTGGCGCACCGTCATGGCCGTCAACCTGGACGGGGTATTCTATTGCTGCCGCAGCGCCGCGCGGTTCATGACGGAAAAGCGTGCGGGGAGTATCGTGAACGTGGCGAGCATGAGCGGGTCGATTGCAAACAAGCCGCAGCCCCAGGCGTCTTACAACGCATCGAAGGCAGGCGTGATTCATCTCACGCGTTCGCTCGCCGCCGAATGGGCGCCGTTTGGCGTGCGGGTCAATTCCATCTCGCCGGGGTATGTGGCGACCGAGCTGACCAAGCGCGGACTCGAAAACGAAGCGTGGCGCGATGCATGGATCGACGGCACACCGCTTGCGCGGCTCGCAAAGCCCGAGGAGATTGCGCCGGGCGTGATCTTCCTGGCATCGAATGCGAGCGCTTTCATGACAGGATCGGATCTCGTGATGGATGGCGGATATACGATCTGGTAGGCGTCAAAATCAATGGAGACAGAAATGGCGGCACAAGAAGCGGTTCACGCGCTGCGCGAGGCTTTGGGTTCGCAAGTGGTGCAATTGCCGGAGGAGTTCGGGGACCGGCGCGTGGTGGACTGGAGCGGACTGCCGGGCGGCGTTCCGCTTGCGGTGATCCGTCCGCGCGATACCGCCGAGGTCGCAAAAGCGCTGCATATCTGCTCGGAACATGGACAGCCGGTCGTGACGCAAGGCGGACTGACCGGGCTCGTGGGCGGCGCCAACGTGCAGGGCGGGGAAGTCGCGATCAGCCTCGACCGCATGAACAAGATCGTTGAAATCGATCCGGTTTCCAGCACGATGACCGTGGAGGCCGGCACGCCGCTGCAGGTCGTGCAGGAAGCCGCGACGGCTGCGGGGTTCTATTTTCCGCTGGATCTGGGCGCGCGGGGCAGTTGTTCCATCGGCGGGAATCTGGCGACGAACGCCGGTGGAAATCGCGTGATCAAGTACGGCATGATGCGCGATCAGGTTCTGGGGCTTGAAGCCGTGCTCGCAAGCGGCAAGGTGATCGGCGGCCTCAACAAGATGATCAAGGACAACAGCGGCTACGATTTGCGGCATCTGTTGATCGGCAGTGAAGGCACGCTTGCCATCATTACCCGTGCGGTTTTGAGACTGCGTCCGAAGCCGACTGCAACGGCCACGGCATGGTGCGGACTGCCGTCGTACGAGGCCGTCACCACGCTGCTCTCGCGCGCTCAGGCACGGCTGGCGCCGGGGGTATCGGCGTTCGAAGTCATGTGGAAGGGGTACTACGACGCGGTGCTCGCCAACCTCGACACACTGCGCGCGCCGCTCGATGAAGCGCATCCGTTCTATGTCCTGCTTGAGAGCGTCGGGACCGATCCGGTGCGCCACGCGGATGCCTTCGAAGAGTTCCTGGGCCAGATGCTGGAGGCGGGCGTGGTGAGCGACGCGGCGCTGGCATCGTCGGATTCGCAGGCTCTCGCGTTCTGGGCGATCCGCGATGCGCCGGGCGAATACCAGCGCTTCATTCCGAACCACGCGGCCTACGATGTCAGCTTTTCGATAGCGCAAGTCGGCGAGGCGGCGCAGCGTTGCGATGTGCGCTTGCGCGAACGCTGGCCTGACGCGATTGTGATGATCTACGGGCATCTCGGCGACGGCAACATCCATGTCGTGGTCGACGTGCCGGGCATGGGCAAGCACGATCACGATGAAATCGACGACGTCATCTACGATGTCACACGCGATCTCCAAGGATCGATATCGGCGGAACACGGGATCGGCACGAAGAAAAAACATTTCCTGCACTTCACGCGTTCGGACAACGATATCGAGTCGATGCGCGCGATCAAGTCTGCGCTGGATCCGCACGGACTGCTGAATCCGGGGAAGGTTTTTTAGGGTAGCTAGACGACGGGAATCCATCGGGCGAGTGGAAGTCCGCCGTGGCGGACTTCTGCTGCGCCATGGCGGCGGCCAATGCCTCTAAGCTCTTTCTTCAAGCGCCGTAACGAACGATACGCGTTCAAATTCACCGACGCCATGCGTCGATGCCCGCCATGCCGTTTGTAGGCGTCCAGTGCCGCGATCCGGTTGAGCGACTCAAAACGATGATGAGCCTCGCCGGCCATATATACGTCGTGCAGCCCGGGCGATAGCCACTTCAGCAACTCGAGCACCCGGTCATAGGCGATTTGTAAGCGCGTCAGTGCCTCTGCTGGATTTGCGGGCGCGAAGCGCTCCACCCGGATCTTTCGTTCAATCCGCGCGCGACCCTCGGTCATCAGAGGTCCCGCCTTCCAGACCGGTTCCAGGTGCGCAATCCGGTTTCGCAGATCTTTGCAAAAATCGATGCGCGCAAACAGCATGTCGCGGTTTTTCGGCCGGTTCCAGAAACCGACGGAATTGTTCCTATGGCCCGGCATGATTTCCGTGAGCATCTCTGCCCAGTCGAGCGGTCGATGCGCGCAATCGTGACTGATATCGAGCACGTGCGGCCAGAAGCCAAAACTTAATTTCGATACGACGTCGTCCGGCGAGGGTGCGGGTGAACGCGGGACCAATTGATAGACGCCACTCAATCGACGCCGTTCATCTGTAATTTTTCTTATCAAATCAGTGGACTTCGGATTGAGACGCAAGTGTGCGTACCAGTCGCGCGAGATAGTTCCGCCAACGCCATAACGCGCGCTCAACGCGGTATGGAATTGGTTGCGAAGCGCGACTTCGGTAAATCCAAGTGCGCGCGATAAGGCCGCCGAGATCGCGTCGTTCCAGCAATACAGGCCATAAGCGGCCCGGTCCTCGTCGACTCCAAAGAACGTGCGGTAGTTACTGAGGCGCGCCCGCGACAGTGCCTTCACTGCACTCACAACATGTATTTGCTTCAAACTACTCATCGCGGTATAGTTCCTATGTACGCGCTGGGAACAAGTCTTGTTGCGCTCTCGGTTACCCGACAGACCTCAGGATCCCAAGACGCCAAAGAGACAGAAGGCCGCCATGTGCGGCCTTTTGCCTTTTCCAGACTTGAACATCGCGTAGCGTTGCACATTCTTGTCCATATCCGTCGCATGATCGTGGCCGTCAGCTTCACCACGTCCCATACCGCTGGCTCATGGACGGCTTATCGAGTGTAGGAACTTTCCGCTGCAGGGACGCGTCGGCCGAACGGCTAACCTGCAAGTCCGAAAGCCCGCATGTCGAATCGAACTGCCAGAAGACATGCGCACCGGCATTGCCGATGCGCAGTCGAATTGATTCAAGCCGTGATGTCCCGCACTGCGTTTCTCAAGCCACAACCTTCGCTGCCCCCTCGACGGTAAACAACCTCACCGCTTCATCGAGCACATCCGCGCGCTCCGCCAGCCGCAGCGCGGTCGCCGCCGCTTGCTCGACCAGCGCGGCATTCTCCTGCGTCGATCCATCCAGGTGCGCGACCGCCTGATTGACCTGGCGGATGCCCTCGGCCTGTTCGCTGCTTGCATTGGCCACTTCGGAAATGATCGCCGATACTCGATGCACAGCGGCATCGATTGCACGCATCTGGCTGGTCGTGCGCGAGACGAGATCCGTGCCTTCCGCGATCTGCGCAACGCTCGTCTCGACCACCACCTTGATCTCTCTCGCCGATGCGGCGCAGCGCTGCGCGAGGTTGCGCACTTCGGTCGCGACCACCGCGAACGAGCGGGCCGCCTCGCCCGCACGCGCCGCTTCGACGGCTGCGTTCAACGCGAGAATGTTGGTCTGAAACGCAATGCCATCGATCACGCCCGTAATGTCCGCGATCCGCTGCGACGCCGTGTTGATCCCGGCCATGGTTTCCTAAACACGCACCGCGATCTTGCCGCCATCGCTTGCTGCCGTCTGCGCTTCTTTCACAAGTTCGAGCGCGCGCACGCTGGCATCGGCGTTGCCGGTCACGGTGCTGGTCAACTGGTCCATGGTCGCGGCCGTTTGTTAGAGCGATGCCGCCTGCAACTCCGTGCGCCGCGACAAGTCCATGTTGCCGCTGGAGATTTCGCGCGCGGCGTCCATCATGCCGCCGATCTGTCCGCGTACATCGAGCACGATGGCCGAGATGTTAGCCTTCAACTGATTGAGCGCATGCTGGACTTCGCCGAGGTCGTCGCGTTTGCCGGCTTCCATCGACACGGTCAGGTCACCCGCCGCCATGCGCGATGCATAACCCGACATGGCGCTCACGCGTGTGCCGATCTGGCGTGCTACGCTCGCCCAGCCAAATGCGCCCACCAATGCGCTCACGCCAAACGCGATCCACAAGGGCAGCGGCGGCGCGCCCCTGTACGCGATCAGCCCGGTCACGAGCAACGCGAGCGGCGTGCTCGCATAACCCAGCGCCACGCGCGTCGTCACCGGCATGCGCATCAGCGAGCCGATCTTGCCCGCGATCCCACTGCGCACGAGCGTGCCATGTTCGAGACGCAGGGAGCCCATTGCGCCGGTGCGCATGCGCGCATACAGCGCTTCGGCACGTGCCACTTCATCGCGGCCGGGCTTCACGCGCACGCTTAGAAAACCCACTGCCGTGCCATGTTCGATCACCGGCGTGACGTTCGCACGAACCCAGTAGAAGTCGCCATTCTTGCGGCGATTCTTGACGAGCGCCGTCCATGGCCGGCCGCGGCGGATGGTCGTCCACATGTCGGCGAATGCATCGCGCGGCATGTCGGGATGGCGGATCAGATTGTGCGGCTGGCCGATGAGTTCTTCGCGCGGATAGCCGGAAACGTCGATAAAAGCCGGGTTGCAATATTTGATGTTGCCGGAGAGGTCGGTCGCGGAGACCAGCATTTCAGTTTGTGGGATTCATATTCGTGCTGCGTGACAGGCTGGTTGTTTCGCATTCAATGTCCTTTCTCTCTGCTGGAACGTATCCGCAGTTCTCTTTTTTACGTTACCCGTAGGTAATGGCATGTACCCACGAATGCTTCAGGGTTCTTATGCTTAAAAAATGAGAAAGAGCATCGGCGAGCACGGCGCATTGCACGCCGTGCCTTCGTAAATGCAAGCAGGTCAGCCGCTCAGAGCAGCACTGCCTGTTGCAGCATTTCCAGCGCCTTGGCTTCGTCGAGAAGACCGGCCCGCGCCTTGCCCGCCAGCGTCTTGAGCAGCGCTTCGGCTATCGGTTGAATGCCCTGCAGATGATCAAGGCGCGTGGTCGATGCTGGTGCCGGTTGCATCGGAGGAACGTCGACCGCCAATTCGGCCTGCACCGGCTCGTTGACCGGTTCGGCAGGCGTTACGTGTTGTACGCGTGCGGCATGCTTCGCCTCGTCGTGTTCTCCGGCGGAGCGACGCGACGGCAGCAGCAACGCCGTTACCGATGCCGGAATTTCCGCCGCCGTGCGCGCCACATCCAGCCAGCCCGCTGGCAATCCGAGCCGTTCGGTGAAGCGGTTGACCTCGTTGTCGTCAAGGCGTTTCTGGCCGTGCAGCCGATGCGCCATGTTCGATCCGCTCAACTCCATCAGCACGCTCAGCCGCGCTTTCGATCCATTGCGCGATGTCAGCACATGAAGATTCGCGCGGCGGATCTTTTCGACCGAAGCGTCCTCGGCCGGCAGCAACGACTGTTGAAGGCCAGGCTTCGAGGGCGCCTGTGTTTTCTTGGGCGATGGGTTCATTGCGGGCTTCTCGCCAACTTTCCCGGCCTGCGCGTGAACAGGGTTCTTCTTTCGCATTTCTGCTTCCTTGGGCAAGTGCTCGCTCGATGTGTTTTCCGCATTGGCCTGCATGAAATCCAGCGGCGACTTCAACCGCGTGACGATCTCCGGGGCAAGCACAGGGTTCGGCTGATCGAAAAAACCATCGGGCAGACCAAGCGTTGTTTCGATATGAAAAGCAGTTTCGGGCGTGAACCCGACGCCGTTCACGAGTTCAGCCACGCGTGTGAGATTCGAGTCGAGGCCCAGCGCAATATTCTCGGCGCCGACGGCATCGACCAGCAACTTGAATGACCGCGTCTTGAAGATGGACGCGGTAACTTGCGCGTTTGCGGCATCGCGAGACGGCTGACCTTTCGCGAAGGGTTTGTTTTCGTGGCGGGACGTCGTTTTCGAAGGGCGGCGCGGTTGACGTGGACCGTTCTCTCGAGATCCCGAGTTTCGGCCATGCGCTTGACTCATGAGGTAAGGCTCTCCACCATAGATTCTGATCAGAGCCGGCATTATAGGCGAGGGCCGATCACGCTTCGGCTGATCGGTGCTTTGTTTTCGATTCGATTCAGTCTTCATCGTTGTGTTGTGTGGCGCCTCAACAATGCTGAAATTCCGGGTAAGAATTTCAGACTAGCTTAATGACCGCTTCCAAATTTAGTATCCGGAAGTCGCGTTATCACGCAAAGGTGGAAGTCACGCTGATCGATTCGGACGAGTCGCTGCACGACAGAATGCAAGCGGGCGCTGGGCCCCAATTCGATGTCTTCGAAAGCAGCGAACACGCGCACATTGTGTGGATCGAACCGGTCGAGGACGGCCGGCGGCGCGAAGCGCTGTGGAGCCGGATTGTCTCGGGCGACCGGCCGGAGCGATTTTGATGTGGCGCCCCGGGCTGACGTTCAAGCTGTCAGTCCTGCTGGCGTGCATCGGCGTGCTTACGTCGGGCGCGACGGGTTACTACGCGTATCGCGCGAACCGCACGTTGCTCGTGAGGGAAGCCGGGCGCAGCCTGATGACTTCGACGGAACTGCTTGCGCGGCGCTCATCGGTTGCCATCGACGATATCGCCGCCGACGCGCAGGTGCTCGCTTCGCTGCCGTCATCGGCGACGGTCGCCCAGGCCGACGACGGCTCCGGCAAGAACGCTGCCCGCGAGCGGCTCGCCCAGGTCTTCTTCAGTTTCATGACGCATCACCGGGAATATCTGCAGATCCGGCTGATCGCGCGCGCGCATCACGCGCCTCGAGCTGATCCGTTTTGATCGTGACGCGAGCCACGCGGTGCGAGTGGAGCAAAGCGGACTGCAGGAGAAGGGCCAGTTAGCCTACGTGTTCGATACGCTGGCGCTTGCGCGCGGTCACATCTATGTATCGCCGATCACGATCAATCACGAGCAAGGCGCGCATTCGGCACAAGGGCGCCCGACCCTGCGCCTGGCAACGCCGGTCGCGGACAACCGCGGCACGGTGGTCGGCGTGGTTGTAATCGATGTCGACCTTGCGCGGCTGCTGGAACGTTTGCAGGTCGATCTGCCGGGCAATTACGAGGTGTTCCTTGCCAACGAATGGGGCGATTTCCTCGTGCATCCGGATGTATCGCAGACGTTCGGTTTCGATAAAGGCCGGCGGATATTCATGCAGGAAAACTTTCCCACGACGCGGCCGCTATTCGAAGACGGAAGATCAGCCGTGATGCTCAACGGTCTGACACAGCCCGACGAGGCGTCGTCGCGGATTCTCGCCTTCATACGCCGTCCGTTTGGCTCGTCCGAAGGCAACCGTTTTGTGGTGCTGGGCTTGTCCCGCCCACTTTCCGATGCCCTTAACGGCGCGAGCATGCTGGGCGGCAGTATCGTGCGAATCGTGCTGATTTCGAGCCTGCTCGCGATCATCCTGGCGGCCATGTTCGCACGCGCGCTGGTCCAGCCACTGCAAACGCTCGCACATGCGGCGACGCATTTCTTCGCCGATCACACCATGGAAGCGCTGCCCGTCCGACGCACCGATGAAATCGGCGTGCTGGCGCGCTGCCTCGACCGCATGCGCCGCGAGATCCGCTCGCAGATCGACGGGCTGCATAGCAGGCAACACGAGTTGGTGCATCTTGCGCGCCACGATGCGCTGACGGGTCTCCCGAACCGGATGCTCTTCATGGAACGGCTGGAGGAAGCGATCCGCGACGCTGCATCGAGCGGCGAACCGCTTGCCGTATTGTTCGTCGATCTCGATCGCTTCAAGCAGATCAACGATCAGTTCGGGCACTCGGCCGGCGACGATGTACTCGTCGAGGTCGCGCGCCGCCTGCAGGAATTGTTGACCGGCGCCGACATGGTCGCGCGGCTCGGCGGCGACGAGTTCGTGGTGTTGATCAACGGCCCGCGCTCGGCCGGCCCGGCGCCGGGAATTGCCTCGCGTATCAAGCAGACGCTGGATGAGGTGCTGCTCGTCAACGAACGGCGCATGACGGTGGGCGCGAGCATCGGGATCAGCCAGTATCCGGTGGACGGCGATTCCGCCGGCGCGCTGTTGCTCAATGCCGACGCCGCCATGTACGCCGCGAAGTCCGACGGAAACTGCTCTTATCAGCGATACCAGGATTTGCCGGACTCCCAGCGCAACCGCACCGCCAAGGGCGTGGTACCGCAGGCGCAGGCCGATGACCTTGCCGCCGCGCAGGATGACGCCGACACGGTGTTCTGACCCAAAAAGCATGTACGTTCAGACAGCGCCGTGCGGCCTCATTAAGGTTTTTGGCTGGAAAGCCGTTATGCCGTTTACATCTTTCGGCGAAACAAGGAGCGTCGGGCGTCGCCACGCTCTGTACGGCTTTTCAGTGATGAAGGCTGGATAATGAAACGATGGTGCTTTTGCATTGATTAGACAAAATATAGTCTATTTTGGTGTAATGCCATTCGAATTACCATGTTGGGGTTTTGCAGCATTGCATCATTATTTGTTTCGAAGTCGGGCGGTGATTCTGCAGTCCGCGTAAGATATGATCAAATAATTAAATTTAAGCGACTTACTGTTTGGGCCGGCACACGAAAGCCTGGAGCTTCGTGGTGCCGTGAAGCGGACTCGCAGGTTTGAGATTATCTCCAGCAGGGCGCATGACGCCGGCACTGGGTAGATCTGACGAGACGCGCTGACGGGGCGGCAGTCAGAGAATTTTTTCTGGAGTTGCTGATGATGGGTGAAGAAGACGGCCTAGACCTGTTTACGTGGTTTGGCACGACCAGCCCGTGCTGGCGGCTGTCGAGCGACAGTAATGCGCTCGAGCTTGCGACCGTGCGGGGACCCGCGAACGTCAGCATTCCGCTCGACGCGTCTCAGGCAGGGCAGATCCGGGCGCTGACGGGGGTGACGTCGCATCTGGCGCTCGACCTGAAGATATTCGGTTATCCCTACCGGCTCCACCTGGTCGGTAAAAAGATCAACATTCGCGAATGGGCCGGAACGGCATCGGATTACACGGACACCTCGTCGGTCGCCCGCGATCTCGTGCATGGTCTCGCATTTGCCGAACAAGTTGTTTCCGAAGTCAATTCGCTCGTCGTCATTCTCGACGGGCGTGGCCTTATTCAACGCTTCAATCGCATGTGCGAAGAAGTGACCGGCATGCGTGAGGAAGACGTCATTGGCAAAAGCGCCTATGTGCTTTTCATGTCGGATGACGAAGGCGCGGCGTCCAGGACCAACATCAACGGCTTCTTTGCAAGTGGCCAGCCGTACCAGGTCGAGCGTTACATCAATACGGTCACGGGACCGCGGCTCTTTCTGTTTCGCAACAAGTTCGTGCAGAGCGGCAGCGGCGTGGACGAGCGCTTCCTGATCTGCTCGGGCACCGACATTACCGAAGAGCGCAAGGCCCAGAAGCTGCTGCTCAAGCAGGCGACGACCGACGAGCTGACGGGGCTGCTGAACCGCAAGGCCATTCAGGAAGAAATCGAGAACGCGATCGCGGCCGAGAGAGAGGCGGGTGACAGCATTGGCGAAGAGCATCTCGGCATCCTGTTTCTAGACCTCGACAACTTCAAGAAGGTGAACGACCACTACGGACACGTGGTCGGCGACCGGCTGATCCGCGAGGTATCGGCGAAGATCAAGAGTTGTCTCGCTCCCGGTGACACGCTTGCGCGGCTCGGCGGTGACGAGTTCGTCGTGGTCGTCAGGAAGTCGACCATCCCGCTGCTGACCAAGACCGCTGAAACCATCCTGGGCAGCCTGCATCTGCCTTTTGACTTCGGACTGATCAAGCTTTACACCGGTTGCTCTATCGGTATAGCGCTGTATCCCGAGCATGGCGACAGGCTCGAAAGCCTGATTCGCAGCGCGGACACCGCCATGTACGTCGCTAAAGATGGCGGCAAGCATACGTATCGCGTGTTTACGCCGGAAATGAACCGCAAGGTTGCGGAATATGTGTGGCTCGACACGAACCTGCGCCGGGCGCTTGAAGAGAATCAGCTCGAGCTTTATTACCAGCCGAAGGTGAATCTCAGGAGCGGCGACGTCGACAGCGTCGAAGCGCTCGTGCGCTGGAATTCGCCGGAGCGCGGCGTTGTCTCGCCGCTCGACTTCATCCCCTATGCGGAGGAGTCCGGGTTGATCGGGCCGCTTGGACGATGGGTCATGCAAGCGGCTGCCACGCAGGCGTCGAACTGGCAGAAGCAGGGCCTCGACCTGCGCATATCCATCAACGTGTCGGCGCGCCAGTTGCGCGATACGGATATCGTCAAGCATTTCACCGAGGTGCTTGCAGAGACGCGCTCGCGTTCGTGCATGCTCGACGTGGAATTGACCGAAAGCTGTTTCATTGAAGACGAAGCGGCGGCGCTCGTGCTGATCACGCAATTCCGCAAGATGGGCGTGCGTGTGCATCTCGATGACTTCGGCACGGGTTATTCGTCGTTGTCGCAGTTGTCGCGTATTCCGCTCGACGCCATCAAGCTGGATCGAAGCTTCATCAAGGGAATCGATGTCAACAGCAAACCGCAAGCCCTCGTGCGCGCGATGGTCGCGATTGCGCATGAGCTGCGTTTGTCGGTGGTCGCCGAAGGCGTGGAAAGCGAAGCTGAAGCGGATTTCCTGCGCGGCCTGGGCGTGGATCTCGTGCAAGGCTTCCTTTACGCGCGGCCCATGCCTGCAAGAGCCTTCGAAGCGTGGCTCGCGGAGAAAAGAAAGCTCAGGCTCATCGCCTGAGCGTCTCCAGGTTAAGGAGTGTTGGTAAGGCTTAAAACTGCTTAGTGCTGGTCAAGGCTTGCCATCTTCAGTTTGGAGACACGGCGGTTCTGCAACATGACCAGCCGCTCCATGAAGGCCAGATCCTTCTCTTCAATCGTGAAGGCGGCCCGTACCCAGTCCTCCGTAATCTCGATCAGTTCAGCGCGCGGCAACGCCAATACACGTTGCCGCGCCTTGACCATCGCGCGAATGCCGTTGAGCTTGGGTCGAATGCCATCTATGAAAGTCCGCGTCGCAAGGAATGCATCGCCAGGCTGGAAAGTCTGGTCGACAATTCCCTTCTCTGCGTACCACTCGCCGGTATGCGCTTCTCCGGTGCTGATCAATTCTTCGGCGAGCCGCATGCCCGCCTTGCGTTCGACCAGTGAGTAACCGCCCATGCCTGGAAACAGGTTAAAGGCGATTTCGGGGAAACCCATTTTTGCGTCGTTCTGCGCGAGGAGAAAGTGATGTGCCAATGCGGACTCGAATCCACCCCCCAGCGCAGTGCCTTCTACCATTGCAATCGAAATGGCACCGGTACCAAATCCGCTATAGATTTCGTGCAGCCCGTCTATGCACGAACGCGCATAAGCCATGAGCAATTCACGCCGGCCTGATCGAATGGCATCGACAAAGAAGTCCAGATCACCACCTACGTTGAAGATGTCCGGTACGAGAGAACCCGTGACCCAGAAGTCAAAACGCAAGCCTGATTCTCTGGCTGCACGAGCGAGATCGATGATGTCATTCACGAGGTCCTGTGTGAAACACGGACGCGGACGTGAACGAAGCATCATCCACATTGTGTGGCGTTCTTCCTCGTAATAGGCGGAGATTTGCGAGAGGTCGCCGGCTTCGAGAAAGGGACGGCAAGCAGGGTTGTTTTTGAGGTTCATGGCGATGATCCAATTAAAAATAGGGTTGAACTTGGGTAAAGCCATGAGAGGGTAAAGCACAGAATTTCATATCGGCGGGGGTATACGAGGGGCAGCCCACACTCCCGCAAAGCATTTATGAAACACGTAAAACGGCTCAAAAAACGCGGTGAAATAACGTTGCTAAGCGAACCATCTGAGGTTGATAAAGTGTTCGCTTAGCAACGGCGAATCGTCGAGTTATAGTTCCTGTAGAGCGAGCACGAGCCGAGCGTCATTCACTCGGATGCGAGCCAACAAGTTGATGAGTTGGAGACAAGACATGGAAAGCTATTGCGGGCACATACAAGAATCAAAGGCAGCTCAGTTCGTTCAACCACACTTCGACCATCAGGCCCCACGATGACCAACTCACGATCCCCTTCCCAGCTTGGTGATTTTTCGCGTGTCGATTCTGTGGATGCGGACACTTTTGTCGCGCGGCTCGACGTCATGCAGGCGCTCGATTCGTTCCGGGTCTACAAGCAGGAGACGTTTGAATTAATGGGTCTCAAGCCCGGCATGCATATCGCCGACATAGGCTGCGGACCGGGCGACGATCTCGGCAAGCTGGCATTGCAGGTTGTTCCCGGTGGCAGCGCGGTGGGATTCGACTTGAGCGAAGCCATGCTGGAAGAAGCACGCCGTCGTCACGCGGATGTGCTGTCGCTGAGTTTCAGGAATGCGCCGGCTAACGAGCTGGGCGTCCCGGCGCGCAGCTTCGACGCGGTGCGCGCCGACCGCGTGCTGATCCACGTTCCAAGGCCGCAAGAAGCGCTCAAGGAGATGATTCGCGTGACGCGCCCGGGTGGGCGCATTGTGGTAAGCGAGCCTGATATGCCCGGCTGCTGGGTCGCAAGCAGCGACTATGTGTTGACCGGACGCATCATGCAGTCAATTGCGCAGTCATGCGTCAACCCTTACCTTGCTCGCGATCTGTACGCCATGTTCCACGATGCAGGCCTGCGCGACATCACGTTCAGCATGCGCAGCGTGAGCGCGTTCGATCCCCAGTCGGTCAACAAGATCCTCGATTTCAGGAGCGTCCTTGCCGGCATGCACGCGCGCAAACTGTTCACGGACGACGAGGTGACGCGATGGATTACGGAGTTCGAAGAACGCGGCCGGACCGGGCGTTTCGTCGCGGGTCTCCCCGTGATGATCGTGAGCGGCACCACCCAGGACTGAGTCTCGGGAACGGCAACCAAGATGCGTGATACTCAACTCAGTTGGCGCACACTTTACGGCTATGCGCGTGCCGTAAGCGCCTTTAGCAAGTCCGTGCTTCCGGACCTGACGCGCTCGAGCTTCGAGCGGCTTGCGTCAGCAGGAGGCGCTGCTACGCCCGGTGCAATGCAGGCCGCCTTGCCGCCGCACGAAGCGTTCGCGACGTCCGACAACTACCCGTTGGCTTATCGCCATTATGAATCGCGGAGCACGCACCGCGTTGTGATCCTGGTGCACGGTGCGGGATGCTTCGGCGACCAGTTGCACGCGCTGGCGCAGCACTTGTCGCAGCGTGATATTGCCGACGTGTACACGCTCGATATGCGTGGCCACGGACTCTCGCCGGGACGTCCCGGTCATGCAGTCGATGAACCGCGTCAGATGATCTCGGATGTCGCCGACTTCATTACGTTCGCTGCGCGCCGTCACAGAGGATCGTCGATCGTATTGGGCGGTCATTCTGCCGGAGGCGGTCTCGTTCTTGCCATCTCGCGCAGTCCGCTTCATCGGCTGGTGACGGGTTATTTGTTTCTTGCTCCGTTCCTCGGGCTCGGCTCGCCTGTGAATCGTCCTTACTTTGGAGGATGGGTGCGTCTTCGCGGTGTGCGCCTGCGGCTACTGAGCCTGCTTAGCGCATTAGGCATTACGCGTTTCAACGGGAGCACGGTAGTCGAGTTTGCGCCCGCGGCGCGTGCGATCGACAAGCGTTATATCCAAAGCTGGTCGTTCAATACGACGCTCGCATTCGGTCCCGGGCTTTGGGTCGAGAAAAAACCACCTATTGGTCCCGACGTGCCGGTACTGGTCTTGTCGGGAGACAACGACGAGTGTTTCCATGTATCGCTTTATCCTGCGGCATTCAAGATCGTCGCGCCGCACGCGGAGATTTGCAGCATGGGCGCAATCGGCCATTGGGACCTGCTTGCCGATCCCGCGATGCTTGGCGCCGTGGAACGCTGGTTAGGACGGCAAGACATGAAACCCATGGGCGTGCCCCAGGTTGTCAAGGCATCGACTTATTGAATTCGCCCGAAAATCTTTCCACGCTGCTTAATTCTGTAACATGTCGCCTGCAGCGAAACAGGCGGCTCCGGAAACAGCCGGGCGCCTGACGCTTAACTCCCATTCTGATTATTTTTGTTGATCAACGAGATCCGCTTTTCTCCATTTATCGATGTGCGCTGGCGGACGCCTGTCAGCATTATCCAAGAACAATGAATAACAAGAGACTTAATCAGGCGCCGTCCTTGCATCATTCGCAATTCGTTGCGCATCGAACATCGGTCGTCATGGTTGCCGTTACCACGCTGTTTGGCATGCAGGCAGCATTTGCGCAGGCAGGATCGCCAGCCGCGCCTGACGGCGTAGCGGTGCTTCCGGCGGTAAGCGTGACGGCCACGCATGACAATGACTATCGCGCGCGTTCCGCCTCTGTTGCCGGGTTCGACGAAACGCCGCTGCAGGACACGCCCGCGTCTGTGTCGGTCGTCACTCGCGCGCAACTCGATGACCAGCACGCAAAGTTGCTCAGCGACGTGGTGCGCAACGACGCATCGGTGAACAACGATTATGCGCCGGTAGGTTATTATCAGGGTTTCACGATTCGCGGTTTCCCGATCGACCTTGCCAGCGCCATCAAGATCAACGGTCTGACCATTTCCGGCGAGCAGAATGTCGCGCTGGAAAACAAGGACCGGGTCGAGATATTGAAGGGGCTTGCGGGCATAGAAAGCGGGGTGGTCGCGCCGGGCGGCATCATCAACTTCGTGACCAAGCGCCCGCGGAATGTCGCGAGCATCACGACCGATGTCGACAGCCGCGGGTCCACGTCCGCCGCCATCGACCTGGGGCGGCGCTTTGGTAATCAGAATCAGTTCGGGTTGCGAATCAATGCGGCGAAAGAAAACATCCACTCTTATGTGGATGGCGCCGATGGCCGCCGCACATTCGGCTCGATTGCAGCCGACTGGATCATCAGCCCGCGCGCGAGCCTTCAATTCGATGCCGAGTTCCAGCAACTGATCCAGCGCTCGGCATCGGGGTATCAATTGCTGGGCGGGACGGCGGTGCCGTCGGCTGCGTCGGCATCGAAGCTGCTTGGCTTGCAGCCGTGGACCAAGCCCGTCACCACCGACGCGCTCAATCTCAACACGCGGTTCGACTACAGCTTCAACGACAAGTGGCAGGGTTACATAGCCGCCAGCCGCAGCCACACCATGATCGACGACAACGTCGCATTCGCCTATGGTTGCGGCTACGTCCCGAGTTGTGGCGCGGGCGGCACGTCGCCGTTTTTCTTTGCATCGAACGGAGATTTCGATGTCTACGACTACCGGAGTCCGGGGGAATATCGGCGAAACGATGAAGTTCGTGCCGTGCTCACTGGCAAGTTTTCAACCGGCTGGCTCCAGCATGACGTGACCTTCGGCACCAGCGTGCAGCGGCGCGTGGTCGATTTGTCGAACGCGGTGTATGACTATGTTGGCAGCGAGAATATCTACGGGCCGAACCTGACATTCGATCCATCGCCGAATTCGCCGAGCGCGTCTTTTCCGCAACTTGATTCTCGCCAGTATTCCGTATTCGGCACAGACCGGATCACGTTCAACGATCACTGGCAGGTTCTCGCCGGAGGGCGTGGCGTCCTGTTGCGTCAGCGAAGCTGGACCGAAATGGACGGCCCGGCTACCGACACGGACCGTTCCATCTTCCTGCCGCAAGTGGCGGTCGTGTACAAACCAGTCGCGCCACTTTCGTTTTATGCATCTTATAGCAAGGCGCTTTCGCTTGGCGATCAGGCTCCCGTTCGTGCGAGCAATGCGTATGCATTCCTTCCGCCGGTCGTGTCCAATCAGGTTGAAGTGGGCGCCAAGTACGACTGGCTCGACCGGTTGAATCTCACGGCGGCAGTGTTCGCGATCAACAAGCCGTTCGAATACGCAAAGCCCGATTCCACCGATGCAGGCTACACGTTCACGCAACAGGGAACGGAGCGTCATCAGGGCATCGAGCTGAGCGCAGCGGGACGGGCGACGGACCGGCTGACGCTGACGGCCAGCATCGCGGCGATCAGGGCGCGTGCGTACGACTCAGGCACGCCCGCATACGAGGGTCATCAGGTGATCAACGTGCCGCGCTTGAGCGCCGCGCTTTATGCGGACTATGCCGTGCCGCATGTTGCGGGACTCGATCTGCTCGGCGGCGTCAACTACAGCGGCAGCAAGGCCGCAAACGAAGAGGGCACGGCAAGCGTCCCGTCTTATTTCGTCTTCAATCTCGGCGCGCGCTACACCACGAAGCTTGGCGGCCACAAGACGGTGGTGCGGCTCTCCGTCGACAACCTCTTCAACAAGTATTACTGGCAGGATAGCGGCGAACTTCAGGGCGACGCATATCTCTTCCTTGGCGCGCCCCGCACTGCACGTTTGTCGTTGACTTATGATTTCTAGAAACGTCTTCCACGCATCCTTGGACCGAGGCCAACACAATGTCCGTGCTTGAAATCATCGGTGTGATTGTGAGCGCGCTTGCAATCTGGCTGACTGCGCGACGCCGGATGCTTTGCTGGCCGGTGGGACTGGCGTCGGTGGCGCTGTACGGCTGGATTTTTTTCGATGCAAAGCTCTACTCCGACATGCTTCTGCAAGGCGCTTTCGCGGTCCTGCAGGTCTATGGGTGGTGGGTCTGGCTCGAGCAGGGAAAACGGAACACGCAAGTGGATTCCGGCGAGGTGCGCGTGCAGGCGGTTACGCCAAAGGCGCTACTGATGGGCCTGCTGCTTGCGGTCATTGGAAGCGCGGTGCTCGGGTCGTTGATGGCGCGGTTCACGGACGCCGCGTTGCCGTACGTGGATGCGTCGTTGACGGCGTTCAGCCTCGTCGCACAATACTGGACGGCGCGGCGTTATATCGCGTCATGGTGGCTCTGGATCGCAGTGGACGTTGTGTACGTCGGGATGTTTCTTTTCAAGGGTCTTTATCCGACCTCAGGTCTCTATGCGCTGTTCGTCGCATTGGCCGTGATCGGGTTGCGCGACTGGAGCCGTGCGGCGGCGCGTGTCGAACCGGCTCAGACGCCGCACGCAGCCTGAGCCGGTCATGTCGACAGGAAAGCCGTTGAAACCAATCGCTTCGGATGCACCATCCGCCGATATTGCGCCCCTGCAATTCGGTGTCGATGGCGAGCAGGCCGAGCGCGACTGGCCGTTGATCACGCGCGAAGAAGTCGAGGCGGTGCTTGGCAGGTTTCCTTCGATTGGTCCCTTGGCCGGCTTAACGTGGCACAGCCCCCGGCCGTTCTCGGCGGCCGTGCTGATCACGACGGCGAACGGCAACGAGTTTTTCGTGAAACGGCATCATGTGAAAATCCGCGACGTGGAAGGGCTCGCCGAAGAGCATGCTTTCATCGCACATCTCGCGTCACGTGGGCTGCCCGTTGCCGACATCATCGCGATGCCTGACGGCGCCACGGCAGTGACTCAAGGCGAATGGACATACGAGGTTCATCGTGCGGCGGGTGGGGCGGATGTGTATCGGAAAGCGATGTCATGGACGCCCTTCGCCGATACTTCCCATGCGTTTGCGGCGGGCCATATGCTCGCGCGCTTGCACATTGCTGCGCGCGATTACGCCGCACCGGCGCGCGCCATTCGTCCGCTGCTCTCGAGTTTTCGGGCGCTCAATGAATCCGATCTGATCGGCGCACTCGACAGGTGGATCGACGCACAGCCCTTGCTGGTTCGCGCCCTGGGAGCGCGTGACTGGCGTTCGGACGTGTCAGAGGTTATCTTGCCCTGGCATGCGCGGCTGGCGCCTTTCCTGCCCGGATTGCGCCCGCTGTGGACACATGGCGACTGGCACGCTTCTAACCTTCTCTGGACCGGTAGCACACCCGGCGCGCAAGTCAGCACCATCCTGGATTTTGGTCTATCCGACCGGACGTGCGCGGTCTACGATCTCGCGGTTGCGATCGAGCGAAATGCCATCGAGTGGTTATCCGCGCAAGACACACGGCGCGTGCATCTCGATCATATCGACGCGTTGCTGAACGGGTATGAGTCGATCACGCCCTTGTCCGGTGATGAATACGCGGCGCTGGTGGCTTTATTGCCAATCGTACATGCGGAGTTCGCGCTTTCCGAGGTTGCTTATTTTCACGCTACGCTAGGGTCGCCGGAGAACGCGGAGGTTGCGTACGATGGTTATCTGCTCGGACACGCGCGATGGTTCTCCGAGCCGGCGGGAAGGGCGTTGCTCGATCATCTTGAGAGCCGCGGGCGCGTCTTCAGATCGCCGGATTAAAGATTCCGGTCGCTTGCGATGGCCGACCATCGCAAGCGAAAGCTACATCACACCCTTCACGTATGGCGTTCCTCGACAAACGTCCCGCGCGGCGCGTTCTCCAGGGCGGTATCGTGTTTAAGTAGCAACACGGCCGCAACACCGACCAGCCCCGCGCCCGACAGACACAACAAGCCGGCGGCGAAGCTGCCAGTACTGTCCTTGATCCAGCCCATCGCATAGGGCCCGAAGAATCCCGCCAGGTTGCCCAGCGAGTTCACCGCTGCAATACCACCGGCGGCCGCCGCTCCTGAGAGAAACGCGGCAGGCAAGGTCCAGATCACCGGCAGGCAACCGAAGATGCCGAACCCGGCAATGGAAAGCGCAAGCATCTTCAGCACCGGATTATCCAGCGCAGTGGATGCCGCAATCCCGCCCGCCGCGACCAGCAGCGCAATCGCCACATGCCATTTGCGTTCGAGCTTGCGATCCGAGTGACGGCCCCAGTACACCATGCTGATCGCGCCGACAATGTAGGGCAGCGACGTGACGAATCCCGTCTGCACATTCGTCAGGCCGAAGCCTTTCACGATCTGCGGCAGGAAAAAGCTCAGGCCGTAGTTCGTTGCGTTTGCACCGAAGTAAATCAGCGCCACCGCGAGCACGCGCGGATTGAACAAGGCTTCCTTCACGCTGAAGCTGCGCACGGCTTCACGTTGGCGGCGCTCTTCGGCCTGCCGGTTGACGAGCCAGTTACGCTGGTCGTCGGTGAGCCACTTTGCGTCGGCGGGTTTGTCGGTGAGATAGAAAAACACTACGAACGCGAGGAAGAGCGCCGGCAATGCCTCGATCAGGTAAACCCACTGCCAGCCCGCGAGGCCCCCGAGTTTGTCGAGGTTCAGCAGCGCACCGGAGATAGGCGCGCCGATGACCGTTGAGAGCGGGATCGCGACCATGAAATAACCGACCACACGCCCGCGATACGCCGCCGGAAACCAGAGCGTCAGCAAGAAGATGATGCCGGGGAAGAAGCCCGCTTCAGCAATCCCGAGCAGCACTCGCAGCGTATAAAAGACGTGCGCGGACGACATCCCGGTGTATTGCGCGATATGCGGAATGAAAGCCATCGCTGCCGCGAGGATGCCCCACGTGAACATGATCCGCGCGATCCATTTGCGTGCACCGAATTTTTCCAGCAACAAATTGGACGGCACTTCGAAAAAGAAATAGGCGATGAAGAAAATCCCCGCGCCAAAGCCGAACGCGCTGGGCGAAAAACCGAGGTCCTTGTTCATCTGCAACGCGGCAAAACCCACGTTCACGCGGTCCAGATAAGCGATGAAATAACAAAGCATCAGGAAGGGGACTAGCCGCGCCGTCACGCGCGTCAGTGTGCTTTTTTCGAGGTCCATTTGCCATGTCTCCTGTTTTCAAGTTGTGATTCGTCTGAAACGTTTCATCCGGTTACGGCTGTTTCGGCTGATACATACGTTGTGCTTTCACGCACCAGCAATTCGGCTTTAAAGCGCAAGTGAACAAATTCGTCTTGCTCGCCGTTCAACAGCTTGAGCATCAATTGCCAGATTGCATGGCCGATAGCCTCCACGGGCTGACTTATCGATGTCAGATACGGGCGCAGCGCGGACATCCAGGGGGCGTCATCGAAGGAAAGCAGCGACACGTCTATTGGGATTTGCAAGTCGGCATCGCGGATGGCGCGCAGCGCGCCGAGCGTCGTGACGTTGCAACCCGTGAAGAGGGCGGTCGGGCGCGTGGAACCGCTCAATACCTTGAGCGTGGTGGCGTGGCTTTGCATGGCCGTCATGCCGCATTCGATCACTGCAATGTGCCGGGCGAGATGCGCTTCGCGCATTGCATCCATATAAGCTTCCGCGCGTTCTCGCGAGTTCACCAGTTCCAGGGTGTTGACGAGGAACGCGATGCGCTGGTGGCCGAGCGCGATCAAGTGGGCGGTTCCGTCGGTGGATGCGCTGCGACTGTTGGTCGTCACCGTGTTCGCCGGGAAGGTATCGTCTACGCGATCGGCCATGACAAGCGGCACATTGCATTCCCGCGCCTCGGCTATTGCATGCTGGTACCCGCGGCATGGAATGATGATCATGCCCGCGACCTGACGCGACATCACAAAGCGGATACGCTCGGTTTCACGTTCGGGGTTTTCGTTGGCATGGGCGAGGATGAGCTGATAACCATGCTGCAGCGCATGGTTTTCGAGGGCGCGCGCAATGTCGACGAAGAACTGGTTGGTGAGGTCGGGAAGAACCAGACCAATGGAAGTCGGACGGCCGCGGCGCAGGTCGGCGGCGATCTCGTTGCGCCGGTATCCGATCAGACGTGCCGCATCCCAGACGCGTCGCGCCCGCTCGGCGCTGACTCCGGAAGCACCGGACAACACCTTCGACGCTGTGCCGACAGACACCTTCGCCGCATTCGCGACATCGCGCAGCGTAGGGGGAGTTCTGTCAGGCATGCTCATGGATCATCCATTCGCCATCGACTGAAACGTTTCAGAGGATAGGCGATGAATGGAGCGGTTACAAGAATTCCCCGCTCAGGGTTTACGGCGGGACGGGTTAATGCGGAGGCATGCGGGGTCGCGCTTGTCAGTGACAGTACAAGTCGTTCTCAGCGATAAACATGTCGAATGCAAGTTGCTTGGCGACCGTCTCGCGCGCGGTTGTGAGCCATCGGCTCCGGCGCCAGTCGCGGATGGTGGTATCCACAAAACGCATGCTTGCGGCATCGGCGCCGGGCGTCGCGATAAATGACGGCGCGGGTGCGATTTCGCCCGGCAGGACGCTGTAGTAGCTCCAGTCGGGTTGCTTCAGTAACGCTTTGATGACGAGTTCGTCGTCGACCAGCGCGGTACATTCGCCGGCCTGGAAAGCCAGCAGCGCGTCAAGCGGACGGTCGAACGTCAGCAGGTGCGCACCGTATTGCTTCGCTGCGCGCGTGCCGTACGCATTGCCTGTCGATGTGCAGATCGATCCTGCGCGCAAGCCTTCCCAGTCGCGAACCTGTCCATGGCGAAGCACCAGTCCCTGGCCCCGGCCACTCGCATACGAGGCGGGCGAGAAAGACACGGCCGGATTCGGGCTGAAGGGCAAACCGTCGATTGCTACATCCGCCTTGCCGCTTGCCACGGCCGTTGCCGCCGCCCCGGGCTCGCTGAGCAACAACTCCACTGGCAGTCCCAGACGTTCTCCCAGGTCTGCAGCCAATGCCGCTGAAAAAGAGTCGGGCGAGCGCAGCGCGCGATCCACATGGCCGACGGTCAGCACGGGCGCAGGGCGGGGCGGCACTGCGACGATCAGCTTGCCGCGCAGAGCGGCAGCGGCGAATGGCTTCTCAAGGCTGACGAACTGACTCAACATCACGCCCATGAATACGAGCGCCAGCAGAAAGAGGGAACCCCGAGTGCGTATGCTCAGCCCTCGCGAGGAAGCGGAGACGCCAACACCGTGGCTAGCCATTTTGTGCGATGCCGACACGCCAGCGCAGCAGTTTGCGCTCAAGCAAAGACAGGCCGTAATTGATCAGCAAACCAAACAATGCAAGCAGCACGATGCCTGCGTACATATCGGGAATCTGAAATGTTTCCTGCGAGTTGAGCGTATAAAAGCCGAGCCCTGAGCGCGCGCCGATCATTTCTGCGGCGACCAGTGCAGTGATGCTGTACGCGCCGGCGAGCCGGACGCCTGTCAGGATCTGCGGCAAGGCGGCCGGCAAGATGACTTTCGCGAAAATAAAGCCTTGTGTTGCGCCCATGGAGCGTGCGCAATCGATAAAGATTCGCTCGACCTGCTTCACGCCCGAAATGGTGTTGAGCAAGACGGGCCAGAAGGCGGCCCATACGATGATTGCGATCTTCGACGATTCCCCGATACCGAGGAACAGCATGAACACGGGGAACAACGCGAACGCGGAGACTTGCCGCAGCAATTGATACAGCGGATCGGCAATGCGTTCGGCGCGCCGGAACCAGCCAAGCAGGAAGCCGCCTATGATCCCGGCCGCCACGGCAAGCAACAAGCCCGCAAGAGAACGGAAGGCACTGGCGCCAATATGCTTCCAGACTTCGCCGCTGTCGAAAAGATGCGCAATTGCGACCATGACTGCGGATGGCGGGCTCAGATACGCCGAGCTGACAATGCCGAGGCGCGGCAGCAATTCCCACAACACGAGAAATCCGGCCAGTGCGATGCTGCGTTCGAATACGCGCACTGCGTGAGCGCGCCATCGCGAAGGCTCTTTCAGTGCCGCTGCCTTCGAATCGTCGGATGCGTGTTGTTCGCGGGCAGGAAAGAGGACGGTAGCGGTGAATCGATTACGCATCGACAGTCCTCGTTTGCTCTTGAGCAGGCACGTCGCGCGCTTCGGCGACTTCGGTCTTGAGCAGGGCCCAGGCGCGCTGCCGCAACGCAAGGAACTCCGTTGAGTTGCGCACGGAGTCGTCGCGCGGGCGCGGCAGCGGTATGTCGATGATTTCCTTCACACGGCCTGGACCACGCGTCATGATCGCCACGCGGTCGGACAAGAAGATCGCTTCATCGATGCTATGGGTGATGAAGATCACTGTCTTGGCGCTTTTCTCCCAAATGCCAAGTAGTTCGCTTTGCAAGGACTCGCGCGTTTGTGCGTCTAGCGCGCCGAAGGGTTCGTCCATCAACAGGACTTCGGGTCCGTAAGCCAGCGCGCGGGCAATGGCCACGCGCTGGCGCATGCCGCCAGAAAGCTGGTGCGGGTAATGATTGCCGTACGCCTGCAAGCCGACCAGCGCCAGGAAGCGCGTGGCTTCTGCACGGCGTTCGGCGCGCTTGACATCGCGGATCTCGAGACCGATTTCGATATTCTCGATGACCGTACGCCACGGAAACAGCGCGTATCCCTGGAACACGACACCGAGCTTGCGGCTGACGCCTGTCAGGATCTGCCCGTCGATGCGCACATCGCCATTTGTCTGTGGAACGAGCCCGGCGAGTATGTTGAGAAAGCTCGACTTGCCACAACCGCTTGGTCCAAGCACTGAAAGGAATTCGCCTTCCCGCACCGACAGGCTGAAATCCTGAAGCACGGCGTTGCTGCGCGCGTGCCCCGGCGTCCCCTGATCGACGTAGGTCAGTCCAAGATGCTCGGCGACGATCTTGTCGCGAGATAGAGGCGTGCCGCTCACGATGCCGCTTCCGCCGCCGCGTTCTTTGCAGACTTTTGCTGCGCGTAAGGGTTGAATTCGTTGGTGTACACGTCTTCCACCTTCACCTTGCCTTTGGGAATCTTGCCTGCCTGTTCGAGGATATCGATGTAGTACTGGATTGGCGGCGTTGTCACCACGAGGTCCTTCACGTAGGCGTAACGCTCGACTACGTCCACGTCGATCCCCAGCCGCTCGGCGGTCAGCTTGCGTGCTTCATCCGGATGGGCATTGACCCAGTTCCCGGCTTTGGCGATCGCGGTCACGAAATCGCGCACCGCTTGTGGATGGGCGCGCGCGAATGCGCCGTTGACGCTATACGGCGCCATGCCGCCGAGGCCGTGATCTTCGTCCCAGTCGCTCCAGAGCTTGTGAAGCTGCGGGTCATGTTCCGCTGCGCCCGAAAACGGCGGATGAATGATCGCAACGTCGACGTTCTTCGTGACCAGCGCCTGTTGCGACTGGTTGTCGGGCACGACCAGCCAGTTCACCTTCGACACATCGACGCCATGCTGCGAGAGATATTTCTTCGTGACGAACTCCGCGCACGCGCCAAAACTATTGAATGCGACGGTCTTGCCTTCGAAGTCCTTGGGCTGCCTGATGCCGGAATCCTTGCGCGAGAAATATTTCATATGGGGCGCGTCGGGCAAGGTCTCGCCGCCGGCGGAAACGACCTTGATGTCGGCGCCGCTTGCGATCGCGGAAATGACCAGGGGCACCATGCGCGTGCCGAAGTCAATCTCGCCTGTGCCGACCAGAGGAATGATCTGCGGCGCCGATACCTTGCCTACATACCTCGGACGCGTGCTCGTACCATCGAAGTAGCCGAGCTTGTCCGCCAGATAAACGAGATCGAACGCAGGATTGTCGGGGTACTTGAAATAGGTGACTTTCGTCGCTTCTGCGGTGCTGGTCGACGCCGCGCTCGTGGCGGCGTTCGCGGCCGCGTCGCGGGAATTGCAACCGCTCTGCAGAAGCAGCAATGACGCCGCTATCGATGCTATGGCAACGTACAGTGTACGGCCGCGCAGACGGGACCGGGTCGGGGAGGTGGGCATCGGAATACCTGGCAGAAAGAAAGCGGAATTTTCAATGGCAGACGCGAAGACGGCCTGACATGGCAAGCGCGCGTTTGCAGCCTGACGCTAATGCGATTTTCGCGTTAGCCGGTCACGCGCTTAACCAATTAAAAATGCTTTCGATATCAGGAAAGTTGAAAGGAGACGTTGACTGAGCGGGAATTGAACGTTAGCGGGAAGGGGCGCGCCTATGAATGAGTCGGCCTGTTTTCGCCCTTCAGGCCAACTCACTTACGCGGTCAACTGGCGCTAGTGACAACATCCTCCCGACTCATGTTTTGGGTTGTCGTAACGATCGTGATGCCGCATCCAGTCCGTCATGCCATGTTCTTCATCGCGTCCCTTGGGCGTGATGTCGAGCAGGTCATACGCGCCGATCAGCGGTTCGACTCCGCGTCCATATGCGGAGAACGTGCGGAATACATCGCCGGCTTCGTCCTTGTAGAACACGCTGACGCCGGGCATTTCATCGCTATCGAAACCGGGCTCCTTTGTCTCGTGTATCTGGAAGTTGTAGTCGATCCTGCCCGTGGCACGCTGCTCGGGCGTGAACGATACATGATGGTCGAAATTGAAGTCGCTGCCGAACGACGATACCCATTTGAAGTGCCAGCCCATGCGTTTCTTGAAGGCTTCGATCTTGCCGCGCGGCGCACGCGATACCGCGACATAAGCAACGTCGCGTTGCTCGACATGCATCAACGCTCCGTCCATGTGATCCGATACGAACGAGCAGCCGATGCATCCCGCTTCCCAGTCCGGCCCCAGCATGAAGTGATACACGATCAACTGGCTGCGTCCGTTGAAGAGATCGGCGAGCGTCTTGTGGCCGTCTGGAGTATCGAACGAATAGCGCTTTTCGACTTTTACCCATGGCAGCGCGCGGCGCTTTTCGGCAAGCGCATCGCGTGCGTGCGTCAACGCCTTTTCCTCGGCCAGGTGCGCCTTTTGCGCAGCAAGCCATTCATCTTGCGAAACAATCCGTTGCTGTTCCATCTTGCGTCCTCCTCCAGTGATCAGGCGAATTCCCGCATGAGTCCATCGAGGATTTCGTTCCAGCCGGACTCATGGTTATCGCGCGCGGTTTCATCGAAGAACTGCTCGTGCGTCAGCGTGAGCAGAGTGAGCTCGCCGTCGCGCCGCAGCGTGAACGTGACGAGCGATTCCCGTTCGGGCGTGCTGCGCCATGCCCAGGTGTAGACGAGTTTCTCGTCCTGTACGACCTCCCTGAACACGCCGCTTACGTCATGCTCCTCGCCGGCCGGCGTGCGCATGACGATCCGGAAGCGCCCGCCGACGCGCACGTCCATCTCCGCGTGAATCACGTCGTTTTTGTTCGGATGCATCCACTTCACGAGTTGCGACGGTTCCGTCCACGCGGCGAAGATTTTGGCGGGGCTTGCGTTGATTCGGCGCTGGAGCGTGAGACTGGGTTTGGCGGACATGGGTCTTCCTCCACAAAGGCGGCAAGGCGATCGAGTGTGTCGGTCCAGAAGCGCTCGTAACGGGCAAGCCATTGCATGGCTTCCTCCATCGGTCCGGCGGCAAGCCGGCATGCGACGGTGCGGCCCGTCTTGGTCCGCGTGATGAGACCGGCATCCGACAACACATCGAGATGCTTCATCACGGCGGGTAACGACATGGCAAACGGCTGCGCGAGTTCGCTGACGGACAGGTCCGCGCCGGCGGACAGGCGGGCGAGGAGAGCACGACGCGTCGGGTCGGCCAGGGCGGTGAATGTGCGGTTCAAGGCCGCTTCCTGATACTTAACCATAAAGTTAAGTTTATGCGGCAGTCGAAGGAAGTCAAGCACGGCACAGCAATTTTTGTGGGTTTAAGCGTTAACACGTAGCACGCGTTGTTTCAGTGGACGCGGCGGCAGGGCGGGTCGAGTTGCAGGGGTATCGACGGCTGGAAACCAGATGGTTTATCGCGTCGCGATGATCCACCGGTTCTGATCAGCGATCAACAAATGGAGCGGCGAGCCGCCGCTGCATCGGGCACGCTCATGCTCTGGCTTCGGTGCGCGTAACGGTTCGAAAACGCGTCTCGGGCATTCGGATATAAACGATAAGCGACACCGCCGCCCACGCACTCACATACCAGTAGAAATACTGTTCGTGTCCGCTCGCCTTGAAACGCAAGGCGACAAACTCGGTCGTGCCGCCGAGGATTGCTGTCGTCAGCGCATAAGGCAAGCCGACCGCGAGCGCACGGATGCGCGCCGGGAACAGTTCTGTCTTGGCAAGCATGTGAACCGATGTAAAGCCGCTCAACATGGCGAGCCCGGCGAACGACAGCAGGAATGCGACGAGCGGATCTTTCGTGTGACTCAGCGCAGTGAACAGCGGCACGGAGAAAAGCGTACAGCACACGCCGAAACAGATCAGCACCGGGCGGCGGCCGAACACGTCGGAGGCCAGACCGAACAGGGGCTGCAGCGGCATGTAAAGCAGCAACGCGAGGGAAGAGATGAACGTCGACGTTTCCTTGCTGAGTCCGACCGAATTGACCAGGTATTTCTGCATGTACACCGTGTATGTATAGAAGCCGACAGTGCCGCCTACGGTTATGCCAACGGCGAGCAGGAGTTGTCGCCAGTGCGCCAGCATCTCACGGCTGATCGGCGGCCCCGTTTTTTTTGCGCTCTCGGCGAACGCTTCTGATTCCATCACGTTGCGACGCATGTAGAGCGCAAACAGTGCAAGCAGGCCGCCGATCACGAACGGAATGCGCCAGCCCCAGCGGTCGATCTGCTCGGATGTAAGCAACAAGTGCTGCATGACAAGCAGAAGACCGAGCGCCAGCAACTGGCCAGCCACCACGCTCACTTGCAGGAAGCCGAGGTAAAAGCCACGCCGGTTTTCAGGCGCGATCTCGCTGAGATACGTGGCGCTCGTGCCGTATTCGCCTCCCATGCACAGGCCTTGCAGCAAACGCGCAAGGATCAGGATGATCGGTGCAAGCGCGCCGATCGTGGCATATCCCGGAGTCAAGGCGATCATCAGCGAGCCGACGCACATGCCCATGACCGACCACATGAGCGCAGCCTTGCGGCCACGTTTGTCGGCATACAGCCCGATCAGCCAACTACCCAGAGGCCGCGCGATGTACCCGACCGCCGCAATCGCCGCCGCGTTCATGAGCTGGACCGTCGGGTTATCGGCGGGAAAAAAAGCCTTGGCGAAGTAGATCGAAAAGATGCTGTAGGCGAGGAAGTCGTACCACTCGATCACATTGCCCATCAGGCCGCCGATGATCGAGCGAAGCCGCACCGGACTTGCGCGTACCTGCGGTTCGGCGTCGGGGAAGGACGCTGCACTGATTTTCGTCACGCTGAAGTCTCCTTGTTTTCTTCGTACTGGCGTGGCGGGGTTATTCGCTGTCCGCTGCGTATTGCTTGTCGAGACGGTCGTAGAGCGGCTTGTCGACCAGCCGCTGGCGTTCGTTGAACGGCGCGAGGAGCGTGGGATCTTCGTCGAGCTTGCCTGCATCGCGCAGTGCGCCGAGCGCCTTCTGCATGCCGAGCAGCGCTCCCTGCAGCGCAGCGTTCGCATACAGGACGATGGCAAAACCCATCGCCGCAAGCTCGCTCTGCGGGACGACCGGCGTCTTGCCGCCCACCACGATATTGATCAACTGGGGCGTGTCGAAAAGCGACGGCAGTCTTTTGATTTCATCGAACGTTTCGACTGCTTCAATGAAGAGGACGTCCGCGCCCGCCTCGGCAAAGCGGTGCGCGCGTTCGATGGCCGCCTCGAAACCATGCACGGCACACGCGTCAGTGCGGGCGATGATCTGGAAGTTGGCGTCCTCGCGTGCATCGACGGCGGCGTGCAGCTTGCCGACCATTTCGCTGGTGGAGATGACGGCCTTGCCTGCGAAGTGGCCGCATTTCTTCGGACTGACCTGATCTTCAAGCTGGATCGCATCGGCGCCTGCACGTTCGAGCGTGCGCACGGTATGGCGAACATTGAGGGCGTTGCCGAAACCGGTATCGGCATCGACGAGAAGCGGGAGATCCACGGCATCGCGAATGCGCGACGTGTGCTCCGCAATCTCGCTCAAGCCGACAAAACCGAGATCGGGCAAGCCAAGCGACATGTTCGTCACGCCCGCGCCCGTGATGTAGAGCGCCTTGAACCCCGCGTCCGCGACGACGCGGGCGCTCATTGCATTAAAGGCGCCGGGCATGAGCAAGGCCTGGCGTTGTTGAATGGCTGCGCGAAAGGCGGCGCGGCGTGCGGCTGATGACTGCGACATGGCTGTTTCCTTTTGAAAGTTTGCCAGTCTGTTTGCAGCATCCATGCCAGTCTTCTTGAAAGCCTGAATGCGCTTTCAAAACAACGACGTACGGAATCGAGGAATGAGCTGTCAGTGTTTCACCGTCTTATCACTGTGTTTCAATGAATTTAAATGAAACACACATGAAACGCTGTTGAAACGCGGGAGACGGGTCGTGGCCGCTGAACTCAGGCATCGATACCCCGCGACCTTCATTACGCTTTTGCATTGCACAAAAGTTGACCTTTGAGGGCATCCGGGCTTACCCGAATGCAAAATAGTATCAGCCGACGGTCTCAATTTCGGTAGTGCGGGAGGCGCGAGAAGCATATTGTTCGTGCATGGCGGCGCTCAATGCACATCAACTGCATTTCGTGCAAACGTCCAAAAAGCGTCCAAAAAACAAAAGCGGTTCAGGAGGAAGACGATGCCCACCACTCCGAGTACGACGGCGTGCCAATGCGGAACCTGCGGCTATTGCCGTGCGGCGCGCCTGGGCGCTCGCCGTGGCAACATCGTCCAGCCGGATCTCGAACTGGTCGCCGTTCCGCGCGACGAGTCCTTCAAGGTCTGGTCGCATGGCTATCCGTATCGCACGGTACGCTGGCACTTTCACCCTGAGTACGAAATCCAGGTCATTACATCGACGACAGGAAAATACTTCGTCGGGGATTACATCGGCACATTCGAGCCGGGAAACCTTGTGATGACGGGCCCCAATCTCCCGCACAACTGGGTGAGCAGCGTGCCTGCCGGTGACCGCGTGGATGAGCGCTGCCTGATCCTGCAATTCGACGCAGGCCTGGTCGAACGGGGCATCGAAATATTCCCGGAACTCAGGCGCGTGCAGCCCTTGCTCAATGCAGCCCAGTGGGGCGTGCTTTTTACCCCGAAAACCGGCGCGGCAGCCGAACCGATCATGCGCGAAATGCTGGGCGCTCAAGGCATGCGACGCATCAACCTGTTCGTCGGCTTGCTCGACTTGCTCGTGCAAAGCCCTGAGCCGATCAAACTGGCGAGCGCTGCCTATTGCTCCGACCCTGCGCACTACGCGGAGACCCGCATCAATCATGTGCTGTCTTATATTGGCAAAAACCTGTCGCAAGAGTTGCGCGAGACGGAGTTGGCCGAACTCGCGGGGCAAAGCGCCAGCGCGTTCTCACGCTATTTCCGGCGGCACACAGGCGTGCCGTTCGTCCAGTATGTGAACCGGCTGCGCATCAACCTCGCGTGCCAGTTGCTGATGTCGGGCGAACTGAGCATCACCGATATCTGCTATCAGGTCGGCTTCAACAACATGTCGAACTTCAACCGGCAATTCCTGATGATCAAAGAGATGTCACCGTCTCGATGGCGCGCGTATCAACAGCTCAATGCGGCCAGCGCGATCGAAGAGCCTGAGCTCACGCACGCGCTGGAAGCGCTCAGGTAGCACATTTATTCCCGGCAGGACCCGGCACCGGATGCATGAAGGCATCGGGAGGGACACGTTGGTCTTCACGCTTTAGCGGTTTTTTCATGAGCTCGATCCGGCGACTGAAAACAACGCATGAATCCAGTTTTATCCGCAGCGCACTCACGGCGCCAACCGCGCCGGTTTTTTCTAATAAACGGAGACAATCGATGACCCGACTTTCGACAAAAACGATCGGCGCGAGCGCGCTGACCCTGAGCCTCGGCCTGAGCCTGATCTGCAGCACGGCGGCGCAGGCCGCGCCCAGCGGGACGGTGGCTTTCCTGATGCCGGACCAGGCATCGACGCGTTACGAACAGCACGACTTCCCCGGCTTCAAGGCGGAAATGGCCAAGCTTTGTCCCAACTGCAAGGTGCTTTACCAGAACGCCAACGCGGACGTGGCAACCCAGCAACAGCAATTCAACTCGGTGATCTCGCAGGGCGCAAAGGTCATCGTCCTGGATCCGGTCGATTCGACGGCCGCGGCGTCGCTCGTTCATATGGCGCAAAGCCAGGGTATCAAGGTGATCGCGTATGACCGGCCGGTCCCGTCGACGCCAGCCGACTATTACGTTTCGTTCGATAACGAAGGCATCGGCCGGGCTATTGCGCAGTCGCTCGTTGCGCACCTGAAGGAGAAGGGCGTTCCGACTAATAAAGGCGGCGTGCTGCAGGTCAACGGCTCGCCTACCGACGCGGCCGCCGGACTGATCAAGAACGGCATTCATTCCGGCTTGCAGGGCAGCGGCTACAAGACCCTCGCCGAGTACGACACGCCTGACTGGGCGCCGCCGAAGGCGCAGCAATGGGTCAGCGGCCAGGTCACGCGCTTCGGATCGCAGATCGTGGGTGTGGTCGCCGCGAATGACGGCACGGGTGGCGGCGCCGTCGCGGCGTTCAAGGCGGCCGGCGTGAACCCGGTGCCGCCGGTAACCGGCAACGACGCGACACTTGCAGGCCTTCAACTGATCGTCGCGGGCGACGAGTACAACACGATCCTGAAGCCGAGCGAGATTGTCGCGGCGGCAGCGGCCAAGGTGGCTGTCGGCTTCCTCTCCGGCCAGGCTCCGAAGGCTCAGACGACGCTCTTCAATACCCCGTCGCAGCTCTTCACGCCGACCGTAATCACCGCGAAAAACATCAAGGCCGACGTGGTCGACAAGGGCATCGTCAGCGCCAAGGATCTGTGCACGGACCGCTATGCCGAAGGCTGCAAGCCCCTGGGCATCTCGAACTGACCGGCGCGTACAGGACGGGGTCCGGCTCGAACCGGATCCCTCCACCTAAATCGAGGTACCCGTTCCATGACTGACAATTCCACGACACGATCCAAGCCCGGCAAGCTGGTGCTCAGCCTGCGCGGCGTTTCGAAAAACTTCGGGGCGGTCTCCGCACTGACCGACATTGAACTCGATGTGCACGCGGGCGAAGTGGTCGCGCTGGTCGGCGACAACGGCGCCGGAAAATCGACGCTGGTGAAAGTGCTGGCGGGCGTCCATCAGCCGAGTTCCGGCACCATCACCTTCGATGGCCAGCCGGTCACGCTGCCCGATCCGGGCGCAGCGCTCGATCTCGGCATCGCGACGGTCTTCCAGGATCTCGCGCTGTGCGAGAACCTCGATGTCGTCGCCAACATCTACCTGGGGCGCGAACTGAACCCGCTGCGCCTTGACGAAGTGGCAATGGAAGTACGCGCGTGGACGCTCCTCAACGAACTCTCCGCGCGCATCCCCAGCGTGCGCGATGTGGTTGCGTCTCTTTCGGGCGGCCAGCGGCAGACGGTGGCGATTGCCCGATCGCTGCTGCTGGACCCGAAACTGATCATGCTCGATGAACCCACGGCTGCGCTGGGTGTCGCCCAGACAGCCGAAGTGCTGAACCTGATCGAGCGGGTGCGCGATCGCGGACACGCCGTGATCATGATCAGCCACAACATGGAGGATGTCCGCGCGGTGGCGGACCGGATCGTCGTGCTGCGTCTCGGGCGCAACAACGGGGTTTTCTACCCCGACTCGTCGAACCAGGAACTGGTGGCCGCGATCACGGGCGCCACTGAAAATGCCGTATCACGGCGCGCCGGCCGGCAACAGGCCGGGCAGAGCGTCTAAATCCAAGGAACGATCATGATTAACGAAACGCAAGGCGGTTCGACCCCGCCCACGCTGCTTGATCGCAGTGATGTTCGCGTCAAGCACGCCACCGGTGTCGGCGGCACGCTCAGCGCTTTTGTCGACCGGGTGCGCTCGGGCGACCTGGGATCGCTGCCCGTCGTTGCAGGGCTGATCATCATCTGGACGGTATTCACGAGCCTGAACCCGGTCTTCCTCTCCGCCGATAACCTCGTGAACCTGCTGTTCGACTGTTCGACGGTCGGCGTGATTTCGCTGGGTATTGTCTGTGTGCTGATGGTCGGCCAGATCGACTTGTCGGTTGGCTCGATGAGCGGTTTCGCTTCCGCGCTCGTCGGCACGCTCTGGGTCAATCACGGCTGGCCGGTGCTTCTGGCGATCGCGGCTGCGGTAGTGGTGGGCGCTGCGGTCGGCGCGCTTTACGCGCTGCTGCTGAACCGTCTCGGCATGCCCAGTTTCGTCGCGACGCTGGCCGGGCTGCTCGCCATCCTCGGCATGCAGTTGTATGTGCTCGGCGCGACCGGCTCGATCAACCTGCCTTACGGCTCCGCGATGGTGAACCTCGGACAGTTGATCATCATCCCTGCGGTCATTTCCTACCTTCTTGCGCTGGTCCCGGGCGCGGTGATCCTGTTCATCGGCCTGCGCACGCGCGAGCGCCGCCGTGCATCGAATCTGTCGGCATCCTCGACAGGCAGCCTTCTCGTGCGCAGTGTGATCGTCACGGTGCTGCTTGAAGTCGTGGTCGCGTACCTCAATCAGGGACGCGGCGTGCCGCTGATGTTCGGCGTCTTCCTTGGCCTCGCGGTCGCCATGGACTACGCGCTCAAGCGCACCCAATGGGGCCGCTCGATGAACGCCGTCGGCGGCAATCACGAGGCGGCGCGGCGTGCCGGGATCAACGTCGGCCGGATCTATACCAGCGCCTTCGTACTGTGTGCCGGCTTAGCGGCGCTCGGCGGCGTGCTGACTGCCGCGCGGCTCGCCTCGGCCAGCCAGCAGGCCGGTACCGGCGACGTCAACCTGAACGCCATCGCAGCGGCGGTGATTGGTGGCACCAGCCTGTTCGGCGGCCGCGGCAGCGCTTACTCGGCGGTGCTCGGCATCATCGTGATCCAGTCGATCGCGAGCGGCCTGACATTGCTGAACCTGTCGTCCTCGCTGCGCTTCATGATCACCGGCGCGGTGCTGGCTATTGCAGTCGTCGTCGATTCGCTTGCACGGCAGTCCCGCGTTTCGCATGGACGCGCCTGAAGCACGAAGGAATCACGCAATTTAGGAGAGCAGTCAATGACTGACATGATGAAGGGAAAGGTTGCCGCCATCACCGGAGCGGCATCGGGTATTGGTCTGGAATGTGCGCGCGTGCTGCTCGCCGAAGGTGCGAAGGTCGTGTTGGTCGACCGTGCTGCCGACCGGCTCACACAACTCTGCGCAGAACTCGGGCCGAACGCGTGGCCCCTGCCGATGGACCTGCTGCGTCCGGCTGAGGTCTCTACGCTATTGCCGCAAATTCTCGAGCGCGCAGGCGGCCTCGATGTGTTCCATGCCAACGCGGGTGCGTATGTCGGCGGTGAAGTGGTGGACGGAGACCCCGACGAGTGGGACCGCATGCTCAACCTGAATATCAACGCGGCGTTCCGGTCGGTCCACGCGGTGCTGCCGCACATGGTTGCGCAGCAATCCGGCGACATCATTTTCACGAGCTCGATTGCGGGGATCGTTCCGGTCGTGTGGGAGCCCATCTACACGGCCTCCAAATTCGCGGTGCAGGCGTTCGTGCACACCATCCGGCGACAGCTTTCCAAACACGGCATACGCGTAGGCGCAGTAGCGCCGGGTCCGGTCGTTACGGCGCTCCTCGATGACTGGCCGAAGGCCAAGATGGACGACGCGCTGGCCTCAGGCAGCCTGATGCAGCCCAGGGAAGTCGCCGACGCCGTGCTGTTCATGCTGACACGGCCGCGCAACGTGACCATCCGCGATCTTGTTATCCTTCCGAACAGCGTCGATCTTTGACGCGCGAGTGACTTGTGAAGGACGCGGGCCGTGTATGGCTCGGGTCCGCCTGACCATCTGCAGCGCTTCCCAGACAGGCCGTAAGCTATGACTTCAGAAGACCCGAAATCCGGCGCAGCAGACAATGCGCGCTATGTCATTGGCGTGGATGTAGGTACGGGCAGTGCCCGCGCCGGCATCTTCGATCTTGCCGGGCGCATGGTTGCTTCTGCGAAGCACGACATCTCGTTGTTCCATGCAAGCGGTTCTATCGTCGAGCAGTCGAGCAGCGAGATCTGGCAGGCCGTCTGTACCTCCGTAAGAGAGGCGCTGTCGCAGTCGGCACTATCCGCCGATGAGATCGCCGGCATCGGCTTCGACGCCACGTGCTCGCTCGTCGTACTGGGAGAAGGCGGCCGGCCGCTGCCCGTGGGGCCATCGGAGCAGGCCGAGCGCGACATCATCGTGTGGATGGATCACCGTGCCCTGGATCAGGCGGAGCGCATCAACGCCGGCGGTCACGAGGTGCTGAAGTATGTCGGCGGAAAGATCTCGCCGGAAATGGAAACGCCGAAGCTGCTGTGGCTGCTCGAGAACAGGCCGCACATCTTTGCAGCGGCGTGGCAGTTCTTCGACCTGACCGACTTCCTGACCTGGCGCGCGACCGGAGATCTGTCGCGATCCACTTGCACGGTCACTTGCAAATGGACTTATCTGGCGCACGAGCGGCGCTGGGATGAAAATTATTTTCAAGCCGTGGGTCTGGGCGTGCTGGCCGACGAAGCGTTTGCGCGCATCGGCCAGACGGTGGTCGATCCGGGAACGCCGCTGGGAAGCGGGCTGACGGACGCCGCCGCGGCGGAGCTCGGCTTGCGCACAGGAACGCCGGTTGCGACTGGAGTGATCGATGCCCATGCCGGTGGAATTGGCACGGTCGGCGCCGAAGGTGAAATCGAGTCGTGCCTGGCCTACGTCTTCGGTACGTCGTCGTGCACGATGACCACGACCCGCGAGCCGGTCTTCGTGCCCGGCGTGTGGGGCCCCTATTTCTCGGCAATGGTGCCCGAAACGTGGCTCAACGAAGGCGGCCAGTCGGTAGCCGGGGCGGCCATCGAACAATTGCTGTCGATGCACCCCGCAACGCCCGACGCACGCAAGCGCGCGGAGCAGGCGGGCCAATCCTTGCCGGTCATGCTGGCAGGTCTTGCGGTGGCGGCATCGGCCAGTTCATCCGCTACGGTGATGCTGGCGAAGGGGTTGCATATCGTTCCCGAGTTCCTGGGAAATCGGGCGCCCTTTGCCGACCCGAACGCCAGAGCGGTGATCGCGGGCCTCGGCATGGACCACGATCTGGACAGCCTGGTCGCGCTGTACATAGCAGGGATTTGCAGCATTGGATACGGTCTTCGCCAGATCATCGAAGTTCAGGCTGCGGCCGGTGCGCCGATCGAGCGAGTGACGATCAGCGGTGGCGCGGGGCGCCTCGACCTCGTCCGGCAACTGCTTGCTGACACCACCGGCAAGCCTGTGCTTGCCACGGAGGCGGACGAACCTGTTTTGCTGGGCGCCGCGATTCTGGGCGGTGTGGCTGGCGGCCAGTTCGCCAATGTGCGCTCGGCGATGAAAAGCATGTCGCAGATCAGCACGACCTATGAGCCGGCGGCGGGAGATCTCGCCGCCCTGCACGAGACCAGATTCCAGGCCTTCACGCAGTTGCAGACGGTGGCGCGGGCAATTCGATAGGGCGCGGTTTGTGCCGTTTCAGCGGACATCCGCGCTGCTGATCCGATCTGCGCTGAAGAGATTCGCGGATCCACGTTCGATCAACTTGCTGGGTACGATGACCGTGCAGGCGCGCCGCGATGGAGCTGCGAGCCGGAGCGCCAGCATGCGGACGGCCTCGCTCGCGAGTTGCCGAACGTCTTGACGAACCGTGGTCAGCATATAAGTGGGACGCGACGCATCGGGCACGTCGTCGAAGCCGACGATCGATATGTCCTTGGGAACACTCAGGCCGAGATCGAATCGGCATGCATCGAGCGCGCCGAGGGCAATCTGGTCGTTCGCGCAAAAGACCGCGTCGATGTTTCCATTCGCTCTTTTGAAAGCGGCGGCCGTCGCTGCGCTTCCCTCCTCATAAGAGAAGTCGGTATGCAGCGAAACGATCTGCCTTGCGCCCAGACGCTGTGCTTCTTCAACAAAAGCATCGATTCGCGCACGGCTCACGGGCGCATCTTCCGGACCGCCAATGCATAGAAAGCGGCTGTGTCCCGCTTTACGCAATGCTGCGGCGATGCGCTTCGACGCGTTCGCATTGTCTGTTGCGACACTATCCACGCGCCGCGCCGTGGAATGCCTGTTGAAGAGCACGACAGGCACGTCGTGTTGCTGGAAGGCCCTGATGTCGGCGGCCGAAAGGTCGGCGCAGGAGATGAGTCCATCGAGTGGAAAATCCAGCGCACGGCCGAGCGTGTCATGAACCGCCTGGTCGCTCTCGACCGTGATAAGCAGCAACTTCGAGTTTGCCGCAGCCAACGCCTCGCCTAGTGCAAACAAGACATCGGGGTTGTATCGCAGTGTGTATTTTGTGACGATGACGCCAACCGCCTCGGAGCGCCCGAGAATGAGCGATCGCGCCAGCGCGTTTGGCCGATAGTTGAGCTCTTCCGCGATAGCGAGCACGTGCGCACGTGTGTCCGGGGAGATAGGACTGTCTTTCTGGAAGCACCGCGATACGGTCGATTGCGCCACGCCCGCAGCGAGCGCAACGTCGTAGGACGTCGCGCGGGCAGGGCGGGGCAAGGCGGTGTCTATTGGCGGCATGGCGTGGGTGTTGGACGGAGCTGAATCACTGACCTGGCGAGATACCGAATGACTTCGCGGTCAAAAGTGCGATTCTAACCGGGCCGCCCCGCTCAGGCCGTCAGGCTGATTGCAGCGACAGCTTGCTGCGTCTCGTACGGTAACAGGCGCAGCGGCGCCACATAGCCGTTATGGTCGACGCCGAACCCCTCTTGGGCCGCCGCCGTAACGATCGCCGGAGACCATACGATGTGCTTCTTCTGGTCGCCCGTCGTCATGACCGCCACAAGCAGCGGTGTGTCGCCAACAGATCTGACGGAGCGCCAGACGTTCGCCGGCACCGAGTACAAGGCCTGGCGCGGCACGGTAACGGGCGTCTTGTCGGCGCCCTCGTTCAGGATCAATTCGGCTTCACCGTCGAATACGATCAGGACCTGCTTGGCATCCACGCGATGAGTCCCGATCTCCTGCCCCGGATCGATCCGCAACCAGTCGATGGAAAACCCGTGTGGATAGAGAATGTCGGCCTGCTGGTTGCGGTCCTGCGTGATGCCGAAGCCCACGATACTTGCGACCTCTGCGCGATGGCCCGGCAGCACACTGCCGAGAAGGGCATGCCGCGACCATTTCCGGCCGGCGACCGTGACCATGCGCTTGCGCATTTCATCGGGCGAATAGTGACGCAGGCTCTCGGCTGTCTCCTGGTCGATGGGCTCGAGCAGCGCATCGTCTGCAGGCTTCGCTGTGCCGTTGCTGGTGTCGACAAGGAGATTTTCCTTGGTCAGGTAAAGCCCGTGTCGCGCCGCCTGTTCGAGGATCGATGGATGCCAGATGATGCCTCCGGTGTCATCGCCGCCAAGCGCCGAAAAAATCCAGCCGTCGTCATTGCCAATATTGCTGAAGCCGCGAAAGATCCAGGTAGGGATGCTCAGTACGTCGCCGGGCTCGCCGATCACGGTGCCCTCGTCTCCATTCGCACCCCACCGGAATAGCCAGCGGCCGCTGAAAATCATGAAGACCTCTGCCGTGTAATGCACATGGAGATTGTTCACGACACCGGGCGGCATGGCCGCAACGCCAAGACTGAAGCCATGTGGTTCGCGCAGATTGACCACCTGGTCTTCGCTTTGCGACACACCTGCCCCGATCAGCGAATAATTTTCCTTGCGCTCGGACCCTTTCATCTTGCAGTCAATGAACGCGACCTTGCACGCCACCATGTTCGATCTGAGAACCAGCCGGCTCTTCGCCGCGGCCTGGTCGAGCGTCTTTGCTTCACTCATGTTCACTTCTCCATTCCTGTTCTTCGCGATTTTATGCATTCGAATGCATAGGCTAATGCATAACAGGCGGAAAGAGCAAGTTCATCGATGAATTGGCGTGCTGGCCCGAACGTCAGGAGATGTCGGTTTCGAGATATTGCGCAGCTTGCGCCACCGCAATGCCAATGAAATTCATCAACGCAGGATGATCGTCGTCGGATCGCCAGATCAGGTCCAGGACGGCGCTGACGGGTTTGTCGATATCGAGTGGCCGGAAGGCGACGCCCGGGAACCGCATGTGCCTCGCGGACGCCGGAACGATCGCAAGCCCCACGCCGCTCGATACCAGCGCCACGACCGTGTAGAGCTGGGTTGCGTCCTGCACGATCTCGGGCACGACCTCGGCTTCGTGAAGAATGTCCGAGACGATCTTGTGGAAGTAGAACGCGTCCTTGCGGCTGAAAAGAATGAACGGTTCGGCTGCCAGTGCTTCGACTGGCACGCGTTCGAGGTGCGCCAGCGGATGGTATTCGCCGAGCGCCAGCATCATGGGTTCGCGGATCAGCGTGCGCGTGGAGAGTTCGCCGCTGTCATTGCCGATCGGCCGCACGAACCCTATGTCCATCTCCCCCGCGAGGATCGCTTCGCGCTGCCTTTGCGTCACGCCTTCCCGCAGTTCGAGGCGTATGTCGGGATGCCGTGTGCGATAGGCGCCAATGCATTGAGGCAAGAGCTGAGGCAGTGCGCCTGCCACGAAAGCGATCCCGAGGCGGCCTCGTTCGCCCCGGCCGGCAAGCTTCGCATGCTCGATAACGACGTCTGCCTGAGCCAGCAGCCGGCGCGCGCCCGAGAGCAGCTCGACACCTGCGTGAGTCAGCCTGAGCGGGCGTTTGCCGCGAATGAAGAGCGCCGTATCCAGGCTCGCCTCCAACTGCATGATCTGCTGGCTGAGAGGCGGCTGCGTGATGTGGAGGCGCGCGGCCGCGCGCCCAAAATTGAGCTCTTCCGAGAGCACGACGAAATAACGAAGCTGGCGCAAGTCGATCATGTTTCATTCCTAAAATGTATGAAACTCCAATGAATAATATATTAGACAGAACAAATTGACCGGCGCAAATTTGTTCCCATGCAAGGACAAGCAGTAAATCAAAGCGCGGTCAACGCCCGGCCGATGTCTGGTTAAAGCCTCGAACGCATCAATGGAGCGACGATCATGTTTCATCGATTTGCCTGTGCTGCCTTTTATGTCGCGATGACCGTCACCGGTGTCGTGACGACGGCCGTGGCAGCCGGTGAGCCCGCACCCTACGCACTAAAAGCCGGCAAACCGTACGCAGGGCAGTCGATCAAGGTCATGGCGGTATCGACTCCGCAGTTCACTGCGCTGCAAAAACGCACACAGGAATTCACCGACTTGACCGGCATAGAAGTGAAGTGGTCCTTCGTGCCGTTCAAGGCGCTGCAGGAAAAAGTCACGAGCGTGGGCGTAGCCGCGAACGGCAACTTCGACGTGGTGAACTATCTGGATCAGTGGGGCGCGTCCTACGCATACTGGTTGATGCCCCTCAACGATTACATTGCGCGCGACAAGCTCGACCTCAACGACTATCCGCCCGCATTTCTCGAAGCCCTCACCATCAACGGCAAACTCAACGGACTGCCGTTACGCAGCAACGTGCAAATGCTGCTGTACCGCAAGGACATCTTTGCGAAGCTCGGGTTGAAGCCGCCAAAGACCTGGCAAGACCTGATCGATGCGGGCCCGAAGATTCGTGCAGCCTTCCCGGATGTTGCGCCGCTCGGTTGTTACTACGGCGCGGATGGCAACCGCCAGAACCTGTTTGCATGGGCCGATTTCGTGCGCGGCGCGGGTGGCCGGATTCTCGATGACAGGGGCTATCCGGCATGGACCTCGCCAAAAGCCATGGAAGCCACGCGCGAGTACGTCGGCCTGATGACCAAGAACAACCTGTGCGGGGCGGGCGCGACGTCGAATGTGGAACAAGACAGCCGCGTCGCCTTCCAGCAGGGCAGAAGCGCGGTGCTGCCAATCTGGCAATGGGCTTATTCAGCCGCCACCAATCCTAAAGACTCGACGCTCACGAAGGATCAGGTTGGCTTTGCGCCCATGCCGGCCTACAAGGCGGGCGATCCGCCGAGCACAGTGATCAACGTGATGCCGGTTTCCATCTCGGCTTACTCGAAGCACAAGGACGCGTCGTGGGAGTTCCTCAAATGGGTCACGAATTCCGATCTGGACAAACGCAATGCGATCGAGCGCAACGTCAATGGATTTGCCGTTGTGAACAGTGTGGTGAACCGCTGGTCGAGCATGGGCGACCCCCAGGTCAATGCAGCAAACGACCACATCTTGCTGGCGGCCAAAGCGGCGCTCGAAGGCAATGCCGCGCCGATGCCCGAAGTCGTCTACTGGCCGGAGGTCGCAGATCTTGCTTCGGTGGCGATCAACCAGGCGGCGTCCGGAGGCGACGTCGATGCACTCATGAATACGGCAGCGCAGCGCGCGAATCATGTCGTGCAGCGCGCGCTTCGTTAGATCTTGAGCAGAACGGGTCCACTTGAGGAACATGTGTCATGTCTGAACGTATCGCCAAGTATGGAATGGTTGCGCCGGGATTGCTGATCGTGCTCGGCACGGCGCTTTATCCGCTGGTCACGACCTTCTATCTCAGCTTTCGCGACTGGAATCTCGGCCGCGCGAATGAATCGAAGTCCTTATGGTTGCCCTCCGACGGCTTCTCGCAAATTGGTTATCTCTTTGATAACTACACGCGTGCTCTCACCGACCCGTCAATGTGGAATTCGGCGTGGGTCACCGCGCGTTTCACGGTGGCCTCCGTGGTGCTGACCGTCGGGTTCGCGCTCGCAATCGCCGTACTGCTGTTTCGCGGCGGTCTGGTTCGCGCGGTCTTGCGCTCCATGCTGATCCTGCCGTTCGCCATGAGCCCCGCGTTGATCGGCGCGCTCTGGCGTTTCATGGCAAACGCCGACTTCGGCGTGGCCGGCGCAATCAGCCGCGCATTGCATCTGAAGGATATCGACATTCTTGGCAACGCAACCGCGGCGTTCTGGCTGGTTTTATCCAGCGATGTGTGGCACTGGACGCCTTACTTTGCGCTCATCTTCATTGGCGCGCTCGCGTCGGTGCCGAAGGAAAGCCAGGAAGCGGCCGAGATAGACGGCGCAACCCCGCTTCAAGTGTTTTTCTCGATTACGCTGCCGCAGTTGTGGCCGGTTCTGGCCGTTGCCATGGTCCTCAAGGCCATCTTCGCAATGAAAGTATTCGACCAGGTCGTGATGATCACGAATGGCGGTCCCGGGCAGGCAACGCAGACACTCACGCACTTCATCTATTTCCAGGGCTTCAAGTACCTGAACATGGGTTATGCGTCGGCGCTCGGCTGGCTCCTCGTCATACCGATGATGGCGTTGACCGTGCTGTATGTCCGTCTTTCACAGCGTGGGAAATAAGGAACGACATGAACTCGAAATCCATTCCCGACATGTTGCCGCATACGCAATCCGCATCCCCCGCCGGCTACACCGCACCGCACAGATTTCGCGCTTCGCTGGGCTGGTTTGGACGCGGCGTTGCAATGGCCCTGCTGTTCGTGGTGATCGTGTTGCCGCTGCTCTGGATCTTGTCCGCCGCGTTCAAGCACTACGTGGATATCTACAAGTTGCGCGTGACGTTCACGCCGACCATCGGCAATTTCTTCGAGATCATGCGCGAGCCGTTTCGCGTGCAGGACAAACTGATCAACTCGATCATTGTTTCCATGAGCACGGTCGTCATCACGCTGCCGATCGCGACTGCCGCCGCGTACTCGTTCTCGCGCTTCAGGCTCTTCGCGCACAAGTCGATGCTGGTTGCCGTGCTCGCCACGCAGTTCCTGCCGCCAGTGGTGATCGTGTTGCCGTTCTTCCTCATGTTCCGCGATCTCGGACTCTACGACACGCGCTTGGCGTTGATCGTGGTGCAAACCGCGCTCGTCATGCCGTTCGCAATCTGGATGATCAAGGGTTTCATCGATCAGATTCCGATCGATATTGAAGAGTCCGCGCTGATAGACGGTGCGACCCGTCTTCAGGTCCTCTACCAGATGATCATGCCGATCGCGCTGCCGGGCATTGTCACAGCGGGCATCTTCTGCTTCATCTTGTCGTGGAACGATTTCATCATCGCCGTGATCCTGACTTCGGAAGATGCAGTCACGCTGCCAGTCGCCATGAGCCTGTTCAACCGCGAAGAGGGCGATCTGTGGCAGCTGCTTTCCGCCACCGGCATTCTGATCATGCTGCCGATGTTCCTGTTCGCTTCGTTCATGCAGCGCTATCTGATTCGCGGTACGACGGCCGGCGCTGTCCGCTGATCCGTGCTCCAACTCTTTATTTAAGGCGACGTTCATGACTACGGTCACATTGAATCGCATCAACAAGAACTGGGGTGGCTTTCACGCCGTCAAGGACTTGAACCTGAGTATTGCCGAAGGGGAGTTCCTCGTGCTGCTCGGACCGTCCGGCTGCGGCAAGACCACGACCATGCGCATGATCGCGGGCCTCGAAGATCCCACCGGCGGCGACCTGATGTTCGACGGCGAGCGCATGAACGGCGTGCCGCCACGGCAACGCGATGTATCGATGGTATTTCAGAACTACGGTCTGTATCCGCACATGAGCGTGTACGACAATATTGGGTATCCGCTCAAGCTGCGGGGTGTGACCGGCGAGCAGCGCGATCGCGAAGTCAGGCGTGCGGCGGACCGGGTCGAACTCGGCCAGTTGCTCACGCGCCGTCCGGTGGCGTTATCCGGCGGTCAGCGTCAACGTGTGGCGCTTGCGCGTTCCATCGTGCGGCGGCCGCGCGTTTTCCTGATGGACGAACCGCTGTCGAATCTGGATGCCAAGCTGCGCGGGTCGATGCGCGCGGAGCTCAAGCACCTCGCCCGCGAGCTTGCCGTCACGACGGTGTACGTCACGCACGATCAGGTTGAAGCGATGACACTCGCCTCGCGCGTCGCGATCATGAAGGAGGGCGTGCTTCAGCAGATCGACGCGCCCGAGAAAATCTACAACGAACCGGCCAATGCGTTCGTCGCGGGTTTTATCGGCTCGCCGGCCATGAATTTGCTCCGCGGGGAAGGCAGGGGTGGTCAGTTTGTCATGTCGGACGGGCTTGCTTTTCCCATCGCGCCTCCACGCAACGGGCCGCTTTATCTGGGCGTGCGCCCGGAAGACGTGGTGGTCGGCACGGGCGATCAGCCAGGCGCTCTTTCAGCAGATATCTTCGCGTTCGAACTGCTCGGCGACGTCACCCTCATCACGCTGAAACTTGCCGGCCAGCACTTTGTGGTCAAAGGCGACAAATCCATTCGATACACCGACGGCGACCGGATCATCGTGCGGCCAGAGCCATCGAAGATGTTCTGGTTCGACGGCACGACCGGCGAGCGCATCAAAACCGGCTGACGGTCGGGGCTGCCCCCAATTCAGTTGCACAAGCTTGAAGCTTGAACCAGGAGAACGAGTCACCATGCGTCCCAACTTAGTCAAACAGAAGTTCCTCGCAGGCGAACCCATCGTCAACGCATGGCTTTCCATCCCGAGCAGTTATGCGGCGGAAGTCGTGGCGTCCCAAGGATTCGATTCGGTGACAGTCGACCTGCAGCACGGGATGATGGGTTTCGAATCTGCGTTGACCATGTTGCAAGCGGTCAGCATCACGCCTGCAACACCTCTGGTCCGCTGTCCTTCGCTCAATCCGCCGGAGATCATGAAGCTGCTCGATGCAGGCGCCTACGGCGTGATCTGTCCTTCCATCGATACCCCCGAGATGGCGCGCCAATTCGTTTCTGCATGCCGCTATCCGGACGCCGGGCAGCGCTCGTTTGGTCCGGCGCGCGGACTGCTTTATGGCGGACCAGATTATTTCAGTTGCGCTAACGACACTGTCCTGACGCTTGCCATGATCGAATCGCAGCAAGCGCTCGATCAACTCGATGCAATCCTCGATACACCCGGCCTCGACGGTATCTACATCGGCCCGAACGATCTTGCGTTGAGCCTTGGCATGAAACCCGGCATGCAAACGAACGCGAGGCTGGAAGAGGTGATCGGGCAGATCCTCCGCGGCGCTCGTGATCGCGGCCTGCTTGCCGGCATATTCTGCAGCGACGGCGCCGCGGCGCACAGCCGGCTGGAGGAGGGGTTTCATCTAGTGACACCTGGCAATGATGCCAACGCGCTTGCAGTCGCAAGCACGTCGCGCCTTCTGGCAGCGCGCGGCGCGGGCGGTGCGACAGCCCGCAGCGGCTACTGAAACTCGCCGAAGGAACAGGGCAATGGCCGCCATTCCGCTTGTCTTGCTACCGGGAACACTGTGCGACGCGCGTGTCTGGCGTGCACAGGTCGACGCATTGTCGGTGCAGCGGCCAGTCGTCGTATGCGAGTTGGGCAGCGAGCGAACCATGGAGGCCGAGGTGGCCTCGTATCTTGCGATACTCCCGCCGCGGTTCGTGCTGGGCGGGTTCTCACTCGGTGGAATTGTTGCGCTGGAGCTTTACAGACAGGCGCCGGATCGTGTGGCCGGCTTGATCCTTGTGTCGGCCAATGCACGACCCGATCCGGAATCAAGCCGGGAGAAACGCCGGAAACTGGTTGAACGGGTCGATGCAGGCGAGCTGGAAAGTGTTCTGGATGAGTCTCTGTTGCCCTATTACTTTTCGCCTGAATGTGGGCACCGTGGTGAATTGACCGCTCTGATCAGGGCGATGGCGCATTCGAGCGCGGCGAACTTTGCGAACCAGTCGCGCTATGCAAGCGATCGTCCGGATTCAAGGCCGATGCTGAAATCGATAACCGTGCCCGTTCTATTGATTTGCGGTGATTCGGACGTGTTGACGCCGCGCGACCGGCAGGACGAGATGGCGCAAGAGCTTGCGCAAGCGAGCACGGTGTTCATTGCACGATGCGGCCATTTTGCAACGCTCGAGTCATCCGATGCATGTAATCAAGCCATGCAGCAATGGCTGCTGAGAATGATTCCCTAGCCGTTTGATGGAGATTGATCGCCGAAAGTAATAGATTATTTATTAGTTAGGAAGCCGATATAAAAAATACGCTGAGAGATCAACTGTTGAGGCGTCAGTGTCTTTTTGGCGCCGATACCCGAACCCACGCAAGACATTCCGCACGTCAACACGACCTTTACGAGCCACGTGAAATGAAACCGACCCGCGCGCTTTTATCTATTGCCTGCTGTTGCGCTGCTATCAGCGCTCATGCACAAAGCAATGTGACGTTGTACGGCATTATCGACGAAGCCTTCCAGTACACGACGAACCAGGCGGGCGGCCACGCTTATCAACTGGCCAGCGGAACATTGAGCGCTTCGCGTTTTGGCTTCAGGGGGCGTGAGGACCTTGGCAGCGGATATGCGGCCATCTTCCAGCTGGAGAACGGCTTCAACGCAAACACCGGCAAGCTCGGGCAGAACGGCCGTCTGTTCGGCCGCCAGTCGTGGGTAGGCATTTCGACGCCTTACGGCGCAGTCACGCTGGGTCGTCAATATGATTTCGAAACGACCTTCGTGGGGCCGTTCGAATCGGGTTATGCATGGTCGGGCGGTCCCGGCACGCAGCCCGGCGACAACAACAACATGAACGCCAGCTTTCGCTTGAACAACGCCGTCAAGTTCGTCAGCAACCCGTATCACGGATTGACTGTCGGTGCGGTGTACTCTTTCGGAGGCACGCCCGGGTCGGTCACCAACAACAGCACGTACGGCGCCGGCATCACTTACACAATCGGCGGCTTTGCGGCTGCGGCGTCGTATTCGCATATCGATCATCCAAATACATCTGTGTACGACGGAACGAACACCACTACCGGCGTGACCGTGTCGGGGTTGAGCTACTCCGGTTTCGTATCGGCGAAAAGCCTGCAAATCAGCGCGCTCGGCGCCTCATACACGTTCGGAAACTCGACGATTGGCGGGACTTTCAGCAACGTCGACTTTGGCAAGCTGGGCAGCGGTTCGGGGCCAAATCCCGAAGGGTATTCCGGTACCGGCGTCTTGAATACCGGCGAAATCAACTACCTTTACCATTTCACGCCGGCATTCAGTGCGGGCACTGCGTTTATCTACACACGTGTGAATTCGACGGGTGGTGCACCCGGCGCGATTTATCGCCAGATCGATATCGGAACGACATATAGTCTTTCGAAGCGCACGGATGTGTATGTGTGGGCGTATGGTCAGAACGCCAGTGGGACCAATTCCGTGGGTGGGCCGGCCGTTGCGCAGCTTGCCTTTACATCGGCTTCCTCCACCGACAAGCAGCTTGCCGTGGTAGCCGGCATCCGGCATCGTTTCTAAGCGTGGGCGAGCTTTTTGAGTTTTCAATTGAGAGGAGCATAAGGTGAGCTTTGACCTAGGGTCGTACAAGGATGTCCCGGACTTCATTTATGGAATCACGCGTGAAATCTGGGAGGACCGGGGAATCGGCGGGAAGCTCGACAAGCATTACGCGCCCGATATCCTGCTGCGCGCCGCGACCGGATTCACCGGAAGCAACAAGGGTGTCACGGCGCAGACGCTGCAGACGCTGCATCAGTTCCCTGACCGCCAACTCGTCGGCGAGGATGTGATCTGGACGCCGTATGGCGACGGCACCTTTCTTTCGTCGCATAGGTTGACCTCCGTGATGCGTCATACCGGCGACGGCGTTCTCGGCCGCGCCGAGGGACGCATGGTTCGCAGCCGGATCATCGCGGATTGCTGGGTACGGGATCAAGTCGTGATCGAGGAGTGGCTCGTGCGGGACCAGGCTGCTTTCGCGCGGTGCCTGGGCACAAGTGCGCGCGCGCTCGCCCGCAGCATGACCGATCGGGAATTGCAGCAGGGCGTGCCGATTTCCTTCTTCACGCCTGAGCACGACAAGCCGAGCCGCTATAAGGCAACCGTGCAAAGCGACGACGAAACCGTTCACCGTTATCTCGGCGGCATGCAACGCCTTTGGCACGACAAGGAAACCGCCGTGATTCGCGACATGTATTTCCACGGCGCCGCGTTTCATGCACCCGGTGGGGACGTACTCTACGGGCATGGCGATATCGATACATTCGCGCTTGGTTATCTCGCATCATTTCCCGATGCGGTGCTCAAAGTAGAAAGCGCACGGGTGAACCGCGATCCTGAGCAGCCAGTAAGGGTTGCGGTGCGCTGGTCGCTCACGGGCACGCATTGCGGCTTCGGACATTTTGGAGAACCGACCGGCGCGCCTGTTTTCGTCATGGGCATGTCGCACGCGAATCTCACGAAAGACAAGGTAATGACAGAATTTTTCGTCACCGACGAGGTGTCGATCTGGAAGCAGATTTTTGCGCACATGGAAAGCAAGAATGGTGCGTAGCGTGCCGCTTATAAGCAATGCGCCGACCTGCTTCGTGCCGAATGGCAGTTAGCTCGGGCTTTCGATTTGCCTTTTTGAAAATCCACACAGGATCCAAAACTCAAAGGCTTTCCAAAAAATCTTTCTTGATCCAGTGGGAATAAGCTGAGCACGCGATCCATCGCGCACCAGTTGAACAATGGCCGCTACTGGGGGCAAATATGTGATGCGCGTGTGCTCGGGCTGTATATTCTCTTTGCGCGCGAGCCCAGGGACGATACTTTCCAGTGCCACCTTTGGTGCAGTTCCGCGGCCGAACATGATGATTGGCCTTTGCAGGACGCGTAGAGCAAGAACCCCCGGAGGGGGGGCGGCAAAGCGTCTTAAGGCTTGCTGCTCATGGCACCTCAGGACCCGGTCTGAGTCTGCGATTCATTGTTCAACTGATTCAACTCAAAGCGCGTGTGAAGCTGAGTGCGCGTTGGCCCGATCCTGCATTTCTAGCTGCCGTCGTTTTGCGAGCGGTGCAGCATCGCGGCCAAGCAACTCGGAATCAGCCACACGACGATGTGGCGGTTTTAGAAGGAGGCTTCGTAGCAGGAGTTGTTTTAGCGCGCCAGCCAGTGCGTCAGATGCGAGAGACCGTGAATGTCGTGCAGCCCGACGTGGCCTGCAATAAACCACGCTGCGGTCCACGACGCGCCGACCACCAGCAGGTCGCAGTGTCCGCTATTCCACCAGTTGAGCGAATGACGCGAGGCGATCCACGGAACGCCTAGCGGATTGGGCCAGTCGGCGAGCAGATGCATCAGGCCGCCGCACGCGAATCCAAATGCCGGCGCGGCGAGCCGGTCATGCCCGAGCCAATGGTACGAGATCGCCAGCAGCGCGATCCAGCCGATACCCCAATGGGTCACAGTACGGTGCGTGATCCACAGGCGGCGCGTGCGTGACCACCACGCCACTTCCAGCCAGTCGGGGGCAGTGCCGCCCGCAACCGCAGCCATGAAACTCAGCAAGACCCACACGTGAAACGGCCCGACGGTGCCGCTGTGAGCGACGATACTCGCCGCCATGACGCCGGCCGCGAAGCCGGTGGCGTGATGTGCTTTGCTTGATGCCATTGGAACGATACTGCCTGGAAGACGGGCCGCCATGTTTGCAGAACTGCGGGGAAATTGACAGTCGCTGTTACTGTCTTTTTCACTTCCGCGACTAGAGCGGGTATCAGACTTGAGCGCCGCCGTGCAGCGGATGCAGGATGGAAGCAATGCCCTTCGACGAAAGCGCGCTTTCGATTCCGAGCACAGTGCCGCCAATCGCTCCGGCATATTGATTCAGCGCCGTGTTCTGGATCAGCAGGCTGCGCGTGGCAAGCGGCAACGCTCTCCGGTAAACCACTGCACGCACCCCCGCGAGAAGATCGTCGCTGATCCGCGCCATGCGCCCTCCAAGCACGATGGCCGCAGGGTTGTACATATGCACGAGCATGGCGATGATCTCGCCGATTTCCTCTGCCGCCGCGCGTATCAAGCGCACCGCTTGCGGATCGCCCGAGCGAACGAGACGCACGAGGTCATCCACGGTTTGCGCGTCGGAGTCGGGCAGCGCCTGCAGGTTGGCGAGCACCGCATTGGTCGAAGCAACGGCTTCAACGCAACCGATATTGCCGCAACGGCAAACGACATCGTCGCGGCCTGGCACCCTGATATGCCCGATGTCACCTGCGGAACCATCGGCGCCGCGGTGCAGCATGCCTTCGGACGTGATGATGCCGCAGCCGATTCCGGTCGATACCTTCGCGAAGAGCAGCGGCGATTGATTGGCAGGCCGCGTGCGTGCTTCGCCCAGGGCCATCAGGTTCACGTCGTTATCGACCAGCACCGGCGTCTTGAGGCGCGCCTGCAAATATTCCGATACCGGAAAGCCATCCCAACCCGGCATGATCGGCGGTCTCACGCAAACGCCGCGGCTGAAATCCACGGGACTCGGCAAGCCGACCACGACGCTGCGCACGGACTGATCGAGCAGCCTGTGCTCCTGCAGCAATTGATGGAATTGCTCGATGATCGATTCGAGGACCGGCTCCGGTCCAAGTGAAACATCGACGCCAAAGACCCGCTCGGCAAGCCGCCGTTGCGCGAGATCCGAGATCACGAGACGCCCGTGCGTCGCCCCCATGTCCGCCACTAGGATCACGCCGGCGCGCGGATTGAGCACGAGCATGGTTCCGGGACGTCCTCTCGCCGATGCGCTTTGCGCCTGCTCCTTCACGAGATCGCATTCGATCAGCGGCTGGATCAACTGAGAGACGGTCGAGCGCGCGAACCCGGTATTGCGCGCAAGGTCCGCGCGGCTCACGCCCTGCGACGACGCAATCAGCCTCGCGAGCTTGCTATGAACCTCGAACTCTTCGAGCCGGAAAGCGCGGTCGAACGTGGCGAGGCGAGAGGGAGCGGGTTGATTGCTTTGGGTGTGCATAGCGGCTGAGACCTCGGGAACCGAGCTTACTTTAATCCGAGCATTGGCCACAAGCGAGATTCTCAAGTCGATAGGCAAAGTATTTATGTCGGAAATCGAATTAAATAATACAAAATGTCCGGTTAAGACGCGCCTCGGTATTGTCCCAGTCAACCAAATGGAGTTTAAAAAAATGGCTGAGACAAAACTGGCGGGCGCGCCGGGTGTGGCAATCGTCGGCGCCGGCATGATGGGCGCCGTTCATTCAAGGGCGAGCCGTCTGGCCGGCGCTCAGATCAAGGGCATTGCAACGTCGAGCCCGGAGCGCGCAAAGGAGGCTGCGGCGCAACTGGGAATCGAGCGCGCCTATTCGAGTGTCGAGGAAGCCATCGCTGATCCGTCGGTCGACGTGGTTCATATCTGTACGCCCAACTCCACGCATTACCCGATTGCCATGGCGGCGCTCGCTGCCGGCAAGCACGTGGTCTGCGAAAAGCCGCTTGCCACCAGTCTCGCCGATGCAAAAGCATTGGCAGATGCTGCGCACTCGGCGCAGCGTGTGGCGGCGATCCCGTTCGTTTATCGATATCACCCTATGGTTCGAGAAGCACGCGCGCTCGTGCAGGACGGCACGGTTGGCGCGCTGCAACTGATGCACGGGAGTTATCTGCAGGACTGGTTGCTCGGCCGCGACGATACCAACTGGCGCGTCGACGCCACGCTGGGTGGCCCGTCGCGCGCATTCGCCGATATCGGCTCGCATTGGTGCGACCTGGTTGAATGGATCAGCGGCGAGCGTTTTGAATCCGTTGTCGCGACGCTCCAGACCACGATGAAGGACCGGCCGGCGGGAACGGTCACGACCTTTTCAGCGGTGACGCCAGATGCATCGGCGCCGAGAACAGCGGTGACGACCGAGGACATAGCCGGTGCGTTGTTCCGCACGAGCACAGGCGTCCTGACAACGCTGACCGTAAGCCAGGTGTCGGCAGGTCGCAAGAACCGCTTGTGGTTCGAAATCGATGGCGCCGACGCAAGCCTCGTGTTCGACCAGGAAGAACCCGAAAAATTATGGATCGGCGAGCGCGACTCGACGCGCCTGCTCGTGCGCGATCCATCGCGCGGCAGCGCCGAGCAAAGGCGTCTCGCGACCTTGCCGGCGGGTCACGCCCAAGGCTACGCGCAATGCTTCGAAGCCTTCGTTGCCGATACATATGCGGTGATTCGCGGCGAGACCCGCGAAGGCCTGCCGACTTTCGACGATGGTTATCGTTCGGCGCAGATCATCGATGCGGTGCTGGGTTCATCGAAAGCGGGTGCGTGGAAACAAATCTAGTGGGTGTGTCATCACATAAAAATCCGCTTGCGCGGAAAAACAGGAGACGAAGCATGAACTTACAAAACTGGCTCAAATCGACAACGGGCGTTGCAGCAGCGGCATTGATGCTGGCAGCGTGGACGCCGGCGCAAGCCGCAGACATCGCGATCGTCTTGAAGACGCTCGCCAACCCGTATTGGGTCGCAATGCGCGACGGCATCCAGAAAGAGGCGAAGGCGAAGGGCGTCACGGTCGACATCCTTGCGGGCAACAGCGAAGAAGATATCCAGGGGCAGCAACGTCTGGTGGAAGACGTGCTGAACAAGAACTACAAGGCGATCGGTGTTGCGCCGATCTCGCCCGTGAGCCTGATTCAAGCCGTGAGCGCGGCGACGAAGAAAGGCATCTACGTGGTCAACATCGATGAAAAAATCGATCAGGGCCAGTTGAAAGCGGCGGGCGGTGCGGTGATCGCTTTCATTTCGAGCGACAACGTGGCGCTTGGAAATAAAGCGGGCGATTTCATTGCGCAGAAACTTGGCAGCTCGGGCGGCAAGGTCGCGATCATCGAAGGAAAGGCGGGGAACGTGTCGGGCGATGCACGCCGCGATGGCGCAAAGCAGGCCTTCGCAAAGGTGCCGTCCATCAAGCTGGTTGCAAGCCAGCCCGGTGACTGGGATCGCTCGAAAGCACTCGACGTCACGACCAACATCTTGCAACGCAACCCCGATCTGAAAGCTATCTACGCGGCGAACGACACCATGGCGCTGGGCGCGGCCCAGGCTGTGAAGAATGCGGACAAGCTCGGCAAAGTCGTTGTAGTCGGCACCGATGGCGTTCCCGAAGCGCTCGACTCCGTCAAGCGCGGTGAGCTGACCGCAACGGTTGCGCAGGACTCCGCAGCGATGGGCGCAAAGGCCGTCGACCTATTGCTCGATGCGCTGAAAAACAAGCCTGCTATCGATCCGAACAAGACGCCGGAGTTCCTGCCGATCGAGTCGCATCTGATCACGAAGTAAACCGCCTCGCGAGGATCAGATGAACGAAGTACTGGTGGCCGTACGCGGCATCACGAAGCTGTTTCCCGGTACGACAGCGCTAAGCGACGTGAGCTTCGACGTCCGCGCCGGCGAGGTGCATGTCCTGCTCGGCGAGAACGGCGCCGGGAAATCGACGCTGATGAAAATCCTGAGCGGCATCTACGAGCCGACTTCGGGCGCGATCATCGCGGGCGGCAACGAGTACGCCAGGTTGTCGCCTTCGTTGTCCGCCCAGCTCGGCATCTGCCTGATCTATCAGGAGCTGAGTGTTATCGACTACTTGAGTATTGAAGAGAACCTGTTTGTCGGGCGCATTCCGACCATCAAGCGCTTTGGTATTCCCGTGGTCGATCGCCGGAAGATGAACGCGAAGGCGCGTGAGGTGCTTGCCCGGGTCGGCCTCGCGCGTGATCCGCGAACGCTGGTGGGCGATCTGGGCATCTCGGAGAAACAGCAGGTCGAGATTGCCAAGGCCCTCGCGAGCGAAGCGCGGCTCATCATCATGGACGAGCCGACTTCGTCACTGACCGATACCGAAGTTGCGAAGCTCTTCAACGTGATCGGCGATCTGAAGCGCGATGGCGTGGGCGTGGCTTATATCTCGCACAAGTTGAAGGAGATTGCGCTGATCGGCGACCGTGTCACGGTCCTGAAAGACGGCAAGTACGTAGGCACGTACGACGCCAGATCCACTTCGACGGATCGCCTCGTCGCGCTGATGGTTGGCCGGGAGATCGTTCACGGCAGGCCGAAAGGCGAGGATGCCACGCACGGAGACATCGTATTTTCCGTCGATCATCTTTCCTCCCGCGATGGCTGGGTGCGCGATGTTTCGTTCAACGTGCATCGCGGCGAGATCTTCGGCTTTGCGGGCCTGATGGGTTCCGGGCGCAGCGAACTGATGGAAACCATCTTCGGCGTGCGGCGAAAATCGGCGGGGCGCATGACACTTAACGGGCGCGAGATCACGATCGACTCGCCGTATCAGGCGGTCAAGCAAGGGCTTGCATTCGTGACCGAAGACCGGCGCGCGACCGGCTTCTTCCAAAATTTGAACATAGAAGAAAACATCTTCGTGGCGCCTGCCTTGCGCAGCACGCGGCGCGCGTTGTCGCTGGGTTTGATCGACCGCGCACGCCAGCGCGAATTCGGCCTGCGCTATAAGGAGCGGCTGCGCATCCGCTGTGCGTCGTCGACTCAGAACATCACCGAACTGTCGGGCGGCAATCAGCAAAAAGCGATCATCGCAAAGTGGCTTGCTGCGCAAAGCGACCTCTTTATCTTCGATGAACCCACGCGCGGTATCGACATAGGCGCGAAGGCTGAAATCTATTCGATCATGCGTGGCCTCGCGAACGAGGGGAAGGCGATCCTGATGGTTTCATCGGAGTTGCCGGAACTCATTGCGGTGTGCGATCGCATTGCGGTGTACAAGGACGGCACGGTGGCAAGCACGCTTGCGAACGCCGACGCCACGGAAGAATCGATCATGCAAGTCGCCACCTCATGAGCGACCACGAAGGAGGCAAAATGAACCCATCGAATACTTCGGGTGCGCCGTTGCCGGCCGCACCGCGCCGCGATTTCGCCACGATCTGGCAGACGTATGGCACGTTTGGCATCCTGGTCGTGTTGCTGATCCTGTGCAGCATTGCATCGCCACAATATTTCCTCACCCGCGACAACCTCGTGCAGGTCCTGTTGCAAAGCTCCGTCATGGTGTTGCTCGCGTGCGGCGTGTTCTTCACCATTCTGATTGCAGGGATCGATTTGTCGATTGGTTCCGTGCTGGCGCTGTCCGGCATGGTCATGGCCAAGCTGATGATGGCGGGTTTGCCCGTCTGGCTCGCGGTGCTGATCGGCGGCGTGGGCATGGGCGCGTTGCTCGGCGCCATCAACGGCGCCCTGGTCAATCTCACGCAGTTGCATCCGTTCATCATCACGCTGGGAACGGCGGCGATTTATCGCGGCGTGACGCTCATCGTGTCGGATTCACGTTCGGTATTCGGCTTCGACCGTTCATTCACCGATGTCGTCGCCGGGCGTGTTTTCGGCGTACCTGTACCCATCATCATTGCGGTCGTCGTGGCGGGTTTCCTGTTGTTCCTGACCAAGTTCACGAAACTCGGGCGCAACATCTACGCGCTCGGCGGCAACGCGCAAGCCGCGTTCTACTCAGGCATCAGCGTGAAGCTGCATACCATGGTGGTGTTCATCATCGCGGGGACATGCGCGGGTATCGCGGGCATTGTCACGACCGCGCGGACCGCTGCGGCCGAGCCGAATGCGGGCGTCGGGTTCGAGACCTTCGCCATTGCGTCGGCGATCATCGGCGGGACGAGCTTCTTTGGCGGGCGAGGGCAGGTGACGGGCGTGGTCATTGGCGGACTGATCATCGGCGTGATCAACAACATCCTGAACATCATGAACGTCGAGACCTATTATCAGCAGATCGTGATGGGCGCGCTGATCATTGCGGCAGTCACGGCCGACAAGCTGTTCACCCGGAAGTCCCGCTAGGTTTCCCAATCAATCAGATCTGCGGTGGACGCGTGTCGACGTTGACCGCGTTCCCGCTTCAGCCATTCCCTTCCTGGAGCATCCCGTGTCCTCGATTCAAGCCGCAGAGAAAATCCGTCTTTTCATCGTGCCCTCCCCGCGTAACGTCGAAGACATTTTCAGCCCCGCCGATCTGGAACGTCTTCATGCGCTTGGCGAAGTGTTCATCCACGCAGATGGCCCCGTGACCGATGAAATCTTCAACCAGCACGCAGCCGATGCGCACATCATCGTCGGGCAGCTCGACATGCCGTCCGAACGTCTGACGCGTGCCGTGCATCTTCGCGCGATCGTGAATGTGGAGGGCAACTTTCTTCCGAATGTGGACTATGCGCAGTGCTTCAGACAAGGCGTGCGCGTGCTGAACGTGAGCCCGGTGTTCGCGGAACCGGTGGCGGAAGCCGCGCTTGGCATGGCAATCGATCTGGCTCGCGGGATCAGCCATGCGGACCGGCGCTTTCGCAACGGCACCGAACAATATGGACTCGATGCCAACCGGGACGCGTTTTCGCTTTATGGCGCGCCCGTGGGGTTTATTGGCATGGGCGATCTCGGGCGTGCAATCCTGCCGCTCATCGCGCCGTTTCGTGGCGTGGTGAAGGCGTTCGATCCGTGGTTGCCGCCGGCGTACCTCGAGTCGCTCGGTTGCGAGGCGGCGTCGCTTGAGACTGTCTTGCGCGAGTCGCAGGTCGTGTTCGTGGTGGCTGGCGTGACGTCGCAGAACCAGGGATTCCTGACGCGCGATGAATTTGCATCGATGAAACAAGGCGCCGCGTTCGTGCTCGTGAGCCGTGCCGGCGTGGTCGATTTCGATGCGATGCTCGACGCAGCCGCGTCAGGGCATATTCGTGTGGCGACCGATGTCTTTCCCGAAGAGCCGCTCGCGCCGGGACATCGGGCGCGTTCCATCGACACCGTGTTGCTCTCGCCGCATCAGGCCGGCGCGCTGAGTGCCGTGCTGCGTGAAATCGGCCGTCGTGCACTGGCGGATATCGAACTGATCGCGCGCGGTTTGCCCCCCGTGATGTGCAAGATCGCACAGCCCGAGACAGTCGGCCTGATGCGCAGCAAACCGGTGGCGAAGAGCTGAGCGATGCTGAGCCGCATATCGCACTTTGCAGGAATTTCCGATACTCGCCGCGAGTTGAAATGGACCGCTTATCGCGGATGGAACGCGTTATCGATGCGCCAGGGCGTGGTCGAGTTGACTGTTGTGCCCGCCATTGGCGGAAGGCTGATGAGCATCCGGCATGAGGGCGTCGAGCTGGCCTACGTCAACGACGCGCTTGCCGGCCACGTGCCCGACTGGAGTGCGGAACAATGGCGCACGCTGTGCGGCGAATGGGATTTTCCACTATGGGGTGGCGGCAAGACCTGGGTTGCGCCGGAGTCCGACTGGCCCGAACGCGCGCCACAGCGCGATCTGGACAGCGGTTCCTACGAAGTCGTGAGCACGTGGTTCGACAGCCGGTCGATGGGCGTCGAGTTGCTGAGCCCTGTATGCCGGCAAAGCGGCTTGCAGGTCCGGCGCCGCATTGTGTTGTCAGCACGCGATGGCTCATGGACAACGTTGCATGAACTCAGCAACCGCAGCGAGGTGGCGCGGCCATGTGCAATCTGGGACGTGCTGATGTTGCGGCGGCCTGGCCGGGTTGACGTTGTTATCGAAAACGCGCAGCGGGACTGGTGGGAATCGGTGACGCCGTTTCTCGCTAAAGGCCCATTGGGCGATGTCCGTGAATCCGGTTTCGTGACGGGTTCGAGCAAGCACGTCACGACACGGTGCACCGAGCCAATCGAGTTCAAACTGGGCATCGATAATTCGCCGGGTGTAGCGCACGTAGTGTTCGACCTGCCGGAGGGCAGGCATACGTTGAGCAGGGGCTTCCCGGTGTTCCCCGATGCAAGGTATGCTCATGGCTCGCCGCTAGAAGTCTTCAACGCACCGCGACTGCCCTACTTCGAGATCGAATCGCACGGACCGCTGGTCGTCTTGCAGCCGCGTGAGTCGACCACTTTGAGCGTGGTCGAAGCGGTCACGGGCGGCGTTGAGGAACATCGTTAGCGTTTGCCGGTTGGACATCATTCATCTTCCTCATGCTGCTCACTCAAGTCGAATTCCGCACTTCCTGTCTTCTCTTCGACATGGATGGAACCCTGATCAATTCACATGCGCCCGTGATTCGCGCGTACACCGACTGGGCGGCGCACCACGGGCTCGACGCCGCCATGGTCCTGCGCGAATGCCAGGGGCGGCGCGTGATCGATACGGTTCGCGCACTGGCGCCGCCGGGAACGGATGTGGAAGCCGATACCGCCGCGCTGAAGCAGCGTGAACTCGACGACGTGGACGGCATTGTCGAGATACCGGGCGCACTTGCTATGCTGGCATCGCTTCCGGACGATCGCTGGGCGGTCGTGACGTCCGCCGAACGGCCGCTTGCGATACGCCGCATGCAGGCAGCAGGACTGCCGATTCCCCGCTTCCTTTTTACGTCCGACGACATTGCGCGCGGCAAGCCTGCGCCGGATGGGTTTATTGCGGGTGCGAAGGCGCTGGGAGCCGAGCCCCAGCAAGCGCTCGTGTTCGAGGATTCGGCAGCCGGGATTGCATCGGGACTCGCGGCTGCGTCGAAGGTGATCGCGTTGACTTCTACGCTTGACGTGGCGCAGATCGATGCCCTCGGGCCTTCAGGTTATCTTCACGATTTCCTTGGCGTCAAAGTGTTCGAAGACCAGGGCCAGTTGCTGTTCCGGATAGCCTGAACGGGTCATTTATCCTTGCCGCTTCCGGCATGCTGGAAGACGCCGCGCGCCATTGCCGCCGCGCGGCCAACGCCCGGAAGCAGTCCGATCATGTCCGATCGAATCATCAGGCCGACCAGCATGACGGTGAGGGTGGCTTCCCCGATCACGCGCGCAACGGCCATGCCCATGGCGCCATATAAAGGCGCGAGAAACAGCGCTGCAGCCAGGTTGGCGAGACCCGACGTGATCCCGGCTATGGCAAGCAAGCGGTCTTTCTGGCGCGGCACGAACACATAGAACGCGACGAACTCGTTGAACGCGGCGAACGGAAACATCACGGCGAGACACTGCAAGACGTGTGCGCTTGGAGTGAAGGCCTTGCCGAGAATCAACGGCATGAGGAACGGCGACAGGCTTAATGCGGCCAGCAGCGCAAGCACGCCGTACCCCATCAACAACGTCGCGCCGCGCCGGCTGCTGGCGCGGGCGCCATCGGTGTCGCCTTGTGCGAGTTGCCGCGAGATGGTCGGGATAAATACCTGGGCGGCCGGACCCATCAAGCTCAACCCAATGGTCGCAAAACGTTCGGCGGCGCCGAAATATCCCACCTGATCCGGCGAAGACAGCAACGTAAGCAAATAAGTCGACGACGCCGTCAGCACCGCCGACCCCGTTGAATAAGCGAACAACATGGTGGACCCGCGCATCAGGTCCATCACGCCGCTCACCCGAAATTTCGGCAAGCCCACATGTGCAAACGTCAGACCGTACGAAATCACTGATGAAATCACGCCCGCAATCAGCAGGCTCGCGACGACCCATACCGAGTCTTGCGGTCCTCTGACTATCGATAAAATGAGAACGAGGCTGATCGCAAAGCCGATGACCTCAATGATGATCGGCGTGCGAAAGCGCTGGCGTCCCTGAAAAAGCCAGCCCAGGTTCAATGCGGACACAAGCCCGAGCATGGTAGCCAAAAGCCCCATGAGAGGCCGCTCGGAGAGCGTAGGCGAGCACAGCGTGGCGATGACACCTACGGCCAGACCGACCGCGCCGGTCAATATCCGTGCGCTCGAATGCAGAGAGAACACATCGTTATGGTGGCTGCGCTCCGGAGACTTCGCGACATCGCGCATGCCGACAAAAGTGAACCCGTAGCTTGCAAGCATCCAGATCACGTTCATGAGTGACATGGCCGCAAGCACGCGCCCATATTCCGTCACGCCAAGCACCCGCCCATAAAACGGAATGACGATGATGAGATAGAGATACCTCATCACATAACCGCCGTACACGAACACTAGGATCTTGGCGTTTTCTTTTTTATCCATACTTCTTTGTTTAAGCCCGCCAGGCAGCGTAATTTATCGCCTTGTTGCGAAGCTTAGCGTGCTGCTGCGCGACGGCGACCTAGCGGGTTGGCAATATAACGGACCGCGAAATCCGACAAGGGTGAATAAGGTACGAGGCACATGCTCGACAACACGAGCGTCCCGACTTTCTTTTTAAGGCTCCAGAAAGGGTTTGCAATAATCGAATGCAAATAACTGCGCGACTCTCTCATCATCCAGCCCCAGCGAGTTGCGAGCGGCGCCTGATACACGCGGGAGCAAAAATGCGCCTTCTCGTGAGAGAAGTCGTGAAACGATACCGGTAAATCGACTTTCAGGCGCGAGCGTGCAATGTTCTGCAAGGTCGCCCATCGCATGCTGAGCGCGCTCGATCCCTTGACCATGCTCTCTGCGTTTGCAAACGACACGCTGGGCGCACTCGTATGATGCACCCGATATCCACCGAGCGACTTGGGAATCGTTGCGACGGAACCCAGCAACACGACACCGTATATGGCGTAGAAATCAGCGCCGTAGCGGTTGATGGCTGACTCGGGCACCGGAAAAATCTGCTTCAAGGCACTGACGCGATACGCATTGCCCGATGCCGGCGGCGACGGGTACAGCCATCCGCGCTTTAGCAACGTGCCGCAATCCGCCGGCGGCTCCGAATGCGGTACGTGTACTCCCATCAGACCGCCAGCGGAGTCGATCACGTCCAGGCGGAACTGGACCTTCGCATAGTCGCCGCTCTGGAAGACGCGCATCACGTCAGACACGGCACTGGGATAGAGAAGGTCATCTGAATCCAGCAGGATCGCGTGGTCCGTATCGATGATATCCACGGCGCGATTGTAGGCCGAGACCTGGCCTCCGTTCTCCTTGAAGACCGCTGAGATACGCGATCCATATCCATCGATAAGCGCCCGCGAGCCATCGGTCGAACCGTCGTCGACGACCACCACGCGCGTGGCCGGATAGTCCTGGGCAAGCGCCGACTCGATTGCCTGCGTGAGAAAGCGCTCGTAGTTGTAGTTGCAGATGACGATCGTGACGGGTTCCATAGGGCCTCGGTGCTGGCTAGAGATTCCATGCGGCAATCGAGAGAGTCTGTCAGGCCAATTCGACAAAATCGGCCCATGCGACGTCGCAATTTCGTCAGATCTCGAAAGTGCAGGTGATTGAAGGACTGTGGTTGGAAGTCAGGATCAGGACTTGAGACGCGATTTTGCGCGATGCGCCAAGCCATGCAACAAGCCGACCCGGGACCCGAAATTCGTGCTTGGAGCGAACTACTATGCTGCAGTGAAGCATAAACCGCCGAGAACGTCAGACGCCTTTGCCCGGCGTAAAGTCCGGAGCTATTGGCCGATTAAGCTGAGGAATTAGCAGCGGGTTTTCGCGTTCGGCTTCTTATCTTTTTCTGCAATAAGGTTGTAACGAAATGGTGGTGTCCGCATATGCTCAGTAATTCTTAACAACTACATTATTTTGCCTTACATTTTCATTATGTATCTTGACCAATACGGGTAATTCGTGACTTACTGTGCGCCTCCCGACAGAGGATTCCGGGTATGCTTGGGAAGAAGGGGGCGCCCGGGGTAGTATTGGCGTCCTAAATAAATCCATACAAAACTCTGGAAATGCACGATGCGCGTTGATGTTGAGACATTAGTCAGAAAATCCATTAAAAAAGCGGCACGCCACAAGTTCGACAAGGATCATGAGTCGCAGGCCCGAATCATATTCAAGACGCTTGAGAAGAAAAACGGCAAGACCGACCCGGTCAACTTGAGGCTGGCTGATGCTTACGCGCAGGAGGTACTCGGCAATGCCCGTTATGCACCCTGGCTCCGCGTCTATGCCGCGTTCACTGGAACGTTCAAGGAAGGCTGGATTCCCGATAATTATTACGGGAGCGTCGTCGTACCCCGAATGAAAGGACCGTACGGAAAGATATCCAGCCTCAAGCCCTTATCCGGCATTATTTTTAGCAGCGATACTTTTCCGGATATCGCTTACTTTGTTAATGGGCTGTTCTTTACCTCTGATCATGTTGCAGTTCCTGAAGCCGAGGTCGAAGCATTTGTTTTCCGAAACACGGAAAAAATCGTATTTAAAGTCGACAGCTCTTTCCAAGGAAAGGGCGTTTTCTTTTTCGACCGGGAAACCTTCAGTGTCGGCAGCATAAAGTCGTTGGGAAATGGCGTAATTCAGCGATTCATTGTTCAGCATCAATTGTTTAATGATTTCGCATCGAATGCTGTGGCGACTTTAAGGATTACATCAGTCGTAGATGATGCCGGGCTGATTTCCATTCGTGCATGCTTTTTACGCCTTGGCCGGGTTGCAGATACTCACATTCAACCGGACAGCGAGATTTGCGTGCCCGTGGATCTGGCTGACGGCAAACTGTACGCGCAAGGTTACCTGGCGAACTGGATGGCGCTCCATGAGCATCCGGATTCCAGAATCAAGTTCGATGGCCTGAGCGTACCGGCCTTTTCGAAATGCGTCAGCACCGTGCTTGAACTTCACAAGAAAATTCCCTTTGCCCGATGCGTCGGATGGGATTTGACCGTCGATATGAACGGCAATGTTCAGGTCATGGAATGGAACGCCGAACATAACGACGTCAAGTTCAGCGAGGCCACGCAAGGTCCCTGTTTCTCCGACTTGCGATGGGAGCGGTTGAAACCCTCCCGGAAGAGCTGAATCAAAGCACACGCTTTCAGGCTTCACCTTATCTGTTGATCTTCGCGCTCCGCGCGGCGAAGATCATTGTTTAATTAGTTAGGATTGCTACCATTGTGGGCAATCGGCCCGTTTTCCGGGCTCGCCTGCGAGGAGTGCAGGCAGATTACTCGCCCGCATCCTCCTCTCCCAATCCTCTTCAAAACGCCGCCCGCAGTTATTCATTCGCGCGTCCGTTAAAAAAAAATTTAAGCAGACGCTAAACATTCGGACGTCATTGCCGTTAATGCGGTTGAAGATGCGCGCGGATTATCGCCGTCATCCCGGCTGACCGCCATGCAATTTATCAGCAGGCGAGCTCGTCGGCACCCCATCGAAGCCAAGCTGTGTCTGGCTCGTAATTCGTCATACAAAAACTTTTCGTCGACCACTCCGACGTTGGAGAAACTCGTCATGCTCAGTCGCCGTTCATTTTTGAGTCGTGTTTGCGCCTTCGGCGGCAGCTATGCGCTCGCCGGATGCGGAGGCGGCGGTGGCAGCTCGGACTCCTCAGTGGCCTCTAAAGGCGTAAGTGTTGCCGCAGCGCCCACCGGGAGCAGCGCGGTCACCGTTACACAGCCTCCGGCTGCTGCCGCCGCGCCCGTAGCCGCCAGCGGCGCTGCATCGGAAGTCGCTGTACCCGACGCCGCAGCGTCGGAGCCGGTCGAAGTTCCCGATGACTCGGCGGTCAAGGCTGCATCGGGCATGTTCTATGGCATGAACGGGCACTACGACTACCTGTACACGCCGTCGCAAACTGTCGCAATCCTGCAAGCCCTGGGATGCACGTCGTATCGTCTGACATGCTTCGACGCGAAGTCGCTGAATGCGCTGGTGAATATGGCGAAGGCGTTTGTCGGCACTGGCATCAGCCTGTTTGTCTGTATCGATGAAAGCCTGACCGATGCATCCGGCGTGGTCTGGACCAGCGAGGCCGCCGCGTACAACCAGGGTTTTCAATCCGGATCGACCATTGCCGCCGCGCTCATGCCATATGGCGTCACCATGTACGAATGCGGCAATGAACTGACACGCCGCTCACAGACCGTTATTGATTCATCGTCGGCGGGCAACAGGGTCACGGATTTCAATAACACGAACTGGCCGGCAATGCGCGGCGTGATGCGCGGCATGATGGATGGCGTCAGGTCGGTGCAGCCGGGCGCGAAGTGCGGCATCAACTTTTGCGTGGCGGATATCGGCGCGTCCGATGCACTCTGGGACGGCACCCAACCCGATGGCACCACAGGTCATCCGCAACTGCGCTGGGACATCACGACGTGGCACAACTACGAGGTCTACGGGGATATCTTCAACATCGGCGTGAACGGTGGCGGCCCGAATTTCGATCTTCCTGCGTACTGCAAGAAGCGCTACGGCGTGCCGTTCATGATCACGGAGTGGAACGCCAATCCTGAGGACAGCCAGGCATTTCGCGCGTCGTACATTACCGAGCGGCTGACCCGCTTCTACGCGGCGCGCAAGACGGACAACATCGAGTCGGTGATGTACTACGTCCTGGACAGCGGCAATACGTCGTGGGGCATCTTGATCGACGGCAAGATCGTCGACCCTGAGTACAGCGCCATGCGCAATTTCATCCTCGCGAATCCGGACACTTGATAGGGGCTTGCGTACGCTCGCTCCTGCCTGATATCTCTCACCCACACCGCTATCGGGCAGCTACCGCATGGCAAATCCATCATGGATTTAGCGAGCCGCCGGGCGCTGACCGGTTTCAGTCAGGAGGAAAACGAACAGTTGGAGGTGCTGCTGCTTAGCGTGCACGCGAACCTGGACGCCGCAGCGGACGACCAGGAAGATCGAGACGCTTGAAAACGAAATACGCGAGGTCCGCCTCCAGACCTCGTGTCATGGTGCTAACGCCCGATCAAAGTACCTAGCGGTGCGAGCGGGACGATCGGATAAAGCTCGAAGGTCAGCAGATCATCGACACCAAGCGGCAGTGCCTTCAAGAGGCTATCAGCTTCTTCGACGGAATCGACGCTCATCAGAAAGATCACGCCAACACCGTTATCCCGCATCCAGAATTGTTCCATCTTGCCGTCGAGGTACAACTGCAAGGTGGCGGGGACTTCGGTCGGCATGTAGTGCGCAAGCTGTTCCGGGGAAAGGGGAACCAGCGTTCCAACGGCCATGACTTTCATGATATTTCCAGTATGAAAAGCGGGTAAGGTCAGGACACTTTCGGATTCAAACGATCCGCATTGGCGCGCGCAAATTCCCTGACGCTCATCGGCTTGCGGCCGGTCAGCTTTTCAACGTTGTCGTTCATGCCGGACATCACGCCGTGCTGGTAGTCGTCCATTGCGGCAGACAGGTGCTTGACGACGTATTCCGGTACACCGGCCGATTCCATCGAACGGCGGTATTCGTCAATCGAGACATCTTCGAAGACGATCCTGCGGCCAAGTGCTTCGCTGAGTTCCGCCGCCATTTGTTCGTGATCCATTTCGACCGGTCCGAAGAGCGGGTACGTCTGGCCGATGTGCCCGTCGGGATTTTTCAGCAATGCAGCGATCACCCGGCCCTGATCTTCCGCACCGATTGCGGCGTGCCGCCCTTTGCCGACCGGCATGCGCAAGATGCCTTTCTCACGGAACAGCGGCAGTTGCCACGGGTAGAGAAGCCATTCGAGAAAGTAGGTGGGGCGCAGATGGATCACGTCGAGACCCGACGCGCTGAGCAGTTGCTCGGCAACATAGTGATCTTTCGATGACCGACTGTTCGATGTGCGGCTTGCCGAGCGTTGCGAGAGGTTGATGATGGTGGCGACGCCGGCTTCACGCGCGGCCTGTGCGAAATAAGCGGTCGCCGTAATCAATCCCGGCGCGACCGGATACACGAGATAGGCTGCGTCGACGCCTTCCATTGCAGCGCGAACCTCGTCGATATTCTGCAGGTCGCCGACTACGACTTGTGCGCCAAGCGCTTCGAGTGCGGCGGACCGTTCATCGATACGACGCACCAGCGCGCGCACCGTCAAGCCGGCTTCGATGGATTCCTTTACAGCGGCGCGGCCCGTGTCACCTGTAGCGCCGGTAATCAGTACTTTGCGGTTCATGATCATCATCCTTTTGCGTAAGAGAGGGTTTGCTCGTCGGTTCACGGTGCGCCTTGGTTGATTTGCGCGTCGCTGCCGGTGAGTGAAGAATGCGGCCTCTCGCAAAAGGGCGGTAGCCATTGGATTTCGCTAATATCTATGCTCGGTCAGCATGAGTGACGGCCTGGGTCACATCAGACGTAAGGGGCTTAAAACGTGAAGGACATCCTGAGCCTCAAGCTTTATTCGCGCGTTGCGCATCTCGGCAGCTTTTCTGCTGCGGCGCGCGAGTTCGGGCTGGCTCAGTCACAGGTGTCGCGAATGGTTGCGGACCTCGAGGCGGGGCTGGGCGCCAGGCTGTTATCGCGAAGTACGCGCGCGGTCGTCCTGACGGAGGCCGGTGCGGAATTCCTGGCTCGCGTCGAGCCCATCCTCGCGGCGCTCGAAGACGCAGAAAACAGCGTGCGTGAAAGCGGCGAACTGCGGGGCTTGCTGCGGGTCGGCATGACTACGACCATGGGCTTGCGTATGGTGATGCCACGTCTTGCGCCGTTCACCGAGCGTCATCCGAACCTGAGCATCGAATTGCTGCTCGACGATAAATGGCAGGACGTGGTTCGCGAAGGTGTCGATGTAGCGTTGCGCGTGGGCAATCTTCCCGATGCATCGGGGACATCGAAATTCATCACGACGATTCCGCGCGTTGTCGTTGCCGCGCCTTCTTATCTTGAACGTGCGGGGATGCCGCTCGTGCCGGAAGACCTGACTCGGCACAGGATCGTCGGCGGGCCGGCCGCCACGCGGGCGACCTCCTGGCAATTCGAACTCGACGGCAAGACGGTCGACGTCGAGCTTCATCCGAACATCTCGACCAACTCGATAGCCGGCGCCATCGCGTGCGCGACGGGCGGCCTCGGGATCACATCGGCGCCGTCATGGGGTTGCCAGGACGAACTGGAGCGCGGGTCGCTCGTGCTTGTCCTCGCCGACTGGAAGACGACGGGGCTGCCCGTCCACGCTTATTTCCCACTGGGGCGCTCCGCGCGAAAAGTGGCGCGGGCGTTCGTCGACTTTGTTACGGAAGAGCTCAGGAGGGCTTAACCGGGTTTTTTCTTTGCCTTCACGCCCGACACATTGAGGGCAATCGCCTCGCCAACAAGCGCCTTGAATGCAACCGAATCGATTTCCTCACCCTCGTGGATATCGATTGCGCGCCTTGTGTTTCCATCCAGGCTCGAGTTGAAAAGTTTCGCGGGGTCCTTCAGCGAAGCCCCTTTCGCAAAGGTCAGCTTCACCACTGACTTATACGACTCGCCAGTGCAAATGATTCCGTCGTGCGACCAGACGGGCGTGCCCATCCACTTCCATTGCTCGACGACCTCCGGGTCCGCGTCCCTGACCAGCTTGCGCATCCTGCTCAAAGTTTTGCCGCGCCAGCCGCCAAGCTCTGCGATTTTTTTATCGATGAGTTCAGGCGCCAGCGCATCATCTACCGCACTCGTTTTCTTCATCTTCTCCTCCTGAAACGTTCATGCTTCAAATGCCGAATTGCCTTTCGTACTCGGTCTTCAGACGCGGCCAATCGAACTTCATGGCCTCACCGCCGACAATGCGCCCGACCGGATCGCCAGCCACGAACTGCGCCAGCACATCGAGGCAGATATGCCAACCGGCCGCGCCCATCGATATGAAATTGCGGTCGATGTTGTGCCAGAGCGTAAGACGGGTTCCGTCGCCGAGCGGCTCGAGTTGCCACCGAAGGTCGTTGTCGCCCCAGCGGTATTCAAGCAACCGGGGCGCCTCGGCGCGCGTCACTTCAGTCTCCGAGATGACCGGCGTGGGCATTCCGACTGTCGAGAGCTTGACCGGGCCGACAGACGCGAGGCTCCGGTCGGCATCGAAGGGCGCCCATTCACGCAGGCTGACCGGGTCGGTCAACGCGGTCCAGACTTTCTCGGGCGCATGGCGCAGTTCGCGCACCAGAACGAGCGTCCACTTCTCCCCATCCTTCTGGATTTCGGCGCCCGCAGCGGGTCCCGGCCTGTATTCGTCGCGTTTGCTCATCGTTTTCTCTCCTTTTTGCCCGGTGCAGTTTCAGTTTGGTCGATGCGGTCGAGATGGTGTTCGAGCGCGTCGACGTGGCCCGACCAGAAGCGCCGGAAGGGTTCGAGCCACGCGTCGATCTCCGCGAGCGGTGCCGGCCTGATCCGGTACACGCGCCGCTGTGCGTCCACGCGTGCCTCGACGAATCCGGCTTCCCGAAGCACTCGAAGGTGCTTCGAGACCGAGGGTTGCGAGAGCTTCAGCTTCTCCTCGATATCCCCCACGGTCTGCTCGGACGATGCCAGCAGACTCAGGATTGCGCGGCGGCTTGGCTCGGCGATAACGGCGAAGGTCGATTCCATGGTGTTTATATACCTGATGGGGAATATACGTGTCAAGCAGGGACGGCACGGCCTGGTCAGACCATGCACTCGCAGTGGGCATCGTGTCGATTTATGAGACGACAGGCACAATACGCGGCGATGCTGCCGCAGCCCCTTCCAGGCCTTCATGACCCAAACGACCTCTGATCCCTCTGTTCCCGCCGCGCTTGTACCGAATTCGCCGCGTTTCTTGCTGTTTGTGATCTGCCTGTTTGCATCGGCCGGACAGCTTGCAATCGATATCTACGTGCCCGCGCTGCCCGCAATGGCGACGTTTTTCGCAACGTCGCCCCAGGCGATCCAGTCGAGCGTGTCCGGCTACATGGTGGCCTACGCGCTCGGCCAGCTCGTCTTCGGTCCCATAGCCGACGCTTACGGCCGCAAGCCCGTCCTGGCGTTCGGGCTGGTGATCTTCACGATAGGCTGCCTGCTGTCGCTCGCCGCGCCGAATCTCGAGACCTTTCTTCTCGCTCGATGCCTGCAGGGTTTCGGCATCGCCACGACCAATCTTCTTGCGAAGGCGATCATCACCGATTCGTTTTCGGGCCAGGCGCTGTTGCACGCGTTCACCTACATGTCGATTGCGTGGGGACTCGCGCCGATCGTGGCTCCAGTGATTGGCGCCCACTTGCAGACGTGGTTCGGCTGGAAGTCGTGCCTCGTGTTCCTGCTCATCTACTCGCTCGTGATGTGGGCATTGTGGTGGCGGTATCGTGAAACGTTGCGGCGTCCGGTGCATCTGGCGCCGCGCACCCTGATGACCAACGCGGGCAAGGTGCTGGCAAGCCCGGTGTTCCAGAGTTGCTTTCTCGCGCAAGGCTTGTGTTACAGCATCCTGCTTGTATTCAACATCGTCGGGCCGTTCATGGTGCAGAACACGCTGCACAAGCCGCCGACGTATTTCGGCTATCTGGCGCTGGGTATCGGGATGATGTATTTCCTCGGCGGCTTGTCGAACCGCATTCACGGCGCGCGTCTGCCGAGCGCGGAACAACGGCTGCTGCTGGGCGCGCGGGTGATGGCCGGGACATCGATTGCGATGCTCCTGCTCGCGCTGACCGTCGGCCTGCGCGTGTGGACGCTCGCGACGCCCGTGCTCGTGATGGGATTCTGCGCAGGCGCGATGTATCCGACCTTGATGGCGAAGGGCAACTCGCTGTTTCCGCAAATCGCGGGGCTGACGAGCGCGATTCTTGGCTGTGCGCTGCTGCTGGTTTCATCGGCGACGATGGGGCTTGTCGGCTTCCTTTCCGTGCAGATCCTTGCACCGCTCGCGGTGTTTTTCGTGATCCTCGCGTTCGGTGTTGTCGCGATGGTGACGAAACTGATGCGGCACCTGGCGCAACTTCCGCCTGTCGCGACTGTTAGTCAAAGCGAAGAGGCGGCATAAGCGCGTAAAACAGACCTTATAAAATGGGAGCAGGGATTGCAGCCTCGGCTACGTCCTCTCCGGTGGGGCGAGTATGCGTCAAGCGGATTTGCTCGATCATCTTGGTTAAGACGTCGAATGCCGTCTCGGGCGTGGCCTGCGTCGGAGGTGCTTTGTTTGGATTTTGATGAGCGATCCAATCACGGTATTGCTTGATTTGCTTTACCTGCCCGATGAGCCTGCCATCAACCTCGCCCATGAAAAGGTCGAGGGTCTCGACGAACTTCCAGTACTCGACATCTTTCTCAAACTTTTCCGCTAACTTGGTTGAATATTGTCGGGGATATCCTGCGGCGAGTAGACGGTTCGCCGTCTGCAGATGTTCAATGACGAATCGCTCGAAAGTGGCGAATAGCGCTAAGATGGCGAGATCAGCCGCTTGTTTTGCGGCGTCTTCAAGGGCCGCATTTGCTTCGTGCTTGGTGGCCCCGATAAACTGAGTGCGACGGATGAGCTCTTCGTGCTGACTCTGGACTGTCCGGGTGGCAACCTTGAAGCAATCGCTCGCAACAGAAAATGCCTTATAAATTGAATCAAGCGGATTATCAAAACTCATAATCAGAAACATCCGTAAGCAAGTCAATGAACAAGTTTTCTTCAACCCGTCTTGCCCGACGCACTCTGGCCTCGATCCAGTACCAACCCTCTTCATCGACTCCAGAGAGCATAGGTGCCGATGACGAACTTGTTATTCTGCCTTTGACAATGGTCTGCGTCGAAAACGCCGGGCCGTTCCCACTGTAGAACAGGAACGCATGTCGCGAAACTCGACCGATCAGGTCAAGTCTTCCGTACGCGCCGATGATCTTCGACCCAATGGGCAGGATCTTTGCCACTGAGACAGCATCTTTCGATATGTAAAGGCTCGGTGCCTCGTATTCCGCCAGCCCCTCTTCTCTGAGAGTTAGAGCTTCGGTTTCGACGGATAGTCCACGGTCTGTGCACCAGCCACTTGCCGCCTTCAACAAGGCAGTAACGCGTTGCACATACTCTTCCGAAGAAAAAAGCACGGGTTCGGTTTTCGGTTCAGTCACTGCTGGTCCTTTGTAAAGCCACAACTCGAGCACTTCGAAGTTGTGATCCGTGAATCGCTAAGCGGCGAGTAGAGGCGATCTGATTGCGCCCACGCCTATTAACATCAGCCTAACCTCTAACCCGTCCCAAAATTGTGCTTTGAGGCACGCCTCCGTCATTGCGATTCGTCCCACATCTGTATTCGTCGCGATATGCGTCAGTCCGAGCGTCCGTAACGGTGCGGTGCGTGGCATTCGTAGCGGACTTTGCGAAGGAGCCCAATAGCGGGCGTGGGCAACTACAAAGCGATATCCATCAAGGGCTTCACCCTCCGCGCCGCCGAGACCCTCGATTGATACTTTTCACGACCTAATTTCGCCGAAAAAAGATATTGGACGTCTTACCGGTGGTCTCGCAAAATCCGGGTTTCCCTGCGGCCAACGAACCGGCCCGGGCGTAACACAGGTTCGGATAACCACAATACAGAGGTACAGATGCCCCACTATCGATCACGCACATCGACTCATGGCCGCAACATGGCCGGCGCCCGCGCCCTGTGGCGCGCCACCGGCATGAAGGACGGCGACTTCGGCAAGCCCATCATTGCGGTCGTGAACTCGTTCACGCAGTTCGTGCCGGGCCATGTGCATCTGCGCGATCTCGGCGCGCTGGTCGCGAAGGAAATCGAAGCGGCCGGCGGCGTCGCGAAGGAATTCAACACCATCGCGGTGGACGACGGCATTGCCATGGGTCACGGCGGCATGCTGTATTCGCTGCCGTCGCGCGAACTGATCGCCGACTCGGTGGAGTACATGGTCAATGCGCACTGCGCCGACGCCATGGTCTGCATCTCCAATTGCGACAAGATCACGCCGGGCATGCTGATGGCCGCCATGCGCCTGAACATCCCGGTCGTGTTCGTCTCCGGCGGTCCGATGGAAGCCGGCAAGGTCAAATCGCCGACCGACGGTCAGGTGATCGCGAAGATCGACTTGATCGACGCAATGATCAAGGCCGCCGACTCGAAGGTGAGCGACGCCGAAGTGGCGGAGATCGAGCGCAACGCGTGCCCGACGTGCGGTTCGTGCTCGGGCATGTTCACCGCGAATTCGATGAACTGCCTGACCGAAGCAATCGGTCTGGCGTTGCCGGGCAACGGCACGATCGTCGCCACGCATGCATGGCGCAAGGGGCTGTTCGAACAGGCCGGGCGTCTCGTGGTGGACCTGTGCCGCCGTTATTACCAGGAAGAGGACGCATCGGTTTTGCCGCGCAGTATCGCGACCAAGCAGGCGTTCAAGAATGCCATGACGCTCGACGTCGCCATGGGCGGTTCGACCAACACCGTGCTGCATCTGCTGGCGGCCGCGCAGGAAGCCGGCGTCGATTTCACGATGTCCGATATCGACCGCATCTCGCGCAACGTGCCGTGTCTTTGCAAGGCGGCGCCCGCGACCGACAAGTACCACATCGAGGACGTGCATCGCGCGGGCGGGATTCCCGGCATTCTCGGCGAGCTCGCACGCGCCGGGCTGCTCGACCTCTCGTGCGGCAACGTGCATAGCGGGACGCTTGGCGACGCGATTGCGAAGTGGGACATCGCGGGCGGTGCGGGCGAAGAAGCGCAGAAGTTTTTCCGCGCGGCGCCTGGCGGCATTCCGACGACCGTCGCGTTCAGCCAGGAAGCGACCTTCGCCTCACTCGATACCGATCGCAAGACCGGCTGTATCCGCAGCAAGCAGGACGCGTATTCGAAGGACGGCGGCCTCGCCGTGCTGTACGGCAATCTGGCGGAGAAGGGGTGTATCGTCAAGACGGCGGGTGTCGATGAATCGCAATGGCTGTTCTCGGGCCGCGCACGCGTGTTCGAGAGCCAGGATGACGCCGTCGACGCCATCCTGGGCGACCAGGTCGTGGCGGGTGACGTAGTCGTGATCCGCTACGAAGGTCCGAAGGGCGGCCCGGGCATGCAGGAAATGCTCTACCCCACGTCGTACCTGAAGTCGAAGGGCCTGGGCAAGAGCTGCGCGCTCTTCACCGATGGCCGGTTCTCCGGCGGTTCGTCAGGGCTCGTGATTGGACACGCATCGCCGGAAGCGGCCGAAGGCGGCACGATCGGGCTGGTGGAAGAGGGCGATGTGATCGAGATCGATATCCCGAATCGCAAGATGCATCTGGCGGTACCGGATGCGGAACTGGCGCGCCGTCGCGAAGCCATGGACGCACGCGGCGACAAGGCGTGGATGCCGGTGAATCGCAAGCGCGTGGTGTCGCTCGCGTTGCAGGCGTACGCGGCGCTTGCAACATCGGCCGATCGTGGCGCCGTGCGCGATCTGTCGCAACTCAAGCGTAAGTAAGGGTCGTCAGGGCTCCGTTGCGTGAAGACATTGGAGCCCGGCAATCGGAGCCCGAAGCCTGATCCAAACATCCAAGGGTGGCTTAATCCACCCGCCGCCCTTCGACCGGATAGCCGGGATCGGTGTATCCCGGCGTCGATGTGTGTCCAGGCGGCACAAGATTGTCCACGAACGCCTCATCCCGGGCATCGAGCTTCAGGGTGAGCGCGTCCATGTAGCTGTCCCAGTGCGCTTCGGTGCGCGGTCCCGCGATCGTGGAACTGACGAACTTGTTGTTCAGCACCCAGGCGAGCGCGAAGGCGATCGAATTCGTGCCGCGCTCGGCCGCATGAGCAGCGAGTTTCTGCGCAATTTCCAGCGACTCCGGACGGAACTCGGTCTGGTGAATACGCTTGTCGCCGCGACCGGCACGGGAATCGTCCGGCGGCGTGGAACCCGCCTTGTACTTGCCGGTCAGCACACCGCGAGCGAGCGGGCTGTATGGCACGACACCCACCCCGTAATGCGCCGCGGCCGGAAATTGTTCGACCTCGGCCGTGCGATCCACCATGTTGTACAGCGGCTCGCTCGCGACCGGCCGGTCGATGCCGAGTTGATCCGCGAGACGAACGATCTCGGCGATCCGCCAGCCCTTGAAATTCGATAAACCGAAATACCGCACTTTCCCCTGGCGGATCAGGTCGCCGATGGCGCGCACGCCTTCTTCCAGCGGCGCGTCGAGCAGGGCGCGATGAAAGTAAAGGATATCGATGTAGTCTGTGTCGAGACGCTTGAGGCTCGCCTCAACGGACTGGATGATCCACTTGCGCGACTGGCCTTGTTCGTTGGGACCTTGCTGTGTCGGGTAGCCGAACTTCGTCGCCACGACCCAATTGTCGCGCTTGCCGGCTATCGCGCGACCGACCACCTCTTCGGAGCGTCCGGCATGATAGACGTCGGCGGTATCGATGAAGTTGATGCCCTGGTCGAACGCTTTGCTGATGATGCGCTTGGACGCCGGTTCGTCAGTCTCGCCACCGAACATCATTGCTCCGAGGCAGAGCGGTGAAACTTTGAGGGCGCTTCGCCCCAGATAACGATAGTCCATGGATCTCTCCGAATGAGTGGTTCACTGAGGATGATAAAGAGAGACTGTTCATCGATAAAGGCCCATAAACCGCATGCCCTCATGAGCGTGGTTCATGAGTGGACGTTCGACGTTCATTCGCTGTGACGCAGGGCGTCGATGATCAACGACATCGCACGCGAGGACTGGCGGCGGCTTGGGTAATAAGCGTGCAAGCCCGGGAACGTGGGACTCCAGTCTTCCAGAACCCATTGAAGACGGCCGGCCGAAATGTGGGATTGCACGATATCGGCGGGAAGGTACGCCAGGCCGTAACCGGCCAACGCGGCGTCGAGCATCTGATACGTCCCGTTGAACGCCAGTTGACCTTCAACACGCACCTGGACCTCGCGCGCCCCTTTCTTAAGCTCCCATGCGTAGAACGAACCATGCGTCGGCAGACGCAGGTTGATGCAATCATGCGCGGTCAGGTCCTGGGGTTTCGCGGGCAGCTTGCGGTTCTTCAGGTATGCAGGAGAACCCACGATCCCCATGCGCATGTCGGGCGCAATGCGCACTGCAATCATGTCCTTGGCGACCTGATTGCCGTTACGGATACCGATGTCGTAACGATCCGCGACGATATCGGACAGACCGTAGTCGGTGATGATCTCGACCTTGATGTCCGGATACTTCTTGAGAACTTTCGACAGCTTCGGCCAAAGAACCGTGCGGGTCGAGTGATCGGTCGCCGTGATGCGGATGGTTCCTGCCGGCTTGTCTCTGAGTTCCGTGACCGCTTTCAGTTCGGTTTCGATTTCGTCGAACCGCGGCGCAACGGTGTTGAGCAGCCGCTCTCCCGATTCGGTCGGCGAAACGCTACGGGTAGTTCGAGTGAGCAGCCGCACGCCGAGCCGCGTTTCCAGCGCTCTGATCGTATGGCTGAGCGCCGATTGCGACACGCCCATTTGAGCCGCCGCTTTAGTGAAACTCTGCGCGCGTGCGACGGTGATGAAGGCGAGCAAGTCATTGAAATTTTCACGTGGCATTGATGAATCCGGCTCATGGGTGTTTGCGGATTCTACCGTCTAGTCATGATCGCCGGCGGTGGTTAGATTGACAGAATAAAGTAACTACGTTCGGTGGCATGAGATATTCGAAAGGAGAATTAAGCAATGTTGAATGGCGAAACTCGTCTGTTCCCGATCATCGGTGACCCGATCAAATTCGTGCAGTCACCGCGCACCTTGACCCGGGGTTTCGAGTCACGCGGTCACAACGGCCTGTGCCCGCCGATGCAAGTCCCGCAGGGCGATCTGGACGCTGTCATGCGCGGCCTGACAGCAACGGCTAACGTCGATGGCATTCTTGTCACCATGCCGCACAAGTCCGCAGCGTCCGCCTATTGCACGACCCGCTCGGAGACAACGCGCATGCTGGGCGGCGTGAGCGTGATGCGGCGCAACGCGGACAATACCTGGCACGGCGAAATGCTCGACGGCCTTGCGTTCGTGAAAGCCCAATCAGATGCGGGCGCGCAAGTGGAGGGCGCTCGGGCGTTGCTCGTCGGCGCCGGCGCGGCAGGCAGTGCGATAGCCGTTGCGCTGCTTCAATCGGGCGTACGCGAACTGGTCATCCACGACTCGGATGAAGCGCGTGTCGCCCGTTTGATCGAGTCCGTTGCGCATCTTGCCAAAGGCCGCGCGAGTGCTGGTCCGGCCGACCCGACAGGTTGCAACATCGTGAGCAACGCCACGCCGATGGGCATGGCCAAAGATGATCCGCTTCCCGTTCCTGCGGATTTGCTCGATTCGTCGATGTTCGTTGGCGATGTCATTGCCGGGCACGGCGAGACGCTATTTTTGCGGGCCGCCCGGTCCGCCGGCTGCAAGACCGCAGACGGCGTGCAAATGGTCGATGCGGTGCAGGAGATGATGCTGGATTTTTTTCTCGCAGCCTGAGTTGCGCTGCCAGAAATCGAGCAAGCGTGCGTCCGTAAAACTTGCCTCCAGCGCGGTTATGGAACCGGCCAATTCTTCGTGAAGCAAACAGACGGACCCGAATCCCGTAACCGGTCCGTTGTTTGCTGAGACTGTTGCTCGGAGGACATCACCATGATCCTGCGCATACGTATGGCACCGGTTGGCGACGACACACGATGGCAAGGTCTTCGTCAGCTATCCGCAAGCAGGCGGTCCCGGTATCCAGCCCGGTCCGACGCCATGTGGGTCGATGCGCAGGTTATTTGTGGATTCCCGCCACGCAACAGAACCTGACCAAGCGCTTCAACAACGGCCAGATGACAGTCAAGTTTCCAGTCTGGATCTACAAACTGCAGATCGGCCAGATGCCTAGCCCGATCGATCATTCTTGATAGTGGGAAAGCCAGGAGCGAGCCATGAGTACCGCCGATAAACCCGAGTCCCCGCAACGCCGTACGTTGTTGAGCGCGGCTGCGCTTGGCGGCGCGAGTCTGATTGCCGCCCGCGGGGTGAGTGCCCAAACCAGCGCTCCGGGCACCGCTTCGGGCCAGCCGCTGCATCGCGTGAATCAGCCGGAAGGCGGCGCGGCGGACACAGACACCACCGCCGATATCATCGTGAACACACTGCTCGCGTGGGATGTCGATCACGTGTTCGGCATGGTCGGCGACGGCATCAATCCGTTGATCGAAGCTTTGCGAAAACGTCACGACAAGATCCGCTTCATCGGCGTGCGGCATGAGGAGGCGGCGGCCTTCATGGCGTCGGGCTGGGCCAAGTCGACCGGGCGGCTCGGCGTCTGCATGGCGACCACCGGTCCGGGCGCAGTCCATTTGATGAACGGTCTCTACGACGCCCACTTCGACGGCGCGCCGGTTCTCGCCATCACCGGACTGACGTTCCACGACCTGATCGGGACGCGCTTCATGCAAAGCGTCAGCACGACCGCGCTGATGGAGGACGTGGCGCTCTACAACACGGTGGTGACCGGACCGCGCCATGCGCTGGTCGTGACCGACATTGCGTGCCGCTCGGCGCTTGGCGGACGGGGCGTCGCGCATCTCACCATATCGAAGGACATTCAGGCGGAGCCGCTCGCAAGCGACAAGGCGTCGATGGAAAACCATGGCCTCCGGACATCGACAAACTGGAACCGTCCCGCCCCGACGCCTTCCACCGATGACCTGCAATCCGCCGCCGACCTGATCAACGTGGGCAAGCGCGTGGCGATCCTCGCCGGGCAGGGCGCGCTCGGCGCGACGCCTGAACTCGAACAACTGGCGAGCCGCCTCAACGCACCGGTGGCCAAAGCCTTGCTCGGCCGCGCCGCGCTGCCCGACGATTCGCCGTTCTCCACGGGCGGTATCGGCCATCTGGGCACGGTTCCCTCCGACGAAGCCATGCATGCCTGCGACACGCTCTTGATCATCGGCTCGACCATGCCCTGGGTCGATTCCTATCCGAAACCGGGCGCCGCGCGCTGCGTGCAGATCGACATGAAGGCTGATCGCATCGGCTTGCGTTATCCAGCGGAGATCGGTCTTGTCGGCGATACGAAATCAACGCTGCGCGCGTTGTTGCCCATGCTGCGCCAGAAAGACGATGCGTTCCTGCGCGAAAGCCAGGCGCGCGTCACGCAATGGAACCGGCTGCTCGATCAGGTCGCGGCGACTCAACGCGTGCCGCTGCGGCCGCAAAGCGTGATCCGCACGATCAGCGACGCGCTCGCGCCCGACGCGATCATCTGTCTCGATTGCGGCGCGAACACGCACTTCGCCGCGCGTTTCCTGACGCTGCGGCGAGGTCAGCAACTGGTCGCAACCGGCATGCTCGCGACCATGGCGCCCGGTTTGCCTTTCGCAATCGCGGCGCAGCTGGCGAATCCGGGAAGGCAGGTGGTGGCGATCGTCGGCGACGGCGGGTTTTCGATGTTGATGGCGGAGATGTCCACGGCCGTCAAGAACCAGTTGCCAATCAAGGTCTTCGTGCTGCGCAACGACGCGCTGGCCGAAGTCCTGTTCGAGCAGCGGGAACTGGGCAATCCGGCGTATGGGTGCGAGCTGGGTGGCATCGACTACGCACAGGTTGCAACGGCGTGCGGCGCGCAGGGCTTCCGATGCGCGGCGCCGGGTGAGGTCGCGCAGGCGGTTCAGGCGACGTTGCGCACGGCGGGGCCGGCGTTGCTCGAAGCACGCGTTGACGCGGAAGAACGTCCATCCATGCCGCATCAGTTGAAGGTTTGAATCGCAGACGCATCGGGTCAAAATACAGGCGTCAAAGTCCCAAACAAACCGCCCCGGCCGCGACGACCAGGCACGCCAGCCAGCGCTTCGCACTGACCGTTTCGCGCAGGAACACACGCCCGATCAGCACCGCGAACACCACGCTGGTCTCGCGCAACGCCGATGCCGCGCCCATGGCGCCCGACTGCATCGCCCAGATCACGATGCCGTACGCCGCGATAGACACAAGGCCGCCCCCGATCGACGACACGACCGCCGCTGTCGCATCGCGTACTGGTGCCCAGAGTGCCGTGACCCCGCGCATCGCGATGAACAGCACGGGCATCAGCCAGTAGAACAGGAACATCCACACGGTGTAGGTGAGTGCCTCGCCGCTGGACGAGCGCACGCCGATACCATCGACCACCGTATAAAGCGCGATTGTTGCGCCGGTCATCAGCGCGTCCAGCACGCCCGCCCGCGAAACTTTCCCGCCTTCCAGCGCAAGCGCGATGATCCCGCTTGAGATCAACACGACCCCGAACACGTGCAGCGGCCCGATCGCCTCATGCGCGAACAGCGCCGCGCCGAGCGTTACGAGCAACGGCGACGAGCCGCGCGCAATCGGATACGCCTCGCCCAGGTCGCTGCGCCGGTACGCGCGCACGAGGCTCATGTTGTAGGCAACGTGCAGGAACCCCGACGTCGCGAGGTAGGGCCAAGCCGCCCGGACCGGCCAGGGCACGAACAGGATGACGACGCTTGAGACGACCGCGATCGAGATGCTCATCCACGTCATGGACAGGAAGCGGTCGTGGTTGCCGTGAAGCATCGCGTTCCAGCTCGCATGAAGCACGGCAGCAACGAGGACAAGACCACCGGTATAGCTGAGCATTGCGGACTGGACGCCAGAAAGGGTTCAGTAAGCAGGATATCTATCTTGTTGTCATCGAACAAACCAGATAAATTGGATCATCGCGTTAGATAAACTCTTTTGAATGAAGCGAACCCTTCCTCCGCTCAATGCTTTGCGAGCCTTCGAGGCCGCAGGCCGGCTTGGCAGCTTTAAAGATGCCGCCGCGCAATTGCACGTGACGCACGGCGCCGTGAGCCAGCACGTGCGTCTGCTGGAAGAGTGGCTTGGCGCGCCGCTGTTCGAACGGCACAACCGGCGTGTGGTGCTCACGCCGGCAGCCAGCATTTATCTGGAGGAGATTGGCCCGTTGTTCGAGCAGCTATCGCAGGCCACCACGCGATACGGCATCCCAGGCGCGGTTTCACGCACGCTGACAGTGAACGCGCCTGCTACGTTCACGTTGCGCTGGCTGGTGCCGAGGCTGGCCCGGTTTCACGCCGGGCATCAAGACGTGGACGTGAGCGTGGTGACATCGAACGAGTCGGTGGAGAGTCTCAAGGATGTCCATGACATCGTGATCCGCGGCGGTCCCGATACGTTCTATGGCTATTCCATGCAAGCGTTCCTGTCCGAGGAGCGGCTCCCCGTTTGCAGTCCGGCGCTGTTGCAGCGTCTGCCGCTTCGGGCGCCGGACGATCTGGCGCGGCATACGCTGCTGCATACGGCAAGCCTCCCGCGGCTCTGGCCGGACTGGCTGGCGAGGGCGCAGACTTCGGCGCTGCGGCCGGCTGCGGTCGTGACCTTCGATCACTTTTACCTGACGTTGCAGGCTGCCATCGACGGGATGGGGGTTGCAATGGGGCCGACGGCGCTTGTATCCGACGATCTTGCTTCGGGCCGGCTCGTGACGCCGTTTGCGGGGCCGCGTCTGCCATCGCGGAGTTATTGCACTTATGTGCCCGATGACAAATCCGCCGACGGTCTCGTCATGCTGTTTCGCTCATGGCTCGAGCGCGAAGGGGCGCGTCCGGATTCACAGCCGGCACCTTGAGCGGTCCCGGCAACATCTGCATGGGTTTGTTATTCTCGCTCCAATATTTCGAGACAAACATCCCAATAGCTGCAAGGAGCCTTGAACATGAGCGATTCGTCCGATTACGTGCCGCCAAAAGTCTGGACCTGGAATAAAGGCAATGGTGGCCACTTCGCGAATATCAACCGGCCGATTTCCGGGCCGACGCACGACAAGGACCTGCCGGTCGGCAAGCACCCGCTCCAGCTATATTCGCTGGGCACGCCGAACGGCGTGAAGGTCACCGTGATGCTGGAAGAACTGCTGGCGCTGGGTCACGGCGGCGCGGAGTATGACGCGTGGCTCATCAAGATCGGCGAAGGTGACCAGTTCGGCAGCGGCTTCGTGGCGGCGAACCCCAATTCGAAAATCCCCGCCCTGGTGGACCACAGCGGCGCCGAGCCGATTCGTGTGTTCGAGTCCGGCTCGATCCTCCTGTACCTCGCCGAGAAATTCAAGACATTCCTTCCGACAGAGCCGGCTGCGCGCGCCGAATGTTTGTCGTGGCTTTTCTGGCAGATGGGCAGCGCGCCGTATCTGGGCGGCGGTTTCGGCCATTTCTACGCTTACGCGCCCACGAAGATCGAATACGCGATCAACCGTTTCGCCATGGAAACCAAGCGTCAGCTCGACGTGCTCGACAAACGGCTGGCGGACAACGAGTACATGGCGGGCAGCGAATACACGATCGCCGATATCGCCATCTGGCCGTGGTACGGCGGACTGGTCAAGGGCTGGCAGTACGGCGCGGGCGAGTTTTTATCGGTGCAGGAATACACGCACGTGCAGCGATGGGCCAACGCCATAGGCGAACGTCCGACCGTGCAGCGCGGCCGGATGGTCAACCGGGTTTCCGGCGAACCATCGAGCCAACTTCACGAGCGTCACGACGCGAGCGACTTCGATACCAAGACGCAGGACAAGCTCGCCGCGAAGTAGGCGCTAGACTCAACTCAGCTTCAGCTTCGGCTTCAGTTGGCAACTTGCCAGCGCAACACCGGATGCGTTGCGCCTGCTGGCAATGCCCACACGCCGGTAGGACTGAAGTCATACGACACGAACGACGCCTCCGTGCTCATCTGCGCGGTGGTAAGTCCGTTCGATGCCGGCAGTTGCGTGCCGGCACGAACGCCTTGCGTTTGCGTTGTCGTCTCCGTGTTCCAGTACGAATCGGGCGCGATCGTTCCGTTGTTGACAAACGCAAAGCCGGCCGATCCCTGCGAGCCGAATCCCACTTTCCCGGTGGCGAACGACTGGCTGATCGTCCCTTCGTTGAAGCCGACGAATCCGCCGCCGGAACCGGTCGAGTACTGCGGCGTGACATCGCCGGTTGCATACGACTGGGTAATCGTCCCGGTGTTGTAGCCGACGAGTCCGCCGTTGATGCTGTCGCCGGAGACGCTCGCGCCACTCCAGGACCGTGCGATCAGACCTTCGTTCTTGCCAGCGAGTCCGCCGAACGTATTGCCGTCCTGTGACGGATCGAAGACGCTTCCGGTCGTGTACGAGTTGACGATCGTGCCTTGATTGTCACCGGCGAGCAGTCCGCTGCCGCCGTAAGAAATCCCCACCTTGCTCGTGACGACGCCGACATCACGCACGACGCCCGCCGGCCCGATGACACCGAACAGCCCCGCGTTCAGGTCGGTCGAAAAATCCATGACCTGCGGCGAGAGGTTGGCGATGGTGTGCCACATGCCATCGAACTGACCGGTGAACGGTGTGTTGTGATTGCCTATCGGCGCGGAGGCGACGCCGCCCGCATCGATATCCTTGCCGAGCGCATAAATACCCGCGAGATCAAGCGATACATTCTGCAGGTCGGCCATCGAATTGACGAGTTTGTACGCAGTGATCTGCGTGAGCAGGCCGCTGTATTGCGGCGCCTTCCATGCGGTATTGCTGCGCAGCGTGCCCGGCGTGAAGCTGCCGTTCATGTCGTAGAGCGCGCTGACAATGCCGGTGCTTCCCGACCAGTCGATGACCCCGCGGTTGATCACGCTGCCGCCGTTGTCGATTGCCGATGCATCGCTGCGCAGCGTCAGGTTGCCGCTGCCCTTGTTCTTCACGGTGGTGTTCTGCCCGATGGTCAACGTCCGGTAGGCGGCGAGCGTCAGCGACGCCGGACCTTGCCAGCGGATGTCCGAGTTCACGGTGATATCGCCGGCTGAACCTACGTTCACCGATGTCCCTTTGTTCAGGCTGCGCGACAGCGCGCCGGCGGCGGCATCGCCTGCGGTGAAGGCCGGCGTCGTGACATTCCACTGGGCCGCCACGACGGCCGGACTGCTCGAATCGGCATTGCCGAAGGACAACGTTTGCGCAGTTGTGTCGACTGTGCCGCCCGTGCCGTCTGCATTTGCCGCGCGAACGGTGCCGGTCTGGCGCACGGTGCCGGTATCGGCGACCAGCCATACGTGGCCATCGCGCGTGGCAGTGCCGGTCGCGCGGATCACGCTATGGTTGCCCGCGAGCGCATAGACGTTGCCGTCCGCCGCTTCCAGATTCACCTGGGCCGCGCGCACCGTGCCGCTGTTGATGACCGTGCCGCCGCTGCCCGTTTGCACGAACATCTGCTTGCCAGTCGATGAATCCTGCAGCAGAACCTGCGCGCCGGCGGCGAGTTCAGCCGTGCCTTCCGGCGCGCTTATCGTGCCCTGGTTCGTCACGTCGCTTCGCGCGATCAGGAAGACATCGCCGCCGCTCGATGCAATCTTGCCCAGGTTGATCACGCTTGCGTTCGATGTGCCTGACAGCGTCAGCGCGCCGCCTTGCATGAACGCGGCGTTAGTCGTGTCCAGCGTCGACCCGACAAAGCGGCCGCCCGTACTGATCACGCCGTTCTGGCCCACAAGAATGCCTTGCGGGTTGATCAGGTACACGCTGCCGGTTGCGCTGAGCGTGCCGAGGATCACCGACTGGTTGCCGCCAGTCACGCGGTTCAGGGTCGCGCCGTTGCCGTTATCGAATTTGACCTTGTTGCCGTTGCCAATAGAAAAGCTGTTCCAGTCGATGACTGTGCGCGATCCGCCGGCCTGCGTGATCGTGACCGCATTTGCGCTGCTGCTGATCGTGCCGCTGCCCGCCACGAACTGGCCGCCGTTCGGCAGCGGTCCGGCCGCGTAGGCCACGGGAATATATAAAACGCTCAGTCCCGCGGATACACACAGCGCGAGCGGCAAAGGCCGCAAGCGCGCGGGAACGGTAGCCAGTTTCAAAGATAAAAGACGCGCCATGACGTCTCCGATTAGAGTGCCGGGAACACGCTGACCGCAACGCGGGACGCGTGGCTTATTCGATGTTTCAAACACGCGGACACACTCATCCGCCTGGCTGAAAAGCCCGGAGAACGCATCTGGTGTTGTGCTGCAAAAGGCGCTGTGTCGTGCGGGCGTCGGTAATCCACGGCTGCACGCTGCATTGGCTCGAATGATCGAAGTTTCACGGCTTGCGTGATGTTGATCTGCAGCCCTCGCGAAGAGTAAACGAAAGCTGGCTGACGATTTTGCAAGGGCCGAAAGTCTTGAAATCTTGACCGATTTGGTTGATCACCTGATTGTGATCGTCGTGAGGCGATTTATTGAGCCTCGACCCATTGGCCGGAATTGGGGCACAGCGCGACACGTGCTCCGTTCAGCCAGACTTGTTCTTCGTCGGGGTGCTTCGAAGTCGATGGAGCGATGTCGAATACCACGTTGAGAGCACGGGTCACGTGTTCGTCTTCAACAGGAAGCTCCCATGTCAGGAACAGTTGGGTGAAGTCGTGTTCTGCCGGGAAGTCGGCGTTGTCGAAACCGCTGCTGCGGCGCTGGATGACGCCGTGAGGCTGGCACGTATCGAAGATCACGACCGTGCCCTGGGTCAGCGGGATTCGAAGATTTACTGACGGGAAATGCAGATCCAGACCCTTGTCGTCGCTCACGAAAAGATTGCAGAAGACCGCGCTGCCATATTGCTCGCCATCGTGGTGGTAGCGTGCGCCGCGGCAGGCCATGAGGGCTACGTCGCTTGCAGCAAGCACCCCGGGCAGTCCTTGCACGCCGGTCCAGTCGGCGACTGCCTGCACGCACTGCCTGTACTCCGGCCACCTTGCGCGGGCCCGCGCTAACGGCATCTCCTCGACGTCCCCGGGTTCCAGGATCAGGCGCGTCGCTATCTCCCTTTCCCAATCGGCAACAAGGCGCGGAGGCGGCGCGGGTATCTCGACGGTGCTTGTCAGCACGACGTCACTCACATACCGGCTGCGGATGACCTCGTCGCTCCAGAACCAGGATGTGAGCCGCTGTTTTCGGGTGATGTGGTTCATCCGGGCATTGTAAATCCATCGATTTGTATCCCACTGCATCTGCCGCGCCGGGCGTTTCACAGCGTTTCACAAGCCGCAGTTGCTGGAATAATTGAAGATCATGAAAGTCATTCGATCGATGATCGTTGCTGCTGTTGTCAGCATCGCGGAAAGCGTTCGCTGCTCCGGTTATCGATGTCGCCTGTTCCTGAGTCTCTAAGCGGCATCTCCATCCGGCGAGTCCGCGAATAGTTTGTGATGCACGTGGCGAAGATGCGCGCGCATTGCGTTCTTCGCGGCGCGCGCATCGCGATTGAGGATTGCCTCGCCGATCTTCCTGTGATCCGCGTTCATGGCGGCGGGGATGTGCTTGTCGGCGTAGAAGGTTTCGAGGTGCGTGAACATGGGGCTGTAGCGTTTGTTCCAGAGGACAGTCATGACTTCTGTCAGCACCGCGTTGCCGGTCATCTCGCTGATGAGCAGGTGGAAACGCTTGTCTTCATCCAGGAACGCGGCGTTGTTGACTGACTGCGCTTCCAGCATGTTGATGTTTCGCGTCAGCGCCTCGCGTTGCACATCCGTGCCGTTCTTCGCCGCGAGCGCCGCGATCTCGCCTTCGATCACCGCGCGTGCCGCCAACAGGTCGGCCGCGCTGAACTCTGCATCGGCCGCCGCGGGTTCGGCGCGGGTCGCATCGGGCTGGCGGACAAACACGCCGGTGCCCGTGCGGATCTCGACCCAGCCCGCTATCTCGAGCGCAATCAGTGCCTCGCGCACCGACGAGCGGCCAACGCCGAGCTGCTTCGCGAGTTCGCGCTCCGCTGGTAAGGCCACTCCTTGTGCGAATGTGCCGTCCTTGATCAGCCCGGTCAGCAGCGTCGAAATCTTCTGGTACAAGCGCTCCGCTTTGAGATTCGGCAGGTCCATCACGTCACTCCATCAATTGAATTGCGCGCTCAAAAGCGAGTCGCTATACTGCCTCGGCGGTCGAGTGGCCTGACCACCTGACCGCCTGACCAACGCACCGTCCGCGAGCATAGCATTTCGAGTGTTCATGTTGCATTCCCGGGAGACCAGACATGAAGATGACATTTCGGTGGTTCGGCCCTGACGATCCGGTGACGCTTGCCTATATCCGCCAGATCCCCGGCATGTACGGCATTGTTTCCGCCATTTACGACGTGCCCGTGGGCGAGACCTGGCCACTCGCGAAGATCACCGAGTTGCGTGACACCGTTCATGCTGCGGGCCTGGCGCTCGATGTGATCGAAAGCGTGCCGGTGCACGAGGACATCAAGCTCGGCAAGCCATCGCGCGACGCCTTGATAGCGAATTACGCGCAGACGCTGCGCCATCTCGGCGCGGCCGGCATCAAGGTCGTCTGCTACAACTTCATGCCGGTGTTCGACTGGACCCGGACCACGCTCGAAAAGCGTCTGCCCGATGGCTCGACCACGCTTGCTTTCGACGTCGATACAGTCGCGAACATCAATCCCGACGATGGCATCCAGTTGCCCGGCTGGGATACGAGCTACGACGCGGGCCAGCTGCGCGCACTGCTGGCCGAATACGCCTCGTGCGACGAAGCCCGTCTCTGGGAAAATCTCGAATACTTCTTGCAGCGCATCATTCCGGTGGCGGAAGAGGCGGGAATCCGGATGGCGATCCATCCCGATGATCCGCCGCGGCCCATCTTTGGCCTGCCGCGCATCGTCAAGAATCGGGAAGACCTGGAGCGTGTGCTCGCTGTTGTCGATAGTCCCGCGAACGCGCTCACGCTATGCTCGGGCTCGCTTGGCGCGGACACCGCCAACGACGTCGCCGCGATGGTCCGGGAATTCACGGCGCGCGGCCGCATTCCGTTCGCGCACATGCGCAACGTCAAGGTGAACGACAAGGGCGACTTTCACGAGACGGCACATCGTTCAGCGGATGGTTCGCTCGACATGGCGGCGATCATGCAGGCTTATAGTGATGCCGATTACACCGGGTATATCCGCCCTGACCACGGCCGCATGATCTGGGGCGAGACGGGCAAGCCGGGTTACGGCCTCTACGACCGGGCGCTCGGCGCGGTTTATCTGAACGGACTGTGGGAAGGCATTCGCCGAGCGAAGGGAGTGGCTTAGCAGAAACACGCAAGACCGCAGTGCATGACGCACGCAGCATCAAAATCAAAAACGCTGTGATAACAGGAGACAAAATCGATGATCGGTTCAGGAATACAGCGGTTCGGCGCGGTTGCGCTGGCGGTCGCGTCCGTTGCGACGTGCATGAGCTCGGCGGCGCACGCGCAAGTGGCGACCGGTGATACATCGCAGAAAAAGATTGCGCTGTCCAACAGCTTCGCGGGCAACGCCTGGCGGCAGTCGATGCTCAAGAGCTGGGGCGCGGTATCGACGGCGGCGGTGCAGGACAAGAAGGTTGCCGCCGCGCCGGCCTTCACCACCGCTGAGAACCAGGTCACCGAACAAGCCCAGCAGGTTCAGAACCTGATTCTCCAGGGATATAACGCGATCGTGATCGACGCGGTCTCGCCCACCGCGCTCAACGGAACCATCAAGAAAGCGTGCGCGGCCGGCGTGGTCGTGGTGTCGTTCGATGGCATTGTCGATGAACCTTGCGCTTATCGTGTCAACTTCGATTTCAAGGGCTGGGGTGAAGCGGGTGTCGACTATCTCGCGAAGCGGCTGAACGGCAAGGGCAATATCCTGGAAGTGCGGGGTGTGGCGGGTATATCCGTGGATAACCTCATGCACGAAGGCGTGCTCGCGGGCCTGAAGAAGTATCCGGGATTGAAGCTGGTCGGATCTGTGAACGGCGACTGGACACAATCCGTCGCGCAGAAAGCCGTGGCCGGCATTCTGCCTACACTGCCGCAAGTCGATGGCGTGGCGACCGAAGGTGAGATGTCGTTCGGCATTGCGCAGGCTTTCAAGGCCGCCAACCGTCCGGTTCCAGCGATGATCATCGGCAGCACGTATGCGGAGCTCAACTGGTGGAACGAACAGTCGAAAAACGGCTACCAGTCGCGTTCGCTGTCCAATCCGCCGGGCGCCGTATCGTTTGCATTCTGGGTGGCGCAGCAGGTGCTGGCCGGCAAGAAGATCCCGAAGGACGTGACCATCAACGTGCCGCTTCTCGAGATCTCCCAGGAACAGTTGCAGGCGAAGCTGCAGGCGACACCGCAAGGCGGCATCAGCGACGTGACCTACACGTTGCCGCAGACCGTCGCGCTGCTCGACAAGAAGTAAGCTGAACGCGCCTGCCTGCGGCGGGCGCGTCATGTCGTAACCAGACACGCGGAGCATGTGAATGGGCGAAATAAAAATGGCAGAGACAGGCGGCCAGGCACTGATCCGCTTTCACGGAATCAGCAAGACGTTTGGCCGCGTTCGCGCGCTGACCGACATCGATTTCAGCTTCTTGCAGGGCGAATGCGTGGGGATAGCGGGGCATAACGGCGCCGGAAAATCCACGCTCATGGCCGTGCTTGCCGGCGTATTCGAGCCGACGCAAGGCAAGATCGAAGTCGATGGCGCGCCATCGCCACGCTACGACGCCAACGTCGCGCGCCATGCGGGCGTGCGCTGCGTGTTCCAGGAGTTGTCGCTGTGCGCGAACCTGAGCATTGCGGAGAACATGTGCATCGTGCATCCGCAACTGCGTGGGCGAGGCTGGCGGCGTCAGGCGACTGCGCTCATGCGCGAGAAGCTCGAAGAGATCTTTCCCGGCAACGGTCTGATCGGCACAGAGCTCGTGTCCGATCTCACCCTGACGCAACGGCAGATGGTCGAGATTGCCCGCGCCTTTACCGTCACCGACGCCCCGGTGCGCCTCGTGATTCTCGACGAACCCACGTCCTCGCTCGACGCACACACCGCCGAACAGTTGCTCGCCTTCGTGCGCAAGGCGGCGGAGCGCGGCATCACGTGCCTGCTGATCACCCACATGCTCGGCGAAATACAGCGGGTTGCAGACCGCGTGATGGTGATGCGCGACGGCAGTATCGTGAGCGTGCTCGGGCGTGAGAATCTCAGCCGCGAAACGATCATCACCGCCATGGGCCAGCACCTTGAAGCCGATAAGACGCCCGACGCCTTGCGCGCACGCGTAGAACGCGCGGCCGGTCCGCAATATCAGTGGACGCTCGGCTCCGGACGCCGCACGAAGATCGATGCGTCGCACGGCGAGGTGATCGGTTTTGCCGGGCTCGCGGGGCAGGGACAGACTGAAGCGCTGCTTGCCATCTACGAAGCGGCGACGAGCCGCGGAGCGGGCCGCGCGAAGGTGGCGTTCGTGGCCGGCGATCGAGGACGCGACGGCATATTCCCCGTTTGGTCGATCGCGCAGAATCTCGATTTGCGCTGGCTGAGCGGCGGCACGGCAACGGGAACCAGACGCCGGCCGGGTTTCGGGCTGGTCGACTTTGCCGCCGCTCGCGCGGTCGTGGAAGCGTGGCGCGTGAAGATCGGTATCCGGGGCGCATCCATGAACGCCGGCATTCTCTCGCTCTCGGGCGGCAACCAGCAAAAGGTGCTGTTCGCACGGGCGCTGGCGTCGGATGCCGACCTGATCCTGATGGACGACCCCACGCGGGGTGTCGATGTCGGCACCAAGCGCGACATCTACCAGCTCGTACGCGACGAAGCCGCGAAAGGCCGTACCTTCATCTGGTACACGACCGAGAACGAAGAACTGTCGCATTGCGACCGGACCTACGTGTTTCGCTCGGCATCCGTCACACGCGTGCTCCACGCCGACGAATGCACGGAAGAAGCGCTGCTGGCCGCTAGTTTCGAGGAGCAAGCCGCATGACGTTTGCGATCACCCAGGCGCGATTGCGCGCGCTGCTGCCGGCCATTTCGCTGGTCGCCGTGCTCGTGCCCATCCTGTTCCTGCAGCCGGCCACGCTGAGCTACTTCGGTTCGAGCCTGCTGCTGAATCTTGCCGTACCGATCGTTCTTGCGACGCTCGCGCAACTCGCGATCATCACGGTCAACGACCTGGATTTGTCGATAGGACCCTTCGTGAGTCTCGTCGCCTGCATCGGCGCGACGTTGCTGGTCAAGCAGCCATGGCTCGGCGTGCTGGCCCTGGCCGGCTGCGTGCTGGCTTATGCCGCGGTCGGCGCGTTGATCGAGTTGCGGCAGATTCCGTCGATCGTGGTGACGCTCGGGCTGGCGTTCGTCTGGAGCGGCCTCGCGATCGTGCTGCTGCCGTCGCCGGGCGGCACGAGCCCTGAGTGGATCGGCGCGGCGATGAACTACCAGACGCCGTGGATTGCGGCGCCCATCGTCTGGTCGGCGTTGATTGCGTGGATCGGACATCTGTTGCTGATGCGTTCGTCGGCGGGCGTGCGCATTCGTGGCGCAGGCGGCAATCCACGCGCAATGCGCCGGTTTGGCTGGTCGCTCGTGCGCAGCAAGGCGACGCTCTACGGCATTGCGGGTTTCTTCGGCGTGTTGTCTGGCTTGTCGCTCCTGGGCCTGACCACTTCCGCCGATGCCAATCTCGCCTTGCGATACACACTGTTGTCCATAGCGGCTGTGATCCTCGGCGGCGGCGAATTCGTCGGCGGCCGCGTGTCGGTGGTCGGCGCGGTGCTGGGTGCCATCACGCTGACGCTTGCCGCATCATTCCTCGCATTCCTGAACATCTCCTCTGACTGGCAGGTCGGTATGCAGGGCGCGATCCTGATCGTGGTGCTGTCGCTGCGTGTGCTGCTGCAACGCGGAGACCGCCAATGAGCCTGCAAACACCCAGCGAAGCGCATAACGACAAGGAAACGCCGTCGGCTTCGACGGCGAACGCCGGACTACTGACTCGCCTCAAAGGCATCCAGGCGCCCTGGGTGTGGTCGTTCGCGGGCGCGATCCTCGTCTGGTTCGCGATCGTCACCATCTTCGGCTTCTCGATTGCAAGCAACGTCGCGCAGACGGCGCTGATCTACGGCGTGTTCATGGTGCTGGTCGGCCTCGGGCAGATGCTTGTCATTACCTCCGGCGTGGGCAACATCGACTTGTCGGTGCCATCGACCATCGCGCTTGCGGGCGTGGTCAGCATGCATGTCATGAACGGATCGAACAACCAGATTGCGCTCGGTCTGGCGGCGGTGGTCGGCGTGGGAATTGCCGTCGGGCTTGCCAACTACGCGCTGATCCGGCTGCTGCGCATTCCGCCGATCATCGCAACGTTGTCATCGAGCTTCATCATCCAGTCGCTCGCGATCACGCAAGGCCGACAGCTTCCGCCACCTCCTGCGGCGCTCGGCGCGTTTGCGAATGGTCGCTTCGCGCATGTTCCGTATATCGCGCTGGCGGCGCTGGTGTTGTCGCTTTTGCTTGGCGTGCTGCTGCATCGTTCCAACTACGGACGAAGGTTGTCTGCGATCGGGCAGAACTCACGCGCAGCCTGGCTCGCCGGTGTCGATGTGCATTGGACACGTTGCATTGCGTACGTGTTGTCATCGGTGATCGCGGCGTTCACGGCGCTGCTGCTTGCGGCGGTGTCCGGCGGCGCGTCGCTCGACATGGGCGTGGAGTACATGCTGATATCGATCGCCGTGGTCGTGATCGGCGGCACGCTCGTGACGGGCGGAAAACCGACGATCGCCGGCGTGTGGGGCGCGTCGATGTTCCTGTTCCTCACGAACGCAGTGCTCAACGCAGTCGGCGCGGATGCGGGTGTCCGCTCGATCGTGTATGGAGTGCTGATCATTGCCGTGACGGTCGCGGCGGGCGGCAAGGCGCTGCGCTAAGAGAACATTTAATAAGGGACAAGCAGATGAAATCCGACGAGCTTGAAGTACACGACCCGCGCTTTCGCACACTGGTCCAGCTCAACGCGCCGCTACAAAAGCTGACCAGCGAGTGCCTATGGGCCGAAGGGCCCGTGTATTTTCCGGCGACCGATTTGCTGATCTGGAGCGACATCCCGAACAATCGCATGATGCGATGGGCGCCGGGCATGGGCGTAGGGGTTTATCGCTCGAATTCGAACTACAGCAATGGCAATACACGTGACCGGGAAGGGCGGCTCGTGACCTGCGAACACGGCGGCCGTCAGGTCTCGCGCACGGAACACGATGGCAGCGTCGTGGTTCTCGCATCGCATTTCGAAGGCAAGCGGCTCAATTCGCCGAACGATGTGGTCGTGGATTCTCGCGGCGCGATCTGGTTCACGGACCCCGACTACGGGATCATGAGCGACTACGAAGGGTTCCGCGCGCCGAGCGATATTGGACGATGCAATGTCTACTGCATCTCCCCGGACGATGGCCACGTGCGGCTTGCCACCGATGATTTCGTCAAGCCCAACGGACTCGCGTTTTCGCCCGACGAGTCACGTCTGTACATAGCCGACTCCGGCGCGTCCCACGATGAGAACGGTCCACGCCACATCCGCGTCTTCGATGTCGCGAGTGACGGCGCATTGCGCAACGGAAGCATTTTCGTATCGATGGAAACCGGTGTGCCCGACGGCTTGAGAACCGACGAGCACGGCAATGTCTGGACCAGCGCGGACGACGGGGTGCATTGCTACGCGCCGGATGGCACCTTGCTCGGCAAGATCCTGATTCCCGAGGTCGTGGCGAACCTGACGTTCGGCGGCTTGCACAAGAACCGCTTGTTCATTACTGCGACTTCATCCGTTTATGCGCTGCATGTAGGCGTTCGGGGCGCTGCACGCTAAGCCTGCATGAAGTCAGCGCCGGCCCGTCAAAGCCGGCGCTGCCCGTTCACTACTTCCCGTCCACGACAGCCACCACTTCCTCGCGCGTGTATTCCTTGTTCGCAAGTGATCCTGGCGGCGTCTTTGCCAGCACGGCGTCAAGCTCTCCAGGCTTCACTTCGAGCACTGGCATGCGGATGTCATGCGGCATTTTCTTGCCGGCCAGCAATTGCTGCGTGACCCAGAATGCAAACGTGGATGCACCCGGCGGAATGGTGACGGACATCGTCTCGTAGCCGGTCTTCTTCTGTTGGGCCCACCACGCGAGTTCTTCCTGACGGTTGCCCAAGATGATGATCGGCGTCGGCCTGCCTGCGGCCTTCAGCGCCTGTGCCGTACCGAAGCCATCCCCGCCTTGCGTGAGCACGCCGTCGATTTGCGGCAAGGTAGGCAGGATGCCGGCGACCTGTTTTTGAGCGACGGTTTGTGTCCAGTCGCCATGTACCGAACCGACTATTTTCAGGTTCGGATATTTCTTCAGCTCGTCCACCATGCCGCGGTGAATTTCATCATCGACCGAGACGCCGGCGAGCCCGCGAATCTCGAGCAGGTTGCCCTTGCCGTTCAGACGCTTGGCCAAGTAGTCCACTTGCATCTTGCCCATGCCCTGGAAGTCGACGGCGATCCGGTATGCGCAAGGCTCGGTAGCGATGCCATCGAAGGACACGACCGTCACGCCCGCCGCGCATGCCTGCTTGATCACGCCGTTGAGCGCGGTAGGCGAGACGGCATCGACCGCGATCGCCTTGAAGCCCTGGAGGATCAGGTTCTGGATCTGCTGGACTTGTTCGGTTGCCTGACTTTCGGCCGTGGTGAAGGTGGGGGCGGCCGCGACGACCTTTTGCTTGACCGCTGCGTCTGCGACGTTGGACCAGCTCTTGAGCATCATCTGACGCCAACTGTTGCCCGCATAGTTGTTCGATAACGCGATTTTTTGCGCGGATGTATCGCCCGTTGCCACTTGCGCCGATGCCGGCGACATTGCCGAGAATGCGAACGCCGCAAAAACCGCACCGCTGAGAACCCTCCAAGCTGGTCTGCCTGATTGCACGTGCTGTCTCCTATCGTTAGTGATGTGATTCGAGCGCGCCAATGGTTCGAGCTGCGCTCGCCACCGTGTCATTCTGCCGGAATTGAGTGCACAGCAGTGGCTTGTTGCAGGGCAATCGCCGATCTTTCAACGCGTGTTCGCCTGCACGACCGTATCCTAAGAAAACAACGGACGTTCAGTACCGGAAGATTTTTGGCGCTGGCAACATTTCCCCTTCACCAACACCTGGAGAAACCTATGTTCGAGGACGTGAGCGTACGACGCATCGGCGCCCATGAAGCGATGTCCTGTGTGGAAGCATTGGCCGACGTGCTGATCGATTGCGTGGAAGGGGGCGCCTCGGTCAGTTTCATGCTGCCGCTGTCGCGCGAGAAGGCCGTTGCATTTTGGCGCGGCGTGGGCGAAGCCGTAGTGCGCGCAGAGCGAGCGCTGCTCGTCGCAGAAGATCGCGAGGGACGCATTCTCGGCACCGTGCAACTCATCATGGCGCAGCCGGACAATCAGCCGCATCGCGCGGATATTGCCAAGATGCTGGTGCATCGCATGGGTCGCCGCAGAGGCATTGCGCAACAGCTCATGACGGCTGTCGAAGAAACCGCGCGTGAGGAAGGCAAGTCGGTGCTCGTGCTCGATACGGTCACCGGCGGCGATGCCGAGCGGCTCTACGCGCGGGCAGGCTGGCAGCGCGTTGGCGTTGTGCCGAAGTACGCGCTGATGCCGGACGGCGCGTTTTGCAGCACGACCTTCTATTACAAGCACGTTTGAGCGAAGGGGCTCATTCGTCTCAACCGCCTGTCACCGATTGCCCATCCATCCCCGCTTTCTCCGCCAGCCAGGCCCGGAACGTCTTGACCTTCTCGACATTCCTGTCGCTCGTCCTGAACGATACAAAATGCGTCTCGCGCATGAACGGCTTGAAGTACCCGGCGCCGAACTCCACCAGTTCTCCACGCGCAAATTCGCGCTCGGCGAGGCGCGTGGTTTCGAGCGCCATGCCCATGCCATCGACCGCTGCGGAAATCGCCAGCGCACCGCGATCGAACGATGGCCGCGGCTTGTTCGGAAACTCCACGCCGTTGAGCACGAACCAGTCGCGCCACGTAACCCGGCTCAATTGTGAATCGATCAGCGTAAAGGCCCTGGCCTGCTCTTCCAGCGATACGTCGTCGCGCAACATGGCGGGCGAGCACATCGGAACAATGCGTTCGGCCCCGAGCGCATCGACCTGCAATCCCGGACGCTCGATCGCCGCGCCGTAGGAGATCGCGACATCGACTTCATGCAGACGTGTGAGGTCCACCGGCTCCGCGCCCGAAGAAAGCCTGATCGTGATGTCCGTGTGCGCCTGCATGAACATGGGCAAGCGCGGACCCAGCCATTTCACAGCAAGGCTCGGTGCGCAATGCACAGCGAGCACCTGCGCCTGGGGCGCGAGCGCAACTTCGCTGCAGGCGTTTTCAATGACATCGAACACGCGGCCGAGGCTGTCGAACAGACGCCGTCCTTCCGCCGTTGTCTCGACCCGGCGGTTACGCCGGTGAAACAGCGGCACGCCGAAATAGGCTTCCAGTTCCTTCACCTGATGGCTGATGGCCGATTGCGTGAGATGCAATTCCTCTGCAGCAAGCGTGAAGCTTTCAAGCCGTGCCGCTGCTTCGAACGCGCGCAGCAGCACGAAATTGGGGATGCGTCGCATGCCTGGGCGTCTCCGTTTTTGTAATGGTTTTCATCGATACATGAATGGGGTTCATCTTTGTATGAACAGTCATCGTTTGTCAACAACCGCTGCAAAGCCGACAGTAGAACCCTGTAAAGCAACTTGATGATTCAACAGGAGAAAGCAAATGGCGGCAGTCATGGAAGCGGGTTCGGAAGTCGTGGAAAAGATCGTGAAGGACGGCAAGGTATCGATCTATCAGCCGGAACAAGAGGGTCTGATCTTCCCGGACTTGCCCGTGTTTTCGGACCCGGCGGCGCATCGGCAACATTTGAAAGAGCGACTTGTCGGCGCTTGCAGGGCATTCGCGCTGCAGGGCTTCGACTATGGGTTCGCCGGGCATCTGACGGTGCGCGATCCGGAAAATCCAGGCCTGTACTGGACCAATCCGATGGCCATCCACTTCTCGCAAGTGAAGGTCTCGAACCTGATCTGCGCGGACCATGAAGGGCGCGTGGTGGAGGGCAATCATGCGATCAACCGCGCTGGCTTCGTCCTGCACGCAGCGGTGCACGAGATGCATCAGGACATCGTGGCAATGTGCCATGCGCACACGGTCTACGGCACGGCCTACGCCTCTCTCGGCAAGAAGCTCGAACCGATCACGCAGGACGCGGCTGCGTTCTTCGAGGACCACGTTGTGATCGGCGATGAAGCCGGACAAGTCGCGGTGGAGAAAAAGGCGGGCCACAAGGTGGCAAATGCGTTCAAGGGCGTGAAGGCGGCGATTCACCAGAACCACGGGTTGCTGACGGCAAGCCGGCACAGCATAGAAGCTGCGGCCTTCTGGTTTATCGCGCTGGAACGCTGCTGCCAGCAGCAGCTTCTGATCGATGCAACCGGCATCACGCCGAAGCTCGTCACGCCGGACCGGGCGCGCTATAGCCGCGAACACGTGGGCAGCGAGTACATCGGCTGGCTGCATTTTCAGACGATCTGGAACGACCTCGTGGCAACCCAGCCGGACATGTTCGACTAACCCGTATCAAGCGTCAGCACAAGAAGTGCAGGACGACACGGCCACCCAGAAAGGCCGGCGTCCCGCTCCAATCCGCCCCAGGAGACAAGCATGATTCCCGCCAGTACGGTTTCCCTCAGCAAACGCGACGAAGCCGCCACGTTTGCGAAGATCACGTGGCGACTATTGCCATTCCTGTTTCTCTGCTATCTCTGCGCGTATCTGGACCGCATCAACGTTGCCTTTGCAAAGCTGCAGATGCTCAAGGACCTGAATTTCAGCGACGCGGTCTACGGCGCCGGTGCGGGTGTTTTCTTCGTGGGTTATCTGCTGTTCGAAGTGCCGAGCAATCTGCTCTTGCTTCGCGTCGGCGCGCGGCGATGGATCGCACGGATCATGATCACATGGGGCATCATCTCGGCGGGCATGATGTTCGTGACCACGCCCATGAGCTTCTACATCATGCGCTTTCTGCTGGGCGTGGCTGAAGCGGGGTTCATTCCGGCCATCCTGTTCTATCTGACCTACTGGTTTCCGGCATCGCGGCGCAGCAAGGTGACCGCGCTGTTCATGACCGGCATTCCGATGTCCGGCGTTGTCGGTGGTCCGCTTTCGGGCTGGATCATGACTCACATGGGCGGCGTCCACGCTCTTGCAGGCTGGCAATGGCTGTTCGTTCTCGAAGGCATCCCCACGGCCTTGCTTGGTCTCATCGCGCTCTTCTATCTCAACGATAAAGTCAGCGACGCCCGCTGGCTCAGCGCGCCGCAACGCGCATTTCTGGAACGCGCGCTCAATGAAGAACGCTCGCCTGATCTGCTGCATTCGGTGAAAGACGGCCTGATGCATCCGAAGGTCCTGCTGCTGAGCCTGATCTACTTCTTCTTCACGATGGGCCTCTACGGTGTGAGCTTCTGGTTGCCCACGCTGATCAAGGCGAGCGGCGTGCAGAACACGCTGGATATCGGATTGTTGAGCGCCATCCCCTATGCCGCGGCAGCAATCGCGATGGTGCTGGTCAGCCATTCATCCGACCTGCGCGGCGAGCGCCGCTGGCATCTTGCTTTGCCGGGGATCATCGGTGCGGCAGGTTTGTACTTCAGCGTGTCCTACGCCCATTCCACGCCGATCGCGATGGTCGCGCTGACCATCGGGACCATGGGCGTCATGACCACGATCTCGCAATTCTGGGTACTGCCGCCGGCCATCCTCAGCGGAGCGGCAGCGGCGGCGGGACTTGCCGTTGCGAACTCGGTAGGCAGCATCTCGGGCGTCGTCAGTCCCTATGTGATCGGGCTGATCCAGACCGCGACGGGATCGACCGGCAATGGCGTGCTGGGACTCGCGGTAAGCCTCGTGATAGGCAGTGTGCTGGTCTTCACGGTGCCCGCAAAACTGGTGAACGTTCGCCGGCGGGAAACGCCGCCGAGCGCTCGCCCGGTGCTCGATGCCAGTCCTCAGACGCGAACATGAGCGGACGCGTTGCCGGCGTCGTCGGCCAGCACTTCGCCCAGGCGCCTGACGAGGTTTTCGCGGGCGCGATGCGTGTGCAGATTGGTCAGTTCGACGGCGGCGGCTGCGTCGCCGGCGGTGATCGCGTCGAAGATCGCCGCGTGTTCGTCCCAGATGGATTTGCGTTGAGCCGACGACTGCAGCACCGCGCCCATCACGCGGCGTAAGTGAACCCAGTGGAGATGCGCGGTCTGTTCGATCAGCGGATTGCCCGAAGCGCGGTAGATGGCGGAGTGGAAGGCCCAGTCCGCATCGATCATGGCTTTGACGTCGTCACCTTTCGATGCACGCCGGCCCTTCGAGATCAGCGTCTTGTCGAGCACCGCGCCGCATTGCGCCGCAAGGCTCGCCGTAAGGCTTGCCGCGAGCGAGTCGAGCGCGCCGCGGATCTCGTAGAGATGCGCGATCCAGGTGGCGTCTAGCGGCGCGACGAGCAGGCCGCGCCCTGGCGCGTCCTGCACGAGACCGTCTTTTTTCAGCAGGCGCAGCGCCTGAAGCACCGGTGAACGCGATACCGCCAATTGCTCCGCGATCTCTTCCTGTGTGATGCGTGCGCCGGGCGCGAGGGAGCCTTCGCTGATGGCGTCGAGCAGCACTTTGTAGACTTCATCGACATAGTCGGTGCGTGCCTGGAGCTTCAGAAGTTTGGCGGCCATGATTGCTCTCGTAATTTCTGGATACAGAGTTCAAGAGCGTACAGGCAGTGTCGGGCAGGTGCAAACGGAAAGGAAAATTCTGCGCCCAAGCGTTTACCTGTAGAGACATGGCCGCATTGCGAAACTAACCTTTGGATACAGAGTTCGGAGTTCAGAAACCGATCTTAAAAATATGACAAAAACGCAGTTCCCCTTATCGATACACCCAGCAGAGGCACACATGAACATCAAGTCAGAAAAGGCGGAAGGGCAGAAAAGCAGCGCTGGCGGCGCGGTCCCGAAGAAACTGGTGCCCTTCGGCGGTTACTACACCAACAAGGTTCCGGGTCACGATCCTGAACTGACCGAAACCGGCCCCGGCACGCCGATGGGCGAATACATGCGCGCGTTCTGGCATCCGGTGTGCATGGCCATCGAGCTCACCGATACCCCGCGCTTCCTGAAGATCCTCGGCGAAGAACTGGTCGCATTCCGAGATGGCAGCGGCGCCGTAGGCGTGCTGCATGCGCATTGTGTGCATCGCGGGGCATCGCTGGAATATGGCGCGATCCAGGAGCATGGCATCAAGTGCTGTTACCACGGCATGGTCTTCGACGTCGACGGCTCCTGTCTCCACGTGCCGTTTCCGAACGGCGAAGAAAAGGAAGCCGAGAAATACGCGTGCTCGATCCAGCAGGGCGCATATAAAGCCGTCGAGCGTCACGGACTCGTGTTTGCCTACATGGGACCACCCGACAAGGAGCCGCCGTTCCCTGAATGGGAAGGTGATTTCACGGTAGCCCCGACCGATGAACTCGTGCCCTACAGCAATTTCCAGCATTGCAACTGGCTGCAAGTTCAGGACAACGCCGCCGACAACTATCATCCGACCGCGCTGCACGCAGGCAAGAACGTGGTAAACGGCAAGTATCAGGGCACGACTTTCGACGAGGTCGGCGCCAAGTCCATGGAAGTTGCACCCGACATGCATTTCGCGCCGGTGCAACAGGGACGCAGCCTCGCGTGCGCGGGCGCTCGCCGCGTCGACAAGGACCGTATGTTCGTGCGCGTTCAGCATCAGGTATTGCCGAATCTGAGCCTGCATGCGTACACGTCGGAAGATGGCGCGAAGAAGAAGCTCTTCAGCCGCTTTCACATCATTCGCTGGACCGTTCCCGTCGATGATGAAAATTCGAAGATGATCGGCTGGCGCGTGATGGGTCCGGGAATCGATACACGCGGCATCGGCGATAAATCGCTGGTCGGTTACGAGTCGATCGACTTCCTCGAAGGACAGGTTGCGATGCGGCGTCCGGAGCGCTTCGGCAAATACAAGCTCGAAGAATTGCCGCCGATCCCGACGAATCATCGTGAACGCGAGCACTACAAGGACGCGCAATACGCGCCCGGCGATTACGAGGCCATCATCAGCCAGCGGCCGATCGCCGTGCATTCGCTCGAGAATCCGACCAAGTTCGACGCCGGTCTTTTCCTCTTCCGCAAGATGCTGCGCGATGCGGTTCGCGGGACGAACCCGGCAGCATCGGCCGAGAATTTCGCGGACTGGTTCAGAGCGAACGCGGGCTCGCCCAATAGCTACTGCTCGGGCAACGTGTTCGATCTGCCGGAAGCGGAGACTGTCGAGCAGGAAGTCGCCAACCGGCGCGCGCTGACGAAGAAGCTGGTCGCGATCCTGACGGATAGCGAGGCCCTCAAGGGCGAGGAGCGTGCGCAATTCGTGCGCGAGAAGTTCGAGTCGCTCGAAGCGTCGATGAAGGCGTGAAGGCAAAGGGACCGCGCGTGCTCGATGAGCGTTTGTCTGCACGCGCGGCCCGAGAAAACAATAGGAAAGTTCATGGCAAGTCCAGACAGCCCCCTTGACCTGATGGTGCGGCAGATTCGCTTCGAAGGCAAAGGCATCAACTCGTATGAGCTCGTCGATCCGGAGGGCGCCACGTTGCCGCCGTTCACGGCCGGCGCGCATATCGATATCCATCTGAAAGGCGGTACCGTCCGCCAGTATTCGCTCAGCAATTCACCGAGCGAGCGGCATCGCTACGTGATCGCCGTGCTGCGCGATGAAGCCGGGCGCGGCGGATCAAAAGCCGTACACGACACGCTGCGCGTTCAGGATCGCGTGAAGGTCAGCGCGCCGCGCAACAACTTCGAACTGGCCGCCGACGCCAAGAAGGTCGTGCTGCTGGCCGGTGGTATCGGCGTGACGCCTCTCAAAGCAATGGCGCACCGGCTGGAGGAAGCCGGTATCGACTACGAGATGCATTACTGCGCGAAGGACGCGCGCTGCACGGCATTCACCGATGAACTGGCAAGCATCAAGACCGCAGGCCGGTTGCATTTTCATTTCGACAACGGCGACCCATCGGCGGGATTGAACATCGGCGAACTGTTGCGCGAACCTGCCGCCGATACCCACTTGTATTACTGCGGCCCTGCCGGATTCATGAAGGCGTGCGCGGCCGCGGCGCAACATTGGCCGTCGGGCACGGTTCACTTCGAACACTTCAAGGCGCCCGAGCGGGACTTGAGTCAGGAGGTTGCGGGCGCGGTGGGCGAGTTCATCGTGAAGATTGCGAGCACCGGGCAGATGATTCCGGTCACAGCAGACCAAAGCATAGTCGACGCACTGGACGAAGCCGGCGTGCCGATAGAGACATCCTGCCGCGCGGGTTTGTGCGGCACGTGCAAGGTGCGGTACTTGTCGGGCGAAGTCGAGCACAACGACTGCATTCTCGGCGACGATGAAAAGCGCGAATACCTGACCGCGTGTGTATCGAGGGCAACGAGCAGGGAGCTTGTGCTCGATCTATAAAAACGAATTCGCCACGGCGGAGACATCATGTTCTTGAGCTGGATTCGCCGGGTGTTCAGACGAATGTCGTTCGGCAATGCCAAGTTGATTGGTGATTCCGGCTGGTCGCTTGTCAGGTCTGATGACGAGCATCGGGATCAGGCGTAGATGATTTCGATGCCGTTGCTGCTGCCTTGTCGTAAGAGTGACCGTGCCGAGAGGTGAGGGCTGGGCAAGGCTTATTTCGAATCCGAAACGTTGAACGGCTTTCCCGGCACCCATGCCCACGTCGCCAAAACCTTCGCGCCCGCAGGCCCTGCGGTCGTGACATGGGCGACATTCGCCGGCATTGCCCAGCTCTCACCGGCGCGGACGACGTGCGCCGGCTGAGCATCAACCTGCACCGTGACTTCACCGTCCAGCACGTAAGCGAGTTCCGGTCCCGTGGCTTTATGTCTCGGCTTGGATGCGTTCGGCGGGAACTCCGAAATCCCCATGCCCATCTCGCGATCAGTGCCTGCAACAGGCACGCGTTGCAGAACGACCGTGTCTTTGGCGGCAGCCGCCGAGCCGGCTGCGAATGAAGGCACGCTAATCGCCGCGCTCACGACGACCGCCATGTATCGATGGAACATTATTGCGTCTGCGCCTTATCGGCCAGCGACTCGAGGATCCGGTACGCCGCCGTGACACGCGCGCCGTTCGGGATGTTCTTGTTCGCGAGAATCACGATCCCCAGACGTTTTTCCGGAATGAACGCCACATACGTGCCAAAGCCGTTGGTCGAGCCGGTCTTGTTGATCCAGACATCGTCGCGCGGCGGTTGCGGCGGTTTGAGCTGGGTGACCGGCGTCGCGTTCATGATCATCGCAGGCGCGTTGCCTTCCAGCAGATTTTCAAGCGCGACCGGATAGGGATATTGCTCCCAGATCAGGTCTTGCGTCATTGGCCCTGCGTCGAAATAGCCGGTGTGGGTATCGGTTATTGCGCGCTGAAGCTTCGGGTCGAGTTTGACCAGGTTCATGTTCGCCTGGAGGAAGTGCAGCATGTCGGCAGCGGTGGTCTTGATGCCGTAAGCCTCGGACGAGAGCACACCCGGCTTCATCCTGATGGGCGCGTCGTCCTTGGTGTAGCCCTGCGCGTAGTCCTTCATTCTTGCTGCGGGCACGTTGATGTAACTGTGCTGCAGACCCAGCGCGGGAAACAGGCCCTGCGTCATGAGCGTATCGAAATCCTGACCCAGGCTTTTCGCGGTGATGAGGCCGAGCGTTCCAATGCCTGGATTCGTGTACGTCCGATACGTCCCCGCCGCGTACGCAGGTTTCCACTGCCTGAAGTACTGCATCAGTTCGTCGATGTTGTTGACGTTGTCGGGCACTTGCAGTGGAAGGCCGCCGGGCGTGTGCGTGCCGAGATTGAGCAGGGTCACATCGCCGAACGGGGTGTTCTGCAAGGACGGGAGAAACTTGCTCGTGCGGTCGGACAAGGACAGGTCACCGTCGATTTGTGCCTTGGCGGCAAGCGTCGCGGTGAATGTCTTGCTGACCGATCCAAGCTCGAACAAGGTGTTGCCCGTCACCAGTCTCCTGGGCCGCACCGACGCAAGACCATAGTTGAATACATGAGGCTTGCCGTCGGCGATGACCCCGACCGCGACGCCGGCGATTGCGTATTGCTTCATCAGCGGCTGGATGACGCCGTCCACTTCGCTCTGGATGGTGTTATCGGCGGCTTGAACGACGCTCGAAACCGTGCACGAAAAAACGATTGCTGCAAACAGACGTCCTGCTCTCAATGTCATGTCCCTGGTCCTTGGCGGGTTTGGCTGGGTCAAGCTGTGAGGCAGGAGTATCCGTTTTTTATGAGTGACCGACCATCTACGATAAGTTATTCAAGGCAATAGAAAAACTATCGCTAAAGAATGCGCTAATCACGCCGATATGCATTGCAAGGACACCGTTGCTCAGCTTGTCACCGTGATTGCCATGATTCGGATATCGTGGCGCGGTCGGGGAGTGCGCACGTTTTCGAACTAGAGCAGACAGAAGTGATGATCAAGACAAAAGGCGCCTTTGTTCAGGCGCCTTTTTTTTGTCGGTCATTCGGCGGGCCGGCCGGCCAAACGCCTTCAATGCCCGGACTGAACCCCACCGAGCGTATTGAGTTCGGCGAGCACATCGTCCGGCAGCTTCAATTGCGATGCCTGCAAATTTTCGCGCAGATGCGTGACCGACGACGTCCCCGGAATCAGCAAGATGTTCGGCGCGCGATGCAAGAGCCATGCAAGCGCGACTTGCATGGGCGTCGCTTTCAGGCCCTGCGCGATCGTGGAAAGCGCCGATGACTGGATCGGTGTGAAGCCGCCCAGCGGAAAGAAGGGTACGTACGCAATGCCCTGGGCTGCGAGGTCATCGACGAGTGCGTCGTCGCTGCGCTGGATCAGGTTGTAATGGTTCTGCACGCAGACAATCTCGGCAATCCCTTGCGCTTCCTCGATCTGCGTCGGCGTCACGTTGCTCAGGCCAATGTGGCGCACGAGCCCCTGGCGCTGAAGCTCGGCGAGCGTCTCGACCTGCTTCGCAATCGATCCCTCGGCCGGCGCGTGGATGTCGCCCATGTTGCGTATGTTCACAATCTCGAGCGCATCGAGCCCGAGGTTGCGAAGATTGTCATGAACGCCGCGTTTGAGGTCTTCCGGCTCGAGCGCCGCGTTCCATGAACCGTCCGCGCCGCGAACGGCGCCAAGCTTCGTGACGATCACGAGGCCGTCCGCATACGGATGGAGCGCCTCGCGAATGATCTCGCTGGTGACGTGGGGGCCGTAGAAATCGCTGGTATCGATGTGATTGACGCCTGACGCCACGGCCTCGCGAAGCACGGCCACGGCCGCATCGCGGTCTTTCGGCGGACCGAACACGCCAGGTCCGGCAAGTTGCATGGCGCCGTAGCCCATGCGCCGCACCGTATGGCCCGCGAGAGAAAAGGTATCAGTGGTGTTGAGGTTCGACATGTTGATCTCCGTGGAAGGTATGACGCCAGTATGAGACCGATTGCGCTGTTCGATAATCAGGTCTAGATTGCACAGGTCGTGCACTATTTTGAACAATGGCCATGGAATTCAACGATCTTGCGGCGTTCGTATCGGTTGCGCGGGCCGGCGGCTTTCGGGACGCCGCCCGCATCAGCGGCGTATCGGCGTCGAGCCTTAGCATCGCCGTGCGGCGCCTCGAGGCCAAGCTCGGACTGCGCCTGCTCAACCGGACCACGCGCAGCGTGGCGCCGACGGAGGCGGGCGAGCGTCTTATCGAAAAACTGTCGCCGCTCTTCAGTGAGATGGAAGCGGCGCTGGACGTTCTGAACGGTTTTCGCGACAAACCCACGGGCACGCTCAAGCTGAACGTGCCGTCGAGCGCCGCGCGGATCGTGTTGCCGACGCTCATCGCGCGGTTTTTGAAGGCTTATCCTGACATTCGGGTGGAAGTGGTGGTCGAGGATGGTTTCGTCGATGTGCTGTCGATTGGTTGCGACGCCGGCATTCGCTACGACGAACGTCTGGAACAGGACATGATCGCCATCCCGATCGGGCCGCGCGTGCAGCGTTTCGCGACGGCGGCAGCGCCGGAATATCTTGACACGCACGGCAGGCCCACGCATCCCCGCGAGCTGCTCGAGCACGCGTGTCTGCGCGGCCAGTTCGCGGGCGGCGCCATGCCAATGTGGTTCTTCGAACGCGACGGTGAGGTGGTGCGGCTGGACCCGTCAGGACCGCTTCTGGTCAGGCCAAGCGCCGCGGTCGAACTCGCCATCAGCACCGCTGTAGCCGGTGTGGGTGTGGTCCATCTTTTCGAGGGGATGCTTCAGCCGTATCTGGATAGCGGCGCGCTGGAGCCGATCTTGCAGCCCTGGTGGCCACAATTTTCTGGACCGTTTCTTTATTATCCGGGGCGCAGGCACTTGCCGGCGCCGCTGCGGGCGTTTATCGACTTCGTGAAGGCCGAAGGTTCGCTGGCCGCTCCAGATTTCTGACCGTTTCCGGACGGGAGACAGGCACATTGCATCGCACAAGATCAAGCCCGCTGACCGTAGGTCAGCCAGTCTCGTAACCGCATCCGCTCTCGTTTCGACCGCGCATGTTGCGCCACATGAATCGCGTTTTCCTCCTCGCGAGTGGGATGCCTTCGACCCTGTGAAATCAGGGTAAATCCCAGAAAAAACATCAGACGTCTGATGTATATTGCAAAAAAGTTTGAGAGAAAGGCTCCCATGCGCTTGAGCGTCGAACAATCGATGAGCGACAAGATCCAGGAATCGCTGCTGGCCATGATTCGCGAAAAAGGCCTTAAACCAGGGGATCAGATCCCGACCGAGATCGAGTTGTGCGAGTTGCTGGGCGTGGGGCGGTCGAGTTTGCGCGAAGCCGTGGCGCAAATGATCTCGCATGGATTGCTGTCGCGGGTCCAGGGGCGCGGGACCTTCATCAGACAAATTTCGCTGAAGCTTAAGGGCGGTCTGGATGATCTGATGTCCGTGACCGACATGATCAAGAGCGTCGGCGCAGTGCCCTCAACAAGCAGGCTGCAGATCGAGAATATCGAGGCATCGGAAAGCCTGGCGGAAAAGCTGGCGTTGGATGTGGGCCATCCGTGCGTGCGCATAGAACGGGTCCGGCGGGCGAACGACGCGATTGCGGCGTATTGCATCGATATTGTCTCGAAAGAGGTTTTCGATTCCGTCGGCAACGATCTCGGCGAATCGCTCTTCGCCATGCTCGGCAGGACCGGCCGCAGGCTGTCGCACACGCATACGTCCGTCCAGCCAACCATCCTGACGCCGCGCGACCTGCCTGAACTGGGCGATGGCTTCGGCCTGTTCCTGCTTCTGGATGAGGTCGATTTCGATCAGAGCGGCGATCCGCTTTGTTATAGCAACGACTACTACAACACGAGCATCTTCAAGTTCGACCTGGTTCGCAAACGTCATTGAGACGCGGGCAGAACCGGGGGACACGGAGGAGACATCATGGAATTCGAGGCGTTGAATGCTTCGGAGCTGACGGCTTACCTGCGGGGCATTCCTGCTGTGCACGCGTTGCTGGGCGAGCCGGCGGAACTGGATATTGCGGAAGTAGGCGACGGCAATCTCAACTACGTCTACTTCGCGAGCAACGCAGGGGCTGCTGAAAAAAGCGTGGTGGTGAAGCAGGCACCGCCGTTTCTGCGGCTGGTCGGCAAGACATGGCCGCTTGGACGCGAGCGCATGGAGCGTGAAGTCGCCGCGCTCAGGCGCTTTGGATCGCTATGTCCGCAGCATGTGCCCAAGGTCTATCACGCGGACAGCCAGCTTTTCCTGATGGTGATGCAGCGGCTTGCCAGTCACCGGATCCTGCGGCAAGGGCTGACGGATGGCGTCGTGTATCCGAGGCTTGCGGATCACCTGTCCACGTACCTTGCGAACACGCTTTTCTTCGGCTCGGATCTTTTTCTTAACGCCGACATCAAGAAACAGGCGATGAGCGCAGCCGTGAACAGCGAGTTGTGCGGGATCACCGAGGCCCTGGTTTTCACGTATCCGTTCGAGGACCATCCATCGAACGTATATAGCGCTAAATTGCCAAGGGCGGCGCTGGAACGCCTCAGGCAGACGCCCGCATTGCGCGTGGCCGCGGCCGAAATGAAATGGGCGTTCATGAACCACGCCGAGACCTTGCTGCATGGCGACCTGCATACGGGTTCCATCATGGTCAACGCGGACGAGACCTATGTGATCGATCCCGAGTTCTCGTTCTACGGTCCCATGGCGTTCGACATTGGCGCGGTGCTCGCCAATCTTCTGCTGGCCTATTTCTCGCGCGACTGGCACGGCCGGCTTCACGACGGGCGGCCGGAAGTCTATCAGGCGTGGCTGCTGGAACAGGTCAGCACGATCTGGTCGGCGTTCGCCGCCAAGTTCCAGAAGCTATGGCGGGAACACGAAGGCCGCAGCAAGACTTCTTTCATTGGTGACGATCCGGACCGCGCCTGCGCCGATGCCTTCAAGGCGCGCTTCATGCAACGGCTTCTCGCCGATACCCTCGGCTTTGCTGGCTGCAAGATGATCCGCCGGATCGTGGGCATGGCGAAGGTTGCGGAGATCGCGCACATTCCGGACGACACGGCTCGCGCGGCGATCGAAGTGCGTTGTCTGCAATGCGCCGAGACGCTGCTGGTCGAAAGGCAATCCCTGACCGATATCGAACAGGTCGTTCGTCTGGCGCGGGCGCTTCAGTCCACCAACAATCAATAACCAACCGGAGCACGCATGAAATCGGCGCCGCTGTTTTCGAGCCTTCCAGCGACCATCACGTGGGAAAACGACAGCTTGTCGATCCTTGACCAGACCCGTTTGCCTCGCGAAACGATCATCGAAAACGTGACGACGGCCGAACAGGTCTGGCGTGCAATCCATGAACTGCGGGTTCGCGGTGCACCGGCAATAGGCGTAGCCGCAGCCTACGGTTTATGCGTCGCGATGCGCGCATCCCTTCATCTGCCGATACATGAATTCCGCGCGGCGCTTGCGCAGCAGGCGGCTTATATAGACAGCGCGCGTCCCACCGCGGTCAACCTGAGCTGGAGCCTTAAGCGGATGTTGCAGGCGGCGCAGGCGTGCGATGCCAATGATTCCGCCGCGCTTCTGAACGCATTGATCGCAGAGGCCGTTGCGATCCACGCGGAAGATCAGGCGCTGTGTGATGGCATCGGTGAACATGGCCTGCCGCTGATCACGCCTGGCTGCGGAGTGCTGACGCATTGCAATGCGGGCGCGCTCGCGACCACCGGTCTTGGCACCGCAACCGCGCCCATATACAAGGCACATGGCGAGGGGCTGACATTCCGCGTCTACGCCGATGAAACCCGTCCGCTTCTGCAGGGCGCGCGCCTGACCGCCTACGAGTTGCAGCAGGCGGGCGTCGATGTCACGCTGATCACCGACAGCATGGCGGCGTCGATCATGGCGCAGGAACTGGTCGACGTGGTGATCGTCGGTACAGATCGCGTCGCAGCCAACGGCGACTTCGCGAACAAGATCGGCACGCTCGGGCTTGCGATCGTCGCGCGGCACTTCAACATTCCGTTCTACGTGGCCTGTCCGTCGTCAACGCTCGACCTTCACACGGCGACGGGGCGTGACATCGTGATCGAAGAGCGTCACGACGACGAAATCACGCATCTGTACGGCGAACGGGTTGCGCCGGCCAACATGAAGGTCCGCAACCCCGCTTTCGATGTCACGCCTAATCATCTCGTCACGGGTTTCATCACGGAGCGGGGCATCGTGCAAAAACCTTTCGATACCAACCTGGCAGCGTTGTTCGCCATGGAAGGAGACGCAGCATGACCGAGGCCGCGCTGCGTTCGGAAATAGTGGAGACAGCGCGCGAGATGGAGCGTCTCGGCATCAATCAGGGCACGTCGGGCAACGTGAGCGCACGGTTCAGCGATGGTTTCCTGATTACGCCAAGCGGCATCCCGTCGGCACAACTGGACCCGGCCTCGATCGCGTTCCTGCCAATGAACGTGGACGCGTCGTCGCCGTTGTTTTCGCAGTTGCGGCCGTCGTCGGAATGGCGCATTCATCGCGACATCTTGCAGGCGAGGCCGGAGATTGGCGCGGTGGTTCATACGCATTCCAGCGCGGCCACGGCGCTCGCCATTCACTCACACAGTATCCCCGCGCACCACTACATGGTGGCGGCCGCGGGCGGCAATTCCATCCGATGCGCGCCGTACGCGACCTTCGGCAGCAAGGAATTATCCGATTACGCGATGCAGGCGCTGAAGGACCGCACAGCGTGTCTGCTGGCGCATCACGGCGTGATCGCACTGGGCCGGGATCTCGCGCGTGCGCTATGGCTCGCACACGAAGTCGAGGTCTTGGCGAAGCAATATCTGCTGGCGTGCCAGTTGGGAACGCCGCCCGTTTTGTCGGATGAACAGATGGACGAGGTCGTGGAGAAATTCAGGAGCTACGGACCACGAAGACCACAGGATAACTGAACAATCAATTGCTTCAAATGTTGTACCGCAGCGCGCAACAGAACCGCCTTTATAACTTGAAAAATGGAGACAGTCATGGCCTGGAATTCAGGAAGATTTGACGCATGGAGCAAGCTGGGTGCACGTACGGGAACAGCGGTCTTATGCGCGGCAGCCGCGCTCTCCGGCTGTTCGAAAAGCGAATCGCCTTCAACGACCACCGCCGCAAGCGACGCAAGCGCAAGTCCCGCTGCAGTCGCAAGCGCCGCACCCGCGGCACCGGCGGCATCGGGCGGGAAGACGAAGATCGGTTTCTCGGTGTCTACGCTGAACAACGCATTCTTCGTCGGCTTGAAACTCGGGGTGGAAAAGGGTTCGAAGGAACAAGGCTTCGATCTGGTCCAGACGAACGCAAACGGCGACGCACAGCAGCAGGTCAATGACGCGATCAACCTGCTGAGCCAGGGCGTGACTGCGCTGGTGCTCAATCCTATCGACTCGAAGGCGATCATTCCGGCGGTCGAAAAGGCCAACAGCATGGGCATTCCCGTGTTCACGCTGGATCGCGGCTCCGATGGCGGCAAGGTGACGTCGTTCGTGGCGTCGGACAACGTGGCGCTCGGCACGACGGCGGCAAAGTGGATCGCGGATCAGTTGAAGACGCGTTATGGCTCGCCCAAGGGCAACGTGGTCGACCTGATCGGGCTGGTCGGCACGACGGCTGCCACCGACCGCGAGAAGGGCTTCTCCGATGAAATCGCGAAGTATCCGGACATCAAGGTCGTGGCCCGCCAGGAAGGCGCGTTCGACCAGGAAAAGTCACTGAACGCGATGACGAACATCCTGCAAAAGTACCCGCAGATCGATGCAGTCTTCGGTGCGAACGACGACAACACCGTGGGTGCGGAAAAGGCCATCGACAACGCCAACCGCTACAAGCCGCTCGGCGACAAGGAGCACATCATGGTGATCGGCGCCGACGGCACGGCGCAGGCATTGTCCGCGATTCGTGCCGGCAAGCAGGACGCAACCATTTCGCAGAACCCAATCGAAATGGCGGCGAAGGCGTTGAGTTTCATCAAGGACTACACGGCGAAGAAGGACGTGCCGGCGAACTACGCATGGCCGACCTTGTTGATCGACAAGTCGAACATCGACTCCGATACCACCAAGAAATACGGTCTCTGGTCGCTGCAGGTCAGCCAGTAATCGCCGTCATCGACCAAGCGCATGCGTTTCCGCAAGTGTCCGATGGCGCGGAGCGCATGCCTCGCAAGAGAGATCCGATCATGAGTGCCGAAACGAGTTCGCCCGACCTTTCCGGCGGCGTGCAAGAGGCGCCGGAGAGCGGCAACGTGCCGCTGCTGCGCATGGAGGGCATCGTAAAGAGTTTCCCCGGCGTGAAGGCGTTGCGGGGCGTCAGCCTGTCGTTGCAGGCGGGTCACGTGATGGCGATCGTCGGCGAGAACGGCGCAGGCAAGTCGTCGCTGATCAAGACCTTGTCGGGTGCGTATGAGCCCGACGAAGGCCGCATCGAGATCAACGGCGTGCCGCTTGCACGCGGAACCAACGCGGCGATCGATGCCGGCGTCGCCGTGATTTACCAGGAGCTGTCGCTGATCAACGACATGACCGTCGCGGAGAACCTGTTCCTCGGGCGCATGCCGTCGCGCGGCGGGTTCGTGATGCGGCGCGAAGCCAACGAGCAAGCGCGTCAGGCGCTTGCGCAGGTAGGACTGGATAACGTCTCGCCGTCCATGCGTCTCGGCGATCTGCCGTTGAACAAGCGGCAACTCGTGGAAGTCGCAAAGGCGGTCGCACGCGACGCCTGCATCCTCGTCATGGATGAACCTACGGCAGCGCTGCAGCGTGGCGACATCGCCAATCTGTACGCCGTGGTCCGGCGGCTTCGCGCGGCAGGGATGGGGATCATCTTCATCTCGCATCATCTGGAAGAGGTATTCGAGCTGGCGGACTCGGCCGTCGTGATGCGCGATGGCGCAACCGTCAGTTCGCGGCCGATGAACCAGTGGACCGAGCAGGAGCTCGTGCAGGCCATGGTCGCGCGCAATCTCGATTCGTTCTATCCGTGGGAGCCGCGCGACTACGGGCCCGTCGTGCTCGAAGTGCGCGATCTGGCGAGCCCGCCAATCGTGCGGCATGCGAGCCTCAGCGTGAGGGCGGGTGAGATCGTGGGTATCGCGGGGATTGCGGGCGCGGGGCGCACGGAGTTGTTGAAAGCGATCTTCGGCGCGCTGCCCGTGACGAAGGGCGAGCTGCTGATACGCGGCAAGAAGGTCAGCATCAAGTCGCCAACCGATGGCATCCGGCACGGACTAGTCTATACCGCGGAGGACCGCAAGCTCGAAGGTCTCGTGCTCGAGGCGAGCATCGAGGAGAACGTCGCGCTTTCGAGCCTGAAGGCGCTTGCAACCGGCGGCTTCACCAGCAACGCAAGAAAACGCAAGCTCGCGCAGGAAGCGAGCACGCGCTTCGCGGTGCGTTCGCCATCGGTCATGCAGATCACGGGCAATCTCTCGGGCGGCAATCAGCAGAAGGTCATCCTGGGACGCGCCACGGCCACTCAACCGGCCGTGATCATGCTCGATGAACCCACGCGCGGTATCGACGTAGGCGCGAAGACCGAGATCTATGCGCACATGGTATCGATGGCGCGCGCCGGCGCGGCCGTCATCATGGTCAGCTCGGAATTGCCGGAGTTGCTCGGCATGTCCGACCGCGTGCTGGTGATGTACAGAGGCAGCATCGTCACGGAGATCGCACGCGACAAGGCGGACTCCGAGACGGTGATTCAATGGGCTACGACAGGAGTAGGCGCATGACGTCGACAGCAGCAAAGCAGGCGGATCAGGAGGCGCTCTCGCGCCGTTTCATCCGGCAGTTACGCAGCGGTATCGGACCTTTGTTCGCGGCGCTCATTCTCATATGCGTGGTGCTGTCGATCGCATCGCCCGAATTTCTCACGACGAGCACGCTCACCAACATCATGGTGCAGGTCTCCGTGGTGGGCATCGCGGCGGTCGGCGGCACGTTCGTCATCATCACGTCCGGGATCGACCTGTCGGTCGGCTCGCTGGTCGCGCTGAGCGGCATGGTCGCGGCGACGGTCATGGCGGGATCGGTGCCGGGGAACATCGGGCTGGGTATCGGCGGACTTGCGGTGGCGCTTGCCGTGGGCGCGTGCGTGGGCGCGTTGAACGGACTCTCGGTCGCGTGGTTCAGGCTGGTGCCGTTCATTGTCACGCTGGCCATGATGGCGATGGCGCGCGGCCTCACGCTCGCCATTTCCGATGGCCGCACCAAGTTCGACTTCCCGAACGCGTTCACCGCGTTCGGGGCAAAGACGGTTGCCGGGCTTCCCGCGCCGATGATCGTGATGCTGGTCGTTTTTATTGTCGGGCATGTGCTGTTGCGCAAGACGACGTTCGGGCATCAGGTCTTTGCGGTCGGCGGCAACAAGGAAGCCGCACGGCTCGCCGGTATTCCCGTGCGGCGCGTGATCTTCCTGACGTACACGCTTGCCGGTGTGACGGCGGCGATTGCAGGCATCGTGCTCGCGGGACGGCTGAATTCGGCGCTGCCCTCTGCGGCAAACGGACTCGAGCTTCAGGTCATCGCAGGCGTTGTGATCGGCGGTACGTCGCTTGCCGGCGGGCGCGGTTCGATCATTGGAACGTTCATTGGCGTGGTGCTGATCGGCGTGATCAACGTGGGCCTGTCGCTGCTCGGCGTCAATCCTTTCTGGACGCAATTCATTCAGGGCGGCGTCATCTTCGCCGCCGTCATGCTCGACGCGCTCAGCCAGCGCCGCAAGGTGTGAGCCATCGCAGTTTCCTTTCAAGGAGCATCACGTGAAAAAGATCATCAATCAGCCGGATCAGTTCGTGGATGAAGTCATCGATGCGCTGTTGCTCGCGCATCCGGGCTGGATCAAATCCGCGACCGCCGACAACCGCGCGCTCGTGCGTGCCGATGCGCCGAAGCAGGGGCGTGTGGGCATCGTGACCGGCGGCGGGTCGGGGCATATGCCGGGCTTCCTGGGCTACGTGGGCGAGGGTTTGTGCAGCGGCGTGGCGGTGGGCAACGTGTTTTCATCGCCGTCGTCGGAACAGATTTTCGAAGCCACGAAAGCCGTCGATGGCGGCGCCGGCGTGCTGTACGTGTACGGCAATTATGGCGGCGATGTCTTCAACTTCGACCTCGCTGCGGATCTGGCGGAACCGGAAGGCATCGATATCAAGACAGTGCTGCTCACTGACGACGTGGCGTCGGCACCGAGCGCGCGCAGTGCTGAACGCCGGGGCGTGGCAGGGATGGTGTTTGCGTTCAAGTGCGCGGGGGCATCGGCGGAACGAGGCGATTCACTCGATGAAGTCGCCCGCATCACGGCGAAGGCGAACAACCAGTGCCGCACCATGGGCGTGGGCCTCTCGCCGACCATTCTGCCGGCTGCGGGCAAGCCTACGTTCACGCTGCCCGAAGGCGAGATGGAGATCGGCATCGGCATTCATGGCGAACCGGGCACGCATCGCGGCGCACTCGAAACCGCCGATCAGATTGCAACGCGCCTGACCGGCGAGATCCTTGCTGACCTGAATGCGCCCAAAGGATCGCGCGTCGCAGTGCTAATCAACGGGCTCGGTGCGACGCCGCTCGAAGAGCTGTATTTGTTGTATCGGCGATCGGCTGCGATCATCGGCGAGCAGGGTTTGACGATCGCACGCTCGTATGTGGGCGAGTATGTGACGAGCCTCGAAATGGCGGGTGCGTCGATCACGATCATGCTTGTCGATGACGAACTCGAAGCGCTGCTTGCCGCACCGGCGCGTTCGCCTTTCTTTCGCGAATGGTCGCAGGCTTGAACGGGGGACGTTATGAGTATTTTTTCCACTGAACTGCGCGACGTGCTCGCGCGCACGCTCGCCACGCTGCCGGCCCATGCCGAAGAGTTGCGCGAACTCGATGCCGCACTCGGCGACGGCGACCTCGGCATTACCGTGCAAGCGGGATCGGCGGCGGTCGTGAAGGCGCTTGCCGGGTTGCCTGGCGAGGCGACCGTGGCCGAAGTGCTGCTCGCCGCGGGGAAGGCATTTTCGACCGCGAATCCATCCACGTTCGCGGCATTGATAGGCGGCGGATTGCTGGCGGCATCGAAGACCATGGCGGGGAAGGACACGGTCGGCAAGGACGAGGCGTTGACCATCGGGCGTGCGGTTGCGGGGCGCATCATCGAACGCGGGAAGAGCCAGGTCGGTGACAAGACCGTGCTCGACGCGCTCGTTCCAAGTCTCGATACGCTTGAAAAATCAGACGGCGATACCGATGCGTTGCTGGCCGCGATGATCGCGACATCGCAGGAACGCGTGGAGGCGACAGCGGGGTTGCAATCGCAAAAGGGACGTGCGGCATGGGTGCAGGAACGCAGCATTGGACATGCCGATCCGGGCGCTACCGCGTATTTAAGGTTTCTCGAAGCGTTGCGGGAAGGCGTGAAGGGTTAAGCCTTCAGCACGCCCGCCTTGCGTAGTATCTCCAGAAATACAGCCAGTGGACTGCCTTCCCCGAACGCAAAATAATTAAAAGCCAAAGCCTCGGGCACGTGATGTGCGTGACGCATGGGGCTCGTCCAACTGGAAAACGCTGCCTGCATGACCTGCGCCCAAGCTTCGGATCGTTCTGGATCCCAACGCTTGCAAAATCCTTTCGATGAAGGCGTGCCGCATCTCTGATGACCGCATGCCCTGCGGGGTTTGAGTTGCGTGACGCGATGCCCGAGCGGTACGAGCCGGGAAAACGATGCACCGTGGATTAGACCTTTGTCACCGGTGCATCGTTTATCGCATCTTTACCTTCAGTGAAGGATTTACCCATGACTCCAACCAGCCCGAGATATCGGTCAAGACTGGCGACATCACTCTTCGATCTTTTAAATCCCATCCCGTACGGACTTTTCGTCGGCACCCTGATCTTCGACATTATCTACGCGATAACAGAAAATGTTTTCTGGGCTAAAGGCGCTGCGTGGCTCGTAACCGTCGGACTCATTTTCGCGATCATTCCACGCTTCATCAATCTCGGCCACGTCTGGTTCGGATACCGCTACGCAGGCAAAAATCGCGAGAGGCTGGCCTTCTGGCTGAACCTGCTCGGCATCGTCGCGGCAATCGTGAACGCATTCGTTCATAGCCGCGATGCTTACGCCCAGGTTCCGCTGAGCGTCATTCTTTCAGTCATTACAGTCGCGTTGCTGATCCTTGCTCAAATCGTGCTCGCGTTCGACAAGTTCGATTTCAAGGAGACGGCTCGTGAATAGATCCATCTTGACCAGCGTGATCGCGGTGGCCGTCGCAGCTTCGTTCAGCGGATGCGACGAGAAAGCCAAATATGATTCCGCGCATCAGGCCGGCGCCAATCCGCCATTGCCGAGCGCTCAGAGTTTCTTCACGCCGCCCATGCAGGTACCCAAGCATGTTGGATGGCAGAACAACGAAACACCCAAGGTCGCGGACGGCCTGAAGATCGAGAAGATCGCGTCCGGGCTTGAACATCCACGGCAGGTGTATGGGCTTCCTAACGGCGACATCCTGGTAGCGGAATCCAGCAGCCCCGATGCCGAACCTGTAACCACGCCGAAGCAGTTGATTGCGGGCATGGTCCAGAGCCGTTCGGGCAAGGAAGCGAAGGGTGGCAACCGCATCACGTTGCTGCGAAAGCGCACCGATGGCAGCGGCGAATGGGACAAGCATGTGTTCATCGATCATCTGCATTCGCCGTTCGGCATGCAACTGGTCGGCGACACGCTGTACGTGGCCGATACCGACGCCATCCTCAAGTTCCCGTACAAGTCCGGCGATACGGCCATTACCACGACCGGTGTCGAACTGACCGACCTTCCGGACCGGGTCAACCATCACTGGACCAAGGCGCTGCTCGCGAGCCCGGACGGCAAGAAGCTTTTTGTCGGCGTCGGATCGAACAGCAATGCCAGCGAGAACGGACTCGACGTCGAATACCGCCGCGCTAACGTCCTCGAAGTGGATATCGCCACCGGCGGCAGCCGCATCTTCGCGGCCGGCATACGCAATCCGACCGGGCTGCAATGGGAACCGAAAACGGGACAACTCTGGGCAGTCGCCAATGAACGGGATGAAATCGGCGCCGACCTTGTTCCGGACTATTTGACCTCGGTGAAAGACGGCGCCTTCTATGGCTGGCCGTACAGCTACTATGGGCAGAATGTGGACCGGCGCGTGCAGCCGCAACGCCCCGATCTGGTCGCGAAGGCGATCCCGCCGGATTATGCGATCGGCTCGCACGTTGCGCCGCTCGGCTTGTTGTTTTATACCGGCGATAACCTTCCGGCACAGTTCAAGGGCGGGGCTTTTATCGGCGAGCATGGCAGTTGGGATCGTTCGCCGCTGAGCGGTTACGCGGTCGCGTATGTGGCGTTTGAGAACGGCAAACCGGTCGGCACGCCGAAACCTGTTGTGACGGGCTTTGTGACCGCTGACGAGAAGGAACTGCGCGGTGCGCCGGTCGGGCTCGCGCAGGGTCAGGACGGCGCGCTCATCATCGCCGACGATGCCGGCAACACCGTCTGGCGCGTGACGAAAGCAGGAGGTTGAACGTCACGTCGCAAGAGAAAGAACAGCACTTCTTACGTCTTGCGGGCGGCGCGCGGTCTCTGTTGCGGATCGCCTGCCGCCCGTTTCGTGGCCGGCCGGTTGTGTCGAAAATTTGGAGTTGCCGCATAATCCAAGCGGGCAACATCCATTGCCACGCATTTGATGATGTAAGGAGCCGATATGCCTTTGGTCAGAATCAACGTTTCGAAAGAAGCCTCCGCTGATAGCGTCCAAGCCATCAGCGATGTCATTTATGAAGCCATGCTCGCCGTTGCGAATGTTCCGGCGAACGACCGGTTTCAGATCATCACGCGCCACGCACCCGGCGAGCTCGTGTATCCCACGGAGGGATACCTGGGCATCGATTATTCGCCGGGCATCGTTTTTATACAGGTGACGTGGAATGCAGGGCGCTCGGTCGATGTGAAGAAAGCCTTCTACAAAGCGGTTGCAGAAGGCGTTCATCAAAAAGCGGGGGTGCGGATCGAGGACGTGTGGATCAGTCTGATCGATGTCCAGCGCGAGAACTGGTCGTTCGGGAACGGTGAAATGCAGTACGCGCCAGCCGATTAAGACTCGCTCGGCTCGGAAGCCGCTGCCGGCGCTGATTCGGCAGGCGCGGCTTCGGCGGGTGCTGCAGTCGTCGCCTGCGCCTTGGCCGCAACGCGGGCTACCCGCGCTTCCTCGAGCTTCTGCGCGCGAACCGCATCTTCCGGCGACACGCGGCCGGCTTCTGCGCCCGAAAGATCGACGCGAATCGCGTCGACGCTCATTGCGCTCCAGTAGCGGCTGCCGCGGCACCACACCTTGATGGCGTCGCGCAGTTCCGGCTGTGTCACCTTCAACTCCGCGATATGCGCAATCAGATCCTCGAAAATGCCGATCTTGAGCGGAACCTTGGGTGCCGGATTTTTCGGGAACGCTTCCGGGAAACGCTTTTGCAGCCGGCCGATATGCACCACGACCGGATCTACCGGTTTGGCATTGACCGGCGGTTTCGGCTGCGGCGGAGCCTTCGATACCGGTTTCGCGGGTCTCGGATGGGGCTTGCGATCGGACCTGACGTCGGGTTTGCCATCCGCAGCCGGTTTCGCTTTCGAAACGGCGGACGGCGCCCGGTTGCGGTCTGCGCGCGCGGGGGCCTTCGTCTTAGCCGATTTTGAAAGCTGATCCCTGAGTTTTGCTAGCTGTTCGAATCCCATTACGTCCGTCCGGGCAAAAAGAACAGGAATTGTAGCAGTCCCGCGACCAGCAAGCGCTGACGTCAGTCACACATAAGCTGCGGGCGGGGTGCGGTATCCTTGCCTGTTCCTCGGACCACCACTCTTATCCCCCATGTCCAAGCTTCCTTTCGATGCCGTACTGTTTGACTGCGACGGCGTGCTCGTCGATTCCGAACTCATCACCAATCGCGTACTCAGCGAAATGCTGGGCGAACTCGGATGGCGTCTGAGCGTCGAGGAAACCATGCGGATTTTCGTCGGCAAGGCCGTAAAAGACGAGGCGCCGCTGATCGAAGCCAATACCGGCGTGCCCCTCACGGAGGAGTGGCTCGTGCAGTTCCGGGAGCGGCGCAATATGGCGCTCGAGCGCGGGCTGGTCGCCATCAATGGAGCACTTTCAGCCGTCGAAACGCTGCACCGGGCGCTCGATGGACGCATTGCAGTGGCCTCCGGCGCCGACCGCTTCAAGGTCGAGATGCAACTGACGAAGGTCGGCATGTTCGACTATTTCGATGGCCGTGTTTTTAGCGGCCATGAAATGGCGCACACCAAACCGTTTCCAGACGTATATCTGGCGGCGGCAAGGGCGCTGGGTGTCGATCCGGCGCGCTGTGCCATTGTGGAAGATACGGTCACGGGTGCGACTGCCGGCGTTGCTGCGGGCGCCACGGTGTTTGGCTACAGCCCGCATGAGGAAGGTCATAGCGAGCCGCGAGCGCTTCGCGAAACGGGTGTGGTCCAGGTATTTCGGAACATGGCCGAGTTACCCGCTGTGCTTGCTCAATGGCAAGGCCGCGCCGCGTGATGTCGGCCTGAACGTTTTGTTCAGCGCGAGTCATTGCTGGCGGTCCGCGAAAGCATATCGACCCATTCGAGTCGTGCGGGATTCGGGCGCGCGGACATCAAGTCCGCACAAACCCCGGTCCAACGATTTGTCCAATAATGACGCTCAAGGCAAGTGATTGCCGCCCGTCACGCCATAGACCTCGCCTGTCGTAAAGCTCGATTCCTGCGACGCCAGCAACACATAAACCGGCGCCAGTTCCGCCGGTTGGCCGGGCCGTTTCATGGGTACTTCGGAACCGAAGGTGACGATTTTTTCCTGGGGCTGTCCGCCGCTTGGCTGCAGCGGTGTCCACACCGGTCCCGGTGCAACGGCGTTCACACGAATGCCCTTGCCAATGACTTGCTTCGCCAGTGCATGCGTGAATGCGGTGATGGCAGCTTTGGAAGGCGCATAGTCGAGCAGGCTCGGGCTTGGCTGGTAGCTTTGAATGGAGGTCGTGTTGATGATCGTCGCGCCGGGCGGCATGTGCGGCAGCGCTGCCTTGCAGAGCCAGAACATGGCAAGAACGTTGGTGCGCAGCGTGGCTTCGAACTGCTCGGTGCTCAGATCGGCGATGTCTTCGACCGCCGTCTGCTTGCCCGCCACATTGACCAGGATATCGATCCCGCCCAATTGCTCGATCGTCTGGGATACGAGCGACTTGCAAAACGACTCGTCGCCGATATCGCCCGGAAGTGCGACCGCCTTGCGGCCGGCTTGCTCGACAAGGCTCACGACTTTGCGCGCATCTTGCTCTTCGCTTTGCAGGTAGTTGAGCACGACATCCGCGCCTTCGCGTGCGAACGCGATCGCGACGGCCCGGCCAATGCCGCTGTCCGCACCGGTGATGAGCGCGCGCCGGCCGGCCAGTCTGCCAAAACCCTTGTAGCTGGTTTCGCCGTGATCGGGCCTGGGGTTCATGTCGGCGGTGAGTCCGGGAGCAGACTGCGGCTGCTTATCGAATTCGGGCTGGGGATATTGCTTGGTGGGGTCCTGCATTGCGTACTGGTTTTCGGTGCTCATGCGTGCTCCTCGGCGAATTGAAAAAAACGATTGGTCGTCGGCCAAGTACGCAGCAATGCACGTTCCATACAAAAAAGGCCGAAGCGATTTGCTTCGGCCCGCTTGAGGTTGGCCCAAAGACTTACAGCGTTCCGGTTCCTGGACGCACTACGCGGCTGCGTGCGGAAATTGCATCGTTGCCTACAGCCGTTCCGCCCACATCCTCGTACGGAGGCTGATGACGGAACCCCGCGCCGCCCGAAACAATGGCGATGATCGCTCCAACAAGGAGGGCGGCAAACGAGAACCAGCTTGCACGAGCGACACCGCGTGCGGCGGTATCGGCGGTCTGCCTTGCATCCTGTTCGGCGTCGGGGCTCGACGCGGCGGACGCAGCCGATGCAACCGCAGCCTGCAATTGCTGCTTCGCGGAATTCATCATGGAGGGATCTGCGTTAGCCTGGTTTGCGGCCGTCGCGCCGACTTGCGCGCTCGTGGCGGCGACACTGCCAACCGTGCTCACGGCGCTTCCGATCAGCGAAGTCATGCCGAAGACAATCAAAAGCGTCATGACGGCCCATGAAAGGAGACCGTGCAGCCAGCCAAGGACGGGTGCGCATCGGCCGGCAAAATAAGAGCCGATGAAAACAGCGAGCACCGTTGTAACGATCACCCAGACGCCTGATCCAAAGCCGAATCCGTGCATGGGATTGGGCTGGGACAACGGAGACAGCAGTGAGGCGCCTATGGCGGCACCAAGCACGCTCATGATGAGATAGACGATGGACGAGAGAATCACGCCAGCGATCACGGAACCCCATGAAAGGCGCGGCAGACCGTCTTGAGTATTGAGCAGTTTCATAAGTTTTCCTGATTGAACGGAAGCCGAAGTCGTTAAGAATGTGTCCTGGTATATGCGCGCAGTGGCGTGCCCCATCGTGGAGCAAACGCCGTGCCGCGGGTATCGGCCAGGAGGCATCTTCGCTAATGGAACGGGGAAAGCTGGGTTAACGCGGTTATGCGCCGCTTTCCCCGAGAGCCATGTCCGCCAGCATGTCGGCAGCCAGCGATTCGAGCAGGGCGCGCAGGGCGTCGACTGACATGTTTTCGGGCACAGCAAGCACTGCCTTGACCGCGAACTGATGCGCCCGCGCGGGTCCGGACGCGAGTTCCGTGGTGAGTTTCTCGATGCTGACGTCGTGCGCCGACAAACTCGCCGACAGATCCTGCACGATGCCGGGACGGTCGGGTGCCGTCAGCTCCAGCGACACGCGCCGCCGGCCGCTCTCGAGCGGCGGCAGGTCGCCGCGTGCGATCACGACGCGCAGTCCCGCGCTTTCGAGATCGCGTAATGCGGTAGTCAGCGCATCGGCGTGACGCTCTGCAACTTCGAACTGCACCATGCCGGCAAACTGGCTGCCGATGCTCGCCATGCGGCTGCCGGTCCAGTTGGCGCCGAAAGCCCGCGCGCGCTCGGAGAGCAGATTCACGATACCCGGACGATCCGCGCCGATCGCCGTGACGACGAGCGTTGCAAGCGGTCCGGCCGGCTCCTCGCTGATGTCGATGCGTCGGCGAATGATCGGCGCACGCGTGGCGAACTGCTCGTCCTGCACGCTCGCCGGCAGCTCGCCATGTTCACGAGCGTGATGGGCGACGCGCAGCAAAAGCTCGAGCCCCATTGGCGCGAGCGCGCGTTCCCAGAGTTCCCGTGCGGTTTCGCCCTTCTTGACGAAGCACCAGTCCTGCGCGGCAATCGCGCCCGCATCCCAGCCGTGCGAGAGATGGTAGATGGAGCCACCGGCGATCGGGTCGCCTTCCAGGATGGTCCACTCGACCGCCGCAATGCCGCGGTGACGAGGCAGCAGCGAAGGGTGATAACCCACGCCGCCCAGGCGCGAGCGCGCCAACGCCTGGTCGCTTACGCGCGCATGAGTGTGCGCGGCGACGATCAGACCAGTGTCTTCGGGAATGGCGCTGCCGTCGATGAACTTCGGATCCTCGTGGATGAAGGTCGGCAAGTTGGCCGCCCGGGCAGCCACGGCGAGGCGGTCGTCGGCGGCGGGCGCCACCACGCCGGCGATCTCGATTCCATCGGCCAGAAACGCTTCCAGCACCAAGGCGCCGAAATACCGCGATCCTACGATCGTGCATTTCATCAAGCTGTCTCCCATGCAACAGGGTTGACTGTGCGCGTGCAGCCGGCCAGGGCCGGCGCCGCTTTATTGAATCGAGCCCACATTGTCATATGAACAGCCGTCCGAATCCACACGGGGTGGCTTGCCTGCCCTCAGGGTTTGAGGACGACCTTGATGCACCCGTCTTCCTTGTCGCGGAACGTCTTGTACATCGCAGGACCGTCTTCCAGCGAAACCGTGTGGGTAATGACGAAAGACGGATCGATCTGGCCTTCCTGAATGCGGTTCAGCAAATCGTCCGTCCAGCGTTTCACATGAGTCTGGCCCATCTTCCAGGTCAGTCCCTTGTTCATCGATGCACCGAACGGGATCTTGTCGATCAGGCCGCCATACACCCCTGGCACGGAGAGGATGCCTGCCGGACGGCACACGTAGATCATTTCGCGCAGTACATGCGGACGGTCCGACTCCAGCATCACGGCCTGCTTGACGCGGTCGTAGACGGCATCGACAGAACGGGTTGCATGCGATTCCATGCCAACCGCGTCGATACACTTTTCCGGGCCCTTGCCATTGGTCAGCTCCTTTAGCCGGTCGAGGACGCTTTCTTCGTCAAAGTTGATGGTGATTGCGCCACCAGCCTTCGCCATGGCAAGGCGTTCGGGCACCCGGTCGATCACGACGACCTGCTTTGCGCCCAGCAGCACGGCGCTGCGTATCGCCATCTGGCCGACCGGGCCCGCGCCCCAGATTGCGACTGTGTCGTCAGGCTGGATGTCGCAATTGACCGCCGCTTGCCAGCCGGTCGGAAAGATATCGCCGAGAAACAGCACTTGTTCGTCGGTCAGGCCGTCCGGAATCTTGACGTGGGTGGTGTCGGCCATGGGCACGCGGACGTACTCAGCCTGGCCGCCCGCATAACCGCCGGTCAGGTGCGAGTAGCCGAACAGTCCGGCCGTGGCATGGCCGAACACCTTGTCGGCCTTGTCCTTGTTACGGTTGCTGCGTTCGCAAACCGAAAAATTGCCGCGTTTGCACTGGTCGCAATCGCCACAGAAGATGGTGAAGGGAACCACGACCCGGTCGCCAACCTTGAGCGCCTTGTTGTCCTTGCCTACTTCGACCACTTCGCCCATGAACTCGTGGCCCATGATGTCGCCGCTTTCCATCGTCGGCATGAAGCCGTCGAACAGATGCAGGTCGGAGCCGCAGATCGCGCAAGTCGACACCTTGATGATCGCGTCGCGCCCTTCTTCTATGACCGGGTCGGGCACCGTGTCACATCGAATGTCGTGTTTTCCATGCCAGCGCAGGGCTCTCATTTGCAACTCCTGAATGTTCGTTAGCCGGGATCCGTGAGCACCCTTCAGACGTCTCACTGTCGGCCACGACAATTCAGCAATACCCATTCCAAGCGAACCAACGCGACTTCAGCGAGCCGCGCACACATTCGTCAAATCGACGTCACCACCATGGCGACCGAAATCACCAGCATGACGGCCGTCGCAATCCAGCCGAGCGCGCGCAGCCAGCCCCGAGCGGCGAATCTCCCCATGATGTCCGGGCGGCACGCGATTTTCATCATCACGAACATCACGGGCACCGCGACCACGCCATTGAGCACCGCGCTCCAGTAGAGCGCCTTGATTGGATTGACAGAAGTGAAGTTGATGACCATGCCGATCAGCGTGGCAATCGCGATAGTCGCGTAAAACGCCTTCGCTTCCTGCATCTTGCGGGTGAAACCCACCGGCCAGTCGCGCGCCTCGCCGATCGCATAAGCCGCCGATCCGGCCAGCACCGGCACGGCCAGGAAGCCGGTCCCGATCAGCCCGACCGTGAAAAACAGCGCAGCGAACGGGCCGGCAATCGGCCGCAGCGCCTGGGCTGCCTGCGCGGAGGTTTCAATATCGACAATGCCGCCCGCGTGCAGCGTCGCCGCCGTGGTCGCGAGGATCGCCAGCGCGACCATGTTGGACAGCCCCATGCCGGCCATCGTATCGACTTCTATTCGATGCAGCGCCGCCGGACCCTGCTCGGGTGCATCGAAGAGATCCACGCGCCGCGGATGCACGCGCATGTCCTCGACTTCTTCGCCGGACTGCCAGAAAAACAGATAGGGGCTGATCGTGGTTCCGAACACGGCGACAACAGCAGTCAGATATGCCGATGTCCAGAGCGGACGCGGAATAAGCAGGCTGCTTGCGAGCCGGGACCAGTCGACATGCGCCACGGCCAGCACGGCGAAATAAGCAAACAGGGAGAGCGTGAACCACTTGAGCACGGCCACGTAGCGTGTGTATTGCAGCAACAACTGCATGGCGACGCAGATCACTGAGAACAGCAGCACATACAGCCATTTGGGACCCGGCAGTAAAAGCGAGAGTGCATCGGCCATGGCGCCCAGATCGGCGCCCACATTGACGATGTTCGCAATCAGCAGCAGCACGACGATCCATTGCAGCAGCCATGCCGGATAGTGCCGGCGCAGGACGCCTGCAATGCCGTGGCCGGTAGTGCGGCCGATGCGGGCGCTGATCATCTGGATGGCGACCATCAACGGATAGCTGAAGAGCAGCGTCCACGACAGCCCATAGCCGAAGGCCGCGCCCACCTGGCTATACGTGGCGATGCCGCTGGGGTCGTCGTCGGAGGCGCCTGTAATGAGGCCGGGGCCGAGCACGCCCAGCAGATGCGGTTTGGTCGTGCCTATGACGGGGTCGGGACCTTCTGCATCGTAGTCCGGCAAGGGCTTGTTCATGATGGCCTGGTGCCTGGTTTTTCGTTTGTATCGAACGTTCGGCCCGCGCGTCTGAAGTCACGCCACCGTCAATCGATGAAACAAGACTTGTTTGACTGAATCGAGTACGACGGCGAGCACCGCCGCGGCGCCCAGCAAGCCGAGAATGACGACGAGCGGCACGGCATCCATCAGAACGCCGTTGATTGCCAGGATGCTGATGAACGTCAGATCCACCATGGACGACAGAATCAGCCATTTCCCCGGCACCGAACTCCAAAGATGTTCCCGTTCCCGCGCGACATAAAAGACCGCCTGACCGCTGAATACGAGCGTCACGACTGCCACGGTGCGCAGCATGCCGGTATCGAAGCCCAGTGCAAATTTCGCCGTTGCGAGGCATGCAACGCAGAACAGCAGATCCACGATTCCCAACACGATACCCGCGATGGTCAGGTTGCGGATGCGCCAGATGTTCGGGCGTGGCGAGGGGCGCACGTTATCGGTGGAAGACGACATGGCCAGGAAGTCGCCGGTCACCATCATCAGCACCATGAGCGCCGGTGTGAGGATCGCGTGACCCGTCAGAATCAGGCCGACGGCAAGGAACAGGACCTGCACGATCTTGTGGATGATCGAGCGCAGCGTGTAGGTCAGGATGCGCTGGAACGTGGTCCGGCCTTCCTTGACCAGCGCGACGATACCGCCAAGGCCCGCTTCCGTGAGCACGACGCCCGCGGCCGATTTCGCGACATCCGTGGCCGTCGATACCGCAATGCCCATCTGCGCCTGCCTTAACGCGGGCGCGTCGTTCGCGCCATCGCCGCACATCCCCACGATATGTCCGCGCTGCTGCAGCGACTTGACGAGCTGGTACTTGTCCTCCGGCAGCACACCTGCGAAGACCGCGTAGCTTTCCGCATTCATGTCGGCGGGAATCGGGCTCTTGTCCCAGACAGCGCCCTTGATGCCAACCGATGTCGCCACCGTTTCCGCCGTCTTGCGCGCGTCGCCCGTCACCATGACCGTGCGCACGCCAAGCCTGTCGAGTTCGGTAACCAGCGCAGCGGAGTCGTCCCGGGGCGGATCGCTCAGGGCGATGAACCCGGCTATCGTCAGGGCACTGGACGTTCCGGCCGCGACGGCCAGTACGCGTAATCCCTTGGCCTCGAATTCATCCACGATCGGCGCCGCATCTGCGTTCGGCTGCGCGAGTGCCGCAATGGTCGAGAATGCGCCTTTCAAAACGCGTTGTTGCGCGCCGTCTGCACGGCGCACTGTGGCTTCAGAGCGTTTCAGGGCGGGATCGAACGGAATGAACGTGATCAGCGCCGGTGTGTCCTTGACCGGCTGGCTCGCCGATGCGCGGCGGATGGCGGTATCGACGGGATCCTGGCCGCCGTCCGAACTCGCGGCTGCGGCCAGTACCAGGACGTGGGCTTCGTCGTAGGGCGGCAGCGCGCGAACAGCCATTACCGCGAGTTCGTTGCGCGTCAGCGTGCCGGTCTTGTCGGAACAAAGAATGTCGATGCCCGCGGCTTCATCGACGGCTGAGAGGCTTGTCGGCAAGACGCCGCGGCTTGCGAGCGAGCGTGCGCCGACCGCGGCGGCGAGCGTGAACATGGAAGGCAACGCCACGGGAATCGACGATAAAAGCGCCACGAGCAGCAGCGGCACGACCTCGCCGATCGGCATGGCAACCGAAAACGCATAAATGCCAAGAAACAGGGTCACCGCGCCGTTGAACAACACCAGATTGCGCACGACACGCAAGACCGTCTTCTGTTGCGAGCTTTCGACCTTGGCCGTGCGCACCAGCTCCGCCGTGCGGCCGAACTTCGTGCGCTCGCCGGTTGCGATCACTTCCGCCACGGCTTCGCCGCGACGCACCAGCGCGCCGGCAAACGCCAGCGATCCCGCGCCGGATTCAGTGGCGGCGGATTCGCCGGTGAGCATCGACTGGTCGAGGAGGACCGAGCCGGCGCTCAGCCGGACATCGGCGGCGACGACGGTGCCAAGCGACAGCTTGACGATATCGCCCGCCACAAGCGCGGCCGCCGGGACGGTAGTCCACTGGCCGTCGCGACGCACGGCCGCAATCAGCGCGAGGCGTGACTTGAGGGCATCGACGGTGGCTTGCGCCTGACCTTCCTGGAATAGCCCTAGCCCCGCGTTGAAGAGCAGCAACAACAGGACGATACCCGCGCCGACATAATCGCCCAGTCCCAGTTGCAGCACGATGGCCGCTTCGAGCATCCACGGAACCGGCGCCCATAATTTCCTGACTGCGCGCCATAGCGGGTGAGGCGTGATATCGGCGACGGCGTTCGCACCGTTTTGTTTGAGCCGTAGCGCGGCTTCCGCCGTGCTGAGGCCGGCGGCATCGGTTGTCGTGAGTTTCGGCGCACCCGCTTGCGGGACCGAAAGGGCGATGGTGTCATCGCCCGGGCCGGGCGACGAGACGGTCAAGAGATGCTCCACGCGTCAGTCGTGCCCAGGGCCCTGCTCGAGCTTGCGGCGAGTTTCGATGGAACGGCGTGTAGCCGTTCTGTATGGTTGCCTGGCATGATTTTCCGATTCCGAGAGGAGGAGGTCGATCACGCGCTGGATCATGACCGGCGATGAACGAGTAAGGACCATCCTTGAAGGTAGTCCACATCGCGACGCCCTGGTTGACCCAGGTCAACAAGCAGCCCTTATAGAGCGACCTGAGCGGCCGGGTCCATCTCTTTGTCGACGGGCGCGATGCCGCGTTCGGCAAGTACGTCGTCCAATGAAGAACGCAACAGGTCGATGGCGCGCATCAGCCGGCCTGGAACGGAACCATGGACGAACCAGACATCGACGCCGGTGCGGAAATCGGTGGTATCGATGATCTGCAGCGCCGCCCGGTGCGAACTTCGCTCCAGTATGTCCGGCGTGACAAGCCCGATACCCAGCCCGCGTGCGACAAGGGACAGTTGCAGCTCGGAGCCGAATGCTTCGACCGCGACGTTCAACGGCAGGCCGGCTGCCTGCAGTGTGCGCCTCAACACCGAGCGCATTCCGCAGCCGTCCTGATTGAGCACCCACTCGTGGCGGCTCAGCTCTGCGAGCGTTGCCGGCGCGTCAGGAAGCCCGAGCGAACGCGCCGCGACAATCACCGTCGGCACGAATGCGAGGCGCGCTGCGTGCAATGCCTCCGGCGGCGCGAAGCCGGGCGGCATCAATACGATTGCTGCATCGAGCGATCCGCGTTCGACGCCTTGCACGAGTGATGGCGACCAGCCCGCCGTGACACGCAGCGTCAGTCGCGCAAACATGCAGCGCAGACGGTCAACGGGCTTCTCCAGCGCCACTTCGCCGAGAAAGGGCGGCATGCCGATCCGCATTTCGCCGGACGGTTCGCTGTCGAGCGATGCAACCGACAACAAGTCGTCCACCGCGCGCAGCACGGTTCGCGCGAGCGCATACACCTCGTTGCCGGCAGCCGATGGCTTGAGCGGCTTGCTCTGACGCTCGAGCAGTTCCACGCCAAGCATGGTCTCGAGGTTTTGCACGCGCCGCGTCAAACCCGGCTGCGTGAGATGGAGCTTTTCCGCGGCACGAACCATCGAACCGCTTTCTACGACTGCGACAAACGCCTGCAAGTCCCGGGTGTTCACAATTAACTCGCATAATCATTATCAACATTTTTCAATTGTCGCATAATGTTCGCATCGTTAGGATGCTTCTCTGATCCAGTCCAGAGAAAACATTCGATGCTTCCCACCGCAGAAACCACCCCTGTCGTCAGTACGGCGCCGGAAGCCGACGCCACCCCTACGCTCACTGTCCCGCTGACCGTTTTCTTCGCGACCGCAGTCGGCGTGATGGTGATGAACCTGTTTGCCGCTCAAACGCTGACCGGCGCGATCGGCTTGAGCCTGCACCTTGCACCGCAGTTCGCCGGCCTCGCTGCCATGCTGCCGCAACTTGGCTACGCAATCGGACTGGTGCTGCTCGTGCCGCTATGCGATCTGCTGGAGAACCGTCGGCTTATTGTGTGGACGCTTGCGTGCGGCGCCGTCTTTCTCGCAATCGCGATGGTCGCCGACTCGCGCGTCTTGTTTCTCGTCGCTGTATTGCTGGCAGGCGTTGCGTCCAGCGCCATCCAGATGCTCGTCCCGATGGCCGCTTCAATGGCGCCGGAAATTCATCGCGGACGCGCGGTCGGCAATGTGATGAGCGGCTTGATGCTCGGGATCCTGTTGTCGCGTCCGGCCGCGAGCCTGATAGCGGGGACAGTCGGCTGGCGTGCTTTCTACGGTCTCGCCGCGCTTACCGATGCGCTGGTCGCCGTCGTGCTGTATCTGAAGCTTCCCGTGCGCACGCCGGGCAACCGGACATCGTATTCCGCTCTCCTGTATTCGCTTTGGACATTGGTGGCAACCAAGCCTGTGCTGCAACGCAATGCTGCATCGGCGGCACTGGTCATGGGTGCGTTCAGCGCGTTCTGGACCGCGATCGGCCTGCGGCTCGTTCAACCGCCGTTCGGCTTCGGCATGAATGGCATTGCGTTGTTTGCGCTCGCCGGTGCGGCAGGAGCGATCGTGACACCGCTCGCCGGCCGTGCGGGCGACCGGGGATGGAGCCGCAAGATGCTGCTGGCCGGCCATCTGACGATGCTCGTTGCGCTCCTGGTAATCGGCGTGGCCGGTGCCGGCTGGGGAGGCTTTTCGGCGCAGGCCCATCCGGTATTGGCAGTCGCGCTGCTGGTCGTAGGCGCGGGCGCGCTCGATGCCGGTGTTGTCACCGACCAGACGCTCGGCCGGCGGGCAATCAACCTGATGGACCCGACTGCGCGCGGGCGACTGAATGGCTTGTTCGTCGGGATATTCTTTGTTGGCGGCGCGCTCGGCGCCGCATTGTCAGGCGCTGCCTGGGCGCTGTCCGGATGGTCCGGCGTCTGTGCGGTTGGGTTCGTGTTCACCGCCTTCGCTTTCGTCTTGCGGGCCGCGGGGGAGAGGAGCAAATCGCGCTTTGCCGCTCAGCAGAAGCAGTGACGATAAACATCCGGATCCTGTTCCGCTTCACGCGCTGATCATCCCGCCCAGGCATTGACCTCAAGAATCGCGTCGGCGAACGCATCCGGCGCCTCCTGCGGAAGATTGTGACCGGCATTCGGAACCACGCGGTTCTCATGACGGCCCGTGAACCGCTTCAAGCCGGCCTGACTGCCGCCTGGAGGACTGACGCCATCGGCATCGCCTTGCAGCGTGATGGCCGGCACCGTGATGGATGGCATGACCGCCAAGCGGCGCTCTATGTCGTCGAATTGCGGATCGCCGTCGACGAGTCCATAGCGATGCCGGTACGAATGGATGACGACATCGACGAAATCCGGATTGTCGAATGCAGCGGCTGAACGCGCGTACGTGTCGTCGTTGAAATGCCAGGTCGGCGACCACAATGACCATAACAGCCGGCAGAACTCACGACGATTCTCGGTCAGTCCGGCCCGGCCGCGTTCGCCGTGGAAATAGTACTGGTACCAGAGACGGTATTCCTTCTCCGGGCTTTCAGGCTGTGAAGCGGTGGCCAGGTTCTGGATGTTGTAGCCGTTCACCGAGACCAGGCCTCGCGCTCTTGCAGGGTAGAGCGCTGCCACGATGCACGACGCGCGGCCGCCCCAGTCGTATCCGCCGAGCACGGCTTGTTCGATCTGAAGTGCGTCGAGCAGCTCCAGCAGGTCCGCCCCGAGCGCTGCCTGCTGACCTGACCGGGGTGTCGTCGGTGCAAGAAAGCGCGTGGGTCCGTAGCCCCGCAGATAGGGCGTCAGGACCCGGGCGCCCTGGGCCGTCAGGCGCGGTGTGACGTCGTCGTAGGCGTGAATATCGTATGGAAAGCCGTGCGACAGGATCACCGGCCATCCGTTGGGATCGCCTTGTTCTTCGTAAGCGATGTCAAGCAAACCGGTTGCAATGTTCTTGAGCATGACGCCGTCCTCAGGGTGAATTGTTCCGGCCGGAGCGTGGCGGATTTCGAGTGAATGCGCCACGGAAGGATATCGATCGTGTGGCCCGCAAGCAATCCAGATTTATTCGGGGTTCGTGTTAGTTTAACTTTCGTGATGGAGATCCTTGGGCTTGTTGACGGAGGGCGGCCCCAGCTGAGACTACGCCGAAACGGCCTTGTCATGACGCCCAACGCGAACGGAAGCGTAGCTACCGTTCGCGTTGACCCTTTTGCATGTTCCACGTCACTTCGCAGTGTCGTGAAGGTCCGCTTGCGACGGCACTCGCTCACCCGGATGTTTTGTTACAGCATGGACGTCCTGATTGCGCGCAACGGTGGCCGCGCTGGGCGGATAGTCGTTCTTCGTAGTCGGAATGATGCCATCGTGCCGCGCTTGTACCAGTTCCTGCTGCACTTGCTGGCGAGTTTTTCCGCTTGGCGGCGTTTGAGCAAACGCAACCACTGACGCGCATGTCAAAACCAGAACTGCGGGAATATTTTTCGACGCTTTCATAATTTGGTTTCTCTCGATTAAGGACCGCCGATGTGGCGGCTTGGAGAGAAGTTTGTACGGCCGACGGTGCAAGACCATGATCGCGCCATGATAATTTTGTCATATAGAAAAAACTTATAGACCATTCAATACAGTTCGGACTTCTAAATCCGGATGACAAAAAAATCATCTGGTCGTCATGTTCACATGGGAAGCAACGCCTCAGACTGGGATCAATTGAAGACCGCTTCGGTCCGCATTGTCTGGAGGTATTTCTCATGAAGCCAGCTCTCATTCTGATCGCCGTTTTTGCGGTAACCCTTTCCTCGAATAGCTTCGCGGATGGTGGGCACGACTATCCGCCACGTATCCTCGACAGACCGAGTTATCCCGCGCAGACGCCCGATGCCGGCCGAACGGACCCCTCCACCGAAAAGCTGCCTTCACAAGCGACGCCTGACGATGCACTTCAGGAAAAGGTCGATGGTGCTAGTGCCGATCCCTCTGTCAGCAAGTTGATTCACAGGGTCGGGCCTTGATACCAGGGGCCGAAACGCGTTCCCCGCCAAAGACTTCACACGCCCTGCACGATCGTTACTAGGTTGAGGCCACCGCCCGCGTCCAAGAAAATCGATCGGCCACGGGCGTTTGGGGAATCGCGCGTCCGCACTTGCCGCGTCATGCGTTCATCAACTCGTTGCACTATTAACCAAAGGTGCTGATCGTGAAATCAATCAAGCCGAATCCGGACCGTAAGGACAGTGCTGCAGCGTCTGCGCGTCCATTGCGATCGATCCGCGCCTTGAGCGTCTCCATCGTCTTGGCCGCGGTCGTCATGTTGACGGGTTGCTCGTCTTTCGATGCAGATGGTCACAAGAACAGCGGCTCGTCAGCGACCCCTGCAGTCAAAAAGCGCACGCCTCAACTGAGGCCGGACTATCCGTGTCAGAACCTGCACGTTCGCTTGCCGTCGTGTCCCCCGCGCTGAGTTTCGCGCGGAAATTATCGTTTAAAGAGACCACCCGGGGATCAATCACGAACATGACAAAAATCTCATGTTCATCTCATCTTGGCAGCGTAGCCGGTTCGTATGATGACCCCACATATTCAAGAGTTAATCGAGTAAAGAAAATGCGTATACGCCTTTTAGGAGTGGCCGTATCGGCCACGCTTGCCGGCACGGTCGCAGCACAAACCACGGCGACAGAAAGTTCTCCGCCGCTGCGCTTTGATGCAGTCACGCAAACCGCAGGTAACGCGGTTCAGACAGTGCCGATGACGCTGGACGAAGCGCAGCGTATCGCGCTCGACAATAATCCGCTGCTGCTAAGCGCTCGCTCGGAAGCAGACGCAACGGCAGGATCTTATATGCAGGCCGGTGCTCGCCCGAATCCGGAAGTGTCATTCCTGCAAGAGGGATTCAAGAGCGCCGAACGGACCTCGACAGGACTCTTGAGCCAGCGCGTCGAACTTGCGGGTCAACGTTCCTACCGTCTGGATGCTGCCTCATACGCGCGGCAGGGCGCTCTTGCATCACTCGATGGACGGGTCGCCATATTGCACGCCGATGTGAGCACAGCGTTTTACGGGGTGTTGTTCGCGCAAAAGACAGTCGAACTCGCCCGGGACTCGGCCGACATTGCAACCCGCTCGGCGCAATTGGTCCAGCGACGTGCGACAGCGGGCAAAGTCTCCCCGGTTGAAGCAACCCGGGCGCAGGTCGCGGCAACCGAAGCTCAGATTGCCCTGACAAGCGCGAACGCGTTCGTTTCGGCTACGCGAGTAAAGCTTGCGTCGACCATGGGAATCCCTGATTTGACGGATCGAGTCGTGACTGGGGACGCCGAAGCGCTGCAGGTGCCTATCGGCTTGTCGGCGCTGCAACAGAGGATCGAAGATTCGCCGGCGGCCCGTCGAGCATTCGCAGAGATAGGCCGTTCCAACGCGATCCTGTCCCTGGAGCGCGCGAGGCGCACGCCGGACATCACCGTGAGCGCCGGCATGAAACGCATCGTCGCAGGCGGGATATCAAGCAATCAGGCTGTGGTCGGTATCTCGATCCCGTTGCCCATCTTCGATACCAATAGAGGCGCGGTGATCGAGGCCAGGCATCGTGCGGAAAAAGCCAGCTCGGATCGTGACGGGGCGCTCGCGCAAATGCGCATGGACATCGCTCAAGCCTACGCGAGCTATGACGCGGCGAGCTCAGAGGCGCGGCGCTTGAAGAGCGAAGTGCTCCCAGCCGCTCGGCAGGCGCTGGACGCCACGTCACGCGGATTCGACCTGGGCAAGTTCGGTTTCATAGATGTCCTCGATGCACAACGCACGCTCTTCCAGACACGATCGCAGTACCTCAAGGCCTTGATCGCGGCGCGACAGGCTTACGCCGACCTCGAGCGCCTCGTTGGAAATATCGAACTGGCATCGTCATTATCCCCCTCTGCACAACCCTAAGGCACGTCATGGCAAGCAAAAAAAGTCTGGTTCTGGCTGCCGGCGGATCTGCCGTCGTAGTTGCATTCCTGTTGTTGTCAGCGAACTACTTCGGCGCGGACATCAACGGCACAAGCGCAGCGAATGCCGCACCTGCGACCGACCCGTCCGCGGGTCCCCGGGGAGGCACAGTGCTGACAAGCGGGACGCAGTCCATAGAGGTCGTGTTTGTGGAGCAGGGTGACGCCGTGCAGCTTGAGGTATATCCCCTTTCCCAAGGCAAGCCCATCGGTCCCGCCGGTGTTTCCATATCGGGCGTTATAAAGCGCTATGACGGCAGCCAGCAACTGGTCGATTTGGTTGTATCCGGACAAAAATTTGTTTTGCCCGGACCGATTGCGAAGCCTCATGTATTCGACGTCTCGTTGAATGTCCGTGTCGCCGGCGCGAATGCGAGCTATGAGGTGTCTCGCGCAGACGGTGCAATTCGAGTGTCGCCGGACCAGTTGAAGGCGGCCGGCATCGCGATGAAAAACTCGGGGCCGGCGTCGGTCGCCAGTTCGTTTGTTCTCCCGGGCGAAATCAGATTCAACGAAGATGCCACCGCGCATATCGTGCCTCGCGTCGCCGGAATCGTTGAGAAGGTCTCCGTGTCATTGGGTCAGCGTGTCGAGAAAGGCCAGGTGCTGGCGCTCATCGCGAGCACTGACCTTGCAGATCGCCGCAGCGAATTGCTGACAGCCGAGCGCAGGCTATGGGCCGCACAGGCCACGTATGCGCGGGAAAAAACGTTGTGGCTGGAAAAAATATCGGCTGAGCAGGACTATCTGCTGGCCGAGACACAGTTGCGCGAAGCGGAGATCGCGACTGCGAGTGCTCGCCAGAAGTTACTGGCGCTCAATGCTTCTGCTGCCACTGGCGCGCTGAGTCGCTATGAATTGCGGGCGCCATTTACGGGCACGATCGTTGAAAAGCACGTCACTGTTGGCGAAGCGGTTGCGGCTGACGCGAATGTATTGGTCCTGTCCGACCTCAACACGGTATGGGCCGAGATGGCTGTGCCCGCACAACGGCTGAACGATGTCCAGGTTGGCCGGGAAACCACCATCAGTGCGGCGGCGTTCGAGTCGAAAGCCTCGGGGAAAATCGCGTATGTCGGGTCGCTGCTTGGTGAGCAGACCCGAACCGCACCCGCGCGGGTCGTGCTCGCCAATCCAGACGGATCATGGCGCCCCGGCATGTTCGTGAATGTCTCGGTAACTGCAGGTTCAAAGGACTCGCCTGTTGCAGTCGCCACCGACGCGTTGCAGGACATCGACGGCAAGCCTGCGGTCTTCGTTCAGACCTCGAAAGGATTCGTGGCGCAAGGCGTCGAACTGGGCCGCCGTGACGACCGTTTTGTCGAAATCACCAAGGGGCTGAAGGTGGGTCAGCAGTATGCCGCTGCGAACAGCTTCGTTTTAAAAGCCGAACTTGAAAAAGGCAGTGCAGAAGGGCATTGAGCCAATTCCCGCCTCACGGTCATCGACCCCGACAACACCTTGACGGCTCACGGCCTTCGGGAAGGACACATACCATGTTTGAGCGTTTGATTCGTTTTGCCATCGTGCACCGCTGGCTGGTGATGATCGCGGTCTTTGGCGCCGCGGCGCTCGGCGTCTACAGTTATCAAAAGCTGCCGATCGATGCGGTCCCGGACATCACCAACGTGCAGGTCCAGATCAATACGGCCGCGCCCGGCTATTCACCCCTTGAATCCGAACAGCGGATTACGTTTCCGGTCGAGACGGCCATGGCCGGACTTCCCAATCTCCAGCAGACGCGCTCGATTTCCCGCTATGGACTTTCGCAAGTCACCGTCATCTTCAAGGAAGGCACCGACATCTATTTCGCGCGGCAACTGGTGAATGAGCGGATGCAGGAGGCAAAAGACAAGCTCCCGCCCGGCGCAACACCTGCTATGGGTCCCACATCGACCGGCCTCGGCGAAATCTATCTCTGGACTGTCGAAGCAGATGCAAACGCGCGCAAGCCCGATGGAACCGCGTACACACCAACGGACCTGCGGGAATTGCAGGACTGGGTGATCAAGCCGCAGCTTCGCAATGTGACCGGCGTCACCGAGGTCAACTCGATTGGCGGCTTCGTCAAGGAATTCAGAGTCGCCCCTAACCCGACCAAGCTGATGTCATACGGCCTCTCACTTGGCGACGTGGTTCGCGCGCTGGAGCGCAACAATGCGAATGTGGGCGCCGGCTACATCGAAAAGCGAGGGGAACAATACCTTGTCCGTGTGCCGGGACAGACCAAGTCGATCGACGACATCGCCAACGTCATACTGACCAACGTGGGCGGCGTGCCGGTGCGTATCAAGGACGTCGGCCAGGTCGAAATTGGCCGCGAGCTGAGAACCGGCGCCGCAACGGCCAATGGCGAGGAAGTGGTCCTCGGCACGGTGTTCATGCTGATGGGGGAAAACAGCCGGAAGGTTGCAAAAGCAGTCGCGAAGAAGATGGAGGACGTCAATCGCTCGCTGCCTGCCGGAGTTCGTGCCATCACTGTCTACGATCGTACCGTCCTGGTCGAGAAAGCGGTCTCTACAGTCAAAAAGAACCTGTTTGAAGGCGCATTGCTGGTGATCGCGGTCCTGTTCCTGTTCCTCGGCAACATTCGGGCGGCGATCATCACGGCAGCCGTGATTCCGCTTTCGATGCTGATCACGTTCACAGGTATGGTGAACGGCAAGATCAGTGCAAACCTGATGAGTCTGGGTGCACTCGATTTCGGCATCATCGTCGACGGTGCGGTCGTGATCGTCGAGAATTGCATTCGACGGTTATCGCACGCGCAAACCAAAGCGGGCCGGCCACTCTCGCCTGAAGAACGATTCGCAGAGGTGTTCGCTGCCTCTCAGGAGGCGCGCCGGCCCCTGATCTTCGGCCAGTTGATCATCATGGTGGTCTACCTGCCAATCCTTGCCCTCACAGGTGTGGAGGGGAAGATGTTCCACCCGATGGCGATCACGGTCGTCATCGCTTTGGCGGCCGCCATGGTGTTGTCGGTGACGTTTATTCCGGCTGCGGTGGCGCTGTTCATCGGCCGCCGCGTCGCCGAGAAGGAAAGCCGCGTGATGGGCTGGGCCAAACGTGCATACGAGCCGGCGCTGCACGCATTCCTCGCGCGTCCCAAGCGGGTGTTGGGGGGAGCGGTCGTCATCGTCATGTTGACCTTGTTGCTCACGATGCGGCTTGGAAGCGAATTCATTCCCAGTCTGAACGAAGGCGACATGGCTCTTGCAGCGGTGCGCATCCCGAGTACCAGCTTGACTCAATCCGTCACGATGCAGAAAGCGGTCGAGAAGACGCTCAAGGAACGCTTCCCGGAGATCGAGCGCGTGTTTGCAAGAACCGGGACCGCGGAGATTGCCGCCGACCCGATGCCGCCGAACGTCTCCGACGGGTACATCATGTTGAAGCCGGCGGATCAATGGCCAGATCCGAAAAAATCGCGTGAGGCGCTGCTCGCGGAAATGCAAGAGGTGGTCGAGACGCTCCCTGGCAATAACTTCGAGTTCTCGCAGCCGATCCAGCTCAGGTTCAACGAGCTGATCTCGGGCGTGCGAAGCGACGTCGCGGTAAAGATATTCGGCGATGACATGGCCGTGTTGAACGCCACCGCCTCGAAGACTTCGGCGATATTGCAGACAGTGCCCGGTGCGTCCGAGGTGAAGGTCGAGCAGACCACGGGCCTCCCTGTGCTGACCGTCACGCTGGATCGCGAAAAGCTCGCGCGCTACGGCGTGAACATTGCCGATGTTCAGGACACGGTCGCAGCCGCAGTCGGCGGACAGACGGCCGGAACATTCTTTCAAGGTGACCGGCGTTTTGACATTGTCGTCAGGCTTCCTGATGACCTGCGTACGGATATTGAAGCGATCAAGCGATTGCCGATCGCCTTGCCAACCACCGCGGTCGGTTCGGGTGCAGGCGCGAGCGCAGTACCTGTACAAGCCCCGTATGTACCGCTTGCAGAGCTGGCTGACATCGACGTCTCGCCCGGACCGAACCAGATCAGCCGCGAGGACGGCAAGCGCCGGATCGTCATCAGCGCAAATGTCCGCGGACGGGATGTGGGATCATTCGTGGCTGAGGCGCAAGAGAAGTTGCAGCAGGGCGTTCAAATTCCCTCAGGCTACTGGGTGTCCTGGGGCGGCCAGTTCGAGCAGCTGCAAACGGCGACCGCACGGTTGAAGCTCGTGGTCCCGGTTGCGCTGTTGCTTGTTTTCTTGCTGCTCTTCATGATGTTTGATAACGTCAAAGACGGCCTGCTGGTATTCACCGGGATTCCGTTTGCATTGAGCGGTGGCGTGCTGTCGTTATGGATGCGCGGTATTCCGTTATCCATTTCCGCAGCGGTCGGGTTTATTGCACTGTCCGGTGTGGCCGTTCTGAACGGATTGGTGATGATTGCATTTATTCGTAGTTTGCGCGAAGAAGGACGAGACCTCGACACCGCGGTGACAGAGGGTGCGTTCACCCGGCTTCGACCGGTTCTGATGACCGCACTGGTCGCTTCGCTTGGTTTCCTGCCCATGGCTTTCGCCACAGGGACCGGGTCCGAAGTTCAGCGGCCGCTTGCGACTGTTGTGATCGGCGGCATTATCTCGTCTACCGCATTGACTTTGCTGGTGCTGCCTGTGTTGTATCGGGCGTGTCACTCCACGTCTTTCCGGGGGGCGGCAATCAACCTGCTTCGTCCGCTGGTTCCAGCGCGGTTGCGTCGCCGGTTTGGTCAGTCGGCTGGGGAAAGCATATGAGAATCCTGATCGTAGAGGACGAGGCCAAGACGGGAATCTACCTTCGCAAGGGCCTGAATGAAACAGGGTTCGTAGCGGACTGGGTCGCCGACGGCGTGAGCGGTCTGCATCAGGCCCAAACGGAAGACTACGACCTGATCATCCTGGACGTAATGCTTCCGGGGCAGGACGGGTGGTCCATTCTCCAAGAACTGCGCAAGACGCGTCTCACGCCGGTATTGTTTCTGACGGCGCGTGATGATGTGGGCGATCGAGTGAAAGGGCTGGAGCTGGGAGCGGACGACTATCTTGCGAAGCCGTTCGACTTTGTCGAACTGGTGGCGCGAGTGCGATCCATTTTGCGCCGTGGGCAAAGTCGCGACTCGTCCACATTGAAAGTGGCGGACCTGGAACTTGACGTGACCCGCCGAAAAGCGACGCGGCACGGCAAGACGATTCTGTTGACGGCGAAAGAGTTTGCGTTGCTTTGGCTGTTGATGCGGCGCCAGGGCGAGATCCTGCCGCGCTCCACCATTGCGTCGCAAGTCTGGGACATGAATTTCAATAGCGACACAAACGTGGTGGACGCCGTGATCCGCCGGGTGAGAGCCAAAGTCGACGACGACGTCGAGCCAAAGCTGATTCACACGGTTCGTGGCATGGGCTATGTCCTTGAAGAGCGAGCGCGGCCGTCCGAATGATGACAAGTCTGCTGCCTCGAACACTGCGTGCTCGCCTGACAATACTTTTTGCAGTCTCGACGTCGATGCTTCTGGCTGTCAGCGGGCTGTTGCTTTACCAGGCACTGAAGACCAACATCGCCTCGATGTCCGAACAGGAAATGACGACGACATTGACGGCAGCGCGCTCGCACCTGAGTGAAATCAGGACCATCGAGGAGGTTGCGTCAGAAGGCGCTCCACTGGCCGCGCCACTTCACGGCCATCAAAATGTGGATCTGGCGCTCTACGACATGCAAGGGCGAAGACTCACCGGTACCAGTGGATTTCTCGCGAACAGCGCTGTTCTCGCTGCGAAACCCGCCGCTGCACCCAAGGCAATTTCCATCCCGGGGACTACCCTCAGGTATCTTGTCGCGCTCGTGCCTCTGGACGGCGTGCAAGGGCCGGTCGTGCGCGTAGCGGTCCAGTACGACGGAAGAAGTGAGCGCGCGTTATTAAAAGCGTACGCGCTCAGTGTGCTGTTCGTGGTGGTGGTCGGCACCCTGGTTACGGCCGCGGTCGCCTACATGATTGCTTTAATCGGCCTTCGCCCGCTTGCCCGGCTGACGGCAAAAGCCGAAGCGGTTTCGAGCAGCCGGCTGGCGCAGCCTTTGGCCGAGGCAGGCATGGCAGGAGAGCTAAAGGAACTGAGTCAGGCGTTCAACCGCATGCTGGCAAGACTCGATGATTCCTTTGGCCGCCTCAACCGCTTTTCTTCCGATCTTGCACATGACATGCGAACGCCTCTGACCAATTTGCTGGCGGAAGCGCAAGTTGCCTTGACGCAGCCTCGTAGCGGCGACGAATATCGCATGGTCATTGAATCGAGCGTTGACGAGTGCCAGCGGCTGTCGCGCATGATCGATGACATGCTGTTCCTCGCCCGTTGCGACAACTCGCAGAAAAAGCTTGTCTTCGTCCGGATCGATGGCCGCAGGGAAGCGGATCGCATCGCCGGCTTCTATGAGATTTCGGCCGAGGATGCCGGCGTCAACATCGATGTGACCGGGGAAGTGCAGTTTCCTGGTGATCCACTGCTCGTTCAGCGGGCCATCAGCAATCTGGTCTCCAACGCAGTGGCTCATGCGCCCCATGGCACGACGGTAGAGATACGCTGCGAGGCTCGCGGAACGTCCAGCGAAGTCAGTGTCACCGACTTTGGCCGGGGCATTGGCGCCGAGCACATGGATCGTATCTTCGATCGTTTTTATCGGGTCGATCCATCCCGGCATGGCTCCGCAACGGGGACCGGACTTGGCCTTGCCATTGTGCGTTCAATCATGCAGGAGCACGGAGGCGAATGCACTGTCACGAGTATTCCGAATGTCCGGACAACGTTCACGCTCATCTTCCCGGACAACGGTGCTGTCCGATCGGGCGAGACATCGTTGACAGCGCGCGGCCAGCTCTGATCAGCATGCGCCATGCGGTTGTCAGCAGGCACCGGAACCGGATTCATCGGGTCTCAGGCGGCTTGCTCTCCACACCCACTACAAAACTTCGCGCCGGGAGGCAGTGCAACGCCGCACTTGGAGCAGGCAGAAGGTGCCATTGACGCTCCGCATTGCGAACAGAACTTCGCATTCGCCAGATTAGCGGCGCTGCATTTGGGGCACGTTACGCCTGGCGCTGTGTCCCGGCCCCATCCTTGACCTGGGTCGGGATTGTTCCGAACGCTGTCGGCCGGAGCCCGAGGGGCGTCACGATGCTCCGGACGGTTCCCTCCATCTCTTCCCCATCCTTGACCAGAGTCGTAGTGGCCGTCGCGATTGCGGCCGTGCCCTCCACCATGACCGCCCCCGCCGTGACCGGCGCGGTAGCCGCCCAAAAGCTTGTCCAGAAGTCCCATATCGTGCTCCATTCTCAGTTGTTACATCTCGCGTGCAGAAAATTGCCCGTGAGTCATTTGCGCAGCAGGCGCAAACCGTTGCTGACTACCAGCAGGCTTGCACCGACATCAGCAAACACCGCCATCCACATCGTTCCCAATCCCATCAGCGTCAGTGTGAGAAACACCGCTTTGACGCCGAGCGCGAGCGTGATGTTCTGCACAAGGATGCTATGAGTCGCTTTCGACAAACGCACGAAGGCAGGGATCTTGCGAAGGTCGTCATCCATGAGCGCGACGTCGGCCGTTTCGATCGCCGTGTCGGTTCCCATGGCGCCCATCGCGAAGCCGATGTCGGCGCGCGCAAGAGCAGGCGCGTCATTAATGCCGTCGCCGACCATCCCGACCACCGACCCGTCCGCGGACAGATCGACAATCGCCTTGAGCTTGTCTTCCGGCAACTGATTCCCGCGCGCTTCATCGATTCCGACCTGCTGTGCGATCGTGTTCGCGGTGTACGGGTTGTCGCCCGTCAGCATGGCGGTGCGGATGCCGAGCGCGTGCAGGTCTTCGACCGCTTCCCGGCTGCTTTCTTTCACCGTATCGGCGACTTCGAACAGAATGAGCACATGGGTCGGACTGCTCAACATGACAACGGTCTTGCCTTGTCGTTCCAGCGACCCCAGGGTTGCCTCGAGTGAAAGCGAGCATAGTCCGAGCTCTTCAACGAGCCGGTGATTACCAAGCGTATAAGTTTTTCCCTCCACCACGCCACGCACTCCGCGTCCGGGAATCGCCTCGAAACTGTCGACCGGCATGCGAATGAACCCGGCGGTATCTCCTGCCTTGGCAATCGACAGCGAGACCGGGTGATCTGACCGGCCGGCGAGACTGGATGCAATCCGCCTGCATTGTTCGAGATCGGCTTGGTCATCGACCGTTTGGACGTCGGTCTGGACAGGCTTGCCGTGGGTGATGGTTCCGGTCTTGTCGAGTGCGAGCCACGTCAGCTTCCTGCCTTCTTCGAGATAAACGACGCCCTTGACCAGAATGCCCTTGCGTGCCGCTGCGGCGAGGCCGCTCACGATCGTAACGGGGGTCGAGATGACGAGCGCGCACGGACACGCGATCACGAGTAATACAAGCGCCTTGTAAATCCAGTCTTGCCAGCTACCGCCGGAAATAAGCGGTGGCACGATTGCTATGGCGAGGGCGACCGCAAACACAATGGGCGTATAGACGCGCGCGAATTGATCGACAAAGCGTTGGGTCGGCGCTTTCGCACCCTGGGCCTCTTCCACTGCATGGATGATTCGCGCAAGGGTCGTATTGCCGGCGATCGCCGTGACCCGGAACTCGAACGAGCCCGCTTCGTTGATGGTCCCCGCAAATACGGAGTCACCCTCGGTCTTGTCGACAGGCAAGCTTTCGCCGGTGATCGGGGCTTGATTGACGGTTGACCGTCCGGATACAACCGTGCCATCCAGACCAATACGTTCGCCGGGCTTGATCCGAACGATCGCGCCTATGACGACCGCCTTGGCATCGACGTCCTCCCAGGTGCCGTCCGGCTGGCGCACCGTCGCTTTGGCCGGCGTGAGTTGCATCAAACCCTGTATGGCGTTGCGCGCGCGATCGAGCGCTTTCGCCTCGATGAGTTCGGCAATGGTGAAGAGCACCATCACCATCGCGGCCTCGGGCCATTGTCTGAGCACGAGCGCGCCGGTGACGGCGATGCTCATCAGCGCGTTGATGTTCAGGTTGCCGTTGGAGAGGGCGACCCAGCCCTTTTTATACGTGGTCAACCCGCAGGCAACGACAGCAAGAATTGCCAGGGCCGCGGATAACCACATCGACGCCCCCAGCCAGCCCACCGCTTCTGAGCCGATGGCAGCAACCCCGGCCAGCGCGAGAGGCCACCATGGTTTGCTGGTTGCGGCCACCGCGGTGTCGAGCCGGCCAGTCGAGTTCGGCAATTCAGGAATGAATCCAAGCGACCGGATCGCGTCCGCAATGGACTCGAGTGCGTCCGGGGCATGTTCGACCGTGATGACGCGCTGAATGAGATTGAACTCCATGCCTTCGACGGATTTCATTGTTCCGAGCTTCTTTCGAATCAATGCTTCTTCAGTCGGACAATCCATCTGCTTGATACGGATCGGAGTACGAACGTTCTTGCCGGCTTGCTGCGGACTGTCGAGCTTCTGCGTTGGGCGATCGGGCTTGAAACTTGTATCGGACATGGTGACTTCCTTGCTGGAATCGTGCATCCAGTAGACACCCTGCAGCCCCTATAAGGTCAAGTCAATCTTGGCGATAAGTGTGATATTTGGTGCGATCGTAAAAGCAGCCCGGTGCATAGGAAAGTCGATCTTGGCCAACCGCGCGGAGGTTTTCAAAGCATTGCGCTACGGAAAAATAAGGAAAGCGAATCAATGGAACTTACCGGATTGATTCGTGTAGTGGGAAGAGATGATCATGCGCCGTTGATTCGACTTCAAGCGGTAGCGCATCTGCCACGCCAAAGCATCGAATCAAAAGCAATGGATTTGACGGCGACGGCCACGCGCCAGGCGTGGCGACCGTGATGGATCAGGAAAGCTGCTGAGCGAGCGTCTTTGTAAGCGGCGTATCCACGTTACCCGTGTGCAACGTCGTGACCGGCTCGATCAAGACAATCCAGCACTCCTCTTGCGCCACCGGGTTGTGCAGCACGCCACGCGGCACGACATGCATGCTGCCTTGCGCCAGCGGCACCACACGCCCGTTCTCGTACTCCATGCGCAGGTTGCCACGCACGATATAAAACAACTCGTCCTCACCCTCGTGGCTATGCCATGCAAGTTCGCCGCACACTTTCGCCACCTTGACGTATTGATCGTTGACCTGGGCCACGACCTTCGGCGACCAGAAGTCCTGAATTGCGTCGAAGGCGGACATCAGGTCGAAGGATTCGGCAAACAACATCGTGTTCATTTTTCATCTCCACATTGGAATGATCGATACCGCTAGCAAAAGGGCCATCGACCCGTTCAGAAGCCGCCATTGTCGCGGCGTCTTCAACAAGCGTGCAAACATCACGCCGGCGGCGCACCAGATAGACAAGGACACGCACGCGGCCAACGCGAAGGCGCCTCCAAGCAGCGCCGCGAGGTGCAGCGGACCGTCCGACAACATGGCGAAGGACGCCGCCGCGCCAAGCGCCATGGCCCAGCCTTTCGGGTTGAGCCACAGCAAACAGGCACCGCCGACAAACGTGGCGGGCACCGCGCTGCCTTTGCCCGCCGCCGGCGGCCCGCTGCGCGCAATTTTCACGGCCAGCCACAGCAGGTAAGCCGAGCCGATGACTTTCATGCCGGTCTGTAACGAGGGCGCGGCGAGCAGGATGCCCGCCAGACCCGCTGCGGCGGCAGCGGCAAGCGTACCGAGCCCGACTGCAATGCCGGCCAAAAGCGGCGTTGACTGGATGAATCCGAAGCGCGCGCCCGATGCGGTCGCGAGCGTCGTTGCGCCGCCGGGCGATAGCGTGGCAATCGTGACAAACAACGCGAGTGGGGCGATCGAGTGGGCAGACATGGCCATCCTTGCAGGAGACCGGAGTGTAAGCACTTGCTGTCCATTAGTGAAACGACGAATCATGATGGCGTCCATTACGAGACATAATGCACCCATGAACCGAAATCTCGACATTACGCTCGTCCGCACATTCGTGGCGGTGGCCAACACCGGCAGTATGACCATTGCAGCTAATGCACTCCACCTGACGCAGGGTGCAGTCAGTCAGCAAATCAAGCGGCTTGAGGAAACTTTCGATTGCCTCCTGTTCGAGCGCGACGGCCGGCGGCTCGAACTGTCGCCCGTCGGCGAGCGTTTCCTCGGCAAGGCAAAGCTGCTGCTTGGCATGAACGACGAGATCTGGAACGACATGACGGCCCGCCCGCTCGAAGGCAAGCTGAAGGTCGGCGTGCCGTACGATCTGGTCGGGACCCATTTCCCGCCGGTGTTCAAGGCGTTCAGCGAGGCTTATCCGAACGTCGAGGTTTCACTCATGTGCGCAACGTCACCGGAACTGATCGATGCGATCGGCGCCGGCTCGCTCGACCTCGCCGTGGTAGAGGAGACTGCCGACGCGGCGAGCGGCGAATGCCTGCGCATCGAGCAACTCGTTTGGGTCGGCGCGCGCGGCGGGAATGCGCATCTCAGGCGGCCGCTGCCTATATCGATGGTCGCCGATTCGTGTTGCTTCAGGCCCGTCGTGCTTGGAGCGCTGCGGGAACGGAGCATCGAATGGCGCACCGTGTTCGAGAGCGGCAACATCGAAGCGACGACCGCCACCGTGCGCAGCGACATGGCGGTCACTGCATGGCTTGCATCGACGATTCCCGGCGACCTCGCAATCCTGCGGGGCGAGGATGATCTCCCGGCCTTGCCAAACTTTGCGATCAGTCTGCGCTTGCCATCGGTTGCGCCCTTCATCGCGCAGGAGTTCGCCCGATATGTGCGCGAACGGTTGGTGCGGGTTTCGTGACAGGGGAGGCAGTTCCCGCTCCGGGGCCTTAGCGCCTGCCGCAGGCCTTTGGACAAGGCCTGCACCGCCTGCCGGCTTTATTCATCAACCGTCTCCGGCACGAACACGGGGCCGCAAGGGCTCGTGCGCATGCCACTCGCCAGACGCTTCCACGGCAGATCGGCGGGATCGGCGGTCATGGGTCCGGGCGCCTTCGCGACAAGCACCGCATGGGCGATGGGTTCGAAATCGGCACGAAAATGCACCGAACTCTTGTTGACAAGCACCTTCATGGATTCCGGCTCGATGCCGGCCACCCGGTACAGATTGCGATCGAGCATCTGCGCCTTGGACGAACTCACGGCGACCAGCACATCGTCGACTCGCAGGCACGCAACGGGACCGAGTTCGGCTAGCATGCCGTTCATCATTGGACCATCGTAGCGGCAACGTCCATCGGAGAGGAACATCACTTCGAAGTTGCCGTTGAACGGTGTATCGCCCGGTACGCCCGACCGGCCTCCGAGCGACAGATCGAGTCGCGCGCCCACGCCGGCCCGATGCGCCGCTGCCGCCGCTTCGGGATCGCAGATGAGGCCGAACGCTGCGCCTTGCGCGCGATGCCGCACGAGCGCGTGCAGCATCTCCATGGTGTTGGCGTCGCCACCGGCGCCGGGATTGTCCTGGGTATCGGCGATAACGACCGGACGGCTCGCCCCGGTGGCCAGATGCATTGCTTCCTCTACGGCTTCATCGGGCGACAAGAACGGCACACGCCATGCGGCTTCCTGATCGATCATGCGGTTAAAGAGTGCATCGACAGCCGCTTGCGCTGCGTGCGTCGTATGACCATAAGCCCAGATGACAGGCCCGCATTCGGGAAAGTCGGCTGCCGGAAAACCCGGCGCAAACGACACGGACACGACCTCGCCGGTTTCCAATGCACCGACATGCTCGTACATGCCGCGCGATGGTTCGAGCAACGTGCACATGCCGTTGATCGGAATCAGGAAGGGAAGGCGCCGCGATGCGCGGTGCAGGGTCTCGCCGGCCATCAGCCGCTCGAGCAGCGCGGCGGCGCGCGCGCCGGTATCGGCCATGTCCACATGCGGATATGTCCGATACGCAACGAGTGCATCGGCCGAGCGCAACATGCGCTCAGTCACGTTTGCATGCAGATCGAGCGACGCCACGATCGGTACGTGCTTGCCAGCCACCTTGTCGATCACAGTGCGGACCCGCTCGAGCAGTTCGCCTTCGCCATCATCGACATGCTCGGCCACCATCGCACCATGCAGGTCGAGATACACCGCGTCGAACTTGCGTGTGCGGGCCGCTTCGACGATCTCGCCGCTGATCCGCTCGAATGCGTCGACGGTCACATGCGCCGAGGGACTCGCGCCCGCCCAGATCACCGGCACGAGCGTATGGCCGGCCGCTTCGGCCGCGCGGATGAAACCGCCTGCGGGAATGTTGACGTCGCGCAGCGCGAGGACGTCTCCACCGCGCGACATCAGCGGGAATCCCTCGCCGCGCTCGAAGTTTTCGTAAGCCGCTTTCGATGGAGCGAAGGTATTGGTTTCGTGCTGGAAGCCTGCGAACAGGATGGTGCGTGCTTGATGAGACAAGATAAGACCTCTCGAAGAAAGTAGGCGTCAGCGCGATGCCGGCGCGGCCGCCGGGCGCATCATGATCAACACGAGCGCACCGAACGCGAGCAAGCCGGCCATCACGTACAGACCGGCCTGGAGACTGCCCGTCGCGGTGCGCGCCCAGCCGATGATCGTGGGACTGAGAAAGCCGCCAGTGAGGCCGATCGTGTTGATGAGGGCGATACCGCCCGAGGCCCCATCGCCCTTGAGGTAGTCCGGCGGCATCGCCCAGAACACCGTGTAGGCAACCCACATCATTGCGGTGGCGATGGTGATGCAGATGAGCGAAATCGCGAGTTGGCCGCCGTAGAACGTGGCGATCGCAAGCGTCACGGCACCGATCAGCGCAGGAATGGCGCTGTGATAACGGCGCTCGCCGCGGCGATCGGAACTGCGTCCGACAACCGTCATCGCAATCGCCGATGCAATGTACGGAATCGCGGAATACAGGCCGATCTGCATGGTGTCGGTGACGCCATCGGCTTTAAGGATCGTCGGCAACCAGAAGCTGACCGCGTAGATCCCGCAGATGAAGCAGAAGTACGGCACGGCCATCAGATAGACACGCGGGTCCTTCGCAACCTGCGCGAACGAATGATGAGTGCTCGACGATTCGACTTCCGATGCAAGCAGACGCTTCTCTGCGTCGTTCAGCCAGCGGGCATCGGCGGGGCGATCGTCGAGGACGAACAGCGCGAGAATGCCGAAGATCACGCAGGGCAAGCCTTCGACGAGGAACATCCACTGCCAGCCGTCGAGACCGTGCGCGCCGGAAAACGACGTCATGATCCAGGTGGAAAGCGGGCCGCCGAACATGCCGCCCAAGGGGCCGGCGAGCATCACGATCGCCATCACCTGCGCCATGCGTGCGCGGCTGTACCAGTAGGTCAGGTAGAAGATCATGCCGGGTGCGAAGCCCGCTTCGAAGACGCCGAGCAGGAAACGCATTGCATAGAACATCGGCTCGTTGCGCACGAACAGCATGGCCGCCGATGTCAGCCCCCATAGCACCATGATCCGGCTGATGGTCTTGCGCGCGCCGATCTTCGGCAACAGCAGGTTGCTCGGCACTTCGAACAGCACGTAGCCGAGGAAGAAGATTCCTGCGCCGAGTCCATAGACTGCATCGGAGAAACCGAGATCGCTCTGCATCTGCAGTTTGGCAAAGCCAATGTTGACCCGATCCAGATACGCGAAGGTATAGCAGAGCAGCAGGAACGGAAGTAGTCGCCAGTTCAGTTTGCGATACAAGGCGGCATGCCGGTCGTCGGTCAGCGTGGAAGGGATGGCGGACAAGGCAGTCTCCGGAAGACATGGGGCGCGCACGGCGCGAAAACGTTGCAAAACCAATCGTCGGCATCCAAAATTAGGCGAGCAAGAGCAACCGAAGTTGGCTATCGTTGCCTTGCGGGCAACACCGAACCGACACCGGGCATCTGATCGACGAGGAGCGAATGCGAGAACTGAATCAACGGCGGTTGCGCTATTTCTACGAGGTGCTTACCTGTGGCTCGATCCGTGCGGCAGCCGACAGTCTAAACACGGCCCCGTCTGTCATCACGCGGCAGATCCGGTTGCTCGAGGAAGAGATCGGCGCGGTGCTCTTCGAGCGTCAGGCCCGAGGGGTTCAGCCGACCGACGCAGCATCGCATCTGCTTGAATACTGGCGCGGCTGCCAGTCGCAGCAGGAACAACTCGAAGACCATCTCCAGGAACTGCGTGGCCTGCAGCGCGGGCAGATCAGGCTCGCGATCAGCGAGGGGTACATAGACGGATTGATGGAGCAGGTGCTCACGGACTTCTGCATTCAATACCCGAACCTGGATGTGGCCGTCGACATCTTGCCGGTCAACAACGTGCAGGTCGAGGTGGCGGAGAGTCGCGCGCACATCGGCCTCGCTTATAACCCGCCCGCGCATGCGGAGATCGAATACCGGGCAACCGCGTCGCAGCCCGTCGTGCTGCTCGTCCATGCACAGCATCCGCTCGCACAGCGCGGCGGTCCCGTGACTGTCGATGAGATGCTGCAGTGTCCACTCGCCCTGATGCCGCCGGCCTTCGGTCTCGGTCAAGTGGTCGAACTGCTTGCGTATGCAGAGAATCTGCGAATTCGCCCGACACTCACGACGAATTCGCTGGCGGTGTTACGTCACTTCGTGAAGCGCGGCGAGGGCGCGACGTTGATTGGCGCGTTCTCGGTGTATCGGGAAATTGCCGCGGGCGAACTGGTGGCGCTGCCAATCAGGCATCCGGTCTTCGAGGCAGCGAAGGCGCGGGTGCTGGTGAAATCAGGGCGGCCGCTCGCCGCAGCCGCCAAAGAGTTGCTGAAGTGGATCCTGGAACGGATGACTGTCTTTCAAACGCCGCCTGAGCCCGCACCGCCAGCCACCGGGCCACGCCGCCGCGCTGTGGTCAAAAGCAAGGAACGTCGTCGGTGAATACCCTCGATTGACGCTGCCCGACTTCAAGCCGATACTTTGTCCGTACAAACTAACAATTGAGACGGGAGCATCGAGCATGCAAGCCGAAGAAGTGGGAAAGCAGCGGTATCGCGCAAGCTATGGCCGGTATTTCGAGGAATTCACGGTCGGAGATATCTACGAACATCGTCCGGGCCGCACGATCACCGAGGCCGACAACATCCATTTCTCTTTGCTGACGATGAACTTTCATCCGATGCACTGCGACGCCGCTCACGCGGCTAAAAGCGAATTTGGCCAGTTGCTGGTGAATAGCGGCCTGACGGTTGCGATCGTGCTCGGCATGTCCGTCAACGATGTCAGCGGAAAAGCCATCGCCAACCTCGGCTGGAAAGAGATCAAGCTGACAGGTCCGGTGTTTTGCGGCGATACGCTGTATGCCGAGTCGGAAGTGCTGGAAAAGCGTGAATCGAAATCCCGTCCCACGCAAGGCATCGTCACGGTTCACACGCGTGCATTCAAGCAGGACGGCACCGCGGTCATGGACTTCGTGCGCACCGCGCTGATCGCGAAACGCGGTCACGGCACGGGGGATTAGAACACCGTTTCAACCCGCAGGAGATGTCGATTCGGCCCAAGAACGAACGGCGTTTCAACTCACTCTCACAGTAAGGAGACGACTGTGAATCAACTCGTAAGCTCAGGTGCGCGCCTGGACAGATTGCCGATGGCGCGCTTCCACTGGAAGATCCTCGGCCTCATCAGCGCGGGAGCGTGCCTCGATGCATTCGATGTGTATCTTGCCGGCGGCGTTGCCGCGGCGATGATGAAGCAGGGCTTCTCGACGCTTCAGTTGAATGCGCTGTTTGTATCGGCGGGATTTTTCGGGATGGTGATCGGTGCGGGCTTGTCCGGTTATCTCGGCGACCGGTTCGGACGCCGCTCTTCTTACCAGTTCAACCTCGCGCTATTCGGCGTCATGTCGATTGCCGCCGCGTTCGCGCCGAGCATCTACTGGCTGATCGGCTGCCGTTTCCTGATGGGCATCGGGCTCGGTGCGGAACTCGTGGTTGCGGCCGGCACGCTGTGCGAATTCATTCCGCCGGCGTATCGCGGACGATGGATCTCGTTGCTCGGATTGATCGTCAACTCCGGGCTCGTGATCGCCACGAGTGTGGGCTATGTCGTGATTCCGATGTTCGGATGGCGCTGGATGTTCGGCATTGCGGGGATCGGCGCGATGATCGTCTGGGCCTTGCGCCACAGCATGCCGGAGTCGCCGCGCTGGCTCGAATCGGTCGGCCGCCTTGAAGAAGCGGAGCGTACTGTCAGCGCAATCGAAGCGGAGGTGGCGAAGCAGCGCGGGCCGTTGCCCGAATGCGCGCGCACGCAGAATCTCGAAGTCCCGCAACTGCCGTTCAGCGCACTGTTCCGGCGCGGCATGATCGGCCGCACGCTGACGGCGGCGCTTACCGCGGTCGCGGTGAATGTCGCGGTGTACGGCTTTGTTGCGTGGCTGCCGACCTTCTTCGTAAGGGAAGGCCGGGACGTCGTGACATCGCTGGGCTTCACTACGCTGATGTCGTTCGGCGCGCCGTTTGGCGCGGTGCTCGGCTTTCTCAGCGCCGACCGGCTGGGCCGCGCCAAGGGTCTCGTGTTTTTCTCGGCGATGACCATCGTGCTCGGTTTCATCTATCCGCAGATGGTTGCGAACGTGGCGATTGCGTGCGTTGGCTTCGTCCTGGTGAGTTGCATCTTCGCCATCGTCACGCTGGGCCTTTTCGGCTACGTGCCCGAGTTGTTCCCGACTGCCTTGCGCTTGCGGGGAACGGGTGCCGCGGGCGTATGCGGCCGGCTTGCGTCCATGACCACGTCGTATGCCGCCGTGCTGCTGTATCAGCAGTTCGGGTTATTCGGGGTGCTCGGCATGGTCTCGGGCGTGCTGGTGCTGCTGATCGTGGCGGTCATTTCACTGGGTGTCGATGCAAACCAGTATTCGCTCGAAGCGGCATCGCCCGACGAAGATGCGCTCGATACCCAACTGGATTTCAAGCAAGGAGGAATTGCACGGTGAGCTCAACTTCCATCTCCGCAGCGCTTGCCCGCTTCACGACGAACCTGCGGCTCGACGATGTGCCACAGGCCGTCCGCGAACGCGCCAAGCATTTGATACTCGACAGCATCGGTCTCGCATTTGCCACGACCACGTTCAACTATTCGCGTGCGACGCTTGCCGCCATGCAGGAACTCGATAGCGGCCACGCGTCGGTGTTCGCGCATTCGGAGCGGCTTGCGATGCGCGACGCAATGCTTTTCAACGGCCTTCTGATCCACGGCCTCGATTTCGACGATACCCACGCACGGGGCGTCATTCATTCGACCGCGAGCGCCTTGCCCTGCGTGTTCGGGCTTGGCGAGCGCGAGAACGCAAGCGGCGCCGATCTGCTCGCCGCCTATCTTTGTGCGATGGAAGTATCGACCCGGGTGGGCGCCGTTGCGCAAGGTGGTTTCCACAAGACGGGTTTTCATCCCACGGGACTGGCCGGCGCGTTCGGCTGCACGCTGGCGGCCGCACGTCTCCTCGGTCTCGACGAAGCACGCGCGACGCATGCGCAGGGCATTGCGCTGTCCATGGCGTCGGGCAGCCTGGAATTCCTGCAGGACGGCGCGTGGACCAAGCGTCTGCATCCGGGCTGGGCCGCGGTCAGCGGCACGGTTGCGGCGTCGCTTGCAAAGCATGGATTCGTGGGTCCCGGCGCGCCTTATGAAGGCCGCTATGGGCTTTATTCGCTGCACCTGAATGACTATGCCACGCCGGATCTTTCCATTGCGACGAACGGGCTCGGCGAGCAATGGGAGATCGACCATGTTGCGCTCAAGCCGATTCCCGCATGCCATTTCACCCATGCATCGTCCGATGCCGCGGTCGAATTGCACAAGCAGCACGGCCTCAGCATCGATGAAATCGAAAACGTCCTCGTGCGCGTGCCGGGTGCGACCGTGAACGTGATCTGCGAGCCGGTCGCGAACAAGAAGCGTCCGGCGAACAGCTACGACGCGCAGTTCAGCATTCCGTACATCGTGGCGACAGGCTTGCTCAAGGGACGCTTCACGCTCGATGACCTCGACGACGCGGCGCTCGCCGATCCAGCCGTGCTGGCCCTGGCGCAACGCGTCAATTACGAAGTGGATCACGAGTCCACGTTCCCGCGCCATTACACCGGCGAGGTGATCGTCTTCACACGCGATGGCCGCCGTCTTGCGCATCGCGAGGCGATCAATCGCGGTTCGTCCGATCGGCCGCTGACCAACGACGACATCGTCGCCAAGTTCTTCGATAACGCGCAGCGCGTGGTCTCGCGCGAGCGCGCCGCGCAGGTGCGCGACGCCGTGCTAAATCTCGAACGGTCTTCCGTATCCACGCTCGCAGACGTGCTGCGCCGTCCCGGCTAATTGTTGCTGCATGCATTCAGGGCCCGTCAGGGCAGGAGATTTTCATGGCTACCATCGATGTAGAAACGATTGAAACAGCAGAAGAGGCGAAGGCTAACGAGGTGCTGATCCTCGACATGCTCGACCGTTTTCTCAAGACGGAAGTGAAGCCGTATGTCCACGCACTCGAAGCGGCCGACGAGTACCCGCACGAGATCGTCGAGAAAATGAAGGACATGGGATTGTTCGGATGCCTGATCAGTCAGGAATACGGCGGACTGGGTCTTTCCACATCGACGTACGCGAAGATTGTCGACCGGATCTCGGCGGTCTGGATGTCGGTGAGCGGCATCATCAACTCGCATCTGATCATGGCGATGACCGTGCAGCGCAACGGCACCGAGGAACAGAAGCGTGCCTACCTGCCGCGCATGGCGACCGGCGAATTGCGTGGCGGCATTGGGCTGACGGAGCCGGATTGCGGCACGGACCTTCAGGCGATCCGCACGGTGGCGCGGCGCGAGGGCGACGAGTATGTAGTCAATGGCAGCAAGACCTGGATCACGAACAGCCTGCACGGGAACGTCCTGGCGTTGCTCGTGAAGACCGACCCGAAGGCGGAGCCGCGGCACAAGGGCATGACGCTCCTGCTCGTCGAAAAGGGTCCGGGCTTCGAAGTGAGCCGCAAGCTCGAAAAGCTCGGGTACAAGGGTATTGATACGTGCGAGCTGACCTTCACGGATTTCCGCGTGCCGGTGTCGCAGGTGATCGGCGGCGTAGAAGGACTGGGACTCAAGCAGATTCTGGGCGGCCTGGAACTGGGGCGCATCAACGTGGCCGCGCGTGGCGTGGGATTGGCGCAGGCAGCGCTCGATGAATCCGTGTCCTATTCGCAGCAGCGCAAGACTTTCGGCAAGCCGATTTGCGAACATCAGGCGATTGCGCTGAAGCTGGGCGAGATGGCGACACGCTTGCAGGCTGCGCGTCTTTTGACCGAAGCGGCGGCGGTTGCTTACGACCGCGGCGAACGCTGCGACATGGAAGCCGGCATGGCGAAATACTTCGCCACTGAAGCCGCGCTTGAGAACAGCATCGAGGCCATGCGAATTCATGGCGCCTATGGCTACTCGAAGGAGTTCAACGTCGAGCGCCTGTACCGCGATGCGCCGCTCTTGTGCATTGGCGAAGGCACCAACGAGATGCAGCGAATCATCATCGCCAAGAACCTTATTGCGAGGAACCCGGTATGACTTTGCCGCTCTCAGGCGTGCGTATTGTCGCGGTCGAACAGTACGGCGCGGGTCCGTTCGCGACGCAGCATCTGGCCGATCTCGGCGCGGAAATCATCAAGGTGGAGAATTTCCGCGAAGGCGGCGATGTCGGGCGCGCGGTCGGTCCATATTTTTTCGGCGAAGGCGACAGCCATTTTTTCGAGGCGTTCAACCGCAATAAGTGCAGCCTGACGCTCGATCTCAAGAAGCCGGAAGCACGCGGTGTCCTTCTCGACCTGGTGAAGAAAAGCGACGCGGTCTTCAACAACCTGCGCGGCGATCTGCCCGCAAAGCTCGGGCTGACTTACGACCAGCTGAAAGAGTCGAATCCGGCGATCGTCTGCGGTCACTTGTCGGCTTATGGGCGCACCGGAAGCCGTGCGTCGTGGCCGGGTTACGACTACCTGATGCAAGCGGAAGCAGGGTATCTGTCGGTCACGGGCGAGCCTGACAGTCCGCCGGCGCGCTTCGGGCTGTCTATCATCGACTTGATGACGGGCACGACCGCCGCCATGGCGCTGCTTGCCGGAATCGTGCAGGCGCGCGCTTCCGGCATCGGCCGCGACATGGACGTCAGTCTCTTCGATGTCGCCATGCACAATCTCGCTTATGTCGCCACGTGGTACCTGAACGGCGACGTGGTGACGGGGCGCGATCGCCGCTCGGCGCATCCTTCGCTCACGCCGAGCCAGTTGTACAAGACACAGGACGGCTGGATCTTCCTGATGTGCAACAAGGAGAAATTCTGGGGTGTGCTGGCCGAGGTCCTCGACAAACCGTCGTGGGTCACGGACGAACGCTTCAACAATTTCAAGGCGAGGCTGCTCAACCGGGACTTGCTTGAAAAGGAACTCGATGCCGCGCTTTCCACGGCAACGACCGAAGAGTGGCTCAAGCGTTTCGGGGGCCGTGTGCCCGCGGCGCCGGTCTACGACGTCAGGCAGGCGCTCGACAATCCTTTCGTGGCGGAGCGCGAGGGCGTGGTCAATGCCGAGCATCCGCGCTTCGGGAAGATCCGCGGCGTGGCGGCGCCGGTGCGCGTGGATGAGGCGCTGCCACTGCGCGCAGCCCCGGATCTGGGCCAGGATACGGACAGGCTGCTCGCGGAACTCGGTTACGATGCTGAACGGATCGCCTCGCTTCGCGAGAAGGCCGTCGTGCAATGAGCTCCGAAGGCTTGCGTGACGGGTCCGAACGGGCGCATTCACCCCGTTTAATCCGTTCACCCTTACTCACGCAAGAGCCGATGGTCACAGTCCTGGGTCAGCAACCGCGTTATGTGCAATTGGCGCAGACGCTCGTCAACGAAATTCAGAGCGGCAGGTTTCCGGTGGGCTCGACAATACCGACCGAGTTCGAGCTCTGCGAGCAGTTCGGCGCAAGCCGTTCCACTGTGCGCGAGGCCGTGAAGCAACTGGTGCAACTCGGCATGGTCGTGCGGCAGGCGGGGGTCGGCACGACTGTCAAGGCGGTTCGATCCGAAGGCGGGTATCGGCAGGTCATGCAGCAGTTGAGCGACCTGCATCGCTACACGGCGGACACCGTTCTCGAGATACTGACAAAGGACACGACCGAGGTGCGCGACCCTGCCGTTTGCGAATTGCTGAAGGCTGGCCCCGGCGAGACGTGGCTGCGCATTGCAGGCTTGCGCCGTTCGGGCGACAGCCCCGATCCGATCTGCCATACCGAAGTATTCATTCAGCCGGCATTTCGTTCGCTCGTGGTGAGCGAACGCGAATCGCATGTGCCGATCTATACGCTTATCGAAAAACAGTTCGGCGAGCGGATAGTGGAAGTGCAGCAGGAGATCCGGGCGATCGCCTTGCCGGCGGCCATCGCCTCGTTGGTCAACGCAAAGGCGCGTTCACCCGCGCTCTGGTTGTGCCGCCGATATCTCAACCGGCGCGGCGAGATTGTCGAAGCCGCGTTCAGCATCCATCCGGCCGACCGTTTCAGTTATTCGGAAACATTCCAGCGCGACTGGACGTCCGGTTGATGCTCAAGTCAGGAGACATGCATGCCGCTTCATAGTTATCTCTTCGTACCGGGCGATCGTCCGGAGCGTTTTTCCAAGGCGCTTGCAACGGCCGCGCATCAGGTCGTGATCGATCTGGAAGATGCGGTCGCGCCCGAGGGCAAGATCCAGGCGCGCGAGGGTTTATCGAAGTGGCTGCGGGATGGCTTGCCGGATATCGACAAGGAACGCGTCGTGATTCGTGTCAACGCATACGGCACGCCCTGGCACGAGGACGATGTGAAAATGCTGCGCGAGTCAGCGGTCACTCGCATCATGGTCCCAAAGGCCGAAGCCGCGAGCGAACTGGCGGATATTGCGTCGCGTTGCGGCAAGGCGGTGTCGCTTATCGCGCTGATCGAGAGCGTGGCGGGCGTGGTGGAGATGCGGGCCATCGCGCATGAGAAGGCGGTGTCGCGACTTGCGTTTGGTTCGTTCGATTATTGCGTCGATGCAGGTGTGGAGGACAGCGGCCGCGAGCTCGACTACGTGCGCTCGCAATTCGTGATCGAGTCGCGTTATGCGGGGCTCGCGGCGCCGGTCGACGGCGTGACTTTATCGATTGACGATGCCGACCTGATCGCCGCCGATGCCGCCTCCGGCCGGCGCTTCGGCTTTGGTGCGAAGCTGTGCATTCATCCGAAGCAGGTCGAGGCAGTGAATCGCGGCTTCGCTCCGAGCGATGCGGACTTTGCCTGGGCCGAGCGCGTGCTGGCAAAGCTCGCCGAGAATCCGAGGGGCGCGATCGCCGTGGACGGCAAGCTCGTCGACAAACCTATCGTCGACAAGGCGAAACGCATTGTTGCGAGCTTCACGCGCTGAGCCCATGGAACGTCGACTCCTGCATGTGCGGCGTATCGAACTCAGCGGCTATCGGCGCGAAGACGGGCTGTATGACATCGAAGGTGTGCTGCGCGATACGAAAACCTACGATCGTCATTCGAGCGGTGTCGTGCGTCTGGCCGGTGAAGCGATCCACCAGATGCGCTTGCGGATCACGGTCAACACGGATTTCCTGATCGTCGATGCACACGCGGAATCCGAAGTCGTGCCGTATCCCGGTTTCTGCGATGTCATCGGGCCGGAGTACAAGAAGCTGATCGGCCTCAAGCTCGCGGCTGGCTTCACGCGCGAGACACGTGCGCTGTTCGGCGGCACGAAGGGCTGCACGCATCTGACCGAGCTGATCGGCGGCGTGGCGACGGCTGCGTTCCAGACAATGAGCGAGGAGATCAACGCGTCGAACAGCCAGCAACCATTCCAGCTCGACGGCTGCCATGCGTTGAGAACCGATGGCGATGCCGTCAGGGAGTTCTACCCCAAGTGGTATCGGGCGTGAGCGTTGCGGCGCGCGCCGTTTTGCCTATCGGGCGCCGCAACCCCTGCATCGACTGCCGATGCCCTACGCGGCGAGCCCGCCCGACTGATGCGCAACCAGTCTCGCATATGCGCCGCGCGCAGCGAGCAGTTCGGCATGGCTGCCGGCCTCGATGACCCGGCCGCCGTCCATCACGAGAATCGTGTCGGCATTCTGAATCGTCGACAGCCGATGCGCGATGATGATCGAGGTCCGTTGCTTCATCAGTTCACCAAGGGCCGTGCGGATCTGCTGCTCGCTGATGGTGTCGAGATGCGAAGTCGCTTCGTCCATGATCAGTATCGGCGCGTCCTTCAGGAACGCGCGGGCGATCGCCACCCGCTGACGCTGCCCGCCCGACAACTGCACGCCGCGCTCGCCCACCCGGGTCGCAAGGCCATCCGGCAACCGGTCGACGAAATCGCTCAGCGCGGCACGATCCAGCGCGCGGCGTACATCTGCGTCTGAGACATCCCGGCCGGCCAGACGGATGTTGGCCTCCAGCGTATCGTTGAAGAGATACGTGTCCTGCGCCACCAGCGCAATATGACTGCGCAAGTCAGCGAGACGAAGCCGGCGCAAGTCGACGCCGCCCAGCGTGATGACGCCTTGCTGCGGATCCCAGAAGCGCAGCAGCAGATTGGCTACCGTCGACTTGCCCGCGCCCGAGGCGCCGACCAGCGCCACGGTGCTGCCGGGACGCACGGCAAAGCTCACATGGTCGAGCGCCGGTGCGCTGCGGCCCGGGTACGCAAAGCTCGCCGACTCGAGCCGTACTTGCGGGTTTGCGGGGACCGGCAAATCGCCATCGGTGACCGGCTCCGTCTCTGCTTCGACGACATGCAGGCGGCGCGTGGACGCGATCGTATCGGCCAACTGGCGTGCAACCTGGCCGATCTCGGCAACGGGCATGAAGGCCGCCACGGAAACCAGCACGAGCAACGGCAGCCACTGGGGCGCAAACCAGCCGTTCGCGGCGAGCACGGCGCCCGTCAGGGCCACCGCCAGGCCGCCCAGTCCGGTTGCGATTTCCAGCGCGGCGCTCTGGCGCGAGAGATCGTCCAGCAGGGCGGACCGCTGCTGCTGGTATGCCTCAATGTCGGCGAGGAAAACGGCGCGTCGGCGGCCGGTCGCCTGGAAGGCTGCGAGTTCGGCGAGACCCTGGATCGTCTCCGTGAGATGCGCGCCGAGTTGTCCCAATGCTGCGCGCGCCCGGCTGCCGAGACGGTCGATCTTGCTGCGTGCGAATACCGGTGTCAGTCCGGCCCAGGCGAGAAAGGGCAGCAGGACGAGCGCGAGCGGCCAGGCCGCCCATGCCAGTAGCGCCAGCACGCTGGCCGGGATCACGATGGCGACAAAAGCCGGCGCCACGGTGTGGGCGTAGAAGTACTCGACCGTCTCGACGTCCTGGGTCGCCAGCGCCACGAGGTCGCCGGAGCGCCGGCGCAGCAGGTAGGCGGGAGCGAGGCGCTCCAGCTTGGCGAACAGTGCGATGCGCATTTCCGCCAGCAGCCGGTAAGCCATGTCGTGCGCAAGCCAGGATTCCAGCCAGTGCAGCGTTGCCGCGGCGGGCGCGGCGATCAGCAGCCCGACGGTCAGCCCGAAGACCGGCCGTCCGGACGCCACACCCGCAACCACGAGCGCGCCCAGCACGCCGACGCCAATGAAGCTCAGCACCCGCCCGATACCGCACAGCACAGTCAGCGCCAGTTTCGTTCTCCACGGCCGCACGAAGCGCAACAGGGTGCGCAAGGTATCGACCCAGCCGATTTCGGCGGCATCCTCGGCAAGCGCACGTTGTTGCGGACCTGAAGACGATGACGCAGGCGCCGCGACCAACCGTTCCACCGCAGCCGGACGCTGGCCGGCCGCGCCGACCTGCGGACCCATCAGGCGGCGATACGCCCCGGGACGGGCGATCAACTCGGCATGCGTGCCGCTCTCCACCACGCGCCCGTGATCGAGCACGAGAATCCGGTCGGCGCCGATCACGCTGGATAGCCGGTGCGCCAGGATCAACGTGGTGCGCCCGCGCATGAGCCGGTCGAGCGCCTGCTGGATGACCGCTTCGTTTTCGGCATCGACGGCGGAAAGTGCTTCGTCCAGCACGAGGATGGGCGCATCGCGTAACAGCGCCCGGGCAATGGCGATGCGCTGGCGTTGCCCGCCGGACAGCGTGGCGCCACGCTCGCCTATGCGTGTCTCGTAGCCGTCGGGCAATCCGGCGATGAAATCGTGAATGTTGGCAGCCGCAGCGGCGGCGATCATGTCGGCGTCGCTCGCATCGTGCCGGCCGAGCCGCAGATTGTCGGCGATAGTGCCATCGAAGAGCGTGGTGTCCTGCGCCACGATGGCGATCATGCTTCGCACCTGATCGGGGTCCAGCGTGCGAATGTCATAGCCGCCGATGCGGATCGCGCCTGCCTGCGCATCGTGCTGGCGCAGCAGCAGGCGCAGGATGGTGGACTTGCCCGCACCGCTGGGTCCGACGATCCCGACCGTCTCGCCGGCAGCGATCTCGAAGCTCAGCGCGGCATGCGCATCGGCGCGACGGCCGGGATAAGCGAAACCGACGTTATCGAACGCGATGCTCGCGGCAAGGCTGGCCACATGTGGCGCGCCCGCAGCCGGTGCATCGCTGCGCGCTTCCAGCAGCGCATGGATGGCGTTCGCGGCAGACTGTCCGACCATGCCCTGATGCAGTACGGAACGCAGGTCGCGCAGGGGACGGAAGATCTCGGTGCCGGCCATCAGGATGATCAGCAGCGCTTCCAGGCTCATTTCGCCGTGGCTTACACGCCAGGCGCCGAGTGCGATGGCAGCCGCCGCGCCCAGGCCAGTGCCGAGGTCGGTGAAGAACCGCGTGAGCAGACCGAGCGCAAGTACCCAGAAGGTGCTGTCGGACAGCGCCCGCGCGCGACCGGCGAGCTTTTGCGCGAAGGCGCCGCTCTGGCCGAACGCCTTGAGCGTTGGCAGGCCCTGCACCGCGTCGAGGAACTCTTCGCCGAATGACTTGAACGCCGCGGCGCGGGCAATGGCCGCGTGCTTGTCGGCGTTGTGAATCAGCATGGGCAGCGCGAGTGTTGCAAGCGCGGCGACCAGCAGCACGGCCGCGGTCGGTACATCCCACCAGGCCAGGACGGCGAAGATCATCACCGGTGCGCAGGTGGCAATAATCAGTTGTGGCACGTAGGCGCCAAAGAAAGTCTGTAACTGCTCCACACCGTCGATGACAGCCAGCATCACGCCGCCGGTGCGCTCGGCGCCGAACCAGGCCGGGCCGAGTTCGGCAATACGGTCGAAGAGCCGGGCGCGCAGCACCGACTGGACCCGTCCGGCGGTGCCCTGCGCGAGCACGACCCGGCGATGGTCGAGCCAGGCTCGCAGGATCATGCAGGCGACCGTGCCGGTTGCAGCAAGGGCAATCTGTCGAAGCGGCGCGCTTTCCAGTGCGAGCGCGAGCACGCGGCCGAGAAAGACGAAGCGCAGGACGCCGAATCCCATGGCGAGCAAACCAAGGCCCACGGCGCCGGCCACACGCAGCCGCAGCCCTGCCATCATCATCCATAACTTGCCATCGAAATACATCCCTGCCTCCGGTTGGTCACTGCTTCAGTCGTCAGGACCTTACCTTGGGCCGCAGGGCGAGGCAAAAGATGGTTTTTCAAGGGGTGTTGAATATCCTACAATACCCCGATGTCCAATATTCCTTCTCTGACAGCGCTACGGGCCTTCGAGGCGGCGGTGCGGCTCGGCGGGTTCGCTCGCGCGGCGGCCGAGCTGAACGTATCGACCAGCGCGGTGAGTCATCAGATACGCGGCCTGGAAGATACGCTGGGTGCGCGGCTGCTCGAGCGCAGCACGGGTATAGGCGGGATTCGCCTGACGGCGGCGGGGGCGAGCCTGCTGCCTGCAGCGAGCGGCGCACTGTCACTGCTGGAAGACGCATGTTCGGAAATCAAGGGCGTCGCGAGGCGACTGACCGTCTCGGCCAACGCACCGTTCTCCGCCATGTGGCTCGCGCGCCGTCTTGCCGAGTTTTCGGGTTCCAATCCCGCGACGCCGCTCAACGCCATCATTCAGGATGGCGAGCCGGATTTTGCCCGATACGACATCGACCTCGCTGTCGTGCATGTCGCCGATCACGCGTTGCGTCCCGATGACATCGTCCTCTTGCAAGAGGACGTCTTTCCGGTATGCAGCCCCGAGTTGCATCCGTTTGCATCCACGGCGGTGTGTCGTTGCCGCCTGCTGCAGGAGGCGCACGAAAATTTCCCTGAACTCAACTGGCTGAACTGGTCGGCCGAGTTCGGGCTGCCTGACGATTTCGATACCAAGATCGTTCGCTACAGCAGCTTCAGTCAGGTGATCGGCGCGGCGGTGGGCGGCGCGGGACTCGCGCTTGGACGCTCGCCGCTGATCGAGCCGGAACTGCGCAGCGGCCGGCTGGTGCGCCTTTTTCCGGAGCTGTCACGTCCGGCTTCGTGGCGGTTTGTCCTGCGCCGTGGACCGACCCGCCGCCACAGGATGCTCGATACCCTGATCGATTTCCTTCGCGCGGAGGCGGAGGCGGGGACAGGTGTGGCGCTGGACCCGTCATCCTGACCGTGCTCAAGGCACCTGCCAAGACGGCGCACTACGCTAATCCACCAGCGCTGCAGCCGCGACCGGCCACACGAACGGCTGGCTGAGAAGCTGCTCCAGATCGTGCGATTTCAACGGCCTGCTGTAGTGATAACCCTGGATCTCGTTGCAGGCGTTGTCGCGAAGGAAGGCGAGTTGCGTTTCTGTTTCCACACCTTCCGCGATCACCTTGAGATTCAACTGGCGCCCAAGCGAGATCACGGCCATCGCGATCGCGCGGTCGTCGTCCTTGCCCGGCAGTTCGCGAACGAATGACTGGTCGATCTTGAGGCGCACGATCGGGAAGTGCTTCAATGCGCTGAGACTCGAATATCCTGTGCCGAAGTCGTCTATCGATAAACGCACGCCCATCTCCTGCAACTGGCGCATCGTCGCGATCGCGCCGTCGAGATCCTGCATGATCACGCTTTCGGTCAGCTCCAGCTCGAGATACTGAGGATCCAGGCCGCTTTCGCTGAGCGCATGCGCCACGCGCGACACGAGTTCCTTCTGCAGGAATTGCCGCGCGGACACGTTGACGGACACCGTCATGGGTGCGAAGCCCATGTCCTGCCACAGCTTGTTCTGCATGCAGGCCTTGTGCAGCACCCAGTCGCCGATGGAAATGATGAGGCCCGTCTCCTCCGCAACCGGAATGAACGTGGCGGGCGAGATGTTGCCGTCGGTCGGATGCTGCCAGCGCAGCAGCGCCTCTACCCCGAACACGCTTTCCGTGCGCAGGTCGACTTGCGGCTGATACTCGAGATGAAACTCCCCGTTCGATAACGCCACGCGCAACTGCTCCTGCAGCCGCAGTTTTTCGTGCACCTTGATGTTCATCTCGTGCGTGTACATCTGGTAGTTGTTGCGCCCGAGTTCCTTGGCGCGGTACATGGCGGCATCGGCGTTCATCAGCAGGCTTTCGGCGTTGGCGCCGTCGGCCGGATAGCTCGCCACGCCCATGCTGCACGTCACCCGATATTGCTCGCCGTTCAGTTCGACCGGTTCCATGATCCGTTCGCGGATCTTCTCGATGGTCTTGTGGATGCCGGGACCATTCTGATCGTCGTCAAACAGTACGATCACGAACTCATCGCCGCCGAGACGAACCACCGTATCCGTTGCGCGCAGGCAATCGGACATGCGTGCCGCGACCGTGCGCAGCAGATCGTCGCCCGCGCGATGCCCGAGGCTGTCATTGATGAGCTTGAAGTTATCAAGGTCGATGAACACCACCGAGACGCCGCGCTCGTATCGCCGTGCGTGCAGCAGCACCTGGTTCAGGCGGTCGGACAGCAATGTACGGTTGGGCAAGCCTGTCAGCGCGTCATGATTGGCCATGTGCCGGATACGCTCTTCGGCACGATGCCGTTCGATGGCAATGCCCGCAATGCGGGTTCCCATTGCGATGACTTGCGATTCGATGGCACTGGGCTCGTGCGCGTCCTGGGCGAACAATGTGAGCGCGCCCAAGGCGCTGCCGTCGTGCGCGAGGATGGGGATCGCCCAGCATGCCTGGAAGCCGCTCAAGCCATACGCCTGCATCTGCTCCATGAAAGCCGGGTCCTTGCTTGCGTCTGGGATGTAGACGGGTTGGCGTGTGTGAATTGCCCGGCCGCTCGGACCTGCATCGAGGCTCACGGGCGAGCCGTTGATCCGCTTCCGGTACAGCTCGGAAAGCCCCGGCGCGGCGCCCAGTTTCAGATGCAGGCCGTCGTCGTCACGCAGCAACGCGACGCACGCAACACGCGAGATCTGCGATTCGAGCAGGCTCGCAAGATAGGACAACACCTCTTCGAGCGGCGTGCTGGTCGCGATCATTTCCAGCACCCGATTGTGCTCGGCGCGGCGCACTTCCGCGCGCTTGCGCGAACTGATGTCGCGCATGATCGCCACCACGCCGTTGTCCACGCGCACTACCTGACGCTGGAGCCATACTTTCGTGTCGTCGGTACACAGGTGCATCCATTCGTGTTCGTGGACCGTTCCGGTTTCCGCTACGGCCGCAAATTCATCGAACATGCCGTTCTGGCGCGCATCCGGGAAGATCGCGTCGAGACTGCGGCCAACCAGCATCTCGCGGGGCAGTCCGAGCACGACGCTGCCACGCCGGTTGGCGTCGGTCATGACGAAGCCGAGAAGATTGCCGGCGCCATCGCGCTCCGAACGAAAGACGAAAAACGCGTCGAGGCTTCTTTCCGATGCCGCGTAATAGGTCTGCTGCGCCTGCCGTGCGCGGCGGCGGCTGACGGCGAGCTGCCAGCTCGACCGGCTGAGCGCAGCGGCAAGCACGATCAGCAAGGCGCTGGCAATGGCCGTCCACAGTACATAGTTGTGCCTGTGCTTGCGGAAAACCGATAACTGCTCGCCCTGGCTGAGACCGACCATCGCAATCAGCGGAAAGCCGTGGATTGCGCGGATGGTGGTGTAACGCCGCACGCCCTGGTCCCACGGGCCGACCCTCGCACCGCTCACAAGCGCCTGCTGCGCGACTGCAATTGCCACGGTCGATATCGACCTGCCCCACGACGTGTACTCGCCCGTTTGCTGAGCGCGCACGATTCCGTCTGTTCCGACGAGCAGCAGCATGCCCTTGTCGCCCATGCGGGCATATTCATAACCGCTCGTGAAATAGGCCGGGTCCATGGCGAGCATCACGCTTCCGTTGAAGCTGCCATCGGCGCGCTCCAGGCGCCGGCTGAAGGTGATCTCGGGCGTGTCAGTATCGTGATTGAGGCTGACGCGGCTCACGCAGGGCATCGATGCATCGATCTGCGCACGCAATGCCGCGAAGCACGGGTCCGTCGAGACATTCGAGGGCCCATGCGACCCGGACGCTGCAAACACGCTTCCGTCAGCCCCCGCGACCGATACTCGGAAAACGATGGACGGCGGCAGCAGGCCCTTCGCCTGCAGCTCGTACATGGCCGTGCCGCCTTTGCTTTCGTAGGCGTACTTGACCGTCTTGAGCGTCTGGTCGATTGAACTGAGGTTGCGCACCAGTTGTGCTTCATAGGTGTCGGCGATCTCACGGCTCGACTGCGCAGCCGTATCTTCGGCAACATCGCCTTCAACCGAAATCAGATGGAACACCGCTGCCCACGCAATGCAAAGCAGCAGGCCCGTGAAAACGGGTATCAGGATGTAGGCCTCGGCAAGCCGTTTCACGATCGCACGCGTTCCCCGCACGACTAATTGCGTGCGTTTCGCGGCAGCATTGCCTGCATCGATGGCACTTTCCGGCTGTCGATCTGACGTACCGCGTTTCGCGGGTGACTCTCGGCGATTGAAGTTCATCGTGCCAATTCCGGTATCTCACTGCGCGATATGGAAAAAAATCGCATTCTGCATATATGGGGGACAAGGCGCCTTGTGAGCGCCTTTATCATGCCGTGCCGCCTTGCGCTAGTTGAGCGTCAGCAGCGGTTTCACACTTGCATCGATATCGCGGGAATCCATGTATCCAATGGCGTTCGGCGTCTCGGCAAGCGCTCGCTTGATTGCCGCAGGGTCCTGCACTTCGCGGGGCGGCTGGCCGCGGCCGGTGAAAATCAGCTTGGACCAGTAAGCCTTCATCTGCGAAGAGGACTTCCCCGTGATCCTGCGGTAGAACTCGCTGCGCGCGGCTGCATCCTCGGGCAGATCGACGGGTATGGCGCTGCCGCCACCCGGGAAGTAGGCCGCGCGGCCGAGGAAGATGTCCGCGATCTGCTGTTCGCTCAATGCCGTGAGCGTGCTCTTGGTGGATACGACCACGATGAGCTGGGCCATTGCCGACTCCCCGGACAACCCGAGAAGCATGGCGATCAATGCTGACCTGATGTATTGGTTGGCGTTTTTCACGGTGCACTCATCAAAAGACGAAGTCGAGCGCGGCGCTGATCACATTCGTGCCGCTGCCGAGTTGATAGTTCGGCTGGAAGTTGATGAATGAGCCGGTTGAGTTTGCGGGCAGCCAGACATGGTCGTACTGCACTTTGAGATCCACGTTCTTGACGACGTCCCAGCGCAACCCGAACGAAATGTCCTTCTGCCCCATGTTGTAGTTGTAGGCGAGAGTGGGGCGGTCAAGAGAATGTGCTTGCGAGTAGGTGGCGAACGGCGTGAACTTGCCCAGGCGATAACCGCCTGTCACATAGCCGCTCACGTAGCCCGGCGTGACCTGGTTCACGGTGACGCGTGCGAGTTCGCCCTGAACGAACCACGGGCCACTGTCGTAGGCCGCGGCGATGCTGTAGACATTCACCGGTTCTTTTTCAGGCAGGAAATCCAGTTTGACGTTGGCGTGAAGATATCCGGCGTGCAGCGTGAGGTTGCCGTATTCGACGGTATCGAACACACCGGTGATCGCGGTTCCATATGCCTTGAGCATGCCCGGGTTGACGTGGAACGAGCTGTAGCCGTAGAGCAGTTGAACCGTGTTCGCAACACCGCCCAGGCGCAACCGGTACGACATGTCCGCGCCGTCGCTATTGGTGATCGGCACAGTGTTGTACACCTCGATCGGCACCCGCACCCAGGGATTTGCATAACCCACGTTTCGGTAATCCGAGTTCAGGAAGGTGGGCAGTTCGATCCGCCCGGCGCGCACGCTCAGATCCGGCGTAATGGCGTACTTGACGTTGGCCCACTCGAGCGTTGGCACGAACGTGTTGTTGTAGCGATGCTCGGACACAACCTGGACAACAGCCGATAGCTTGTCGGTGAACTGGCCGGTGAGTTGCAGGCCGATCTTGCTGTCGTCGGCGAAGTCGTACTTGCGGCTATGGCCGGCACCGTTCGGCTCGAATGCGGTACTCGTGAAGTCGGCTGTGTCCAGGCTCGAATGGGTCATGCCGAGCGTTCCGAAGCCGCTCAGCGTGAACATGTGCGGTGCGTTGTCCGGAGCCGGGGTGTCCTCCGCCAAGGCAGAAGAGACGTACGAAGCGCAAAGCAGTCCCATCGCGGCGATGCTGGCGGTGCCGGTGATCCACTGATGCAAATGGCGGTTTCTACTCATCATCAAGACGTTACGTTGCGGGTTGTATGTGGCTTCTAACGGCCTGGCCAGAAGAATCTTGATAGTCAGATGAGGTCGTTGACGGGGTGTACGGCAGTTATTGAAATGGGATCTCGCACAAGCAGAAAAAGATGCCGATGGGTAAGCCTGTGTTTGTGCTCGAGGCAGAATAATTAACCGACAAGAAACAGCGTGTTGAAACGAAAAAGAGTTCGCTGGTCAGATTGATATACATCAGGAGGCCTAACTACTACTTGAGTTTTTCGGGCAAACGGGCGACGCCTTGGCATCGCCCGCATGAAGCTCAGCGAGTCAGCCGCAGGATGCCGAGATTGCCGGCAATCTGCTGGAAGATCGAGGTGAGCGCCGCGTTGGTCGGCGCATGGTAGTAGTTACCGGGTGACGCGCAGCTTTGCATGGTCTGCTGCGCTTGCTTGCTTGCCGAGTCGGTCCCGTAGGTCCCGAACGTGATGGAATAAATGGTGATGCCTTCGTTCTTCATCGCGTTGCAGACAGAAAGCTGGAACGTGTTGATGTCCGACACGGATGTCATCGAACCGTTGGTCGGGCCGCCCGTTGGCGCTGTCAGCGTGCTGTTCCCGACGCCGGACAGACCGTTGAACGACGGGGAAGGCATGATGCCGTTTGCCGTGCCCGGGTCGTTCTCACCATCGGTCAGGACGATCACCACGCGTTGCAATCCCTGGGTGGTCGCTTCAGGGCGGGGCAGGTTGGCATCGGACGATATCCAGCCGTTTGAACCTGACACTTGCGGCGACCACGCCGAAGAGACCATGCGCCATCCCCACAGCAAGCCGGTAGGGATGATGGTCGAACCGTTGGCCTGCATCTGGTTGATCGCGCTGTTCAGTGTATTGATGTCCTGTGTAAGGAACTGCATTGGCTGGATCGAACACGGCCGCGATCCCGAGGTGCCGTTCTGATCCCACGTGGTCGTTGCGGGCAGCGTGCTGCCGGTGGCGACCGGCTGTCCCCACGCGTTGTAGACAGGGGTTGCACTTACCGTGCCGCAGTAGCTGGCCGAACCGTTGGTCTGGTAGGTCAGGGGTACATTAAGCACGCTGTTGACGCTGGTTACCGCGCACTTGGTTTTGCTGCTGTCGTAGTTGGTGATCTTGAAGCCCTGTGGCGGCACGTTGTAGTAGAACGGCGTGAAGCCTGGCGAATCGGCTGGTGCGTAGGCCTTCGGAAACAGTTGCTTCGCACTCCCGACCCGCGGTTCTACCGGGCATCCGGCCCAGCCCGATCCCGTTCCCGACGACTGATACTTCGACGAAATCCCCGCCGAGTTGTAGCTGTTTTTGTCGCTGGCCGCGGGGGTGAGCCAACTGCCGGATGCTGACAATGATGAACCGACGTTGACCATGGTCGTGAACGGAACAAGGCCCACATACGAGCGATTTCCGGACTGGCCGAGCACGCTTGCGACGAGCGTGTTTGCCGCAGAGCGCAATCCCGCGATCTTGGTTCCCTGGCTCTGGTCGGTGCTGGCGTAATCGGCCATCGACCCGGTGTTGTCGAGCACGAGCGCAAGTTCCAGCGTGCTTTGCGGCAAGCGAAACGCGGAGTTGGCGGCGGACACGGTGCTTGTTGTCGGTGTATTCGACGATCCTGACCCGGAACCCGTACCGCTACTTCCGCTACCCGCGGCATTCCCGAAGAAATACGGCGCGAGCAACGGAATCGAGCCTGCAGCCGTGAGCTGGATAGTCTGTCCAGTCGCCGGGGCTCCGCTAACCGCAGCTTTGAAATTGGCGTCGGGCATGGTCAGGCCTAGGTAGCCCTTCGGCATGTTGCCGTTATAAAACGCGCGTGCGTCCGCCTTCCATGCCGACGAATCCTTGCCGGCCGGATCGGCATAGTGCGCGAGATCGACGCCTGCGGAAATCGTCGCCACGTCAAGGGCCATCTGCATGCGCGCTTGCGTCATTTCGTAGTCGATCAGATCAAGCGCCGTGCACATTGCGCCGAACATCAGGCTTGCACAGACTGCGAACATCATCGTGACGACGCCGCTGTCTCCAGTCATGAGCGCTGTGACAGAGGGTGAAGGCGCGGTTGGCGCGCAAGAATCGGGGATGGGTATCATTGGATGTTTCCAGAGCGCCGCGCGGCTAACTGGACGCAGCGAGCTTGAGCGGCTGGCCCGAACGCTGGCGCACATAAACCACTTTGTAGATGGTTAGCGTGAGCGGCGCATTGCTCCAGAAGGGAGCGGTCATCGCGAACGGCGTGTAAGTGTAAAAGACCTCGACGGCAGTGGCGGAATCACCCGCATAGAATGGCCAGCCGCTGGGCAGGATGCTGGAAGATGTGATTTTTGAAGATGGTCCGTTCTTGCTCATCCAGGAGGCTTTCTGGGACCATGAAATCGTTGGCGAGCCTTTCGTGGGCGGGATCAACTGCACCACATTCGCGCCGCAGTTGCTAGTGTTGTCGCAAATGGACGTGAGTATCACGCCACCTTTCCCCTGGAGGTCGTTGGGTGCGGCGATCACGCTCGCCGCTTGCCAGATTGCGCCGAGATTACTGGCAGTGGCGGTAGACGGATCGTTGATGACCTGGGTCATCTGACCGACCGAATTGGCGAGCGTAAATGCCGTGCGCTCGACAATGCTAACTGCCCGCATATAGAGGTAGATTTCTGTGAACCCAAGCAGCACGAGGAACATCAATGGAACAATGAGCACGAACTCGATCGCGACACTGCCGCCGTCTGCACGCAGGAAGCGGCGCAATCGTGCATGTGAACCAACGCGTGTGATCGAGAGCGGCCGCCGGCTCTTGAACGTATTTTTCATTTTTCGTTCTGGACGATGTAGTTGCGCTGGAAGGTCAGCGTACTAACGCCGAGCAACTGGGGAATCCCGGAGAATCCAGGCATTTTCACGGTAATGTTGTAGGACACCACGTTGCCGAAATCGCCAAGGTCACTGGTGTAGTTGCTGGTGCCCACATTGCCATAGGATCCATAGTCGAGCGTCGCAATGGTCACGGTCGCACCTATTTTCTGCCAGCGTCCGAGAGTGGCCATCACAATTTGTTTGGCCTGATCCGCGCGGGTTCCCGAAGCCGGGTCCACGGTAGTCAGTCCGACCCGCGAAGCGGCTTGTGCAGCAAGTTGAACGGATGCATCTACGAACATGTCGAGCGCTATTTCCAGCGTCCCGAGAATAAGGATGAAGACGACCGGTCCGACAAGAGCAAATTCGATGGCCGAAACGCCGCGGCTGTCCGCCAGCATTCGCGCAAACGGCGCGAGCGGCCGGTGTGGTCCACGCGCTTTCATCGAACGCTCGCCGACTGGATTGCCACCGCCGGGACACGCTGAACGGTCGCGACGGGCAACGCTGCTGGCGCTGTACCTCCGGCTTGCGGCAGATGCGCACGCTGAATGTCGTAGAAACGGAGGTTGTCCTGCACAGACGCCTTCGGCAGGTCGTGGCCCAGAATCTCTGCGGCGGCCTCGCTGTTACCCATCAGCCCATAGGCAAGTGCGAGGTTCTGGCGTGCTTGTGGCGGAGCGCCCGGGTAACGCGTGACATCGAGCAGCACGTTGGCGCCTTCGCGTGGATTGCCGCCAAGAATCAGCGACAAGCCAAGATTGACGCTCAGCATGGGATCGCCGGGATTCGCGACGAGAGCCTGCTTGAGGACGGCCTGAGCGCCGGCGTGGTCGTTGTTCAGGTCGAGTGCGGCGCCAAGCCCGGCAGACGCTGTCGGGTCATTCGGAGCGCGGGCGAGTACGTCGCGATATGTCTTGATCGCGTCGTTGAAACGGCGCTGGTGTATCGCCACGCGCGCTGCCCCGATCATGGGCGTCACCGCATCCGCATCGATCTTGATTGCGCGGTCATAGTAGACACCCGCCCGCGTGAAATCGCCCACGGCGTAAAGCGTGTTGCCGAGTCCAGTGATCCCCGCGACCGACTTGGGGTTTGCCTGCAGCACCTTGTTGTACAACGTGGTCGCGAGTTCAATATTGCCCGAGTCGAGTGCGGAGTCCGCGAGCCGCAATTCGCTCATGCTGCTCGGCATGTTGTTTTGGAGGACGGGCCTTACTTCGGAAACTTGCCGTGTCGTGGTGGTGCAGGCGGCGCATGCCGCAAGGGTCAGGAGGCCCAGAGCCAGCGCATAAAAACGTCGGGCCGCGCTGCCAGCGGCGGACAGGCACGTGGCGTCGGGAGCTTTATCGGTTTTCATTGGGTGGCCACATAAGCAAGGAGTTGGATGACAGCGGGGCCGGCCGCGATCGCGACGACCGCTGGCAGGATGAACAGCATCATGGGTACGACCATCTTCGGCGCGAGCTTCGCGGCCTTTTCTTCGAGCGAGAGAATGTGAGCAAGCCGCTCGGTGCGCGATAGGGTGCGCAATGCCGATGAGATCGGCGTGCCGTAACGCAGCGATTGCGTAAGCGTGGAGATCAACGCGCGAATGGAAGGCAGGTCGATTCGTTCCGCCAGTTCCTGCAGTGCGCGCGTGCTGTCGCCAGAGAGCTTGAGTTCGTCGGCGGTCAGGGCGAATTCGTCAGAGAGCGGCGGGCAGATCATCGCGAGTTCGTCGGCGACACGCCGGATGCTGACGCCCAGACTGTTGCCCGCGTTCGTGCAGATCACGAGCAGGTCGAGCGCATCCGGCAGGCATCCGGCCATCGCTTTGCGGCGCCGCGACGAACGCCACGCAACGAAGTATTCCGGCACGATCATGCCGACGATGAACACCGCCAGCATGAGGATGCCGCGGAACGCCGGGTACGCGCCGAGCACGGGGATATCCGACCCGAGCATAACGGTCAGCGCCGCACATGTCAGACCGAAGACAAACTTCACGGCGAGCAGGATGGAGACAGCGCGGGGGCCGCGATATCCGCTACGCACCATGGTTTTTTTCAGCTTCATCCGGTACTTCGCGTCGAAGAGCGGGAGTCTGTCGCCAATCCTTGCAAGCCGCAGCAGGGCCTTCGCACGTTTCGCCGGCGTCTCGTCCTCCTCGGCGCCACGACTATGGCCCACCCGCAGCTCGAGCGCGGCTGTGCGGGCCCGCTCGGCGATCCGGCCGCGCTTGCCGCCATGCTTGGTTGCCCACCATATCGCCAGGACCGCGAACAGCGCGAGCAGCATCGTCAGGTTGATGAGTGTTTCAATGCTTTCATTGCTCATCGCGATGTATCCAGTTTGGACATTTTGTTCACCACCATGAGTCCGATCGAGATCGAGATGGCCGCGAACGTCATCAGCTTGTGGCCCGCGGGCGTTCCGAACAGCACCATCAGATAATCGCGATTGAGGGCATACATGCTCAACATGATGATCACGGGAATCGCCGCCAGGATCTTGGTCGTGATGCGCGCTTCCCCGGTAAGCGCTTTCGTCTTCTGACGAATTTCACGCCGGGTGCGGACGATGCCTGCCAGGTTTTCCAGCGTCTCGCCGAGCTGGCCGCCAGTTTCGCGTTGCAAGAGCAGGCATACACAAAAAAAGGAGAAGTCCGCGATCTCGATACGGCTGACCGCGACCGCCAGCACCTCCTCTAGATCGAGGCCGACCTGAAGCGCGTCGCTCATGCGCTTGAATTCGCGCCGCAACGGTTCCGGGCATTCATCGGCCGCGGTGCCGATCACGTGCGTGACAGGCACGCCGGCACGCACCGCGCGAACGATCATGTCGATCACATCGGGGAAGGAATCGAGAAAGCGTTTGCGAAAGCGGTCAATCAGGAAGCGATACGCCTGCATTGCGCCGAGCACAGGCAATGCCGTCATCAGGATGGGCGTTGCGATGTCCGGCAACGGCATGAAAGTTGTCATGGCCAGCGCAAGCAACTCGCCTGCGATCGTGGCCGCTATCACGATGCGCAAACCCTTGGCCCCGGCCACCGTGTTCAGCCGTGCGAGCTTTGGCCGGGTCCACCGCGTCACGGCGTTGTCGCTCTGGATCACGTTGAAGAAGTCGGTTTCGAACTTGCCCGGTGATTTCTTGTTCGCGGCGCTTACCGCAAATGCGAGGCGCATGCGCGCCTTGACGCGCGCGTCCGGCTGGTTCTTGCGAATGTCCTGGAGCGTGAACACCATCACGCCCAGCAGCAGGGCGGCGGCGAACGAACACATGGTCAGGAGGTCGACAGTGCTCATGACTTCATTGCATCGAGCAGGGCGTCTTCTAGCCCGTAATAAGCAGCCCGCGCGATAAAAGCCGGACGCATGGCCCCCACCTCGAACACGCCCTTGACCTCTTCGCTGTAGGCCGTCGCGTCGTAGCGGAACGTGAAGAGGTCCTGCGTGATGATGACGTCGCCCTCCATGCCGACAAGCTCGGTAACACGTGTGACACGGCGCATGCCGTCGCGCATCCGCTCGATCTGCACGATCATGTGCACGGCGCTCGCAATCTGGCGGCGGATCGACAACAGCGGCAGGTTGCCGTTTGCCATCATGACCATGCTCTCCAGTCGCGTGATGCCGTCGCGCGGCGTGTTTGCGTGGATGGTGGTCATCGAACCGTCGTGGCCGGTGTTCATGGCTTGCAGGACGTCGAACGCTTCAGGCCCGCGCGTTTCGCCGAGGATGATCCGGTCTGGACGCATCCGCAGCGCATTACGAACGAGATCGCGTTGCGCAACGCCGCCAAGCCCTTCGGCGTTTTCGGGTCGCGTTTCAAGACTGACCACGTGCGGCTGCACGAGTTGCAGCTCGGCCGCATCTTCAATGGTGATGGTGCGTTCGCCTGTATCGATGAAATGCGAAAGCGCGTTGAGCAAGGTTGTCTTGCCGGAACCCGTGCCACCCGACACGATGATATTCAGGCGGCAGGTACTCGCGAGCTTGAGCACGTTCGCCATCTGCGCCGACATGTTGCCCTGCTGCGCCATCCGGTGCAGCGTGATGTTGCGCTTTGAAAATTTCCGGATCGAGATGGTGGCGCCGTGAATGGCGAGCGGGGGCAATACGACGTTTACGCGGCTGCCGTCGGCGAGACGCGCGTCGACCATCGGACTGCTTTCATCGACACGTCGACCCACGCCTGCCGCTATGCGCTGCGCCACGTTGACCACGTGCGCGTTATCACGAAACTTGTACAGCGTCAATTCAAGGCGGCCATGGCGCTCCACATAGACCTGGTCTGGACCGTTGACGAGCACGTCCGTGATGGTTTCATCGGCGAGCAGCGGTTCGATCGGACCGAGGCCGAACATGTCGTTGAGCAATTCGCCCACAATCTGCCCACGCTCGGTGACCGTGATATTCAGACGCTCGCGTTCGGCAATCTCGCCAACCAGCTTATCGACGCCCGGCTTCATTTGCTCGCGGCCTTTGCCGACTACGGCCGAGGCGTTCATGGACGCAAACACGGCCGCGCGGATGGTCTTGAAAAGCTCCGAGCGGACCAGCATCTCGTTGCCGTCGGTAGCCGCCGGAGCGGGGGATGAAGACAGAGCGGGACGCGGTGCCTCAGTCGACTGCGTAGCTGCGGCGATGACGGCCTCGAGCGACGCCAGCGGATCGACAAGCGCACTATCCGCGAGCTTGGGGCCGGGTTGGACGAGTTGTTTCTGACCGAACATCAGCCTTTCCTCAACTTGAGTTTCTGGAAGAACGTGAGTTTCGCAGCGGAGTGCTGTCCCGTCAGGTCCCGTGCAATGCGCGCGATGGTCTGGTTGAACCCTGCGGGCGTTTTCTCCATGACCGGCTCGCCGAGATTCTCCGCAATCGATACGGCTTTCGTCTCGAACGGAACTTCGTAAAGAGTGGAGCGGCCCACAGCCTGCATGAAATCTGCGGGCTGAACCTTGCCGGCCGTCGCAGAGTTTGGATTGTTCAGCAAGATCGAAGTCGGCGGATTGTTATCGCGATCTTCTATGAACCGCAGCAACCGCATGCTTTCACGCGTGCAATGCACGGTGCGGTCCGCGACCAGATAAACGCGCGCTGCATGGTCGAAAGCTTGTTGTGCGAGCGTTGTGGAGGGTGCGTCAATATCCAGTATCACGTAGTGAAAACTGTCGCACAGCAGGTCCAGCACGCGCGGAAGAGCAGCCGCCTCGAACGGCGCGGCCGCACCCAGATCGAGTTCCGAAGACAATACGAACAGACGCCGGCTTTTCGCGACCAGCGTACGCTCTACGTATTGCGGGTCAAGCCGGTTCACGTTATGCAGTACATCGGTGAGGCCATTGTTGCTCTGAATGCCGAGCATGCTGTTCGCTGCGCCGCCGTAAATATTCAGGTCAACATAGGCGACCCGCCGATGTGTCTCTTCGGCAAGGTGCCGCGCTACGTTGAGCGCGAGCGTGGTGACGCCCACACCGCCGCGTGCGCCCGCGAACGCAATGGTTTTTCCAGCACGCGCCAGCGTCACGGGGTTGACCTTTCCATCCTGCATGCTGAAGGTGCGCTTGAGCAGTTCAACGGTCAGCGGCTTGACCAGGTAATCGCGCACACCGAGTTTCAGCAGGCTGCGGAACAGTCCTACGTCGTTGCGCTCGCCAAGCGCGACCACTTGTACGGATGGCTCGCAGACTTCGGAGAGCCGGCCGAGGTCTGACAAGGGCATGGTCGAGCCATGCAGGTCGACGAGCAGGAATTGAGGTGAGCGTTCTATCTTCGACAGATACGCAATGGCTTCGTCAATGTTGCCGAGCACGATATGCACGTGCGGCATTGCCTCTTCGAGGACGAAGCTCTTGAGGATCTGCTCGGTCGTCCGATCCGTCACGAACGCGATGAAATCGGCAACGCGCGCGCCCGATTTCGCTTTTGATACCCTGAACTCTGTTGTGCTCATGTGCTCTTCTCGAAGGTGTCGCTGACCGGGGTCATTTGGAATCGCGCGACGTCGATGTGTCGAGGGGAATGACCCGGCCGTTCTTGTACCGGTGAACGGCGCCCGCAGCTACAGCTGCGTCGGCAGGTCCGAGCTTTTCAGGCGCGACGAGGTCCTTCGGGTTCGCTATCTGAGCAGCCAGATTGGTGTAGGTCGCGCAGCCCCATTGCATGTCCGGCCGATGCCAGCCGGCGTCCGTGAGCAGGGAGGGTCGGGAGAGGCTGTCGCAGTCCGGCGGCAGCGCCGACTTGCCGTCGAAGCCGATAGTTGTCTGGTCCGGCATGCCGCGCGGCGGCTTGAAACAGCCGCTGAGTCCGACAGCGAAGGTGCACGCGAGAACAAGGGTGAGAAGGCGGGCGGATTTCATGGTGTCTGGCTCAGTAAACGTAACCGGCTGCGCCGACAAGACGCGGTTGTGCGGCGTCGGCCGGTGCGCCGGCTTGACGGCTGAAGCTGTATTCGACGTCGTTGCTCGGCGACGTCAGCGATTCCAGCGGCGAGCGAAGTTTCGACGGGTCCGTTGGCTCGACCAGATACGGCGTGACCATGATGACCAGCTCGGTCTTGTTGTTCTGATAGTTCGTCGACGAAAACAGCTTGCCCAGAATCGGAATCGAGCCCATGCCCGGGACCTGGGAAATGATGTCCGTTGTATTGCTCTGGAGCAGCCCGCCAATGGCGAAGCTTTGGCCGCTTCCCAGTTCCACGGTGGTATCGGCACGACGAACGCTTAGTCCCGGCACCGTGATGCCGCCCGTGGTGACACTCACCGACGTATCGATCTGACTGACTTCCGGACGTACCTTGAGACTGATGCGGTGATCGTTCAACACGGTCGGCGTGAAATCCAGCTTTACACCAAACTGCTTGAATTCAACCGAAATCGCGCCGTTGGTCTGCGATACCGGAATCGGGAATTCGCCGCCCGCGAGAAAGCTCGCTGTCTGTCCCGAGAGTGCCACGAGGTTCGGTTCTGCCAGTACGGTCAGCAGGCCTTCCTGATTCAGCGCGTCGACCAACGCGCGAATATCGACATTGTTCGTCTTGAACGCGCCGAACAACGAGTATGCATTGTTGGTCGGCAAATTGACGGGGTACGTGGTGCCGCCGGCTGCGTTGGTCAGCGGCTGGTTGAGGTTATAGATCGACCGGCCGCTGAAAATTCCGCCGTATATATTGCCGACGGCATTGCCCATTGCCTGCCAGTTGATACCCAACTGCTGCGTGACGTTACGATCCACTTCCGTGATCCGCACGCGCAATTGCACCTGCAAAGGACGATCAATTGTCATGCGATTGACCAGCACCTCCTTGTCTGCGAGATAGGGCGTAAGCGAATCCACGACCGCGTCGGCATCGGTGGAATTTGGAGCTTGTCCCGTCACCATCAGCGAACCCTGTCCGGTTGTCAATTGCACGTTCAGGTTTGGAAAACGCGCGGTGATCATGGTGCGCAACGAGTCCATATCGCGTCCCACGTACACGGTGCGTTGAACCAGTGTCTTGTTGTTTGCGCCGAGCACATAGAGCGTTGTGGTGCCGGCCTTCTTGCCCAGTACAAACACCGCCTTTGGCGAGGGTACGTGCACGTCGGCCACGTTTGGATCGGCGACGAACACGGACACCGCGTCCTCATTGAGTCGAACCAGTACGCCTTTTCCCGCGCCCACTTCCAGCGTGCCTTGCGTCGGTGCCAAAGGCGAGTTGGCGTCAGCGTTCGCCGGTGCAGCAGCGGAGCGGGGCATGCCTGTGCGCGCGAGTTCATGCGCGGCCTGCGACGACGACACGGGCGATGCGGCAAACACGGGCGCGACGCATGACCCGCTGCATGCCGCAGCAAAGGCGATCGCCCCGAGCTCCTTTCGAATCGAACCGAACTGCGTTTTCATGACTTTCTATCCTGGCAAGTGGGTTTGATCCCACCGATTTGGGCGTGTATCAGCGCGGTGCAGGTACGGCAGGCAGTGGCGGCAAATCGCCGGGCGCCGGTGTGCCGTTGGCCTGAGCGACGCTCGTTGTCGCGTCTGCCTTTTCGGAACCTCTGTAAATCGTCACCGCGCGGGGCATGGCCGAAACCGACGCAGTGGATATCGACGAGGTGGCCGGGATGACGTGCGCTCGCGGCAAGTCGCGCACCGCACGCGAGATGTCGCCGGCCCACACCGGCGCTGACGTCGCGGCACTGCCTGCAAACGGCGCCGCCGTGTCGCGAGTAACGGTGGCGAAGCTGCGCAACGCCAGCGACAGGCTGCCGAGCCGCGCGGCAACCGCGACGACTTCGCCCATGCGCGGCGTCACTTCCAGGGTGACCGTGCGGGCGCGGTTGCTGATGTCAGGCGCATCTCCTGTCTTGGGACGTTTGATTTCCGAACCCACTGCGAGGACGCGTACACGCTCGACCACCGTTTCACTCGACACGGCGAGGTCCGGCGAATCAGTGCGCCGTTCCATTTGCTGCGTCAGCAACAGGTCTACGTAGTCACCGGGCTGGATCAGACCGGCATTTCCTGATACGTCATCCACGGCGACCGACACGGCGCGCATCTCGGGCTTGAGCGTCGCCGCCAGGAAGCCTGGTGCGTTCGGCAAGATGACATCGTCAGAGACGAGGACCGTGCCGATCGCTGCCGGGTGGCGTAGCAATGCACCTTTGAGGTCAGCGGCGCCTGGCGCACCGGAAATGATCGCGTTGGGAGGAATGCTTTCGACCGGGAACTTTTTCCACGTGAGGTCTTCGTCTCGCAGCAATAACCCCTGCGGCAGATCGGCTGCGCTGACGAGGACCTTTTCTGTACTGACCGGCTTGGCCGCCGAGTGCGATGCACTGACCACGACGACGCGCACGATCAACGCGATCAGGACTGCGCCTACCAGAAGCACGCTGAATTTGATGATGTTGGACATAAGGACGCCGTACTATCGCGTTAAAAACATTGAGAGCAAAACGGGCAGCACAATGACCGTACCGCCGCCTAATGCGAGCGCAACGCCGTAAGGCACACCGCGCGCACCTGAGAACATTGCTAGAACGCGCATCGACGTGGATCGGTGCTCAGGGTTCATTCGTTTCGTGGCAAGACTGATGAGTGACACCAGCGTGCCGATCACGGAAATCAAGGTCAGCGCAGGCATCCACAACCTTAGTCCAGCCCAAAGGAAAATGACTGCTGCGAGTTTTGCGTCGCCACCGCCGAGCAGGTTCGCCGCAAACAGGAGCGCGCAAAAAAGAAATACGCCAAGGGCGAGCAACACGTGTTGCAGCACATCCCCGAGCGGCATCCGGACAAATAATGCTTCGATGAAAAATAGCGCCCCTATGGCGAGCACGGCCTTGGTGGGCAGACGCCGGAACCGGATGTCGAATACCGCGAGCCATAACAGCGCACACAGGACAATCAGGCGAAGGGTCAGGGGGAGTAGCACGATCGACACAATCCGGAGGCGAGTAGGGCGGAGATCCGGCCAGCGGGCAGCCGGATCTCCAACGAGGCGATTAGCTGCCTTGCGCCGAGGTTACTTTGGTGAACAGTCCACTGAACATCGAAGTCGTGCTGCTCTTGAATGCAACTGATATGCCGCCGAGAGCGAGCACTACGATGCCTGCCAACACTGCGTATTCCATGGCGCTTACGCCACGCTCGTCGCGAACAAATGCTTTAAAGACCTTGCGCATCTTATACATCCTTATAACGGTAGGTAGTTGACTCGCCCATTGCGTGCGAGCCGGCCAAGAACTTCCCCACCGTCCCCGCCGACGAATCTCTCCGGACAAGCTCGGAAGGTAGGTGGTGAGCCTATTTACGGCGTGCTTAAAACGAACTTGAGCAGAGCAATGACGCCAAGCGGAAACAACGCTCATCAAACGGTTGGATTAAAGCTGGACAGTCTGTTCGAGCATTACTTTCTGATAGCAGTGGCGGGTGCGGCAATCGTTTGCGGCATGTTAAAGAGCAGCGAATCAGTAATTAGTACGGCCGCAGACTAGTTGAAAAAATATTTTCGAGGTCCGTCCATAACAGGGCTCGAGAACGACATTTCCAGCACGACCGCCAGATCGTTGCGCAATCAAGCGAAGCCGGCGTTGGGTGATATTCGCTGCCTGGCTTTTACGTGGTTGCGAATCTCAGCCACCAAATCGCTTGAAAAGTGCCGACCGAGGAATGATGAGCGCGGCCGGAGAGGTTCATTCATTAGCCAGGGCCGCTCCGCTGATTCCGTGTCCTTAATCAGTGGCTAGCGATTCGCCGCATTTGAAAACCCGAGCCCCTAAAGTCCGGAGGCAATAGCGCCGTTAGAGCGGAGAGTTTCGCAATTGCATGTGCCTTTCGGATGTAATAAAGGGAGACTTTTCGTTACGTGATCAGCAGTAGTCCGTTTGCAATGAAATCAGCGAATGCGCCCGTTCGGTAAGCAGATCAGCGCAGGGCCAAAGCGTCTTCGCACTGTATAGATGTCCGCGATTAGTTCGGTAACCTAATCGATTTGTCGATTTAAAAGATACTTGTGCTTTGTAGGTTTGCCTAAAGTTTTCCGGATATGTTCCGTTAATTTATTGTCGATGTGCCTTCGACGACGCCAGCTTGTGCCCTTCTGAAAAACCTAACAATAAACTCATGAAACTGCTCTCAAAGCTCATGTTGCTGACGCTGCCCATACTTGCTGCCTGCGGCGGTGGTGGCGGCGACAGCAAGACCTGCACGACCGACCTTGCCAATCTACAAAAGTCGTGCGTCGCCAACCCTTCACACGCATTGCCTGAAGGTTTCTGGTACGGCTCCGTGAATTCGGCGCAGTCGGTCGCGGCGCAAACCATCGTTCTGGAGTCAGGGCAGTATTACAGCATCTACACGCAAAATGGCTCGTTTATCTGGTTGATCGAGGGCATCATGACCGCGACCGATGGCGCGTTCACTGATTCTGCAACGGTCGGCTTCCATACATTCGGAGCGATTCGCGCCGGCACGTTATCAGGTAATTTCACCGACAAGAGCGCACTCACTGCGACGACGAGTCTTTTCGTCAGTCCGGATACGACAGCCACGAGTTTCAACGGCAACTACAACGCGACGTACGATACACCGATCGCCGTCAGTGACGTTGCACGCACCTGGAGCAGCGGCGCGGGGGTCTCGCCAATCTCCACAATCACGGTGGCCGCAGATGGTACGGCAACGGGCTCGCAAAATGCATGTACGTTTACCGGCAGCTTCAAACCGCGCTCGACTGGCAAGCATCTGCTGGACGGTACGCTTAATTTCACGGGTCTGTCGTGCGCTCTCAACAACGAATCGATGCCCGTTGAAGCGACCGTAGTAAATGGGCTGCTCACGGTTGTTGGCGTCACGCCGCAACGCGACCAGGCGTTCTTTTTGTCTGCTCAGTAAAGTCGATTCGATATCGATGTAATGGCGGAATGCCTGCATTCCGCCATTTTTTTATCCAAGACCGCTCGTTGACAACGAAGTTCGCAACCTCACCCGGTCGATTGGTATTGCGGCGTGTGATCCGGCGTTCGCGTCAAACGAAATAACCATTCGATCCGCAAGCTTGCGTCGTAAGCAGCGATTGCCTCCGCATGGGTCAAGTCACAAGGCAACGCATGCGCTGTCCGCATGGGCGGGGCTGCAAGCACCAGGACTTCTCACGCAGATAAATTCGCCAGCAAACGTCTGCATTTCCTGCACAACATTTGTCGGGACTAAAGTTGGGGTGGCAGGCCCCGTTAAGTAAAGCAATCTGCAGTACATTCGCTTTCGTTCTCTTGCACGACGAAGGCTCGCCATTAACGTCGCGAACAAGACTTGATTTCTCGTGACGCACCCAATACACGAAAAAATGAATCTCCAACGTATGCAAGTAAAAACGAAGCTGGCAACCGGCTTCGGCGCGCTCACCGGCGCAGTACTGATCGTTGCGGCATTATCGGTTCAATCGCTCAGTGCATCGAACCAGCGGTTCGAATCCTTTGTGAACGGGATCAACACCCGGGCGAACATTGCGGAAAGAATTCGTACCGCCGTCGACCGGCGAGCGATTGCCGCGCGCAATCTCGTGCTTGTCACCAAGCCTGCTGATCTCGAGATCGAAAAGGCCGCGGTCATCCAGGCTCACGAAGATGTCCAGCGCAATCTCCGAAACTTCGACAACCTGGTAGCGGGCGCGACGGACGTGACGCCCGAAGTGCGTGCACGCGTCGAAGAGATCAATCGGGTTGAATCGTTATATGGTCCCGTCGCACTTGCCATTGTCGATCTCGCGCTCAAGGGCAGGCATGATGAAGCGATTGCGAAGATGAACGACGAGTGCCGCCCGTTACTCGCAGCGCTTGTCAAGGCAACGCAGGACTATTCCGATATGACAAGTCAGCGCGAAGCAATGCTCGTGCGTGAGTCAGCTCAACACTACGCGATATCGCGCTTGTTGCTGATCGCTGCCTGTGTGGCAGCGGCCCTGTCGGCGGCGATTGCAGGTGCGGTCATCACACGCAGCATCCTGCGCGCTCTGGGTGCCGAGCCCGATACATTGAGCGAGGTGGTGCAGCGGGTTGCAAGCGGTGACCTGAGTGCCGTTGCGGGCGCGGACAAGGCGCCCCCGACAAGCGTGCTTGCTTCAATGAGCACGATGCAAACCAAGCTCGTCGAACTTATCGCCAACGTGCGGGCATCAGCCGACAGCATTGCCACTGGATCGAATCAGATCGCAGCAGGAAACGCGGATCTTTCGACTCGTACTGAAGAACAGGCCGCTTCGCTCGAAGAGACGGCATCGAACGTTGAGGAGCTCACGTCGACGGTTCGGCAGAACGCCGAGCATGCGCACCAGGCACGAGCGCTTTCGTCGACGGCCACTACTGTCGCGCACCAGAGCAATACGGCCGTGAACCGAATGGTTGCGACCATGTCGGAGATCAGCGTGCGCTCGGAAAAGATCGCGGATATTACCGGCATCATCGAAGGTATCGCATTCCAGACCAACATTCTTGCGTTGAATGCAGCCGTCGAAGCCGCCCGCGCTGGAGAAGAGGGGCGTGGTTTCGCCGTCGTGGCAGCGGAAGTACGTTCCTTGGCGCAACGCTCATCCAGCGCGGCAAAGGAGATCAAGGAATTGATCGAGGCGTCGGTGGGCTGCATCTCGGAAGGCTCGTCGCTTGCTGGAGAAGCGGGCATGACCGTGGCGCAGGTACTGGAAACGGTCTCGAAGGTCAGCGATATCGTGGGTGAAATCGCAACGGCATCGAACGAGCAAAGCAATGGTATCGAGCAATTGAGCCAGACGATTTCGCAAATGGATCAGGTGACGCAGCAGAACGCCGCCCTGGTCGAAGAAGCGGCGGCGGCATCGCAATCGCTCGATGCCCAAGGCCGTCGGTTGACACAAGCGGTTTCGCTGTTTCGTCTGACTCAGAACACGGCAACGGCGTAGCCCGGTCGGTGCATCGTTGCATGAAGAGTTCTAAAATCAAGACCATGCTGAGTTCTGAACTGTCTGCTAACGTACATCGAACCGTTTAGCGGGACCAAAGACCCACAATGCAATCACACACGAGCGAGCAAGATTCAAGGAACCATGTGGCCTGTCTTCAAGGCAGCCTCTTGAATGCCGGCGATGACGTCTACCGACGCCTGGTAGAAGGCATAACGGATTACGCAATCTACATGCTGGATGTGGACGGTATGGTCGTCACCTGGAACGCCGGCGCCCAGAAAGCCAAAGGCTACGCAGCGAGCGAAATCGTCGGACGGCACTTCTCCTGCTTTTATTCAGTCGACGAACGGCTCGACGATCTGCCGGGGCGCAATCTCGAAACCGCGCGCACCACAGGCAAGTATGAAGCCGAGGGATGGCGTGTGCGCAAGGACGGCGCCCGTTTCTGGGCGCATGTGGTTATCGACGCGCTGCGCGACCCCAATGGACGTCTGTTCGGTTTTGCGAAGATCACGCGCGACTTCACCGAACAGCGACGCATGCGTGACCACGCCATCGATCACGAACGGCGCTTCCGCTATCTCGTGCAAAGTGTGACCGACTATGCGATCTACATGCTGGATACGGACGGCATCGTGTCCAACTGGAACGCGGGTGCCAAGCGCACGAAGGGCTATTCGGCGGACGAGATCGTTGGCCAGCATTTCAGTTGTTTCTATACGCCCGAGGATCGTGATGCCGGGCTGCCGGCGCGCAGCCTCGCCAAGTCGCTTCACGACGGGCGGTTCGAGACTGAAGGTTGGCGAGTGCGCAAGGACGGCACGCGCTTTTGGGCGCACGTCGTGATCGACCCGATTTTTGACGATGATGGTGAGCTCTTCGGCTTCGCGAAGGTGACGCGCGATCGTACGGAAGCGCGTGCGCTTCAGGAGCAGACGCGCGATCACGAGCGGCGCTTTCGCTTGTTGATTGAAGGGGTGACCGACTACGCCATTTACATGCTGGATATCAATGGCATCGTCTCGAACTGGAACGCCGGGGCGCAGCGCGCAAAGGGTTACGTGGCGTCCGAAATCGTGGGCAAGCATTTCTCCTGCTTTTACGATCCGGCCGACCGCGAGCTGGGATTGCCGCAAGCCGGGCTGGAGACAGCGCGCACGCAGGGCAAGTTCGAGGCGCAAGGTTGGCGGGTCCGCAAGGACGGCACGAAGTTCTGGGCGCATGTCCTCATTCAAGCAATCTACGACGATGACGACCAGCTATTCGGCTTTGCCAAGATCACGCGCGACTGCACCGACCAGCGCGAGACAGCGCTCGCGCTTGAGCAAACGACCCGCAATCTGGACCTCGCACTCGACAACATGGTGCAGGGCCTCAGCCTCTTCGACAAGCGCGGACGGCTGGTGTTGTGCAACGGCCAGTTCGCCCGCATCCTGTCCATTCCAGCCGGCAGCCTGCCTGGCGGCATATCCTTGCGCACTTTGCTGCGCCGCGTTTGCGAGCATGGCCACGCGCCGATAGGCGAAACAGCGGCGACGATCACCGACTTGCGCCGCAAGCTGTTACGCGCCACGGAACCGGGGCAGACTCAGAAACACATCGAGTTCCAGCATCGGGGACGAAGTATCGGGGTGGTGACACGACTGCTTTCGCACGGTGGATGGGTCTCGACCATCGAGGATGTCACCGAGCGCAGGGTCGCGGAGCAACGAATCAGTTACCTTGCACATCACGACCATCTGACTGATCTGCCGAATCGCGTCACCTTCCAGGCACGGCTCCAGCAGCTAGCCGGCACGTGTTCGGAAGACCGTCCCTTTGCGCTGCTGTATCTCGATCTGGATCGCTTCAAGGTAGTCAACGACACGTTGGGTCATCACGCGGGCGATGAATTGCTGAAAGCGGTCTCTCAGCGCCTGTGTGCGTCGCTGCGAGCAAGCGACCAGCTTGCTCGTCTGAGCGGTGACGAATTCACCATCCTCCAGGCCGCCAGCCAATCTCCGGAAGACGCAGCGTCTCTCGCCGAGCGTTGCATTGCCAGACTGGCTGCGCCGTTCGATATAGCGGGCAACGAGATCAATGTTGGCGTGAGTATCGGCATAGTCCACTGCACGAACGCCGGCACCGATGCGAGTATCGTGTTGCAGCAAGCTGATCTTGCGCTCTACAAGGCCAAGCGTGAAGGCCGCAATTGTTATCGGCTATACGAACGGGGCATGAACGATCCGCTTCGTCTGCGCAACGAGCTCGAAGACGAGCTGCGCAGAAGCCTGCGTGCAGACGAACTGGCGGTGCACTATCAACCAATCGTCGACGCCCAGACAGGTCAGATCACCGCGTGCGAGGCGCTATTGCGCTGGAATCACGTGCGGCGCGGAAACATATCGCCAGTCGAATTCATTCCCATCGCTGAAGAGCGGGGGCTCATGCCCGAACTCGGCGCATGGGTTTTGATGAGAGCGTGCCGCGATGCATCGCAATGGCCGGCGCATATCCGGCTCAGCGTGAACGTCTCGCCGGCTCAGTTGCTGTACGAGGACTTCACGGGGACGGTCCAGCGCTCACTCAGCGTGTCGGGGCTGCAGCCGCATCGTCTGGAACTCGAGATCACCGAGACCGCTCTGCTGGAATCGGCGGCCGCGCCGCGTTGCATCCTCGACGAGATTCGCGCGCTGGGTGTCGGGGTTGCGATGGACGACTTCGGTACCGGATATTCTTCGCTCAGCATGCTACAGAGCTTTCCCTTTACGCGCGTCAAGATAGACCGTGGTTTCGTCAGCGGCCTGGGCCAGAACCCGAAATCGGCAGCGATCGTACGCGCGGTCAGCGGGCTGTGCAGAAGCTTGAGCATGCCGATCATTGCCGAAGGTGTCGAGACGGAAGAACAGAGGCAGGCGCTTTTGCATGAGCATTGCGCAGAGTTGCAAGGCTTCCTCATCGCGCGGCCAGCGCCGGTTCACGCTTTATTGCCCTGGTTCGAGGACTCGCCTCCAGGCGCCATGCGACGCAATCTCGTGGATCACCAGCTCTGAATCAGCGCGTCGGCTCGGCCGCGGATGCTCCGATGAGCACGGAACGCAGGATCTCGACTGCGAACCTTCATACGTCCTTGAGAATCGGCGCCTCGAGAAGGCAGCTGAACTCGCGAGCAAAATCGACAGAGACGCGGGCATGGACCGCACCCTGTTTGTCGAAAAATCGCTGTGTTCCTGCAAGAGCGAACACACCTTCGTGCCAGACGTTCGGGTGGATGTAGAGACCCTGCTGCCCGTCGAAGCGAAAGCAGACAAATTTCTCTGGTGCAATGTCGTCGCCCGGCAAGGCCAATGGAACGTAGAACGGACGATGGTCGAGAGGGAAAAACAGTTGGCCGCCGTCCGGGTGGTAGTTCGCGTGCCAGAGCAGCATCTCTCCCGGGGCATTGGCACTGTCGTCGCGAGCTTCTTCAGGTTCCGTCGCGTAGGCGAGGATGTAGTTGCCGCTTACAGCCTCGTTTCGACCATAGAGAATGTCTCCGCGCCATTCGCTGACGAACGTCCCTTCGATGGTGCCTGCTTCGTCCCCCGTTCCAGCGTCAATGGGCCGTGTCCCGGTTGCGGGCCACTGCACGATCTCGATCGAGCACTCGCCCGGGTCGTTCACAAGCTTGCCAAACCCATCGAGCGCGGCAGGGGTGGCGTCGACTACAGGCATCGACACGCGTCGCAGCCCTCGGGGAAGGGCGGGGTTGAGGTAATCGAACACATTAGGCATTGCGACAGCTTATCCGAGCAAAAAACCTGTTGCGGGTACTCGGACAAGAGAGCGTGCGCATATTTACTTTTGCATACAAATCTGTAATTTTCGGGTGTACCCAGATGGCAGGAGCTTTCGCATTCCGGACGTTCATCTAAATTTTATAAGGAGATTTTCCGACAAAATTCTTTCTAACAATATTGAGAATCATTATCGTTAACGATACCATGCCGCAAATTGTAAACGTTCGTTTAACGAGGAATGCATTCGATGAAGGCCGAGAAGCGCGACCATCTGCGCACCTGCTACAGACCCGTCGCGGTCGCGCTGACGCTGGTATTTGCATCGATCGGGCAGGCAATTGCGGATGAAACTGCAAACGCTGGAGCGCCCACCGCGGCCTCCGCCCCAGACGCGGAAGGTGCGCTTCCAGCAGTCAGGGTAACCGCAGGCCGTGTCAACGGAAGCGAGCCCGAGCGCGGTTACCAGGGACGGCGGGCATCGGTCGCGACGCGTACCGACACGCCCCTGGTCGACGTGCCGCAGGCTGTCAACGTGGTCACATCGCAGTCGATCCAGGATCGCGCGCCGGATAGCCTCGCGGAGGCGCTCGAAACCGTGCCGGGCGTGCGCATGGGCAACACGCTCGGCGGTACGCTCGACGCCCTCGTCAAGCGTGGTTTCGGGGACAATCGCGACAACTCGATTCTTCGCGATGGCCTGCAGTCCGTGCAGCCCCGCAACTTCACGCCGACGACCGAGCGCATTGAAGTGCTGAAAGGCCCGGCGTCGATGCTTTATGGTATTCAGGACCCGGGCGGTCTCATCAACGTCGTCACCAAGAAGCCGCAACTGGAACGCGCCAATTCGGTCTCCGGGTTTGCAAGCAGCTACGGCGGCGGTGGCGCGCAGGCGGATCTGACCGGGCCGATCGGCACCTCGGGCCTCGCGTACCGGTTCATTGCCGATCACCAGAACGTGGATTACTGGCGCAACTTCGGCTACAACCGGCAAGACACCATTGCGCCGTCGCTTGCATGGTATGGACGCGATACAAGCGTGCTCGTGCAGTACGAGCACATGAACTACTCTGTGCCGATCGACCGCGGGACGATCATCGATACGCGTACGGGCAACCCGGTGTCGGTATCGCCAAAAGAGCGGTTCGACGAAAACTACAACATCTCCGCGGGCCGCTCCGACGCGCTCAACGTACGGGTCGATCACAAGCTGAGTCAGGACTGGACCGTGCACGCGGGGTACGGCTGGAACCGCACGTACTACAACGATCAGCAGGCGCGCGTGCTGACTCCGAATTTCACGACCGGCATTCTTACCCGACGGGTCGATTCCACGCAAAACGGTGTGCAGTCCACGCACAATTTCACGTTGAATCTCGAGGGCAAGGTCACATGGTTCGGATTGCGAAACGATATCCTGACCGGCTTCGACTACATGCGCAATTACCGCGTGCTGGCGGATTTGTATCGTGGCAAGAACAACTCCACGTTCAACATGTACTCGCCGGTCTACGGCACGCTGCCGGCCTCTAACACGTTGTCTCCGGCTGACAGCGACCAGACCGACAAGCTGATTGAGCGCGGCGCATTCATCCAGGACGCGATACATTTCGGCGACCGGTGGATTCTCCTTGGCGGCGTGCGTTATGACGACTTCCAGGAACTGACAGGCAAGGGCAGGCCGTTTGTTGTCGGGTCCACGCAAAGCGACAGCAAGTTCGTGCCGCATGCCGGTCTTGTCTACAAGATCACGCCGGAATGGTCCACGTATGCGAGCTACAGCGAATCGTTCAGGCCGAATACGTCGATCGCGGCGCCTATCGGCACGTTGCCGCCTGAGCAGGGTCTTGCATACGAGATCGGCACAAAGCTCGAAACCAACCGCATCACCGGCACCGTTGCGCTCTTCGACATCCGCAAGAAAAACATCCAGACCACGCAGACCATCAACGGCGTCAACTTCGTGCGCAACGCAGGCCATGCGCGCTCGCGTGGCCTGGAAATCGATGTGAACGGTCAACTCACGGATCGCTGGAGCGTGATCGCGAGCTACGCGGCGACCGAAGCGCGCTACAAGGACGATCCGCTCGTGGGCGGCAACCCGTTGCCCAACACCCCCAAGCATGAAGGCGCGTTTTATCTCACGCGCGATTTCGGCAACGTCGGGTTCGGACCTGCAAGCGGGCGCGTGCGCGCAGGGGCGGGCGTGCGCGTGTTCAGCAGCATGGCGGTCGGCGATGGCACCGGCAAGGTGTATCAGTTACCGTGGGGTCATGTCGCCGATGCGTTCGTATCATGGAATTCGCATATCTTCGGGCAGTACATCGACTGGCAACTCAACGCGCGCAACATCTTCAACTCCACGTATTACACGGGCAGTTGCTGCACGGGCACGCCGTTCATCAACATCGGCGAAAGCCGGCAAGTGATTGTCACGGCCAAGCTGGATTTTTGAGCATGAAGCGCATTGCGTTTGCGCCGCTGCTCACTTATGGCCGCGTGCAAAAGGGCTTCGCCCCGCTGTCCGCCGCCGATCCCGAACGCGAACGCGAGCGGCTTGCGGGTATGTGGACGCACTTCGTCACGGGTGCTAGAAGCGGTAGAGCACCGACGCCATGCCGTTGAGGTCGAGCCGGCGCTCTGTGATCGGACTGCCGGCGGCGTATCGCTCGAGGCGTCCCACAACTGCCGCGACGTTCGCCGACCAGTGCGGACTGATCTTGTACGTTGCGTTCACGTTGAAGTGAACATCGCGCAAGCCGGAAGCAGTGTCGTAATGCGGCAATCCCGACGCCGCGCTTTCCTGCGGCGAGATGCCGAACAAGGTACGTGTATAGGTCGCATTCGCCCAGGTGAGGCCGGGGCCCATTGAAAGAAGCAAGTTGCCGACAGGCGCCGATATGAACAGATCGCCCATGGCGGTCAGGCCCTGTCCGGTTCCCGCAATGTCCTGATAGACCGCCGCCGCGCCGGTGAACGCCCACCACGTGTAATCGGCGAAGAGCCGCAGCTTCGGTCCGTAGTGCACATCGGGCAGGCCCCTGAGCCGCGCATCGTCGGAGGACGATCTTGACTGGAAGTCGAAGCTCATCGACATGCCGACATGATAATTCTCGCTTCGCAGCACATTGACACCAAGCACATCCGGACCCTGCGAAAACAAGCGGTCCCGCCACGAAATGTCCTGCACGAGGAAGGGCAGCACCTGAAGCTGCGAGGAACCCGGAAACTTCGGGAACAGATACACGCCCGGTCCGACCGAGATCTTCCAGTCGCTGTCGGCCGGCGTTTCATCGGCGTGCGCGAATCCCATCGTGCAACACGCAAGTGCCGCTGCGAGCGCGGTGCAATGGCGACTAATCGATGCGTTGCGGGTCCTCACGCTTTTCCCGCAACGGTCGCCAACTGCCTCAATCGCCGCGCAAGCGCGCGTGAAACGACGGGCGTCGGATTGTTGCTCGACACTGATGCCGCTGCGCTTTCGCGCAGAAAGAGCGCGCACTCCCGGGCGACGACCTCGCGTTCGTTGTCGGATGTGATCATATGGTACGAGTCATCGAGCCAGATGGTGCGAAGAAACGACGCCCCGACGTTCGCCGCGACAAAGCGCGCGTTATGCGGACTCGACGTCTCGTCGTCAATCGCGTGAATGATGAGGCAATCGGCATTGATGGTTTTCAGCTTCTTGCGCACCGAGCCCGCCAGCCGGCTTGCTTCGTGAAGCGCTGGCAGCGCTATGGATGCAGGCCCGACTTCGCTGATTTCGCCCCTTTGCATCGCCCGCGCGATCTTCGAGCGCAACGCTTCGTTGCGCAGGCCGTAGGGCTCATGCTCGCGATACCGATAGCGCGAGCGCATCGGGGTGTAATAGGCGTAGTCGAGCAGGAATCGATACCAGGGAATAGCCCAGCCGTCGTAATTGAGCGTGATCGACAGCAACAGCAAGGCGCGTGCGGCCGGGCGCTGCTGCGCCACGGCGGCGGCCAGCGTCGCGCCCATGGAGAGTCCGCAGACCGATACGTGCTGGTGCTGCGCGGCGAGCGCATCGAATTCGGCAACCGCTGCACTGATCCACTGTTCCATTGGCACGTGTCCCGTGCCCGCACTGTAGCCAGGCAGTTCCGGCGTGTGCGTCACGAACCCTTCTTCGGTCAGAAGGCGTGCAAGAAACCGCAATTCAGACGCGGAACTCGACAGCCCGTGCAGCAGCAGCACTGCGTGATCGTTGCTCCGGGCGGGGAGATCTTGAGGCGCGTTCATGGTCAGTCTTCCGCCCGGAGGATAAGAAAATCGCCGGAGGGCGTGGTGAAGCGTTCGCACATGCATTCGACTGCCCGCCAATCCTCGGCTCCAGACAGAAAACGCATGCGGTGGTGACCCGGCACCAGCCGGTCGCTCACACGGGCAAGATCTTCCTGGTGCACTTGCGAATGCCTGGCGCCATAGGCAATGCCTGCACGGAACGATGCGTCGTCGGTCGTGCCACCGGGCGTCGAGCTTACCGCGGCCGCGACGAAACTGCTGGGCGGTGCGCTTGTTGCTGGATCGAGCGCCTTGATGAGTATGAGCGAACGGGTGTGCTGCGCGATGTGATGCAGCATGCGGTGCATTTCGTCCGTGGCGCGACGCACGAGCAGGCGTTCGTTATCTCCGCGCAGCAGCATTTCATAGCGGGAGTGCGCCACGGCTGCCAGCAGCTCGGCGCGATACTGTGCACGCCTCAGGCGCTCGACCAGCGTAATGAAGACCATGGTAATGAGCGGGTACGAGACCAGCAGCCGGATATCCGACGCGTCGATGATGTCAATGCGTCCGTACGGCGGTACGAACAGATAATCTGCGAGACACAGCCCCGCCAGCATCACGCAGATTGCAGGCGCGAGGCCACAGTAGTACTCGACGAGCACGGCAGTGATAAGAAAGGCGGTCCCGGGCATGATCGGGCCGAGCAGCGGGTGAAGAATCAATCGGACGACGGCTGCGGTACACAGTGCGGCTGCCGCGATCATCCATCGTTTGCGGCCGCGCGGAGCCCATCGTCGAGAATTCCTGACTTCCATTCGATTCTTTTTCCACTACGAGATGACGTTCGCCTTAATAACGGCTTGTGTGCAAAACACTTTAATCACGTGACCCGGTGCGTCTCCAAAATTGCGGTGGAACAGTCCCGCTGCACATGACGTGTGTTCGCAACCGGGGCATTGCGGATGGCGCATCGGGTAGGAGATTGTACTTATACTGGCAAGAAACTTCATGAAGCCTACCGCGCGAGACACGGCATGCGCCTGCTTGACTATACCCTACGCCTCGCTTTCGCCGCCTACCTGACGGCGGCGCTGGCGCTGTATCTGATGCAGGATCGCTTGCTGCTTCCCGCCACGCCTGACGCAGCCGATCTGCGCACGCTCACGCACGCGGGCGACGGCATCGACGTGTGGAGGGTGGGCGGCGAGTACGCGGGTTACGTGATCACGCCGGCGGGGCAAGAACCGCGCGGTACCTTTATCGTCTATCACGGCAACGAGGAGTCGGCGGAGACCAAGTTGCCGCTGGCCGACGTCTTCGTTCGCGCGGGGTATCGTGTTGTCATTGCAGAGTACCCGGGGCACGGCAGGCGACAAGGCGAGCGGACCATGAAAGCGGCGGTCGCGGCGTCCCGCGAAGTCTTCACGGCCGCGCTCGCGCAATGGCGCAAACCGCTCTACCTGGTGGGGGAATCGCTGGGCGCGGGCATGGCTTCGCAAGTGGTGAAGGGCAACGAGTCTTCAGTCGCGGGCGTGGTGCTGATCACGCCCTGGGATTCGCTTGCCGACGTGGCCGGGGAGAAGTATCCGATCTTCCCGGTGAAGTGGATGTTGCACGACAGGTTCGATTCTGTCGCCGCCGTATCGCGTTACGACGGGCCGCTTGTCATTGTCGGTGCGCAGCAGGACACGTTGATTCCGGTCGCGCACGCACAACGTTTCGCGGGCGAACACGACCATGCACGGCTCATGCTGTTGCCCACTGCCGATCACGACACCTGGATGGGCGCCATGACGCAACAGGACTGGCAACGCATTCTGGAATGGCTGGACGCCGCATGACGCTGCGTCTGAAGGCTATTGGGCTGGCGTGACGCTTACCAGTGCGCGCCGAGTTCGCCACGCGCGACGAACTCTCCTCCACCGGAGCGGCCGACCCAGTCGTTGTCATCGATCAGCAGTTCGCCGCGCAGCAGCACTTTCTTCACACGACCGGTTACGCGATGGCCTTCGAACAGCGTGAAATCGCAATCGCTGTGCTGGGTATCGGCGCTGATGGTGTGCGACTCGTCGGGATCGAACAGGACAATATCGGCATCGCTGCCAACGGCGATCGTGCCTTTCTTCGGAAACAGCCCGAAGAGCTTTGCGGGCGCAGTCGACATCAACTCGACAAAGCGATTCAGGGAGATCCTGCCGGGACGCACGCCCCCGTTGTAGACCACTGTCATGCGGGTCTCGACGCCCGGCACGCCATTGGGGATCTTCGAGAAATCGTCGGCGCCGAAGGGCTTCTGGTTGACGCGTCCGAGATGCCCTTCCTTCATGCAGTAAGGGCAATGATCGGTGGAGATCAGTTGCAGGTCGTCGGTCTTGAGCGCGGTCCACAGGGCGTTTTGCGCATCCTTCGAGCGCAGCGGCGGACTCATCACGTAGCGCGCGATATCGAAGCTTTCGTCGGCGTAAGCGGACTCATCGAAGAAAAGGTAATGCGGGCACGTTTCCGCGAACACGGGAATGCCGAGATCGCGCGCCTCGATCACATGCTTCAACGCTTCCTTCGCCGACAAATGCACGAAGTACACTGGCGCCTCGGCCAGTTCGGCGAGCTTGATGCCGCGGTGCGTCGCCTCGCCTTCCATGATGGCAGGACGCGTGAGCGCGTGATACTTCGGCGCGGTATGACCTTGCGCGAGCGCCTCCTTGATCAGCAGGTCGATGATCGTGCCGTTCTCGGCGTGCAGCGCAATCATTCCGCCGTGCTGGCCGACCATGCGCATGGCCTGGAAGATGGCGGCGTCGTCGGACATGACGGTGCCGGGATACGCCATGAACATCTTGAAGCTCGACACGCCTTCGTGCCGGATTGCGTACTGCATGTCGCCGAGCACGCGCTCGTCGACCTGGGTGACGATCACGTGAAAACCGTAGTCGATGCTCGCCTTCGAATCCGCCTTGCCGCGTGCCCGCGCAATAGCATCGAGAGGACTCGTGCCGGCCGTCTGAAGCGCGAAGTCGATGATCGTGGTCGTCCCGCCGAACGCGGCGGACCGTGTGCCTGACGCAAAGTTGTCGGCGGTGACCGAAGGCCCGAAGGTGTTTTCCATATGCGTGTGGCAATCCACGCCGCCGGGGAACACGAGCAGGCCGGCTGCGTCGATCACGCGCGCGTCCTCGCCGCCCTCCAGGTTCAGTCCAATACAGACCACGCGCTCGCCTTCCACCAGAATGTCGGCCACGTAATCGTCCACCGCCGTGATGATGCGGCCGCCTTTGATCAGGGTTCGTGTCATGCGTGGCTCCTTGTCAGAATCGTTAAAGACGGGTTGCGATGCTCAGGGCGTCACCGAGACGCGCAAGTTCGAGTGCCGACAGCGGCGGAATGGGAGGACGCATCGCCGCGTTGGGAAAGCGGCCCAGCCGATGCAGGCAAGCCTTCAGGCGCGCGTTTGCATGCGCGCCGGGCGCCGTGCCGTAGATGGCTTTCGCAAGCGGATAAACGCGTTCGTGCAGCCGTTGAGCTTCGGCGAGATCGTCGTTCTTCACCGCCCGGTACAACGCCACGATGAGTTCCGGCACGACCGCCGCGAGGCTCACCAGACTTCCCTCGGTGCCCGTGACGAAGCAGGTGAAAAGGTGTTCGTCGCCGGAAGCCATCACGGCGACATGGGGCGCGACCGTTTTGACCAGCCGCCGGTTCGCCTCGTAGGCGGCGGTTTCCCAACTGCCTTCCTTGATCGCCACGACTTCCGGCAAGCCGGCCAGCGCGGTCAGCATCTCGGGTGTGTACGCCATGCCGCCCGTGCCGACGCCGGCCTGATACAGCATCATTGGCATGCGGGCTTCGGCGTTCACAATTCGGTGATGGGTGAGGACGGTATCGAGATCCGTCGACAATGCCCATGAGAACGGCGGGAACAGCAGCAGGGCATCGGCGCCGGCCCGTTTTGCATCGTTGGCGTGCGACTGCGCCTCGTAGCTGTCCTCAGAATTTACGCCCGCCACGATGATCAGCCGGTCGCCGCATACATCGTGCGCAATCTCGACCACGCGGCGTTTGTCCGCCGCTGACAACATGAAATTCTCGCCGGCGTGGCCGTTCACGAGCAGTCCGGCAATGCCGTCCACTGCAGATACGTCCGCGATGTGCCGCTCGAGCGCGGCTTCGTCCACATGGCGCCCGTCGGTGTCGAGCGGACAAAGGGTGGCGGCGTAAATACCGTCATAGGGAGCGTCGTGCGTCGGGATCATTCTCGTGGTCTCGGGTTCAGGCAGGTTTGACAGTATTGGCGGTCGATGAACCGGGCGGCACGATCAGCCGCGCGGGATCGAAGAGCGGCATGGCGGGTTCTTCGCCAAGGATGGCCTGGCTCAGCAGCCGGCCCATGTAAGGGCCGCTCGTATAGCCCGAATGCACGCAGCCGATGACCCATGCGCCGGGCAAGCCGGGCAGCGCGCCAAGCATGGGCATGGCGTCGGCGGTTTCAGATTCGAGTCCGAGCCAGATACGGTTCACACGCGCGCGGGCCAGGGCGGGGATCACGTGCTGCGCGAGCCGCAGATTGCCGATCAGGTTGTCCGGCACGGTCTCGACGCCGCCGCGTTCCCGATCGCCAATGCCCTGCCAGCCGCCGCCCATCAGCACGGTGCCGTTCGCGAACTGCTTCATGGAAAGCAGCCCGTTGGCGATGCTCAGCACCGAGCGCATGACCGGCTCCATGCGCTCGGTGACGATCAACTGGTTGACGAGCGTCTTCACCGGAATGTCGATGCCGAGCATCGCAAGCAAGGGTTCGAGCCAGACGCCGCCGGCCATGACGAGACGGGTGGCTTCAATGCTGACGGTTTCATCGGCGGTGCGGATGCGAAAAACCCCCTTCACGCGCTCGACACCCGACACCGCAGTCTGCTCGATGATGCGAACGCCCGCGTCGCTCAACGCGGCGTGGTAAGCGCGGCCGGTCAGATAGGCGCTGGCAAAACCGTCGGTGGCGCAATACGCTGCCTCGAGCATGGCGGGATTCAGGCCCGGTTCAATGGCGAGCGCCGCGTGCCGGTCCAGCAGGTCGATCTGTGCGCCGAACTCGCGGCGGGCGGCGGCGCGTTGCTGCAACAGGCCACGCTCGGCTTCGGTGAATGCAAGCGACAAACCCGGCGCCGCCGTGGCAAGAACGCTTTGCCCGAGCCATGCGCCGGTGTTCATCCACATCTTCCAGGCTGCGATGGCATAGGGCACGAGCGCGGCGCGCGTCATGTGCAGCGTGAGCGTTCCGGCGTTCACTCCCGACGCTCCCCGACACAGCGCGCCGCGCTCGACAATCGCGACGCGCATTCCGGCGCGCGCGAGGAAAAGCGCTGTCGTACAGCCCATCACGCCGCCACCGACGACGGCGACGTCGAAGCGGCTTGCCGATGTGCGGTTCGCTCGAAGATTGCTCATAGCGGCGCCGCCTTCGGGATCGGGATATCCGCGTAGGTGAAGTCGCCCGTGAGCGCTTCCACGGTCATGGGGCGCAACGGGGTGCGCGCGGAGAAAGAGCCGGCTTGTTCGCGTGACCCTCCCGGGGTTCGCGCCGCCAGAATTTCTGCAGCGATGTCGCCACAGGTCCGTCCCTGGCACGGTCCCATGCCGCATCGTGTCCATGCCTTGAGCTGGTCCGCATCGCGAGCACCTGCGTCGCAGGCCGCATCGATCTCGCCGCGCGTCACGTCTTCGCATCGGCACACGATCACGTCCGGTCCAATGCTGTCGATGTGACCGTGGCGCAGTGCCATCATCCGCGACATCGAGCGGCCAAAGCGCGCGGATTTCGCATGGGCGCGGCGGGCGTTGTCGAGTTCTGAATCAGGCGGCTGCGTTTTTCCGGTGGCCAGGTCCAGCGCGCAGGCAAGTCCTGCCAGCGTACCGCGATGGATTGCCGCAGCCGCCCCGGCAATGCCCGCGCCATCGCCTGCAACATAAAGGCGATCCCGCGATGTCCGTCCATCCCGGTCCGCCTGCGCTATCCAGCCACCCGCATCCCGGGAATAGCGATGCTTCGCCCGCAACAGCCGTGTGATTTCAGTCGATGGCGTCAGCCCATGCCCCACCGTGACGCAATCGGCCCTTACCATGCGGCGCGGCCCGTCGACCGGACGTCCGGCGGCATCGCACGGTGCGAGCGTCGCCATCAGGTCGCTGCCGTCGCCGTTCACTTCGACAATCGTATGGCGCGAATATATCGGGACGCCCGCACGCCGGATGGTGCGCCACCAGTCGAAACCTTCACGCATGAGATCCGGCCGCGAGACCATGGCAGGCAGCGCACGCGCCCAGTCGAGCGGCCCCGCAATATCCACGATTGCTTCGACCTTGCCGCCAATGTCGATCGTCTTGGCGGCAACCGCGGCCAACAGAGGTCCGCATCCGGCGACCAGCGTGGTGCTGCCCGGGGCCATGCCTTGCGACTTGAGCAGGATCGTCGCGGCGGCGAGTCCGATCACGCCCGGCGTGGTCCAGCCTTTGAACGGCACGACACGCTCGGTGGTGCCGGACGCCACGATCAATGCGCGCCCCGTGCAATGAACAGGACCGGACGGACCTGACGCATCCACGCGGTAATCGCCCGTCACCGCCCACACGGTATGCCTGAAGAAAACGGTCACTGCGCTGTTGTTCAAGGCGTGGCGCAGGGCATCGCCGGCCCGGCTGTCATGTGTCTCCGCGTGATCGGCCACGCTCGGCGCGCGATACACCTGACCGCCGGCGGCGGCGTTTTCATCGAAGAGCGCGACCTCGAGTCCCGACGATGCCGCCGCCAGCGCAGCATGCACGCCAGCGGGACCACCGCCTATTACAAGTACGTCGAAGCTATTCATCCGCGCCGGCCTCCGGCACCAGCTCGACGCACATTCCTTCATCGACCGTGGTCTTGCATGCGAGCGAGCGCGTCGTGCTGATCATGACAAGGCATTCCTGGCACGAGCCCATTGCGCAGAACATGCCACGCGGTGCGCCGTTGCGCGGGCTGTTTCGCAGCGTCCTGATGCCCGCCGCAAAGAGCGCCGCCGCCACGCTCGCACCGGCGTGTGCGCTTACCGGCTGGCCGCAAAACGTCAACGTGACAGCCGCCGCGCTCATGCGTTCGTGCGTCTGAATGAGGGGAGGGGTTTCGTCGGTGCGCATTGCAGAGCCTTGCTTGACAACTAATTTCGTCGATGTTTTGATACTAACGTATACGATGCGTATACGCAAAACGACCAAAATAAAGCGGTCCGGAATTTTCCCGAACCACGCGCTGGTATTGCCCGGCAGTGTCCTTTCTGCCCTTCACCCACTTCGAACCGATGACGGAGTTACCGCATGAAATCCAGGATTGTCTTTAGCCGGGTATTTGCCGCGGGCCTTGCTGCCTTCGCGCTGCTTGGCTCGATCAACGCTTCGGCACGTTCGCTGGATGAGATCCTTGCGTCCAAGAAGATCGTGTTCGGCATCAACCCGAACCTGCCGCCGCTCGGCACCTATGACGCGAAGAACAACATCGACGGATTCGATGTGACGATTGCCCGGAAGATCGCGGATTCGCTCGGCGTGAAGCTGGAGATCGTCCCGGTCGGCTCGAACGACCGCGTGCCGTATCTGATGACCGACAAGATCGATGCTGTGATGGGCGGCATGACCCGCAACGCCGACCGGCTGAAGGTGATCGACTTCACCGATCCGGTGAACACCGAAGTGCTTGGCGTACTCACGACCGAAGCCAAGCCGTACAAGGACTGGACGCAGTTGAACGATCCGGCGGTGCGGCTGGTTCAGGTGCGCGGCACGACGCCGATCCAGTTGATCCAGGAGAAGTTGCCGAAGGCGCAATTGCTGATCCTCGACAACTATCCGGACGCCGTTCGCGCGATTGCCCAGGGCCGGGCCGATGCGCTGATCGACGTGCTCGACTTCATGTTGAGCTATACGAAGAACTATCCGACGAAATGGCGTGTCGTCGATGCACCCATTGAAGTGGACTACGACTGCATCGGCGTGCAGAAGGGCAATACCGCGCTGACGCAGCGGCTCAACACGGAAATCGGGACGCTGCAGAAGAACGGCTTTGTAGCCGCGAGCTGGAAGAAGTGGTTCGGTAGCGCCATGCTGCACGATCCGACCGCGGCACCCGCGGCCCAATGAATTGGGCCTGCTGCGCGAATGACCGGCGTTTGATCCACGGGTTTATCGGCAACCATACGCGCAGCCGCAATTCAACAAACGCTGGAGCAGTTCTTCGATGTCCCTGAATTTTGCACCCATTGTTCATCAATGGCCTTATCTGCTTGGCGGCGCGTGGCTGAGCCTGCAGATCGCCGTGCTCGCGTTCGCGATGGGCATGGCGATCGGCCTCGTCTGCGCCGCCATGCTGCGTTATGGCACGCCGTGGCTGCGCGGCATCGTTCGCGGGTATGTGATTTTTGCGACCAACACACCGCAGCTCGTCCAGATTTTCTTTTTGTTTTTCGCATTGCCGGAAATCGGCGTGACCTTGTCGCCGTTCACCGCCGTTCTGATTGGCGCGACCTTCAATGCCGGCGCATATCTCTGCGAGATCCAGCGTGCAGGCTTTGAATCGGTGAGGCACATGGAGGTGGAGGCAGCCGAAGTGCTCGGCTTTTCGACCGCGCAGATCGTGCGCTACGTCATCGTTCCTCACGTCATGAAGGTCATGTTTGCGCCGCTCTCAAATCAGTTCATCGTGATGACGCTCGGGACGTCCATGGCATCCGTCTTCGGTGTCGAGGAACTCACCGGGCGCACCTTCAACCTGAGTTCGCAGACGTATCTGTCAGTCGAGTCGTTCAGCGTCGCTGCGCTCCTGTACATCGTTATTACACTGATCGCCACTTTCGCCCTGGTGATGATCGGACGGCACCTGTGCCGCGCCAAAATCAAGGTCTTCTGATGTTCGCTTCTCCACAGGCCGAAATAGCGCAGCTTTTTTCCTATTACAACCTGCTCCTGCTGGCCCAGGGTCTGGCCGCGACCTTCGTGCTCTCGGCAATCGGGTGTCTGGCGGGATTTTCGGTCGGCTTCGTCGTCGCGGTCATTCGCGTGACGCGTGCGCGCGCGGCCGCCCCCTTGCGATGGATCGCCTTCGCCTACTGCTTCCTGTTTCGGCGCGTACCGTTTCTCGTGACCCTCATGCTGGTGTTCTACGCCAGCCAGTCTTCCGGTGCGAAGCTGTCCACGTTTGCCGTGGCGCTGGTGAGCGTGTGCCTGATTGCATCTGCGTATCTCGGCGAAATCATCCGCAGCGGGCTCGAGTCGGTACACAAAAACCAATGGGACGCGGCACTGACGCTGAACTTCTCGTTCTTCAAAACGTTGCGATTCGTGATCGTGCCGCAGGCATGGCGCGTCGTGGTGCCGCCAACCTTCGGTTTTTTTGTCATGTTCATCAAGGACACCGCGCTCGCGTCACAGATCAGCGTGATGGAGCTGACATCGGCGGGAAAAGTGCTTACGAACAAGGGCTTTTCTTCGTGGCTTGTGTATGGCACCGTCCTGATCCTTTATTTTGCACTGTCATATCCGCTTTCACGGATCGGCAAACGTCTGGAGAGAAAACTTGCCGCAACTCGAAATCGTTGATCTGAAGGCTTCGTACGGACCGCATACCGTGCTCGAGCGCATCAATCTCTCGGTGGAGAAAGGGGAGATCGTGAGCTTGATCGGGCCGTCGGGCTCGGGCAAGAGCACCTTGCTGCGAGTGCTGATGGGGTTGTTGCCGCCGGAGCACGGCACGGTTCGCATCAACGGGCAGCTCGTGAACTATGCCGACAAGACGACGGTGCGCGCGTTGCGGGCCGAGATCGCAATCGTGTTCCAGCAATACAACCTGTTTCAGAACATGACCGTGCTCGAGAACGTGATGATCACGCCGCTCAAGATCAAGCGCTGGCCGAAGCAGGAAGTCGAGGAAAACGCGGTCCGCTTGCTCACGCGCGTGGGGCTTGGCCACAGGCTCAAGGCCTATCCCGACGAGCTGTCGGGCGGGCAGCAACAGCGTGTCGCGATTGCGCGCGCGCTTGCGCTCAAACCCAACGTGTTGTTCCTCGACGAAGTCACCGCCGCGCTCGACCCCGAACTCGTCAACGAAGTGCTCGATACCATTCGCGCGCTGGCGCTGGAGGGCATCACGCTTTTCATCGTGTCGCATGAAATGAGTTTCGTGCGCGAGGTATCGTCGAAAGTCGTGTTCATGGCCGGTGGCCACGTGATAGAAACAGGATCCCCGAAGGAAATCTTCGATACACCACGAGAAACCCGCACGCGGGAATTCGTGAGCAAGATACTGCGCCATTGATAGTCATTGCGTCCCTTACCCATGCACCTTCGCCAGACAACATGAGCTCAGACACTCTCAACGCGGCGCTGCTTGCGCAGATCGACCAGCACTTCGACCATGAAGTTTCGTTTCTCTCTGCGCTCGTACGCAAGCCTTCCGACAACCCGCCCGGCGACTGCGCCGGACACGCCGAAATGGCCGCGCTCGCGCTGGAATCATTCGGCTTCGAGGTTGAACGTCACCCCGTACCGCAAGCCGATGTGACGCGCGCCGGCATGATCAGCGCGACGAATCTCGTGGTGCGGCATCGCTTCGGCGACGGCCCTGTGATCGCGCTGAATGCGCATGGCGACGTGGTGCCTCCCGGCGATGGCTGGAGCGCCGATCCATACGGCGCAGAAATCCGCGACGGCTGGATGATCGGGCGCGGCGCGGCGGTATCGAAGTCGGATTTCGCGACTTATGCGTTTGCGTTGAAGGCGTTGATCGACAGTCATGCGACGCTTGCCGGCACCGTCGAGTTGCACCTCACCTACGACGAAGAAAGCGGCGGCCTGATCGGTCCGGCATGGTTGCTTGCGCAAGGTATCGTCAAGCCTGATTATGCGATCTGCGCGGGATTCTCTTATGCGATCACGACCGCGCACAACGGCGCGATCCACCTGGAAGTGACCGTGCGCGGCAAGTCCGCGCACGCCGCGCGCCCCGACACCGGGCACGATGCCCTCGAAGCTGCAACGGCCGTGCTCAACGCGCTGTACAAACACCGGGAAGCGTTGAAACTGATCCGCTCGGCTACGGAGGGGATCGAGCATCCGACGCTCGTGGTCGGGCTGATAGAAGGGGGGATCAATACGAATGTCGTGCCCGACAAGGTGACGTTGCGCCTCGATCGCCGGGTGATTCCCGAGGAGACGTCGCGCGCTGTCGTGCCGCAGCTCACCGCGTTGATCGAGGCATCGGTTGCGGGATACGAGGGCATTTCAGTCGATGTCCGCGAAATCCTCGTCACGTCGCCGTTGCGGGCGATCGAGGGTGCAGAGGGCTTGTCGGCGGCGCTACAACGCGCCGCCCGGCAAACGCTTTCCCGCGATATCCCGACCGAGGGCGTGCCGCTTTATACCGACGCCCGGCTGTACTGCGAGGCCGGTGTTCCCACTGTCATCTACGGCGCGGGACCGCGCACGCTGCTCGAGGCGAACGGGCATCGCGCAGACGAGCGTGTGGCGCTCGAAGACCTTCGCGTGGCGACGAAGACCATCGCGCTCGCGCTTGCGGATCTTCTCGCGCCAGCATGACTGATCACGCGCCGCTGTCCTGACTCAAACGGTCGAGGACGTAGCGGCGCAGATTCTGCAAATGCGTGCGAACCGCTGCGCGAGCCGCTTCGGTGTTGTCGGCCAGATACGCTTCGAGGATCGCGAGATGTTCTGAGCGGTCTTCTTCAATGCGATTGAACGGCGTGGTCAGTTCGAACAGGCGGCTGTTCGTGCGCACGATTTCAATGGTACGGGCGAGCACGTCATTGCCGCTCGCCTGCGCCATCATGGTGTGGACCTGATCGTCGACTTGCCAGTGCTCCTGTTCCTGGTGACCGCTGCGCAGCGCCTTGACCTTCTTGATCAACTGCTGGATCAGTTTTTTCTCGATCTTGCCGATCGCAAGGCCGATTGCTTCCGCTTCCAGCAGCTCGCGCACTTTCATGGCCTGGAAATATTCCTGGGCACTGACGAACCGCACCGAATACGAGCGGGCTCCCGCTCTTGCCAGCAACCCTTCGCCTTCGAGACGCAGCAGTGCTTCGCGCATGGGCGTGCGGGAAATGTTGAGCTCTTCGGCAAGGCGTCCCTCGACGACTGCGCCGCCACTGCGCAAGGCTTTGTCGAGAATCATCCGGCGCAAAGTCTGGTACGCCAGTTCGCCCAGTTTCTCTGGATTCGTTTGTAATGACGATGTCAATTTTTTCAGCGCTCGAGAACGTATCGGTATACGTATTGTATGCGATACAAGCACGAGATTAAATCTAGCGGCATGCGCGGCTTTTCTCCGAATAGACGGGATTGCTCGTCGTATTCTTCGCGGATTTCATGAGAAAGCTAGGTGTTTCCCCGAGCATGCCCAGAGGTGGGGGTCATGCCGGTTGGTAAGGTTTCGTCATTTCACCGAAGATGTGATTGGCCAGTGCGAAATGTTCTCAAGCCCCTACGGGAAAGCGTTACAGCGATCCAGAAATGCCGCCTGCGCCCTCCGAAAGCCACTCCGGGCATTTCGATGAATGCCATTTCGGAATCATGTCAGTACTAAACGTCGCTTGTTGCAGACCTCTGTAGATAGCCATAATTTTCGCAAGGTCCGAACGGATCGCTGCACATCCAATGGCATTTACAGGAGTCGAAGCATGGTTCAACGATATCAACTGTTCATCGACAACGAATGGGTCGACCCGGCGAGCGATACGTGGTTTGACTCGCTCGATCCATTTTCGGGTGAACCGTGGGCGGAGATTCCTCGCGCGAATGAAGCGGATGTCAGCCGTGCGGTCGAGGCCGCCTCGGCCGCACTCGATGGTCCGTGGGGCCACATGTCGGCGACGGATCGCGGCCTGCTGCTGCACAAGCTCGGCGCGCTCATCGAACAGCATGCGGACACGCTGACTGAAGTCGAAAGCCGGGATAACGGCAAGCTGCGCAGCGAAGTGGGCGGGCAGGTCCGCTACATGGCGAAATACTTCTACTACTATGGCGGCCTCGCGGACAAGATCCAGGGCGCCGTCATCCCCATGGACAAGCCGAAGGTATTCAACTACACCCGCTATGAGCCGCTCGGCGTGGTGGCGACCATCACGCCGTGGAACTCCTCGCTGTTGCTCACCGCCTGGAAGCTGGCACCGGCTTTGTGCGCCGGGAATACGGTGATCGCGAAGCCGTCCGAATACACCTCGGCCTCGCTCTTCGAACTTGCAAAGCTCTTTGTGGAAGCCGGTTTCCCGCCAGGCGTGTTCAACGTGCTGACTGGCTTCGGCAAGGAAGTGGGTGAGCCGCTCGTGATTCACCCGAAGGTCGCACGCATTGCGTTCACCGGCGGCGATGCGGGAGGCAAGGCCGTCAACGTGCTCGGCGCACAGCACTTCAAGCGCGTCTCGCTCGAACTGGGCGGCAAGTCCCCCAACATCATCTTCGAGGACGCCGATCTCACCCGCGCGGCCAACGGCGTGATCACCGGCATTTTCTCCGCAGGCGGTCAGACCTGCATGGCGGGCTCGCGCCTGCTGCTTCAGGAAAGCATCCATGATGAATTCGTCGAGCGCCTGATAGCGATCAGCAGCAAGGCGAAGCTCGGCGATCCGTCGCTGCCCGACGTGCAGGTAGGACCGGTCGCGACCAGGCCGCAGTTCGACAAGGTCATGGAGTACATCGGCATTGCGAAAGCGGAGGGCGCGCGCTGCGTGTTCGGCGGCAATTCGCGTTCGGGCGAAGGTTTCGGCGCCGGCCAGTTCATTGAGCCGACCATCTTCGTCGATGTGGACAACAGCATGCGCATCGCGCAGGAGGAAGTCTTCGGACCGGTGCTCTCGGTGATCAAGTTCAAGGACGAGGAAGATGCAATCCGCATCGCCAACGATATTCGCTTCGGCCTTGCATCTGGTGTGTGGACAAAGAGCCTGCACCGCGCGATGTACATGTCCGAGCGCCTCAAGGCCGGCACCGTGTGGGTGAACAACTACCGGTCGACGAGTTTCACGACGCCGTTCGGCGGCTACAAGCATAGCGGTATTGGCCGGGAGGGCGGGATCGAGGCAGTGAAGGAATATCTCGAGACCAAGAGCGTATGGATCTCAACGGATCTCGACATGCCTGATCCGTTCGTCCGCAAGTATTGAGCGTTGGCGAAGTCGCACTGAGCAGGCCGGACCCCCAAGCGGGGACGTCTCGCACGAACGATGGAGAGGGAGACAGCGATGGATAAGACGATCGGGCAGCAACGCTTCGACGTAGTGGTGATCGGCAGCGGCATAGCGGGTTTGTCGGCGGCGGTGGCGGCAGCGAACGCGGGTGCGAAGGTGGCGATTGTCGAGCGCGCGAACGAAGAGGAATACGGCGGCAACACGCGCTGGACCGAGGCGTACTTCCGGATGAAGAGCGAAAGCGAAGTGAGCGATGACTTCGAAGAACGCCTCATCTCGAATGCGGGGGACAACCTCGATCCGAATATCGTCGAAGCAATGGGCGGAGAGTACGCAACATGGCCGCCCTATGTGAAGGCGCACGGCATGCCGGATCCAGAACTGGTGTTCGCATTGTCGAGCCATGCGGGCCCCACGGTAGCCTGGCTGCGCACGTTCGGCATTCGCTTCGATACCTTGCCGACTTACTTCGTCACAGCCGCAGCGCCGCGCCTGATGCCCGTCGGCGGAGGCCTTGCGATGATCGAGGCGCTGCTCGTGCAGGCGAAAAAACTCGGCGTGGAGGTGTTCTACCGCACCACGGCGCGCCATCTCGCGCGTGAAAACAGCCATGGTGACATGAGCCTCCAGGCGACCGGGCCCGAAGGGCAGGCGCTTGAGTTCGACGCGCGCTCCGTGATCGTTGCGTCGGGCGGTTTCCAGGGCAATCCGGAAATGATGACGCGTTATCTCGGACAAGCGGCCAGGTTCGTGCGGCCGGTTGCGCGCGGCGGGTACTACAACAAGGGCGAGGGCATTCAGATGGCGCTTGCGGCTGGTGCAGCGCCCGCCGGAGATTTTGGCTCTTATCATGCGGAGCCGCTTGACCCGCGTTCAGGCGCGACCGAGGCGCTGGTCATGAATTTCTCCTACGGTATCCTGATCAACCTGCTTGGAAAGCGCTTCGTCGACGAAGCCCCTGGTCCTGTCGATGTTCACTACGACCACATCTCCCGGGCGTTCGGCGAGCAGCCGAAGGGCAAGGTGTATGTGGTGTTCGACAAGCGCATCGACGACGTGCCGAACTGGAAGCGCAGCATCCGGACCGACCAGCCTGTGATCCAGGCCGAGTCTCTCGAAGCGTTGGCCGAAGCCTGCGAGCTGCCGGTGGACGCGTTCATGAAGACTGTCCGCGAGTACAACGCCGCCTGTCCTGAAGGCAGATTCTCGCCGCTCGAAGTCGACGGGCTCGCGACACAAGGCCTCGAGATTCCGAAGTCGAACTGGTCACGTCCGATCGCCACGGGGCCATTCTTCGCGTACCCGATCATTCCGGGCATCTGCTTCACCTACGGCGGCGTGAAGACGAACACGAGCGCACAGGTCATCGACGCCGACGGCCGTCCAATCCCCGGTCTTTATGCAGCAGGTGAGGCGGCCGGACTTTACTACCAGGTGTACACCGGCGCGACGTCCGTCATGCGCGGCGCCGTGTTCGGCAAGATCGCGGGCGAACATGCTGCAGCGCGTTCTTCGTCACATGCGTCGGCGAACGGGACGTAGCGTCCAGGCGCCGGTTGAAAGCGTGGAACATCCGACATAAGAGCGCCCTGCGAGGCGAGCAAGAATCAACGGAGACTAAGATGAAAGCGGTAAGGAAACATTGCGTGATCGGGGCGGCGTTGAGTACGGCTGCACTTGGACTCTTCAGCGCGGCAGCCATTGCACAGCAGCCGGGAATTTCCGACGATGTCGTGCGCATTGGCGTGCTGACCGACATGAGCGGCACGTTTTCGGATTTCGCCGGCAAAGGCGCCGTGGAGGCGGTCAAGATGGCGGTGGAAGACTTCGGCGGCAAGGTGAACGGCAAGCCGATCGAGGTCATCTCGGCGGATCACCAGAACAAGGCCGACATTGCCGCGAGCACTGCGCGCGAATGGATCGACCAGAAGCACGTGGACATGCTCGCCGACAATTCCGGCTCGGCAACGGCGCTCGCGACCATCAAGATCGCCAACGATAAAAAACGCATCGCGATCGTCACGGGCGCGGGAACCACGCGCATCACCAACGAGGACTGCACGCCTTACAGCCTGCACTACAACCACGACACCGCGTCGCTTGCAAACGTCGCGGGCAAGTACATCGTCAAGCAGGGCGGCGACACCTGGTTTTTCCTCACGGCCGACTATTCGTTCGGTTATTCGCTGCAAAGCGATACCTCTGCCGTCATCACGGCGAACGGCGGCAAGGTCGTGGGCTCGGTCAAGCACCCGTTCAACGCGTCGGATTTCTCGTCGTTCATGGTGCAGGCGCAGGGGAGCCACGCGAAGATCATCGGCCTGGCGAATGCTGGCTCGGACACGATCAACGCAATCAAGTCGGCGCGCGAGTTCGGCCTGCTCGGCGCGGGCAAGCAGCAACTCGCCGGATTGCTCGTGCTGATCACGGACGTCCATGCGCTTGGCCTGAACACCGCTCAAGGCTTGTACATCACTGAGGGCTGGTACTGGGATCTCAACGACGAGACGCGCAAATGGTCTGCGCGCTTCTACAAGCGCATGGGCAAGATGCCTTCGGCGATCCAGGCAGCCGATTATTCGTCGACGCTGCACTACCTCGAAGCCATCAAGGCGACTGGAACCGATGACTCGGCCACTGTCATCAAGAAGATGGAAGAGACGCCCGTCAACGACATGTACACGAAAAACGGCGTGATCCGCAAGGACGGTCTGCTCGTGCACGACATGTACCTGATGCAGGTGAAGACGCCGGCCGAGTCGAAGAAACCCTGGGATTACTACAACGTGAGAGAGGTCGTTCCGGGTAACGAAGCGTATCCGTCGATAGCGAAGGGCAGTTGCACCTTCGCCAAGCAGTAGGCGAGATGCGTGCTCATCGCGCGAGCACAGCCATGCGTCGGTCCGAGACAGGCTCGGCGACTCAGGTAACCGGGTCGCCTCGCCGGCTGGTGTAAACTTGATCGGTACATTGGGCGACTCGGTCACCACCGTCACGGGGTTCGTCTTTATCGACTGCGTGCTTGCGCAACGGCCTTGTCGAAGAGACCATCCGGCAGGGAAGCAATGCGCAGAAAAATTCCGAGCACCAGCATGTTGATTGCGTTCGAATCCGCGGCGCGTCATCTGAGTTTTACCCGTGCAGCAGACGAATTGGCTGTGACCGAGAGCGCGGTCAGCAGAAAGATTGCACTGCTGGAGGAGTACCTCGCAGTTCAGCTCTTCAGTCGCGTCAAGCGCCGTCTTCAACTCACCGATGCAGGAAAGACCTACAGTGCTCTCGTGCAGCAAAGTCTCGACAAGCTCGAGATGGACACGACGCTCGCGATGGGCTACGACACGGGGCGTATCGCGCTCGAGCTGGCGGTGCTGCCAACGTTCGCGCTGAAGTGGCTGATGCCGCGTCTGGGGGAGTTTTCGGCCCTGCATCCAGATATCACCATCAACGTCACCGCGCGTGAAGAACCATTTCTTTTTTCCGAAGAGGCGTTCGACGCCACCATCCATTTCGACCACCCCGTCTGGGCGAATGCAACCACGACCTATCTTTTCACCGAAGAGCTGATTCCCGTGTGCAGTCCCGACCTGATCGGCGGACTGAAGTGCGGCGGCCCCTCTGATCTCTTCGATTTTGTGCTCATGCACAAGACGGGCAGGCCCGAAGCCTGGTCCCGATGGTTCGAGCTGGCGGGTGCGCCGAATTCGAAGGCGTTGCGCGGCCCGCGCTTCAGCATGTATGCATTGTTGATCGAAGCAGCTCGCGCAAGGGTTGGCGTCGCGCTGGTGCCGCGCACCTATGTTCAGGGGGAGCTTGCCGCTGGCGCCTTGACCGTGCCCTGGGAGATGCTGGTGCCGGGTGCCAAAGACTATTATTTCGTCGTGCCGGAGCAGAAGCAGGCATCGCCGGCAATTCGCGCCTTTCGGGACTGGCTGCTTGAAGCGTCAAAGCATTATCGCGATGAAGCCGACGGTACCGGCAGCGCGTGAGTGTTCGCCGCGCAACGCGCGGACCTAAGCAGGCTCGAACGGTCCGGCCTCCCGGCTGGCCATCAGCGTGATCCATTGCTCGAATGCCATGACGGCGTCATCGCCGACGCGATCGGCATTGACCACCAGCGTGTAGTCGGGGGCGCGCCACGTCGGCGCCGCAATCGGACACACGAGGCGCCCCGAGGCAATGTCGCGCCCTATCAGCGGCAGCGACGCCAGCGTTACCCCCAGGCCCTCCACGGCGGCGGCAAGCTGGAGGTTCACGTGGTCGAACTCGGCATGACCGGCGGCCCGCAGGTCGGGCGCACCGGCTTCCCGAAGCCAGTGCGACCATGCTGTGCGTGTGCTGGCGGAGTGCAGCAGGGTTTGATGGCGCAGGTCTGCCACGGCTTTTATCGGGCGCTGGCGCAGCAGTGCAGGGCTGCAGGCGGGCAGACGCAAGTCTGCCATCAGCGTGCGCGACACGACGCCGGCGCCTTGCTCGGGTCCGGAGCGAACCCCGATGTCGAAGGCACCGCCGATATAGCGCAACTTGCGCGACGTGGTCGACACCCGCACCTCGATGTCCGGGAAACGCGCCTGAAAGTCTGCGAGGCGCGGCAGCAGCCAGCACAGCGCGAAACTCGCCAGCACGTTCACCCGCACGATGCCCGACACCCGGCGCGTAAATTCGTCGTGGCGCAGGCGCGCCGCCGCGCTGCCCAGGCGCTCAAACGCGGTGGTCACATCGTTCAGGAGCGCAGCGCCTTCGTCAGTAAGGACCACGCCGCGCGGACGGCGCTCGAACAGCGGCAAGCCGAACCAGTCCTCCAGCATCCTGATCTGCTTTCCGACGGCCCAGTGCGTGACGTGCAATTCAGTCGCGGCGCCGGCAAAGCTGCCGTGCCGGGCTACCGCTTCGAAGTTGCGCAACCCGTTGAGCGGCGGCAGCTTGTCCCGGTCCTTCGCAGGGTCTGTGTCTCTAGCCATGACGTGACGTTTTCTCTCCGTTGACGCGATATTAGCTCAATTGAATGCACGATTGTCCGGACATAAAATTGCCATATGGAGCCTGAACGCGCCACGGCACCTCGCCTTGGCGGGTCGCCTCGCAACAAGAGGATTGTTATGCGCTTGCCCGTTTTTTCCCCGTCGCCCGCACACCAAGTTGATTCAGCCGGCCAGCCGCTCGCGCCGTCAAAGTCGCGCGTGCTATGGCTCTCATGTGTCGCTCACGCCATGCACGATGGCTACACCGACATGATCTACGCGTTGCTCCCTGTCTGGCAGACGGACTTTGGTCTTGATTTTGCGGCCCTCTCGATTTTGCGCGGTATCTATGCCGGCACGATGGCCACGCTCCAATTGCCGGCCGGACGCCTGGCGCAGTGGCTGGGCAGCCGGGCCACGCTGGCCCTCGGTACGTTGTTGGCCGCGCTTGGCTATGCGGTTGCCGGCATGTCGGGCGGCCTGCTCGGCCTGTGCGTGGCCTTGGCGATTTCGGGCAGCGGCTCGAGCACGCAACACCCGATCGCCTCGGGCGCCGTCTCGCGTACCTACGGTCGCAATGCCAGAGGAGCGCTTAGCATCTACAATTTCTCCGGAGACCTCGGCAAATCGGCGCTGCCGGCTGCCATTTCGCTGCTCGTGACCATGATGCCGTGGCGTCATGCGTTGTGGATCGTGTCCGCATTGGGCTGCGTGATTGCTGCAGTCATCGCGCTGTTTTTTCCGTCGATACCACGCGCCGCACCCGTGGACGCCGATGCGCCCGGCCACGGGCGCAACAACGCGGGAACGGGCTTTCCGATGCTGCTCGCGATTGGCGTGCTCGATACGGCCGTGCGCATGGGCCTGCTCACTTTCTTGCCGTTCTTGCTCAAGGCAAAAGGCGTCTCACCGTCGATGGTGGGGACCGCGCTGGCACTGGTCTTCATAGGTGGTGCTGCCGGCAAGTTCGCTTGCGGCTGGCTTGGCGCACGCATGGGTGTGATAGGTACGGTGCTGATCACCGAGGGCGGCACGGCGGCCTGCATCGTCGCAGTGATGTTTTTGCCACTGGCGCTCACCATGGTGCTGCTGCCGTTCCTGGGCATGATGCTCAACGGAACGTCTTCCGTGCTTTATGGAACAGTTCCGGAAATGGCGGCTCCCGAGCGCACTGAGCGCGCCTTCGCGTTGTTCTATACGGGAACGATAGCGTCCGGTGCGATTTCACCGGTCATCTATGGTTTTCTTGGCGACAGGATCGGTGTACACGGCGCCACTTTCGCCACGGCTCTGACCGCGTTGGCGATCTTTCCGCTGGCGATCATGCTGCGCTCGCATCTGTCGCCTGAGGAAAGACCGTAAGCGCGCAGGCTGGCGCGGCGAACCTTATCGGGCATGTCCAATGCATGACAAGCATTCAATTCATCAAGCGGTTGTATCGGCCGGCTTGAAGATAGAAAGACGCGTCACTCGGCGAACCGCGAGCAATCGGTTCCATTGGCATCCCGACTTCCAGTCAAGCCACCGACAACTTCCCCGCCGCGACCGGTGCTCCGTCATTTTCCGCGGGCGCAAGCTGTTCCCAGGTGCTATGCACGTGGCGCTGCAGGAATTCGCCCAGCTCTTTGCCGCGTCGCGCGGACAGCAGCTTGATGATGACCTCGTGCTCGTCGATGGCGGTATGCCAGGTCTCGGACGTCACGCTTCCCTGAAACCGGTATCGATACAACTGGCGGTTCAGCCGCTCGTGCATCTGCTGAAGCGTCTCATTCTTCGCCGCAGCAATGATGCTCTTGTGTATCGCCTGATTCAGGTTGAAGTAGGTTAACCGGTCGCGCCGCTCATAGGCCGCATGCATCTCATGGTGCAACGCGCGGATTTCCGCCAGTTCGTTTTCCGTTGCGAGACTGCAGGCCCGCTCGCCGCCGAACGCCTCGATCACGCCGAGGACATCGAGTTTCTCGCCGATCTGCTGCGCGCCGAGATCGGCCACCACGGCGCCGCGCTTGGGCAACACCACTACGAGTCCATCTCCCGCCAGTTCCTTCAATGCTTCCCGCAACGGCGTGCGCGACACCTGCAGCCGTTCCGCGAGCGTGCGCTCGCGCAGGCGCTCGCCCGGCTTGAGTTCGTCCGTCGCAATCAACGTGCGCAGGCGCTGCGCGATCTGCTGGGAGAGCAGTTCGTCGACCGGGTCGATGCCCGCGGGGATGTCGTTTTCGTCTTCCTGTTCCAGCGTCATGTTGTACCTGAATGCAAAGCGTCGAGCATGCGAGCAACCAGCCGTCATCTTAGCAGCGGGACGTTTCCGGAATCGCGGAGTGGACGAAAACGCATCGTGTATGGTGTAACTTAAATGGTATACCAAAATAACGGGAAAGTTTCACGTCGTGGTCTATCCGCAAGTTAGACGTGGACATGACACCACGTTTTTCATGAGAAAATCGTTTCAAAAAATAATATAAATAATTGAATATGTTGATTACTTATTTATTAGACCGTACCTAAATCGGTTCAAATCGCTCCTGTGGCAATCACCTATGATAGGGTAAATACCATCTTATTTGGTATACCAAAATTTAGTTACTCTCTACCCATCATCTCAAAAACCGGCGATTTGCCTGACTCGGGACCCTCAATGCAGTCGATGTTTCACCCTCTGGTCGCACCTGTCATCACGCTCGTCCTGCTGATCCTGCTCATTACTCGCGTCAAGTTGCATCCCTTCCTGGCACTGATTCTTGCATCGGCGTTTCTGGGTGTATCGGCGGGACTGGCGCCGACGGCCGTAATCAGGAGCTTCGAGAAGGGCTTCGGCTCCATATTGAGTTCGGTCGGTCTCGTGGTGGGGCTCGGCACCATGCTCGGTGGCCTGCTGCTCGAGTCGGGCGGCGCGGACCGCATTGCAAATACGTTCATTGGCCTCGGCTCGAAACGCTGGATTCCAGCGGCAATTTGCGCGGCGTCGCTGCTGATCGGTCTGCCTCATCTCTTCGATGTCAGCTTCGTGATGCTCGTGCCGCTCGTCTACGCTATAGCCAACCGCACCAGGAGCCCGCTGCTCGCGATCGGCATTCCGATGGCCGCCGGCCTATATGTCTCGCACGGGCTCTTGCCACCGCATCCGTCGCCCACGCTGGCTTTGGCGGCGCTTCACGCCGACGCCGGCCGCACGATTTTCTACGGGCTGGTGATCGCGGTGCCGATGGCGATTCTCTCCGGGCCGGTCTTCACTTCGTTTGCGATGCGCTTTCTGCCCGTGACGCCTGGAGAGGGCATGTTCAACCCCGGCGCCGCCGCTGCGGACGTCAGCAGGGAAGCGCGTCCGGTTCCTCCATTCGGCCTCGTGCTGGCAACCGTCCTGCTGCCGCCCGTGCTGATGATGATCCGGACCTTCGGCCGAGGCTTCGCGCCCACCGGCACGTTCGCACGCGAAATGCTGGAAACGGTCGGCGACCCCATCGTCTCGTTGCTGATTGCCGTGCTGTTTGCCATCTGGTCGCTAGGTGTGCGCAGCGGGTTGTCGCTGGCTCAGATCCAGAAGCTGCTCGGCAAGAGCGTGGCGCCCGGTGCCGTTGTGATCCTGATCCTCGGAGCGGGCGGCGGCCTCAAGGAAATGCTGCTCGCAACCCATGTGGGCGATGCCATCGCGCACGGTGCGGCGCAGTGGTCCGTCTCTCCGCTGCTGCTTGGCTGGGGTGTTGCCGCGCTGATCCGCATAGCGATCGGTTCCGCGACGGTCGCGACCGCGACAGCGGCCGGGATTGTCGCGCCGATCGCGGCCGCGACACCCGGCGTCAATCTCGAACTGCTGGTGCTTGCCGTCAGCTCGGGCGGCCTGATGTTGTCGCACCTCAACGACTCGGGTTTCTGGCTGTTCAAAGAGTATTTCCGGCTGAGTGTTGGCGACACGCTCAAGACCTGGACGCTGCTGGTCTCTTTTCAGTCACTGCTTGCCCTCGCCATGATCATGCTGCTCAACGCCGTGGTCGGCTGACAGCGCAGTACTTTAATTTCACTACCTTCAACACCTCACAAGGCCCCACGATGAACTACGAACACCTCTTTGCCGATCTCGCCACGAAGACCATCCGCATGGCGCTGGTCGGCCCGAAAGGCGGTTTCGGCCGTTCGCTGCTGGTGCAATGCCGTGCGTTGCCTGCACTCGAAATCGCGGCGCTCTGCGACCTCGACCTGGACGGCACGCTCGCCACGCTGGCATCGCTTGGCTTTGCTGCCGACGCCGCGCAGGTCTGCAACAACGCAGCCGATGTCCGCGCTGCTCGCGAAGCCGGCCGCATTGCGCTGGTGGGCGACCATGCGTTGCTCGATGACATAGCGCTCGATATCGTCGTTGAAGCAACCGGCCAGCCGGAAGTCAGCATCAAGATTGCGCAGGCGGCGCTCAGACGGGGCGTGCATGTCGCGATGGCGACCAAGGAAACCGATTCGGTCGCAGGACCGTATCTGAACCAGCTGGCGCTCGAAAACAATGTGGTCTACACGACGCCGGACGGCGACCAGCCGAGCAACCTGATTGGCCTCGTCACCTGGGCGCGCGTGCTTGGTTTCGAGGTCGTTGCAGCGGGAAAATCAAGCGAATACGACTTCATCTACGATCCCGATGAAAAGAGCATCGGGTATCTGGATCAGCGTCACGCGGCATCGCTCGCTTCATGCTGGACACTGGGCGACGACATTCCCGCCACGCTCGCGGCGCGCAGCAAGGCGCTCGCCATGTTGCCCCAGAGCGCGACGCCGGATTACTGCGAGCTCAACGTGGTCGCCAACTCCACGGGCCTTCTTCCCGCCGCCGATGCGCTCAACTATCCGCTCGCACGCCTGACCGAACTTGCGGACATCTTCGTGCCGAAGGAAGACGGCGGCATTCTGGAGCGCACGGGCGTGGTCGATGTCTTCAACTGTCTGCGCCGGCCCGACGACGTCAGCTTCGGCGGCGGCGTGTTCGTCATCGTCCGGTGCAAGGACGACGAAACCTGGGAGCTGCTGCGCCAGAAAGGACATCTGGTCAACAAGAACGGCGGGTATGCGTGCATCTACTTGCCGTATCACCTGATGGGTCTCGAAACGCCGGCAAGCCTCTTTTCCGCGGTGCTGACCGGCCGGCCGACCGGCAGCAGCAAGCAGTTGCCGCATGCCCGCATGGTTGCGCGCACGAGCCGCGATTTCAAGGCAGGAGAGACGCTCAGCATGGGGGGCCATCACCATACGATCGATGGCGCCGACGCGCTTCTGATCGACCAGGCGAAGGCCGGCAACGCTGCGCCGTTCTATCTCGCGGCGAACAAGCGCCTGATGGCGGATATTGCGAAGGGCACGCTCGTGCCGCTCGATGCGCTCGATCTGCAGGGCTCGGCGCTGTACGACGCGTGGCAGCGCAATCCGTCGCTGTAAGGACCGCCATCGAACCGCTCGCCGGGTTGCGCACGGCCTTCGGCGCGAACCGGTAGCAAATAAAGCGGTTCTTATATCAACAAGGAAGAGACATGCAGACCGACATACACGCAACCGGCGCCCGGCACTCGATCCGGACGCTCCTCGCTACCACGCGCTGGCGCATGGTCCTGCTGCTGTTCGTGCTGTACACGGTGAACTGCATCGACCGGATGTCGTTGTCGGTGGGCATGCCTTCCATCGTGCATGAGTTCCATCTCAGCGCGACCATGCAGGGCCTGATTCTCTCGGCGTTCTTCTGGACCTACAGCACCTTTCAGATTCCCGCCGGTTGGGCCGCCGACCGGTACGGCGCGCGCCGCATGATCGGCATCTCCGCCGCACTTTGGGGCGGCTTTCAGTGTCTTGCCGGCTTCGCGGTCAACGGCGTGACCTTGCTGTTGACGCGTATCGGGCTCGGCGTGTTCGAAGCGCCCTACATGCCGGCTGCTACCAAGCTCACGGCGTCGTGGCTGCCGCCGGCCGAACGCGCGCGCGGCGTCACGCTGATCGACAGCGGCGCGCCACTTGGCTCCGCCATCGGCGGTCTTGCAATCAGCGCGCTGATCTCGCTGTCGGGATCGTGGCGCTCGGCGTTCATCATCGTCGGGGTGGTGACGGTGGGGCTGGGACTGATCGTGTACCGGTTGCTGCGCGATACACCCGAGCAACATCCGCATATCGACGCCATCGAAAAAGAGCACATCCGCGCCCAAAAAGTCGCCGCCGGGGAAACGCCACGTGCGAAAAAAGCGCCGCTTTCGCGCGGCACGATAGCCGCGATGGTCGTCGGGCGCATCGGCTGGGCAATGGTATTTTTCGGTCTCGTCACGTGGGGGCCGAACTATCTGTCCGTGGGACGCGGGCTCGATATCCGCAGCATGGGTTTTGCAACTTTCCTGATCTTCCTCGCGGGCGCGATTGGAGAGGTGTTGTCGGGCATGACCGCCGACTGGCTGCAAAAGCGCTTTGCGCGCGGCACCGCGTTCAAGATCCTGTTCGGGCTGTCCGGCGGCATGTCGCTCGTGTGCCTGCTCGCGCTGCCGTTCGTCGATGATATCCGCCTCGCCGTTGCCGTCCTGGCGTTAGGCGTATTTTTCCATCTCTGGGGCGGGCTGTACTGGCTGATTCCCGCCATGCTCGCGCCTCAGGAACAGGTCGGACTGGTCGGCGGCGTGATGAACTTCGCCGGAACGGGCGGTGCGATCATCGTACCGATTGCAGTCGGCATGCTGGTCGACATGACCGGCGGCTACAACGCGGTCATCCTGTTCTTTGCTGCGGCCGCGCTTACCTATCTGATCGGGTCGCTGCTGATCGACTTCGGTCAGAAAGCGCCGGGAGGGCAGGCATGAGCACGCATCTGCATACGCTTTACGACGGTCCGATAATCGATGCGCACCAGCACTTCTGGGACCTCGGCGCAAATCATTACCCGTGGCTTGCGCCCGACACGCTCGTGCCGCATCGCTACGGCGATTATTCGCGGATCAAGCACGACTATCTGCCGGCCGATTATCTGCGCGATGCCGCCGGTCACGATGTCATCGGCAGCGTCTATGTCGAAGCTGAGTGGACGCCCGACGATCCGCTCGGCGAGACGGCCTATGTCTCGCAGCTTGCTGCGACAACCGGCCGCCCGAACGCGATGGTCGCCCAGGCGTGGCTCGACCACGACAACATTCAATCGCTGCTCGCCGGACAGGCGCGCTTCGCGCTCGTGCGCAGCGTGCGCCACAAACCGGGTGACCCCGATGCATCCGGCCGCACGCTGATGTCCAATACCAGATGGCGCGACGGTTACAGTCAGCTCGCGCGGCACGGCCTGCATTTCGATCTGCAGGCGCCGTGGCGGCAACTCGCCGAAGCTGCAAGGCTTGCCGGGGATTTCCCGGACACGCTGCTGATCGTGAATCACGCCGGCGTGCCGGGCGACCGATCGAGCGCCACGCTCGCGGGCTGGAGCAGCGCACTCGAAGCACTCGCGAACTGTCCCAACGTCGTGGTGAAGGTGTCCGGGCTTGGCCAGGCGGGCAAGCCGTGGAGCGTTGAAGCGAACGAGCCGGTGCTGCACACGCTCAACCGGACCTTCGGTGCCGATCGCCTGATGTTCGGCAGCAACTTTCCCGTCGATGAACTCTTTGGTTCGCTCGACCTGCTTATCGGCGGCTTCAAACAGCTCGTAAGCGGCTGGCCGCCGTCGGAGCAACGTGCATTTTTCCACGGTACCGCCGCGCGGGTGTATCGCCCGAGCGGTCTGACGGAACCGAAAACAAGGAACGCCTCATGACCTCGCAGCCGCACAACGGACTGGGCTTCGACCTTCCCATCTTCGATGCTCATCATCATTTCTGGGACCTCTCCGACGGCACGTTCCCGTGGCTTACCGACGAATACGACACGTCCTTCTTCCTCGGCGATTACCGGCGGATGTGCAAGAACTTCCTGCCGCCCGAATACCGTGCGGCGACGGCCGGTTTCGATGTCATCGGCACCGTTCATGTGGAAGCGGAACGCTCGCGCCGCGAACAGGTGATCGAGACTGAATTCCTCACCAGGCTCAATGCGGCAACCGCTTTGCCGAGCGCGATCGTGGGCCATGTGTTCTTCGTGCAGCCGGACTGCGAAGCCGTGCTCGAAGGACATGCAAAAAGCCCGCTCGCCAGGGGCGTTCGCTCGAAGCCGGAGATCTCGTCGGGACCGGGGGAATCGGTGCGCGGCCAGCCTGGCACCATGCAGGACGACGCGTGGCTGCGCGGCTTGGCATTGCTCGAAAAATTCGGTTTTTCGTGGGACTTGCGGGTACCGTACTGGCACCTGGAAGAAGCCGCCGAGGTCGCGCGTGCGTTCCCGAATACGCCCATCGTGACCAATCATCTCGGCTTACCGCTGGACCGCTCGGATGCGGGGCTTGCGATCTGGCGGCGTGGCATGCAGGCGCTGGCTTCCTGTCCGAACGTCTTCCTGAAAGTATCGGAACTCGGCCTGCCCAATGGCACATGGGACAGCGCGAGCAACCGCCGTGTAATCGGCGAAGCCGTGGACCTGTTCGGTTACGAGCGATGCATGTTTGCCAGCAACCTGCCTGTCGGCAACCTGTCCGCTACCTTCACGCAGATCGTGGCCGATGTCATCGGCGCGCTGCCACACGCCACCGAAACCGACTTGCGGCGATTGTTCGCGGGCACGGCGCAGCAGTTTTATCGTGTGACCTGACGCTGCGCACAAATTCAAATAGACAAACGTATTCAGGAGACCGCCGTGACCACAGTCGACGAAAACCATCTGTTCAAGAGAGTTTCGCTGCACATCTTGCCAGTGCTGATGCTCGGGTTTTTCTTTTCCTATCTGAACCGCGTCAACGTGGGCTTCGCGAAGCTGCAGATGGCGAGCGATTTGCAGTTCAGCGATGCCGTCTACGGTTTCGGCGCCGGCATTTTCTTTCTTGGCTACTTCCTGCTCGAAGTGCCGAGCAATGTGATCCTGCACAAGGTAGGCGCCCGCCGATGGATCTCGCGCATCATGATTTCATGGGGCCTACTTTCGTGCGCCACGATTTTCATTCGTACACCGATGCAGTTCTATATCATGCGTTTTCTTCTGGGACTGGCCGAAGCGGGTTTTATTCCCGGCGCGATCTACACCATGGCGCAATGGTATCCGTCCGCACGCCGGGGGCGCGCGTGGGGCACGTTCTACATCGCGCTTGCTTCGTCCGGGGTGATCGGCGGCCTGCTGTCAGGGTCCATCCTGAAGTTCATGACAGGGGTCGGCGGCATGCGCGGCTGGCAATGGTTGATCCTTTGCGAAGGCGTTCCGACCATCCTGCTTGGCATCTATATCTACTTTCGCATGAGCGAGGACATTCGCCGGGTCAGTTGGCTGCGCGATGACGAGAAGGATTACCTGAGCGCCGTGATGGCGAAAGAGGACAGCAACAAGCTCGCCCATGGATTCTCCGCGCTGCTTACGAATTCGCGGGTATGGGCGCTCGTTGTCATTTACTTCGTCTACAACATGGGACTCTATGCAATCAGTTTCTGGATGCCCACGCTGATACAGAAAATGGGGACGACCGACGCGCTGACCATCGGTATCCTCACCGCGATTCCCGGCGTTTGCGCCATCGTGTGCATGCTGGCGTTCGGCTACAGCGCGGATCGCCACAATGAACGCAAATGGCATCTGATCGCGGCTTTCATCATGGCGGCGACGGGCTTCGCGCTTTGCGTGGCGTGGCAGAACGATCCGGTACTTGGCGTGATCGCGTTGTGTCTGGCAAACATGGGCGTGTTGTCGATTCCCGCGCTGTTCTGGAGCGTACCGACCGCGTTCCTTGCCGGTGTCACGGCGGCGGCAGGCATCGCGATGATCAACGCAATCGGGAATCTGGCCGGTTTTGCATCGCCGTACATGATCGGCTATCTGAAGGACCTGACGGGACGCACCGATATCGCGCTGCTCGTGGTCGCAAGCGGCCTCGTGCTCGGGGCCTTGCTGGTTGCAGTAGTGCTGCGCGGACGGGGGCGTCCGGTCAATGCGGTGACCTGAGAAATGAAGAACGCCGGCCGAGTGGGCGTTCACGATCCGCGAATCCTGTTGCTGCGATTCGATGCTGGTCGCCCCGGCCTACTCGCGGCATAGTGAACGTCTGCCGGAGTGCTCTTGCGACTCCGGATTCCAAACAGGACCGAAGCGCATGTCAACCACCAGCACAACCAGTACCCCCGGCAACGTTCACCGGGCAGCGTCAGGCGCGCAGCGCCTTCCCCACATTGCGCTTGCAATCGGCGACCCGGCGGGCATTGGCCCCGAGATCATCGTAAGCATGCTCGCCGACCCATCGATTCGCGAGACCGCCCGCGTGACGCTAATTGGCAACGATGCCGCGCTCAAGGCTGCGGCGTCGGCGAAGGGCCTGGCGGTGCCGGAAGCGTCCGACTGGCTCGATATAGTCGACTGGCCGGGCGCGGGCGGGGCATTCGCACCTGGCGTCGCGGGTGCGGAAAACGGGGCCTTCATTCTGGAGGCGCTGCGGGTCGGCACACGCCTGGTCACGCACGGCGACGCTGACGCGCTGTGCTTCGGCCCGCTCAACAAGGGCGCAATGCGGCGCGGCGGCATGCAGGAAGAAGACGAGATGCGCTGGTTTGCCAGGGAGCTCGATTACACGGGCAGATGCGGCGAATTCAACGTGCTCGACCGGCTGTGGACCGCTCGCGTGACGTCGCACGTGCCGTTGTCGGCGGTATCGGGACTTTTGACCCCGCAAAAGGTCGCAGGCGCGATTGCGATGCTGACACGGGCGTTGCAGGATGCCGGCGTCGAGTCGCCGCGCATCGGCGTATGTGGCTTGAACCCGCACAATGGCGACAACGGTAATTACGGGGACGAAGAGGGCAGGATCATCGAGCCGGGCATGAAGCTGGCGCTTGCGGACGGCTTCGCCTCCGAAGGCCCGTTTCCAGCCGATACCATTTTCCTGCGCGCACGTGCCGGCCAACTGGACGGAATCGTGACCATGTATCACGACCAGGGCCAGATTGCGACCAAGCTGCTGGGTTTCGATATCGGCGTGACGGTTCAGGGCGGGTTGCCCATTCCGGTGACAACGCCGGCCCATGGCACGGCCTATGACATCGTAGGGAAGGGTATTGCGCAGACAACCGCCATGCGCAACGCGTTCAACCTTGCTTGCCGGATGGGACTCGGCAGCCGCAAGTCGCGCGGACGCTGAGCCTCAAGCGCCGTCAACCGCCGCGGCCGGCACGCCGGTTCGCAGCCTGATTTGCGTGAAGGCATCGTACTATCCGTGCAGGCCGTCCGACTTGAGGCGGGCGGTTCCTTACACGGCTTACAGTGCATATGCCTATACAAACGAACAAAGACGCATCCCACGCCTCATTAGCCAAGTCCGCATCCCCGGCGCTCCATCAACCGACGAGCGCAATGCGTTTCGATCTCGTCACGCTGCGGCTCTTCGTCTCCACGGCCGAGCTTGGCGGTGTTACGCGCGCTGCGGCGTCCTTGCATCTCGTGCCGGCGGCGGCATCGCGGAGAATTCGCGACCTGGAGGAACAGCTTGGCATCGCACTTTTTGTCCGGCTTCCGCACGGGATGGCCTTGAGCGACGCTGGCCGCACCATGCTCGCGCATGCGCGCAGCATGCTTCACGCGGTCGAACGAATGCAGGACGACGCCGCCGCATTCCTGCACGGCGGCCGCGGTATCGTGCGGATTGCAGCGTGCACGTCGGCTGTCCTGCAATTTCTTCCCGATGACATCCGTGCATGCAATGCGGCCAACGCGAATATCCATATCGACCTGCAGGAGATGAACAGCGAAGGCGTGGTGCGTGCCGTGCAGCGCGGCGTTGCGGATCTGGGCGTGTACGAAAGCTCGGTGGGATCGGTGGCGATGCCAACGCTCCATTACCGCGATGACCGCCTGTGCGTGGTGACGCTCGGAGACCACCCGCTCGCCCGCGATGCCGCAAACGGCCAAGCTGTCACGATAGACAGCCTGCTCGCGCACGAACTGATCGGCCTGACGGAAGGGGCGTCGGTCACGATCACGCTGGGACGACTGGCCGCTCGCGCGGAGAAGCCGCTCAAGATGCGCATTCGCGTGGGCAGCTTCGACAGCATGGCGGCGATGATCGCGGCCGGCATCGGGGTTGGATTGATGCCCGAGGCCGTGGCGAAACTGATAGCCAACGCACCGCACTTTCACCACCTGCCGATAGCCGATGACTGGGCCGCGCGCCGCTTCGTCCTGTGCCATCAGCCGAGACAATCGCTGGCGCTCGCGGCCGATAGCGTCATTTCATCGCTTACCGGCATGCCGCTGGCGCCGCGTTGACGGTGCGTTGACAATTCGTGAAAGCTGATGCGTTGAAAGGTTGATAGCGTCCTGACGCGCGTTGGAAGCATAGTCGAAACTGAGTTGAGTTAATCGGACAGACGTCCGCTATAAAAATCAGGAGACAGCTTTGAGGACGCGTTCACACGTCAGCCGGAACATGCTCATCATGTTCTGCGCGATGTCATTCATCATTTATCTCGACCGTGTCAATCTCGCGGCCGCTGCCGGTCCGATCAAGGCCGAACTCGGCCTGAGCAACACGACACTCGGCGTGGCGTTTTCCGCATTCGGCTACACCTACGCGATTTTCCAGCTTGTCGGGGGCTGGATGGCTGACCGGTTCGGCGCGCGGCGCACGTTGATTGCGTGCGCCAGCATCTGGGTCGTGGCAACCATGCTGACGGGGTTTGTCGGCGGCCTGGCTTCTCTGTGCGCGGTACGGCTACTGCTGGGCGTGGGCGAGGGCGCTGCGTTGCCTGCGCAGGCCCGTGCCATCGCCAACTGGATTCCGAGTCCGAAGCGGGGAATGGCGCAGGGCTTGACTCACTCGTTTTCGCGTCTGGGAAACGCCGTCGCGCCACCCGTCGTGGTCGCGCTGATTGCGTGGCACTCGTGGCGCGCGGCATTCGTGGTGGTCGGTGTGCTCACGGCGATCTGGCTTCTCGTCTGGATCTTTTATTATCGTGACGATCCGGCGCGCCACAAAGGCGTTTCCGCCGATGAACTCGCGGCCCTGCCGCTCCTCGATGTTCCCGATCGTCACGAGGGCAACGCACGGGCTTCGTGGTGGGCGATCCTCAAGCGCATGCGGCCGACCATTGCCGTCTACTTCTGCATGGTCTGGTCGAACACGCTGTTTTTCAGCTGGATGCCGATTTTCTTCATGCAGTCGCAGCACCTCGACATCAAGAGCTCGGCTATCTATTCATCGGGCGTGTTTCTGGCCGGCGTGCTGGGCGATGTATCGGGCGGACTGATCAGCGACTTCATTCTCAAGCGCACTGGCCGCATCACGCTGGCTCGGCAGGGCGTGATTGCGGTCAGCCTGCTTGGCGGCCTTGCGTTCTTCGTGCCGGTCCTCATCAGCCACAATGTCATGACGATCACGCTGTGCCTGAGCGCAGCATTCTTTTTCCTCGAATTGACCATCGGGCCGATCTGGGCTGTTCCAATGGACGTTGCACCGCGAGAAGCGGGCACTGCGAGCGGCATGCTTAATTTTGGCGCGGCGATTGCGACCATCATTTCGCCGATCGTGTTCGGGGCGATCATCGACAGCACCGGAAGCTGGACCTTGCCCTTTGCCGGCGCGATTGGTTTTCTTCTGGTGGGCGCGATCATGACACTCTGGATTCGCCCGGACCGGAAGGTGGCGGACCTGCAGGCATTTCATACCGTGGCGACCGTGCGCTGACGGGAGTTTCAGTGGCTGCTACACGGTGACAGCGCGAAACCGACCAAAGCGCGAATGCTTCATTTGGTGCCCGCCTAGCTGACGAGCAAGCGCATCGAGCGCGGCCACAATCCGGGCTTGCGCGGAATCACGCTCGATCGTTCCCCTCGCGGCTAGCCCGTCATATCGCTGCATAAAGGTGCGGACTCCGCCGATGGGACGGGGGCTTGGTCTGCGTCAGCTGTCTACCTGGCCGTGCAGCATCGTCGACATCAGAAAAAGGGCCGAACAACGAGTTCAAGGCCGAGGACGACGAGGAGGATCAGGAACCAGCGGCGGAAGGTGGTGATGCTTATATGCTTGCGAATTGCGGTCCCGCCCCACATGCCTAGCAGCGCCGGGACGACAGCAACTGTGGACAGCGCAATATTTCCAGGATGGAATGCTCCGCCGCGGGCCAGTCCCGCGGTAAGCGCTATGGTCGAGATCGTGAAAGATAGTCCCAGTGCCTGAATCAGGTCGTCCTTACTGAAGCCGAGTGCCTGGAGATAAGGGACAGCGGGAATGACAAATACTCCCGTTCCTCCGGTGATCACGCCTGTCATCAGCCCAATGACTGGCGATAACCAGCGCTCCGTACGCGCCGGCACCGACAATGGTTTTGCCAAGAGACTGTGTACGGCGTAGAACACCAGGGCGGCGCCCAGTCCAACGCCTGTCCATCTAGTGCTGGCGCTCGTCAGAAGCGATGAGCCGGCGATGGTGCCGACCACTATGCCAAGCATCATGAGCCACAACCTTTTGATTAGCGATACGAAGTCCGGCCCTGTGGAGAGCTGCCAGAAATTGGTAACGAAAGACGGGATGATCAAAAGCGACGCGGCGCTGACGGGCGACATGACCACGCCGAGGATACCCATGGCAACGGTAGGCAATCCCATTCCTGTCACCCCCTTGACGCCGCCGGCGAAGAAAAAGGTCAATGCGATGATCAGGACGGTCGGCGAAAAGTAATCATTCATTTGATTCCTTGGCTTGGAATATTTCGCGTGAACAGAGTTTGGTTGGTCCGATGACACTGCCAAGGTTACGGGCGCGATCAGATACGCAAGAAGCGGCTTTGACCAAAGCGTTGGCCTGTGTCCGTCTTTCTTGCGCGATTACCTAACTAAAGAGTGGTCTTGCGTGAAGTATCCTAAGTGCCATTCATGCTCTTCACAATCGGGCATTTCCGATGGCAGACTTAGACAAAGCCGAAGGCAGACTATTGCGTTTCGACTCGATCGATATGCGGTTGTTTCTGGCGGAAAAAATGCGCCGGAATGAGAACCGGGACTGCATCTAAGCCTCGGGGTATTGCAGGACCGGTGTGAGGTAGTTACAGCCGTTCGCTTGGTTGTGCTTCCAAACGTCAGGCAGCAATTGCAAGCGAGCCCGTATCAACGCCGAGCTGTTCTCTAAGGCCATTCGATCCTTTCGACGTAACCTGAACAGCGCGCGATGATTCAGAGCGCCGCAGCCAGCCGCTGGAACATAGCAAGCTCATGAATTGCGCACCCAGCGGGCCGGCGAGGTGATGCTCCCGCTCGGTCCAGTCGAGGCACTGGCGCGCAAGGCCGCGGCGGCTCGGCTTGAGTTTCGTCACATCCAGACCCATGCGGGAAAACCATTCGATGCCATCTGGCGTCATGTCGTATCGCTTGTCTGCCGAAGCAATCAGGAAGCCGCGTGCTAGCAGGCCGTGAGTGATAGCGACACCGATGCGCCCCGCCAAGTGATCGTAGCAGCAGCGCGCGAACTGAAGCCTTTGCGCTTCCTTACTTGGGGGCTTGCGTCGCATGACTTCTGTCACGCCGATCGAGGCGAGGTTTTCCAGCACTGAGGCGACGTGAGAGCCGCCCAACCGGTAATAGCGGTGCCGGCCCTCCGTTTCGACTACCAGCAGGCCGCCCGCAAGAAGCTTTCCCAAATGCGAACTGGCGGTCTGTGGTGTTACGCCGGCGGCAAAGGCCAGCTCGCCGGCAGGCCGGGCACGTCCGTCGAGCAGGCTCATGAGCATGGCAGCACGGGCCGGATCGGCGATCAAGAAGGCGGCGGAAGCGATATTCGGTTGCGGGTTCATCGGCGAACTCCATGGATGTCCGGTCAAGATAGCACCGACGCTGCTCGCATGTTTCGATACGTGTCGAAACATCTTGCATCGAACCCACCGTAGACTTTCGATCATGCTCACGATGGGAGTCAACAATGACCGAAAGCTACGATGCCGAAATCCTCCACGTCTACGAACGCTGGCACGAAACGATCCTCGGGCGCGATCTCGACGGCCTGATGGCGCTCTATGCCGAAGACGCGATCCTTGAAACCCCTCTGATCCTGGCGACCCTGAAAGACAAAGCGCAGGGCATCCTGAAGGGAAAATCCGAGATCGGGGCATTTTTCGAGGCCGGCCTGAATAAGTTGCAGAACGATCTGGGTCGCTGGTATCGAACGGGAACGTTCTTCTCCAATGGCCGGCAACTCACCTGGGAGTATCCACGCGATACGCCCCAAGGCGATCAGGTCGATCTTGTAGAGGTGATGGACATCACCCACGGGCTGATCGCCCATCATCGGGTCTACTGGGGCTGGGTCGGTTTCAAGGCGCTCGTTGCCGCCCTCGACGAGCCCGCCACGTGAACGCGCCGGATTCGGAGAGTAACGGCGCTCTCCAACGTTGGGTTCTGGCGGCAACCAGCGTCAGCTACGTTGTCGTCCTTCTGGACACGTCGATCGTCAATGTCGCCCTGGATCGCATTTCAGCGCCGATGGCGACCCAGATCGCGGGTCTGCAATGGGTAATGACGCCTATACGTTGGCATTCGCCAGCATGCTGCTGACGGGTGGCACGTTAGGCGATCGCTGGGGGGCGCGAAACGTCTACTTTGCCGGCCTGGTGATGTTTACGCTCGCCTCGTCGATCTGCGGGTTAGCGCCGGGTTTGCCGAGTCTCATTGCCGCCCGTGTCCTGCAGGGAGTGGGCGCAGCCATGCTGGTGCCGTGCTCGCTGAAGCTCATCAACCATGCCTGTCCAGATCCGGAGCAGCGGGCACGCGCAGTCGGCATATGGGTTGGTTGCGGCGGGGTTGCGATGGCGGCTGGTCCTCTGATCGGCGGTGTTCTGATCCATCTGTTCGATTGGCGCAGCATCTTCTACGTGAATGTACCGATCGGATTAGTCGGCTTATGGATGACATGGCACATTGCGAGTGACGAAAGGCCAGCCGAGGTCGGCCGTTTCGATCCTCTCGGACAAGTGACTGCGATCGTCGCGCTTGGCGCGCTCATCGGGGTGCTTATCGAAGGCAAGACGCTCGGGTGGCACTCACCGTTGATCATGGCGGGCATCGTCGTCACGATTTTGGCCGGGGCGACGTTCCTTGCGGCCGAGGCGCGAAACTCGCATCCAATGCTGCCGCTTTCGTTTTTCAAAAGCGGTGTTTTCACCGGATCGACCTGTGTTTCCATGGCCTCGGCTTTCGTGTTCTATGGCCTGCTCTTTGTCACCAGCCTCTACTATCAGCAGGCTCGCGGCTATGCCCCCTTGGGGGCCGGGCTCGCATTGCTGCCGATGACGGCGATGGTCGCGGTGGGAAGCATGGTCTCCAATCGCATGGTGAGGCTCTGTGGGGCACGTTGGTCGATGTGTGCGGCGTTCGGCTTCTACGCCATGGGCGCTCTTGGCATGCTCTCAGCCAGCCATTCGTCACCTTATTGGCTTGCCGTTGCTCCGCTGCTGGCGATCGGCCTGGCCTCCGGCTTCGTCTCGCCGGCAGCGACGGCTCCGGCCATGGGAACCGTGGAGAAACATCGAGCAGGCGTCGCTGCTGCCGTCCTCAATTCAGCGCGGCAGACCGGGGCTGCATTGGGCGTTGCCATCTTCGGGACACTGATTGCGACGCTTCATCCGTTCGAGGCCGGCATGCGCGCTGCATTGTGGACTGTCGTGGTTGTATCGATCATGGCCGCGCTGATTTGGTGGTTGGCCTTGGTGCAAAACAGGCGTGCGCCCGGAATCACTCTTTCGACGCCACGGGAAGATCGAAGGGTCTGAGACAAGGCCGCGCGATGACCAGGGTCGAAGCACCCGAGGTCGATGCTCGGCCGCTGTCCGGCCGGGGCACTAGACCGGGGCGAACGCAGAATCGCCTGCAGCCGTGTTTCTGTGTCGTTGCAGCACGGTCAGTGGACGCTCGATCGGGGTCGTCGGTGACGACGATTGCCCCTCGCCCCACATACCCCCGTACCAGGTCCCAGGCCTTCAACTCTTGATAGGCGGCAGTGACGGTGGTACGGCTGACGCCCAGTTGCCCGGCGTAAGAGCGGTCTGATGGCAATTGCGACCCCACTCAGATGCGGCCGGTACGGATTGCGTCAGCGAGGGCCACAGTCAATTGAACGTAGAGTGGCTCGGAAGCGTCGGGATTGGGCTGGAAACCAAGATTGTCCAGCGTTGCAGTCACCGCCATGTCGGGTTCCGTTCGTAGGTCCAATTTTGAATTGGATATTAACATTGGCCGGCAAACCATATAGATTTGCCAGACCTCTACTGCGAATGGCCTTCTGCCTGGGATTGCCGCACGCCTGAATACGCTTTTTTGCGCCGGCCAAGCGTCGCTGCGCGAGTGAGCGACCGTACGCACGCTGATCGGTGAGTGCGTCCATATGGAAAGCGTCGGCATTTGCTGCGCGGAGGTACGATAGTCATTGAAGATGGGGCGGTTGCTTGCTGCTACGGCGGCTTATTGGCTCGGATGGATACGACGATGATCACAGAATTTGCCGCCTGCGATTGCTTGCGCTAAGCGCACGGAGACGCCGCTTTAAAGAAGGCTTGGGAACACACCTTTGACGTGTTCTTCCATGGCCTCAACATGGACGTGGATCGGCTTTCCTCCAAAGGCGTCGTGCCGCGCGACCCTCGGGTAGCGTTGATCGAAGGTCAGGCCGTCGTGCTCGGAGCAAATGCAATGTTGCTGCGCTCGCTCGGCGGACGCGCTTACGGCATGCTGTCTCGCTTGACACATCAGGAACCAGGGAACAACGAATGAATGTCCTCAAGATTGCTGCATTCTCAGACGGGGACGCCGGGGGGAATCCCGCAGGCGTCGTCATTGCCGATGAACTTCCGACGAGTACCGAAATGCAGCGAATCGCAGCGGAAGTTGGATTCTCCGAGACGGTTTTTGCCGCTGAGGCTGGCAGTAGCTGGCGGGTTCGCTACTTTTCACCGGCATCAGAAGTGCCGTTCTGCGGACATGCAACCATCGCCCTCGGCGCGGCGCTGGCACTGAGGCATGGCGAAGGTGCATTCGCCCTCGTGCTCAACCACGCTGAGATAACCGTCGAGGCACGGCGCACCGGCAACCTCATCCTGGCCACCCTGCAATCTCCGCCCACGCGCAGCAGCACGGCGCCGGCCCTGCTCGTCTCCGCGGCGCTGCGTCTGTTCGGCTTCACGGACGACGACCTGGACCCCAGGATCCCGCCCGCCCTCATTCATGCAGGTGCAGATCATCTCGTGCTGATGCTCGAGAGCCGCCGGACATTGGCGGCGATGAAGTACAACTTCGATGCTGGTCGCGAGCTAATGATCCAGGAAGGATGGACAACCGTCCTGCTGGGGCACGCTGAGACACAGCAGCGGTTCAACACGCGCAATGCGTTCGCCTATGGTGGCGTGTACGAAGATCCGGCAACCGGCGCAGCAACGGCTGCTTTCGCCGGGTACCTGCGCGACATCCGGTGGCCGCATGCGGGTGCCATCGAGGTCGTGCAAGGTGAAGACATGGGTATGCGTTCTTGCCTGCGAGCGGAAATCACGCCGGCCTTGGGCAGTTCGATCCGCGTCTCCGGTACCGCGCGGATCATTCCATCCTGAACGGCCATGTTAAAGAGGTGACTACCATGCTCAAAATCTTCGGTAAGTCCTTGTCCATCAACGTGCGCAAAGTGCTTTGGCTGTGTGCCGAGATGGAATTGACTTATGAGCACGAGCAATGGGGTTCAGGTTTCAGGTCGACTGAAGCGCCAGAATTCGTGGCGCTGAATCCCAATGCAATGGTGCCCGTGATCAAGGATGGGTCGTTCGTGCTGTGGGAGTCGAACAGCATCTGCAGATATCTCGCGAGCCGTAATGGCCGAAGCGACCTTCTGCCGACGGATCCTGAAGGTCGGGCGCGCGTCGAGCAATGGATGGACTGGCAGGCCACGGAGTTGAACAACGCGTGGCGCTTTGCCTTCATGGCGCTGGTTCGCAAAAGTCCTGCGCACACCGATCCACACGTGCTTGCTGCGAGCGTCGCCAACTGGAATCGACACATGCGGATGCTCGACGCGCAGCTTGAAAAAACCGGCGCGTTCGCAGCGGGTCATGGCTTTACGCTTGCCGACGTGGTGCTGGGACTGTCCACGAACCGGTGGTATATGACGCCAATGGAGCGTCCGGATCTGCCCGCTGTGCACGCCTATTTCGAACGCTTGAGCCAGCGTCCGGCGTTCCTGCTGCATGGGCGAAATGGCAACCCGTGACGTCTCGCGAGATCGCATTTACGACGCTGCGAACGGATCGGTGATTTCACTTCACCGCGTCATACAACTGGTTGAAGCGGATATCTCCTTACGACTCGGCGTGAAAGGGATCCGGCGGGCACGGCAGCCACCCTATGGAAGGTTGGAGTTGAAGGAATGCCATCTCGGGTTCAGCGAGGGGACGTGATTCGCCTGTGACGCGGCGACCGAATCTGGTTGATTATTGACACGGATGGATCCGCCGAAATCCGCTTGACGAACGCTTTTGATCAGAAGCGATGGGCACGTCGTCGATCGCGCGGTGTCGTTTTGGCGCGTTCCCCTCGGGGCGTTGCTGTTGCGCGGAATCATGACTAACGTAACGAATCCGAAGGTACTTCTCTTTTATGTCGCGTTTTTACCCCAGTTTGTTGAAACGAGCAGCCCGCAAAAAACCGCCGCATTTTTTGTGCTCGGCAGCGTAATGGTATTGCTGGGCTTTCTCAATGATTCCGTCGTGGCATGCTGCGCGGCCATGGTGGCGCATTCCCTCAGAAGGCGATCGATCGTCAGCCGCTGGCTTAACCGCGTCATCGGAGCGACGTTCGTGGGAATGGGTATTCGCCTTGCCGCAGCAACACGTCAAACCATTGACTGCCGGGAAAAGCCAAAACGCCGGAGTTACAACCTTGCCGGAATTCGATCGGCTCAACACAACTAGCGATTGGCTATTAAGCAGAGCAGCATATTTGATCGAGCTATTTTCGTGAGGTCGAAGCGTGGGACGCTGGAGTTCATTCCAAGGCTGGACGGCAGATCTTTTCCAGCAATAAATTCACGACGCTCATATCTTGTGTCTTGGTATAGCGCACATGAAAAAGCGGAGATGAAATATTGACGGCTGAAGCAAGTGTTTTGCAACTGCGTGTTCTCGCTATGGTTGCATTGCGTCGTGACAACAAACGCAAATCTTGTTTCTGTCCGGGTCTCGAAAGTATGCGCCGTAGTAGTGCGGGTGATACTGGGGCCTCAAGCCGGGTGCGCCTTCACATGAGCCTCCAGTCGCGAGAGCACTGGCGTGCGCGTTATTGACTGCGCTGCGATCAGGAGCAAGCAACGCGATCATGTGGCCATTTCCACTGCGTGCCGAATTGCCGTCATACGGCCGGCCGATCAGGAACAGGGGACGGGGGGTGGACTCCGCCATCCATCCCGCCCATTGTTTATCTCTCTCACAAAACTTCAACTGGAGTCGCAGATCTCCCAGAACTGCTGAGTAAAACGTAAAGGCACGGTCAAAGTCGGTAATACCCACGAATACGTGTGAAATCATTGTCATGTTCCTTGCAACAGGCGTTGGTTCCCGGCTGCGATCTCCTTAGTCCAAGGTAGCTCTGCGGTGCAATATGCGTGACGTCATGCTGCGCATGCCGATACGAACGCGTTGACGATCGGTGCAGGCTGCTCCCTGAGCGCTGCGCGCTCGGGTTGAAAAAGTGTCGCAACGAAAAACGGATGTTGAACCATTTCGATAACACGTACGTCGCCTGCCGCATCGTCTCCGGCGACCCGTAACGGGCCTGAAACCAGCGACGTTCTGAACTCGGGGTTAAGTCCATAACGACAACGGTAGCCCTCAGCTATTTCGCTGACTCCATAGGCGGCAGCGATGTGAGTGCCTGGAAACAAACGCACGAGATCCATGGTTTCAACCAAGGCGCATTCAAGTGGTGAAATCACTGCGCGCGCGGCGCCCGGCGCCGTTTCCGCATGTTCTGCATCCGCCCAGCCAAGCACGTTGCGAGCGTACTCAATGATGGCATGCTGAAATCCCCCGCAGGTACCAAGGAACGGAGTTGCGCTTTCTCGGGCGTGGCGAATGGCAAGGAGTGCGCCTTCCATGTTTTGGTAAGGGCTCGCGGGGACACACCAGATTCCATCGAACGAAGCGATACGCGAAACCGATGCGATTTCGACAGTCGGAATCCATTCAAAATCGACTTCGATCTGCATCGTGTCGGCCGCGCGCTTTAAAGCGTGCGGAATAGCCAGGTGAGCCGGCACCGAATCATCATAGTCACCGACCAGGGCGACAGTAACTTTTGTTTGCATCCTTTTCGCTCTCTTCATTGATCTGCAGTGTGCGAGTACAGCGTGGTCTGCCCTTCGCGCCCTGCTGTGACTTCGAATTTTTCGAGACCATGCCGACGCACACATTCTAGCGGACGGCCGACTTAGAGAGTTCCCTTGATGTTCATGGAGTCTGCGCGGATAGCTACCATTATTGATGCGTTACTTCCTGAAAGGCGTGAAGCGCCGACAAGCTGCAGTAAAGGCCTCGTCTCGGTCTGCATCGCGGTTTCGTTTTTGCTCTTGCAAAGAGCAAGTCATCGGGCGCCAGTCTTGACGATAAACCCCGCAAGGTCCGTACGCACCGAGCGGGCTTTCAGCCATTCGAGCGGGATCTGCCATAGCGAAGCTTCGAAGCGGCTATGGAAAAATGCAAAGTGGCCTATCTCGGGATACCCCATCGTTTCCGGGGCAATACGCAAATGGGTAATCGGGCTGTTCCGGAAGTAGGCGAGCAAACGTTCGATTGCCGAAGCCGTGCCGAATTCGTCATCGGTTACGCTGAGTGCGAGCATGGGTCCATGAAACGTCGCAAAGCCCTCGACAAGTTTCGCCCGCTCCTCCTCCGTCAACGCATGGGGACCATTCCGGAACGCATCCTCGAAACGGGGTTCGCGCGCAGTCCAGTCGCGTACCACCCCGCGCGGCGTGTCTTCCATCCAGCCGAGCATGCCACCGGGGAAATAGCCGAGAATGGCCGTGAATGCCGGCATGACTGCGTGCCATTTTATCAGCATGCCTAATCGTTTATGACTGGCATAGTCGCGCCAGTGAGCGAATTGGGCGCCCATGGTGAAAACGCGGTCGATCAGATGATTGGATGGGGCCAGTCCTACCAGAACGCCGCCTATGCTATGCGCGACGACTTGCACGGGCTGGTGGGGAAACGTGCTGAATGCCATCTGCAATACCGCTTCGAAATCAAGACGTCCCCAGTCCAGCCATCCTGCTTGCAAGCAGCGGAGGGACGCCGGGCGCGAACCGCCTATGCCTCGATAATCATAGGTAACGACGTTGAATCCGTGCTGCCACAGGAACGCGGCGAAGCGTGAGTAATAGCTGCATCGGACCGATGTGGCGGGGTTGATGATGACCACGGGCCGGGGTCCGCCAGCATCAGGCGCGTCGTGATGGAGCCATATCTGGCCCTTCAGCGGGTAGCCGTCCTCCGCATGTATCGTGATCGGCGCAGGCTGGACCTCATTCATTTTTTTCTCTTCTGTGAGGGTTTAGCGGATAGCTCGAATACCTGTTCATCGATTCGCTCTTCCAGGTCAGGCGAGTCTCAATGAAGAACGAGCCAGGCCGCACACGGAAACGTAACTACGCTGGCAATGGTAGACAGGAGAATGGCCGCCGACACCCGTGGCGGATCGGCGTCATACCGTTGCGCGAGCACGTAGATATTTCCGGCTGAGGGCAAGGACGCGATCAGAACGCCTGCCTGTACCCAGAACGGTTCAAGCTTCAAAACGTACTTGAGAACAAGCCATGTCAACAGCGGATAAAAAAATAGTTTCACGAGACTGATCAGGCATGCGGCAACGGCGGTGTTCCGGTCCAGACGCTGCAAGGCGAGGGCGCCCCCGAGCGCGAAGAGCGCCGTCGGACCGGCTGCGCCGCCCAAAAACGCGAGGAAGCGCGCGATCGCATCAGGCAGTGCGACGGCCGTGCCTGCAAGTACGGCGCCCAACACGATTGCCGCAACGACCGGATTCAACATCGTGCCCCGGAGGATCAGCGAAACGATGCCATGCCTGGCGTTGCCATTCGCGCCCATGAGCACGCCGCCGAGCGAAAGAAGCACCATGATCTCTGCGAGGATCGCCATCGCCAGCGGGCCCGCCCCACGCTCGCCGAAGAGGGCGAGCATCAGAGGCGGCCCGAGGAAACCCAGGTTGCTGACGGTGGCAGTGGTCGCATGCGCGCCCGCCGCCGCGACCGTGCGCGCAGCGGCCAAACGAGATGCGAGCAGAACCAGCACGAAGACGATTACGCCAGATGCAAGGTAGCCCGCATAGAAGCGCGGATTAAACGTTTGACGCAGCGGCTGCGCCGCGATGAGCCGCAGAACCAGCGCTGGAAGCGCAAAACGAAACGAGAATACGTTGAGCGCATCCAGTGCGCCCGATGTCAGGAGATGCGCACGCGTGGCTGCCCATCCCACTCCGATGACTCCGAAGACCGGCAAGCTGAGCAGAAAGAAGCCGATCATTCTTGCAGGCCGCTGCGCGCTTCGATTGCCGTGAGCACAGCGACCATGTCGGCCTCCCCGAGACCAAGTGCCAGTGTTTCGCCATAGAGTGCGTGGCAGACGTCCAGCAGCGGCGAGGCAATACCGTTCTCACGCGCCGCCTCGGCGATCAGGCGGTTGTTTTCCAGTACGTTGGAGATCGCGGCCTGAACCGCGAAATTCCGGTCGATGAGTTTCGGCGCCTTTACACGAGATACATCGCTTGCCATCGGCCCGGCATTCAGTACGGCGAGGAACTGGCTGAGATCTAGGCCGTTGCGCTCGGCGAAATGCACGGCTTCGGCTAGCCCGGTGACGAGTGCGATCAGGAACAGGTTGACCGACAGCTTCATCAGAAGGGCGTTGGGAACAGGTCCGCACACCATGGTCTCGCGGCAAATGGGAGCGAGCAGCGGGCGGAGCGCTTCCACGGTAACCGCGTCGCCGGCAAGCATGGCGACAAGTTGCCCCGCTTCGGCAGGTTTGCGCGATCCCGAGACGGGCGCCTCGACGTAGCGCCCGCCGGCTGAGCGGATCTCGGCCTCCAGGCCACGTGAATAGGCCGGAGAGGTCGTGCCCATGTGGACGATCGTACGGTCGCGTACGCGGGATGCGAAGTCGAGACCGCCACGGTCGAGTACCGCGTCAATGGCGGCGCCATCGACCAGCATCAGAATGACTGTCGAGGCGCGCGTAAAAACCTCCGCCGCATCTCGTGCAACCCATGCGCCGGCAGCGGCAAGCGTCCCGGTCTTCGCCTGAGTGCGATTCCAGACCACGAGCGGCGTGCCGACTGTAGCCAGGTTCAGCGCCATGGCCTCTCCCATTGCGCCGAGCCCGATGAAACCGACCGTCTGTATTGTCATGGTCTTCCGTCAATCACTTAGGTGCATCGCACTGTATTCCTCACTTTCGAATTAGAAAAACGATATTTTTTGATATCGCACATTACGATACATAATACGTCCGTTCCGCGGAATCCCGACGTCAACCTTCTTTGGACTTTCGTAAGGGGCGGTGAGCCATCAGACCAAGCGGCTTGAGCGATCGTCCGATTGGTATCAATGAGGTGGCCATTCAGTCGCCGACAATTCGCCGCCAGCTCGCGAAATTTCTCAACGTCCGGGACACAAAACGACGGCTGCTCGCTTTACCAACCCGGTTCGGCAGAGCCCAGGCGCGATGCCGGAAGCCGCCAGGCCAGAGCTACGCCGTTCACTGACACAGGCGATCTGCAGCGTTTCGCCGGTCCCCATTCTGTCTGCTCGAGCGAAGCGCAAAAGTCGCCGTTGCTTATAGTCAAACCCTCAGCCGCACTTGGCGTCCGAGGCAGGTCGATCAACGACTGCGCGGTTCGCGCAAGCGATAGCCTGGCCGTCGTTGCCCGATTTTCTGTGAGGCGCCAGATGAAAGACCGGACCACAGCCGCAGCCATCAGATAGCCAGTTGCCTGGTCGATCGCTTGAACGGGCAGCGGCACCGGACGATCCGCCTGTTTCCATTGCATGCCGCCATGCGCAATTCCTGAGCTCATCTGCACCAGGCTGTCAAAGCCTCGGCGGCCACTCCACGGACCGCTCCATCCATAGGCGTCGAGTGACACATCGATGAGTCCCGGGTTGATTGCGCGGCGTGCGGCTTCTGTGTAGCCCAGTTGATCGAGGGCGTCGGGCCGATAACCATGAACCAACACGTCGGCCTTCGACAATGACTGCTCGAATATCTCCCGACCATGTGGCGTTTCAAGGTCCAGTCGTGCACAGCGCTTGCCGAGCGTGACCTCGGGTATCAGAGCCGGCTCGTCCCATCCCGGTGGATCGATTCTCAAGACGTCCGCACCATATCCCGCAAGAAAGCGGGTTGCGACCGGACCCGCAAGAACGCGGGTCAGGTCGAGCACTTTCATGCCTGCAAGCGGTCTCGCTTCTTCAGGCTGCCACGCTGGCGGGTCGGTCGCAGCGGCGACGGACGACAACGCAATCAGCGGCTCAGATGCCACTGCCTTGCCTTGAGGATGGGCCTTCCATGCGTCGCTGGTTCGCATCGCGGCGGCACAGCCTTGCTGCTCGACGACCGCAGTTTCGAGTTCTTCGGCGGACCAGCCTGCGACTGCGCCTGCCACGGCAGACTTGTTGTCGGCACATTGCAGCGCACTCAGCGCCGCCGCTTTGTGATGAGGCGCGTTGGTATGCAGTCTGATCCAGCCATCGCGGGTTCGATAGTCCCCGGCGATCGTGTCCCAGGCGGCGGGCAAGGTCCAGCCAACGGGTTGAACTGACCAGCCGAACCAGAGCGAAGCAAGTCTTCGGTCGATGACGACCTCGGGCGCGCGGTCAAGCTGCATCTTGAGCAATTCCCCGATCGCGACGCCGGCTGCCGCTATTGCTTCAGCGGCAAAGTCGGCGACAGGGAACGAAGAAGTGAGTTCGCCCGAGCCTTCCGAGGTGACACGCGTCAGCGCATCGGTGGGGAATTGAAGCGCCTGTAAGGCGGTCTCCAGAAATCTCATCGATAAATTCGTCACGCTGCCCTCCTAAAAAAAACCGATTGCCGCCGCAACGGTTGTCGTCAAGCTGCCGCGAATTCCGATATCGAAAGACTGCGCAGCTGTTTCGACGCCCAGCATAAACTTGATAAAGTTGACGTCAATCTTGATTTGAATCGTCAATGTCAACACGGTGATTACGATGGGCTGGATTACGGCAGCAGAAGCACTTGGCATGTTGGGCGTCCGTCCGCAGACGCTTTACGCAAACGTAAGCAGGGGGAAAATCCGCGCGCAACCGGACAAGGCTGATAGCCGCCGCAGCCTCTACCATCGCGAGGACGTACTGCGAATGGCGAAGCGTAGCAACGGTCGAAGGAAAGTCGAGACGGTCGCCGCCCAAGCCATTGAGTGGGGTGACCCTGTGCTGCCGTCGGCCATATCCACGGTGATCGATGGACGGCTCTGGTATCGCGGTCTGGACGCTGTTGCGCTTTCAGGAACGGCCTCGCTGGAAGACGTCGCCGCTTTGCTGTGGGACTGCCCGGAGGCGCCCCGTTTGCGACCCGCGACCAGGGGCGATCGTGTCATTCATGGCCGTGGCGGTTTCGGTGGCGCCTTGCGTGCGGGACTCATTGCGTTGTCGGAGCGAAGCGCAAACGACCTGCCGTCAATAGGCCGTGCGCTGCCAGTTCTCCGCGAAGAGGCGGCAAGCGTGCTCGTGACCTTAGCCCAGGCGATGCTTGGAAACGAAGAGTCAAGCGGCGACCGCCCGCTGAGCGAACATATCTCGACCTTATGGGCACGCAGGGACGCGGAGGACATGATTCGCCGTGCGCTTGTCCTGCTTGCAGACCATGAACTGAATGCATCCACGTTTGCCGCGCGCGTGACTATTTCGACGGGCGCTTCCCTGGCGGCAGGGATGCTTGCGGGGCTTGCGTCACTGACCGGTCCACTCCACGGGAGAGCGTCGCTGTCGCTCAATGCGCTGATCGCATCGACAGAGCGTCTTGGCGTTGAGCAAGCCGTACGCGAATGGCTGGCGCAGGGACGGACGTTACCGGGGTTCGGACACCCGCTTTATCCGGACGGCGACGTCCGGGCCGCCGCGTTGCTGGAGTTGCTGCCAACGCGTAGGGCTTATACGGAACTCCTGGGCTATGTGGCGCGTTCTGTTGGTGAAGCGCCTAATATCGACTTCGCGCTCGCCGTCATTGCCGAGACATTCGACTTGCCAGCCGAGGCGCCGTTTATCCTGTTCGCGCTTGGCCGGTGCGTCGGGTGGCTCGCACACGCGCTGGAGCAAGTGGAAGCGCATCGTCTGATCCGTCCGCGGGCACGTTATGTCGGCGTCGAGCCGGACGTTGAATAGATGCAGGTTGCGTATCCGACATCCGGCGATCGAGGAGACGGGATATGGTGACCGCAAGAGGTGCAGGGATCGCTATGGCGTCGCACAATCAGCGCATAGCGTTTTTCGGGAATCCTGCGCTCTGCCTGTCAGATGCGATGACGTGGCTTGGGAAGGCGATTATCTGTTCCGATCAACCGCGTCAGCGCCATGTTTGGTCGTCAAGCAGCCCCGAGCGTTACGCGTGCTCTTGAGCAAGCGCTCGCGACTGCGTCAGACCACTTACCAAACCGAACACCACGATATTCACGGCGAGTGCAAGTAACCCAATATTCGCATCCTTGATCGAATCGGGAAGAGAAGGGAACATCGTTCCGATGCTTAGATGCATCGTAGTGGTAACGACGACCACCGCCACCCCCGCTACGATTCCGCTCATCGCGCCATATTTTGTCGCTCGTGTCTGATGCATGAGACTCGCGATCAGCGCGGGAAACAGTTGAGTGACGAAGCTGTAGCCCATCAAAAGAAGTGACACGATCGTCGATCCGCCTTGAAGTGTGAACCAGATTGCGACCAGGGCAACGACGGGGACCAACCATCTCGCGAGCTTGCCAACCTGCGTATCGGACGCCTGGCGATTTATTGCGCCGCGGTAAATATCGTTTGCAAGAAGCGTTGAGGCGGACGTGAGAATCATGGAGCCGGGAACAAGCGCCGTCAGTACACCGGCGGCTCCGATCACGCCGACAACCCAAGGATCAAATGTCTGGATCGACAGCCGGAAAAGAGACAGGTCAATGTCACCGCCCGTCAGACCCGGAACCTTGAGTGTCGCTGCAAATCCGACGAAGAATACGAACAGAAGGATGAGCTGATAGATCGGCAGAATGATGGCATTGCGCCGGAAGGTCCTCTCCTCCCGAGCGGTAAAAACGGAACCGAAGGTGTGTGGCCACATGAAAAAACCGAGCGCCGTAAGCAGCACAGTGGATTGAAACCACGAAACGCTCGATCCTTTGGCGGGAAACGTGAGAAAGCCCGGTTTCGCAATGTCGATGGCGTGAAACATCGCGCCTATGCCGCCATAGAGGTGGTACGGAAGGTATATCCCGAGCACCAGTACTACGGTGAGGATCAGGATGTCCTTCACCACGGAATTCCATGCCGAACCCCGCACGCCGGAAAGAATCACATACGCGGTGACTACCAGAGCGCCGATCCAGACCGCAGTGGTCGAAGAGATCGCCCCATAAGACGCGGTGGCCACAATGATGCCCAACCCCTTGAGTTGTAGCACGAGATACGGAATGAGAGCAACGACGCCCACGACCGCGACAAGTACGCCGAGGGCTGGGCTGTCGTATTTGCGGGCGAAGTAGTGAGGCTGCGAGACAAGTCGATGCTGTTTCGCGTAACGCCAGATCGGTGGGAGCATCCAGTAAGAAAGAATATAGGCGAGCGTCCCGTAGGCGAGAATGTAGTAGACGGGTGCGCCCTTGCCGTACGCGAAGCCGCTCCCGCCGAGAAAAGTGAAGGTCGTATAGATCTCGCCTGCCATGAGCAGAAAAACAAACGCGGTGCCAAAGCTGCGGCCTCCAACCGTCCATTGCTCAAGATCCATGTCATGTCCGCGACGCGCGCGGACTCCGAGATAAAGCGCAAACAGGGTCGCTGCGGCAATGATGAATAATGCGCTGCTCATGACCGCACCTCGCCTACGTGATCAATCGGCCCTCGGTTTGCCGGATCAAGGCGATAAATGATCCCCATGATGACCGCGCTCAATACGATCCAGATGACGATCCATGCGAGAACGAATGGCATGCCGAGAATCAGTGGCTCAACGTGGTTCGCGAATGGAACGCCTACCAGGATGCCGATAAACGGAAGTGCAGCCATGATTCGGAAAAGCATGATGGACGGCTCCTTGAGCAAGCGCGGCCGATGCCGGCGGGCACCGCAGCGTGGCTAACTGTATGCCTGCTTCATCCATGTCGTAAAGCTAATCAAAATTATGTAGGGCGATCGAAAGGCGGTAGTACGGTCGCTGGTAGAAGGTCAGGTGTCGGATTCAAAAGACGTATTTTCGACAACTGCTTTACGCGAATGACGCCGCGATGTTATGCCGCCCAAGTTTAAAAATACCTGCCATGTTGCGTTGCGGCTAAATCGAAATGCCGGGATGCAGGCCAATCAGCAGAGCGGCATCCTCGTGCGATTGCAGGTGCATTCTTTCCAAAGCCACGCGCAGTCAACACATGTCATTTCGCACATAGAATTGTTGCTCTCCCAAGGATGGGTTGCGCGACCGGTTCCCGATATGGTCTGGTTGCGCAGTCCGAAAGGCTGTGACGACCCAAATCGATATGGGGGGACACGCATGACTTCCGCCAACGGATCGCCTCATGCCTGCACGCGAATGGCTGACGCGAAAATATCTGGAGCGTTGATGTCCGAACCCGAAGTCATGTTGCAGCGTTTTTCATGCACCGTTGGCGCCGACATAAGGAGATTCCCGGCGCGACCGAATATGGCCGTTATCGCCCTGGCAATATAACGCGCATTTCCCCGTGGCTATGGGTTCTGCCTTTTGATGGTGGTACTTTTCGGAGCGTCACTGCGGCGCGGTTCAGACCGACTGGTAGAAGCCGTAGCAGCGATGCAGCGATAACGCTACAACGACCCCCAAAAAAAGCCGCAGCGCAAACCAACGCGAGCACAGAGACATGAGCCAGCCCATCCGCTTCTACCACCGCAACGCGATCCGCGAAGTCAGCGACGCGCCCGTCACCCAGACCGTCCTCCAGTATCTACGCGAAGACGCGCGTTGCACGGGCACGAAAGAAGGCTGCGCCGAAGGCGATTGCGGTGCGTGCACGGTGGTATTGGGCGAGCCCGACGCCGCGGGCGGCCTCAAGTTCAAAGCTGTCAATGCGTGCATCCAGTTTCTGCCGACACTCGACGGTAAAGCGTTGTTCACCGTAGAAGATCTGCGTCAGCCGGACGGATCGCTGCATCCGGTGCAAGAAGCGATGGTCGAATGCCACGGCTCGCAGTGTGGCTTCTGCACGCCTGGTTTCGTGATGTCGATGTGGTCGTTATACGAAAAGCACGGCCACGAACATTCATGCCCAAAGAAATCTGTACCGTCGCGCGCCGACATCTCCAACGCGTTGACGGGCAATTTGTGCCGATGCACCGGCTACCGTCCCATCGTCGACGCGGCGGTGCGGATGTTTGAATTGCCTGCGCCAAAAGCGCCAGTGGATATCGCTGCAATCGCTCGTACCCTCGCAACGCTTGAACGCGAAGACACTTTTAGCTACCAACATGCGGGCCAACGCTTTGACGCGCCAAGCACCGTCGACGAACTCGCCCGCATCAAGGCTGCGCAACCGTCGACGCGAATCCTCGCTGGCAGCACCGACATCGGCCTGTGGGTCACGAAACTGATGCGCGATCTCGGCGACATTGTCTACGTCGGACGGATAGGCGCACTGCAGAAGATCGAAACGTCGGACAACTGGATTGAAATCGGCGCAGGAGTCTCGGTAGAACGCGCGTATGAAGAGCTCGCGAAGCACTATCCCGAGCTGACGGAAATGTGGAAGCGCTTCGCTTCGCTGCCGATTCGCAACGCAGGTACGCTCGGCGGCAACATCGCGAACGGTTCACCCATTGGCGACTCGATGCCCGGCCTGATCGCGCTGGGCGCGCATGTGGTAGTTCGCGGAAACGACGTCGAGCGCGTCATGCCGCTTGAAGACCTGTACCTCGCGTATCAGAAGAAAGACATGGCGGAACACGAGTTCGTTCTCGGATTGAAAGTACCGACGCGCACTGGGTCGCGCGCGAATCTGCAGTTTCGCACTTACAAGTTGTCGAAGCGATTCGACTCGGATATCTCAGCCGTTTGCGCGGCGCTTTCGTTTGTCGCCGACGGCAACATGATTCGCGATCCACGCATCGCGTTCGGCGGAATGGCTGCGACCCCAAAGCGCGCGACGCACGTCGAAGCGGTGATGCGCGATGCTGAGTGGCACGAGGCCACTGCACAGGCAGCGATGGCCGCGCTCGCGAACGACTACGCGCCGTTGTCCGACATGCGCGCGTCGAGCGACTACCGGCTCGAAGCCGCGAAGAACACGTTGCATCGTTTCTGGCTCGAGACGCGACCGGACAATCCGTTGCCAAAAGCCGCGATCGACGTGCGCGCGGTCATTGCTTCCTGAGCGTCAAGGACACGGAGAACAATAGAATGAACCAGCAAGCAGAACCGTTTCTGAGGGACATGAAGGAAGCACAGGACCTTCTCGAAGGAAACTTTACACAGGTCCACGTTTCCCGGCCGCACGAATCCGCGCATCTGCATGTCAGCGGGCGCGCAACCTACACTGATGACATTCCGGTGGTCGCCGGCACGCTGCACGCAGCGCTCGGGTTGTCGGCGCAGGCGCATGCGAAGATCGTATCGATGTCGTTCGATGCCGTGCGGGCGACGCCCGGCGTTGTCGCCGTCTTCACTGCCGACGACATCCCCGGCGCGAATGACGTCGGCCCGATCATTCATGGTGACGATCCGATCCTTGCCGATGGAGTCGTGCAATTCGTCGGCCAGCCCATGTTCATTGTCGTCGCGATGTCGCACGACATTGCCCGGCGCGCTGCACGCCGGGCGGAGGTCGTCTACGAGGAATTGCCGGCGATCCTCACGCCGCAACAGGCACGTGCGGCCGACTCCAGGGTGCTGCCCCCGATGAAACTCGCGCGTGGTGACGCCGCCGCGAAGATCGAGTGGGCCGCGCATCGCGAAACAGGCGAAATGTTGCTCGGCGGCCAGGAGCAGTTTTACCTGGAAGGTCAGATTTCGTACGCCGTGCCGAAGGACGACGATGGCATGCATGTGTGGTGCTCGACACAGCATCCGTCGGAAATGCAACATATGGTCGCCCACATGCTCGACGTCGCGTCGCATAACGTGCTGGTCGAATGCCGGCGGATGGGCGGCGGCTTCGGCGGCAAGGAGTCGCAATCGGGTCTCTTCGCATGCTGCGCGGCGCTCGCCGCATGGAAGCTCCAGTGCCCCGTGAAATTGAGGCCCGACCGGGATGACGACATGATGGTCACCGGCAAGCGCCACGATTTTCATTACACGTATGAAGTCGGTTATGACGACACCGGTTTGATCGACGGCGTGTCTGTTGACATGACGTCGCGTTGCGGTTTTTCAGCCGACCTTTCGGGCCCGGTAATGACGCGCGCGCTGTGTCACTTCGACAATGCGTACTGGCTTCCGCACGTGTCCATTGACGGCTTCTGCGGCAAGACGAACACGCAGTCGAATACTGCGTTTCGCGGCTTCGGCGGACCGCAGGGCGCGTTCGCGATCGAATATATCGTCGATAACGTCGCGCGCTCCTTGGGGCTGGATGCGCTCGACGTACGCCGCCGCAATCTTTACGGAAAGACCGAGCACAACGTAACGCCATACGGTCAGGCGGTCGAAGACAATGTGATCCACGAATTGCTTGACGAGCTGGAAGCCACGAGCAATTACCGCGCACGTCGGGAAGCCGTTCGGGAATTCAACGCGAACAATGACGTGCTTAAAAAGGGCCTCGCGCTGACGCCGGTGAAGTTCGGCATCGCGTTCAACGTAACTCATTTCAACCAGGCTGGCGCACTGGTGCACATCTATACCGACGGCTCGGTACTCGTGAACCACGGCGGTACGGAAATGGGTCAAGGGCTTAACACGAAGGTTGCGCAGGTAGTCGCGCACGAGCTTGGCATACGTTTCAATCGTGTACGCGTTACGGCGACTGATACGAGCAAAGTTGCGAACACGTCGGCGACTGCGGCATCGACAGGAAGCGATCTGAACGGAAAAGCTGCGCAAGACGCCGCCCGGCAATTGCGCGAACGGCTGGCCGCGCTGGCCGCGGAGCACTATGGCAAAGGACAAGTCGACGCGCGCGATGTGCGTTTCGTCGACGACCGGATTGTAGTTGGCGACGCGGCGATCCCTTTCGACGAGGTAATCATGCAGGCGTACCGCGCGCGGGTGCAGCTCTGGTCCGACGGCTTCTACAAGACGCCGAAGCTCTACTGGGACCAGACGAAAATGCAAGGCCGGCCGTTCTCTTACTACTCCTACGGTGCTGCGGTCTCCGAAGTGGTAATCGATACGCTAACCGGCGAAATGCGTGTGCTGCGCGCCGATGCGTTGCATGACGTAGGCGCGTCGCTGAATCCGGCACTGGATGTGGGGCAGGTGGAGGGTGGATTTATTCAGGGAATGGGCTGGCTGACGACCGAGGAATTGTGGTGGAACGCAGGCGGCAAACTGATGACCCATGCGCCGTCGACATACAAGATCCCGACCGTCAATGATTGCCCGCCTGTATTCGATGTCCGGTTGTTCAAGAACCGCAATGCGGAGGACAGCATCCACCGGTCGAAGGCTGTCGGCGAACCGCCTTTGCTGCTGCCGTTTTCGGTGTTCTTCGCGATCCGCGACGCGGTGGCGAGCGTCGGCAATTACTCAGTGAATCCGCCGATGAACGCGCCCGCGACCAGCGAGGAAATCTTGAAAGCGGTGGGTGCCGTTCGCGCGGCAGTTGCTGCAGCGGGTTAATTGCAGGCTCGCTATGGAAATCATTCCGAGACCCGAGGTTATCAGCGGTCGCCGCGCGTGGCCGTCCGTACCACCGACCCATATCGTCCTGTTTGGCGCGGGGCACGTCGGTCATGCGCTTGTTACCTTGCTCGGAATGCTGCCTTGCGTGGTGCAATGGGTCGATGCCCGCGACGAACTGTTCCCTGATCAAGTGCCCGCCAACGTGCAAATCGAGGCGACCGATACGCCGGATGCCATTGTGGATTCGGCGCCGCCCGGCGCCTATTTCCTGGTGATGACGCATGACCATTCGCTGGATTTTTCTTTGGCGTATCGGATCATGCGTCGCACCGATTTCGCTTACTTCGGCATGATCGGGTCGAACACGAAACGCGTGAAGTTCGAGCGGAGGTTGATTGATCGTGGTGTGGACGCCGAGCGATTGACGGAGATGATTTGCCCGATCGGCGTTGAAGGAATCGTCGATAAAGCGCCTGGGTCCATTGCGGTCTCGGTCTGTGCGCAGTTGATGCAGGTCAGGTCGGCGGTTAATTCTTGTTCGGGGTCTTAGCGGTCACTTGAACCAATTCATCAGTTGGCGTTGAGGCCAAGCTGGCGCGACAGTGTGCTACCGACCTTGCCGAGCCGATCGGCGGCATCGAGATAGTGCTCGTCGCGCTGGCCGACAACGCGCGCATCAAGGCTGTAATTGTTCAGCCGTTGCGAATTCATATTGGAAGCGGGGCACGACCGATGCCCAAGGCCGCGACTTCCCCTGACTATTCGAGCCGGAGCCGTCGCGACGGACATCCAGGTGTTAGGACACGGCCGCCTACCCTGACCACATTACCGTCATCAAACTAAGAAGCTGGCTGGGAGTTGATGCGCACTGTCCAATCTACATTTCAAATGTTCGACCAAGCCTTCTCCTGATTCGCAACCGTACGACTCCCAGCTTTCGGTTTGATCAGGGTCGTAATCTGCCCCTAAGTTACGGGGGCAATTGTTCGAGTATTCTGCATTCCACAATTCGCGCGTCCCTAGCCGGTAGCGCCATGCTTGACCACCGGCTAGAAATCCAGTTTCGGTATCAAATGAAACACGTCCTGCTAAGCAGTTGGGGACGACGTCATTTTGACTGCTGCAAACACGCATATCATCGGCAAGTCCGGAGTGTTCATGAAAACACTTTTTCTGCAAGCGCCTTCGTACGATGGTTTCGATGGCGGAGCCGGATCGCGCTATCAGGCCAAGCGGGAAGTGCGATCATTCTGGTATCCCACGTGGCTTGCGCAGCCCGCGGCGCTGGTACCGGACAGCCGCGTACTCGATGCGCCCGCCGACGGTTTGTCGGTCGCAGACACGCTTGAAATTGCTGCCGGCTATGAACTCGTAATCATCCATACCAGCACGCCCTCGTTCCCCACCGACGCGCTCTTTGCCGAAGACCTGAAAAGGAAGAACCCGACTGTCTTGATCGGCATGGTGGGTGCGAAGGTCGCAGTCGATCCGCACAACTCGCTGGCGGCGAGCGATGCTATCGACTTTGTGTGCCGGGAAGAATTCGATTTCACTTGCCGCGATGTTGCGCAGGGTATTCCCTTGGCCAATATCCAGGGCCTGAGCTATCGCGCAGCGGATGGTTCGCTTGAACACAACGAAGCGCGTCCAATCCTGGAAAACATGGACGAACTGCCATTCGTCGCGCCGATCTATAAACGCGATCTGAATATCAAAAATTATTTCATCGGATATTTGAAACATCCGTATGTATCGATCTATACCGGTCGCGGCTGCCGGTCAAAATGCACGTTCTGCTTGTGGCCGCAGACCGTTGGCGGCCACCGGTACCGCACACGGTCGGTTGATAACGTGCTGGATGAAGTGAGGTGGATTCGCGACAACATGCCTGAAGTAAAGGAGATCATGTTCGACGACGACACTTTCACCGACTTCAAGCCGCGCGTTGAAGAGATTGCGCGGGGGCTCGGCAAGCTCGGCGTGACATGGTCGTGCAACGCAAAAGCGAACGTCCCTTTTTCCACGCTGAAGATCATGAAGGAAAATGGTCTTCGCCTCTTACTGGTGGGTTATGAATCAGGCGATGACCAGATTCTTCTCAACATCAAGAAAGGATTGCGCACGGATATCGCGAGGCGGTTCAGTGAGGACTGTCGCAAGCTCGGCATCAAGATCCACGGCACGTTCATCCTCGGCCTGCCAGGCGAGACGCGCGACACAATCGAAAAGACCATCGAATACGCAAAGCAAATCAATCCGCATACCATCCAGGTGTCGCTTGCCGCGCCATACCCGGGCACGACGCTTTATAGACAAGCCATAGAAAACGGCTGGATGCAGGAAAACAAGGTCATCAACCTCGTCAGTTCAAAGGGTGTGCAGCTGGCGGCGATTGGCTATCCGCATCTGTCGCGCGATGAGATTTATCACGGGCTTGAGACCTTTTATAAGCGCTTCTATTTCCGTCCATCGAAAATTTGGGAAATCGTGCGGGAAATGCTGGTGAGCTGGGAAATGATGTGTCGGCGCTTGCGCGAAGGCGTTGAATTCTTCAGCTTCCTCAGAGCCCACAAGGCATGAGGGTTCGTGTAACCCGGCTCGGCATTGGGCGATGAAGCATTCCCTCTGGATTGCCTGCGTTGTTGCGATCCTTTGTTCGACGGCATTGCTCGCCTATCTGCTTCCGGGCGATTTTGCGCAATGGGTGCAGGGCCCCGCTATGTGGATCACCGCGTCATGCGTGGTCTTCGGCGTTAGCTACACCGTAGTCGCTACCTTACTCGTGCGGCGTTTTTTCTCGCGGCCGGTGGTCGAGTCCACGACGTTTCCCGCAGTGACCATCGTAAAGCCGCTGCATGGCGCGGAACTCGCGCTGATGCAAAACCTCGTTTCGTTCTGTGAGCAAGACTACCCGGGGCCTATCCAGTTTCTGTTTGGCGTGCATGATTCGCGCGACGTTGCGCTCGACGTGGTCCGCCACGTACGCGGGCTTTTTCCGGATGCGGACATCACCGTAGTGTCCGACGCCCGCTTGTACGGGCCGAACCGCAAGATGAGCAACGTCCTCAACATGCTGCCCGAGGCCCGTCACGATATCCTTGTCTTCGCGGACAGCGACGTGGCTGTGGAGCAGAACTATCTGCGACGCGTGCTCGGGGAGCTGCATCAACCTGGCGTGGGTCTTGTAACGTGCTTGTACTGGGGGAAACCCGACGCCGGTTTCTGGGGCAGTCTTTCCGCCGATGCCAGCAATTATCAGTTTCTGCCGGGCGTTGTACTTGGCCTGGCGTCCGGTATGGCGCGGCCGTGTTTCGGACAGACGCTCGCCATGCGCCGCGCTACACTCGAGAAAATTGGCGGCTTTTCGCAGTTCGTCCATCATCTTGCCGAAGACCATGCCATTGGCGAGGCGGTACGTCTTGCCGGGGAGAAAGTCGTCGTGCCTGCATTTGCGGTGACCCATGCGTGCGCGGAAAAAAACGCGGCCGAGTTTGTCGCGCACGAGTTGCGATGGAGCCGAACGATCCGCACTATCGATCCTGCCGGACACCTGGGTTCGGTGCTGACGCATCCGCTGGCCTTTGCCTTGCTGAGTGTGGTGGTGTCGGGCGGCGCAATGTGGGCGTGGACCACCGTCGGTACGGCAATCATCGCGCGGCTTGCGCTCAAGCTTCAGATGAACAAGGCGCTAGGACGACCGGCTGCGAGCATCGCGCTGTTGCCGATCTGGGATATTGTGCTGTTCGCGGTCTACCTGCTGAGTTTTGTCTCATCGCGTGTGGTTTGGCGCGGTTTCAATTTCACGGTGGGACGGGATGGCTTGCTGGTTCCGGTCACCGAGGAATGAATGTGGTGAAGCGTTATTTGGGAGGTGCGGCGGCGCTCGCCGGATTGATCACCGCGGTATGGCTGGTCGCGCACGAGAACCCCGGCGCGGTGGTCGCGCTCATGCGCACGGCCGGGTGGGGATTGTCTATCGCGGCGATGGCGCATGTGCTGCCCATGATCGCAAACTCGCGCGACTGGCAAACGCTGATTCGCGGGGCAAACCGGCCCACGCTGTGCCGCATGCTGCACCTGGTATGGATTCGCGAGTCGGTCAACAGCATGCTGCCCGTCGCGCGGATTGGCGGCGAAGTCGTGTCGTTCCGATTGATGGCGCGCCGTGGGCTGCGCCCAGCGACAGCAGCGGCGAGCATCATTGTCGATATGCAGTTGACCGTCATCAGCCAACTCGCGTTCACGCTTGGCAGCATCGGGTATCTGGCGGCGCAGTCGAGTTCGAGCATGCTGCGACTGTCCGCCGAACTCGCGCTTGGCGCGGCCGTGCTCGCGCCATTTCTCATTCTCTTCGCACTGGTTCAGCACGCGCGTCCGTTTGAACGCATGGCACGGTTCGTCAACCGCATGTGCGGCGGTCAGCTTGCCGAACTCGTTGGGCACTCTGGCCGTATCGATCAATCGATGAAACTGATTTGGCGCCGCCGCGGCGTCATACTCCGTTATGTCTTTTTCTGGCAGCCGGTTCAGTGCCTGCTGACTGCACTCGAGTTATGGCTTGCGCTGCATTTTCTCGGTGTCACGGCGGGTTTCGGGAAAGCGGTCGTGCTGGAACTGCTCATTCAGGCTGTGAGCAGCGCTGCGTTTTTCGTACCCGGCGCGCTCGGGGTGCAGGAAGGCGGGTTCGTGCTGATCGGTGGCGCATTGGGGTTCGATCCGGCAACAAGTCTCGCGCTTGCGGGCTCACGGCGCATCCGCGACCTCATCATGTTCCTGCCCGGACTGGTCGCGTGGCAAGTCGCCGAAGCAACCGGCGCATCCTATCCTCCCGAAAGCCGTCCCGCCGGCGCGCGCATCAGTCCCTGACTTACGACCTGTGCGCGACGCGTGCGGTATGTGCGAAGACATCGGCGAAACCGCCGCGCAAAGCGCCGGTGGTGCGCACCGCTGCCGCCACGCGCGGTGAGAGCAAAGCGGCGAGTTCATCGGCCGGGCGATAGCCGGCCATCGATGGCGTTACGGGCGCAGCGCTTTCGTCGGCGCTTGCGGGGTGCAAATAGATCTCTGTGACGCCATCGTGCAGGTGTTCCAGCGCCTCGATCAGCGCTGCTTCGTCCATCCGGCCGCTTTGGGTGATACCAATGACCCGATCGTTGTGCGCAATGCCGTGACGGTCGAGCCGTGCATTGACCAGCGATATCCATGGAACCAGCGCGGCGGGGATGTTATTTTCGCGAGGAAGCCGCATTGCACGCATGCCAAACTCGCGGCCAACCTTTAGGATGATCGTAAGCACTGTCGGATGGAGGTGAAAGTGCTTGTGGGTGTTCACGTGGTCGAGCGCAAGGCCGGTCGCAGCAAACGCCTCGAATTGCGCGCGAATCTCGCGTTCAAGCTGAGCGCGTACATGCGACAGGAAGAAGAACCGTATGCCGTCCCGCACCATCGCGTCGCCGAAGCGCCCGTTGCGATTGACCAAGGAGGGTATCTCCGATGCCGCCAGGGTTGCCTGTCCGTCCGCCAGGACCAGATGCAAACCCACGCGCAGATCCGGCATCCGCCGCGCGCGCTCGATGGCGTCTGCCGCTGCATCTGCGCCGACCATGAGGCTTGCCGCGCTTAGCACGCCTTCTTTGTGCGCACGCTCCACGGCGACGTTGACGCGTTGGTGCAAGCCGAAGTCGTCGGCGGTGATGATAAGCGCACGCGATACGCGGCTCGTGTTTGCGAGGCGGGTGGCCAATGGCATGCGCAATATTTTCATGCGGACCTTTTTTTCGCGATGCTAGGTTCGATCAAGGGCTTCGGGACCATCCGGCTGGTTTTTGGCCGGAGCATTCTCGTCAATGCGAATCCGGCTCCCACGCCACATTACGTGCGATCCGAAGGCCGCGACTACCCACTCGGCCCAGAAGAGCAAGTCGCGCAGGGGAATCAGTGGCAAGTCGCGCAGAAACGCACGCCAGTCACGCGCCCGGCGCCAGTGCAACAAGACGCGCGCGCTGACGCCGAACGACGTGCAGAGGTCCGCCAGCATGTCTGCCATCCCTGCTGAGATCGAGCCGCCGTTTGCGTCATAACCGAGGCCGAGAATGAAACTCGTCAGCAGCCAAGGAGATGCAAACGAGATGAGAATAAATGCAAAGCCGAGTGGATGAACTGTTCGGATCGTGCGAAGCCAGCGGGTCTCGCGTTGCCAGAGCGAGACGAAATCGCGCTCGGTCACGTCGGTCGAAACAACGACTTCAGACAAATAAGTGCATAGCCCCTGTTGGCGGATTTCGTGAGCGATCGAATAGTCGTCGGCGACGCAGTTTTTCACCGCCGCCAGTCCGCCAATAGTATCCAGGGTCTCCCGGCGCATGGCGAGCGTCGCGCCGAAACCAAAGCGCTGCGAACCGGTGGCATGGGCGAGATAAACGGACGGCACAAACCATTCATCGATAAAAAGCGCACCCAGGCGCGTCCAGAAGTTTCCGACCCGGCGCGCGCGATACAGGCAGGTCACAATGCCGACGCCCGGTTGTTCAAGCGGCGCAGTGACTTTTACCAGGTAATCCGGCTGAACCGCGATGTCGCTGTCGGCCATGACAAACACTTCATGGCGCGCGTGCTGCTCCATGTTGATCAGGTTGCTGACCTTGTGGTTCGCTCCGTGGAGTGTTGCGTCCACAACCAGCATGATGTCGACGTCGGGATAGGTGGCCCGCAAGCGTTCCACCACTGCGACAGCAGGGTCGCTATGCGAAGACACACCGAAAATGAGCTGAAAGCAGGGATGGGTTTGTTCGCAGAAAGTTTCGAGGTTCGCGTAAAGGCGAGGCTCGAATCCACATAACGGTTTAAGCACGCTGACCGGTCGCGGCTTTGCCGGAACGGCGCTATTCACCATTGGAGGGGCGTATCCGTGTCGAACGAGTGCGACCACAGTGATGTAGCACGCCGAAAGACAGCATAGCGCAATCAGAATCCATTCCGTCGCGGGCAGAGGCGTCCAAGTCATCGTGATCCCCGTCAAATCGTTGCGGTCCCGCTCATTTGCACCGGCAGGCACGAATGACCGGGAATCCGGGATGTCATCAGGACGTGAGGCGACTCGCCAACACCTCGATTGAACCTGGCTGCGTCCGATCATAGATAGACATTCAACGAATACAATTAGCGCGCGCTTACATAGGTTTGCATGAACGTAAGCATTGCTACGTGAAATGGATCGATGCCTGGTTATTGCAAGCGGAACCTTAGAATCCCGCGCACGCCACTATGCCTTCCCTAAGTATCCGGGCGCAGGCTTGCGGGTCCAGCCAGACCTTTAAGGACATACCGATATGCGGCAGAGCTCCTCGACCACCCCCTCTGCGTATGGCCGCCCCGCACGTTTTTTTCACTGGGCCACCGTGCTGTTTCTTGCCGGCCAATTTGCGATTGCGTGGACCATGCCCGATGTTCATCGCGGCACCCAGCCGGTCGGGCTGATCGCTTGGCATTTGTCTGTGGGCATGTCCATCCTGCTGCTGGTGGCCGTGCGAATCGTTTGGCGCTTCACGCATCCGGCGCCCCGCGAATTGCCAGGCATTCCCCGTCCATTAGCGGTGGTTGCGCGCCTCACACACTGGATGCTTTATCTCCTACTGATAGCACTGCCGCTCATGGGATGGGCCAACGCCTCGTCCAGAGGGTGGCCGAGCTTCCTGGGCACTCTCTTGCCGTTGCCGGCGCTGTCACCGGAAGGCTCGCCATTCGGACACGTGCTTGGCGACTGGCATAAGGTTTTTGCCTGGGTTCTGCTCGCGCTTGTCGCATTGCACGCGGCCGCTGCGGTTTTCCATCATTTTGTTCTTCGCGACGCCACTCTTCGACGCATGTTCCCCACATCGCGTGATAGCGCATAGCAAGCCGCCGAGTGCGTGATGAGAAATACTTACATTCGCACTCAAGCGTGGTCAAAGGGTTATAGGGCCTCAATGCATACATGACCGTTATTCTGCGAATCTTTCAATCACGGAACTGCGGAGACTCAGCATGGCATCGAAATCCGAGCTCAGACGATTTCGCAGCAACTTGTCCGGTGAACTCGATAGCGCCGCGCTCTACGAAACACTTGCCGGCGCTGAGCACGATAGCGAACGCAAGCAGGTTTATGCGGAACTTGCGGCATCGGAGCGCGACCATGCGCGCGTCTGGTCCGAGAAACTGCGCGCCAACGGCGTGAACGTGCGCACGCATCGGGCAAGCGTCAAGACGCAAATGATGCGTGCGCTCGTGCGGGTGTTCGGCCCGAACTTCGTGCTCAAGACGGTCGCAGCGTCGGAATACGCCGATCGGGACAAATACGCCGGTCAGCCGGATGCCGCGGGTATGTCGGAGGAAGAGCATCGTCATGCGGGCATCGTGCAGGAGGTCGCTAATCGCGGGGCGCCCGGACAGTCGCGTGGCAAACAGATCGCAGCGGCTGAGTCGTGGCACCGGGGGGTATCGTCGGGAAACGATTTGCGTGCGGCCGTGCTTGGCGCGAACGACGGACTAGTGTCGAATTTTTGCCTGATCATGGGCGTTGCCGGGGCGGGCGCACCTGCCAGGACCATTTTGCTGACTGCGTTTGCCGGACTCGTGGCCGGCGCTTGTTCCATGGCGCTTGGGGAATGGCTGTCCGTCACGAACGCACGCGAACTCGCGCGTACCCAGATCGCGAAAGAAGCTGACGAACTCGAACACACGCCCGACGCCGAGCGACACGAACTCGCGCTGATCTATCAGTCGAAGGGGCTCGACGCAGCAGAGGCGCGTCGCGTCGCAGCGCAAATCATGCGCGACAAGGATAAGGCGCTCGATACATTGACCCGCGAAGAACTTGGACTCGACCCGGCTGAATTGGGCGGTAATCCGTGGACTGCCGGCCTTGTCTCGTTCTTTCTGTTTTCGATTGGTGCGGTGTTTCCCGCACTGCCGTTCGTCTGGGCGCATGGCGTGAGCGGGATTATTCAGTGCATCGTGCTCAGCAGCGTGGGACTGGCTGCCATCGGCGTGTTCACGTCGCTTTTCAATGGCCGCGGGGCGGTGTATTCAGCAGTAAGGCAAATTCTGATCGGCATGGTGGCGGCAGGGTTTACGTTCGGTGTTGGCAAGCTGCTGGGCGTGTCGATGTCCTGAGATCAACTTACCCAGGCCCGGCTGCTTTCGCATGCTATGTAAGCCTCTGCTAATTATTGTTTCGCCTTCTGAACCTATGATGAAGCGTGGGTCGGCTTCGAAGCGGGGAGGCCAACAAATGAATACAAACCCCGACTGTTAAGGTAAGACTGGCCGGCCCACCCATCTACGCCGACGCGTCTCGCGCCGGCGTGTTGCAAGCACAATGTTCCAACAGGTTCGAAGGTACGGCGTCATGTCAAACGGTTGGCTGGATGGGGTAGGGGCCGTTGCCGGGATTTTGCTCGGCGTCGCGATTCCTGCACAGGAGGCCATACGCGCGCGTAAAGCAATCGGCGCGCACCTGGCTGAGCGCATCCGCGAAACTACGGATGCTTTCGATGCTGCAGAAGCGCTCGCACGGCAAGCGTTGTACGCTATAAGCGGGCCGGCGCGCGAACGCGCCCGCTTCGCTGCGGCTTACAACCGTTCGTATATCGAGCATATCTTGAGACGCGTGGATGCCGCCGCCAATAACGCCGTGAAAAACATACCCGAAGACGCAACCGGTTTCATCATTGCGACGGCGCACGCTCGAGCCAGCATGCGCGATTTCTTCGACAACCTTTCGGCCGCGAATTTGACTACGTCCTCGCCGTCCGCGCTGCGCGCCTTGTTCGATCGCCTTGGCGGCGACCTGCGCGAGCTCCACACTGCAGGTGACCGTATGCTGAAGATGCGGCATGTCGGACTGGCGGCTATCGGCATGTGCCGCGCATTCTGGGATCCCCGATGAGAGTGCTGCTGGTTGAAGACGACTGGATGATCGGCGAGGTGGTCAGGGACGCGTTGAAGGACGCGTCATGCGGGGTGGACTGGGTGCGCGACGGACATCAGGCGCTAAGCGCGGTCAAGGTTCACTCCTACGAAGCCGTCCTGCTCGACCTTGGCTTGCCGAGGGCCGACGGCATGAGCGTCCTGAGTGCCATTCGCTCCAGCGACAATGCCACCCCAGTCCTGATCATCACGGCGCGTGACGGGGTCGCCGACCGCATTCGCGGGCTGGACAGCGGGGCCGACGATTACGTTCTCAAGCCGTTTGAAATGTCCGAAGTGCTCGCGCGCTTGCGTGCGATTGTGCGGCGGCGTGCAGGCGTCGCTGCGCCCGTGCTGACCAATGGCATCATGTCGCTGGATCCTGCCACCCATGAAGCGTGCTCGCCAGGGATAACGTTACGGCTTTCAGGACGCGAATTTGCGTTGCTGCATGCGTTGATGATTCGTCCCGGTGCGATCCTGTCGCGCACGGAACTCGAGGACCGCATCTACGGCTGGAACGAAGAGGTTGAAAGCAATGCAGTTGAATTTCTGATTCACTCGCTGCGACGAAAACTCGGCAGCGATACGATCAAAAATGTCAGGGGTGTCGGATGGATGGTATCGAAAGGCGGGTAGGGCAGTCGCTCCAGTTGCGCTTGTCCATGTGGCTCGCAATTGCCGTTCTTTTGAGTGCCGTCGCGGCAGGCATTTTTTCGTTCAAGGCCGCGTTCCACGAAGCCAACGAGATCCAGGATCAGCAGCTCAAGGAAGTGGCTACGCTCGTCACGGCGGAAAATGTGGACTCCATGGCGGAAGGCTCCGTGCATTATGTGCCGGAGTTCGAGCCGGAGGCGAAGGTCGTAGTGCAAAAGCTAGGCAACGTCAACACGCAGCGCCTGCTCGACTTGCCCCCTACGCTGTCTGATGGCATGAGGACGCTGACTCTCGGCAACCGCGAATGGCGCGTTGTGGTCCGCACACTGGCGCCGGGTACCCGCGTAGCCGTTGGCCAGCAGACTTCCGATAGAAATGAAATCGCCCGCAATAGTGCGGTCGCCACGTTAATTCCGTTTCTTGTACTGGCGCCGGTGTTGGTCGGGGTCGTGTTCCTGTTGGTCAGGCATATGTTCAAGCCCCTCGCGCGGCTTGCCGCAGAACTCGATGTCCGCCCTGATCACGATCTTTCAGAAATACGGGTTACCGGCGACCCGCAGCTTCCGGCCGAGATCGTGCCATTTCTTGTTGCCAATAACCGCATGCTCGCGCGCGTTGCCCAGGCGGTTGCGCTCCAGCGGCGTTTCATAGCCGACGCAGCGCATGAGTTGCGCTCGCCGCTTACTGTGCTTTTGCTGCAGGCAGAGCGGCTGGATGTGTCGGAAATGTCCACGCAGGCGCGCGAACGCTTCACTGCCTTGAGCAATGGCCTCACGCGCACGCGCGCGCTCGTCGAGCAGTTGCTGACGCTCGCGCACGCGCAGGAGGGCAACGGCATTGAGGCGAATCTCAGCCCGGTCGCGCCGGCATTTCGCCGCGTGCTCGAAGACCTTATTCCGCTTGCGCAGGCGCGCCAGATCGATATTGGCGTGACCGGAGATTCAGACGTTTGGGTCCCCGCCAATGAAGCAGACCTGGGCACGGTGCTAAAGAACCTCGTCGATAACGCCATCCGCTATACGCCGGCGGGCGGGCGCGTGGACTTGTCGGTGCATACGAAGCACGGTTGTACGTCGATCGTTGTCGAAGACAACGGTCCGGGCATTCCCGAGGACGAACGCGGGCGGGTGTTCGACCGGTTTTATCGTGTGCTTGGATCGGGGCAAAGCGGGTCAGGGCTTGGATTGTCAATCGTACAGACGATCGCGACCCGAATAGGCGCGTCACTCACACTAGGCGACGCGGTCTGGAGTGAGCGCGGCGGCCTTCGCGTCACATTGACTTTTCCGATAGTGGATCAGCCCAGTGCATCTCTTGAACCAGGTCACAAACGCCCCAATGAGCCGGGAGCCTGTTGCGCAGTGTCAAACCGTCACTCTTGCGGGACAGGGCTGCAAGAGGATCGGTGACGTTTTGAGCGCCGCGCATTACGGGGTAGAGGACGGATGTCAATTTTCGATTGAGGGGCCAAAGGGAATGTCGACAAGGGAAAGAGGGCTTGTTCCTGTCAAGACGTTGGCTGACGCCATTCAGCGGAGATAGGCTGCATGCGCGAGAGGGTCGCTCCAGAAGGGGAGAAATTAAGCTTGTACCGTCGTGCCGTCCGCGGCCTTCATAGGCGTGAGTGTAAATTCGAAAAGTCGCTCGTCGCTGGAAAAGCTGAAAGCCGGATCCTTCCCGGGAGGTGAGTGGCCTTGTCGGGCAAGGAGCACAGGGGAAAGAATGAAAGCGGTGATAGAGTCGTATTGCTGTGTCCCCGACCTTCCAGATAATCGTGTGGAAGCATTCCATTATTGCTTGTATGGGGACTGTGGCATGTTGCACCGAGGTACGGTGACGATTCGTACCGCGAATGTCCTGGCAACGGAGATCCGCTCCGGTACCGCATTTTCAGCAATGATGCGCGCCATTTCGGAGGCGAACCCACGCAACCATGATTCGCTGGTCGGCGCGACGTTCTTTGATTAGCATCCCAAAGCAGTTCTCCGAAATCTGGCATGATGATGCTGGCTGGCTGGCCAAACGCAAATTTTCGCACTATCTGCCAAAGCGGTTGATTGAGATCGACTCAGGTCACGGTCATATGAGCGCTGCCCGACAGACTGATTGCAGCTTCGAGCCCAGGGACGTGCAAGTGGACCAGGGCTGGAACGGCTCCGACGTAAGATTTCCCGGCGGGCGTGTAGGGACGTAAGCGCCCCCTAAGTCTGAATCGCTAGACTTGGTGTCTCTCAGTTGTCCGTGCCCCTCGGTTCGGCCAACACTTTGCGGCGTGGAAATTTCACGCCGTTTTTTCTGTTCCTTCTGCTGCCGGTGGGTATATTTCCCGGCCCTAAGCATTCACTAAGTCGAGTGTGCTTGATCGTCGAATCCTGCATGGGCAAGTCGAACAAGTAATGAGCAACTCGGAATCCGATGAATCACTTCAACGGACCTTCGGCGTTAAGGACTACGCGCGGTGTGCCACATCCGATACGTGAGAACTTGACTAGCATGGAATAACAAATGAGACATTGAGGTTCAAATGGTTTTGCGGTATTCGCGTGCCCGAGATGCAGCAATTTATACGCTCCCGATGTTTGGTAAAAGCCTTTTCGCGAAGGTGCCGTTTGCTCAATCCTGGAACATTGCTCCCGGAACGGTTCAACCCGTAATTTATTGCGGCGGACCGACGTCCGCCCGCTGGGGGTTCGTACCTGTCTTTGCAGGTACGAGACGACCTATGCTAACAAGCTGTCGTCTTGACGACAAAAACTCAGAGACATGGAAAACGATGTGTCGGATTGCACGTCTCATCGTTCCGGCAGATGGTTGGTACGAATGGTTGGCGACGGATGGTGTCGAACAGCCCTACTTCATAAAACCAAAAGATGGCGGCCCCGTGTTCTTGGCGGCGTTGAGTAGTTTTTCATTCGACGAAGAAGCCCAGGCGACCGACGGATTCGTAATGGTGTCGAGCAGTACGGACGTCGGGATTGTCAACAGTCGTTCGCATCGGCCCGTCGTCCTGAATGCATTCGATGCCGTCCGATGGTTGCATCCAAAGACTACGTTTGGCCTCGCGAAGAAGATAGCGGCTGATTCAATAATGCCAAGGCAAATGTTCCGGTCATTTCAGGTGAGCGTTGGCGTGAACAGTGTTCGCAACGATGAGCCTGCATTTAATGATCCGCTGCCCGATGGCATCGTTATGTCCCTTAAATAATATTTGAACGTGCAGGCCGAAGTACATCAAGCGTGATGGCGTTCGATGCCGCAACGCTGATTTAAAACTTTAAAAAATGAAGAATTCGACACTATTGGAATTGCGTTCGAGAGCGAGAGCGCTTCAGAACAGATCAAGAATAAGCGCGATGGATGACGTTGATTTTTTCGTTTCTGTGATGCGGCTTATCAATGACACGCAGCGAGCGTTCGAGGGGATTGAGCAGGCGACTTGTTTGTTATCTCAAGCCTCGTCGTATGCGACGAGTGCGCATATGGAACTAGCACTCGCGGCGATTCAGGCTCTGTTCGTGACCATCGGTTGCTCAGGGGATGATCCGGAGGCGCATCTTTAGACTCGAGTCATGGCGCTGCGTCGAAGGTGGTGTGTGTAGCGTTACAACAAGAGAGCACGCGCCTCCATATCCCACTGGCGAAAGGCCGTGACGGGCATCGATGATGCAAGCGTCGACGTCGTGTGCTCACCGGGAATCAGGGACATCCGGTTACGTATGCGAGCCGCGTTCTTTCAGCTTGATTATTGCAACATTAACGCCCCGTATCGAGCTAAGTGTCCCTTAAGGGAGCCTCAAGCATCGTACGTCGGCGCACTGTCTATTGCGCTGCTTCAACATTCCCGATCCGATCAACTTGCGTGATTCCTATCAGATGGTCTTTCCGGACAACCAGGAGATTGTCCCGGATTTTTAATTGTCGGGTCTGATCGGCGATAAGCAATTGATGTATTAAACGCATTAACGTCGCGAAATTTTTAAATAACCATGAGCATTTTTTCTGAGTGTTGATCCAATGCTTCCCGTTGATCGATTTGACGGCAGGCGCGCATGCCGGTCAGCTGGGAATACCCAATTGCCATTTCAGGAGACAAAAATGAAAAGACGGATAAAGCAATACGGCGCATTAGTCGCCGCCGGATCGATGGTCGCTCTGCTGCTCGCCGCGTGCGGTGGCTCGGACAACGGCGGCGGTTCGACGCCCCATCTGATAACCAACATTGCGGTGCCCAACTCAGCAAGCCCTGCTTTCAGTTTCGACATCAGCTACGCAGACCAAGGCAAATACTTCTTGGCGGACCGGAACAACAAGGCCATCGATGTCGTGGATACGACCACCAACAAGCTCATCGCACAGATACCGGGTGGTTTTGCCGGCAATGGCGCAACAACCACCGAGTCTGGGCCGGATGGCCTGATAGGCTTGCCAGGGACGAGCACGCTGTATGCGGGTGACGTCAATGGCGTCAAGGTTTTCAATACTTCTAGTCAGACTCTTACGAAGTCCATCCCGATCGCGACCACGGGTAATCGCACCGATGAAGGGTGCTTCGATCCGGACGACCACCTCGTTGCAGTGGCGAATCCGGCAGACACGCCACCATTCCTTACGTTCATCAACACGGACACGCAGGCTGTCGTGTCGAAGCTGAACTTCAACGGTTCGTCGGGCCTCGAGGCATGCGAGTACGACGCCAGCACGAAGAGCTTCCTGATCAACAACGACGGTACGGCAGTCAATCCGGACGGCGAGCTTGACCTCATCCCCGCGAGCTCGGTGACCGCGGGACAACCAGCTGTGACGAAAGCTTTTCCCCTCGGCGCGTGCGCACCAGCCGGACTTGCACTCGGACCGAATCAGGACGTCATGGTGGGCTGCGATCCTGGCGCCGGCGATCCGCTGATAACACTGATCCTCGACCGCACGAGTGGCGCTGTGCTGGCCAAATTACCGTTTGGCGGCGTCGACCAAATCGCCTATGACAAAACATCGAATCGCTATTTCCTGCCCGCGCGACATTGGGTGACGAGCGGCACGGCGGCGGCATCGGGATTCACCCCGGAGATGGCAATTGTAGATGGCACTAGTCGGACGATCGTCGCTCAGGTCGCTGTTGGCACAGGTGCACATTCGGTCGCGGTCGATGGTCCGTCAGGCCAGGTCTATGTGCCGTTCCAAGCGGGCAGCGCGGCGTTCCCGAACGGCGGTATCTCAGTGTTCTCTGTGCATTGAATGCAACGTGAGTGCGTCGCGTCGTGCTGCATGCCGGCGACGCACTTGACCGACCCGTCACCACACGGTCTTATCTCCAAACCAAGCGTCGGTGAATCCTGCGGCTGAACGACTCGGCTTCTTCCAGCTTTGAAAGATCCGTTCGACATCGCAGATTCACTTTAGAAGGCAGTCTTCTCTTTTAAAAACAGCTTCAGCAACGCCGGTAGCAGCAACAGCACAAGCGGCATCTGGATGATCAGCCCCGAGATGATCGCAATCGCGAGCGGCTGTTGCATGGCCGAGCCCTGGCCGAGTGCAAACGCAAGCGGCAGCAGCGCGAGGATTGCTGCGATCGTTGTCATGGCGATCGGGCGCAAACGGTTGCCGCCTGCCGTCACGATGGCGTAACTCAGGGGCATGCCTTCCTTGAGTAATCCCTCCAGCTCCGAGACATAAAAAATCGCAACCTCGGTCACGATGCCGATGATCATCGTCATCCCCATCATGGCCGAGATATTCAAGTCGATGCCTGTCAGCCACAAGCCGATGAACACCGCGCCCATCGCAAGCAGAGGCATGGCGAGCACGCAGAGCGCAATCACGAAACGCTCGTAGAGAAATAGAAGCAGGGCGAACACCAGCGCCACGGCAGCGCCGAACACGGTCATCAGACCCTTGAACGCGATCTGTTGCTGCTGATAAAGCCCGCCCAGTTCGTAATACACGCCAGCGGGCAATAGTTGTTTGCCATCGAGCAGCTTTTGCACGTCGGCGACGGTCGAGCCCAGATCACGTCCATCGATACGAGCCGTCACCGCGACCATGCGCTTGAGGTTGTCGCGGCTGATCTCGGGCTGACCCGTGACCACCACTTGCTCGGCCACGCGCGACAGCGCGAAGAGATGACCATCGGGCGCACGGATCTGTAGCTCGCCGAGCGCGGTATCGGTCATGTGCAAAGCACCCGCCACGCGCACGCGGATACCAATGGTCTTCGGTCCAACCTGGTATCGCGTCGCCAGGTTCCCTTCCACCATGTCCGACACAGCCTGCGCAATGCTCTGGATGTCCATGCCCTCGGCGGCCGCAGCTTCGGGCAGGATATGCAATTCCAGCGCGTCCCCGGCCGGATTGATGCCGTCGTTGACGTCCACGATTCCCTGTACTTTGCCGATGGCCGCGGCGACCTTCCTGGCCGTGGCATCAAGCGTAGTCTGGTCATCGGAAAAGATCTTGATCTGCACTGGCTGAGGCACAGCGGTGAGGTCGCCGATCAGGTCGTCCATGAGTTGCGCCAGTTCAAACGAAACGCCGGGAACGTGTGATTGGATGGACGTACGAATTTCTTCCATGACCGTATCAATAGGCTCCCGCTTGCCCGGCTTCAGCTTCACGAAGAAATCGCCCTTGTTGGGTTCCTGCAGGTCGCCGCCAAGCCCGGCGCCGGTCCGTCGCGAGTAAGTTGCAACGTTGGGGTTCGCGCTGATGATTGCCTCGACCTGTTTTATCAGCCGGTCCGACTCGGTGATCGAGGTCCCGGGTTCGGTGTGATAGTCAAGCACGAATCCGCCTTCATCCATGGACGGCATAAAACCGCTGCCGACCCGCGTAAAGGCCAATACAGCCACGACCACAAGCGGGATCAATCCGGCGAGAACAAACAAAGGGCGCGTCGCCACGCGTTTCACGAGCTTGTCGTATCGCAGGTTTATCCATCGTGCAAAAGGGGTTTCGCGATGTTCTTCCGTGTCTTTTGCCGTGAGCCAGTGATCGCATAGTATCGGCACGGCAAGCCAAGTGACGAGGAAAGAAATGAACAGGGCGCTTGCCATGGTGACCGAGAGCGCCTTGAAAAATGCCCCGGTCACGCCCGACAAAAACGCGAGTGGAACAAAAATGATTAGCGTAGCCGACGACGATCCCGCGAGCGGGCGCGTGAACTCCGTCGCGGCGGCCATCACGCGGCCCTGGAACGGCCGTCCGCCGCCTTCGCGCATCCGCCGCACGATATGCTCGATCATCACAATCGCGTCGTCGATCACAAGCCCGACCGCCGCAGCCATTCCACCGAGCGTCATGATGTTGAAGCCCATGCCGAAAACGTCGAGCAACAGGATGGTCGACGCCATCACGACCGGTACGAGGGCCACCGCGATGACCGTGATCTTCCAGTTGCGCAGGAAGGCGAATAGCGTGAGCGCCGCCAGCACCACGCCGATCAGGATCGCGTCGCGCACGCTGGTTGCCGAGGCCACCACGAGTTCACTCTGGTCGTACCAGTTTGCCAGCTTGACACCGGGCGGCATCTGTTGCCGAAATGATCGAAGACGGGCGCGGACTGCGGCGGCCATCGCAACGCTGTTCGCCCCGGGTTGCTGATAGATGTTGAGCAGCACTGCATCATGACCGTCCGCGGTCACGCGCAGCCATTGCGGCAACGTGCCCTGCGTGACGGATGCGATCTCACCGAGACGGATCTGGCTGGCGCCGGGGCTCGACACGACCACATTGCGCAACGCGGCCACGCTTGTGACGGTCGAGTTTGCAATGACGAGATATAGCTTGTCGTGGTCCTCGATACGGCCGGTCGCCATCAGCACGTTGCTCGCGCCAATCGCCCGGGCGACGTCCGCCGCGGATAACTTGTAGACCGCCAGCCGCGCCGGATCAATGGCGACTTCGAGTTCGTCTTGCGCACCACCTGTGACTTCCACGCGCGCGACGCCCGTAACCGACGACAACATGGGGCGCATCTGGAATTGCGCCACGTCGTGCAACACGGTCAGCGACTGCTGGGCCGAGGTCAGGCTGTATGCCAGCACCGGGAACACGGTCGGGTCCATCCTGCGAACCTGCATCGAAGTGCCTGGGGGCAGCGTCGCGAGGATTTCACTGATCGCCGATTGCGACTGCAGGGTCGCCTGGGCCATATCCGTCCCCCAGTCGAAGTTGATCGAGATTTCGGCTGCGCCGCGACTCGTTTTCGATGTGACATCGCGCACGTTGGGCACGCGTCGCAATGCTTCTTCTACCGGCGTGGTGACTAGCGTGGCCATCTGTTCGGCGGGACGGTCGCCGGCATCGAGTGAAACCACCGCGCGCGGAAACGCAACGTTGGGAAAGAGCGAGGTGGGCAACTGCAACCCCGTCAATGTGCCCGCAATAGCAAGGAGGGCGATCACGAACAGCAGCGAACGCCTATGAGCTTGCATCCAGGAGCCGAACGTCATTGGGCGGCGCCCCCGGCAGCGTGGACGGTCATACCGTCCTTCAACTCATAGTTGCCGCTGACAACGAGCGGCAGTGTGGCGTCGAGTGCGCCGTCAACGCCGTATCGATCGCCGTTTTCAATCACCGTCGTGACGTCGATCCGGTGCGCCTTGTTGTTTCTCGCGAGCTGGTAGACATACGCGTGTTTGTCGTCCTTCAGCACGGCAGCGCGCGGAACGATCCAGTGGACGCCCGTGCGAGTCGCGATATCGGCGGAAACCTTCGTGCCCGGGATCAGCGGCGTACCGCTGACCGGCACGGCCGCGCCGATATCGAGCAACTGCGTCTGGGTATCGATGGCCGCGCCAACCAGCACCACGCGGCCGGTCACGGCGGTGTCCGCGAGGGATGCTGACAGGGCATGCAGCGTCACGGCGTCGCCGGCACGGACCGACGTGGCGCCAGATGGCTCCACGCCGAGCGTAACGTTCAAACGCATTGCGTCCCGGCTATTCGATGCCGCCAGTTGCAAAACAGGCGCGCCCGCTGCAACCTGCTCGCCCTGCCCGGCGGTGACCTGGATGACCACACCGTCCACCGGCGACTTCACGGTCGCATTGCCATTGCCAATGCCCGTGCCCATCTGCGCGGCGAGCGCTTGCCGGGCGTCGTCCAACGCTTTTCTTGCCATGGCGAGTTGCGAGGTGGTGGCAAGCGATTGGTCGTACAACGCTTGCGTGCGCGCGAGCTCACCCTGGGCGAGTGTCGCTGCGCTTTTCGCCTGCGTGGCCGCAAGTGTGGCAGCAGGATCGGCGTGCACCACGAAAAGCGGATCGCCGCGTGTCACTTTTTGTCCTGCCTGGACGCGAAGCTGCACGATCCGCGCGACATAAGAAACGCTGACCGATGTCAGGTTCGCTGCCGTGGCGGCAACGACGCCGTAGCCGCGAACCGGCTGGGCAATCGAGCCACGCTGCACCGGGATGGTCTGCACCTGGACGGTGACGTCATCAGCGTGCGCGCCGAGCGAGACGCCAAGCGCGCAAATCAGGGCCCGCCGGACGGCGGAGGAAATTGTCTGCATGAGTGCGCTCACGAATGATCGTTTGAGAATGCGTCGGGAATGGCGCCGCCCAGCAGCGCCTGCAGGCCGATGCGCTGCTCGGTCAGGGACTCGCGCAAGGTGGCGATATCGACTTGCTTCGTTATGGCGGCGGCTTGCGCGTCGGTGTAGGCGCTCAGCGCCAGGTTGTGTTGGGCAAAGGCCGCGCTTGCGTGCCGCGCTGCGTGCTCGGCATCCGGCAATGCAGCTTCGGCCTCTGCGAGCTGGCGGGAAAGGATGACGCCGTCGGCGCGCAGGTGGTCCACGTCGGCGAACGCCTGGTTGAGGCGGACCTGGTATTCGTCCTTCATCCGTTGCCGGGTGCTTCGCTCGATCGCCACATTGCCGCGATTGCGATTGAAGATGGGCAGGCTCAGGTTGATCTGAAAGCCGGTCGTGTAGATGTTCGAGGTGTCGCGCGCCCGGTTGAAGCCGACCGTCAGCGTTGGAAACTGGCTCATGATCGCCGCACGGTACTTCTGTTCCTGCGCGTCGTAGCCCGCGCGCAGCGCAAGCAGATCGGGCCGGCGTTGTGGCAATGCCTCCAGCGCGTCGTCGAGGGTCGAGTCGGTGAGGGTGGTGTCGTTGAAATCTCCGACGAGCTGCAGTTGCACCGTCTGCGACAATCCCAGCAGCGCATTCAGGTCGTGGTGGGTCTGTTCGGCTGCACGTTCAGCGTCCGTATAAAGTTTTCTTGCATCGGAGTAAGAGGTCAGCGCCGCCGTGAGCGTGTCCTCGGTCAGGTTACCTTCGCGTTGCGCGGCAGCCATGCGTTCGTAACGCATGCGGGAGAGGTCGCGTTGCTGCTGGAGAAGGGGGAGCGTGCTTTGGGCAAAACGTGCTTTGACAAATAACTGGCGTGCTTGCGCCACGACCTGCCACTCTTGCCATAGCAGGCCGAGATCCGTCTTCGCCACGGTTGCATCGGCGGACTGCTTGTTGGCGCTGCGCGTGAGGATCGCAAGCACATCCATGCTCAGCCCATAGTTGAATGCGCGGGTTGCACCTGCCGCGCCCGGATAATCGCTGGAAACAGCCAGTTGCGGGTCGGGCAGCAAGCCTGCAGAGAACGCTTGCGCCCGGGCAATTCCCAAGTCGTCGCGCGCAAGTTTCAGGTCAGGGTTGTTGGCGACTGCAAGCATTGCGACTTCGCCTATGTCGAGACCGTCCGATGGGTCAAAGGTATGCGCGGCAAGCTCCGGGAGCGGCATGCTGGCGGGATCGATACGGACCCGCTCGACGCTGTCCTGGCTGGTCGAGGTGTTGACAGGTTTGAGAGGATCCGCGTGATACCACGTACAAGCGGCGAATGACGCCACGACCACGGCAGATCCGCACAGGCGCAATGATCGAAGAACAAGCATGAAGATAGAATCGCCAAGTAGGATCCCGATGCAGAAGAACAACGCGCCGCAGTGGCGCGCCGACGAGTCAGACGGGGCGAGTCTACGAATCGCGTGCTTAAGGAACGCTTAAGTTAAAAGCCCGGACAATGCGTGCCTTAAAAGGAGAAAATCCGATGCGTTTGCTACTGGTTGAGGACGACGACATGATTGCGGAGACGGTTGTCGACTTCATGCGCCGGGCGGGCTACGCCATCGATCACGCCGCTGACGGGCGGGCCGCTGACCTGTCCCTTGCCAATGGCGTGTATGACCTCGTCCTGCTCGACCTCGGCTTGCCCAAACGCGACGGCATCGAGGTGCTGAACACCTATCGCCGCGCCGGCGGGGCGGCGCCAGTGATCATCCTCACTGCGCGCGATGCTGTCGACGAACGCATCCGCGGCCTCGACGCAGGCGCGGACGATTACCTGATGAAACCGTTCGATATCGATGAACTCGCGGCACGGGTTCGTGCCTTGCTGCGCCGGCGCACAGGACAAAAGCAGCCGGTCTATACGCATGGCGACCTGGCGCTGGATCCGGCTGCGCACGAAGCCACGAAAGCAGGCGTGAAGCTGCCGCTCGTGCCGCGTGAATTTGCGTTGTTGCAGGCATTGATCGAAGAGCCGACGCGTGTGTTTCGCCGCCCGGAGCTCGAGGAAAAACTCTATGGATGGGGCGAGGAAGTCGGCAGCAACACCATCGAGGTACACGTCCATAGCCTGCGTAAAAAGATCGGCACGGACGAGATCATGACAATTCGCGGCGTGGGCTACCGCTTGAAGAGGCTTGGATGAAGTCCATCCGGCGATGGTTGCTCGGCTGGCTGATCTTCGGCCTCGCCGTCGCGTGTCTGATTGCAGGCTACGGCATCTTCCATTCCGCGCGTCATGAAGCGGGCGAGCTGTTCGACTATGAACTGCGAACCGTGGCGTTGTCGATGCCCGCGAACATCGCGACAACCAGCGGCGCCGAGCAGCGCGAGCACGATTTCAAGGACCTGGCCGACGACCGGATTGCCATCGATATCTGGGATGCGGCCGGCGCGCTCGTCTATCACTCGGCGAAGGAGCCGGTGCTGCCGAAGCTCTCTGAAGGATTCCGGACGATCGAGCGCAATGAATATCGCTGGCGTGTTTTTGGCGTGCAACAAGCGGGCCGCTATGTGCAGGTTGCACAACCTTATTCAGTGCGTGACAACCTCGCGGCGCGTCTTGCGCTACGCACGTTGTGGCCGCTCGCGTTGCTCGTGCCCGTCACCATTGCTCTCGTGCTTCTGATCGTGGCCCGCGGACTTGCGCCAATCGGTGGCTTGTCACGGGCGCTGGCCAATCGCTCGATCGAGTCGCTTGATCCGGTGGTGATCGACAACCGGGTGCCGGTCGAGATCCGACCGCTCGTCGACGCCCTGAATGATCTGCTTGAGCGGCTCAACGTGGCGTCGAAGGCGCAGCGCACCTTCGTGGCCGATGCCGCGCACGAGTTGCGCACGCCGCTGACCGCGCTCAAATTGCAGTTGCAGGCCGCGAAACGCGATGCACTCGCCAGCTCCGACGCGCGCGTGATCGAGCGTCTCGAGGGGCGCGTCAACCGCATCATTCACCTGGCGCAACAACTGCTGAGCATGGCGCGCGAGGACGCGTCGCATGAGAAGTCCATGATCCCCGTGAGCCTGCGCTGTGTCGCCGAGCAATCGGTATCCGATCTGTCGTTGCTGGCCGAGGCCAAGCAGATTGACCTCGGTCTTGACGCGCATGGACCGGCAGGGCCGGACAGCGGGAATGATGCGTATTGCGTGCTTGGCGACGAACAGGCGCTGAGCATCCTTCTGAACAATCTCGTCGACAACGCCATCCGCTATACGCCGAGGGGCGGCCGGGTCGATGTCGTGCTAAAGCGCGACACGCAGACCGGAGGGGTGTCGCTGGAGGTGGCCGACACCGGCCCCGGCATTGCCGACGACGAAATCAAACGCGTCTTCGACCGGTTTTATCGCGGGGCTTCGGTGAAGGAGCAAGGCAGTGGTCTGGGGCTCGCAATTGCATCGAGCATCGCGGTGCGTCACCGCGCGGAGCTCTGCGTGAGCAACCGGACCGACGGATCAGGACTGAGCATCAGGCTGAGCCGGTTGCCGACATTGCCGGCCTGACGCGTCTGCGTCGTCCCGTCTTTTCTTTCGTCGACACGATCCGACCAATCATCACACGCGATCAACACATTTCCGACTTTCCAATGTTTTGCTTACTTAAGCGTTCCTTAAGCAACGCGACGCTATGCTCGTGCGGGACTTGATGGACTTCGTCAACAGCAGTTTCTTCCGTTTCACCGGTCGAGGTTCGTGAAAGCGCAACCCATACATCGCATCATGAGAATAAGAAATGCAAGGCGCTGGGCGCGGGGAGGTGTGCTGCCATGGCTCTACGCGGCGTTGTCGCTCGTGGTTGCCAGTGGCGTGCGCTGGCTGCTTCACCCGATCGTCGGCCCCATCATGCCCGGCACGGCGTTCTGTATCGCAGCAGCGTTGATTGGATATTATTTCGGCATTGCACCCGCATGCGTGGTCATGCTACTGGGGCTCGGCATCGCTGATTACCTGTTCGTACCGCCGTATGGACAGTTCGACGTACTCGATCAATCTGATCTTGCGTTGATCATTTCCTACCCGGTGGTCACCATCCTCGTCACTTGCCTGATCGAGCGCTTGCGGCGAGCGCAATTTCAGGCGGAGCTGCTTGGGCAGGTTGCGCAGTCGCGCTACGAAATGCTGCTGCGTCTGGACAACGAGCGTGCCATCGCGATCCGCGGCAACGACGAAACGCACCGGCTGCTGCGGCATTTGCCGCATTATCACCATGACATTGTGCTGATCAAGGCGCTCGATCGCAAGCACAGCGCGGTGTTGGGCGATAACGGCGATGGCGCCGGCATCCCGGCGGCCGTTGCACCCGGCTTTCTGTACGAGAAGGTCGCAACTGAAGATCTCAGGCGACTGGCAGCAATCATGCATGCGGGCACATACCGCGTGCGTCTTGCCCTGGCAGGGGGCGCCGAAAAAGCGGTCGACTGCGCGTGCGAGCGTTTCAACACGCACGTTGGCGATTTCATCGTCTGCCGCGTCGGGGAGCCCGTTTGACTGAAGGCAAACCTGTCCATCTCGAAGCCGGCAATCACGCCGTTCTCCTGCTGCATGGCCTGTCGAGTTCACCGCTGGAAATGCGTTTCCTCGCCCGTGCACTGCATCGCGAAGGCTTCACCACGGTCGCGCCGGTGCTGCCGGGCTATAGCGCCGGCACGCGTGAACAGCGCATGGAAGCCTGGGTCGCCGCCGCTGCAAGTGAATTCGACGCGCTGAGTTGCCGGTACACGCACGTCTCTGTCTGCGGCTTGTCGATCGGAGCGGCGCTCGCAATGGCCCTGGTCAGCAAGCGGCCATCGGCAAAGTCCGTCGCTCTGCTTTCGGTGACGCTTGACTACGACGGCTGGGCGATTCCCTGGTACCGGTTCTTGTTGGGCTGGGCCTATTTCACGCCGCTTCGAAACAGATGGCGGTATTGCGAGCAGGAGCCCTTCGGTCTTCGCAACGAGGCGTTACGCTCGAAAGTGGCTCGCGCAATGCTCAAAGGCGATCTCAGCGAAGTCGGTCCGGCGACCATCTCTTTGAATGCACTGCACGAAGCCAGCCGCCTCGCGCGGAGCGTTCGCCGGATCGTGCCGGGCGTGAGCACCGACTGCCTGATCGTCCATGCCATCGACGATGAAACCTCCAGCCCCGCTAATGCGAGATTTGTCAGTTCGCATCTGGCGTCGACGTTCATCCGCACGATCTATCTCGACGATTCGTATCACATGATTACATCGGACAACGAGCGGGAAACGGTGGCGCGTGAGGTAGTCATGTTCTTGCGCGAGAGTGAGGCGGCGGCTGAAGCGGGTGAGGGCGGCAAGGCGCCTGTGGTTTCAAAGGCGCTCGCTCGCCGGCTCAGGCAGATCGCAGCGTTAGCGAAGTAGACATGCAAAAAGGGATGTCGTACGGCCAACGTTGCCATCCGCTGCTTGAGGGGTGTCCGGGATCAGTGGCTGCTGCCGGCGCCGGATTGGCGAGTACCTCCCAGAGCGCGGATAAGGGACACGCTGGCATCGAGCCGGCGTGCGTCGATCTGTTCACGTGCGCGCTCGTTGTTCAACGCGATGGTATGCGCTGTGACGACATCCAGATAGCTGACGGTGCCCGCGTAGAAGCGGTTTGTCGTCAGCTTTAGTGCACGCGTGGCGGCGGATTAGGGCACCCAAGCGTTCGATAAGTTTCGGTCCGTACCATGCCACCGTTCCCCTTACTTCTTACATGCGATGAACACGTTGAATCTAGCGCTGTTTCACTTGCTTAACGCCTCGTCCCGTCCAATTCCATTTGTCGTTGGGATGGCGCACATATTTGCCGTATATGCCATATGGACGGCGCCGCTTGCATTGGTTGCGGGATGGCTTCGCGGAAACGACGTGTTGCGTCACCACATGGTGGAGGCTGCGTTGTCGACGGGTGTGGCGCTGGTGGCCGCACAAATCATCGGGATTGCGTGGCCGCAACAGAGGCCGTTCGTGCTTGGTCTCGGCACCAATTTGATGGCGCATTCGCCTGATGCGTCTTTCCCAAGCGATCATCTAACCTGTTTGTGGGGCGCAGCCTTCAGCCTCCTGGCATATAAACGCACGTGTCCAATTGGAACTGCGCTTGCATTGCTCGGAATACCGATGTCATGGTCGCGGATCTATCTTGGCGTGCATTTCCCGATGGACATAGTCGGCGCGGCTGTCGTGTCGGGCTTGAGCGCCTGGGTTCTGGCAAACACAGGGCGGCGTCCTGTTCAATTCATCGTGGCGGTGACTTCTCATGTGTATCGACCGATGTTTAATATTCTCATCCAGCGGGGCTGGGTATCGCCATAAGAGAAAATACGCGGCGCCCAGCTAGCAAGAATTCGACTCGATAAGCTCAAGGCTCACTTAGCATCATTCAGATTGAACCGGCTGGGAACGGGCGGGTTTCGAGCAGCACATGTCGTTGTACACGCCATTCAAAAGAACTTCGAGCCGAAGCGCTTGAATTAGAAAACCGACGCCTGATGACTTCAAAGCCGTTTCGAGCGCCATGCTGACAGTGAATCACAGCAAGTCCTGGCTCAGAACGCTAACTACCGGCTCCGGTCTCGCCGCATCAGTTCAATGGATCTGCAGCAACTACTGCTGCCGCCCAACCCCTGAAAAGTTCGTCACGCGTTGCATCAATTTGTTGCTCGTCCGCTTAACCTAATCAATGTCTGTGTGCGTCCGCACACACTACTGCTACTTAATCTTTTCGAGCTAGTGCAATCTCGGCGAGAGTAGAATGTAATGAGCCGCGTAATTCAATTATTGGAGACAGATATTGGTGGTGCTTTCTTTCATCGGACACTGGTATTGGGTGTCGGTCAAGACGTTCTTTTGTGTTGCGAGCGTTATGTTCGTACTGCAACGATTTAGCTCGAATACTACACGGGCGATGCTTGTTCCGGTCCTGGGCTTCGTTCCAATATTGAATGTACTCGCCGCATTAACTCTCGTCGTGTACATGCCGCCGCCAACAATTGCGGAGTTATTTGGGCACGAAGGTTAGTCGGCGGTTACGGACGTGAAAGCGTTCAATGACTACCGCACGCTTGGCTTCGTGCTTCATCGGTCGAGGCCGTTAAACAAGAGAACGCGTTCACCTCGGATTCGAAGGCTTCCAAGAGGGCGCCGTTCAATCCTTCCAGTGTTAAAGGCAATTAAGCGCTGTGCAAAGGTTGTGACAATGCCGCCATCAAACGGTCAGTTAGGTGCTGTGCTTCACGTGACAGCGCAACAGGGGTAAGTCACCAACACCGCAGACAAAACGTCATGACACTTCGTTAGTTTGTGAACTTGGTCTAGGCTCTTCAACGCCGCTAATATCTGGCAGTTCCTGTCGCAACCCACACGTTGCCCGAAGCGCAAGTGACGTTGCAGATTGTCGACCCGCCGCCGACGTAGTTCGTCCCAAGACTACAAGACTCAGCATCCGAAACCGTTGCTGTCGCGTGGGCTGTAATGGAACTATTCAAGTTACATGCGGGCAAGGCGACGCCATTTGCAGAGAACGTGAGCGGTGAAAATGCGCTCTGCGGAGTGTAGTAATTGTCGCCTGTCACATGTAGACCGAGCATGCCGGCCACATTGTTGAAGATCTTATTGCTTTGTGATCCGATGTTGCCATCGGCTTCGAAATAGTTTGATGAAACCACACCACCAACAACGGTCCCGGTCGTGAAAACCTCCGCACCAGGCGCCATCACGTTGTTCCATTGAACCGTCGAATCCGACAACCGGAGACCTTGAATGTTATCGCCGGCCAAGATGACGCCAGGTCCGCCATTTCCCTCGATGATGCAATAGACGCACTGAGTGTTTTCGATGTTGTAGACCGCGCGGGCGCTACCGACTTTAAGACCGCCACCACCGTTGTATGCCGCATAGAAATGTTTGAACAGCACGTTTTCGCTGTAGTCTCGATAGTCTTTCGCTGACAAAGCATCCACGTAGCCGCCGTATCGGACGAAGTTGAAAACAAAAACGTTGTCAACAACCGCGTTTTGCCAATTCAAAACATCGATTCCATCCTGGCCGCCCCCGTCAAGCGCAGTGCCGACGCCGCCAACGATGGAGAAGTTACTCAGCCTATCAGCTGCGGCCGTGCTCGTTACATGGAGGGATCCAGTGATTGAAACTGCAGGACCAGTCAGTGCCTGTGTAAGATAATGAAGCTGCGAACCGTTGTTCGCGTTGACGAGAACATTTCCGTTGATCAACGTGTTCGGGGTATTCGCAGCACTTGGTCCGACTCCAACAAGACTGATCGGGATATTGGCCGGTAGGATCAATTCTTCGGTCAGTATGTAATGCTTTGCCCCAAGTTCGATCCTGCAACCTTTAGTGCTACAAGGCGCGCTCGAAAGCATCGTTGTAAAAGCGGCGCTGTCATCTGTTCCGTAGGCAAATTGCAGATTGCCACCGGTTAGTTCAGTCGCAAAATCTACGGCAATCGAACTCTCGGTTTCGACGTTGATGATCTTGCCGCATTTTTGCTTGTTGAACGGTAAAGCCGCTTGTATGTTCGCAACGCAAATTTTTTTACCGACATCGTCAGAGGTGAAATGTGCCGTCGCCGAGTGCAGGGTGCTGCTCGTCTCGCCAAACTTAGTAGGATCAACTCCGCTAACATTGCGGTAATCAAGCATAAGCCCTGCGGCGCTACTCGAGCCGTTCCCGCTGAGGATGAAAGTGTAGGTCGATGGCTCATACTCACCGGTCACTTTGGTGAAGCAAGTCAAGCGATCTGCCGCATTTGAGCCAGTTGCAATGGGCTTGAATCCGATCGGGGGCGTTATGGTCCGAGTACCGTCGTGGTCAATGACAGTACAGGCTAATAAATAATCACCAGTGCGATGTCCGAGTGGCTTGGGGAGAGCGACATCGGCGGTACTCGCAGAGTAGTATGTCGTGCTGGCAATGAAGGAAGGCGTTCCGATCGATGCGAGCGCAATGGAAACTGTCTGCCATCCAGATGCAAACGGTGTGATTCCCGAGACTGCAGTTGTAAGAGCAGGCCTCGCAACAGTTTCATCCAGCGCCATGATGCCAAGGCTGCCATTTTCTGAAGACTGGTTGGCCCGGACCACCCCGAGCGATGGCGTAACTGAGTAAGCCTGCGCATTCGCAATCACGTGCACAACCATGTCGTTCGATGCACCGGTCGAAACCGGTGGCGCCGTCGGGTTCGCGTCATTTGCCGCATGCGAAGTTGCAATTGTCGCTGTCCCGCCAACTTGCATGCTGCCGTCGAAGTAGGTATTACCGTCACCGACTGCTCCATATGTTTCCGGCAGCACAACTCCATTAGTTAAACCCGCTTTAGACTGATCGAAGGGGCCAGCGTCAGCCTGATCGCGTCGAACATGTGCTTGGGACTGTCCGAGATGTACAGTGCGGGCTCCGGGAGCGTTGGCCGAATGCTTTGTTTCTCGATTCACTGCATCTGCACATGCGACGTTCGACAGCATTACGCACGCCAGAACAATAAGGTTTTTCAGCATATTCTTCGTTGGCTTATAGTTCAGGTGCATTGACCGATTCTGCGCATGCCGATCTTATCTCCGCTTGTTCACTTGCTCGGCGCACGTGACATTCCAGCATGACGGACCTAGCGGCCGTGATGGTCAAACCATCCGCTTTAGGAACAAGTTCATATCTATGAGGAAATAATTTACCTTCACTGCATCGTTGCGGTTTTGTTGGGCGTGTTCTCGAAGCGAGACCGGCAGTCACGAAGACTTTGTCGATCCGCTTCGGACAACAACAATAAGCTGAAGCTAAGCGTCTTCAGTTCACTTGGCCGCCTGCGCGTCCGGAGATCTTTGCCATGCCCGGTCGCTCACCCACCCAACCCAATCTTAACGGTGCAACCTTGCCTCCGCTTTGAGACTGTACAGTTCGGGAACCAACGCGAGCAGGAGACGTTTTGGCGCAAACAGGCGCGGCGAAACATGCCGCGCGACGTGCCACATGGCGGTGATGTTCCTTCTTCGGAGGTTGATGCTGGCGCCAACGAGGGAACTAACGAAGTGCAGATCTCCGAGCGCGTTGCCGACGATCTCTTCTTTGATTGCTGATCTCTCAGGCGGCTTGAGAGCGAAGAACGATAGCTTCGATAATTCCCGGACCATGCGATTCATGCTGTCGTAATGGTGTTTCGTCTTCGATGAAAACATGATTGAGCCCGACCTCAACCGTCGTTTGTAGAGTTTTTCATGAAGTATTGCCACCTTGCGCTTTTTCTCCAGTAAGAGCGAGACAAAAAAGTGGTTGTCCTCGAACAACATGCCTTCGATAAACCGGAGTTCTCCTATCGCTGATTTGCGCGCAACGAAGCAGCACGCCTGCACGCAGTAGTGTCCTTGTCGAAGTGACTCAACGATAAAATCGTCAGACCATAAAGGCGACTTTCCTACCGGCCGTTTATAATAGTTTTCTTCGATCTTATAAACAGGCGAGTCAACCGGAAAAACTTCGGCCTCAAACATTACAACGTCGATCTCATTATTTTGGAACTCTCGGTAGCATGAAGCTAGCGCCTCCGCATCGATGACATCGTCACTATCAAAATAATAAATATACGTGCCAATCGCGACATCTGTGCCTGAGTTTCGTGCAGCCGAAAGACCTCTGTTTCGCTAATGAAGATATTTGAACCGTGTATCTGTCGAACAAGACTTCTTAGCAATATCTCCAGTGCCGTCGGTTGATCCGTCGTCCACAACGATAGCCTCGAAGTCAGCAAACGACTGTCTTGCAATGCTTTCCAGCGCTTCCTCAATAAAATCCTGCACATTGTAGGCCGGGACAATAATCGAAAAAACAGGCATGTGTAGTCCTTAAGATTTAGTAAGAAGGAAACGTGCGAACGTCATCGGGAGCAACTTGGACGGGAATCAAACGCAGACGGGGCAACCTGTTCCGAGCTTTTGCTGCCTTCGGAACTATCGGTCGCAGCCCCAGTAGCACGCACTCATATCCGACGTTACCGTATCCGCGCCCCAACTCAGCTAGCTAATTCAACTGAGGATTATGGAAGAGGTGTTCACTTACATATCGGATATTGCATTACCGCGCTTACTCAATTAAGGACAGCGGGAAGCTCCAGTAACCGCTCATTAATCACACAATTGATATTAAATGATGACTTCAGCTGAAGCTTACACTTATTGCAAGGTGGATTAGTGAAACGGCTAAAACTCGTGTGCTATTGGCCGAAAGCGTCGATCAGACGATATGCCGGATTTCACTCGCGACTTCGCATTGTTTGCGAAGAGCGTGCAACCGACATTATGTTAAAGCCTTAGTGTTCAAATCGGATTGGGCCGCTAGGTTGCTGGCACGTCGCTTCTTCTGAAATAAGTAACGATCAACACGTCACACGAATGATATAGGAATGAATAGTCAGTTACGACCACGCGACGCGCGTAGCTTCCAGCTAATTTTTCTAGGCTTCTTGATCGTCTGGGTTGTGAATCACATATGGTTTCTCACCCTGCCATTGCGCCCCTGGCGGGGCCAGGAAAATATCGCTCGCGGAGCAGGCGCGGTCTCGGTTGCCCATTCGCCCTGAAATGAGCTCTTCAAATTTTGCCAACTACTCAACGTCTTCAAACGCACGAGACTCGCCGATGCGCCGGGCATTCTGAACCAAGCATCGACGTGCGATCCGTTAATAACACGGTGCTGGCTGGACCGTCGCACAGATGTTCACTGCAGGTGACATGTGGACCTGAAGGCCGATCTGATCGAGAGCGAGTCGGGCCACGCAAATGCTTGGCGACAAGGATTTCTTTCCAGTTGACCTGCATGGTGGCCAGCAAGGCTGACGCCTTTAAGTCTTCTTTGGTTCCCGAGCAAGCGGGGGATTTGGCAACAGTTCTGCTGCATCTACAGTGAATTTGGGTGTGCCTCCTAAAGCTCACGGCCACGCTACGGATCTTTTCGCGATCAGATCAACGACCAGAATCGGTAATATATATTCGTAGTATAAATTAGGAGCGCGGACTTTACCCGCATTTCTGACTCATATTATTTGTCAGGGTAGAATCTACGACCGAATTTTTAATTAATTTATAGATTAAATATAATATTGACCGAAATCTTTCGATTAATGTCAGGCACCTTTGAGCAGTTCTTTTTGCATCGCAACAGCGCCTAGGGAAAATTTCACTATTTAACAGAATATTACTTATTCGTTTGTGGTCTACCGCACATTCCGGGTACATTTACACCCGTGGTCAGACGAAAAGGTAGACTTTGCCGAATCGCTGAAGTATGCGGCATTCTCGGTTAAACGTTTGCGTAATAGACGATAAGGCGACTGTCTCGGCAAGTCGCGATACCGGGGTCGGGGTTCGCACGCAAGCGTTCCGAATACACGACGAAGGCATGTGGTCGCTTCTGTGACCGCATCGGGAAGGTGTGCCTTCGCGTTCGTGTTCCCAGGTCGCACGCCGTCCCAATCGTTTAAAGCGCCATCCGGTACTGAGCACGGAATGGGTCAATAATTCATTGGGTTAGTTAGATATACGAAGTAAAGAAAAAGCGGTTCGGGTGCCCACGCTCCCAACAGCATTTCGTGTGTCGAAGACTAAAAATCATTTGCTTATTTTCTGTCGGGCTTTTCTCGACAGTGGACGAACTCGCCATGATCAAACGACGTCAATTTCTCGGTTGCCTTACCGCGTTCGGCGGTAGCTATCTTCTGACTGCCTGCGGCGGTGGCTCCAGCGATGGAATCGGCAATGCCGCCGGTGCAGTCGCAAATAGCGCAACAAACAATGCCGCAGTTGGAAATGCAGTTGTCAACGCCGCTACGACTGCGTCGGCCGATGGAACGAGTCTGCCTTCGTCTGCAAAGATCGTCGATAACTCAGGCAATGTCTGGACGCTTTCCGGGGGCGTGGTGTACAGGAACGGCGCAGTCGCAGGCGTGAACTACAACGTCGCCTTGGCGCTGTGGTACGCCGGCACCGTGTACCATCAGAATACCGGGGGCCAGTTCTACTCGTGGAATGGTTCTGGGTGGACGGCATGCCTCGATCCACGCACCGCAGGAATCTCTCCCGACGGCGCCACGATTCCGTCGGGTACTGTCCTCATCGACAAGCAGGGTCGTAAATGGACAGTGAATGCCGGTGTTATCTATAGAGACGGTGCCGTTGTCGGTGTCAACTACAACGTCGCCTTGTTGCTCTGGTACGGCGGCATGATGTGGCACAAAAACACAAGTGGTCAGTTCTACGTATGGGCCAACGCGGGGGGATGGCTTGCTTCCACCGATCCGCGTATCTCTGGTTCCGCTGCCGCAGGCAGTTTCTTCGGCGTCAACGGACATTGGGACTACACCTATACCCCGGCCCAGATCGTTTCAATTCTCAAAAGCATGGGTTGCACCAGCTACCGCGTGGGCTGCAGCTCCGATCCGTCGCAGATTGCTGCAGTGGCCAAGCTGGCCGCTGCTTTCCAGTCTGCCGGCATGACCCTCTTGGTGTTGATCAACCAGGGCATGAACGACAACAATGGCAACTTGCTGAGCAGCGAGGGCGTTGCCTATAATCAAGCATATTCGGTTGGATCGGCGGTCGCAAACGCACTTAAGCAGTACGGGGTCACGATGTACGAATGCGGCAATGAGCTGACTCGTCAGAGTTCGACCGTCGTAGACTCGACTCAGGCGGGCTGCAAGGTTGCAGACTTCAATAACGCAAACTGGCCAGCCATGCGCGGCGTGATGCGCGGAATGATCGATGGCGTGAAGTCGGTCCAGCCTGGCGCCAAGTGCGGCATCAATTTCTGCGTGGCAGATGTGGGCGCGTCAGATGCCTTATGGGACGGCATACAACCAGATGGATCGCAGGGGCATCCTAAGGTTCGCTGGGACATCACGACATGGCACAACTACGAAGTGTATGGCGACATCTTTAATATAGGCATCGACGGCGCCGGACCAGGCTTTGATTTGCCAACGTACTGCAAGGCTCGCTATGGAGTTCCGTTCATGATCACGGAATGGAACACGGGCCCTGAGCAGACGCAAGCGTACAGGGCAAACTACGTCACGACCCAGTTGTCCAATTTCTACGCAAACAGAAAGAGCCACAACATTCAGTCTGTGATGTACTACGTGCTCGATAGTGGAAACAGTACGTACGGCATCATGATCAACGGCGCTCCCTTAAGCGCTCCTTACGCAGCGTTCACGGGATTCACGGCGTCACATGCGGACGTCTGAATCTAAGCCTTGATGTGATAGAGAGCTGGAAAAGCGGGGGTAGCGTTTGCTATCCCCGTTTGCTTATTAGCTGCGCGTAATGTGGTTAGACGCACCCGTACGGTAACGCTCATTGTATTGGCTTAGCGTCGATGATGCCGACAGGGGTGGTTGCATCGATGGTAAAACTATCTCCGTCGTGGAAATCATTCGATTTCTGCGATGTCTTGTCAGGCGTCTTCGTCTTTACTTGTTCGCGTCCCAAAACAAACCCGTTTGATTGAACCCGATCAGGCAAACTTGCCGATGCGGTAATTCTTTTGTGACGCTCGCAAAAGTTTTGCTGTCACACTGATGGGTGTTTACGGCGGGTTATTCATCATATGTATTGTTCGTTGATTGGCTAATCTGAAAACACGTATCACTGCCTTGCCCGATAGTCGACGATTCAAGCTAACCAGCCAGCGACCTACTTATTTGGACTAATGCATGAAGAGAGCGATTCTTAGAAGTTTGTCCAGCGTGAAGAGCGTCTTCATCCGAGTAGCTCTTACGGCAAAAAACGTACGCTTCGATGGTCCACCGGCCTTTTCGGGCAAGTGGCCGAGAATCAGCAACAAGGGGTACATCCACTTGGCTAAAAACTGTTCCTTCCGCTCTTACCGGACGCGCCCGTTCATCTGGGTTTCAGAGGGCGCGAGTTTAGAGATCGGGCAGAACGCGTTTTTTAACGATGGTGCGAATCTTTGCGCGACAACTTCAGTGAAAATAGGTAGCAATTGCAAGATTGGAGACATGACTTTTATTTTCGACACCGACTATCACCAAGTAACGCCCGAGCGCCCTACGAAGCAAGCGCCTGTAGAAATCGGCGACAACGTCTGGATTGGCGCGCGGTCGACGATCTTGGCGGGAGCTAAAATTGGCAGCCATTCTGTAATCGCTGCAGGGTCGACAGTTGTAGGAGAAATCCCTCCCAAGAGTTTAGCCGCAGGCTCACCGGCGCGGGTCATACGTCAGCTCAACGTACCTGACGACTGGGTCAGAGCTTAATCAAAGTCGCATGCGTCGCGACGCGGCCACAATGCCAGCAGATTTTTCTCAGTCGTTGCGCTACCTGCTTCCTTAAAGCATCCGTCTCCAAAGTCGAAGTTCCACAGTTAGAAAGCGCGTGCCTCTCATTCGGTCGTGATCTGGGCTGGCGCTGCAATACGGCAACTCAGTGCGCGGCCTGTATCCGCCTCGGAAAGACTGTTGAGTGTCGTCTGAGCGATTGAGGCCATGGCCTCGGCTGTGAAGAACGCCTGATGTCCGGTTACGAGGACGTTCGGGAACGTAAGAAGGCGCTGGAAAACGTCGTCTTGCACAACGTCCAGCGACAGGTCTTCGAAAAACAGCGCTTCTTCCTGCTCGTAGACGTCGAGCGCGACGCCGCCGAGCTGTCCTGACTTGAGCGCCGTGATCAACGCCGGCGTATCGACGAGCGCGCCGCGGCTCGTATTGATCAGCAGCATACCCGGCTTGCTTGCAGCGAGCGCCGCTGTGTCGATGAGATGCAGCGTGTCGCGTGTCAGGGGGCAGTGCAGGGAGATGACATCGGACGCTTCGACTAGCGCGCGCATCGTGACATAGCGCACGCCGATGTCCACGAGCGCAGCGTCCTCCACGACATCGCAGGCAAGCACGTCGCACCCAAATCCGAGTTTGAGTGCACGCGCGACGAGCATGCCGATACGCCCGGTACCCACCACACCGACCGTCTTGCCGTGCATGTCGTGTCCAAGCAAACCGTCGAGCGAGAAGTTGTCCTCGCGAACACGCGCATAAGCATGGTGGATCTTCCGGTTAAGAGAAAGGAGCAGGCCTATCGTGAACTCAGCCACTGCGTAAGGCGAATAAGCGGGCACGCGCACTACCTCGATACCCCGCTCTTCAGCCGCCGTCAGGTCGACGTTGTTGAAGCCCGCGCAGCGCAACGCAATCACGCGGGTGCCCCCATCGGCCAAGATCCGGATTGCTGCGGCATCGACTCGGTCGTTGACGAATACGCAGACCGCCGCGAACCCCTTCGCCAGACTTGCGGTGGTGGCGTCGAGTCGCGGCTCGAAGTAGGTCGGCGAATGCAGGCCGTGTGCATTGGCTGCGTCGAGTGCTGCACGGTCGTAAGGTTTGGTACTGAAGATTGCAACTCGCATGACGTGGTCTACCGGTTAGTTAGCTGGAACAGCGGTGCGCACGGCCGTACCCGTTTCACGCAGGAAAAACGATAGGACGACCGCGATTACCACACCGAACACGAGTGGAATGAAAGCATGCTGAAACGCCTGCAGGTTCATGGTTCTGCCTGGCTGTGCCACCATCAGGCGCGAAATGAACGGCGCAAGCAGGCCCGTTGTCAGGAACACGAGGAAGTTCATCACGCCCGCCGCGGTACCTTTCACCTCGTGCGGATTGACCTCCTTCATGGTCGAAAACGGAATCATTGCGGCACCGGATGCAATGCCGAATAACAGCGCCACTGAATATCGCGGGAAAGTGCCTGCTGGAATGAAGACCGCGACGAGTCCGAGCGCGAGTACTGCCAGTGCGCCGCCAATCAGCACTGGCTTCCTGCGTCCCGAGCGGTCCGAGAGATAACCGAGCAGAGGACACCCGATTACCCAGCCGATCGGCACCATGGATGCGTCGGCAGCGGCTTGCGCCATGTCCATATGCTGGCCATCGTGCAGGAATGAGGTCACCCAGACGAGGGCGCCGATGGTGGTCGGCGCGAACAAAAGGCCGCCGATCACACCGGCGAGCCAGCTCTGCGGGTTCGACAATACGATTCGGTATGGCCGCAGCACGTTGGCGATGCCAAGCGTGCCGTGATGACTGTCCGCTCCTTCATCGGGCATCGCGAACCATGTGCCCACGGCGAGCAGCGCGCCGATCACCGCAAAGGCGATCCACACGTGCTGCCAGGGCATCTGCAAGCTGCCGGCGGGATCGATCAGCATGTGCACGGGCTTTGAGCCAAACGCGGCACCCGCCATGCCGAGGCACTGCGTAAGTCCGATGAACATTGCCAGCATGCCTGCCGGCAGGTAGCGCGCAGCGACGTAAGACGAGCCAATGAACGCGAAGATGGCGCCCACGCCCTGCAGGATGAAGCCGGCCATGCCTGCCGCGCGGCTACCCTGTGCAAACACGAGGCATCCGATCGCGACGATCGCGATGCCATATGGAATCGTCCGGCGCGCGCCGTACCGGTCGAGCAGGACGCCTGCGACCAGCGCCATTAGTGCGTACACCATGTAGTAGGCCGAAACGATCGATCCAATATGGTTTCCGCCCCAGGCTTGTGCCAGTTCATTCTGCATTACGCCGGGCGCGGAGCGGACCGCGTACTGGTAGAAGTAAAAGATTGCGCAAAGGAGCCAGGGCAACACGCCGGCTATGGCGAGTCGATTAGCTGCGGGGGCGGCCGGCAAGACGGTTGAGGTGGACATGATGGGTTCCAGGCGCAGGGGCGCCACGTATGTCAAGTGAGACAGCAGGATCGTAAGCGTGGCCGAAGGGAGGCTCTCGGCGAAATGTTCGCTCACAAAGGTTTCAGGGTTGTCGGGATTGACCTGGCCGGTGACGAGCAAATTGGCGCAGCGCCTTGGTCCTGAGCCGGAAAAGTCTTCGTCCAATACACGGACGGTCCATTCGCCCTTGATGTCCCGACGTGCAGGCTTGGACTTGAAATGCTGACGCACGACGCGCGCTTGCTGCGAGCGCTCTCTCCAATGCATTACGTGATATTCAGTCGAACCTGCCAAATGGATGTTCTGGCACGAAACTGTCAGGCTGTGTCGACGTATGAGGCAACACTTTTTTAGCTCATGACGAGCCCTTTGGGAAAGAAGGACGAATCGATCGTAGTTCGGGGCAATCGGGGCGATGAGTCAACGAACCTGACTAGGCTATCCGCTAGCGCTCGTCATTAAGATGATCTAGATCATGCCGGACCCTGACAGCTGTCCGATGCTGACTTGTCTTGTCAGGTGTCGCTCCAAAGGGTCTGCTAGTTCCACGCTGCGGTTCCAGGGGACCAACACGGGACCGGAAAGAATCAACCGTTCTCATCAAACGCTTGTGGCGCACCGCGTAGCGGATCAGCGCCATGTCGTGTGGCGTCTAGATTTTTTCAAAAGATATGGGACGCTCATGTTGTAACCAAGTTCTCTGCCTGAATGCCGGAAGAGGGATGTCGTGGTTGCGGCAGGTGAAGCGTTGAGATTTAGGACTTCCCGCCGGCGTCGCTGTTCTTTTATCTACTGAATGACGCCTTCACTGCGCAACAGGTGGCGCCTCAAGCAGGTTGTTCCTGCTCAAATTCGCGAATACAAAGGGCAGTGAGTCATTCACCGTTCACCCCGAAGGGACGGTTTTGGAAGAAAATCAATGCACGAAGATTCATTGCACAATCGACATAGCGGGTAAATCTTTGACGTTTTTGCGGGGTTCGATCGGAAACCACGTATGCTGTAACCGGGCCAAATGAGCATTCCTATAGGACAAGGAATGATCAACCAATAGGGTGGTGAGATGACCGAACGACTAGTCGACATTCTGGATCGCAGCGGATCTGTGCTTCACACATATCCGATCACGCTTGAGGAGCTTGGAGATTCCGCGGATGACGCCGCTTACGAAAAAAAAGCGCTAGAAGCCGCGGCGAGCGGGCGACTCGTACCCAATGACGAACTCGGCGATCTGACTGCCCGGATCCACGTCAGTCGAGGCGGCCAGATGTCGTCTTATGGAGATGACTTGCAAGGCAACTCGGAGACCAAGCTCGGGCTCGAGCAGGCGGTCCGACTGCGCGCCTACGCACTTTGGGAACAGGACGGCCGTCCGGAAGGCCGCGAGGATGAATACTGGCATCAAGCTTTTGACCAGCACCTGCGCGAACGAGCCTATGTACTGTGGCAACAGGATGGGAGCCCCGAAGGACGTGCCGATGAATACTGGAACCGGGTAATCAAGTTTCAGGCGCAGTGAGCGAGTACTACGCGGCCCCGGTAGCGCCAACGCTGGTTAGGGCCTTGTCCGCCGTTTCGGCCGGGTTTGAAGTCCGGGACCAGCGCCTGCCCGGTGTGCGCACATCGGGCGGCGACGCTAGCCTGTTCGATCCGGCGGCTGCAAGAAAACTGCAACGCACCACTCCCATGGCGGAGATGACCGACGCCGCGCTGCTATTCGAATCTCAGCTCGTTGCAGGCCGTCCAGAGCGCTGGCGAGCGCCCGGCGATTTTCATAAAGATGATCGACACCAACATTGCAGACCCGAAATCAGCGTGGGCATCACGATGCCGCCACCGCGCGTTTGGCGTGCGCGGCGTCATTTCGCACGCCGCTTCACACACTTGCGATCCTAAGCATCTCCACGCGGCGCGGTAGCGCTCACTGGATGGGTGGCACGGAGCCGATCTTCTGTGCAAGCAGTCGTTCGTAAATACCAAAATTCAAGTCGACTTCTGCCTGTTCGACCGTGTTGACCGTCATCGTAATCTGCTCAGGCAGCAAGCCGAGCACCGTCGCGATTGCAACTTCCAATTGCGCCGCACAACGCCGGTCGTCGGGTACGGTGGTCCCAACGAAGACGTCGTATGCCTTGTCTTGGTCCCGATAAACGATCTCAACAAGCCGTGCACGCGCGCTCATGTTGTTCTCGATCGAAAGACGTGCGAGCTCAGCCACGGTGTGAAGCGTTTCGGTCGGAAACCCACGAGTCGCATGCAGGCGCACCCGGTGTTTGCCGAAGGTTTTCCAATCAGTCTCAAATTCCACAGGCTTCTCCCGATTCGTTGGGCGCTCGCTGTTGCTACTATCGCCGGCGAGCGCCCCCTCATGCTTATCCAACACTCACTTCTACCCGGCGCGGTTTCGCTTCCTCGCGGCGCGGGATGCTCAGCTTCAACACGCCGTCGTTCAGGTTGGCTTCAATTTTCGACGTGTCGAAATCGGTGCTCAACGAAAAGGCACGCGCGAACCGCGGTTCACGGATCTCTGCATGGTGCAGGCGGAGCCCGTCCGGCGTATCGATCAAAGCCTCGCCTTCGATGAAAAGCGTCCCGTCCTGCACATGCACGTTCAAACGATCACGCGACACCCCGGGAAGATCGGCCCACAGCGTAATGCCATGAGCGTCTTCATGGATATCGACGGCCGGGGCGATCGTGGGTCCCTTTCGAGCGTTTTCTTCGTTGGTCCGCGCAAGAGCGTTGAGCTTGCGCTCTGCGAGTTGAGTTTGCGTATTCATGTTTTCCTCCTCGAATGTTGTGACAGGCTGATTACTGAATCGCGATGGTGCGCGGCCGTGACGTTTCGCGTTTGCCCACGCTGATGGCAAGGCAGCCATTTACATAGCGCGCCTTCACTTTGTCGGGATCTGCATCGCGCGGCAACTCGATGGCCCGACGAAAACTTCCCGCGAAGCGCTCCTGCGCATAAGCGCGGCCTTCGGATGGAGATTCGACGCCTGCACGCTCACCGCTGATGGTGAGCAGCCCCTTGTCTACGGTCACTTCGATCTTTGCCGGATCGATGCCTGGGGCGAATGCAACGATCTCGACCGAATCGTCGGTGCTGCCGAGGTTGATCTGGGGAAAGGCGCTGAAACGCGATGCCCGGATGCTCGTTGGCAGGCCACCAAACACCGACGACATCTGGCGTTGCAGACGGTCGAACTCATCGAACAGGCTGGTATTGAAAAGAACATCACTCATGGCTGCAATCTCCTATAGGTGGCAGGAGACGAACCGGCATACGCGCTCCAGTTCGTCTGCCAAGTCTCTGACAAACCAATCGAAACACGCAGCGCGAAAACCGCGGCTGCTTTCGAATCCAAAATAGGAAACAGCCAAAAAATTTCAAGGGGGGATCGAGAGTTTTTTTTGTCATCGAACTGAAAAGATGCATGCGTCCGTGTTGCACGGCACAAATCAGTCTGTCCGTCCGATTGACATCCATCCGTTCCCGACACTTGCCGCTCCAAGCTGTGTCGCGATCAAGTCACCCAGCTTTTTCGCGTCACCGGCGACGCCGTTGTGTTTTGCCTCGGACACGCCATGCAGGGACCCGCCGGTCGCGGCCGCCGTTGCAACATTGCCGGCAACCGCGCCAACCCCCACTGTTTCTGCGACACCTGGCATGTGGCCGCTGTCGGCTTCGAGGGTGAAACTTCGAAGTGGCATGAGTGCGCCATCGGCGGACTTGTAGAGGATCTGGATCGACGCACTCACTTCGCTTTTGCCTGCGCCAAGACCGATCAGGACGCGGCGGCGTCGCTTGCCTTCGTCGATGGTTTGAAAGTTGCCCTCCACAATTAGCGCGTTCTGACTGGGCGGTGCAGCGCAGTCTGCGCGTACTGCACGCAATCCTGCTGATTGCAGCTTGCGCACGATTTCGTCCGCGACCTGCTCACGTGTATCGGTTGCTGTTTGATCTTGTTCTTGAGCCAACGATCCGCCGCTGATGAGCGATTTGCCTTCGTGTGCCAGCCCGCTATCCATTTTCACCTGGCTGGACGTGGCGCCGAAAGAACATACGTACATAACGTCTGCGTGAACGTTCGGCGCGGTGTCGATCTTCATGGTCTCGGTGGCGGCCGAGGCGCACCCACCCAGAATTAGCGACCCCGTCACGAGCGCGGCGGCCGTCAAATGCTTGGCATTACGAATGAAAAATTTGAGTGTGATTTGCATGGTGGTGTGTTACGGCACTGTCGTGCCGAGATGTCGGAAGATAGGTGTGCCGTAGCACGCGAACGTGAGTATGGAAGGAGGCGGCTGTGCGCGCCATTCAGGAATTATGTCGCGCGATGTCGCCGTGATCTGACACGTGCGAACGGCAGCGACCCGCGTCCTTATGAGGAATGCCGGTTCATTGACAAGGTCACGCACGCCTCGAGACCGCCGCCTTCACGCGCGCGAAATACCAGGGCGCCGCCGTGCAGACGCGCGATGCGCTCAACGATGGCAAGCCCCAGACCCGAGCCACCCGAATGCGTCCGGGCGTTCGTACCCCGGCTGAACGGCGTCTTCAGGTTTTCCATTTCCGAGGCGGCGACTCCCGTGCCGCGATCGCACACGGCGACGCACGCGGCGTTGCCTTCCGTCCATGTTCGGACGGCGAGACCGGCGCGCCCATAGACGATTGCGTTCTGCATCAGGTTCATGAGGAGCCGCATCAGGCTCACGGGCCGGTATGCGAACACGGGAACGTCTCCGAGCGACAATTCGAATTCGTGCCCCAGCCCGGCAAAATCCGCGGCGAGCTGGCCGATCAGCGCGTTGAGTTCACCGGCTTGCGGCAGCTCGCGTTCACCGCTGCCGGCGTAGTCCATGAACTGCTGAAGAATCGTGTCGATGTGGTCGATATAGCTCTCTGCCGACGCCACGAATGTATCGTCGGCACCGCGCGGAATCGCCATCGCCATTGCGAGACGAAGCTTGGTGAGTGGCGTGCGGATGTCGTGCGAAACGCCCGCCAGCATCAGCGCGCGTGTTGATTCGGCCTGCCTCAGCGCTTGGGTCATCTGGTTGAACGCGCTGCTGACCTGGGCGATTTCAGTTGGCCCGTCGGTTGGGAGCGTGACCGACGCTTCACCGGCGCTCACGTGGCGCGCGGCGCGCGCGAGATCCTTGAGGGGACGGTTGATGTGCAACTGGATCAGATATCCCGTCAGAGCGGCCAGCAAAGCGAGACCCGCGCAGAGCGCGAGTGTCGTCACGATGCCGCCTGCTTGCGCATCCTCGGTCATCGGCAACGCGATCCAGCGGGGCTCTCCTGCGACGTGCACACGAATCCAGAGCCGCTCGCCGTCGCTGGTCTGCCAGCGGACCTGCATGTCGGGCGGCAGGTGGCGCTGCAGCGCACCGACGAAGACATCGCGTTGCCAAGTGCGAAACAAGCGGACCGGGCTCGGCTGCGGTTCGCGTTCGAGATGTTCGGGCAAGTCAGTCTGGCCACCCAGGCGCGCGGCCGCGGCGCGGCCTTCTTCGGGCGGCATGGCGGACAGCACGCCATCGAGCGTCTTCACGTAATCGGAAAAGATGATCGCGGCGCGGTCAATGCGCGGGCGCTGCACGAAATTCAGCAGCACCGCGAACGAGCACGCCTGGGTCAGCGCGACAAGCGCCACCAGCAGTGTGATATTGCGGGCCAGCAGCGAACGTGGCAACCATCCGGCGAACCGGTTCGAGAGCGATGACGTGCTCACGGCTCGATGCCCGCAACGAGCATGTAGCCGACACCCCATACGGTCTTGATGAAGCGCGGTTTGGCCGGATCTTCTTCGACGATCTGGCGAAGCCGGAGGATCTGTACGTCAATGCTGCGACCGAGTGCTTCATGATCTCGGCCGCGCGCCCGCGCAAGCAGGTTTTCCCGGCTGACCGGCCGATTCGGCGACGAACCGAGCGCATGCAACAGCAACATCTGCGCCGAGTGAATCTCGACGGGCTCGCCGCGAAGCAACAAGGTCTGCTTTGAGACATCGAACTGGTACTCGCCGAAGCGCAGCGTCTGCGAGGTCACAGTCGGCACGCCGGCGGCCATTTTCTGACGGCGCAGGAGCGCACGAATTCGCGCGATGAGTTCATCGGGGAGAAAGGGCTTGGCGAGGTAGTCGTCGGCGCCGGTTTCGAGGCCAACGACGCGGTCGACCGCATCGCCCTTCGCGGTCAGCATGAGAATGGGAAGCGTCTGTCCTTCGGCGCGCAACCGCGTGCACACCGTCAGCCCGTCTTCCGGTTCCATCATCAGGTCCAGCACCAGCACGTCATACGGTTCGCGCTGCAAGTAGCGGTCGAGTTGCTTGCCGTCGGCGACGACGCGCACGTAGAAGCCGTGGCTTGTCAGGAACCGTTGCAGCATGTTGCGCAGCTCAGCTTCGTCGTCCAGCACGATAACCCTGTTCACTTGCTCCATGACGCGTCTCCCACGGTCACTTACATTCAGCGTGCCATTGCTTTTTGCTTCACCAGGTCCTCGATCTGCGGCAGCGTGACATAGCCGACCCGCTGTGTATCGATTTCGTCGAAGTGCTTCGCCACCATTGGCATGCCGGCCGCTGCCTGATCCCAAGTCAGCTTGCCGTCCCTTGTGGTGTTGGCGCTGGCAAAGCGAGCCCGCAATTGCTGCGTTGCACGCTCGCCGCGCGCGGGTTCGCCAAGCGGCAGCGCGACCTGGGCGGAAGCCGTTGCCGAAACAATACACAAGACAAGGACCGCGATCATCTTTTTCATCATTTGCTCCGTGGTGTAGCCGACGCTCATGGGCGGCAGGTTGATTCATTAATCTGACGTTTTCGCTACGCCCAGTGCGCCGGAACCCAGACTCGGCCGGCCCAGTGCCCCGGCACCATCACTGCGGCACGCGGGACGGGTGCGACATACACCGGACGCGGCGTGAGATACAGCGTTCGTACTTGTGGCGCGATGTACACAAGGCGCGGCGGAGGTGGCGGCGCGACGTAGACGACCTTGGGCGCGGGCGGCGCAATGTATACGGTCTTCGGCGGAGGAGGCGCGACGTAGACAGCAGGTGGCGGCGGGGCAACGTACGCGGCCGGCGGCGTCACCACCACCGGTACCGGCGCCGACACAACGGCAACCGGCGGCGCGACAACGACCGGTGCTGTGCCCACCGCAACCGTCGCGCCCACTGCGGTGACGGTGCCGCCCGTGGTCACCGCACCGCTGTGTACAACCGTCGCGCCGCTGCCGGTCGTCACGACGCCTGCGGCTACGCGCGTCGCGCTGCCGGAATGAGTAACGGTTCCGCCGTCGCTGCCCGTCACGGTGCCGGAACGCACGCAGGTCGAACCCACGCAGTCGGTCGATGCCGAGTGATTAGTCGTGTTGCCGTTCGCGCCGGTGATCGATCCCGAAGACGAGTATTGACCCGGCGCGTTGCGCGTCAAGCTGCCTGATGTGGTGGCGCTGTGGCCGTCGGAGCCGGTCAGGCTGCCAGTGTGGTCACACGTGCCGCCGGCGCAGCTCGTGTCGCCCGAGTGCTGGACCTGACGGCCGTTGGGACCCGTGGCCGTGCCGGAATTCGAGAACTGGCCGGGTGCGGTGCGGGTCACTGAGCCGGTGTTCGTGGCTATGCCGCCGTAGGGGTTCTGGACGCCGCCAGCGTGCGTGCACGTGCCGCTCGCGCAGGAGCCGTAGTGCGCTCCGTTATAGGTGCCGTGCGGCGTGTAGGCCGTGCCGTGGCCTGCCCATCCGGCGAAAGCGGGCGTGCTGACGGCAATGAGCAGCGAAGCGGTGGCTGAGGTGAGGTAGCGGAGTTTCATCAGTGATCCTTCAAGATTCGATTCAGTCACGCTCTGCGGCGTGGCAACGGGACGAACTATAAAAGGAGTCCGCGAAATAATCGCGCTCGGAAAGATGTCGCGGTGTTACACCGCCGTGGCAAGGTTCCCGCGCCTGGCGTGCGCCGGTGCGGGACGAATTTCGTGACATCCGGCGACATGGTTTTCGCATGGTTTTTTGCCGGACAGCCCACTACATTAGCTTCAGCCGAAGCGACAGCGGCCGTTACCCGCCGACCACGCGTCCCCTCTCACCCATAAGCTGACCATCATGCTTACCACTGAAAAAATCGCAATCTTTGTGTTGTTGTTCGTTGTTGGCGTCTCGTTGATCGAGGCGTGTGTGCTCACCCGCAAACAGCGCAATAGCGACACGCCATTCGACTGGTATGAAGTGTGGATTTCGCTGGCCGACATGGCCGGCCGCAAACTGCTCGCACTCCTTCCGCTCTCGCTTGCAGCGCCGGTTTTCGCCCTTGCCTGGGATCACAGGATCTTTACCGTCACGCTCAACACCGCGCTGATGGTGTTCCTGCTTTTTATCGGCCAGGAATTCTGCTACTACTGGTACCACCGCGCGTCGCACCGTATCCGCTTTTTCTGGGCAACGCACGCTGTTCATCACTCGCCGAACCAGTTGACGCTTTCGTCTGCTTATCGGCTTGGGCTGACAGGCAAGTTGACGGGCTCGGCAGTATTTTTCACGCCTCTCGTCTGGCTCGGCGTGCGTCCGGAAATCGTGCTCGCAACACTGAGCTTCAATCTGCTCTATCAGTTTTGGCTGCACAACACGTGGACGCCGAAATTGGGCTGGCTCGAATGGGTGTTCAATACGCCATCCGCGCACCGGGTGCACCACGCATCGAACGTCGATTATCTCGATGCGAACTTTGGTGGCGTGCTCGTCATATTCGACCGGCTGTTCGACACGTATGTAGAAGAGCACGCAGATGAGCCGTGCCGCTACGGTCTCACCACTCCAACGCGCTCGCGCAATCCGCTTGTCGTCGAATTCGAGCACTGGATCAGTCTTGCACGCGACATTGCGTCGGCGGGCAACGTCTGGACTGCCATTCGCTACGTGATCCTGCCGCCGGGTTGGCGCGCGGATGGTTCAGGCGAGACCACCGAAGCGCTGCGTCAGCGCATCTGACCGCGGTGCGCGAATGACGCGATAGGCTTTCGGCGTAGCGTGAATAGCAACTGCCCGATCGCCACCGCTATCCGGGTCCACGAAAATCAGTCATGCGAGCCCAGCCCAGCCCAGCTCTACGCCGCGGGGTGCGTGTGCTGCCGGGAGGTCGTCGATTTCCGCAAAGCCGTCGCTGCAGTAGTAATTCCGCCCGTCCCACCGATCGATAGCTCATCTAAATCCAGTGAACGAACTGTTTTTTCCACCACCTAAGACGATTCGGTGAATGTTATCTGGATACACCCAGTGGCGAGCTTGGCGCTCGATGAGGTCCATAAAAGCAGGAGGGCCACTGCAGTAGATCTGAGTGTTCGCATGTGCCGGGCTCATCGCGTGAGAAATTGTCTGCGCTACTTGGTCAGCATCCAAACCAAAATGGTGATTGACCTTGCCGTCGCTTCCAAGCGCTTCAAGTTCTTCCCGGAAGACTGCGCGTCCAGGTGATCTAGCAAAGTTGTGCAGCTCGAAAATTTGACCTGCCTTGGCGAGTTGATTCGCAATCGCCGCGATAGATGCAACCCCTATGCCATCAGAAAAAAGTATCGATCGTGTGCAACTGTTCAAAACAACAGTAGGGTTCCGTAACGCTCCAATAAACATCTCGTTTCCTTGGCTTAATAGAAGGTCCGCTGTTTTTGTGTTCGCGCCACAATCATCTTGTTTCACCGCGATTACATATGCACATGGCTGGGAGCTAAAACAGCACAGAGGATAAATCCTCTCCTTATAAGTGACGTTGTCGAGAACTATCGTGACGCAAGCTCCATCGTCAAACGAGGGAAGCTCCAATCGGGTCTTAGTCTGTAGTTCAACGGCATGGTAAATCTCAGCAAGTTGCCATTTTCGCGTAACGATGACGGAGAGGAGGTTGTCACGCATGTCTTCCCCAACAGAAGTTTGGTCTTCCGAAATCGGACTTTTGAGGAGTATGGATTGCATGAGATAGCCGGTACGGAAACTATTGGAAGGATAGCTGAACGTCAAATACAGGTTAGGGCGGAAGATATCCCCAGAGCAAGGCGTTCAAGGCGAATACTGCGTATATAACGACTCTGATAGTCCCCTGCACCACAGTGCCAACGCCTTAGCACTTGTCTCAATGACATTAACGGACTGATACACGCCAGTCGCTGCTAACGGACCATGAAAGTAGGAAATTGGGCCTCTTAAATCTCTCCATGCATTTGTCCAGGCTGATTGCCGAGGCTGTACATCGCGCTGCCCGACAGGCCGCTGAAGTCGGGCGTCTTGTATCAACGGATTTGTCCCGCCTTGAGTCACCTACTGCGCCCTGATTGTTGTCTATGTCAGGAACATGCTGTCGAGCCCGGCGGTCACTTCGGCTATCGCCAATGCCATTTATGGTCTGACGGGGCAACGCAAGCGGTCGACCCCGTTTGATATGCGGAAAGAGAACACTAGCGCAAAAAGCACATAACGACGATTCGGGCGCTTCTTGCCTGGTGATACCACGCTCATTCTTTTCAGACAATGCGCCGGCTGCGATCGACTAGTTTAGAAGCGCCTGATCAATTCAGCACTCCAACCTAGAACCTCACTCACATCAAATGCAAAGCGCTTTTTGATGACCGAGTGGTCTTTCTCACTGTAAGGATCGCCTTCCTTTTGATTCTTGTTTTTGCGTTGCAGCGGTCGTTAATTAACGCGGACTGTTGAGACATGAGGCGTCCATGTTGACGCCATGTAACTGTAAGCGCAGTCGTCCTTGGCCTGTCCAATACCGAATCGACGTGTGACGGGAACCGCTATACCCAGGCCGGGCGCTGAAGGAAGCGCGAAAGGCGGCAGGGTCCCCGAACCGCCGCTTGAGCTGAAGTTGGTGGAGGCACTCACGCAGAAAACGCCGCTCGACGTGCACCGGATCGACCCGCAGATGTCGCCCTCGCCTACGCATACCTTGCAGCAGTGCTTTCCCAGCAGGGAAGTCATTCTGGAACGCCGTGACCCAGTCTTCGATCGAAGGCGGGGTCACGGCGTGTTTGTTTAGTGTCGGCGACGCCGTTCCTGTACGCTGCTTCGCCGGTCAACGAGGTGGCAATATTGCCTTGACGAGCGGTGAGGGGAGCGGGGCAACCGTCACCAATCAGGACCTGATAAAAGCGAGCAAGTCGGCGTTGATCTGCTCCGCATGGGTGGTCGGCATCCCGTGCGGCAATCCTGGATACGATTTAAGTGTCCCGTGCTTCAAAAGCTTTACCGACTTTGCGCCCGTGGTCGGAAACGGGCAGATCTGATCGTCCTCGCCGTGCATCACAAGTACTGGGACATTGATTATTGCCAGATCGTCGTAAAACTCGGTTTCCGACAGTACCTTGACGCAATCGTATTGAGCCTTGATACCGCCCATCATGCCCTGCCGCCACCAGTTCTCGCGGATTCCTTCGGACACCAAAGCGCCAGGCCGGTTGAAACCATAGAACGGAATCGTGATGTCCTGGTAAAACTGCGATCGATGATTCGCCGTGCCATTGCGTATCTCGTCGACAACTTGCCGTGGAACGCCATCAGGGTTCTTTTCCGATTGAATGAAAAGTGGCGGAATTGCGCTGATCAGCACCGCCTTCGCTACGCGACCGTTTCCGGTGCCGTGTCGGGCGACATACCGTGTCACTTCGCCTCCGCCTGTTGAATGACCGATATGCACCGCGTTCTTAAGGTCGAGCGCCTTGGCAAGCTCGGCGACGTCTGCCGCGTAGGTGTCCATGTCGTTACCACGAATGGTTTGGGTGGACCGGCCATGACCTCGGCGATCGTGAGCGATTACCCGGTATCCATGGTCCAGGAAAAACATGAGCTGCGCGTCCCAATCATCTGCGGAAAGAGGCCATCCGTGATGAAAGACCAATGGATCGCCTGTGCCCCAGTCCTTGTAGAAGATTTGCGTTCCGTCTGCGGTCGTGATGTATGAACTTCCAGAATTCGCTTCCATTTCGTATCCTTGAAAAACGGTGTTGACGAAGAGATAACTGTTGTTCAAGCGCAGACGCTACTTCAAGAAGCTGGGTACTAAGCATTGAGTCGTAAAGTGGATGACAGCGTTGGCCCAAGCATCTGGGCGCACCAGCCGCGCTGCCCACGCCTCGCTTTTTGTTGAAATCTGGTCTGCCGTCGTCAGGGTATTCGGCGTGCCTCAACAACACAACGGACGAAAATGACAGAAAACATGGCAAAAACGGCACTGACTTTGAGTCCATGGGTTGAGATTGGAATTGCTTGCGATGCGGGTACTTCGAACACAGGTATCTATGGTCTTACAGACTTGTTCACCTATGCTGGCGAGTTCGCTGCGAAACGGCATGGCGGCTGTGCAGGGTCAGCTGTCCGCATTACGCACTGGCGGGCGGACGACGAGGACGCAACTGAGGTCCGCTGTGCATACGACAGTTGCCCGAGTTCAACTCATACGCTGTCACTGCTGGTGATTCCGGGAAACGTGCAAGCTCCGGAAAAGACCGGACGAATTAGCCCGCTGTTGCATTGGCTTCGTGAAAAACATGCTGAAGGGGTGGTCCTCGCAGCGGTATGTGGTGGTGTCTTCATCTTGGCAAGAACGGGGCTTCTTGCTGGCCGGCAAGCGACGACGCACTGGTCCTTCAATGAAGTATTTGCTGAGCAGTTTCCTGACGTCTTAACGGAAACCGATCACATGGTCATTGACAATGGAGACGTAGTCACGGCCGGAGGCGTGCTCGCCTGGGCGGACCTCGGGCTGAGACTCACTGAAAGATTCCTGGGTACAGCAGTCATGTTGGAGACAGCGCGTTTTATGCTCGTCGATCCTCCTGGACGCGAGCAACGTTTCTATTGCGAGTTCGATCCAAAAACGAAACACGGAGACAGAGCAATATTGAAGGCACAGCTATGGCTTCTCACTCAACGCGAGCGTCACGTCAGCGTTGCTGACCTGGCACGGCATGCAGAACTCGAGCAGCGGACATTTCTGCGTCGTTTCGCTGCAGCCACCGGTATGAAGCCAAATGAGTATCAGCAGCGACTGCGGATTACTCGAGCCCGCGAAATGCTTGAGTTCTCGCAAGCTTCCGTTGAAGACATATCCTGGAGTCTTGGCTACGGTGACGCCACTGGGTTTCGTCGCGTGTTCCGCAAGGTCATGGGACTTACGCCATCCGATTATCGGAGACGGTTTTGCCAACCGGCGCCGCAGCGAGCCCTATCTCCACATAGTCGTCTCATGTCGACTTCACAGCCGTCGCCTGAAGAAGGGGCGCAATCGGCCGTGCAGGGGCGAACCCGCGACGAATAAAAGCGCAAGACGAAGCCGCCGGCGCTTGTTTGAACTGCCCTTCCCGACAAGAAGGAATGCCGACGTTGAGCGTCACATTGGCGCTGCTGCCTTCGTCAATGCGAGCGGTCAATGCGGTCCCGCCCGCGGCGTTGAATCCCGTGTATGCAGGGAGCTACGGCGCCCGACCGCCTTAAATTGGGGTCCGAGGAGATGTCCCATATAATCACATTCTGAAAAAATCCGCAAAACAAGATTAGGAGAGTGACTTGAGTAAGCACGCAGGGTTAGCAGGCATTTTCGAAAAAGACGAAGCAAAAATTCTTTCAAGCTGGGTAGCGGAGCAACTTTCCGGCGAAACGCGCCAGGGTGCGTTGTCAGAGGCAGACGTCAAGGAGGCATCGCGGGCATTCCTGTCGGTATTGGCAACTGCAGTCAAAAATGGATACGACGAGCAGCTTAGCGGTGCGCATTGGGACGACGTCAAAGCCCATCTTTCGAGATTTTCGCGAGAACGTGTGGTGCAAGGGTTTTCCCCGGAAGAAACCGCAACCTTCATTTTCTCGCTGAAAAAGCCGTTGTTTGACGGCTTGCGCGATTCGGGCGAGGACGTCGATCGTCTGAACGACGAGTTCTGGAAGCTGACGCAGATGATGGACAAGCTGGGTCTCGTCACGATCTCCGAATATCAGAAGAGCCGTCAACAGATCATCGAGCGGCAGCAGCAGGAATTGCTCGATCTCACTACGCCAGTCGTCAAGCTGTGGGATTCAATCGTTGCATTGCCGCTGATTGGCACGCTCGACAGCGAGCGCACCCAGGTCGTGATGGAGAGCCTGCTCGATTCGATCGTTGAGAACGAAGCCGCGATTGCGATCATCGACATCACGGGCGTACCGACCGTTGACACGCTGGTCGCGCAGCACCTGCTCAAGACCGTCGCCGCCGCGCGGCTGATGGGCGCAGAGTGCATCATCAGCGGCATTCGACCGCAGATCGCACAAACGATCGTGCACCTGGGTGTCGATCTTGGCGATGTCGTGACCAAGGCCACCTTGGCCGAAGCGCTCAAGATCGCGTTGCGCAGGGTAGGTTTGGTAGTCGGCAAGCTGGGCAGCGTCAAGACAGGCGAATAAGTATGGAGCAAATTCCGGTTCTCAAGCTCGGCGACTTCCTGCTGGTATCGATTCAGGTCGAGCTACACGACGAGTTGGTATTGAATCTGCAGGACGACCTGACCTCGCGCATCGAAAAGACGAGGGCGCGCGGTGTGCTTATCGACATCTCTGCGCTCGAGATCGTCGACTCCTTTATCGGACGGACGCTGGGGCATATTGCTGCCATGGCGCGCGTGCTGGACGCCACCACGGTCCTTGTCGGCATGCGCCCGGCCGTGGCGATCACGCTGGTCGAACTCGGCATGTCGTTAAAAGGAATTCGCACGGCGCTCGACGTTGACAAGGGCATGGCGCTGCTGCGGCGGGCGCTCGACGCGTCGGACGGGACGGGAGAATCCTCATAATTGCACTGAGCCCTGCCGTTCTTGAAATACGCACGTCCGACCAGGTCAACGGTGCGCGTAAATTCATACAGGAACTCGCAATAAAACTTGCTTTCGGGACGCTCGAACGAACCAAGTTCGTCACAGCGGCGAGCGAGCTTGCGCGCAATACGCTTGTACACGGCAAAGGGGGCACGGTCACGATCACCGAGGTCGAACGCGACGGGCGCACCGGAATCAAGCTCGTGTTTGCGGACGAGGGGCCAGGGATCCCGGATATCGAACGGGCGCTGGAAGACGGTTACAGCACGGCGAAAAGCATGGGGCTGGGACTAGGGGGCGCGCGCCGCCTGGTCAACGAATTCGAAATAACATCGACCGTCAATGGCGGCACTAGAGTGAGCATTACGCAATGGAAGAGGCGCTGAGTCTCACGGATCAAAGCGGGGTGGCGCAAGCGCGGCGCGCAACGATCAAGCTTGCGCAAAGCCTCGGATTTTCCGAGCGTTATCAGGCTGACGCCGCGCTGGTCGCAACCGAGGCCGCAACCAACATCATCAAGTACGCCGGGAGCGGTGAGATCCTGCTGCGGCGCTATGCAAGCGGCGACGTCCTGGGCCTCGAATTGCTCGCTCTCGACCGTGGGCCAGGTATCGCGAACCTCGACGCGGCCCGGCGTGACGGATTCTCGACAGGCGGTAGTCTGGGTGCGGGATTCGGCACAATGTCGCGTCACTCGCACTTGTTCGACATCTATTCCGTTGCAGGGGCCGGCACCGCCGTCCTGGCACGCATCCAGAACTCGAAATCGCATGCGGCCGACACGTCGTCATATGCCGTCGGGGCACGGTCGACTCCGAAGGCTGGCCAGGAAATTTGCGGTGACGCCTGGGGGGCCGACGAGCGGGGCGGTCTAATGCGCGCAGTACTTCTGGATGGCCTGGGTCATGGTCCCCTCGCGTCCGTTGCATCAAGTTCTGCAGTGGACATCTTCCGTCAGTCCGACCGGAACGACACTCCGGAAAGCATTCTCCGTCGCTCGCATGAAGCCCTCAAATCGACTCGCGGCGCTGTGATGGCGGTGGTGCAAATCGATACATCAGCCGGCTCGATCAAGTTTGCCGGAGTAGGCAATATCGTGGGGATCGTGGCTTCTGGCGAAAGCATTCAGCATCTGCTTTCCACCGATGGAACAGTGGGCTACAACATGCGCCTTGTCCGCCAGTCTTCGATCGATTGGACGCCCCGAAGCGTCATCATCCTGACAACGGATGGCTTGTCGACCCGCTGGAACCTGAACCGCCATCCCGGGCTGATTCAACATCATCCAAGCCTGATTGCCGCAGTCCTGCATCGCGACTTCGCGCGCGACACGGACGATGCGACCGTTGTCGTCGTCAAGGCGGTTTGAGATGCTTCATCGAATCCTTTCCACGCCGATCAGCACCAATCTGAGCCTCGTCGCGATCCGCGACCGGTCGCGCCAGGTGGGCGAACTATTCGGGCTCGACAATCTGCAACGCACGCGGTTCATCACGGCCATCTCTGAAATCGCACGCAATGCCGTGCAGTTTGCTGGTGGAGGTACGTTGACATTTCTTGTCGGCGACGCCAGCGAAGCAATCAACATGCAGTGCGTGGTGGCGCAGATTTCGGACAAAGGGCCGGGTATTACGAACATCGACGAACTGCTTGCCGAGGGGGCACGCCCCGAAAGGACGTCGACCATCGGGATTCCGGGCAGCCGACGTATGGCCGATGGATTCTTTATCCATTCGCAACCGGGTCAGGGGACGACGGTATCGTTGGAAATGTTCCTTCCTCGCGATACGCCTCGACTTACCACCATCCAGTTGAATCGATTGGTCGAGCAGCTGATGCGCAGGAAGGCACAGACGCCTGTCGAGGAGCTCGAGCGGCAGAATCGTGAGATGCTCCTTGCGCTCGAGGAACTGCGCCGCAACAAGGCCGAGCTTGAAGATGCGGATGCTCGCAAGAACGAGTTTCTTGCCATGCTCGCGCACGAGTTGCGCAATCCGCTCTCGGCAATCTCGTTATCGCTTGAAGTCGCGCAGCGCAGCGCCGAGCCGCTCAGCGCGAATCAGACAAAGACCCTGGCGGTGATCGGCCGCCAGACGCAGCATCTTTCCCACATGGTCAACGACCTCCTTGATGTATCCCGGCTTACACGCGGCAAGGTCGAGTTGAGGACTGAAATTGCGCGTGTTGATACGCTGATCGATGGAGCAGTAGAAATGACTGCTGCTGAGGTGGCACGCCATGGACATCGCGTAATCACCGAGTATCCGCCTGAGCCTGTCATGGTCCGGGTCGATGTCGGCAGGTTGAAGCAAGTGTTCGGCAACATCATTCACAACGCTGCGCGCTATACGTCACAAGCGGATGCGATCACCATTCGAGTCGATTTCGACGACCATAGCGTGCGCGTGGAGATCGTTGACCGAGGAATCGGCATCGATGCCAACATGCTTCCGCGCGTGTTCGATTTGTTTGCTCAAGCGTCCATGGGCCTTGGGCGTCAGGAAGCCGGCCTCGGCATCGGGCTGACGGTCGTGCAGCGCCTGGTGAGCGATCATGGTGGCACCGTGCGGGTACATAGCGCGGGCATTGGGCAGGGCAGCGCCTTTGTAGTCGAGTTGCCGCGTGTTCACAACCTTGCGCCCGACGTACCGGACCACTTCGCACCAACATACGGAGGGCAACCGCAGAGAGTGCTGCTCGTGGATGACAACGAAGACTCGCTCAGTTCACTGGAAGCATTGTTGAACATGAATGGTCACGAATGTCGCATCGCCCTTAGTGGGAAAGCCGCGCTGAGCCTGGATGCGGGATTTCGACCAACATTTGCAATAGTCGATATCGGGTTGCCGGACATGTCTGGTTTCGATGTTGCGATCAGTTTGCGGGAACGATTCAATAACGAGCCGCTGACATTGATTGCCTTAAGCGGGTACACGACGGCTGAATTTCATAAGGAAGCGATCGAAGCCGGTTTCGACTACTATTTTGCAAAGCCGGTGCCGATCAGCAAGATATTTGAATTGATGGAGGCGTTACCGCCCAAGTGAATCGCGTGTTCGCACAAGTGGGTTTTTATCGTTGCTACATACGAACTCACGGCTGGGTGCATGGCGCCCTTGGATAGCCATCCGTGTCGGTAGCTTTTGATTCCCGTAACGCTGATAACGAAAAGCCGGTGAACCTTATATACGTCAGAATGATGACCCGATCCGCGCAGGTTCTAGCCGCGCTGACGCTGTTGGTCGTCTCAGCTGTCTTCATTGGGTATGTCACCCACTCTGCGCTGCTCATTACGTTCGCACCTTCGTTGCAGGGCATGTCGCTGTTGACGGCCCTCGGTATAGGATGCGCCGCCCTTGCGTTCTTCGTCCGGCACCGGGCAGCGTTGGTCGCCGGCTGGGCTGCACTCCTGGCCGCCATTGCCGCACTGGCTTCCCATGCGGCTTTCGGGCGAGACGTCATCAGTCCAAACCTGGCACACGCTGTTTTTGGCCTGCCGCCGGGGCAGAGTGGGCGTACATCGATCGCTACCGCGATCGCAATTGCGCTTGTCGGGCTCGCGCAAAATCAGCGGCTCCTGCGACGGCATCTCCTGGCCGATATGCTCGCGAGTGCAGCGTTGTTGCTCTCAGGCACGGCGCTGCTAGGCTACGCGTACGGCGTTCGAGACCCGCACGGCGTTCGAGACCTCTACGCGCTCTTTCTTTTCAACACGATGGCGGTCCACACTGCCGCCGCGCTATTCGCGCTTGGACTCGCCACGGTGTTTGCGCAAGCAGACCACGGCTGGGCGCGGATGATTGCATCTTCGCGCACGGGCGGCGCGGCAACCCGGCATCAGCTTGCATTCACGCTGCTGCCGCCAGTCGTGGGCGGTGCGCTGCTAGAAGCCATGCACAGTGGCAGGCTAGGGACGGCCGTCGCGATGGCACTGCTTGTCATGATCACGATTGCCCCTTTGATTGCGCTGATCTTGCACGACGGCAAGACGCTTGACACGCTCGACCTCGAACGCGAGTTGTCAGATCGACTGAAGCAGCAGACTGCAGACAGTCTCACCGCCCGCCTTGCCGAGCAGGCGGCGGCACTCAATCATGAGAGCGCCGAGCGCGCAAAGGCCGAATCTGCAATGTACGGCGCGCAAAGGCTGGAGGCGGTGGGGCAATTAACCGGCGGTATCGCGCACGATTTCAACAACTTGCTCATGGCTGTCTCGGGCAACCTCCACCTTGCCAGAAGCCGGCTGGGTGCAGAGCATCCAGCACGTACCTACGTGGACAATGCTGTAGTCGCCACTCAGCGTGGAACGAAACTGACCGCCCAATTGCTCGCGTTTTCACGTACGCAGCGGCTCGACATGCGGCCAGTCGAACTCGACGCGGTCGTGCAAGATGCGCGAGGTTTGCTGGATCATGCGTTTGGACCAACAGTTGCGATCGACATCGAGTTGCTCGCGCCCGGTGCCTGGATCCGCGCCGATGCCGACCAGCTTCACCTCGCCATCTTGAATCTCGCGCTCAATGCGCGCGATGCCATGCCTGCCGGCGGCACGTTCAGCATCCTTACACTGGACAACACTTCGCCACGTCACGACCCAGGCGATGCAGGCTTTGCCATGATCCGCGTGAGCGACAGCGGCGTGGGCATGACGCCCGAGGTCATCGAGCGGGCGATCGACCCGTTTTTCACCACGAAAGAGCGTGGCAGGGGCACGGGCCTCGGCTTGGCGCAAGTGTACGGGGTGGTGAAGCAGTGTGGTGGCGATCTGCGCATTCGAAGCGCGCCGGGAGGGGGCACCACGATTGATCTGCTGTTGCCGCTCACTGCCGAGCGGGCAACAGCGGGGCCGCGTACTCTCGAACCGGGTGCGCCACCTGTTCTCGCAACATCGCGCCCTGGGCCACTTCTTGTGATCGACGACGACGACCATGTACGTATTGCGCTCGCGGAAATGTTCCGTAGCGCCGGTTACGACGTGACCGAAGCAGAAAACGGCGCGGACGGACTACGCGTGCTCGACGAGATCAAACCGGTGCTGGCTGTCATCGACTTCATCATGCCGGGGCTGAACGGGGTGCAAGTCGCGCGCCTTGCTCGCCTGAAGCAACCTTCGCTTCCGATCATATTCGTGAGCGGCTACGCAGATACGCTAGCGCTGGATGAAATTGGCAATGCCATCATTCTACGAAAGCCGGTCGGGCCGGAAGCGTTGCTCAACGCAGTCGATAATGCTTTGCGAGCGGCATAACCTATTGCGCATGGCGTGCGTCGGCTTAAGTCAGTGCAGACACCGTCGACCCAGCTCGGTGAAAAAATTCTTGCAGATGTCGACTTGTGCTGGCAAGTTCGCTTAGACCTTCGCAGCCCCAAAACGGGTTATGGCGAGTGCGGATGGTTCAGAATGTCGTCGCTACCTAGTTGCAATGGCACGAAGTTAGTCGAACGCACATAATCCGGGCGTGGCTTCTCCACGTCGGCGGGACGATTTGCGACCTGGTTGTACACGATATATGCCTGCCAGCGGTCGTCCCCCGAAAGATTATGGCCAGACGAATGCACAATATTGGCATCGAAAAATACGACCGTTCCCGGCGCGCCGATGATCGGTACCGCTTTCGGATGAGTTGATAAAACTTCGAGCATTTTCGGCTTTGGCACGACGTAAAAGCGGTATCCAGTCGCGTCGTCGAAAGCAGGTTGCAGCGAGCCGAGCTTGTGGCTTCCTGGAATGAAATACAGACAGCCCCCCATTTCAGTGGGTTCATCCAGCATGACTAGCGCGGTGGTCATCGCCGGGTTTGGCACACCGTCTATGTGCCATGTTCCGAAGTCCTGATGCCATTGCCATACAGACCCATCGATTGCGGTTTTCAGATTGCACTTCGTGTGATGAATGTAGAGCGCCGGATCATCCAACAACTGTTGTGCCGGTTCGAGCAGTCGCGGCGCGCGCGACACTGCATGAAACACGGGCGACGCCGTTGGACTCTCTGTTTCATGCACCTTGTAGATCGTCTTCGCAATGCCACCGGTTTTTTCGCGAACCAGATGGTCGGTATCGATTTGCTGGATGCGTTTCAGATCGCGCTTCATCTCCTGAACTTCAACGTCGGACAGCAACGACGGCAGCACGACAAAGCCGTCGCGCGCATACGCGGTCAGTTGTACATCACTGAGCTTCATGATGAATCTCTCCTGAGTTGGTCTCTTTCAAGCCGGATCGTAGCGGCATCGGGAAGTGTTGTAAAAGATATAATAAGTTCGTTTTCAGTACCTTAAAGGTATGACATGGAACTTCGTCATCTGCGCTATTTCCTGGCTGTCGCGCAAACCCTGAACTTCACCAAAGCCGCCGCGCATCTGCATATGGCGCAGCCGCCGCTGAGTCGGCAGATTCGTGAACTCGAAGATGAACTCGGCGTGGAACTATTCGACCGGCGGGGCAAGCGTGTGACATTGTCGTCGGCGGGAATGGTGTTTGCGGACCGCGCCCAGCGCATCCTGGCATCGGCAGATGCTGCCGTCATTGACTCACAACGCGCGGCGCGCGGTGAGATTGGGCGACTTGCGGTCGGCTTCTTCGAACACATCGCGTACACGCTGTTGCCTGCGCTCATTCGCGAGTTCCAGCAGAGCTTTCCTGATGTATCTGTTGAGTTGCGCTGGTTCACGGCCGCGGAGCAGTTCAACGCGCTTGCGCGCGGTGAAGTCGATGTCGCGTTCGTGCGCGCCGTGCCGCCCGACACGGAACTAAGATCCACGATGATCCTGCGTGAGCCGTTCGTCGTTGCCTTGGCGAAAGATAATCCGCTTGCCACTGAACGCACCATTTCGATCGTCGATTGCGCGAGCATGCGCGTGATCAACTACCGCAAGGATGTCGCGCCTGACTATCACGCGATCATCAATCAACTCTGCGCGCTGGGCGGCTTTTCGCCATCGCCGTTATTCGAAATGGGGCAGATCTATGCATCGCTCGGACTTGTCAGCTCGGGTTTCGGCATTGCGCTGGTGCCCGCCTCGGTGCAGCACGTGCACATGGATAACGTGGTGTACCGGCCGCTTCGCGAACGCCAGGCGGTGAGCGAGTTACAGCTCGCATGGACGAACCCATCGCCGCCTGCGGTGTTGAGCGCGTTCGTGGAACTCGCACGCGAAATCGCCGCGCGGCCGGGCAAGCGCGTCACTCATCATTGAGCAAATCCCATTCACAGCATGGATGCTGGCCCGCATGACACTGCGCGCCTACTCACCATAAAAGGCTTGAGGCTGTCGATGGTGCCCCATACCGCTCACACAATCATGCTGGATGCGCCGCGCGCCGCTTGGATTGAACGTGCGGCTAACCCGAAACGGTGATCATGCTGAAAATTCGCGATCGTCAGGCTTCAACTCTAGTTGCAAGTGGACAGAGAGCAACAACTTTGATTGGCGACTTGTCCATGTAAGACAAATTCGAGCGCTTTGAAGAGTAGAGATTGTTGGAGGATTAACTACAATCGGCTGCATATTCATCGCATAATCGAACGCCCGCGAACGTCCTGTCTTGTCAATGTCTCTCAATGAAGCGTCCACGAAACCCACGCCGCCTTTTTTGTACCAACGCCGTGCTGAGCGGCATGTTCCTCGCGACTCGGCACATTGCGCATGCGGCAACACGAACGCCGCAAACCGGAACGTTTTCCCACGAAGTGGCCGTGCGAAACGCTTCCATTGTCACGCCGATGAGTTTCGGCGCGAAAGGAGACGGTGTATCTGACGACACCGCCGCGTTGAATGCTATGTATGCGCACGTCCGGGGCACTTCGCTTCGCACGGTGTTCTTGCGTGGACGCACTTATCTTGTCAAGGGAAGCATCTACGCTCGCGATGTCACGACTGTCGGTGAAGGGGCGATCCTGACTTGTAAAGTCGACAGTGCGAAAGCGAGTTGCGCCTTTGAATGGGGTGGATCCGATACGTTTGTCACGGAGCTGGTCTTTGATCTTTCCAACATCGGCAAGGACACGATGCAGGGTGTGCTCAACGCGGTCAACGACGCTTCCAACCAGCGTTTCTTTCGAAACCGTGTCTTCTCGCGTACAACGGAAGCGTCGAAGTTACAGTCAAACATCTTTGGCCCGTGGTTCCTCGGCACCGGGCTCAACGGTCTGTATGTACAGGACAATCTTTTTGAAAAATGCTCATATGGGGTTCAAATCAACAATCAAGACGGCATGGAAAGGCGGGTCAGGGAGAACCCGCTGGGCAAACCATCCCGGCATCTGCACATCAGCGGCAACAGCTGCGTGGACGCGAGCATCGGCGTCAACACGCCTCATATCATGTGCTCCAACGTTGTCATTGAAGGAAATACGATCGCGCCTGGCAGCCTGCAGCTCGATCTGCCGCTCAATGTAGCGCACGTGACGGATCTCGTCATTCGCGGCAACACGGTCGCTTCGAACAGCGCGAGCGCGAATGGTACGCTTCATGTTGAAGATGCGAGCGGCGCGATCACCATAACCGGGAACGTGGTGACCGCGATGGGGGCGAACAATGGGATTCAATTCGGCGTGGATCCGAGCGTCAGTCACGACGTGCGGGCGGTCACCCGGGCGGTCATTGCCAATAATCATGTGCAAGGATCCACGACTCGCGGCGGTAACACTGGCATCCTGCTGCCTGACCCCGGGACCACCGACACGATCATTACCGGCAACTACATTTCAGGATTTGCACAAGGCATCAACGCAGTAGCGGAAAGCTCGGTTTCTGGAAATACGATTATTGATTGTCCAACGCCGCTGCGCCTCTCAAAGCGCAGCGCAGTTGGGCAGAACGTCGTCAAATAAATGGTGCGATCACTGATTAACCATCGTAGACGCCGGCAAAGGCAGTTCCAATGACGTTTGTTTAGCTGCAAGCGCCGCGGACATGCCAGGCTTCTTCAGGCGATGCACTACGCGACCCTTTCGATTGACGACGCGTGGAACAAACGCCATGCCGATCACAAGCATAACCGGCGCTCCTGCGATTGGCTGCGACACGAGCGCCGTGATCAACAATGGCGCGCAAGTCGCGACTTTCTTCCAGTTCAGACCAGGGCCCAGTCTCAATCCGGAGAGAAGCAGGACCTTGCACGCGAAACCAAACAGTCCGATCATTCCCAGCTCCGCGAGCAGGCAGATCCCATCGTTCTTGCCAAGGCTCGAATAAAGGCCATTGCCAAATGGATTGCGCCGCACATCCTGGAGACCCCGCTCGATTGAACTCGAGCGGTCGGAGAGTGAGGCGCCGTGCGTGAGTGCCTTGTCTTCCAGTCCGATATAAGGCGTGTACATCGACACTGGGTACACTAGCCCAATCATGACCGCTGTGATCACTACACGCCATGACGCGACTCGCGAACCCGAGAATAGAAAGATGGTTCCAATGCTCATTGCAAGCAGAGCGATCCCTAGGGACGAAAACGCACAGATCGTCCCGCCAACAAGCCCAGACATAACAAGTTTGGACCGTCGCGTGAACGCTTCATACGCAAGGCAAAAACATGCAACTGCCTGATAGATGCCCGCTTCGCGGAAGAAGGCACAATATCGGTCGAGCTTGACGGTGCCCGACACGTAATCGCCGTAGAGCATTGAAAAGGGAAAATAGATAGCGCCTGTCGATGTCTCCTGGTGCAGGGTGATCTCGGTATATCCTTTCACGTTCAACGAGAAAAGAAACAACGCATCCTTGCTACCGAGTATTGCCGTCAATACGACAGTAATGACACTGGAAAGACCGAGCACGGAAATAACCGTACACAAAGTCCTAAAGAATCTGCGGTTGGCTTCCACATCGATAAGAAACATGCCATAGACAAGCGCGATCATGAGAGTGGTGACGAACTCTTTTAATACCCAGTCGAGTTGCGACATTTCGAAAACTATCGAGATCGGACAAATGTACACCCAATACACACCTAGCAGGCTCAGCAGCGAGGCAATGTCCCATCGGATCACGGCATTCGAATAACGGGTCCGTTTTGTGTTGTGCCATATATGAAGGTATACAAGCGGAACCGCCAATACCATGCCCAGAGACGTATATGTTTCACCAAGCGCCATCGGGCGCATCAAGAATAAGTTGAGAACCAAGCCCAGGCTCACGACCCCGGTAAAGTCCGGGCTCTTCACTGAATATCTCCGCATCCACATTTTTATTATCACCAATGCCAGTTTTGAAGGATGAATGACGGCGGCCACCTGCACCGGTTGAATTCGGTAATGGTCGCGGGCGTCCTCCGCGCAGCAACTGGGGCCGCACGATGCACTTTTATAATATTAGTAAGCTTCCGACAGGATTACCGTATGCTTCCGTACATTGGAAATTGGAAGTGATTTGTTACCTGTATCGAGCAAGCGTCGCTCGACTGGCGCGCTGCTGGTCTCTCGGTCCTCCGATACCTTGGAACTGACGTAGCAAGCAAGCGCGGTGATTTATCTCGCGCGGAACCTACTGTGACCGCCGTCATTGACGCTTGCGGTGTCCACTGTATCGCTAATGGTATTAAAGTAGCGACGACCCCTGCTGAGTGCCAACACCTTAGCTGAAGCCAGGCGAATTAAAGACGCGAAAAGTGCCCGTGCACGCAGTCGGCTGCAGAACAATACTAAAAAATCGGCGGTCGCGAAAAACCCTAACGCTTAGAAAGGCGAATCGTAGCGCGAACAGGTAAGAGCACTCAACGCCTTGTGGGCGGCAGAGTCGACACGAAGCCGTTTCGGTTCGGCATGCGGATTTTCGGCAGGTTATGCGCGTCCAGCCGTGCATTCTCAGGAGCGATGTCGTTCAAGTTCAGCACAAACGCGGTGACTGCATAGACTTCGTCGGCGCTCAACGATTCCGGGTGGTCGTAAGGCATGGCGCGGCGGATGTAGTCGAAAAGCGTAGTCGCATACGGCCAATAGCTGCCGACCGTCTTTACCGGCTTTGTGCTGGCGAGTGTCCCTTCGCCGCCGACGAGCGGATCGCCGAGTGCCGCCGTTGCCCGCTGCTCCATGACACATCGAACATTTCGCGGAAAACACCGCGCAACCTCGCGAGACATCTCCAGCGCCAGCGGGCAATCCACGCCCGTCGGGCGAGACATCAATATCCCATGCTGCCAAACGGGCATCCTCAATCGGCTCGCCTAGCTCGTATGGTGAAGCGGCATGTGCCATTGTCGTTGCGGTCTCGCTGCTTATGCTGATCGCAGCAAGAAAGGTAATGAGGGCAAGCCTGCGCGAGGCGTTAGGAGTCATTGCTAATTTCTCCGCTGGCCGCGACCCGCCAGTTCTGGATGCCGTTGTAGTGGTAGTAGCTGTTAAGGCCGCGCGCCGCAACGAGCGCGTCACGCGTTGGCTGCACATAGCCGGTTTCGTCTGTGACGCGGCTTTGCAAACCAGCTGGAGCGCCGTCCCATCGCCAGGGTGCCTCGAAGCGCGTGACGGCCTTGCTTAGCACAGGGCCTTGCAGTGCGGCGTCGCGCCACGACTTGCCGCTGTCCATGGACACTTCTACTCGGGTGATGCGCCCGCGGCCGGACCATGCGAGACCGCTCACTGGATAGAACCCTGGGCCCGCCAAGCGCTGTCCCGCAGAGGGTCGTGTGATTACCGATTTAGCGTCCATCTCGAACACGAACTGTCGCGCGAGCCCATCGGCCTGCAGTTGCGTGTACTTCGAGGTTTCCTCCCGCGTCATGAACGGCGCGGCCGCGAGCTTGATGCGCCGTAGCCATTTAATATTCGTGTTGCCTTCGAACCCCGGCAGCAACAGGCGCAGCGGATAACCGTTTTCCGGACGCAGGTGTTCTCCGTTCTGCGCATAGACGAGCAGGGCGTCGTCGAGTCCTTTCGCGAGCGGGATGCTGCGCGTCATGGCGGCCGCATCGCAGCCTTCTGCAAGAAACCACTTTGCGCCAGGCAACACGCCAACTTCGTCGAGCACCGTTGCGAGCAGCACGCCGGTCCATTCACAGCAAGAGAGAAGGCCGTGAGTCGTCTGCACTGGCCGGCCGCTGGGTCCTTTCCATTCGCTTGCGGTATTGCCGGAGCATTCGAGAAAGTGCACGCGCGATACCGATGGGAAACGCATGAGGTCTTCAAGCGTGAGCTCGCGAGCTTGTCTAACGAGTCCGTGTATCACGAAGCGGTGCTGCCCAGGATCAATCAAAAGGGCACGCCGCCGTGATGCCGTTCGAACACAAGTCCGTTCGGCGTAATCGCGCCGAAGAGGTCGCCCAAAAGGCGTCAGCGTGGAAGTGGCGCCGGGAGCGGCGGGCGGTCGCAACAGGCGTCGAACGACGTCTTTTTCAAAGTCGGAGGGAAGCCCGTAGGGGTGCAAAAGGCCGGGTTCGCCAGGCTATTTGCTCCATGGTTCGACCGGTAACGGCGCCTCTGTCGCGCGGGCGCGCGGCGCCAGGGCGGCGGTGATAGTTGCAGCTCCAAATCCGCCGAGAACGCGTCGCCGGTGTGGCGAGATGATTCGTTTGTCGTTCATGATTTTCCCGGAGCGCTGATAGCCGCGCGCCATTTCAGTTGCGATCAGGCGATCCTAGGACGTGTGAGCAAAGGGCGCCATGGACTTCGCTTACCGTACTAAAGCTCAGCAATTATTGTTCTTGCCGGGAAACCAGGATTTAAGGTTGCGGTGAGTGCCGCGACTCGTCGGCGGCGCTTCGCGCGGCTAAATGCGTTCGACCTAGTACCCGTCGCTTAGCTTGAAGCACGGGGATTGACGAAGGGGGGGCTCCAACACGTGCAAACACGACATGAGGATATTGCTTCTACGCGTCAAAAAGCGATAAATAAGTTTAGGTCGAACGACGCGGTACGACTCCCCACCGCCGGTCGCCGACACCTTTTAGCGTTTTTTTCTGCGTGAAGCGGCCAGAAGTCCGTGTAATGCGATTCCGATCAGGTCACCGGCTGTCGGCCCGGCGTGGAAGTGCACCGCATTGCCGAATGTTATTTCCATCACGAGCGCTCCGAGTTCCAGCGCCGTCGCGGGAGGATTGCCTTCAGGAAAAATCCTCAGGATAAGCGACCCAATCTTCGTCCAGTTATAGGTGAAGAGCTGGGTGTGACGCTTCGTCAACGCTGCGTCGCGTCGAGCATGGCGCACAAGGTCAAGTATCAACGAACGACGGTCGACTTCCGCCGGACTGGAAGCCGTCGTCGTCGCCCAGGCGCAGATTGCGGTAATGATCGCCTCGGGCTCGGTGATGCCCAAAAGTGTTGCTTCCAGATCGTGGGCACTATGCAGCGCCGCGGTCTCGACGAGTTGCAGAAAGATGTCGTCTTTCGACGCGAAATTGGAATAGAACGCGCCCTTCGAGAAGCCCGCTTCGTCGGCGATCCGATCGATTGAAGAGCCTCCGAAACCATCTTGGGCAAACACCTTGGCGGCTGCTGCCAACAAACGTTCTCGCGTCAGGGCGCGGCTTTCTTCGCGGGTCAAACGTGGCATCTATGCCGTTCCTCTTCCAGTTCCCGGTTCCTCGGAGCCGGGCATATGTTGCGACTCTATCCGTTTGCGGGTGTCGATGCGACATCGACTGTCGGCACCACGGACATTCCCACGCGAAGCCGCCGGGCGGAAGGCTGATCCGCGTCTATCGTGATTTTGACAGGCAGCCGCTGTACGACCTTCGTAAAATTTCCCGTCGCGTTGTCGGGTGCGATTGGCGAGAATGCGATGCCGCTTGCGGGCGCCACACTATTTACATGGCCTCTCAAGGTCATGCCCGAAAACATGTCGACCTTTATTGTAACGGCTTGCCCAGGTCGCATTTTGGCAATTTGTGTTTCGCGAAAGTTCGCCTCTACATATGCCTGCTGTAAAGGCACCACGGCCAGCAAGGGCGATCCGACGTGCACATAGGCACCGACCCGCACAGCGCGCTGGCCGACCAGACCGTCGATAGGCGCCATTATCTTCGTGTACGACAAGTTCAAATTGGCAGCATCCAGCGCTGCCTGCGCTTTATCCACGCTTGCCTCCGCCTGCTTTTCCTGTGCGAGCAACACGGCAGTCTGATGATGAGCCGCGTCTCGCGCGGCGATATGCTGGTCGCGCCCGGCGAGTGCAATTCGTAATTGTGAATCAGCCTGCTGTTGCTCTTGTACAGTTCCCGACCCGTCCAGCGACAAATTTGCATAGCGTCTTGAATTGGACTGCGCAAAGGTAACCGAGGCGTTGTCCCCGGCAATCGCGGCAGTTGCTTGAGCAATGATGCTTGTTTGCTGGACGATACTTGCCTGCAGACGCTGAACGTCGGCCTGCGCGTTTTCAACGTCCGCTCTCGCACTGGCAACAGCTACGACGAAGTCACGGTCGTCGATCGTGGCGAGCAGATCCCCCTTTTTCACCGGCTGATTGTCGTCGACCAGCACTTGCGCAATGTTGCCCGCTATTTTTGGTGCAACGAAGGTTGAATCCGCGGTCACATAAGCGTCGGTCGTGGTCTGCTTCGCGGCACTGCCTTCGTCTCGCAGAGACAGGTAAGCGCCTGCGGCGGCGCCGCTGATAAGCACAATGACGATCGCAATCTTGGCTGGGCGTGGAAGTGACATGTCTTTACTTTGAGGTCGTGTTTAATACGGGTGGTTTGATGTATTGCAGATTGAGCACGAGTGGAATCAGGACGACGGCGAGCGCGCCGAGAACCAGGTAGCCATCGGCAATCGACAATACAAACGCTTGTTCAGATATACGCTCGGCGATTTCGGGAAGCTGGCCGAACGTACTTCCAGCGGCATGCGCAGATATCGCCCCGACGTTCACCGCAGAATCCAGAATGACATTGGCATGCATTCGTTCCCGGACCGTCAGGATGCGATCCAGCATCGCGTCGCCCGCGAGCGTACCGAGAGCTCGCAGCACATTAACGATGCCCGAGATGACCGGCCCTTCCATTGGTTGCACCACGCTCGTCGCAAGGAACAGCATCGAAATGACAGCCATTGGTTGACCGACTGCCTGTAGTGCCTGGACGATAAGAAACTCGTGCGCCATCCACGCCGACGTCACATGCGCGCCTATCAGGCATGCCGTTGCGAGGCATGCGAGTCCCGTTGCGAACATGTAGCGTGCATCCATCCATTGCTTGTAAAGCAGGAACGACACAGCCGGCCCCAGTACCAGTTGCGGCAGACCGACTGAAAGCCCGATCACTGCTATGTAGGGGGTCCGGAACCCGTGTACGTCCCCGAGAAATTCGGCTGGAAGTATCGAGCCGGAAAGCAGCACGACGAGCAAGGCGAAGAAGATGGTGAACCCGAGCCCCAGGTTGCGCCGGTGCAGCAGTTGCAGTTTTATGAAAGGCAGTGGATGGAACCACTCCGTGATCAGGAACACAACGATGAGGGCGCCGCCGCTGCAGAACATCCCCCGAATCAACGGGTCATTGAACCAGTCGAAGCGCTCTCCCTGCGCGAGGCCAAGACCCAGCAACACGAGACCGGCAACGCCACATACGAATCCCAGCAGGTTCATCTGTTTGAAGCGCTCAAGCTTGACTGGATCTTGAGGGATACCCCAACTTACGGCCCACATCGCGAACAGGGCAAAAGGCAGGATTTGCCAGTAAACGAGATGCCAGTTCGACAGCGTATCGGTGTAGGTCGCCGAGAGCCAGGTGGCGATATTCGGAGCGAAAGTGGCGGTCATTGCATACATGGCCAACCCATACAGGCGCAGTGGCAGCGGGAAGAATCGCAACGCTGCGGCCATCAGGACAGGAATCAGCATGCCGCCGAAGAAGCCCTGCAGACATCGCAGCACAAGCAGGCTTGTCAAATTCGGAGCTAACGGCGTGCAAAGGCCAATTATCGTGAAGATGGCCACCACCCCGACATGGAAGCGCCGAAAAGAAAATGTCACTGCAAACCACGTTGCAAACGGCATCGCAGCCAGTTCGAAGGCAGAGTAAAAACTACCAATCCAGCTCCCTTCGTCCGCACCGACACCAAATGCAGACTTGACGTCCACGATCGACAATCCGCCGATACGACTGTTCAAGCCGGACATCATTGCAGCGATGAATACGCCGATCACACCCATCAAAATTCGGCTGTTGAATGGATGAGCAACAGGCGCGGGGGGGGCGGCGGATGGTGCTGCTGTAGGACCCGAGCGCGGTACTTGGGGGGTGGCGGTGATTGTTTCCATGCTTTAAAGTATCAAAATACTATTTGGTATCGAAAAGGATAAACTGTGGCCGATCGTATGTTGCAATGGCACGAAGTCGAGGAATCAGAAGTCAGATGCTGGGTCCTGGATCTGGATCCGAACCTTTACAGCGTCAATCACCGCCGGCTGTGTGCATGGCAAGACGACGCCGACGGACAGTGGCACTGGGAACTGGAAACTTTTAGCGGCACTGGTGAAGCGGCAAGCGGTATCGAGTCAAGTCTTGGTAACGCACAGGAAGCCGCATACCGCGCGGCCACGCAAGATTTAAGGCGTTAACTGTTCGGGGCGTTCGCCATTGCGGAAATTCCAGGGGCCGCCGTGAGGTCCCAGCCTCCTCCAAGCGACTTGTAAAGCTTGACCATCGCGATCGATACTTTGGTGCGGCTTTGCGTCAATGCGGTCTCACTCGCGAGAAGATCGCGTTGAGCGATCAGCACCGACAGAAACGTCGATGCGCCTTGCGCATAGCGTTGCTGAGCGGTCTTGAATGCGATCTGGTTGTCGGCAACCGCGATTGAGAGTTGTTGATCCCTGAGTTGCTCCGTACGATATCCGGTCACGGCATCATCGACTTCATTCCATGCGCCGAGCACGGTACGCCGATACTTGATCGCGGCCTCCTGCTGGCGCGACTTGGTCAGTGCCAATGTGCCCGCGAGCCGTCCCCCTTCGAAGATCGGCAAATGCAGGACCGGCCCCAAGGCGAACTGTCGCGCACTCCAGTCACCCGCATCACTGAACGCGAGGGCCTGAAGACCAAAACTCCCGGTCAGGCTGACGCTCGGGTAGAAGTTTGCCGTGGCAACTCCTATTGCGGCGGTGGCAGCGTGAAGCTCGGCCTCTGCGCTCTGAATGTCTGGACGCCGTCGCGCAAGCTCGGAGGGCAAGCCTACCGGCACCGCGTCCGGGGGAACGGGGATTGCCGTATTTGTTGAAAGCTCGCTGTCCAACGCATGCGGAGATTCAGCAATCAGCAACGCAAGCGCATTCATCAGCACCGAGCGTTGACGTTCGAGTTCCGGAATAGTCGCACTGACGCTCGCAAGTTGGGCGCCGGCACTGGCTGCATCGAAACGCGTCGCGACGCCTTCCTGTTCACGGTGCTGGGCCAGCTTGAGGCTCGACCGAGCGATCGCCTGGTTCTTTACCGCAATCTCCAGCGTGCTTTGCACGCCGCGGAGTTCAAGATACGTCCGCGCAACTTCTGCGGCGACCGACACACGAACCGCGCCTGTATCGAAGACGGCAGCCTGAGCATTGGCGGCGGCCGACTCTCTGATGCGCCTGACTCGCCCCCAGAGGTCGAGCTCCCAACTTGCATCGAAGCCATATTGCCAAAGGTTGTAGGGCGCCGACCCGGAATCTCCGCTCAGCGAGCTTGTTCCGAACGTGTCAGCCCCGTTGGCCGCGGTCGCGCTGATGGGGCTCGACGTCCCGGTCAACTTCAAGATGCCGTTGGGGCTGGCACGTTCTCGTAAATCCGACGCGTTCGCACCTATCGTTGGATATTGGTCCGCGCCCGCGATCTTAAGCTTTGCACGGCTTTGACCGATCCTCGCCTCCGCCGCCTGCAAATCCAGGTTCTGCCGGGCGGCTCGTTGCTCGAGTGATGTCAGAACAGGATCGTTGAACAACTTCCACCAGTCTGCATCGACTGAACGAGTTGTGAGCTGGCTGGGGACATCTGGTGTCGCAGACGAGAGCAGCCGCGAAGGGGCGGCCATATCAGGCGATCTGAAATCGGGCCCGACAGTGCACCCGGCCGCGCTGATGAAAGCAACAACACTGAAAAGGGTTCGAAAGCGTAATTCTGAAATCATTGCGGCGACCGGAAGCATGAAGCTTTTAATATACCATATAGTATCTCAATACCTGGATGAATAAAAGTGACATTTCGACGTAGTGAAATTGCTAGCCGCGCCTTCGCTATGTTGGACACACAGAACTCCTAATCAGACAGGGCGGTCTTTTTGCTAGTGCCGGGCCACCATATAGCGGGCCACCTTGGGCGGGCGCACGTTGCTATCTGATCACATATATCGGAGGCGAGTAGCCACGCAGGCAGCGCGGTAGCGCAGCATCAGTCGCTCGATCTAGCGCACGCTTAAGCCCAGCCGTTCTGCGGCACGACCGGGCTTCAGTCGCGCCTCGGCAGCTGCTTCAATGGCCTTTGCCCGGTCCAACCCGCGCATCGTCATGATGATTCTGTCCGTCGCCGCCATCGTAGCCTCCGTCGCCGTGGGAATCGACGCCGGCTAAGCTTAAGCCGCCGAGAAGCGGACATTTGAATCTGGCTAGAAGCGGACATTACAACTTAGCTGCTACATGCAATGTCGAGGCCAAGTTCAGATGTCGGGGTT